>Ga0308158_10000028_pt1 | contig 414633 bp, 371 predicted proteins | sample PhyBR2_FD_201038 | JGI IMG/M metagenome (GOLD analysis project Ga0308158, IMG submission 201038) | Phyllosphere microbial communities from UC Gill Tract Community Farm, Albany, California, United States - DLSLB.R2 | ecosystem: Host-associated > Plants > Phyllosphere > Unclassified | place...
ATCAGCAAATCAGCAAATCAGCAAATCAGCAAATCAGCAAATCAGCAAATCAGCAAATCAGCAAATCAGCAAATCAGCAAATCAGCAAATCAGCAAATCAGCAAATCAGCAGCCCTATACAAGTACCCATTGGAAATCCAATCAAAAATAAACATCCAATAATGGTAGACATCAATCTCCCCATTTCACTACCCTTTTCAACTTCCTATTAAATTTCACACCTCGTTAATTTGACTTTTCTTATAAGTTTTTAAATGGGGTGCATGGGTCATTTAAGTAAATTAATTTCGCTCTATAAATTGTCATTTTTTCAATGTTAACCTTCAAATCCAATAAAACATTGATTGAAAAAGTGCTACAATACTGCGTTTATAAAATTCTCTTTGGCCACCCATGTATGTGGTGCCTCTTTCGAAATAGTTAGGACGAGCAATGACTGATAATGCAACGATCTTGCAGAATGTACCAGTAGGCAAAAAAGTGGGTATCGCCTTTTCTGGTGGTCTAGATACTTCAGCAGCTTTATTGTGGATGAAACAAAAAGGCGCAGAACCTTATGCTTATACAGCAAACTTAGGTCAACCTGATGAAGATGACTACGATGCAATTCCGCGTAAAGCTGAAAACTATGGTGCTGTGAAAGCCCGATTGGTTGACTGCCGCTTACAACTTGCATTGGAAGGTATTGCTGCAATTCAATGTGGTGCATTCCATATCAGCACTGGTGGTGTTCCTTATTTCAACACAACACCATTAGGTCGTGCAGTAACAGGTACAATGCTTGTTACAGCAATGAAAGAAGATGATGTTAATATTTGGGGTGATGGTTCAACCTATAAAGGGAACGATATTGAACGTTTCTATCGTTATGGTTTATTAACCAACCCTGCACTTAAAATTTACAAACCTTGGTTAGATCAGCAATTTATTGATGAATTAGGCGGTCGCGCTGAAATGTCACAATTCTTGATCGACAATGGTTTTGATTACAAAATGTCGAAAGAGAAGGCCTATTCAACAGATTCAAACATGTTGGGTGCAACTCACGAAGCAAAAGATCTTGAATACCTCAATGCGGGCATCAAAATCGTTGAGCCAATTATGGGTGTTGCGTTCTGGAAAGAAGACGTAAAAGTTGAAGCTGAAGAAGTTTCTGTAACGTTTGAAGAAGGCTTCCCTGTTGCATTAAATGGCAAACGTATTGAAGACCCTGTTGAATTCATTCTTGAAGCCAATCGCATTGGTGGTCGTCATGGTCTAGGTATGTCTGACCAAATCGAAAACCGTATTATTGAAGCAAAATCTCGTGGCATCTATGAAGCTCCGGGAATGGCGCTTCTTCATATTGCTTATGAACGTCTTGTAACGGGTATTCATAACGAAGACACTATTGAACAATATCGTATCAATGGTTTACGTCTAGGTCGTTTATTGTACCAAGGTCGTTGGTTCGATTCGCAAGCATTGATGCTACGTGAAACAGCACAACGCTGGGTTGCTAAAGCAATCTCTGGTACTGTGACTTTAGAACTTCGTCGTGGTAATGACTACACGATTATGAACACTGAATCAGAGAACCTCACTTATGAAGCTGAGCGTTTAACCATGGAAAAAGGTGATTCAATGTTTAGTCCTGCTGACCGTATCGGCCAATTGACTATGCGTAATCTTGATATCACGGACACCCGCGCAAAACTTGGTATTTATACCAATACTGGTTTATTGGCTGTCGGTACAGGATCTGCGATCCCTCAGTTGAAAGACAAAAATAAATAATTTTTGATGAAAAACAAAACCGCCAAATTTGGCGGTTTTTTTAGCTTTAACCTTTATGACTTTTCATTAAAGATTGCTTATCAAGACACTGCATTCTTAGTTTCAGGCTGCGATAAGTTTTGTTGCTCTAATTTTTGCTGTTGTTTTTGCAACTCAATCTTTTCAGCATGTTCTTGGCGAATTTGATCATATTCCCGTTTGGTTTCGGCATCACTTTTAGCCGCAAGAAAAGCCATTCCAACTAAAAATACTGGAAATAACAATGCTAATGTCGCAAAGATATAAAATTTTTTCGAACTTGTCTGTGACATAAATTCAAGGCTTTCAATAAATTTAACTGGGCTTGTTAATATAACAGAATATTCCCATCCAATACATTACTCGCCTACAGTCATAGGATTACAATCCCCTATTTATTGAAAGCGAAAAATTTAACTAAAAAGCATATCACCTTGTGATTCAGAAGCCTAATCAATCACTTTCACCAATACTCTTCATCAATCAAATTATTCTTATATTGCATTCATTTCCCAAACTGCTTTAATAGAAGCAGCTTTAATAAAAACCAGTTGCCCATAAAACAAAAACGGGCTAAGCAAATTTAAAAACAATTAACGATTCTTTGTTTGTTTATAAGCTTCTTGCGCTATAGCCAAGCTTTTCTTTTTGCCTTCAACTGTATCTGGAATCTCATTTGAAGTTCCATTTCCTGAATGGCGTTGCAGGTGTTGCTGTTGAGAATACTGATGCATTTCAGACTGAGTTTTTTGTTGCTGTATCGAAGTTTGGTTTGCAGTTCGTTGGGTTAATTTTTGTTGGAGTTGTTGCTGTGGATTTACAGTAGCAGTTCCAGCACAAGGTCTAGATTGGTAAGTTACCGAACCTTTTACCACACATTTGTGTACATCTTTAGCAAATACATGATGAGAAATCCCTAAAGCTAAGATAACCAACAATACTTTTTTCACAACCAACACTCCATTTAAGTCTCAACAAAATATCAACAAATGATTTAAATTGCTATTTACACAGGAGTTTTCTTATTCACAGAAGTTTTCATCTACAATTAAGGTATAAATATGACTTTTTTTGCCAAGTTTTACAGCATTTTGTCATAGTTCAAATCATTCAGTTTCAAGATTTAATTTGAAGGTTTTTAAGTGATTGCTGAACAATAAAACCATGAACCAAAGAAACAGGCAGCATATAAATTTTCCCAAAAAGATTATATGTTACTACACTGGTACATATCGTTAATTCATTTCTAAGTCCATCATATTCTTCGATTTGTAAAACCAGCAATACACTCAAGTGCTTATCGGTTGACTGTAAAAAAAGCTCACGATCTGAGACTTTAACCACATCAAAAAAATCTGCTTTCCCACCCACTTGAAGCGGTTTAGTTGATTCACCAAAGCCTTGAATAGGTTGCACACCACCTAAACGCTGGCTTAAAAAATCTCTTAGCTTAAACGCAGCCCTCAACCAAACTGGCGGCTTACTGGTCATTAGATAATAGGCTTGAGTACTGGTAAGATTTTTATCAATATATTGCTTGGCTTCGTGTAAAAAATTTAATTGATCAAGCGGAGCAACCAAAGTTTGTGGATCTCTTTCTATATTCAATCAATCAGCCCCTTAAAATATAATTAATATTTTTTCAAACAACCGCTAAAAACAGTCTACAGTAATCAGTTATTGGTGCAATTACTCACAGCCTAAAGTTTAAGAAATATATAATCGACCTGTCAAAAAAGCTTAGACACAAGAACATAATTCCCCTTATTCAATATTTTCAATTAAATCAATCTCATGGATAAACAAATTATTTAATTATAAAAAGCTTGCACTGCCACACCTTACATTCAAAGTTTAAATACCTTTGCGTAGGGGATGCCAAACCTTGCGCTGCAAACAAAGCAGTGCTTTGTTTTTGCTCATAGGCGAGGGGTACGTCCTGTACCCCCGCCCAACGGCGACATCCATGTCGCCACACAGTAGGATCACCATCTAGGATTCAAAAATCCAAAAAATGAATTGATAACTAACAGTTTATAAAAGTTATTAAAAAACATAAGCTTAATTTATACTCAATGACTTAATAAAAGTCACTTGTATGAATAATTAAGTAGTTTGAATACAACAAAAAGGTCTGCACTTGGCAGACCTTTGATTATACTGACTTTAGTGCGTTTATCTTTTAATTAGCTATCCATATTTTCAATAATCGCTTGACCGAATTCAGAACAACGAAGCAATGTCGCTCCTGGCATCAATCGCTCAAAGTCATAAGTGACAGTTTTCGCAGCAATCGCTCCCGATACACCTCGAATAATCAAATCAGCAGCTTCAATCCACCCCATATCACGAAGCATCATTTCCGCAGAAAGAATAATAGAGCCTGGATTTACTTTATCTTGGCCTGCATATTTTGGTGCCGTACCGTGAGTCGCTTCATATACCGAAATTGCACCACCAATATTTGCACCCGGCGCAATACCAATACCACCTACTTCAGCTGCCAACGCATCAGAAATATAGTCACCATTTAAGTTAAGTGTCGCAATCACAGAGTATTCAGAAGGACGCATTAAGATTTGCTGTAGGAATGCATCTGCAATCACATCTTTAATAATGATCTCTTTACCCGTTCTTGGATTTTTAATTTTTACCCACGGGCCACCATCAATCAGCTCGCCACCAAAACGATCAATTGCCAGTTCATAACCCCATTCTTTGAATGCACCTTCGGTATATTTCATGATATTGCCTTTATGCACTAAAGTTACACTCGGCTTATCATTATCAATCGCAAACTGAATCGCTTTACGCACTAAACGCTGAGTACCTTCTTTCGATACAGGTTTAATACCAATCCCACAATTATCTTCAAAACGAATCTTGGTTACACCCATTTCTTCTTTTAAGAATTTAATGACTTTTTTCGCTTCAGGAGAATCCGCTTTCCATTCGATACCTGCATAGATATCTTCGGAATTTTCACGGAAAATCACCATGTCAGTCAATTCAGGATGTTGAACAGGTGACGGCACACCTTCAAACCAGCGTACAGGGCGCACACAAACGTAAAGGTCGAGTTCTTGGCGTAAAGCGACATTTAATGAACGAATACCACCGCCCACAGGCGTAGTTAATGGACCCTTAATCGAAACCACAAATTCCCGCAGCGCCTCAAAAGTTTCTTCAGGCATATAGGTACCGTAGATTTTATCTGCCTTTTCACCACAGTAAACTTCCATCCATTCGATCGAACGTTTGCCACCATAGGCTTTTTGAATTGCGGCATCTACAACAGCTTTCATGGCTGGAGTAATATCAACACCAATACCATCCCCTTCAATAAAAGGAATGATTGGATGATTTGGAACATTCAGTGACAAGTCTGCATTTACAGTAATTTTGCTACCATCAGCAGGTACTACGATCTTCTGATAACCCATTGTTCAGGTTCTCCCTTTTATTATAGTTGGCAAATCCAAAATAATTGCCAAATAGACAATACTTCTAACCATTCTTAGCGCATATCAGTCTAGTCTAATTCGTACATTTTTTGAGATTTATACGAGGAATAACAACATTTCTCTACTGAATAAAGCACAATGTTCCATTATTTAATGTTATTTAACCCGTCATTTTTTATATAAATCAATATTCTCAATCATTCCTAATGCTTAAAATAAAAATATTAGCTTTGCTTTTCCATACACATAAATTTTCCAAGAGTCAGATCTTTAAAAGTGAGAGCTACTATACATTTTCACTATAAACATTATTTCTAATTTTTTGATTTTATATTCGCCATTTAATTTAAAAATCTATAACATTTTGACAATAGATTGATGACCAAACCAGCCACCTTAAAACCACAATATATTCATATATTTCATTGCATTAAATTATGCACCACAATAGATCACAAACAAAAAAACGTAATTTTATTTTTATTATTGGTTTTTTTTGCCATTGCTTTATATTTTAAAAAAATAATTTTCACAAAACCACAATCAAGTTAAGATTAATTACAAAAGTAATTCACTTTTACTATATGTTTTCACATGAATTTTAATGAAAAAATAAATCAAAATTCATTTTTTAATTCTTTCTGCCTATCCTATGGCCTCTAATCAAATTAACCATCTTTGCAATTATTATTTAGTCTTAAAATCTTTAACATTATTCCTGTTTTTTAAATCGTAATGAATTTTGAATTCATTGCGATTCAACCTATCTCATGGATGTAAATAATGGATAAAACTTACACTAAAGAAGAGAAGCGAGGTCGTATACGCGGTATCGTCGGCGCAGCTTCAGGAAACTTAGTAGAATGGTTTGATTTTTATATTTATGCTGTGTTTGCGGCATATTTCACTAAAGCATTAACTGCACCTGATATGGACTCCGGTACTCAAGCAATTTATGTATGGGGTGTCTTTGCAGCCAGCTTCTTTATGCGACCAATTGGTAGCTGGGTTTTCGGACGAATTGCCGATAAACATGGCCGTAAAAAATCAATGGTCATTTCCATCTGTCTTATGGCAGTAAGCTCTTTCTTATTTGCCGCACTCCCAACCTATGAACAAGTTGGAATGGCAGCACCTTTCCTACTTTTACTTGTTCGCCTGCTACAGGGTTTATCTGTAGGTGGTGAATATGGTGCTGTAGCAACCTATATGAGTGAGCTTGGCTTAAAGGGTCAACGAGGCTTTTTTGCTTCTTTCCAATATGTCACCTTGTCGGGCGGTCAATTATTAGCAAGCTTGCTCGGTGTTATTATGCTGGCATTCCTATCAGAGCAGCAATTGCTTGATGGTGGCTGGCGTATTCCTTTTGTCATTGGTGGTATTGCTGCAATTATCTCTCTACTTGCACGTAGCCGTTTGGAAGAAACATTATCTAGCGAAGACAGTGATAAAGAGGAATCAGGAAGCTTAAGTGAACTATTTAAAAATCACTGGAAAACCTTCTTATTGGTTGTAGGTTATACCTCTGCGGGTTCCCTCACCTTCTATGTGATTACAGTATATTCAAAGACCTACCTCACCAATATGGGTGTAGATAGTAAAACTGTCGGATTCATTATGACAGCTTCACTCTTTATCTTTATGCTTGCACAACCTGTGTTTGGTGCTATTTCGGACCGCATTGGTCGTCGTGCTGCAATGCTTGCGTTCAGTGGTACTATGGCGATTTTCATCTATCCAGTCATGGTGATCTGGATGCCACATTTCAGTTATTCACCATTGATGGTTGCTCTGTTACTTATTTTCCTCATGATGTTGCTTAGCTTCTATACTTCTATCAGTGGATTGGTTAAGGCAGAAATGTTCCCACCACATGTTCGTGCATTGGGTGTTGGTTTCTCTTACGCTGTGGGTAATGCAATCTTTGGTGGTTCTGCGCCATCTGTTGCACTACAGTTCAAAGCAGCGGGTATTGAAAGCACCTTCTTCCTTTATGTGATTGTCATGTTAGTGATCTGTTTCTTATGTAGTTTTAAATTACCGAAAGAACCTGAATATCTAAAACATGACCACTAAATAACATTATCAACCAACTAATAGCTTGTGATCACTGATTAAAATTTGAGATCTACGCTATTCAAAAAAGCTGTACTACCCAAAGGTGGTACAGCTTTTTTCTATTATAAGGCTTAGGTTCAACGGATGCTGTTTTCAAGTTGCCTAGCTCAATTTCACGTAATAGTAAATTCTAGCAAGATAAAACCACCAATCCCCCGCCTAAGAAAAATGTATTTACAACTCAGCCTAGGTAAATAAATAAAGTTGAAGAATACAAAGCGTAATCTGATATAGTAGCGCACATATCGTAGTCTTTATCTTTACCCAACTCTCTTCAAACGGGTAACTTTATCAAACTCAAAAATTTTATTGATATTTATTAGTGGTCTAAAGTGAAAATTGTCATTCTTAATAAACCTTATGACGTCCTCTCCCAGTTTCGTAAAGACGAAGCACATATGACGATGTCTGACTTCGTAGATGACTCGACTTTGCGTTTGGCGGGTCGTCTCGATATGGACTCTGAAGGTTTAGTTTTTTTAACTGATCATGGTGGTTTAAATCAATACATTACCAACCCTGCCAATAAGAAATTTAAAACTTATTTGGTGCAAGTTGATGGTGATGTGACTGAAGAAGCCCTAGAACAGTTGCGTAAAGGTGTTGAGCTAAAAGATGGTATGACTTTACCTGCTCAAGCGAATAAAGTTGAACAACCTGAATGGTTATGGGATCGTGATCCACCAGTACGTTTCCGTGCCAATATTCCAACATCTTGGATTGAAATTTCTATTTGTGAAGGCCGTAACCGTCAAGTCCGTCGTATGACTTCGGCTGTTGGTTTTCCAACTTTACGTTTGATCCGCACCAAGATTGGTGCAATTGATTTGGTGCAAATGGGTTTACAACCTGGTGAAACCAAAGAAATTGAACCATTACTTTATCCAGACTTCCAAAATATTCCAGCAGACGAACCTTATCGCTCACGCTCTTATGTGAAGAAACCTGGCGGTACAGGCGGAAAACCCATCGTTCGTAAGAATAAAGATGGTTCAACAAAGAAATCTGGAACTAAACGTATCTGGCAAATGGAAGATGGTGAAAAACCACGTCGCAAGACCAATGGTACCACCCGCCCAAATACTAAAGCACCACGTGGCCGTGGACGTAATGGCCGCTAGGATTTAATACTTCTAAGCCATTAATCAATTGCCGCATATTGCAAAAATGCCCAATGAAATTCATTGGGCATTTTTATTTTATAACTAAAAAACTCAAGACCAATTAAAACCAATCGTCCCCTCATCATTTAAATTGATTCATGCATAAACTTGCAAATAAATAACTTAAACAAAGATTTACGCCCTCAATAAAAAAGCCGATGCGTATGCATCGGCTTTTCTCACCAACAAGATCGTCGGTTTATAGCATTTAAAACTTAAACAGTTGCAAGTGTAGCGTTAAGCGTAGCACTTGGACGCATTACAGCTTCAACCTTAGCGGTATCAACTGCATAGTAACCACCAATATCCGCTGGCTTACCTTGAACAGCTGCAAGTTCAGCAAGGATTTTGTCTTCGTTCTCAGCCAATGCTTTTGCAAGTGGTGCAAACTTGGCTTTTAATTCAGCATCGTCATTTTGTGCAGCAAGTGCTTCAGCCCAGAACTTCGCAAGGTAGAAATGGCTACCACGGTTGTCAAGCTCACCTGTACGGCGTGATGGAGACTTATCGTTATCCAACAATTGACCAGTTGCTTGATCCAATGTTTTCGCCAATAACTTAGCACGCGCATTGTCTTCTTTAATACCTAGCTCTTCTAAAGAAACAGCCAAGGCCAAGAATTCACCAAGAGAGTCCCAACGCAAGTGGTTTTCTTCTACAAGCTGTTGTACGTGTTTAGGTGCTGAACCACCCGCACCTGTTTCGTACATACCACCACCCGCCATTAACGGAACGATAGACAACATTTTCGCAGAAGTACCCAATTCCATGATTGGGAACAAGTCAGTTAAGTAATCACGTAAAATGTTACCAGTCACTGAAATTGTATCTAAACCACGAGCAACACGTTCAAGCGTATAACGCATTGCACGTACTTGTGACATGATTTGGATATCAAGACCCGCTGTATCATGATCTTTCAAGTATTTTTGTACTTTCTTAATCAATTCATTTTCATGCGGACGGTATGGGTCAAGCCAGAAGATTGCAGGCATACCTGAGTTACGCGCACGCGTTACCGCAAGTTTTACCCAGTCACGAATCGGTGCGTCTTTCACCTGACACATACGCCAGATATCGCCTTCCTCAACATTTTGTGACATCAACACTTCACCAGTTTCAAGATCTGTGATGTTTGCAACACCCGCTTCAGTGATCTCAAAAGTTTTGTCATGTGAACCGTATTCTTCAGCTTTTTGCGCCATCAAACCAACGTTTGGCACAGTACCCATAGTACGTGGGTCAAAGTTACCATTCCACTTACAGAAATTAATCATTTCTTGGTAGATACGTGCGAATGTTGACTCTGGCATAACAGCTTTACAATCATACTGCTTACCATCAGCACCCCACATTTTACCACCGCCACGAATCATCGCAGGCATAGATGCATCTACAATCACATCATTTGGTGAATGGAAGTTGGTAATGCCTTTCGCTGAATCCACCATTGCAAGTGCAGGACGGTGTTCTTGGCAAGCATGAAGATCTTCAATGATCTCTTCACGTAATGATGTTGGTAAAGTTGCAATCTTCTCGTAAAGACCAGCCATACCGTTATTGACGTTAATACCTAACTCATCAAATAACTTAGCATGCTTTTCAAATGCTTCTTTATAGTAAATTTTTACACAGTGACCGAATACAATCGGGTGTGAAACTTTCATCATGGTTGCTTTTACATGCAACGAAAATAAAATGCCCGCTTCACGGCAATCATCAAGTTCTTTCTCATAGAAATCGCAAAGCGCTTTCTTGCTCATAAACATTGAATCGATGATTTCGCCATCAAGTAATGCAACTTTTGGCTTAAGCACAATGCTCTCACCATTTTTGGTGATAAGTTCCATTTTTACGTTACGCGCACGGTCAAGTGTCATTGACTTTTCACCGTGATAGAAATCGCCCTCATCCATATGCGAAACATGTGTTTGTGACCACTGTTTCCATTCGCTCATTGAATGTGGATGTTTCTTCGCATAGTTTTTCACTGCTGCAGGTGCACGACGGTCAGAGTTACCTTCACGTAACACTGGATTCACCGCTGAACCAAGGCACTTGCTATAACGTACCTTAATTGCTTTTTCTTCTTCAGTTGTTGGATTTTCAGGATAGTCTGGGATTGCATAACCCTTTGACTGAAGTTCCTTAATACATGCGCTCAACTGAGCAACAGATGCACTGATATTTGGGAGTTTGATAATGTTAGTGTCTGGATCTTGAGTAAGACGCCCTAAATGCGCAAGGTTGTCAGATACTTTCTGTTCATCGCTTAAGTATTCCGCGAATTCTGCAAGAACACGAGCAGCTACAGAAATATCAGTTTTGACAATCTCTACGCCAGCTGGCTTAGTAAAGGTCTCAATGATCGGCAGTAGCGAATAAGTCGCCAACAATGGCGCCTCGTCAGTCAGTGTGTAAATGATTGTTGACTTTCCACCAGCCATATATAGCCCCTTGCTTTAAATTGTGTTTTGAGAACCGAGCTTGTGACCCAGCCCTTACGAACCGACTTGCTTAAATTTAACCCCAAGAGTATCAGCCTTCCTGGTATTACAGTCAACGTAAGATCTGTGATAACGACATTTCGTAAAAAAATGGTACATCACAAATATTGCATTAATATCAATATTTGCACAAAAATTAAGCATTTTCTTGTAAAAATAGCCATTCCGACCAAGATCAACAACAATCCATGCCGTCTTGTGCTTTATTGTTTTAAACATTAAAAATTTTATCTTGCTGATTCTTACAAACTGAGCAGCAAATTGAAAGCCATTGAAAAACACATCGACGCGCTTCAGCGACATAAAACAAGCCAAACAGCACAAACAAAAATCGGCTAGATACTGTTTAAATTTTAAATCATTCAAGTCTGCCTAAAAAGTGAATACGCAAATGAATAGAAAATTTATTTACTCCACCCAATACTCTGGTCACGATATGACAATAAATATGCTTTGGTTAACTTATACTCACAAAACAACAATACTTTTACCTTGAATAGTAAGTGAAAAAATCGTTATTAATAAATTACATGTTTAATTTTTCATCACATCATTGATGAAAGAATAACCTTCAATGATGTATTTCCGATCCCAAAATTAATATTAAAACTGTAGAGGTAATATGTTAATGCTATTACTCATCGCAATACTTATTCAAATCATCTCACTCTGGGCCGTTTTCTTTTTTGCACTTCATCGAACAGTCGGAAGTATCACTACGATTGTCATTGCAATTCTGAGCGCTGTGATCAGCCCGTGGTCTCTCATCCTTGGTCTTCCGCTTATTCTCATCAGTTTAGTGTTACTGATTGAACCACTGCGAATGCAAGTTTTGACTAAACCGGCCTATAAAACATTAGCCAATGCAATGCCAAGCATGAGTACCACTGAACGTGAAGCATTGGATGCGGGTACCAGTTGGTGGGAAAAAGAATTATTTATGGGGGCGCCAGATTGGGAAAAATTTAACAATTATCCCTACCCGACGCTTAGTAATGAAGAGCAATCTTTTTTAGATCATGAGGTTGAACAACTCTGTCAGTTGCTAGATGAATGGGAAATTCATCAAAATAAAGACCTGAATGCAGAGACATGGCAATTTATTAAAGACAATGGCTTTTTTGGACTCATCATCCCTAAAACTTATGGTGGTCGTGAATTTAGCTCTTTTGCACAAAGTCGTATTATGAGCAAAATTGCTTCACGTTCTTTAACCACCGCTGTAACCTGTATGGTGCCTAACTCATTAGGACCAGGTGAGCTCTTACTGAATTATGGTACAGACGAACAAAAAAATCGTTATTTGCCCGGCTTAGCCAAGGGTGAGGAAATTCCTTGTTTTGGACTCACCAGTCCTGAAGCGGGTTCTGATGCTGGGGCGATTCCAGATACTGGCGTGGTTTGTTATGGGGAATTCGAAGGTCAACAAGTGCTTGGCTTAACAATGAATTTCTCAAAACGCTGGATTACCCTAGCACCCGTTGCAACAGTAGTCGGTCTCGCCTTCAAACTGTATGACCCAGATGGCTTATTGGGAGATAAAACTAAAACTGAGTATGGTATTACCTGTGCTCTTATACCCGCCTCTCATGCAGGCGTAGAGGTTGGACCAAGGCACCATCCGGGTGGTTCCCCATTTATGAATGGTACAGTCGAAGGTAAAGATGTCTTTATTCCGCTTGACTGGATTATTGGTGGCGCAAAAAATGCGGGGAATGGCTGGCGTATGCTGATGGAATGTCTGGCTGTTGGACGTGGTATTTCACTTCCTGCACTTTCTACAGCCGCAGGTGAAATGACGTATTTATCTGTAGGTGCATTCGCTAAAATTCGTCAACAATTTAAATTATCAGTAGGTAAATTTGAAGGGGTGCAAGAAGTTAGTAGTGACATCGTCAGCCATACCTATATGTTGGAAGCTTTTCGCTATTTAGTCACTTGCGGTTTAAATCAAGGTGGCAAACCCGCTGTTATGACCGCGATGGCAAAATACTATGCCACTGAAACGATGCGAAAAATCGTCAATCATGGTATGGACATCACTGGTGGTCGTGGTATTCAACAAGGTCCGCGTAACTTTCTTGCCAATATGTATCAAGCCATTCCGATCTCGATAACGGTTGAAGGGGCAAATATCTTAAGCCGTTCGTTGATGATCTTTGGTCAAGGTTCGATGCGTTGCCATCCTTATTTATTTGAGGAATTACAACTGTTACAGGCCGAAGATAAAGCCTCTGCCTTAAATACATTTAACACCATGTTATATCAACATTTAGGCTACACCTTAAACCGTGGCGCGCGTGCGTTCACTTATGGATGGTTTGGGGCAAGTAGTCAACGACCTGACTCATCAGATGCTTTTACTCAACCTTATTATAAAATCATCAATCGATTCAGTACTGACTTCGCCCTAACCGCAGATATGTGTCTTGGACTGTTAGCTGGTGATATTAAACGTAAAGAAATGCTCTCAGGGCGATTAGCTGATATTCACTCCAAAATGTTTATTGCAACAGCCATTCTCAAATTTTATGAAAATGGTCAAAGATCCTCGCAAGAACAGGTACATGCCAAACTTGCATTAGACGAAACGCTTTATGATGCCCAAGAAGCATTTTATGGCTTATTTGATAATTTTCCGATTCAAATTGCATCAAGTCTGGTTAAATTTGTTTGTTTCCCATTTGGTCGACCAATCAAGAAACCAAGCGATCGTCAAAAGAGTGAAGCAGCGGAACTGCTCATGCAAGATAACCCGTTCCGAGATTATTTAAAAACGCAGGTTTATTATACTGTTGATCCGAATGATGCTTTTGGACGAATGGAAGCCACCTTCAATCTACTCACAACTGTTGAAGACGATTGGAACAGCTTTAAAAAAGCGGAATCTAAAGGTGAATATCAAGGGCTAACATTTGAAGAGCGCATACAGGATGCAGTCACTCGTGGCTTAATCAGCGATGATTTAGCCACAAAATTAACCCAATATAATGCACTTCGTTATGACAGTATGCTCACAGATATTTTTGATGAAAAATTAGAGCAGGTGTTGGTATTAGAAAATCCTCATCTTCACTCAACTTAAATCGATTTGGCAAATGTCATTTAAGAAATAAGACGATATAAAACCTTAACCATAAACAGCGATTCACCATCGCTGTTTTTTAACATAGACATATTGCCAATGGGTTATTTAACTATTTCAGTATAGTGTTAAAAATATAATAGCTGAGGAAAAAAGACGATGTCTCAACAAGATTATGAAAATGGCTTAAAAGTCCGTACAGAAGTGATGGGAGAAAGCTTTGTAAAACGCGCTCAAGACAATACTGTTGCTTTTACAAGACCTTTGCAAGACTGGATCAATGAGCATGCATGGGGTTCAACTTGGCAACGTGAGGGTGTTTTACCACGTAAATACCGCTCTTTGATTACCATTGCATTTTTAGTTGCACAAAAAAGCCCAACTGAACTGAAAGGTCATATTCGTGGTGCATTGAATAATGGCGCAACAGTTGAAGAAATTCAGGAAGTGTTATTACACAGCCTACCTTACTGTGGCGCACCCACAACCCAAGAAGCATTTCGTGCAGCGCTCGAAGTCATCAATGAATACCAAAAAGAATCATAGACAAGCAATACGTTCTATTTTTCAATATAGGCCATGCTCAAAACTATGGCCTATATTGCTGAGTTAATTCCAAAACACATTAAAGCTATAAAAAAACTCATCCACTTCAAAGCGGATATGATATCCCAATTGGGTTAACTCAGAAGAAAGCCCACGAATATCCTCTAAAGCTAGATGTTTAGGTAAAACTGTAAAAACAGCAGTATTGCCCTGCTTGGCATTCTCTTCAATCATTTGGGCTAAACGAACTTTATACAACTCTATATTTAAGTTTGAATTGGCTGCCAATCGTTTCGCATCTTCAGCGTGAATAAACATTATTTAATTTCCATATTATTGTTTTCCAAGATGTCACTACAAGATATAAATAAATATCGGAATACGCTGTATGCTTTATGTTCGAAGGCATATACTCAAAAATATAGTCACGATAAAAATCGTTGTAACTATAAAAAATCATAAGAAATTTTTTACACGCTTTCTGGGTTCACTTCTAGCAAAAACCTACTCACAAAAATCAAAATAAATCCAGTGCTTTATTTCAATGAAATTTAACTTTTGTATTTAAAAAGTAAATGATAATTGTTATTATTTACTTAATTTTTAACCTTTCATTATTTGATTGCCTATGAATAGCCAGACTGAACTCGATGCACTTAGCGCGTCAGTTTCAACTCCGACTGTATCTACACGAGCTAAATCCGCACCGTCCCTCATACAATATCGTGTCATGATTTTCTATCGTTTTGCTCTGGCAATTCTTGGTGGTTATCTGCTTGCGTCTTTGTCCGCTATAGTGATTGCAAAAACATTTGCTGATTATCGTGCCACGGCTGCGATGAGTGCAACGCTACTTGCTTTCTGTATTCACTGTGCTGCATTCATTTGGGTTTTTATGGTCAATAAGACATTAAAAGCCAGCTTAGGCATACTTCTTCCAAGTATCATTTTATTTGTCATTTATAAAATGATGGGGAATTAAGATGCGCGTAGATGCAAAAGTTGAAGGTCCACGCCAATCCATGTCATGGTTACATACATGGGCAAGCTTAATTCTTGGTTGGTTACTCTATGCAATTTTTTTGACAGGAACATTGAGTTTCTTTCAGTCTGAAATAACGGCTTGGATGAAACCAGAAATACATCAATCCGTTCCAAGTGATTCTCAAGTACAGCAAACCCAAGTTGCCTTAGATTATCTACAAAAGAACTATCCTGATGCTGGTAGTTGGACGATTCAATTACCCAATTCTAGACAGACCACAACTGAATTAAATATTCGTAAACAAGGTGAAGATCTACAAGCGCGTCGTGGTGGGGAAAGAATCACCATAGACAGTGCAACTGGACAAGTTATTGAAGCACGAGACACCCGTGGTGGTGGTTTTCTATATCGCTTTCACTTTGAACTGTATGGATTTGATCGTATTTGGGCACGTTGGATCGTCGGTTTAGCCACGATGCTGATGTTTGTGGCAATTATCAGCGGCATTATTACCCATAAAAAAATTTTTAAAGATTTCTTTACGTTCCGTTCAGGTAAAGGCCAACGCTCTTGGTTAGATGCACATAATGCCACAGCTGTTTTTGCCCTTCCCTTTCATATCATGATCACCTTCAGTGGTTTGTTATTACTGATGTTTATGTTTATGCCTTGGGGAATTAACCAAGTCTATAAAGATCGACAAGAGTTTTTTCAAGAGATGCGCGGAGGTGCAGTTCAGCAAAATAATGCTCGCAATAGAAATGCTGAAAACCGTACTGGATCTGCAAATGCAAATCAAACTCAAGGCCAAAATGAACAACGCACACGAGGCGAAAGAGGCAAAAAACATCAACAAGACGCTGGTCATCCTGCACCACTCACCGACTTAACCCCGCTTATTACAACCGCACAAGCGCAGTGGAAAGAAAATCCGATTGCTTCTATTCAAATCATTGCGCCAAATACATCCAATGCGACCATTGAGCTTCGCGCTTTATATGCGAAGAGTGTAGTTCAGCGGGGTGTTTACCCCATTTTAAAATTCGATGGCGTGACTGGTAAAGACATCAGCGAAGCGGCTCAAGCAAACAATGCCTCTATTCCAATGGGGATTTACAATGTGGTGACTGTATTGCATGAAGCACGTGGTCTTGATTTAACCTTCCGCTGGTTATTGTTCTTCTCTGGTGTAATGGGCACATTAATGGTTGCAACGGGGCTGATCTTATGGTGCGTCAAACGTGCACCGCAACAACAAAAACAAGGCTATAAATCATTTGGTTATCGTTTTGTTGAAGTGATGAATATTGCCGCTGTGATTGGATTACCTATTGCATGTGCAGCCTACTTCTACGCCAATCGTTTCATTCCATTTGAAATAGAAACACGTTTAAATTGGGAAATTAGAGCCTTCTTTATTGTATGGTTAGCTACGTTAATTTATGCAGCGCTTCGCCCACATCGTCAAGCTTGGCTAGAACTTCTATTGTTCTCTGGTGTTGCTTTTGCCCTATTGCCTATTGTCAATTTTATTACGGGTGGTCAAGCCCTTTGGAACAGTATTGCCAATGACCAATGGATGATTGCGTCTTTTGATTTAATGACATGGGCGCTTGCGATTTTGTTTTTCTACTCATTTTATAAAGTTAAAAAACATAAAGGGCTTCCTGTCAAAAAAGCCAGAAATGTACCTTCAAATAAGGAGATTTCAGCGTGATTTTCTTCTTACTGGTTTGGTCTTTGTCTAGCTTGGCTTTTATCGCGCTTGCCAGCGCAATGTCAAAGCATCAAAAACAGTTCTATGGACATGAACTTAGCCCCAAACAAACCCAACTTGCTTCTATTTCTGGTTGGGCTTTACTGCTGATTTCACTGATCATTTGTGTCATGTCAGGGCAGCTTAGTAGCATGCTCAGCATTTGGGTTGGAGTACTGACCTTTTCAGCATTATTTGTTGGGGTGTTATTAAGCTATTACAGTTTAAAAATGAAATTGGCTGCCAGCTTTTGTGTGGGCATCAGCTTAATCACAAGTGTGATGCTACTCATTTAAACTGTTTCACAAAAATCAGTTATAATCATAAGCCAATCTACGGATTGGCTTTTTTTCTATCAAATTTATTGCTTGGTATTGGTATTTTTATGTCTAAACCACTTTCAATCCCTTCAGAATTACTCAATCGTGCGGCAATGGGCAATCCCGCTGCACAATTTGAACTTGCTGAAATATATATGCAAAGTGAAGATGAAGATAACAATCAACTTGCAGAAGAATGGGCACTCAAAGCAGCACAATTAGGCCATGTTGAAGCCATGTATTGGTTAGGTGAAGGCTATGCTTATTATGCAAAAGATATCCTTGAAGAAGATCCTAAAGAAGCCAAGGCTTATTTTGAACATGCCCACCGCTGGTTAGAGCAAGCGGCCAAACATCAGCATCCTGCTGCGATTTTAGAGTTATCCAATTTCTATCGTCGTGGCGATGTTGTTGAAAAAGATCTGGTGAAATCAGTAGAGCTGGTTGAGCAAGCAGCAAAACTGGGTGAAGTTCAAGCCATGCGTGATCTTGTTTGTATTTATGAACACGGGATGGGCGTTGATGTTGATGAAGAAAAAGCTGATTTTTGGGCTGAAAAAGCCAAGTCAGCTGAAGACACCTCAGTATAATTTATAAATTTAAGCCCATATAAAATGGGCTTAAATTTGATTCACTTATTTAATTACGTAAATGCACAAAAATTACATCTAAATCTTGTTTAGGTACAAAGTTTTTCTCAACCATTTGGAATTGTGTCGGGCTAATTTTATTGACTTTACCTTTCCAACAAAACGATACCAACTCTCCCGGATCACGTTCAATGGTCAATTTAAAGTTTTCAATCGGTTTTGCCCAATTTGCCCCAGTAGTCAAGATATAACTCAGTGCATTAAAAGGCGAATGTTCCGACTGTGCTTTTTTCAAGCCTTTCTTAAAATTACTGTCCATACAAAATTGTTGATTATATTCATCTGGATATAATGCAACCGAACCACCCACTAAAGGTTTATATTGATGTTTTACCTGTGTAATTGAATTGGCTTTAAAAGTTTGCTTCCAGCTATAAACCACTTGTGATGACCAGTTGATGACTTCATCTGGATTTTTAGGCAAAATGCTTTTTACTTTAGGATTTGAGCAGCTTTTTAGTTTCTTTTCAAATACCCCATATTCATCACTTTTGCGATTCCAAGGATTTAACATTTCAGTTTGTGAAAAACCACATTGTTTAAATAACTCAGTGACATCAATCGCTTTAGACTTTTCATCTCTTTGTATAAATGTCTGCACATGCATTGTCGGTTGAACCGCTTTTCCATTAACCTGAATTTTAAAACTTTTTAATAAATCCTCAGTGTGGGCAAAATCGGATTCAAAAGTATTATCAACTCGTGGTAAAGGGAACAAAACAGTTTCAGTAATATCCTGATTACTGAGGTTTTTAAATTGATAATCGACCTTAATTAATTTTTTACTAATAAATAGGTCTTCACGTTGCATGGCAATATTTTTATTTTTAAGGTACTCAATTCCCCCTGTTCCCACATAACCTGTAGAATCATTGGCGAAAGCTGATGTCGCTGTCAGAATCGATGTGATCAATACGATTTTTTTCATTCTCTTTAATCCAAATCAGGAAATTCTATTGTTTGATAATGCACACAATAAATGGATTCATCAAAAATAATATGTGTAGCAATCTGTTTGATAATCTGTTCTTGTAAAAGAATTTCTTTTTCTAAAACTTCATTCCAATAGATTGAGTTTTCTGAAAAATTCTCATAATAATCCAATACTTCAATCATCGCATTAAACAAAGCCACTAAATGCTGGCTTTTGTTTTGATTTGACACCATCAAGAAAAAGGCATCCAAAGAAATCACTTCAATGGCTGCTAATTCCTCATAATCATCGGCATATTCATCTACTAAAGCATTTAATTGTCGAATTTGCTTTTGATAATCAATTAAATTTTCTTGATCAATATCCTGAAACAATTGTTTTTTATTAATTTTAATTTGATAATTTTGTTCAATAGCAGATTGAAACGTTGGTAATTTTTCAAAAAAAGCAAAAACAGCTTTCACCAAACTTTTCCGCTGTTCAAGAGAAGCCTGCTCAATGGCTTGTCGCAATGCAAAGCTATGCTGATCTATTATTTTTACAATATCCATAAATTTAATGTTCCCGATATTCACTTTTTAAACCAAAAAAACCAGATATAGAAAAAGCAAAGCACGCATCATAATCACAAATACTGCAATCATCGTTGCACAGCTCTAGCACTTGGCAAACGCTTAAACGCATCATCTTGATTTTATTTCTGTTTATATATCAGTAAATACTGATCATATTTTTGCATAGCTTAGCGATTCAAAAACAATTCTATCTTTTAGTTGAATATTAACCAACTACATTTGAACTCTATTAAAATCTAGGTACAATAGTCGCCAGTCGAGGGATGCTGCGACTTTTTCACAGGCACATAAATGTGAAATCGCTAGGCTCGACGATTCGGTCAGACCTCCGTGCTGATCAACAACGGCATCCGCGAACTGAATGATCAATATTTTTTTAATATAAAGGAGATCGTGATGAACGCGGTTAATGCTTCATTTACAGATTATAAAGTTGCAGATATTTCCCTCGCTGACTACGGTCGTAAAGAAATCAAACTTGCTGAAGCAGAAATGCCAGCGTTGATGGGCTTACGTAAACGTTATTCAGCAGCAAAACCTCTTGCTGGCGCAAAAATTCTTGGTTGTATTCATATGACCATTCAAACTGCTGTTTTAATTGAAACACTGGTTGAATTAGGCGCAGAAGTACGTTGGACTTCATGTAACATCTTCTCAACTCAAGACCATGCAGCAGCAGCAATTGCAGCATCTGGTGTTCCAGTATTCGCTTGGAAAGGTGAAACTGAAGAAGAATACATGTGGTGTCTTGAACAACAAATCAATGTTAATGGCACGCCTTGGGATGCCAACATGATTCTTGATGATGGTGGTGATTTAACTGCTGTTGTTCATGAAAAATATCCTGAACTTATTGCTAAAATTCATGGTATTACAGAAGAAACGACTACGGGTGTTCAACGTCTAAACGAAATGTTCCGTGATGGTACTTTAAAAGTTCCTGCAATTAACGTGAATGATTCAATCACAAAATCTAAAAACGACAATAAATATGGCTGCCGTCATTCATTAAATGATGCAATCAAACGCGGTACAGATATGTTGTTATCTGGTCGTCGTGCGCTAGTAATTGGTTATGGTGATGTTGGTAAAGGTTCTGCTCAATCACTTCGCCAAGAAGGTATGATTGTACGTGTAACTGAAATTGACCCAATCTGTGCAATGCAAGCATGTATGGACGGTTATGAAGTTGTTTCTCCATATAAAAATGGTGTACAAACAGGTAAAAAAGAAGACATTAACCTAGACCTTCTTCAAAATACTGATTTGATCGTAACAACAACTGGTAACTACCACGTATGTGATTCTGCAATGTTAGATACATTAAAAGCAGGTTCAGTGGTGTGTAATATCGGACACTTTGATACTGAAATCGATACAAACTATTTACGTGGTTACAAGTGGGTTGAAGTTAAGCCTCAAGTACACCAAGTGTATCGTACAGAAAATGAAAATGATTACCTGATTCTTCTTTCAGAAGGTCGTTTGGTTAACCTTGGTAATGCAACAGGTCACCCTTCACGCGTGATGGATGGTTCTTTTGCGAACCAAGTATTAGGTCAAATGCACTTATTCGCAGAGAAATTTGCTGATCTTCCAGAAGATCAAAAAGCAGCACAGATCCGTGTTGAACTGATTCCTAAGAAATTAGATGAAGAAGTTGCTGCTGCAATGGTTGCTGGTTTTGGTGGTGTATTGACGCAATTGACTCAAGTTCAAGCAGATTACTTGGGCGTTGCAGTTGAAGGTCCATTTAAATCTGAGGCTTATAAGTACTAAGTTTTAATCCCCTCTCCTTCGCTTTCTCCCTTAGGGAGAAGCAATATTCATTCACTGATTAATGAATATAAAGGCGAAGTCCTCTCCTTTTAGGAAAGGACTTCGGAGAGGCTAAAACAAATTAAAAAAGTATGAATAAAAAAGGATTTAACCATGACCAAACGTGTTCCAATTTCGTTTGAGTTTTTCCCGACCAAAACTGATGCAGGGGCGGAAAAACTTAAGCTTGTTCATCAAGAATTACAGCTTTTAAATCCAGAGTTTTTCTCGATTACTTATGGAGCTGGTGGTTCTACTCGTGAACGTACACTAGCCGCAATTGCTGACTTTAATGGTAAAGGCACACCTGTTGCCCCTCACCTTTCATGTATTGGTGATGACAAAGTACGTATTGCTGAATTACTCGATATCTATAAAGCTCAAGGGATTGATCGTATTGTTGCACTTCGAGGTGACTTACCTTCTGGTCAAGTCGGCCTTGGTGAACTTCCTTATGCGACTGATTTGGTTCGTTTTATTCGTGAACACTCAGGTGATCATTTTAAAATTGAAGTTGCGGCATATCCTGAAATGCATCCACAAGCTGACAACTTTGATGCAGACATTAAGCACTTTGCAGAAAAAGTCAAAGCAGGTGCAAATGCAGCCATCACTCAATTTTTCTTTAATCCAGATGCCTATTTCTATTTTGTAGAGCGTATCCAAAAGCAAGGAATTGATATTCCTGTTGCGCCAGGAATTATGCCAATTACCAATGCCAGCAATTTAATCCGCTTTGCAGATGGGACAGGTGCAGAAATTCCGCGCTGGATTCGTAAGCAACTTGCGACCTATGGTGATGACACTGCAAGTATCAAAGCCTTTGGACATGAAGTTGTGATCAAACTGTGTGAACGCCTTATTGCAGGAGGTGCACCAAGTTTGCATTTCTATAGCATGAATCATACTGAGCCAAACCGCCAATTGGTACTTGATCTCGGTTTAGCTTAAATCAAAATTGCATCATCAACTTGTGAGTAATACTGCATGCCCCGTTTTTATATTGAAACTGATTTAGCTGTCGAAACTACGGTTGAACTCACTGAAACAGTATTTCATCATTGGGTCAAAGTATTGCGTGCACAAGTGGGTGAAAAAGCCACCTTGTTCAATGGACAAGGCGGTGAATATGAAGTGACTTTAACAGCGGTCGCTAAAAAATCTGCTTCTGTTTTAGTCAATTCATTTAATCCAGATAATCGTACCCCTGCTTTTACAGCCCTACTTGGACAAGTCATGAGTAAGGGCGATCGTATGGATTATGCGATTCAAAAAGCTGTGGAATTGGGCGTATCTCAAATTCAATTGCTCACATCAGAACGCTGTGAAATGCGTTTAAAATATGATCGAGATCAAAAGAAATTAGATCATTGGCAAGCTATAGCGATTGCAGCTTGTGAACAATGTGGTATGAATCTTGTTCCGCAGATTTTAGCGCCTCTAAGCCTAAACGAATGGATCAAAAATGTATTACCGCAGAGCAAATTTGTCCTTGCGCCTGAAAAAGAGCAGACAGATGTACTGAAAGATATAAGCCCTGATATTGCCCTTTTGATTGGCCCTGAAGGTGGCTTAAATGAAGCTGAAATTGATCAGGCCAACCAATATGGATTTAAAAATTGGTGCATCGGTGATCGTATTTTAAGAACTGAAACTGCCCCTGTAGTTGCTTTATCAATTTTGAATTATCAAAGCTTTAAAAAGTGATGTATGTCATGTAAAATAATTGCAAATTGGATGATTTCACAGTATTTTAATTCCAAAGAAACTATTAATTAGCAAATTTTAAATAGTTGCTCCGTTAAACCTACACATTCTAAAAATAGCAGAGGTGCAAGCGCTAATGAATGATGTTCAGGAAGAGCTTCTTTCATATGATGTGAATTCGTCGAACATCAGAAAGATAACCAAAGATATCCGGATATTTTTTATCTGGGTATTTTTTACGTGTATCTGTGACGCTTTAATCTATATTTACTTATTTAATACTTCTTCTGAATTATTAAGTGGTTGGTTTATTCTGACTATTTTATTTATATTATCGGGATTTTTTTCTTCTACCTATCTTTTACAGCAAAATAAAGTCCAAGAATTTAAACATCTTGATCTTTTTTTTCAGTTTTCTTGTTTGATCTTAGGAAGCTTATTTGGGATTGGCGTTTATATCATCAATTTAGAATTTATGATGATGCCAAATGTGGTTGACCCATTTTTTTCATTTCTGTTATCTAGCTTTTTGCTGAGTTTTTCATATGTTTTAGCAATGAATTTTCTCAATCAAAGATTTAGCTATTTTATTGCTTTATTTGTGCCTTCTGCGATTCCGGTGCTCACGCTCCCCCTGCTTTTTCCTCAAAATACCAACGAAATCTATAGCACTATTTTCATTGTTTGGTTCTCTTTATTATTCTTTAGCACTTATGCTTCACATAAAATTTATATTAATTCTGAAATATTAGACCTGAAAAATAAGTTTTTATTTAAGCAATCACAAGAACAACTTGCAAATTATAAAGGCTTAGAAATACAACTCAAAAATGAAATCTCAAAAACACAGGTCATGAAAAGTGAATTGCAGTTACATAATCATTTATTAGAACAAAAAGTAAAAGAACGAATTTTCGATTTTAAACAGATGAATGACCGTTTAGAAAATCATCAGGCCAACTTAGCTTTTGCCCATGAAACCGCGGGTATTCACTCTTGGGTCTGGAATATTGAAAAAAGAACTTTTGAAATTTCCGACTCAAAAAGCGGTGCAGAATTCAAACAACTCAATCTAAAACACAATAGCGTAGATGAATATGTTCATCCTGATGATATTGTCAATTATAAAACCATACTGAAACAACATCTCAAAGGCAAAACTGAGCGCTTTGAGGCAATCTACCGTGTTAAACGAGATGGTCAATGGTGCTGGATTCAAGACATTGGCAAAGTGGTTTCTAAGAATACCAATAACAAACCGCTCAGAATGGTGGGTATCCAACGTGACATTCAAAAAGAAAAGACTGACCAAGAAAAGCTAAAACTTGCAGCAAATGTATTAGCACAAGTGGCTGAAGGTGTTTTCATTTTAGATAATAATTTATGCTACTTAGAAGTGAACCCTTATTTTGAAAAGCTCTTAGATTACAAACAACACAATATCGTTGGAAATCATCTATTTGATATCACGATCAATAATAATTCTCGTACCCAACAAATGTATAATGTGATTACCCAAAGTTTAATTCAAAAGGGAGAATTTGAGTCTGAATTACAGATTGATTTTACCTCTGGGAAAAAACTTGCACTCTGGGTACACATCAATGCAATTTATGATGAAAAAAATAAATTTTCCAACTATGTCGGCATTATTACCGATTTAACTGATCGTAAAAAACAAGAACAACGACTCTCGTATTTAGAACATTATGACATCCTGACCGATTTGCCAAATCGCTTTTATTTCAAACAACAACTGCATAATTATTTAATTCACTATTCTGATTCATTTAAAAATTTTGCGGTTTTACGTATCAACATTGACCGTTTTAAATTATTCAATGAATTTATGAGCCATAAAGAAGGTGATGAATTATTAAAACAAGTCGCTCACAGATTAAGATTATGTTGTCCAAATGCCTCTTTGATAGCTTATTTAAATAATGATGATTTTGCAGTGATCTATAATTTAAGCAGCAATAACATCAATATTCATCAACATACACAACATATTTTAGATGCGTTTAAACAACCTTTTGATGTTAAAGAACAAGAACAAACCATTACCATTTCTATTGGCGTTGCGCTATATCCAGAGCATGGCTTACAGCTCGACAGTCTCAATGGTCATGCAGAATCAGCATTACACGAAGCCAAACGTTTAGGCGGAAACACCGTATATTTTTATTCGAACAAAAAAACTCCGTTGCTCAATCAAGGGATCAACTTAGAAAACGAATTAAGAAAAGCCATAAAACATAAAGAACTGACCGTACATTATCAACCTAAAATCTGTGTTAAAACTCAACGTATTTATGGTTTTGAAGCATTAGTCCGCTGGCAACATCCAACTTTGGGTTATATCTTGCCAGGCATTTTTATCCCGCTTGCCGAAGAAACCAGCCTCATTTCAGATATTGGTTTAATTGTATTGCATGAAACCTGTAAGCAAATACAGCAGTGGCAATCCCTTGGTTTTGATCATTTTAGGGTATCGATCAATATTGTAGCACAACAAATTTACCGTGGACAGTTGGTTAAAGATATCGATTATGCCCTTAAAAAATATAATATTTCAGGTGATATGCTTGAACTGGAACTGACTGAATCTTCTTTGTTTGATAAGTCAGAAGAAGTTAATTTTCTCCTACAACAATTAAAAGATCGCCATATTTCTATTTCTTTGGATGATTTTGGAACAGGCTACTCATCTTTAGCTTATCTAACCAGTTACCCTTTTGATATCTTAAAAATAGATCGTGCTTTTATTTCAAAAATTGGACAAGAAAAAGACGAAGCGATCGTCAATGCGATTATTGCTATGGGCAATGCAATCGGCATTACCTTAGTGGCTGAAGGCGTTGAAACTAAAGAACAAGCGTTATTTTTACAAAAACACGGTTGTTATATTTTACAAGGCTTTTACTTTTCCAAAGCATTGTCATCTGCGGACAGCACAAAATATTTGGAACAGCATAAACTTATAAAGATTTGTTAATTTTTTTAGACTTTATATCTATTACTTTGTTTGAAATAACTATTTTTTGACTGTCGGTATCGCTCAACAAATGTTATATTCGATGAAATTTAGTCAAACCACCAGCCTCGCTGGAACATGTAATAATCGAGATTCAGATGGATGATCAATCTTTAAAACAGCAAGCCCTTTACTATCACGAATTTCCAACACCAGGAAAAATTAGCGTTACGCCAAGTAAGCAACTTGTCAATCAACATGACCTTGCGCTTGCTTACTCACCAGGTGTGGCAGCGCCTTGTTTAGAAATTGAAAAAGACCCTTCAAAAGCAGCGCTTTATACTGCTCGTGGCAACTTGGTTGCAGTGGTCAGTAATGGTACAGCCGTTTTAGGTCTAGGTAATATTGGTCCATTAGCATCTAAGCCTGTAATGGAAGGCAAAGGCGTATTATTTAAAAAGTTTGCTGGTGTAGACGTTTTTGATATTGAAATTGCTGAAAATGATCCTGACAAAATTGTTGATATCGTTGCGGCTTTAGAACCTACTTTTGGTGGTATTAACCTCGAAGATATTAAAGCACCAGAGTGTTTTTATATTGAGCAAAAGCTTCGTGAACGCATGAAAATCCCTGTGTTCCATGATGACCAACACGGTACCTCAATTATTGTAGGTTCAGCCCTTCTCAATGCTTTGCAATTGAATGGCAAAAAAATTGACGAAATCAAAATTGTTGCTTCAGGTGCAGGGGCTGCGGCACTTTCTTGTTTAGACTTGCTGTGTGCAATTGGTGCTAAAAAAGAAAATATCGTGGTTGCTGACTCACGCGGTTTATTGACCACTAAACGTGAAGGCTTGGATGAGTCTAAAAAGCGTTATGTGCAAGATATTGAGGGTACTCAACTTGCAGATGTGATTGCAGATGCAGATATGTTCCTTGGCCTTTCTGCGGCAGGCATTTTAACCAAAGAAATGGTTAAAGTTATGGCGGCTGATCCAATCATCTTTGCATTGGCAAACCCAGATCCAGAGATTTTACCTGAACATGCACATGAAGTACGTCCAGATGTAATCATGGCAACTGGTCGTTCAGATTATCCGAACCAAGTAAACAATGCGCTTTGCTTCCCTTATATCTTCCGTGGTGCGCTAGATGTTGGCGCTACGACGATTAATGAAGAAATGAAAATTGCTTGTGTACATGCAATTGCACGTATGGCACATGTTGAAGCGGATGCCGCATCTTATGGTGAAAAATCTGCATCATTTGGTCGTGATTATTTAATTCCACGTCCACTTGATCAACGCCTAATTCTTGAAATTGCTCCTGCTGTTGCACAAGCTGCAATGGATTCAGGTGTTGCAAGTCGTCCAATTGCGGATTTCTCGGCTTATCGTCAACGTCTATCTGAATTTGTTTATAATTCAGCATTGATGATGAAACCAATTTTTGCACAAGCGAAAACAGCGCCTAAACGTATTGCTTATGCGGAAGGTGAAGATCTTCGTGTATTACGTGCGATTCAAATCGCGGTTGATGAAGGTTTGGCACAACCTATTCTGGTTGGCCGTACTGCAGTCATTGAAGCAAATATCAAGAAATTAGGTTTACGTCTTGAACATGGTGTAAATATTACCATCGTAGATCAAGAAAAGAATCCTGATTACGATAAGTTTGCAGATGACTATTACAACTTGATGCAACGTAAAGGTGTAACGCCTGAGTATGCACAACGTGAAACACGTCGTCGTTCTACCTTGATTGCAGCAATGTTGGTTCGTCATGGTCTTGCAGATGGTATGCTATGCGGTACTTATGCAAGTTATGATATCCATTTAGACTTTGTGAGAAATGTGATTGGTTTAAAAGAAGGTCGTAATAACTTCTTTACGCTTAATGCATTGATGCTTGAAGATCGCAATATCTTTATGGCAGATACATATGTAAATACCAACCCGACTGCTGAACAGCTTGCTGAAATGACTATTTTAGCGGCTGAAGAAGTTCGTCGTTTCGGTATGACGCCGAAAGTTGCATTACTTTCGCATTCTAGCTTTGGTTCAGATCAAAATGATCCAAGTGCACAAAAAATGCGTAAAGTATTTGAAATCTTGACTGAAATCGCACCTGAATTAGAAGTAGATGGCGAAATGCATGCAGATGCTGCACTTGATGAAAATATTCGTCATTTTGCATTCCCAAATTCACGCTTCAAAGGTTCAGCGAACTTGTTGATTATGCCAAATCTCGATGCGGCAAATATTTCATTCAACTTGTTAAAATCAACGTCAGGCAATAATGTGACTATTGGTCCTATCTTGCTTGGTGCTGCTAAACCTGTGCATATTTTAACACCTACAGCGACAACACGTCGTTTAGTTAATATGACAGCTTTAACCGTTGCAGAGATTCAACAAGCTGAAGGCTAAGCTTGAAGTCAATTTAACATCAATACCGCAGAACTTTAGTCAATCACTCAAGTTCTGTACTTGAGAAAACCTCTATTCTGTTGCATGATGGCATTAGGAATAGAGGTTTTTTCATGCAAGTTTATTTAGTAGGCGGTGCCGTTAGAGATCATTTACTCGGTCATCCCTATCACGAAAAGGATTATGTTGTTGTTGGCGCTACGCCAGAGCAACTTCTTGCCCAAGGTTATCAACCCGTTGGGAAAGATTTCCCTGTGTTTTTACATCCCAAAACAAAAGAAGAATATGCCCTAGCCCGTACTGAGCGTAAATCGGGACACGGTTATCATGGATTTGAGTTTTTTACCGATCCAGATGTCACATTAGAAGAGGATTTAATTCGTCGTGACTTAACCATCAATGCCATTGCGATGGATGAAGCAGGTCAAGTGTATGATCCTTATCATGGACAAGATGATTTAGCGCATAAAATCCTACGTCACGTTTCAGACGCTTTTGCAGAAGATCCGTTACGCGTACTGCGTGTGGCTCGTTTTGCTGCTCGTTATGCACAATATGGTTTTCGCATTGCCGATGAAACACTTGCATTGATGCGTCAACTGGCTGAATCTGGCGAATTAGAAGCACTGACACCTGAACGTGTTTGGAAAGAAACCTCTCGTGCTTTAATGGAACGTCATGCCGATGTTTACTTTGAAGTGTTACGTGAGTGTGGTGCATTAAAAGTGCTCTTTCCTGAAATAGATGCCCTGTTTGGCGTTCCACAACGACCTGAATATCATCCAGAGATTGATTGCGGTATTCATACACTGATGTCTTTACAGCAAGCATGTAAAGCCAATTATTCTTTAGATGTTCGTTTTGCAGTATTGGTACATGACTTAGGCAAAGCTTTAACACCGAAAGATGAATTACCTCGTCATATCATGCATGAAGAACGTGGAATTCAGCCTGTCACAGATGTATGTGATCGTTTACGTGTGCCCACTCAAACGAAACAGCTTGCTCTAGCAGTATGTAAAGAACATTTAAAATGTCATCAGGCTTTTACTTTAAAAGCAGGCACCTTATGGCGTTTGTTACAGCGTTTAGATGTGCTACGTCGTCCTGAGCGTGTTGAAGCTTTTGCACAAGCCTGTGAATGTGATGCTAAAGGCCGTTTAGGTTTAGAAAATCGCGAATACCCACAAGCGCATTACCTATTAGATGCAATGAAAACTGTACGCACGATTAAAGCATCGGATTTACCCTCAGATATTCAAGGTCCTGATATCGGTGAAATGTTGATTCAAAAACGTATTGAAGCGATTGCTGATTTAAAGCATGAGTTAGGTCATCATCATCATACAGTATAAAAAAAGCCTCTCAGCAATGAGAGGCTTTTTTGATTCTAATTTGCAACCATAAAAATTTGAAAGAATTAATATTTACCACTTGATTATGAATTTATCGAAAAAGGGCGATAGGTGCAGGGCTCGAACCTGCGTCCATTCGGTCCGAGAGCCGAACGTTCTACCACTGAACTAACCTATCATTTACCAGAAAAAAATTTATTCCTTTTCAAAATACTTGCTAAAAATGGATTACTAACCGCTACTCCATGAACTAACTCTGGAGTAGGTTTAAATTGCACAATACCATGTAATTTTGGTGCAATCCAACCAGATTTTTCAGGGTCTAAGTTCACTGCTAAACATTGATTAATTACTTTGCTTTTTGTACAAACCACTTGCCCTTGTAAAACTTCCCAAGGTAGAGGCAATTGAGACCAAACAAGTGTATTTGGATCAAGTTGTCCACCTGACTTAAAATGCCATGCAGCAACATCAGCTGCCATTAAACGTAACACTTTACCAAAACAGATATCATCCAATATTGCTTCTAAACCAATTGCATAAATCAACTGCATCCACTGATCACGTGCTTTATTCCAAGCACCTGCTGCGTGATTCCAAGTCGAAGAATCATTTCCCCTTTTTACGATCATGGTTTGTCTGTCAATATTATTGCTTCGCCAAAGTTCTTGTAAAAAATCAGCAATATTTTCCAAAACACTTGTCCATTTTCCTAATAAATTCCCTTTTTGAATTTCCGATAATTTTTTTAAGACTTCTGGCGTAATATAAAGCTGTGCGATAGCCCACCAATTCGTTGTTTGACTTTTTTTGCATCGATTTAAAAGCATCTCACAAATTTCATCAAATGGCTGTTCTTGTGATGCATTGGTAAAAACACTACGTAAGTTACATCGAGCAGTATAATACGCAATAAAACATGCTGTATTGATATCTTGAGTAAAACTCTCATGGCCAATATTATGAGCGAAACCATGTTTTGCAATTTTTTCATATTCCAGTTTTTGCTGTTCTTTCTGAATTGTTTGTTGCTTTTTTTCTATCCGTTTTGCTAAACGCCATCTTTTGTTATATTGCCGCTTTGATAATTGTAGTTGTAAATTATCACGCTCATTTTTATTTAGTCTATCTTTGGCAAAATCATTATGCTGGATCTTTTTAAATAAAACTGATTCTATATGCTGTAGAAGCGATTGAATATTTTCTGTTTTACAGTAGTCCAATTCAGCAGTTGCTTGAAAATGAAAAAGTGTATTTGCAGTATTAACTTGCTTTTGTGCTCCAACGACACTTCTAAAATCCTCAGACATCGAAGTATAAGCAATACTTCTACGCACTAATGCAAACTGTGCTGCCTTTTCTAATATTTGACGCTCATGCGAATTGAAATTAGATCCAACAATTTTTCTGATGATTTCAGCGATATCTTCTGGACGTCTTCTTTCATTCAAGGATTGATATAAAAACTCAATATCATTCATATTTTTATTGTTCCTCGTATAACGAGTATTTTAATTCATCATATTCACCTATTATCCATTCAAAAGCACAATAGGTGAAATTTTGTTTAAGACACATCCGCAGGAAATGTAATCACCCTTTCCAACTTCATTTGGTTCATCACCACCATTAACAAACGATCAATTCCCAAAGCAATACCCGCACATTCCGACATATTCGGTAAAGCAGCGAGCAAATACTCATCGATTGGCATCACATATAAGCCCAGCTTTTCACGCTCAGTATTATCTGCTTGAAAACGACTACGCAAAACCTCAGCATCAATTAACTCATCATAGGCATTGGCAAGTTCTAACCCTTCAATATAGAGCTCAAAACGTGCAGCAACTAACTCACCGTCCTCATCCAGTTTGGTCTTTGCCAACGAGGCCAATTCTGGGGGGAAATCAGTTAAAAATACCGGCGTATCAAAACCTAAACTTGGCTCAACCATATGAGAAAATAACAAATCAATATAGGCTAAACGATCATCACCCAAATCAAGATTGAGCCCTACACGGTGTGCTGCATCTTTTAATTGTTGCAATGTTGCTTGCAGTGGATTCAAGTCCAAACGATCAATAAATGCATGTTTATAACTGAGTACGGTTGGTCGAACTTCACCAAAACGTTCAGCCAAAACCACATTCAATAAATCAGTGACTTCTAGCATCAAATCTTTCAAGCTGAACTGCGGACGATACCATTCCAACATAGTAAATTCACTATTGTGCTTACGCCCATGTTCATCATCTCGGAAAACTTTACAAATTTGATAAACCGCACCACTGCCACTCGCCAATAAACGCTTCATGGCAAACTCTGGTGAAGTTTGTAAATAATGCGTTTGTTTTTTGCCATGTACATGACGCTGAGCCTGTACAGAAGCCAGATGGACATCGGTTACACCTGCTTGAGACAAGATCGGAGTTTCAACCTCTAAAACATCACGCTCAATAAAAAATTGGCGAATTTGTCTATAGAGTTTTGCTCGTGCTTTAAGCGCCTGAATATCACAAGTCGGTTTAAAATCTATGCTCATGCTTTTGGCCCTCCATGAGCAGCCCATTCACGGCGCAAAGGATAAGTTTTACGAAGGTAATCAAAAGCTTTTTGATCCACCTTGCCATCCTTTAAGCAATCTCTTAAATTTTCATCATCTCGCTGAATATTGTAAATTTCAGTTAAGTATTTTTTCAGCGTTTGTTTAATGTTATTGCCATAAAAATATTGTTCACATGCCGGTAATTGTGATTCAAATTTCTTATGTGCGGTATAGGCAAATGTTTTACAAAATGCATCATAAATCATCTGAGTACCGCGTGCTTTACCTTCGAGACTGTAACCCGCAATATGTGGCGTCACGATCGTAATTAAATCCAGTAGACGTTGTGAAATCTCAGGCTCATGTTCAAAAACATCCAACACCACTTTACGACGTGTTTTTAAGATATCTGCCATTAATGCTGCTTCTTCAACAACAGCACCACGCGCTGAATTAATTAAAATGGTCTCTGGCTGCATTAGCGCCAATGCATCAGCATTGATTAAATGATGTGTTGCAAACGGCCCTGTTTGGGTTAAAGGCACATGTATGCTGATCGCATCGGCTTTCTTTAATAAAGCGTCAAATTCAACTTGCTGAACATTTTCTCGTTGTACCAAGGGATCATAGCCAATTACATTCCAGCCCAACAACTGAGCCATATATGCTAATCGTGTTCCCACATTGCCTAGACCAATAATGCCTAAAGTAAACTTTTTCCCTAAATCTAGAAAATCCTGATTGAGATGCAATAAAGCTGTAATCACATATTCTGCAACGGCTTGTGCATTGCAACCTGCTGCATTTGACCATGCAATTTGATGCTTTTCTAATGCTGAAATATCTAGATGATCTGTACCTATGGTTGCACTACCAACAAATTTTAGTGCTGTATCTTGGATCAACTGTTCATTGACTTTTGTTATAGAGCGTACCAATAACGCATCTGCATCATTCACATCATGATGAGTCAAATTGCGTCCTGCTGCTTGATGAATGGTTCCGAATTCTGAAAAGAAATATTCAGTAAATGCTAGATTTTCATCTGCAACAATTTTCATAGCGTCATCCACAAGTTTAACTGCCGCTATGATAAACCTTTGAACCACTTAAGACTATGCAGTTCATACATCAAATCTTTTAAATATGGCATAAAAAACCCGCAAGATGCCTTACGGGTTTTTAATTCTGAATATTTGTTTAGAACAAACGATTCATACCATTCAATGTTGCAACACGATAGGCTTCTGCCATTGTTGGATAGTTAAATGTCGTTTCAACAAAATACTTAATGGTATTGTTTCCACTTTGCATCACTGCCTGTCCAATATGGATAATTTCGGCTGCATTATTGCCGAAACAATGCACACCTAATAACTCTAAGGTATCACGATGGAATAACAGTTTAAGCTCGCCGACTGTATCCCCTGTAATTTGCGCACGCGCCAAATGACGGAATGATGCTTGTCCAACTTCATATGGAATTTTTTCAGCAGTTAACTGACTTTCAGTTTTACCAAAGAATGAAATTTCAGGGATGGTGTAAATCCCAGTCGGAATATCTTTCACTGGTTTAACATTTTCTTCGCCGCTCATATTTGAACCAGCGCAACGACCTTGGTCATATGCTGCAGAAGCAAGGGATGGCCAACCCACCACATCACCTGCCGCATATATATTTTCAACTTCGGTTTGATATTGGTCATTTACCGCAAGTTGCCCACGGCTATTTGGTGTAATGCCTACATTTTCAAGACCTAAACCATCGGTATTTCCTGAACGGCCATTGCACCAAAGAATGGCATCAGCTTTAATTTTTTTACCGCTTTGCAAATACAAGACCACATGATCATCAAACGTTTCTAAATGATCAATTTGCTCATTGTGACGCATCAACACGCCTTGTTCACGTAAGTGATAAGACAACGCATCTGCAATTTCATCATCGAGATAACTGAGCAGCTGATGCTGTGTATTGATCAAGTCAACTTTATGGTCTAAACCAATAAAGATAGATGCATATTCACAACCAATTACACCTGCGCCATAAATAATAATTTTATGAATTGGGTAATCCAAATCTAAAATTTTATCTGAATCAAATACACGCGGATGGTTAAAGTCTAGACCTTGCGGGTGATAAGGACGGCTACCTGTGGCAACCACAAGCTGTTTGAAAACTAAAGTTTCTTTAACACCATCTTCGCTAAAAATAATCACCGTATTTTTATCTTGGATATATGCGCGACCGTGAAATACATCAATATGGTTACGGTCATAAAAACGTGAATGGGTATCAACTTGCTGTTGAATCACTTTATGCGCATTACGTAAAACTTGCTTCATAGTGAATTGTTTCCAATCCCCTACTTTTTTAAACATTGGATCACGTTGGTAACGGATAATACTTGAAACTGTCTGACGTAAAGCCTTACTTGGGATGGTGCCGACATGGGTACAGTTACCACCAAGTTGCTCACGAATATCTACAATTGCAACACGCTTACCCGATTTAGCAAGCTTCATTGCCGCGCCTTCACCAGCAGGACCAGAGCCAAGTACGACCGCATCGTATTTCACAAATTTCCCACTAACGACTTCTTTCTTACGTGGCATTCAAAGCTCCTTATAGTAAATTCAGTCTATCTCTTGTCTTATGCGATATTATGACCTAAACAAAAACAATTTTCTGTATTTCGCATGCATATATTCTGTGATAACGACATTTAGTATATGAATAGTGTTTTTGCCCTATCTTTTTGCATTTCCGCTATAATGAGCATAATCTCCCCCGTAGAAAACAGTGGAAAAGTTGAATATGTCAGAGAACCGTAAACCAGAACAGGGTGTCAAATTACGTGGCGCGGAAAAAGTTGCTCGTATACCTGTAAAAGTTATTCCCACGGTTGAAGCACCACGAAAGCCGGACTGGATTCGTGTCAAAATGGCTGCGCCTGATGAAGTTCAACGAATCAAAACCACTTTACGTGCACAAAAATTACATACTGTATGTGAAGAAGCAGCTTGTCCTAACCTTCCAGAATGTTTCGGTGGTGGTACTGCAACCTTTATGATCATGGGTGATATTTGTACCCGTCGCTGCCCGTTCTGCGATGTTGCACATGGTCGTCCAAATGCACTTGATCCTGATGAACCTCGTCATATGGCAGAAACCATCGCCAATCTTGGTTTAAAGTATGCAGTGATTACCTCTGTAGACCGTGATGATCTTTTAGATGGTGGTGCGCAACATTTCGTTGATTGTATTCAAGAAGCACGTCAACTCAGTCCAAAAACACTATTAGAAATATTGGTTCCAGATTTCCGTGGTCGTATGGATATTGCACTGCGTATCATGACCGAATGTCCACCAGATGTATTTAACCATAACATCGAAACAGTACCTCGCCTCTATAAAGCGATGCGCCCGGGTTCAGACTATCAACATTCTTTAAACTTATTAAAAATGTTTAAAGAATACTGCCCGGATGTGCCAACAAAATGTGGTTTGATGGTGGGTATTGGTGAAACCGAAGAAGAAGTGATTGCCCTGTTAGATGATCTACATGCACACGGTGTTGATTATGTGACAATTGGTCAATACTTACAGCCTTCTAAAGAACATGCACCAATTGACCGTTTTGTTACACCAGAAGAATTTGAGCGTTATACTGCACACGGTCACAAACTTGGTTTCAGAAATATCTGGGCTGCTCCAATGGTTCGTTCAAGCTATTTTGCAGATCGTCAATATTATGGTGAACCTGTTCCAGTGGTACGTCGTAAAGTTGATCCTGCGAAAAAAATTGCGGTACAAGCCATCGAAGCTTAAGTCATTGTTCAAAAAATTTAAGCGTCAAAAAAGCACTCAATATTGAGTGCTTTTTTTTTATAGATATTTTTGATCTTTAACGACACTTCCCTGTAGTTTTACCTTCAACACTGCTCATACTGCTTTGTAGTTTCGTCAGTGTAGAACATTGTAAATTTCCTGAAATCATTGATTTATTTAAGCTCAATGTTAACGAAACCTGACCTGCAAGCACATCCCCCTCAACAGAAGAATTGACCAACTTTAATACTTTGGCTGTATTGGCTTGCACATTTCCACTCACTGAAGAATTATTTAAAATCAAACTCCCACCATTGAGTACATTCACATTTCCATCAACGGATGTACTATTTAAGGTACATGTTGCACCTGCTGGTACAGTTAAGTTTGCCACAGCATTATTGCTGATTGTACTTGAACAATTTGCAGCAAATCCAAGTGGAGCTATGCCTAAACCACATGCAATTGTGAAGAGCTTTAAGAAACGCTTTTTCATTGACATTACCCTTTTGTATTATGAATTTAGAATAAATTTATTGTTGGATGATTTTAAAATATACAATCAGAAAGTTTAATGACAAATATGTTGATTTCTCTTAACTGGGAATCATGAATATAAAAATGGATGACGCTTTAGCTTATTTAGGTTGAAATAAATCATTGCAGATTTATCGACTTAGCGACTTTGACTGATTTCAAAATCAGAAAGCCGCTTAAAATTATGATAAATGTCTTTATTTTACTTTCTGCTTAAGTTCCTCAACGTAATCTGCGTAATTCAACATTAAGCCCTTCCCTGTCAAATCTTCAGGGAGCAATTTAGTACAAAACCAATTGTCGGTCCACGTATGATTTTGTGGAAAATATAAGCTTACTAGCTCACCTTTAACTTCTTTTTTGATCTTAGCAATAACCTTCTTTGTTTTTGCTGTCCCCATTTGTTTACTAAAATATTTGAATATCAGCTGTTGCAATTCCTTCTGGTAACGCCCGTGCTGTTGATACCACTGATCATACAAGCGTTGTAGTTCTGGCTCTGTCGATGCATCAAACTTCTTACATGAAGCAAGTGTTTTTGGAAACAAGGCTGGTACATCTAAATAAGCCGTATATAAAAACTGTAGCTTGCCTGTACCGTCTGCATGTGTAAAAGATGCAGCCAAGAGTAGAACGCAATACAAAAATATACTTGGTATATTGAAAAGAGATTTTTTCATATTATATTTTCCTTCTCGCTGTCGAATGTATGATTCGCACATCGTGTTAGACCACGACAAAGCACATACAGGACTAAATTCAATGGTGTGTCTTTATTCTACTTTCTGCTTAAGTAGATCTAGATTCTGCTTGAGTTCCTCTACATAGTCTGCGTAATCCAACATTAAGCCTTTTCCTGTCAATTCATCAGGTAGTCCCTTTGTACAATACCAGTTGTCAGTCCACGTATGATTCTGCGGAAAATACATATTTCCTAACTCATTCTGAACTTCTGTTTTGAGGTGGGTAACGAATTCCTGTGCTTTTGCTTCTCCCATTTGTTCGCTAAGTAACTTAAATAAGAGCTGTTGCAACTCTTTCTGAGAACGTCCATGCTTTTGATTCCACTGATCATACAATCGTTGTAACTCAACTCTAGTCGAAGGATCAAATTGCTCACAGGACGCAAGCATATTTGAAATTAAGGCAGGTACATCTAAATAAGCCGTATATAAAAACTGTAGCTTGCCTGTACCGTCTGCACGTGCAACAGATGTCGCCAATAGCAAAACGCAACACAAAACTATCCTTGGAATGTTGAAAAGAGATTTTTTCATATTATATTTTCCTTCTCACTGCCGAATGTATGATTCGCACATCGTGTTAGACCACGACAAAGTACATACTGGACTAGATTTAACCACCAACTATAAATAGTTGATTAATATTTTATTTATAAAAACTTAACAATAAGCTTTAACTATACCATTTAAAAAACCACAAGGCTAAGGTTTGATTCAGTTTTTTGACTGCCTCAAATCACATTATAATTAGTTGTATAAATCGCCAAGGACGATATGTAAGTTTAAATCTGACAAAATTTTTATAGAGTATTTATCCAGTCAAATCGATTTCTAACTTATGCAAGCATCTAAATAAAATAATCATTTAAATAAAATACGCATCGTTTTTTAGACTGGCTCGTTTGCAAGCCTAAGCATTTCATTTGAAAACCTCTCAACAATAATGTTTTATCTATCTTTCAACTATTTTTATCCTACTGTTAAATAGACTTCTTGCATTAGTCAAAAAACGAACATTCAATACTTGTATACTTTTAAACATTGATGAAACATAGATGGTCTTTCTATCGTGAGGCGACATGGATGTCACCATGTTGGGTGGGGGTACAGGACGTACCCCTCACCCAACTCAAGATTTTTGTCATCTTTTCATCTCTGAAAAGTGAGACATCGCCTACGTAAAGGTATTTAAACTTTAAATGTAAAGCGTGGCATTGCAAACTTGATCTTCACACACTTAATTTCTATGTAATGTTAAAAGTTCCATGATTGATAAAGCTTAACCACATTTAAAAAACCATCCTAAAGCCTATTTTCACAAGCTCTAATCTATATTGTTTAATTTTTATACTTGGTAGAATTTTAACAATTAATATAATTTTACATTTTTTTAACGGCAACACCTCAACTTGACCTTAACATAGTGATTTTAGTCTTAGTAAAAATTGATGATGAAAAAATTAACTTTAGCTATTTCAGCAACCCTATTTTCTGGGCTTTGTTTTGCCCAAAACCCATTAAGTGTACATGTATTAAATCTTGAAAATGGCTTACCTTCAAGCAATGTTAAAGTCATTCTTGAAGCGCAACAAAAAGATAAATGGGTAAAAATTAATGAGGGAAGTACTGATAGTAATGGGCGAATTTCATCTTTATACCCTGAAAACAAAGCCTTAGATAAAGGTGTCTACAAGGTTACTTTTCAAACAGGTGAATGGTTTAAACAAAATAACCAACGTGCTTTTTTCCCAGAAGTTCCTGTGGTTTTTGTGATTGATGGAAGTCTTGAACATTACCATATTCCTCTCTTGATTAGCCCTTATGGATATTCAACATATCGTGGGAATTGATTGATCATACCAAGTTAAATTTTAGGCATAAAAAAACCGATGTTTTTTTAACATCGGTTTTTCTTGATACACAACTTAATTAAGCCTTTAACCATTTCTCAGCTTTGGCTTGATCTAATACAGTTAACTCAACCGTAGTCAACGCAACTTCACCACCTTGCAACTCAAATTGTAAAAACTCATCACGACGGAATGCATAAACTGTAAATTGACCTTGCTGTTTTGCATATTGGTTTAAAAGTTTTTCAGACGCTTTTAAACCATCAATCGCAATGATCACATCATTGGCAGACAGCCCCGCTTTTGCACCAACACCATCACGACGCGCTTGCTGAATAATGACACCCTCAGCTTTTTCAGCAACTTTCAAACCAAATGGAAGTGCTTTTTCATTTTGCAAGTTATAGCTCAAACCAAATTCAGGGAACAATTGATCCAGTGGTAACTCATCTGTGGTATTAATCAAATGATTAATCTGTTCGATCCAATTATCACCAGTCAGTTCATTACACAGTTCGACAATCGTACGCTCATTGACTTGCATACCCTTTTGGGTATTTTCATACAAACGGCGCATTAACGCATCCAAACTAGAACCACGTAAACGTAGACCTAAATCTAAACTGAGTGCAACCAAACAGCCTTTATTGTAATAACTGGTTCCAGCATTATTTGAGTTTTCATCCTGACGATAAAATTTAATCCAAGCATCAAAACTAGACTCTGAAACAGATTGAATAAAACGTCCCGGATTCTGTAGATAACGATCTATTTGCCCTTTTAGCAACTTTAAATAAGATGCTTGAGAAATCACACCACTACGATACAGAATCAAATCATCGTAATAAGAGGTGAAACCTTCAAAAATCCATAACAGTGAGGTATAGCCTTCCTGATCCAAATCATAATTTGCAAAATTTTCAGGGCGGATAAATTTAACCAACCACGAATGAAAATATTCATGGCTACACAATCCAAGGAAGCGTTGATAATCCGCAGAAGGCTCTACAGGTTCATTTGCTTTAGGAAAATCATCACGTGGCGAAATCAGGCTAGTACTATTCGGATGCTCTAAACCACCATAACTATTGCCAGTTGCCATAGTCATAAAAGTATAGTTTTCAAAAGGCGCTGAACCAAACATTGAAATTTCTGTACTACAGATTTTTTCAAGGTCTTGCTTCATACGCGCTGCATTCATTGTATGCTGACCAGAAACCACAAATTCATGTGGAATCCCGTTCGCTTCAAAACTAAAACGGGTTTGATCCGCCAATTCAAATGGTGCATCAATCAATTGTGCATAATTGTTGGCTTTTAAGGTATAGCGCCCTTTCACCAAGCTTCTTGATTCTAAACCTGTGGCAATTTGAAAATGCTTTAATTCTTCAGGTAAAAATACTTCAACTTCGATTGCTGATTCTTCTTGGTCTTGTAGCCCTAGGCAGACACAAGCAGGATTGACATATAAACGGGTTTGATCGACATACGCGCCACGTACCGAAAGGTCATAGGCATAAACATCATATTCAACAGTAATCAGTTCATGGTCGGTGTTATATAAACGCCATTTATTTTTTTCAAACTTATTAATTTGCAGTTGACGACCCGCTTCATCATAGGCTTTCACAGATTCGATATGTTTAGAAAATTCACGGATCAAATAGCTACCAGGAATCCATGTAGGAAGTGACAAAACTTGAGTAGGGTTCGCCAGAAAGCGCAATGTGACATGAATGAGGTGCTGACGGTAATCGTCAAATTCAATCTGATAATGCAACATAAATATATATTCGAAAATAGACAGTGAGAAATTACCAATTAGATTAGCATTTTTTTACAAAGTCAGGCGATTTTAGTCGAAATTGTCTACGATTCTGACTAGCGAAGAGTGCAAAAAAGGCATAGCATTCGCAAAGTTTATGCACTCTTGCCATAGGATTGGCTTAAAGGTAAATCTGTTGAAAATTCTTGCTTCTTTTATCGCGATAACTGGCTTGGTTTGCTCCACGTTTGTTAACGCCGCTTTACTTAATATTAATCCGCAATCTGTTGAAGCTGAAGCTTGGACAATATTAGATACACAATCGGGTCAAACCATTGCTGAATATAATAGTCATGTACAGCGCGCACCAGCATCCATGACCAAAATGATGGTCGCTTATATTGCGTTGAAAGAACTCAAAGCGGGTCATATCAAAAAAGAAGAGATTATTACTGCAACCCCTGTGGTTCAGATGGTGCAATGGGATGAATCTCAAATGTACCTGAAGCAAGGTGAGCAAATCTCAATTGACCAACTTCTTGCTGGATTGATTGTGATGTCTGCCAATGATGCAGCAGTAACACTTGCAGAACGCATCTCAGGTAGCGTACCTGCATTTGTTGCTCGTATGAATCAAGAAGCACAAGCCTTGGGAATGAAGGATACTCATTTTGCCAATCCTCCCGGTATTACCATGCCTGATCATTTTTCGTCAGCTCATGATATGGCGATCTTAGGTCAAGCAGTGACATCACAAACCCCTGAATATATGCATTATTCAGTGATGCCAAGTTTTAGTTATAACCAACATTTTCATCATGCCACCAACCTTGTTTTAAAGTCTGATCCAAGTGTAGATGGTTTAAAAACAGGTTTTACCAAAGCAGCCGGCTATAACTTAGCACTGACAGCGCATCGTCCTTCTGCCATTACAGAGTCTCCTGATCGTCGTTTAATTGTGGTGGTGATGGGTGCAAAAAGTGCAGTTAAACGCGCGGAAATTGCACATAAACTGTTAAACTTGGGCTATGCCTATACCCGTGATGAAGTCGCAATTAAAGACAAACAGCTGATTGCTGAGCTTCCTGTAGTTAAATCCACCTTGAAAATGTTTAAGGTTGAAGCAAAAAAACCTCAACTCATAACCACATCTTTATATAACGATGCGACACCAATTGATTTAGCGACTTTTGATGTTGTAAATAGCCGTATTATGAAAACTGAAGCAAATGGTCTATTGGCAACAGTTGAACCGCTTACAACAACTCAAACCCATTTGAATGTTGAACTGAATGAGACATCACTTACCGCACCTTTAGAAAAGATCATGCATTTGGCAAAAGTGAATGTTTACCAAAACAATCAACTGATTCAAAGTTTTGATATTGAAGATGAAGTGCATATCGAACAAGCCTCTTGGTTTGAACGTTTAATAGAATGGATCAAGTCAATTTTTGGAATTTAATTAAAACCAACCAATTTACTTAGATTTATTATAATTATGTAACCTGTAATACAAAAAAAACCTAAACAATTAAATAGAATGGCATATTTATGCCATTCTATTTTCATAACAACAATTTAGGTTTTCTATGTCAAATCTACATCATATCGTGATTGTTGGTGGTGGCGCTGGTGGTTTAGAACTGGTGACACAACTCGGTGATACGCTTGGAAAGAGTAAAAAAGCCAAAATCACCCTTGTTGACCAAAAACTCACCCATATCTGGAAACCATTGCTGCATGAAATTGCGGCTGGTACCATGAACCCAAGTGATGAAGAAACCAATTATTATGCGCATGCAGCCAAGCATCACTATGAATTTGTCTTGGGCCGTTTTGAACATTTAGATCGTGATAACAAAACCATCGAGCTTAGCAAAACCCAAACCAGTAAATATGAATCCAATCAAGAGCAAATCACACTGCATTATGACACTTTAATTCTGGCCGTCGGCTCAGTCTCCAATGACTTTAATACGCCTGGGGTTAAAGAATTTTGTCATTATCTCGACAGTCGCCAACAAGCAGAAGTCTTCCAACAGGACTTACTGCACTTGTATTTAGATGCACAAAATAAAAATATTGATCGTGAATTACACATTGCCGTGATTGGTGCAGGCGCAACAGGTGTTGAACTTTCAGCTGAGTTGGTTCAAGCCAAACAGAACTTTTATAAATATGGTTTAAATAAAATTAACCCAAACAATGTCAAAATTACTTTGGTTGAAGGCGCTGATCGTATCTTACCTGCACTTTCTGAAAAAATGGCTGAGCATGCCACACAGCAATTACAACGAATGAAAATAGATGTATTAACGGGCAAACGTGTTGAAAAAGTAGATGCTGAAAAAGTCTATTTTAGTGATGGCACATCCGTAGAAGCACAATTAAAAGTTTGGGCAGCAGGGATAAAAACCCCTAAAGTAATTGCCAACTTAGCAGGCTTTGAAAAAGATCGCATGGGGCGTTTAAACGTATACGCAACCTTACAGACTCAGGCTGATCCAAACATTTTTGCCTTTGGTGATTGCGCCCACTGTATCTTAGATGCAAGAGAAGCACCACTTGGTCCACGTGCACAAGTCGCAAGTCAACAAGCTTCGTTTCTTGTAGATGCAATGAATGCACGTATCAAAGGACGACCACAGCCAATGTTCCAGTTCGCAGACAAAGGCTCACTGGTATCACTCAGTGAAAATAAAGCGGTCGGTGAGCTACTTGGTCAGGTCAATGTTCAAGGCTTCGTGGCAAAATCGATGTATGTGTCTTTATATCGTATTCATCAAGCGACGATATATGGCTATGCTCATGCAGGCTTGTTAACGGCTAAAGATTTTGTTACACGAAAAATCGCGCCAAAAATAAAATTGCATTGAAATTTAAATTTTTGCCCATATTTATGAAAAAATGGTCAAAATACAGATGAAAATGCAATTTTTTAGTAATTTTAGTCTACAAAAATTGCTTTTCACTTTATGATGTAGCCTTAAAATTATCGATTACCGAATGGATCAATAACATGACTGCTATTGCAAATAACAACGTGGTTTCTTTCCACTATACGCTGACTAACGCTGAGGGTGAAACTCTCGATAAATCACAAGGTGAACCACTTGCATATTTACATGGCGCAGGTAACATCATTCCTGGTTTAGAAAAAGCTTTAGAAGGTAAAACTGTAGGTGACAAATTTACAGTCACTATCCCAGCTGCTGAAGGTTATGGCGAATATAACCCTGACCTCGTTCAAGAAGTTCCTGCTCAAATGTTCCAAGGTGTTGAGAACATTGAAGCTGGTATGCAGTTCCAAGCTCAAACTGATGATGGTGTTCAAATCGTTACTGTTAAAGCAATCGAAGGTGACAACATCATCGTTGATGCTAACTTCCCATTAGCTGGCCAAGATCTTACTTTTGAAGTTGAAATCGCAGAAGTTCGTGATGCTTCTCCAGAAGAATTAGAGCACGGTCATGTACACGGTGCAGGTGGTCATCACCACTAAGATCTGCTTGATCTGATCGAAAAGGCAAAGTTTTTACTTTGCCTTTTTTATGCGTATTGGTTTAAATTGATGAAAATCTAGTGTGAATGAATCCATTCCTATCAATCCTATGCAAAAACAACTTCTTTGGTTCCGTCAAGACTTACGTATTCAAGACCATACGGCCCTATGGCATGCAGCACAAAGCGGTCCTGTAATTGCACTGGTGATTCTTTCACCTGAGCAATGGCGGATGCATGACGATGCACCAATTAAGCTTGATTTTTATTTACGTCAAATTCAAGCCATTCAACAAGAACTTGCTTCTATTCAAATTCCGCTGATTATCCGCACTGTTCCCTTATGGGAAAATATTGCAGCAGAGATCAATCAACTCTGTCACAAACTGGACATTGAAAATGTACACGCCAATATTGAGTGCGGTGTTAATGAATTAAATCGAGATTTCCAAGTTCAAACACAATTGAATCAAAGTAATCGTGATTTGGTTTTATATCATGATCGCACTCTGTTCCCTGTCGGTTCAATTCGCAATAAATCCAATCAACCCTATCAAGTCTTCGGTACATTTAAAAAATACTGCTATGAACAACTGAGTATTTCGATCCCGCAATGCTTCCCTATTCCAGAGACTCAAGCCTTAAATGATGCAGTAGCTGTGGGCGAGTTGAATAACAATAGCCTGCCGACTTTGGCCGAGCTTGGTTTTATATTCGATCCGAATCAGATCAACAAGCAGTGGCAAATTGGCGAACAATATGCCTTGAATGTCTTGGATGATTTTATTGAAAACAAAGTCCGTCATTATCAACTCGAGCGTGATTTTCCCCAAATTGAAGCCACCAGCCAGCTCTCAGCCTATTTAAATATAGGCATCCTTTCAATTCGACAGTGTTTCAATGCCCTCTTTCGAGCACAATTCGGACATTTTTCTATTGATCATGTTGGTCAACAAACATGGCTCGATGAGCTACTTTGGCGTGAGTTTTATCAGCATATCCTGTTTGATTTCCCGCGTGTGTCAAAGCACTTGCCCTTTAAAATGCCCACACAGCAGCTACAATGGCGCGATGCCCCAAATGATTTAAGCGCTTGGCAAACAGGTCAGACAGGGATTCCTATCGTCGATGCAGGTATGCGCCAGTTACTTCACACAGGCTGGATGCATAATCGGATCCGTATGGTTGTCGCCATGTTTCTCACCAAGAACCTATTGATTGATTGGCGTTTAGGTGAGCAATGGTTTATGCAACATCTTATTGATGGGGATTTGGCTGCCAATAACGGAGGATGGCAATGGTGTGCATCCACAGGAACAGATTCCGTACCTTATTTCCGTATTTTTAACCCTATCAGCCAATCGCAGAAATTCGATGCACAAGGTGACTACATTCGACAGTGGGTTCCAGAGCTTGCACATTTAGACGCAAAAACCATTCATGAACCTTATGCAAAAAATCCCAATATTGAGCTCAATTATCCAAAGCCAATTGTGGATTTAAAACAAAGTCGTATTCGAGCAATTGAAGCTTTTAAGCAGATTTAAAGTCTCACTTAAAAGCGTTCTCAATGGTTTGATTAAATCGCGTGTTGAAACAATTTAAACGGATTTTGAGGATGGTTTTTTGGGCGTTCAATCGATTCAAAATAGCAGTAATATTTAAAGATGCGATCCAAAGAAACATAAAGCACTTTTTGTTCTGAAACTGACCAGATTTGCGCATGGTTAGAACCTGATAAGGTACTTCCACTCAATTGAAATAGATAAAAATCTTGTGTACGTTGAATTCGTTTTTGAGTAGCTTGCGTGTCTGAACTTGATGAAACCTGACTGGATGAATTTAATAATCGACACGGTGTATTAATTAGCCATTTTTCACTAAACCAAAGTTGTAACAGATCGCCCAAATACAGTTTTTTTTCAGTAAATGGCCAAACATCTAAATAGGCTTGTTCAACTTGGATAAAATATTGTTCAGGATCTTGCAAGATTGAAAGGTAGTTTTCTTGATAGAATGAGAAGTTTTCAAAAATTTGAGAAATAGTAAGCGTATTCATTCGCTGTCTCCTATTTAGCCATTTAGTGCTGGCAAGTTGGTTTTAAATCCACACTGTTTAAGTCAAACTTAAACTCTCTTTATGGTTTTAATCTAACAAGACCGTTTCACTATTGCAACTGTCAGAATCAATTTTTTTAATTTATCTATAGATTGCTCAAATAAAAACCATACAGTGTACAAATGAAGAAAAGATGACAGGAAAGGCTTGACCCATAAAGATATATCCTTATAATCGCATTCAGATTCTCCAATAGCTCAGTCGGTAGAGCGACGGACTGTTAATCCGCAGGTCCCTGGTTCGAGCCCAGGTTGGAGAGCCAAATTCTAAAAGCCCACTTATCAAAGTGGGCTTTTTTTATTTCAGAACTAGACACAGGGTGTGACAAACTAAAGCAACAGTTCCATCAGGTTTTTATTAAACAGCACAACAAAATAGACCAAAGCAATGCTTTGGTCTATTTTTTAAATTCAGTTTTTAATCAGGCAAGCAGTTAAACTGGCACACCGCTATGGAAACGAAAAGTCTTATCAGGCGTTAAAATCAAATCCTTCTCTACTTCACGAATCAATTCGATGCGTTGCTGAATATCCTCTTCTGGATCTTTTAATTTAGCAGTTTTAGCAACATCTAAAGCCAAAGCTAAATAGTCCTCATAGTGACGAGATTCAGATTTCAGCAAGTAACGGTAATAACGACCCAACTCATCATCTACCAATGGCGCTAAGGCATAAAATCGTTCACAAGAACGTGCTTCAACAAACGCGCCAATCACCAAAACATCAATCAAAGCTTCTGGTTCATAAGTACGAATTTCTTTACGCAAACCACCTGCGTAACGACCTGCACTCAGACCTTTCCATTCTTGACCACGCTTGGTCATAAACTCTAACACTTGTTCATAATGCAACATTTCTTCACGCACAAGTTGCGCTAATTTGATCTGCAAATCGGTAAAAAAACTGTAGCGAAACATCAAGTTCATTGCTGTTCCAGCCGCTTTCTTTTCACAATTCGCATGATCTTGCATGAGCAATGGGAGATTGTTCAATGCCTCATCCAACCATGCCTTTGGCGTTTCACAGCCTAAAAAAGCAATCACAGGTTGCATAAGCTCATCATAATTCATATTCGACATGATCAATATTCAACAACTTAAATCTAAAATTAAATTAACCAGCTGCATGAAGTGCGGCCTTCATGTCCTTTACAGCTTGTTCCAAACCGACAAAAACACTTTCGGCAATAATCGAATGTCCAATATTGAGTTCATGAATCTGAGGAATTGCAGCAATTGCAGCCACATTGTCCAAATTCAAACCATGACCAGCATTGACGACCAAACCTTTAGATGCGGCGTACTCTGTACCTTTAATAATTCTTTCGAGTTCAATCTGTTGAGCTTCAGCAGTTTTAGCGTCTGCATAAGCACCCGTATGTAATTCGATGGTTGGTGCACCGCAAGCAATTGCAGCATCGATTTGCGCAAAATCAGCATCAATAAACAATGATACATCACAACCAATCGCAGTTAATGCCTGAGTCGCGGCTTTAACATCTTCAAAATGTCCAAGCACATCTAAACCACCTTCTGTGGTGATTTCTTGACGTTTCTCTGGCACAAAACACACATGATGTGGTTGAATCTCTTTTGCAAATGCAACCATTTCATCGGTTACAGCGATTTCCAAGTTCATTCTTGTCGTCAATACAGGTCGCATACGGCGCACATCATCATCTTGAATATGACGACGATCTTCACGTAAGTGTAAAGTGATGCCTTCCGCCCCTGCTTGTTCGCAAATTAATGCAGCTTTCACAGGATCAGGATAAGTCGTTCCACGTGCTTGTCTGAGTGTTGCAACATGGTCAATGTTTACACCTAGCAATGCAGCCATAACATTCTCCTAATTAACCAATAAAATAAAATTAACGGCTCAACGTTTTAGATTGAGCGTTTTGAACCCAAAGCTGACGACTTTTTAATGGTCGATCACCTAAAAGTGAAGTAATCATTTGTCGATAGAGTTTAGCCAATAATTGTAACTGTTCTGGGCTAAAATCCCTACCCTTTTCATAATTTGCCATGCTTAGAATTTGTTGGCCCAGCAACGTCCCAGACGAAGTATATGACACTGGTGTAAAGCCTTCCGCCAATTGAAATTGATAACGTTGGGTCAGCATAATCTCTTGTTGATTTGAATCATGCCCATAATCCAGTGGATAGCCTAACTCTTCTAACAGTGCGTGTTCAAACTGGCGTAAAATTTGTCGAAGAAATAAATCAGCTTGTGGATGTTCAGCCAATTTTTGTAAATGTTGTAAAGTTAAATGGTATTGCTGAAATGTTTCAGACATCATTTCTTCAAGCGGACATAAACGGAGCAGCAGTTCATTTAAATAAAAGCCCGAAAAGAAAGCATCCCCATAAAAGAAAATCGGTTGATTGAGTATTTCGAGTTTTGAAAAGTTTTTAAGCTCGGATTTTCCCGACGCTTGTAAAGTAATCGGTTGGTATTGTGGTGGTGGGGTTTGTCTAAGAATACCGTCGACACGACCATGCTCTTGTGTAAATAAGTGCACAATATGACTACGTTCTCTGTATTTTCGATGATGGATTAAATAACCATGCAAGATTTCATTACGCATCTAGCTTGAACTTAATCATCCTTTTGTTTTTTCTTATCATCGTCATCATCCCCGTCAGGGATAACAGCGCCTACAACCGCAGCAGTGCCTTTAACCACGCCTTTTGTGGTTTTATAAGCAACTTTGACGGGAACTGTCACAATTTTAGTGATACAGCCTTGTAACATGATTATGCAAGCAAGAATTGCTATAACTCGAATCATTTCAGTTCCCAAAAAGTCAATTAAATATCGCTGTAGCCTAAACTTTTTAAAGCACGTTCGTCATCAGACCAACCGCCTTTAACTTTCACCCAAAGTGTTAGCATGATTTTTTGCTCAAACATTTTTTCCATGTCAACACGAGCATCCATACCAATTTTCTTCAGCTTAGCACCTTTTTCACCGATCACGATGGCTTTTTGCCCAGGGCGATCAACAAAAATTGTAGCATCAATATAAGTACATGCAGCTTTAGGACGACCAGTTTTTTCATTCACTGTCGCTTCTTCTGTTTTAAATGACTCAATTTGAACCGTTAAATCATAAGGCAGCTCTTCACCTAACTGACGCATAATTTTCTCACGAATGATTTCACTGGCAAGAAAACGTTCTGAACGGTCAGTTAACTGTTCTAAAGAGTATAATGGCGGCTGGAATGGCAGATACTTTTCAATCGCTTCACGCAAATGATCCAAGTTTGCACCACGTAATGCTGAAACAGGAACAATTTCAGCAAAATTCATCAACTTCGTACGTTCTTGGATCAACGGTAAAATCATACGCTTATTTTCTAAGGTATCGATTTTATTGATAATCAAAACGACTGGCATTTCTGCATTTTGCAGTTTCTCTAAAACCAAGTCATCATTTGGTGTCCATTTCTGGGCATCTAAAACAAATAGAACCAAATTGACATCACGCAATGCAGAATGTGCAGCTTTGTTCATCATTTTATTGATCGCACGCACTTCTTTCTTGTGCATCCCCGGTGTATCAACAAATACAGCCTGAGACTTTTCACGACTATCAATACCAATGATTTTATGACGCGTCGTTTGTGGCTTACGTGAAGTAATTGACAACTTTTGACCCAATAAATGGTTCATCAATGTCGATTTACCCACGTTTGGACGTCCTACAATTGCAACAAATCCACTTCGATAATCCGAAGGGATTTCTGTACCTTGTGAGCTAAAAAATTGATTAATTAACTCATTACCGCTTTCAGACGGCTCGTGATCAGCATCATTGTGATCGGAATGTGTACTCATGCAGTTTACTGCTCCAATATCTTTAAAAAATCCGCCGCGACTGCTTGTTCTGCAAAACGGCGACTTGATCCCTCACCCATCATTTTAGGCAAGCCATCTACTGTACATTCTACTTTAAAATGCTGGTTAGGTGCATCACCCTGAATATCTACGACCTCATAAACTGGGAGATGCTTTTTACGAGCTTGTAGATATTCTTGCAAACGTGATTTTGGGTCTTTGAGTTGATCTGTCGGTTCGATATGATCTAAATACGGTTCATACCATTTTAAAACAATCGATTCCAACAAAGGCAAATCTCGTGTTTCGGTATAAATCGCGCCAATAATTGCTTCAACTGTATCCGCTAATATTGACTCACGATGATGACCACCTGATTTCAATTCACCTGTACTTAAAATTAAACTTTGACTTAGCTTTAAATCATTGGCAATTTTACCCAGTGCTTCTTGGCGTACCAAAGTTGCGCGCATACGCGTCAAACGTCCTTCATTTTCATGAGGGTACGCATGATATAAGTAATTTGCGATGATCATACCCAACAATGCATCACCTAAAAACTCTAGGCGCTCATAGTTGTATTTGTGACTCACCGAGCGATGAGTCAGCGCGAGTTGTAATAACTCGTATTGTTTAAACTGGTAACCGATTCTACTCTGTAAGCGAGGATCACTTACTTTCAACTGACCTTTGATCAAAACTCTTCTCGAAAGTGAGGACTAAATCTATATTCAGCATGAAATTTTTTCGTACTTCATATTTTTTAGTCACTTGTAAACCATCTTTAGTTGATACAGTCGCAATATCCTCAAGTTTAGTATCTCGGATATTGTTCATTTCTAACCGTTTATCAACTTCTGTTGCAAATTTCATTGGTGTGATTTCAGCAGAGCTATTCTTTATCTGCTCTACAATTTGGTTATTAATCACACGATCATCCCAGTATAAAGGCCATACAGCAACTATGATTTTCAACATAAAAGCTAAAGCAATTATCCCCAGTAAAATTCCAATATATGAAGCGCCTTGTTGATTTTTACGCATTTTTTTTATCCAACAGCTCAGAATGAATAATCTTTAATCGCAATTGAAAATAATCATATAATTGAGTCAAATACACTGCTGCAGACTCACTGATCATTTTCAATTGTTATAAATTTTTTATCCACTGCAAACCCTGGTGTGATAAAAAACTTTACCGCGCTATTATCCTTGAAACTGCATCAAGTTGCTAGTTTAAATCATTTGTTCTATTTCATTTTTCTTATAAATCAAGACAACTTTATAGCTTTAACAGATAAAAATAAAGGTCAATAAAAATTGACCTTTATTTGATTTTCTAAAGTGTAGCCGATTAGTTAATTGCACCATTGCGACTAAATGAAGGCATTTTTAAACCAGGTTCCTTATGCATCCACACATATATTGCATGACCAGTTAAGTTCTCTTCAGGTACAAAGCCCCAAAAACGACTGTCTGCACTTTGGTCACGGTTATCACCCATGGCAAAATACTGGCCTTTTGGAACAGTCACTTCCCAACTTTGACCATTTGATTTTACAAAGCGGTCATTTGCAGTTGCTACATAAGGTAGGTCTTGTTTTTTCTGTGCATAATTAAATGCTGAAACCAAAGTATTTTGACCTTCCAACAAACGAACTAAATGCTTATGCGTACCCATCGTTTCATAATAGTAGATTGACTTAGGCGTATCTAAAATATCTTTTTCACGACTAAACTCAGCAGGTACTTGCTCAACATTTTTACCATTGATTGTAAGTTGACCATTATTGAATTCAAGATGGTCACCCGGTAAACCAATAATACGTTTGATATAACTTATTTTGGGATTTTCTGGATAACGGAAAACAGCAACATCACCACGTTGTGGCTCACCAATATCAATTATCTTGGTATTGGTAATTGGTAAACGTACACCGTACTGGAACTTATTCACCAAAATATAATCACCTGTTTCTAAAGTCGGTACCATAGAATCAGAAGGAATATTAAACGGTTCAAATAAGAATGAACGCAACACCAAAACTACTGCTAGAACAGGCCAGAAATCATATGCCCATGAAATGATGACATTTTCATTCCCCTTACCTTTTGTTGCACGTTGTTTCAGTACAAACTTATCCAGTAACCATAGCCCAAAAAATATAAGCGTTGCAGGAACGAGAATTAAATTAAAATCAAAATCCATGAGCAATAAGACCTCTAGTTTTTATCTTTCTACTTTTAACACAGCAAGGAACGCTTCTTGTGGGATTTCAACACTACCCACTTGCTTCATGCGTTTCTTACCTTCTTTTTGTTTCGATAACAGTTTCTTCTTACGAGAAACGTCACCACCATAACATTTAGCCAATACGTTTTTACGCATCGCTTTGACTGTTGAACGTGCAATGATTTGTGCACCAATTGCAGCTTGAATCGCCACATCAAACATTTGACGCGGAATCAAGTCTTTCATCTTTTCAACTAAAGCAATACCACGGTGACGTGCATCATTACGATGACAAATCATTGCCAAAGCATCAACCTTATCACCATTAATTAACACATCAACCTTAACTAGAGATGAACTCTCAAAACGCACGAAATTGTAATCCAGTGAAGCAAAGCCACGTGAGCAAGATTTCAATTTATCAAAGAAATCCATAACCACTTCTGCCATTGGAATTTCAAAGGTAATTGATACTTGGTTACCCAAGAATTTCATATCTTTTTGCACACCACGGCGCTCGATACATAAAGTCATGACATTACCCAAGTATTCTTGAGGCACTAAAATATGACATTCAGCAATCGGCTCGCGTAAATCTTCAACTGTTGAACCGTCAGGCATTTTAGATGGGCTATCGATATAAATCGTTTCACCATTTTTCATCAATGCTTCATAGATTACGGTTGGCGCAGAACTGATTAAGTCTAAATCATACTCACGCTCTAGACGTTCTTGTACAATTTCCATGTGTAGCATTCCCAAGAAGCCACAACGGAAACCAAAACCTAAAGCATCTGAGCTTTCAGGTTCAAAGAACAACGCAGAATCGTTAATTTGTAACTTATGTAGCGCTTCACGGAATGGTTCAAAATCACTGGCATCAATTGGGAATAAACCCGCATATACCTGTGGTTTTACCTTTTTAAAACCCGGTAAAGTTGCAACATCAGGTGTGGTTGCCAAGGTAATCGTATCACCAACTGGCGCACCAAAAATGTCTTTGATCCCAGCAATGATAAAACCAACTTCACCCGCTTCTAAAATACCTGTATCAGTATGTTTTGGATTAAAAATACCAACCGAAGTGATGATGTGCGATTGACCTGTTGATTTCATCAACATTTTATCGCCTTTACGCACACGACCTTGTTTGATACGAACAAGTGATACAACACCTAAATAGTTATCAAACCAAGAGTCAATAATTAAGGCTTGTAAAGGTGCGTCACGGTCACCTTGCGGTGCTGGAATAATGTCGACCAATGTCTCTAAAACAGACTCTACACCTAGACCTGTTTTTGCCGAACATGTTGGTGCATGTGTTGCTTCAATACCGATAATTTCTTCGATTTCATGAATAACACGTTCAGGTTCTGCTTGTGGCAAATCGATTTTATTCAGGACAGGTAGTACTTCTAAACCCTGCTCAATTGCGGTATAGCAGTTTGCAACAGATTGCGCCTCAACCCCTTGTGCAGCATCGACAACCAACAATGCACCTTCACAAGCAGCAAGAGAACGCGATACTTCATAAGAGAAATCCACGTGTCCCGGTGTATCAATAAAGTTTAATTGATACTCTTGCCCATTTGGATGGGTATAGTACAAGGTTACAGAAGCCGCTTTAATGGTAATCCCACGTTCACGCTCAAGCTCCATAGAGTCTAGGACTTGAGCCTGCATTTCACGGTCTTGCAATCCACCACACATTTGAATGAAACGGTCTGCAAGTGTCGACTTGCCGTGGTCGATATGAGCGATAATCGAAAAATTACGTATATTGTTGATATTAACGGATTTCTTAGCTACTGCCATACACTACTCTAAAAATATGTACACAATCATGTACTCAATATCAAAAGTACTTATGACGTGCAAAAAATGAAATATCTTAATTGCTGCACAGTATAAGCAGAACATGGTCAAAAATATAGTAATTACATATAAAAATAAGACCTGCTGTGTATTGTTTTATCAACTGTGTCAATCCATGCTTTTAATCTGGTGACTCACAAGAACGAGCAGAACCAAGCGCTTTTTCTTGATACTTATGCATCCTGACACTTCTATTCTTAGCTAAATAGTGTTCCAGCATACTTGATGCATAGATGGATAATTATCTTTATAGATGGATAGTTATCTTTAACGCTGCATCAATCATTAGCCTTATGTTTTTTCATTGATGTCACCTTAATCATAGGAGATGAATCATTCGCTAATACAGAAATGAGCGATGTTCATTCTGTACATAGAATCTGTAATCCTGTACATAGAATCTGTACTCGTCTTTTTAATAAAAATAGGATCGGACTCATAAAAAGTTTGAGCCAGACTATAAAAAAAATAACTGAGTTAAATCTCATGATAAAAAAGAATGATTCAACAAAATATCAATAAAACACATAAAATAACTTCAGCAGCTTCAAACAAAATTAAAATAATTTACAACTTTTTGACTCTTTTTATATTCCTCAATCGTTTTAGTAATAGCTTATCTAAACAAAAACATTAACGTGGTGCTGTGCAGATAGAAATTAACCTTATTGGCGAATCTAAAGCACTTGATTCAAGCTCAATAGAAATCTTTGTTCAACAACAGATTACAGTGACCCCAAAATGACAAAACAGTCAGGTCATTGATATGAATATTATCCTTTTAGGTTGCAACGGCCATACCGCTGTGACCATGATTGAATGGTGAGACAATTTGAATAAAGACCATGATCCTAAGCCTAACATGCAACAGACCCAACTGATTACTCTGGCAGAACAGCTTCGCCCTGAACTGCATCGCTACTGTTCGCGACTAATGGGCTCTGTCATTGAAGGTGAAGATGTTGTTCAGGATACGCTTGCACGGGCATTGCTTGTGATTGACAAAATACAAGATTTTCAGATGTTACGTGCCTGGTTATTCCGTGTAGCACATAACCGAGCACTTGACTTACTCCGAAGTCGAGCCATTCGAATAACAGAAGCTGTAGATACTACTACTGACGATATTGAAGATATAAATACCTCTGATCCGATGGAGATGCTGATGCGCGAGGAAACAATTAAAATGGCCGTTTCACGATTTATGCAACTCCCAGTACTTCAGCGCAGTGTCATCATTCTTAAAGATGTTCTTGATGAGCCTCTTGTAGACATTGCTACCCTACTGAATCTCTCAGTAGACTCAGTAAAAGCCCATCTTTCCCGTGGACGTGCTCGACTGCGCGAACTCAACATAACCACTGAAGAAGCACAAATTGTCCGACCAACATCTGATGCAGTAGCAAACTATGTAAAGCTGTTTAACCTACGCGACTGGGATGGGTTAAAAGCATTACTTTCTGATGATGTCAAACTCAGTCAGTCTACTCATCCTATCCGTGTTGGCGCTGCCGATGTCTCCATGTTCTTTGGTGCCTACGCAAAAATTGACCATATCTGGCTTGTTCCCGCCTGGCTTGGAGATCGTGAGGTCATTGCTGTCTTTGAAAACCGTATAGACCTCAAACCAAGTTATATCATGTGGCTGGAATGGCAAGAAGGCAAGATTAGCTTTATTCGAGATTACCGCTATGTGCGATATGTTGCCGCTGATGCAGAGCTGATATTAACCCCAAATAAATAAACAATTAGGCTCGTCATCATACTCAAACCCACTCGCCATTGAGCATAGCTATTGTTGATGAGCCAAATGCCTTAAGGAGAATGCCATGAAAGCACAAGCAATCCGTATTCCAGATTTAGCACGTGAAGTATGTCCTTTAGAAAATATTGGCTATGAAGATGCTTTTAGCATTGATATTCCGACTCTCATGATGACTAAAAAGTACAGCGCTGAAAAATGGGCATATGAGATTTTTGCCAATGCTCCTCCAGCAATCAATCAGATCGTTAGTCAATCATGGAATACCTTGGGATTTAAATCTAAATCTGAATCACACTGGCAATCACTAGAATCAGCAACAATGATCAAGCAAGATGATTTAATCATGATGGTTGTTCACTCTGATTCAGTTGATATTCAAATATGTATGGTCATCAACCTGATCGAATCTCAGCTGATCTTCTCTTCTTTCTTTAGCCGCGGTCATAAATGGTTCTCAACACCCACCTTGAAAATGATGACAGTTCCGCATCGCTTCATTGCACCATATTTACTTAACACTGCCGCTGAGCGTATGAAATTAAAATCATACATTTTTGTTGTTTAAAAATAGCACATCACAAAATTGAGTAATGTTACTTATTCAATTGCATGTGTATTTTTACAGATAAGCTCTCCATTGAGAGCTTTATTTTATTTCTTCATCTTGCTCGAATTATTTTTACTAACCCCATATTCCATTCTAATCGATGTTGTAATTTTGCCTAGTATGGCCAAGTAGCCAATACATTATCCTGCCTTTTCGGCTGTAGATGATGATTCAAAGTGATTCAACACATTTAAGCGTAGATGATAAAAATCACGTCAACAATCTTTCGATTCCACACCTGCCTCATCATCGCAAGTTATCAATACACATCCACATGATCAGAATGATCAGCGGCCCATCAACTGATATAAAAAGTCGAGTCGAAAGTACGTCGCTAGATCAAATTAAAATAATTTAGAGGCTTTTTGACTCTTTTCCAAGGCTTCAATCGTTTTAGTAGTACATCACTTTATTAGACATTGGAGAAATCGTCATGAATCTGAAAGACAAAAAAGTCGTGGTCACTGGTGGTAGTCGTGGTCTCGGTTTAGGTCTAGTTGAAGCACTGGTTGATCAGGGTGCAAAAGTAACTGTGGTTGCACGTAATGTAAAAGATCTTGATGCAGTCGCTGAACGGCTAGGTGTTTATACCATTTCAGCAGATATCACAAATCAAGCTGCGGCACACCGTATCATTGCAGACATTCGTCCAGATGTACTTGTGTTAAATGCTGGAGCAGCGCCTCGTATGGGGCTTTTGGACGAATTAACTTGGGAAGAATTCTCTATCAATTGGGAAACCGATGTCAAAGCCGCCTTTTTCTGGTTTCAAGCGGTATTAAAAACACCACTTGATCCAGGCAGCAGAGTTTTAGTGGGATCTAGTGGTGCCGCTGAGTCTGGTTCTCAAATGACGGGTGGCTACGCCAGTTCTAAACGTGCGCTTTGGTTCATGACCAAATATGCCAATTTGTTTGCGCAAGATAAAAATCTTGGTATTCAGTTTCAGGCCATCGTTCCACGGCTAATGGTTCTTGGTACGGGAGTTGGCGACTCAGCAGCAGGTGCTTATGCAGCAGCCATGGGAATTACACCTGAAGAATTTGTCTCCCGCTTTGGGGCACCTATGCCACCGAGAGCTTTTGGTGATCATGTGATTTCAATACTTAAAGAGCCTCAATTTGCTGAGAGTATGGTACTGGGACTCAATGGTAATGATGGCGTGACGGTTATCGATTTATAACCACCACTCAAAAGATCAGGGTTATACAGCCTGCGCTAAGTGAAGCTGTTATCTCCCTGATCATAATTTAAATAATTTGATTTTCGCTCAAAACCTAATTAAGGCATCATCCTATGATCCACCTACATTACTGGTCAACGCCAAATGGCCATAAGATCACTATTTTTCTTGAGGAAGCAGGTCTTAAATATGATGTAACACCTGTGAATATCGGTCGGGGGGATCAGTTAAAATCAGCCTTCCTTGCTATTTCACCCAATAACCGTATTCCAGCAATCATCGATGATAGTCCAGATGATGGTGGCGAGCCTTTGAGTGTGTTTGAGTCTGGCGCAATTCTTCAATATTTGGCTCAAAAGAGCGGATTATTTCTCTCCAGTGAACCCAGAGCACGAATCATGGCATTGGAATGGCTGTATTGGCAAGTCGGTGGGCTTGGTCCAATGTTAGGTCAGAATCAACATTTCGCAAAGTATGCACCTGAAAAAATTCCTTATGCAATCGAACGTTATGTCAATGAAACCCGACGCCTCTATAAAGTGTTGAATACTCATCTCGACGGACATACTTTCATTACAGGTCAAGATTACTCAATTGCCGATATGGCAGCATATCCTTGGATCGTTCACCATGAAGAACATGGCATAAAGCTTGCTGATTTCCCTCATATTAAAACTTGGTTTGAAACAATCCGTGAACGCCCTGCTATTCAGCGTGCATATAAAGTTGCTGAGAAGGTACAAGTGATGGATCCAACTCAGGACAGCTTGGCACACAAAATATTATTTGGTTTGACTCAATAAAGTCAGGTCGTAACGAAATGAATTTGTTGCTGAACGATACATTATTTAGCAATAGTGTAAATGAGTCCTGAGATGCATGTCGTTACGATCAAATCCCCTATACATTTACGACTCTGAAAATTTATTTCTCTACTGGTCTTTATTTAAACGATTTTTTGAAAATTTATGCAAATTAAAATTGAAACCCGCACTTATATTTTAGATCCAGGAAAGCTACGATATTATAATGGAAACACATATATTTATAATGAATGGCTAATTGGTCCACAACATAAACAAAGCTACCAAATCGATTATGAAAAATTGATAATATTGATCAATGTCGCTCAATATACCCCATTGATCAATGCAACGATTCCGCAAACACTGATCTATGATCAGTTTCTCAGCCCAAAATTAAATAAATTACTGAATGGTTTAAAAAAACTGGATATTGAATTAAGCATCCAACAAGGTGAAAAAGTTTTATTGCCAAGTGATATACAAATAGATCTGGGTATGCAGGATACTGCAGTTAAAAAAGAATTTAGTAGAAATATGCTGATTAATATATTGAATTCAGGAGCTGAATTTTTCTTAATGCGAACAGGACCTTCCCTTAATTAATTTTTATTATCAAATAGATATTTGATCAATCCTTTTTATAAAGAAGGAACTTTCAGTACCAATATAATTCAGTTAACATGATTATTTTTTGATTTATAGAAGCGGTTTCATAATATTTGACTGCCGATCTTTTAAATTTAAAATATTTAATTATAAGCTGTATAAATGCACAATTTTTAAATTTATAAAAACCTGATCAAATGATTCTTTATTCAAAAAAATAAAGGACATAACATGTTCATTATTTGATAATAGATAAAAAATTAATTATTGCTTTTTATCCTTCTGCATTTTTCCAATAACTTCTCTAGAAACATATTACTTTCCAATATAGTCATCAAAATGATTGATTTGAATACGCTCCAGCTTCAAATATTTTATATTTAAAATTTTAGCATTTTCTTGATGCTGCCCAATCGCAAAACCTAGACATTTTTTACTCATACTGTCATTTGCATCAGCCAATCCACTGAACATGAGCAATGGTAAAGAGTCTGTTGACAACTCATCTACGTTTGCGACTACGTGTGTTTATTAGGCGTTAGCAGGCACAAAATACGAAATTTAGTCATTCCAAATGATCAGAAACATCATTTCACAAGCTAACACGTAGCGGCAAAAACACGCTAGTCACCGCTACGCCTTGCGCTGCAAACAAAGCAGGGCTTTGTTCTTGCTCAGGTAGCAAAAATAAATTCTGCTGAGTGGAGGTGTTCTTTAAGCATTTGTTTATTGAACTCGCTCATGATATTGTTCTATACAATAAATAGTTTTGTCATAGGTCAATGTTGTGCTCAAAGAAATTATTTCAGACAGACTGAGTGAAATTAAATTAACGATTGAGAAAGCCTGCCTCAAGGTGAATCGAGATCCTTCTGAAATCAGATTATTGCCCGTCAGTAAGACCTTTTCAGCAGAACATGTCCGAGCAATTCACGCTCTAGGATATGACTGTGTAGGGGAAAATAAAGTTCTTGAAGCCAAGAGTAAATATGAGGAACTAAAACAACTTAGCAATTTAAAATGGGTGCTGATTGGGCATCTACAGCGCAATAAAGTGAAATATGTAGCCCAATTTATCAGTGAATTCCATGCCTTAGATCGCGTCGAACTTGCTTACAAACTGAATAGCGCCTTAGAAAAAGAAAATCGGGTTATGCCTGTCTTTGTCCAAGTCAATACATCAGGCGAAAGCAGTAAATATGGCATTCAGCCTCACGAGCTAGAACATTTCATAGAACAATGTCTGCCATTTACCTACATAAAAATCGTTGGATTGATGACTCTGGCAATACATAGCCATGTCCCTAATGAGGTCAGGCAGTGTTTTCAGCTTTTAAGAACCCTAAGAGATCAAATTTCAAAAAAGCACCCAGAGATACAACGGCTTTCAATGGGCATGTCTGGAGATTTTGAACTTGCGATCGCTGAAGGTGCAACAGATATCAGGATTGGACAAGCAATTTTTGGCGCACGTTCCAAACCAGACAGTTATTACTGGCCTACTGAATAGAGCATCACGATGAAAACTCATTATCAGATCAATATATATCGAGAAAAAAAGTTACTCGGTACTTTTACACCCAATCATCTTGCTTCACAAAATTCGATTCAACAACTCATCGCAACATTAACAGCAATTGATCCTATTGACGTTGAGTTTGTACAAGTGACTGAAGATATGCGTGTTCTTATTTATCAAAATGGTCAGATGAGAACGTTGTCCTCTCAATACTCTTATCAAAATACAACTGCTGATTTAGTTTTTCAACTGAATGAAGAGTCATCCAATTCAGTTTGATTCATAGCGCTGATCCACACTTATTTCACCGAGAGACAAACATGAACATGATAAAACACCAAGTTATTAATGTGATCCAATTTTTAAGTTTTGAGGATACCGGAAGTTTTAGCCCCGTACTTAAACAGATGGGCTATGACATTTGTGTTTTTCAAGCAGGTGTAGATGACCTAAGTACTATCTTACAAGAAAAGGACCCGCTTATCATTCTAGGCGGGCCGATCAGTGCATATGACTTAATCACCTACCCTTATCTAAAAGAAATCATCGTGGGATTGAAGCAACGATTAATAACCAATTATGCAACTTTTGGTATTTGTTTGGGTGCTCAACTGATTGCAACTGCTTTAGGTGCAAGAGTATATCCCGGCCATATCAAAGAAATAAGATGGGGGCGTTTATCCTTGAGTGCTCAGGCATTTGCATCACCTTTAAGGTTTCTTGAAGGTATACACGTTTTACATTGGCATGGTGATACATTTGATTTGCCGACTGTTGGCACGCACTTAGCTAGCTCAATTTATTATCCAAATCAAGCATTTAGTGTAGGGAGTAATATTATGGCATTACAGTTCCATGCTGAAGCCGATCCTAAACAATTTGAAAGATGGCTCATCGGTCATAGTGATGAATTAAAGCAACATAAGATAGATATTCTGGATTTAAGACTTGAGAATCAATATTATGGCAATATACTGGCAGACAAAGCAAAACTTGTACTTGAAGACTGGTTAAATAACTTGATCAGGTTTTAAAGTAAATGATTGGATCTATATGGCTGAAATTAAAGGTAAAACATCTCAGGACATTCAAAATAGTATTCGAGAACTTATTCAGAATGGGATTTTGAAGGAGGGGGAATTATTACCCAATATTCGTGCTTTAGCCACTGAGCTGGAAGTAAATCGTAATACTGTCGCTGCCGCGTATAAAGATTTAGCCTTAATGGGGATTGTCATATCCAAAGGCCGTGCAGGTACCCAAGTCCGTAAAAATCCACAAATTAATAGTTTTGAAAACCTTCAAAAAACAAATCAAACATTTTTTGACCTCGCGCATGGAAATCCATGCCAAGGTTTTTTACCTCAGCTACATGACATCAACTTTAATTTTAGTGCACCGTATTTATATGGTGACAGTACCAAGCTTCCAGATTTGGAGACCTTTGCTCGAAATGAAGTTTTTGCTGACATCAGCCATAAAATTGCTGAAATTGAATTTACCCATGGTGCGGTAGATGCAATTGAAAGAATTCTCAATGCACATTTAATCCAATCTGACAGTATTGCGATTGAGCAACCAGGTTTCATTACCAGTATTCATACTTTACAGGTGAATCGCTTTAATATGGTGTTTTTCCCAGTTACAGCACATGGCTATGATATTCACAGTATAAGAAAAGCACTAGAGCAAAAAGCCAAAGCAATTGTCATTACACCAAGAGCGCAGAATCCGACCAGTTATAGTCTTGATGCTAAAACGGCACAAGAATTACATCAGTTATTTTCTGAATACCCTGATGTACTCATTATTATTGATGATCACTTTTCATTACTTGCCACAACACCTTATTATCATATTGTGCCTGAATCTACCAGACATTGGGCGGTGATAAGATCTGTATCAAAATTTTTAGGTCCAGACTTTAGATTTGCATTTATCAATTGTGATCCTCAGACTGCGACCAGACTAAGGATGAAACTAAATCCAAACTGTACCTGGGTGAGTCATATCTTACAAAAGATGATATTTTCGCTCATGACATCGGACAAAGTTCATCAATTAATGAATAAAGCAAAAATACATTATCAGACAAAAAATCAAGAAATCGTTAAAAAATTATTGGATCAAAACCTTCTAGATCTAGGTTATTGTGATGGTTTAAATCTATGGATCGAACATGAACAAGCTCAGGAAATAGCATATCAACTCGCGCTAATGGGATGGAAAGTCAGACTTGGAAAAGAGTTTTCATTAGGCCAGGATATTAAAGGTATACGTATTACCACTTCTGAATTAGATGAACAAAAAGCGATGGACCTACTCAATGATTTATCATTTATCTTAACTAAAATAATGACACTCTAAAATTTATGCTTTTCATCCATTATTTTTGCTAACGACCTTAAACTAAGGAAAAGTAGAAAACTAATTTCCTACTTTTCCTCATGAAAAAACATTGAATTTAAAAATCAGAAACCTGCCAATTTTAAACGATTGGCATGCTGACCATATAACGGAACGGGATCTGCACCAGCACCAGAGCCAGCAAGTCCCAGTATCTGATTGATCTCATCCAAATGGTTCTGAGGATAATTATCACGAATGACATTGCCCAAATGAGATGAACATACTGGTACCAAACCGTCACTATCACTACCAGTGGTCAATTTGATAAATGCTTGACCAGCAAGCATCCCGTAGGATGAGCCATCTAATAAATTTGTAAGTCCACCGTTACCTGACCATGAATAATAATTCACACCATTCACTGTGGCAGCTCCTGACCCACATTCAGTCACTGGAATACCTTGAGGGAAAGTGGTATTAAACTCACCAGCTCCAGCCTTGGTCAATCCTGCAAGTGCACTTAAAACATCTTGATCATATGTTCCACCATTACTAGAAGTACCACCCAGAAAGCTTTCTATACCTGTAAACGTATTGATTATAGCTCCGATAGTTTTATCAAAGCCTATTACACTGGCGGGTTTACGTACAAGTGTTTCCACCAAATCTGCAACCGGACTACCTTTATTTGAGCCCGCAATACCTGTTACTGACGCGATCAAATCAGGACGAACACCCGCAACATAGCGTACAGTTTGCACACCTTGGCTATGACCAATCAGGTTTACTTTTTCAGCACCTGTTAAAGCCTGAATCGTGAGAACTTGTTTAAGTAATTGTTCACCTCGCACAGCGTCAGAGTTAGCAGAAGATGTATTGGTGACAAATACATTTGCACCCTGACGGCTTAAATCCTGAGGAATTCTATCCCAGTAATTGACAGGTCCAATCTGTGAAAAGCCGAATAAACCATGTGCAAACACCAACGGATATTTAGTTTTGGCATAATCTGTTTTTTTAGAAAACAGCCCCCAATCTGTTGCAGATGTTTGACTACAACCAGCTTGATCGTTTTTGATACCGCAATTTTGATAACTGGTAGTTACAATTGCTGAGCTATTAACCGATGTGAATATGATGGCCCCAAATACCAAGGCCGGGATTGCTTTCTTCATTGTTCAAGACTCCATATATTTGAACATTATTTTTGTATTACATTGATTTCTTGATACTTCAAAATATTTCCCTGAAAATCTCCTTGTCTAATTCTCAATGCTATATTTCTGTTATTGATCGTTTCCTCATTGCCTATTCAGCCACTTTTTTATTCGAATTAGCCTGCATCTGTTCAAAAGTCTGTGCACGGATTCGTTCTTCTGGGCTACTAAAAGATCTATTGCGTAATTCATTTATTGCAGCCTGTTGTTGAGCCGCATCTTGCTGACTCGCCGTAATTTGTGCCCTTGCTACAAGATAACTATCCACTTTTTTTTGCCACTGGCTTTCCTGTAAATCAACCTGAGTCAGGCGATCTGCTGCCGCTGCACCCACTAATTTTTTACGCATCTCGTACAGCTCACTCGCTGAACCTCCACGTTGATTAATTTCAGTGGTCAATTCCTGTAATTGGTTGTATTGTAAAATCGGCTGCATACTTGCTTTCAGGTCTTCTGGCTGTTCATTCAGCAATGCTGCACTTTTTTCTGCCTTCTGATCTGTGCTTAAGCGTTTATCATTATTGATCGCGTATTGTGCGATTGTATACTGGTCATAGCTTTCTTCTTGGGCAAAAAATACATCTGCTTCTTGTGGCGTAAAAATCTGCCTGCGAAGTTTAACCATGGCTGACGCAACTGTTTTAAAGTCCTTTGCACTATTGGACTGTGCTGCAGGTAACTTTTCACGCTGATGTAGATAATCAATATACTTACCAAGTAGTTGGTAAGAATAAGGTTGAGCAGTCGTTGGTAGAAGACCAGCAAGGTATTGACGAATATCAGCAACAATACTGCTTTCCGTTTTTTCACCAATACTTGAAAGAAAATAATCGAAGCAGTCACGAATTCCACGAGATAAAACCAACTGCCCTTTAGTATCAACCTGTAAAGGACAATTCACCTCTGTTCCTCTTAGGGATGGTGCCAACTCAGGCATAACACCATGAAACTTTAAGACTTGTTGATTTGTATCAGAAACTGACGCAACAGTACTCAACGATTGCTGATTTTGTAACGTAGAGTCTGAACTTGATGGGGCTATTACAGTATTGGTTTCTGGTTTTAAATACCATACTATTCCAACAAGAAATAAGACAACCAACAGCAACAACAGATGTTTTTTATAGTGGCTTATAACGTCCATGTTATATCTCTTTTTCAATATTTTATTATGCTTTTCACAACCTCAGATTTTCCGATATTTCGCAAAATCATTAACCAGCTAAAAAGGTAGCTGCTCCCTACAAAAAACATGTACCGATATAATCATAAGTTTTAAACCCATTCGCTACTCCATAAAATTATTATGTTCATATTCAAGTGATCTAGCTTTTCAAGAAGTTTCATGGCATAACTATTAAGAGCGAATTAATAATTGATACTTTTGGTCAGTCAAAGCTTCTTGCAATGATTATTAGACATAAATCACAAGCTAACAATCACCAAGAATGCAAAGTTTTTGCAGAAACAGTATTTTTCTCGGAATTCCAAAAATATGCTTAGTTCTTTTTCAGATACTTTTTTTGATATCTATCGGTTATCAGGTATAGCAGGCAAAATCCATAGTATTTCAACTCTTTTACCTGGAGAAATACTAGAATTTTCTCCAAATCATGGCTATATACATATTATTCAGAAAGAAAAATGCCTTTTAACAATGAACGATCTGGAACATCATCTGGAATTGAAACATTGCGACATAGCTGTGGTTTTACCTGGTAACTTTCACAGTATAAGCTTGAGTACAGATGCATTTCTGGATGCTAAAATCATCACCTGTACAATTGATTTTTCAGGTATTTATGGCTCAGCCATTGCCGAGGGTTTGCCTGCTTTCATTCACGTCCCTTTTACCTGCAAAGCCACAAATATTATTGCGGAATGGGTTCCAATCACTGTTCATGCAATTCAACAGGAACTTAAAGCACCTTCGATAGGCAGTCAGATTATGCTGACCAGAATTATTGATCTTTTATTTATTTGGTCAATTCGTTGTTGGCTTAGCACTGTTGAACCGAATCATAGAAGCTGGATTTCAGCATTACAGGAACCGATGATCAGTAAAGCCATGTCTTTAATGCATAATCATCCGCATTTTGACTGGACTGTTGAAGAACTTGCTAAGTGTACTAATTGTTCAAAATCAAGATTTTACAAGAAGTTTACTGAATCTGTCGGGACCACCCCAATACAATATTTAAAATCGCTGAGAATGCGATTAGCCAGTGAATTACTATTAACCACGCAAAAAAGTATTTTTCATATTGCTGAGCTTGTTGGCTATTCCTCTCAGGCTGCATTCAGCCGAGTATTCTCCCAAACATTTAACTACTCACCTTCTGAGTTTAGAGAATCCTTTAAAAATAATCCTGCACAGGAGTAAAACACAACTGCGCTTATTAACAATGTATTGTGCAAAATTGTTAAATCAAAGTATTTTAATAGTTAGCTTTAGTATTCATTTAAGTCTGCTTCGGAATCTGGCATGCCAAATTTGAGTTCATCACCAACTTTGGCGATTGCGTGAATAGCGGGTAGGAATTTTGCACCAATAACTGTTAATTTGTATTCTACAGAGGGTGGCGATGTCGGGATTGGCAGACGTTGTATAATTCCTTTACTTTCCAAATGACGTAGGCGTTCTGTCAATACTTTTGCAGTAATTGATGGCAAGTCAGCTCTTAACTCGCCAAATCGACGTGGTCCAGCACTTAAACACCAGATAATTTCTGCAGTCCAAGCGCCCCGTAGCAGTGCCATACTCTTACTCAAGGGACAGACATTATTTGGCGAAGGCGCACGGTTTTTTCGTAGCTTTAGACTCAAAGTTTCCTCCATTCATTCTTGAGATTTTCTCTGAGACTTCCTATTTATTCATATATTGAATATTAATTCCAAGGATGATATTCCACTGACATACTATGCTGAAAATATGCGCAAGCTGCAACCTGATGATTATCGTGAATCTGACTTATACCTGTTTTCGATGATTCATTCAGGTCTGTTCAACAGGTTGCAAGCGTTGCTTGTTGTTCTTAGAAGCGCATCTTTCACTCGGCAGGATTGATTATTTTTTTAAATATTAAAGCTACATTCAATTGTGGTGTATTAATTTTAAAATACTTCTCAAGATATTCGCGAAATTCATCTTCGCTTGTGAGCTCTTTTTTTATTGAATGATTTTTACCATGGATCTTTACAGTCGTTCCACTTAAGTTTATTCGTTCATCTGGAGTAACTGCAGCAAGCATCAAATGTTGAGTAAATATAGAATCTGGTGATGTTGCAATATACCAATTGGCAATCACAGCATCCGACTCCGAGACTTTCTGTTCTGGATCAAGTGCATAAATATTGACCCACTCATCACGTATATAAGCTTGAAGCATAATCTTCACACCTGTCAGGGCACTTTCAGCAACACCACTGTCTTTTACATCAATAAAACGGAAAGCTTCATGCGGTGTATTCTGAATTTCCCCGAGCTTATCCAGTGAAAGAACGGCAGTCGGAGTCGTTCCACCAAAACTGGGATCAAATAAATATAATTTATCCACCAGTTTTACCACAGTCACCAGATGAGTACGAATCGGAGCTTCTATAGGTTGAGATTGATAATATACGCGCCCCAAAAGATTAAAAGCCTCATATCCCAGTTCATTTAATACTGTTCTGGTCAGCGTACTCTGTTCCAAACAATAGCCTTCTCGTCCTTGATCAAGTAATTTATCTGCGATCTGTGGTAATTCCATTGACACGTTATCACCAAGAAAAGAAGAAATATTTCCAAATGGAAAGCTGGTTACATGTAAAAATAACAATTTTTTAAGACTCTCAAGCGTAGGTAAATACTCACCTTCCACGCCCAGTTTGGTTAAATATTTCTGTGAAATTGATAATTCTGAAGACATCGCTTGCTACCTTATAAATCATAAAACTAGAATTTATTTGATTTTACAAAATCAGTGAATTTAATCGGATCTCGCCCCAGAACCTGAGTAATACCTTTGCCGATACTTTCATTTCGCCCATCTAATATTTCAAAAAATGCCTGCGCCATATGTTCTGCAATAAAATTATCCAACCCTGCATTTTGCAGATATTGTTTATATGCTTCTTGATTAAGATATTGATACTGTATATTTCGCTTAAGCTTTACTCCAATGACATTCACCGCTTCTGCAAAAGTCAATAACTCTGATCCTGTGACTTCATAAATTTTGCCGTTATGTAAATCATCAGTCAGACATTCAACCACAACATCTGACAAATCCTCCAAGTCAACGAATGGCTCTTTTACAGTATCTGCCATAAACGTCACTTCGCCAGATCTTATGCCATGTAGAAAATGACCTTCACTGAAATTTTGGTTAAACCATGCTGAACGAATGACCGTCCAATCAAGTTCAGCCTGCATTAAAATTTTTTCACACTTTTCAACAGATGCTTGACCTCTGCCTGATAATAATACAGCTTTGGAAACAGACTGATTCATCATTTCTGTGATCAATCCTTCAAGCTGTTGTTCTGCTCCTGACATTGAAGTATCTGGATGAACAATATAAACGATTTCAATATTCTTCAGTGCTGGGCCAAATGTACTGCTATCATTCCAATCAAAATACCGTTCATTTTCTACATGCGCATTGATGGTACGAGTAGTGACAATTGGATTAAATTTATGCGACTTTAATTTCTCTACGACGCGTCGTCCATTTTTGCCTTTTCCACCGATGATCAGAATATTCTTGGTCAAACTTTTCATAGATTACCACTTCATTAATTAAAAAAATTACTAGATTCTAGATGCTGTTTAACGAAACAGTGCATATTTAACTACATGAAAAATTTCATCAAATTAATAATAAAATTCATAAGCTAAGGAGCCTTTTGATGTAGTTATCACTGTACTTACTGTCTACATTGAGCGATCTCAGTATGCGCAAAGCATGATCCAATATGAATAGAATTACAGAAGACTTATACAAATCTATGGTATCCATTTGGAAACGGGTTTAATCACAAAATCGCTAAAAATTGCGCACAATATCCACGGTAAAAAGCCATTAGCTCTGGTCTAATTTAATTTTTTTTTGAAATTCGCGATTGCTCATCTGATTGTTTTTTTTAAGTGTATTTTCTCAGTGACACATGAAGATAGTCAGTCAATCAACGCATAAGAATTGATTATAAAAATCGTATAATTTTTACAATTATTTATGCAAAAAAAATTGATTATTTAAATCATTATGATATCGTCCCATTATTTAATTTATTTTGTCACAGGACAAAATAAATTAAATAACATCCAAATGATTCATTTACTTGTCGAACGTAAAGGCTCGACAAAAAATATATAAACCTTGTTAAAATCATATATTTACAATATTAAATATAAATGATGGCATGGTTTAAATTAAGTTAAAAATCACTGAGTTATTTTCACTCCACATACATAAACGACAGAAACAAAAACTTACAGGGTTAAAAAATTTAGATGAAACGTATATTTAAAGAAAAAACGTTAAGCATACTGTTACGTAGTATTTTGCTGGGGTATCCGATTATTTCATCGTCCTCCTTTGCAGTACCACTGCGTGCTGAAACTGATGAGTTCAATGCCAATTGGGGACTAAGTCGTATTGGTGCGCAGTATGCTTATGAAAAAGGCTATACGGGTAAAGGAATTTCCATTGGGGTTGCAGATTCAGACTTTCCCTCAGGAATAAGCGAACTTACTGACAAACTCACATTTGTTACACCCAATAAAGATGGTAAAGAACATAATTCAGACTTAAGTATCGGCAGTAAAGTAGCTGACGGATTCAATGCCGAAGATTATACCCATGGCGCTCATGTTTCTGGGATCATTGGTGCTAAAAAGAATGATCAAGGCATGCACGGCGTAGCCTATGGTGCAGATATTTTTGCACAACATATGAATAATAATATTTACCCTTTTCTCGACACTACGGCAGTTCGTCTAATTAATAATAGCTGGGGTACAGAGGGAGATAAAGACTATGGCATCAATCCTGGAGATCCTCAATGGAAAGACTTGATTGGTATCGATGGTATAAGCACATCAACAGTAAAAGACTTTGAAAAAAAGTCTGATAAAAACAGACCCTATGATTTTTTAAATCAAGTCATATATACGACCACCCCCACGAAAAGGGGGGAATCTAAAATTTCAATTACAGTGAAAGATGTAGTTGAAGCTGAAGACGGTATAATTGAGCGTAATGGTCAAAAATTCAATTTTGGGGCAAATGACAAATCAAACAATGGGCTTGTCAACCAAATCAGGGCCCTTCGAGAAGCTGGAAAACAAGGCGTAGTCAACGTTTTTGCTGCTGGAAATTACAATCATTATAACGAACCTGGTGCCTTTCAAGGGATGCCTATCGTTTATAATGACTTACTGCCCAATTATCTTACTATCAGTAATCTAACATTGGTTCGCAGTAAAGAAATCACTGTTCCAGAAGATAGTGAAACGCTCAGTGCGGGTGATGATTTACAATTTTTTGAAGTTACTTTTCAAAATAAAAAATATTTACGTCAAGCAAATCTTGCAATTGGCAAAGAAGACTATTTGTGGGAACAAGTCGGTCAAGGTCTTCGACAAACTCAAATTTTGGTGAATGACGATAGCACCAAAGAAACACTGTATACAGGGTCTTCACAATGTGGTTATACCGCATTGTGGTGTGTGGCAGCGCCCGGAACAGGGATTTATAGTTCAACATTTAAAGTTGAAGATGGAAAGCTTGCTGATAATTATGAATATATGACTGGAACCTCAATGGCTGCACCACATGCCACAGGTGCTCTCGCTGTTCTTATGGAACGCTTTCCCTATATGAGCTCCAGCCAGACTGTTTCTGTTTTAAAAACCACAGCTGCTGATATGGATGAAAATGGTAGAGTAACTGATGGTCGTGCCAAAGTAATTGATAAATACTTTGGTTGGGGAAAAATTGATCTGGAAAACGCCATTAAAGGACCAGCAATGTTTGCTTCAGCGGATGATGTAAAAAACATGCTTGCTGAGGATGTAAAACAAAATTTGGGTGATGATCTGGATAATCTGGCCAATACTTTTGGAAATGGTGATTTCACCGTCAATATGGGCCAAGGGATAAAATATGATATTGGCACAACCAGAGAACGTAGTTGTGATGCAGCTGAATGTTCATTCGATACTTGGTCAAACAATATCGCTGGTAGCGGTGGTCTGATTAAAAAAGGCAGTGGAACATTACAGTTATCGGGAAACAATACCTATGCAGGCAATACTTTCATTAATGAAGGTGGTATTGATATCAAAGGATCTTTATCTTCAGGCATTATTGTCAATAAATTAGGGACACTTTCTGGTCAAGGTCAATCTGCAACAATCGAAATCAATAGTGGCAGATTTGCACCATCACTTTACAATCAAACAGGATTTAGTACATTTACTATTAATGGAGATATTAAATTTAGCCCTGACGCCACATATTCAGCCAAAATTAGAGACAAAAATGAGCAAGTGGACAAATTGGTTGTTCGGGGTAATGCTTATTTAAATGGAGCTAACTTCCAGACCTATGAACAAAGCCCAGATAAATTACTTGGGAAAAATGATACCCTCCGCTATCAAGGTAATGAATATACCTTAATGGATGCTACAAAAATTAATGGAATATTTAATAATAACTATCTTACATCGATTGCTACTGAAAATATTCAACCAGAATTAACAAAAACTGAAGAAGATAAGAAACTTAAATTACAATTCAGGGACTTAACTGCCGATAAAGCTGCTGCCGATAAAGCCGCTGCTGAGAAAGCTGCCGCGGAAAAAGCCGCTGCCGATAAAGCCGCTGCTGAAAAAGCCGCTGCTGAAAAAGCCGCTGCCGATAAAGCTGCCGCAGAGAAAGCCGCTGCCGATAAAGCTGCCGCGGAAAAAGCTGCCGCGGAAAAAGCCGCTGCTGACAAGGCTGCCGCTGAAAAAGCTGCTGCCGATAAAGCTGCCGCGGAAAAAGCCGCTGCCGATAAAGCTGCCGCGGAAAAAGCTGCTGCCGATAAAGCCGCTGCTGAGAAAGCTGCCGCTGAGAAAGCCGCTGCTGAAAAAGCTGCTGCCGAGAAAGCTGCCGCGGAAAAAGCCGCTGCTGAGAAAACCGCTGCCGATAAAGCTGCCGCAGAGAAAGCTGCCGCGGAAAAAGTCGCTGCCGATAAAGCTGCCGCTGAAAAAGCTACCGCGGATCAAGCTGCCACAGAGAAAGCTGCTGCTGAAAAAGCTGCTGCCGATAAAGCTGTCGCGGATCAAGCTGCTGCTGAAAAAGCCGCTGCTGAAAAAGCTGCCGCTGAGAAAGCTGCCGCGGAAAAAGCTGCTGCCGATAAAGCCACTGCTGAGAAAGCTGCCGTAGAGAAAGCCACTGCTGAAAAAGCTGCTGCTGAGAAAGCTGCCGCAGAGAAAGCTGCCGCAGAGAAAGCCGCTGCTGAAAAAGCTGCTGCCGATAAAGCTGCCGCGGAAAAAGCCGCTGCTGAGAAAGCTGCTGCTGAGAAAACCGCTGCCGATAAAGCTGCCGCAGAGAAAGCTGCCGCGGAAAAAGTCGCTGCCGATAAAGCTGCTGCCGATAAAGCCGCTGCTGAAGCAAAGTTATTGGAGCAAGCTAGAGCTGAAAAAGCGACCCAAATTGCATCAATTCATGGCGATATTCTGGCAGAAGAATTTCAGGATATGGATCACAATCGTCGTTTAACCAATCAACGTCTACGCTATATTCAACGTAATCAGGAGAACAGTAATAATGCTTGGATAGATTTTTCAGACTCAAAAAGCAAATCTCGTCTGGGGGAATGGAATAATCTCAGCAATGCCAAGATGCATGATTATAATGTTCAGAGGCAGGGTCTAGCTTTAGGCGCAGATACTACACTTGGAGATTGGGCAATCGGAATAACGGCAGCCATTAATAGCAAAGATTTAAATAACAAAAATAATGCCAAAGCTAAAATCGATAATTATCAGTTCGGTATCTATACAGGGACTCAAATTGATCAAATCAATTTTCGTTTCAGTGGTACATTGGGACGTAATGAGGTTAAATCACGATTTAATGATCAGAATGATGGTCAATTTAATGCAAAATACAATGGTCGTACTTATCAGTTGAACGCTGAGATGGGCTATGCATTGCAACACAATAACCTATATATGGAACCATTTATCGGTGTTGCATACGACTACTTAGAAAATGATTCCATTCAACAAAGTAATGGATACTATTCACTAAATAGTGAAAAAACGAATATTGACCGTGTATCTTCAACTGTCGGTCTGGATATATCTCAAAAATGGGACGTATGGGATACAACATCTCTAAGTTTAAATGCAAGCTTAGCATGGCAAAACCGTTTAAAAAATAATGATAAAGCGGGCAAATTAACATTTATATCAAATAACTCACTGATTGCTGGAGATGCTGGTTATTTAGATGTTCCCAATAATCAGAACACAGGCATCATCAATTTTGGTTTCAATGTCGATATCGCCAACACCCACGGGTTTTCGGTCAATTATGAAGGACAGTTCGCGAAAAAATATAGTGAAAATGGCATAAGACTCCAATATGGCTATAAATTTTAATCAATAGGTTGCAATATTATTATGAAAAATAGCGTGTTTAAAAACATCATGTTGATATGCATATTCGGTCATGGATTACATAGCATGGCATTAAATGCAGCACCTTACTCAAATCAAACTGGTCAATCACCACTAATTGTTGCGCATCGCGGTGGAACGGCAGATGCACCTGAGAACACAGTCTATGCAATTGATCTCGCTTTAAGGAATCACGCAGATGTGATCTGGATCAGCGTACAGTTAAGTAATGATGGTGTTCCTGTACTCTATCGCCCTAATAATCTGAATGCTTTAAGTAATGGCCAAGGTTTGGTCTCTGCATATACTGTAAAACAATTACAGGGCTTGGATGCTGGATGGAATGTCGCCCGCAATGCAGGACAACAAACAATTTACCCATGGAGAGGTAAAGGAGTCCATATCCCAACACTTCAACAGGTGCTTACTCAATTTCCTCGAACCACTTTTTATATTGATATTAAGTCGCCTGATGCTGATCCTGTGCAAATTGCTACGGCTATTAAACGTGTCCTCGTTTCCACCAACTCACTTAACCGAGTAAGGCTCTACTCCACTGAACGCCGTTATACAGATGCCGTCAAACAGGTCGGTCAAATTCCGTATTTTGTTGCAAGAGATGATACTCGGGATATTTTAGCTCGTGTCGCGCTGAACCATAATTGTCAGGCTGCTCAAGAACCAATTGGGTGGCATGGTTTGGAGTTAAGACGGCAGGTTGAGGTTGTAGAAACCTATACCTTAGGTGAAGGCCGTTCAAAAGCAGAGTTTGTTTGGGATAAGGAAATTATGAACTGTTTTAGGACACAAGCAGCAAATCGTATTGTCCTGTTCGGTATCAATTCTGAAGCAGACTATCGAATAGCAAAACAGTTAGGTGCTGAAGCCGTAATGGTCGATTCCCCTGCTCAATTTTCCAATCGATGAAGTGTTTAAGTTAAGTCAACTCATAGATCATTACAGTAAGGCAGTTCAATATAAATTGAACTGCCTTACTCAATCTTACTTTCGTTAAAGATCACCATTAACTAAGCATTAGACAGGATGGCTGGTCAACCATTCTCGGGGAGACATGCCTACCCTGACTGAAAATGCGCGAGATAATGCTGATGGATTAGCATAACCCAGTTCTTCAGCCAATATTTTAATTGAATGCCCTTCACGCAATCTGCTTTGTGCCAAAGCAATACGCCAGTCTGTTAAATATTCGGCTGGTGTCTGTCCCATCACATCACGGAAGGTATTGGCAAAAGCTGTTCTAGACATACATGCCAGTTCAGCCATGCGCTCTAGTGTCCACGATTCACCTGGATATTCATGTATTCCCACCAGCGTGCGCGCCAAACGTGGATCTGAAAGACCAATAATAAGTCCAGTGCTTACCCCTGCTTCATGAGGATGATCTAATAACCAACGTAATAGTTGAAGCACCACCACTTCAAATAACCGATTCGCTAATAATCGTTGCCCACAACGGGCGTGGTCTGTTTCAGCAAATAATAGCGCAAGCGCCTGATCCAATCCTTGTACACGCGCTAGAGGAAGTGCAATTACGGCAGGTAATGCCCTTACCAGTGGATTCTGTTGCCCACCATCCAGTATCAACCGTGCGCAGGTAAAATCAGCACCTTCTCTGGGCGGGTTATGAAAATGATGTGTAATTGGCTCAGGATAAAAAAGTAGTGTTGGTTCATCAAAACGCATGCGTCTTGGCAAATGCGCCATAGCTGGATGACTGACTTCCAGTTGTCCCTGACGTAAGACATGTAAATAGCCATACCCTTCACAAGCATCAAAATGGCTGACGCCACATAACACACCAGTATGGTACAACTCTGCCTGCATACGGAAACGGTCAAGCAGACCTGAAAGGCGATCAATGGGGTGAATAGTTTTCATTTGAACGAATTGATATATTTTATGAACATATTGTATCTAATCATACAATGAATTTACACATAATAATCAAAGTTTGATGCACTTATACTATCACTACGATCCTTTAAGGAGAACAACATGTCACGTATCAACCTTGACACTCAACTTGCACCCCAAGCAAGTCAACCTTTATTAACCCAAATTCAACAAGCTTTTGGTACGACTCCAAATATGTTTAAGGCAGTTGCAAATTCGCCAGCAGCTTTACAAAGCATGTGGTCCGCTTTTGCTGCTTTAGGTAAAGGTACACTTGGTGCAAAATTAGGTGAACAGATTGCTGTTGCAATCGCCAATTTAAACCGCTGTGAATATTGCTTAGCAGCACATACTGTGCTCGGTCAAAATGCTGGCGCTAGCGCTGCTGAAATGGCTGAAGCGCAAATAGGAAAAGCAGCTGATGATAAAACAGCAGCAGCACTGACTTTTGCTTTAAAGGTGGTCAATCAACGAGCTCAGATGACTGATGCTGATATCGCAACACTTCGCAATGTAGGTTTTAATGACCAACAAATCGTTGAGATCATGGCGCATGTGGCTTTGAATATATTCACTAACTACATCAATATTGCACTAGATACGCCAGTAGACTTTCCACGAGTCGAATTGATATAAAACCTACCGACCTCTCGTGTATAACAGAGAGGTCGCTTTCATTAAATATAAGATTTTCTTTATGCGTTATTGCACTTCATCTAAAAATCCAAGTAATTTAAATCATTGAACTTAAATCAAAAGGATCTATTTCAGAATTAATGGGTTGATAGGCTTGGATAAAAGTCGGCGACATCCGTTTCGGACGCCCTGAAGCAATTTCTATACATGCCCATTTGGTATTGCCAGTAAAGAGCAAGCTTTGGTCTTTGGCATTAAAAAAAGCATACTGACGGAAAGAATAAAGTGCGTTGATCTCGTATAACCAAGTTCTTAAAATAATATCATCATCTAACATTGCTGCTTTGCGATACTGAACATGATGTTCTACGGCAACCATTGCATGTTTCATTTCTAAATACTGATCGAGTCCAACACCCAATGTTTCGATATGTGCAGATGCAACATCCTGCATCCATTGTACATAGACCACATTGTTTACATGACCTAAGACATCTATATGCTCTGGTTTTACTTTGATTTTTAAATCAAATACTGAACTCATATCTTCTTTCCTTTTCCACTCTTTCAACCATCAGTATAAGTTTGACATAAAAAAGCCACTCTTTGAGTGGCTGATTCTGATCAGTTGGATTTATTGAATACGTAATCCAATCATAGCATGTTGCCCTTCACGAACAATCGCTACACGCGCTACCGTATTTTTCTGTAGTTCAGAAATAGCATCAACAAAATCATTTGGTGTATTTACTTTCTTGTTATTTACTTGGGTGATCACATCGCCAGGTAAAATCCTTGACTGTGCAGCTAAGCCGCCTCTGGTCACATCTTGAATAAACACACCACCTTTAACATTTAAACGATTCTTTTCTTGTTCAGTTAAAGCACGAATCGCAACACCAATGATAGGCCCTTTATTTGGCTTAGCCGAAGTGTTGGTATTGTCAACTTTTGCAGGGGTATCATCTGGTGCAACAGTTAAAGTTGCTGTAATTACTTTTGGTTTATCGTCACGTAAAACTTCGAGCTTAACAGATTGATTAGGTTGAGTACGATTCAAATAATTCAATAATTCAGAGGTGCGTGATATTGGCGAACCATTATATTTTAAGATTACATCGCCTGATCTAAAGCCCGCTTTTTCTGCAGGTGAATTCGGCGCAACTTGGGTAATCAACGAACCTTCTGGTTTATCTAATTTATAAGCTTCTGCTAAGTTTCGATCGATATCTTGCAGCATTACACCAAGATAAGAACGAGTTACTTTACCATTCTTTTTCAACTGATCAGCAACATCCATTGCTACATCAATTGGAATAGAGAATGACAAGCCCATATACCCCCCCGTACCACTAAAGATACGAGAGTTTACACCGACAACCTGACCTTGTTGGTTAAATAGCGGACCACCTGAGTTACCCGGATTTAACGCCACATCAGTTTGGATAAATGGTACGGATGTTTCACCCATCATATTACGTGACTTGGCACTGACAATCCCTGCTGATGCAGAATAATCAAAACCAAATGGCGAACCGATTGCAAGAACAGGCTGCCCGACTTTAAGTTGATCTACATTACCCACAGATAATGATGGGAAATTATTCCCTTCAACTTTCAATAAAGCCACATCTGTACGTTCATCACTACCCACCACTTTTGCATCAATTTCACGGCGATCATTCAACATAATCGTCACTTTAGATGCATCTTCAACCACATGGTGATTTGTCAGTAAATAACCATCTTTACTAATAAAAAATGCACTACCATACGCAGTCTTTTCTTGTGGCGCGCGTTGTTGTGGAATAATGATTTGATTACCAAAGAAACGCTTTAGAATTTCAGGTACTTGTTGCTGTAACAACTCTTCCTGAGATAACTTTTTAACAACATTAACACTTACAACAGCTGGACTGACTTGTTCAACCAAGTTAGAAAAATCCACAGGTGTTGAAGCTTGAACTTGTGATGTTGCCGCAGCGACAGTAAATACTGCTGCATACATTCCTTTTTGTATTAGACCATTACTCATTTCTCACGAACCCGCATCTGATGATTATTTGCTTAAAAATGTTTGTAACATATTATTTAATATCGTTACGTAAAAATATGTTTACATTTTTTTATAAAACAAGACTTTACTTAATTTTATATTAAAAGCCTTGGAATATCTTATTTATACTAAAATCTGACACATGTGACTATTGTAATTTGTTAAAAAAAAGAGTGTTATTAGCAAACATTTTTCAAATTAGCTGATGGACATGTCTAATTTAAGTACAACTCATCAATTTGACGTGGTTATTGTGGGGAGTGGCGGTGCAGGCTTAAGTTTAGCCTTATCTTTGCCTGAACATTTTAATATTGCTGTTTTAGCGAAATCAACCTTAACTGATGCAAGCACATATTTTGCACAAGGTGGTGTTGCTGCTGTACTTGATGAAACAGATTCCATTCAACAGCATATTGATGACACTATGATTGCAGGCGCACAGTTATGTGAGATTGATGCAGTCAAACATACCGTTGAAGGTGGTCGACCTTCTGTCGATTTCTTACTCAACCATGGTGTGCAGTTTACATTAGATGAAGATGAACAATTACATCTCACTCGTGAAGGTGGACATTCACAACGTCGCATTATTCATTCAGCCGATGCCACAGGTAAAGCCATTTCGACCACACTGGTTCAACGCGCTCAAGAAAAGAAAAATATTCATATTTTTGAAAATTACATTGCGATTGATTTAATCACCACACATAAATTAGGACATAAACAACAGTCCAATCGTGCGGTTGGTCTTTACGCACTTGATGAAAGCAATGAAAAAGTTCATACCTTTTTAGCGCCATTCACTGCCCTTGCTTGTGGTGGTGCCATGAAAGCTTATTTATATACATCAAATCCAGATATTGCCACAGGCGATGGTATTGCCATGGCATATCGTGCAGGCTGTCGTGTCGCAAATATGGAATTTAATCAATTCCATCCAACCTGTTTATATCATCCTCAAGCACGCTCATTTCTGATCACGGAAGCAATGCGTGGTGAAGGTGCGTATTTACGTTTACCTGACGGTGAACGCTTTATGCTGCGCTTTGATGAACGTGCCGAACTTGCTCCACGAGATATTGTTGCACGCGCCATTGATTATGAAATTAAACGCTTAGGGATCCGTCATGTCTGGTTAGACATCAGTCATAAACCGGCTGAATTTGTTAAAGAACATTTCCCGACCTTATATGCGCGCTTATTAGAACTCGGTATTGATATCACCAAGGATATGATCCCCGTTGTCCCCGCAGCGCACTATACTTGCGGCGGCGTGGTGGTTGATGAGCATAGCCAAACTGATTTAGCTGGTTTATATGCAATTGGTGAAACGTCTTATACAGGCTTACATGGGGCTAACCGTATGGCCAGCAATTCACTGCTTGAATGCTTTGTATATGGTATGAGTGCTGCCAAGGACATAGAGGCAAAGTTTAATCCTCACTTTGATATACCGACCGTGCCTGAATGGGATGCTTCACAATCGACCAATCCTGATGAAGATGTTGTGATTCTGCAAAACTGGGATGAGCTCCGCCAAACCATGTGGAACTATGTCGGGATTGTAAGAACCACAAAACGTTTACAACGTGCATTGCATCGTATTGAAATGTTGAAGAAAGAAATTACTGAATATTATCAGGATTATCATGTCAGTAAGAACTTGATTGAACTACGTAATTTGGTCATGGTTTCAGAGATGATTGTTCGTTGTGCCATGCAGCGTAAAGAATCACGAGGTCTACACTACACGCTTGATTATCCTGAGCTTTCACCTGAGTTAAGAAAAACGGTATTAACACCGCCAAACTTTACAGTTGAAACCCCATTGGTAAATGAAGCAGTTTAGAATCCTTTGAAATCACAAAAAATAGTCAGATCATTCTGGCTATTTTTTATGGAGATATTATCAATTTTTACTTTTAGCTTTAGTGGTTTCAAAATTTTATATGCATCAGCATAATTCACTGAATATAAATCAAAGCTTTTTTTATTATTTGATCATGTTTCATCAATTACTAAAAATGGATTTTTTCATTCTGAGTAAAACAAAGCACTTGAGCAAGAACAAAGCACTGCTTTGTTTGTAGCGCAAGGATGTGGTAGCACAAGGTGAGGTATCGTCTACGCAAATCAATTTAAACTCTTCAAGCTAAAATGTGACAGTGCAAATCTTTTAATGATTCATAAAGTTATAAATTCATTTTGATAAAATGCTAAAACTACTTCTATTTGAAAATAAAAAGTTATTTTTGCTGCATATAATTTCGAGGAGAAAGCTGCATTATTTTCTTAAACATTACAATAAATGAGCTATCACTATCGTAGCCTAATTTCATTGCAACCTGATGCACTGAATCTCCTTCTGTTAACCACTGTAATGCCAATACAACATGTAACTTTCTTCGCCATTGATTAATACTCATCCCTGTCGTTTGATGAAAAGTTCGTGTAAGGCTTCGTTCACTCATACAACATAACTTTGCCCATTCAGCCAAACTTTGATTTTGCTCAGGATATTTTAATAAATGGTGGGCCAATTTGACTAAACGAAGATCTTGTGGAATGGGTAAATAAAATGTTGGCTTTACAACTGATTGAATTTCATCTAACAAGCATTGCTGCAAACGGAGGTCTTTTTCTGAAAGTACCGTATCAGACAAGGTTTCAACTCTTTCCAATAAGGCATTCAGTAAATTTGTCACTTGCAACATGGTGCAATTCGGTTCTAAAAGATGATCAAGTTGGGGGTCAATAAATGCAACATAGCCAGAAGAGACACCATAACTACTGACTTTATGTGGCACATTTGATGGAATCCATAAAGCCTGTTGCGCAGGAACAACCCAAATACCAGACGGTGTTTCCACCGTAATTAAGCCATTCACTGTCATCATCAATTGGCTTTTTACATGCTGATGTGACGCAAGCTCCCAATCAGGAACTTGCTGATGTATTTTTAATACAATAATTGCTTGGTCTATTTGATCTACAAAAAAAGGATCCACATTATCAAGCATGGTTTGCCTATATATTTATCACTTTAAAACAGCGTCGATGACTTTCTGCGCTTGTTGTTGATTGTCTACAATAAACATCGGGTAGCCTGTAAACTTAATAAAGTTATTGGCAAATTTTTGCGTCTCTAGTCGAATATTTTCATCAGGTTCAATATGAATCAATGCTTTCACATATTGGCTTAGAATTTCACGTTTTGCTTTAACCCATGCTGCAACTTGCTTGCGTTCTTCATGATCATTTTTTTGTTCAGGAAAAGCCCCTTCACTGATAAAAACAAAAGTTTCTTTACGACTCAATAATGATTCATAAATTGTAATTGTTTCATCAACTGAAACTGCATCTTCAGCTTGATAACTAATACGAACGATTGGAAAGTTTTCTAAATTTTGAATAAACATGATAACCACCATAAATGAGAATAATTATCATTGTATTGATTTATACAGATCGTACATTACTAAATTCAGCCAAAAAATACGGTATTCCAGCCAAATTTAACAGCGAGTTTAGTCTTTATTTTTTCCATAATAAGTACGATGCGCTATATGAAAAGTTTCAGCATGTAATTTTGCTAAATCATCTAAGTTCTGATAGCCCCCTGCAAGTACAAACATGATCGGAATATTGTCACGTTTGGCAAGGTTAAACACTATTTCCTCTCTTTTTTGAATCAACTCCGTCGTAAACCATGCCGAACCATAAGGATCTGCTTGATGGCAATCCATCCCCGCTTGATAAATAATAATATCGGCTTTCCACTCATTGGCTCGCTGAAAAGCTTCATGTAATGCCATAGTATATTGAGCAAAACTTCCATGCTTGGTATGAATGTGGCGGCTTTCCGCACGTTCATACGTGGGGTAGCCAAAAGCCAAACCGTAAATACTAAAATTATATAAATTATCTAATCTGCGGGTAAAATCAGCTGTCCCATCACCACCATGCTGATCGCAATCCAAAATAAAGATACGTTTATTTGCATAATGTTGTGCAATTAATGCCAAACCATTAAAAGTGCAATATGAGCCGCCATATTCATAATTGGCATGATGAAACCCTTGCGCAATATTGGCGGCAATCCCATGTTGGAATGCCAGTTCAGTTGCCAACAATTGCCCAGCATTGATGGAGAGTACTGCATCTCTTAATTGTTCATTCCAAGGCTTAAAACCAGCAAAAGTTGCCAGTTTTGCGGGTTGCCCTGTTAAAAAAGCCTCGACATATTTAGGTGAATGTAAGGCTTTTAAAATTTCTGGATCAATTTGTTGTGGTTCATGAAATTTATAATCATTAAATTGCTGTAGTTGCTCTGCGACTGCAACAAGTTTTTCCATGCTATTGGTATGTGTTTGAGCAAAATAGCGTGGAGAAAAACAAACATTTAACATAAAGCTATCCGAGACTGAGTGCTCTCAATTGTGATTTTGCAACATCATTGAGTTGTTTTATAAGTGTTGTGTCAGGACTAAAAAGTCCATTATTCACTTGTTGTTCAAAATGTGTCGTAAATGCCCTTTGTCGATTCTCAGGTGAAATGGCTAAAGTGGTTAATCGCAAAAACCAAAAACCTTGAATCTCTTTATAGGGAATAATATAGCCTTTAAACTCTTGATTGGGGACTTTGTTGGTAATTTGTTCAATATCATAATCGACAGAAAATAAAGAACCAATCGGAATACGAATTCCATTCATCAATAAAGGTTGTAAATTTATACAGGAATGATTATCCCCCATGTTCATTTTTTCAATCAACAGAGGACGATTTTGATCATCTACAAAAATATTAATTGAGCCTTGTCTTAACATCGAACGATGGGCAATCTTTAAGAAAAATGCTTCTGCCATTGGACATGAACCCACTTTAGGCTTACCGTCAAGCGTCGCAATTTCAACATAACCTGTTTCATCTGCTGTTTTGGGTAAAATCACATCTTCCAACATAGCGCAAATCACATGACTTTCTTCTAATTGCGCTTGTTGCGATAAGCGTCTTAAGTTTGCTTGGATTGAAACTTCTTGTTCAACTAAAGCTTTAAACTCATCATCTTTGGCTTGAGTAAGAAAATTTTGAATCGATTTATTTTGATCTAAGTTATGCCAATCATCGATATCTAAACCATAAGCATTTTTTTGCTCAAGAATTTTTTTTAATTTCTTAAAATCATAATCTTTAAATATTTTTAAATCAGTTGCTTCAACTTGATCACGCGGAAAATTAATGTACTCAGCCAATACACGTGTAGCCTGCGTATAACCGCAACCACGGCGTTCAGTTTGATGTGAATAGTGTTCATTCAACATCTCCGTCAATTTATCTGATAAAGGAAAAACCTGTTCCTTAAACAAATCTACGACTTCATGACCTGATGACATATTCTTTATTCCATTTAATCTATATTAATTTTCAAAATAAACTATTTATTATGAATAAATTAGCATTATCCCTTGCAGAACTCAATATATCACTCAAGTTGTAATTGCATCTATATCAATCAATACAATTGATTATTTATTATTGTTTTTGATATTCATGATTCCATGCCTATACATGATCTAAGTACCCATTAAAGATCTTTCATAAATCAAAAAATGACCATGTTGAGTGAATCAGATTGGTATTGAAAGTCCCTTCTCCCTTTGGGAGAAGGCTAGGATGAGGGGGATTTTATGATGATCTATGGCTTTAAAAAGGACTAACGTAAGAAGTCTATTGTTAATGACGCTATAACCAAGAATATAGCTTGATAATCAAAACAATTTAACCATCACTAAAAATAGTGATTATTAAAACACCATCAGGAAATACAGCAGGGATTAAAAAAATTCACCCAATACGCATTTTTATAATCCCTAAATGCTTTATTTTTGTGGTGGAACAGAATAAGTTCCTGTCACATGTGCAACAGGATCATCCGAACCTAAAGAATAAATCCAGACCTCACCTACAATTAAAGCTTTACCCACTTTCATCAATTTACATACGCCACGAATATCAACACCACCCGTTGGCTTGCGTAAAAAATTAATATTCATATTGGTCGTAACCGTCAAACCAATTAAACCAATTTCACCCATAATCGCAACATAGAGTGCAAAATCGGCCAAGGCCATCATGGTTGGACCTGAAACAGTTCCACCTGGTCGTATATCTTGATCACTGACATGCCAAACCAAAGAAGCCCCTTTTTCGGTTACTTCTTCAATTTCACAACGTTGTAAGCTAGGTGAAAAAAATTGCTGTAAGAATTCTACGATTTCAGCTTTCGAGCTTTTCATAATTAAAGTCTTTATATCCTTGACCTAAAACAATATAAAGACTTTTTCGGTCCAAAACACTAGGGGCTGTTGACAATTCGTCTATGTTTGCGACTATAAGTGTTTTTTAGGCAATACTAGGCACGAAATACGAAATTTAGTCATTCTAAATGATGAGAAACATCGTTTCGCAAGGTAACGAAGTAGTGACAAAAAACACTTAAGTCCCCCGCTGCGCCTTGCGCTGCAAACAAAGCAGTGCTTTGTTCTTGCTCAGGGTTGTGACTAAAATTATCTCAGTCTACGTTTTGAAACTCGAAAATAGTCTCGCTATTCTCATTCATGCTTTACGACGTATACGTCTCATGCTCAATTTTAGTCTACAACGCAAGCCATTTATGAAATGCCAACAGCCCCTTTATCGTTCAAATCAACAGAATAAATTGCTCAATTTCACTTATGTAGAGGATTGATTGGTATTTATTTTAAATAGCTCAACGCCTCAGCAAATACTTGCTCTGGTGCTTGTGTCGCATCTAAACGTTTCATTCGTTGAGAATCACGCAAATGAATTTCAGAAAAACCACTGCGTACTGATTCAAAAAACACCACTTTTTCTTGTTCAAAGCGATCTAAGGCACCGCGTGCGCGGGCACGGTTCATTCCCAATTCAATTGGCGCATCCAACCAAAAAGTAATATCTGGCATTTTAGAGACAAAATTTTCATTGAGCAATTGTAACTTCTCTCGACTTAACCCGCGACCAGCACATTGATAAGCAAAGCTTGAATCGACAAAACGGTCACACAGTACAATCTTGCCCTCTGCCAATGCAGGTAAAATCACAGCTGCCAAATGTTGTGCTCGTGCTGCATACATCAGCAATAACTCCGTGTCATTACTCATCCGTTCTTCATGATTAACAGACAGCAATAATGAACGGATTTGTTCAGCTAAAGGCGTACCACCAGGCTCACGTGTTAAAACAACCTGTTGACCTTGTTGTTGAAAGTAATCAAATAACTTTTGAATGAGCGTGGTTTTTCCTACACCTTCAGTACCTTCAAAACTTATAAACATGCTCATTCCTTAATTCTTAGACCGCATAACTTGAATATATTCTTGCACTGCACGATTATGATCATTCAGATTGGCTGTAAATTTGTGCCCACCATTACCTGTGGCAACAAAGTAAATGTTTTCAGAAGTATCTGGATGCATCGTTGCTTCAATGGCTTTTTTACTGGGTAATGCAATCGGAGTTGGCGGTAAACCATTGATCGTATATGTATTATAAGCAGTCGGAGTACGTAAATCCTGCTTTGAAATCTTACCCGTATATTTATCACCCATCCCATAAATCACGGTAGGATCGGTTTGTAAACGCATGCCCAGTTTTAAACGACGATAGAACACACCTGAAACCTGACGTAACTCGCTGTCTACACTGGTTTCTTTTTCAATAATTGATGCCATGATTAAGGCTTCATATTTATTTTTATAAGGTAAGTCTGGCGCGCGTTTTTCCCAAGCTTCATCTAAAATTTTCATTTGACGTTGGTACAGGTCAGTCAAGATTTGCTTATCAGTTGCACCTTTATCAAAGAAATAAGTATCAGGTGCAAATAAACCTTCTGGGTGATCATAAGGAATATTTAAGGCTTTCAGCATTTCACCACTCGGAAGCTGAATCACCGATTTTTCAACCAATGGATCTTTTTTTAATGACTGAATTAATTGCTTCGTTGTCGTCCCTTCTATCACCAAAAGTCGACTCATCTGTGCATTTTCAATATTAGAAACCATTTCTAATACTTGGCGTACATTCATACCTTTAGTGACTTCATATACACCAGCTTTCATGGTGTCATGAATGAAAATTTTCCGATAAAGCTTAAGAATGATTGGAAAACTAACCTTATCGTCCTTGGCCAATTGATCAATAAAACCGGTATAGGTTTCACCATTTGAAATAGACAGCTTTTGTTTTTGACCCGTCACTGGATACGCTTTAAAAATACTCATTTTTAAAATGATTGCAGTAATAATCAAAAAAACAACCAGAACGATCGCAATGCCTTTATAGATGTTATTGCTCACTTGGGCTTGAGTTTTCTTTTTAGATTTTGGCTTAGGTTTGGTTTTAGGCATGAGAATTAAACTGACTTAAATTTAAAGTATTAAATAACTCAACACAGGATTGAGTGTCTAGATGTTGATGATTCAACGTTTCGACCACTTTCATTGGACTGAGGGCATTGCAAAAGAACAGGCTTTGAAAATGTCGAATTTCATCCATATCGATAAAACGCTGTTCACAGGTGACACCATAATGTTGCATCCGTGACAAAATTTCGGCACGCATCACACCATGTACACCATTATAACGAAGTTCAGGCGTAATCCATCTATTGTTTATCCGAATAAAACAATTACTGCTCACACCTTCAACAACTGAACCTTGTACATCTGTGACTAATGCTTCTAACCAACCTTTTGCCTGAGCTTCTTTTTTCAGCAACACTTGTTCTAAACGGTTTAAGGTTTTTAAACCCACTAAATTCGGCATCAATAAGCCAATCGCTTGATCCAATACACCACTGTGAATTAATTCAGGCTGGAAGCATGCAGTTGTTTTTGGATAATAAACCACATAAAGATCGGCCTCATGCTCAGGCATCGCATAACCACGATCACCATCACCCCGACTAATGATGACCTTCAATGTGCCATTTAATATTCCATTTTTTTGTCTTAAACATTGTAGCGTCTGATCCAATAACTCAAAATTCACATCTAAAAATAAACGTTCAGCCGCCAACTTCAATCGAGCACGATGTAAAAGTTCCAACTCCATAACATCTTGATGTAATCGTACTGTGGTAAAACAACCATCTCCATAATGAAATGCTCGATCTAAAAGTGAAATAGAATCAACAAATTGAGCATTTTTAAAACAGATCATTAAGCAATTTCCTATGGCTTTGCACGAATAATATAAGCAATATAAGCATTTTCTTTTTCTCTTTTATTCATATAAAATTCGTTTTTTATTATTTTTTATGGATAAAGACTAGCGTTATGCTCACTCCATCTTACCGAACTTCAGAATTAAATGGGGCAAAAAAATGCAGTTCTCTAAACTTAAATTCGCTGTGGCAGCAGTACTGATCTCAACCACATCTTTCAGCGTTGCTGCAAAAGATTTTTTAAATGTATCTTATGATCCAACACGAGAATTGTACGATAATTTTAACAAACAATTTGCAACGTTTTGGAAATCTAAAACTGGTCAAGACATCCAGTTTAAACAATCACATGGTGGCTCTGGTAAACAAGCGCGTGCGGTTATTGATGGTTTGCAAGCAGATGTTGTGACTTTAGCATTGGCCGCAGATATCGATGCGATTGCACAAAATACAAATTTATTGCCAAAAGACTGGCAGAAGAAATTCCCACAAAACTCTACACCGTACACATCAACAATCGTTTTCCTCGTCCGTAAAGGTAACCCGAAAGGCATCAAAGACTGGGGCGATTTGGTAAAACCAGGTGTAGAAATTGTAACACCAAACCCTAAAACTTCAGGTGGAGCACGCTGGAACTATTTAGCAGCATGGGCTTGGGCAAAACATAAATATGGTTCAGACGCAAAAGCACAAGAGTTTGTACGTCAAATTTATAAACAAACTAAAGTACTCGATTCTGGTGCACGTGGTTCTACGACGACATTTGCAGAACGCGGCATTGGTGATGTGTTATTGGCTTGGGAAAATGAAGCGTATTTATCTACACGTGAACAACCAGGTAAATTTGAAATCATTACCCCATCACTATCGATCTTGGCAGAACCACCTGTCGCAATTGTTGAAAAGAATGCTGAAAAAGACGGTAACTTAAACTTAGCAAAAGCATATTTAAATTATCTGTATTCACCTGCTGGTCAAGACATTGCAGCGAAAAACTTCTACCGTCCGCGTAATGCAGCAATTTTGCAAAAGTATTCGACAACATTCAAACCGTTAAAATTGGTCACAATTGATAAAGAGTTTGGTGGTTGGACTAAAGTTCAAAAGCAACATTTTGAAAATAATGGTGTTTTTGATCAAATCGTAAAAGCCAATGCAAGCAGCAAATAACTGTTTAAAATAAACTTAAGCGAAAGGAAACAGGAGCATAGACATGATTCATACAATTATTGTTCCAGGCGTTGGTGGTAGTGATTACGATCACTGGCAATCTAAATTACAACGTGAACTCATGTCTTGCTCGCGCGTACAACAACAGGATTGGAACTTACCTATTCTTAAAGACTGGATTGCCCAATTTGTTGCGACTGTCGTCAATGCTACGCAACCTGTTCAAATTGTTGCACATAGTTTCGGATGTTTAACCACGGTTGCTGCTTTGGCTCAGCATCCTGAAATTGTAGCTAAAGTAAGAAAAATTATTTTAGTTGCACCAGCTAATCCAGCACGTTTTGGTGATGCTGGTTTTGCTCGAAACAGTATCGGTGACTATGAAGCTTATTTTCATGAGTTGAAAATTACGGTCCCTGCTGAAATGATTATTTCTGAAAATGATCCTTGGTTAAATTTTGAAGATGCACAGAAGCTTGCGAAAGCGTGGAAAATTAGGCCTCGAAATTTAGGTCAGGTTGGGCATATCAATGTTGCATCAGGCTTTGGACACTTTCCTGAAATTTATGATCATTTAATTTTTGATAAGCAAAACTTCTTTATCAGTAATACTGATGACAACAAGTTGTTATTTAAATTTGCAATTTAATCATTGCCTTTTAAGCTTGCAAAATCGTTTTAAATTTGCTTATTGATTTCAATAAGCTTTCTCTCTTTTGAGGAGTCATCATGTCGCAGCGATCCCGAGTGCTGCCAGGTTTTGGTCTTTCACTAGGCTTCACCCTAGCGTATCTATCATTAATCGTACTAATACCACTGTCTGCCGTATTCATAAAATCATTAGGCGTAGGTTGGGATGGTTTATGGGAAATCTTGAGCTCTGAACGTATTTTAAAATCATTACAGCTCAGTTTTACTACCGCCCTGATTGCAGCCTTGATCAATGTCATTTTCGGCTTTTTATTGGCTTGGTGCTTAGTCCGTTATTCATTCCCTGGTAAACGTATAGTAGATGCATTGGTGGACTTACCCTTTGCATTACCTACAGCGGTCGCAGGTATTGCGTTAACCTCTTTGTATGCATCAACAGGTTGGATTGGTCACTTGCTTGAGCCTTTAGGGATTAAAATTGCCTATACCTCACTAGGTATTACGCTTGCTTTAATTTTTATTGGTATTCCTTTTGTAGTTCGTACAGTACAGCCAGTTTTAAGTGATCTTGAAACTGAGCTAGAAGAAGCCGCTTCTGCATTGGGTGCAAATCGTTTTCAGATCGTGACAAGAATCATTTTACCGATTTTGTTTCCGGCCTTACTGACTGGCTTTGCATTGGCATTTGCTCGCGGTGTGGGTGAATATGGTTCAGTCATCTTTATTGCAGGCAATATTCCTTACGAAACTGAAATTGCTCCATTAATGATCATTACCCGTCTTGAAGAATATGATTATGCAGGTGCGACGACAATTGCAGTGGTGATGCTGGTGATTTCTTTCTTTATCTTGTTCCTGATTAACTTGGTACAAGCTTGGGCAAGTCGCCGTACAGGGAGAACCGCACGATGAGCTTAAATACCAACAGCAATGCTTTGGCTGAAAAACTGCAATCTCGTGATGCGACACGTGAACCTGCCTGGGTACGTAATACCCTACTAATTATTGGTCTGATTTTCTTTTTAGGCTGCTTAATTCTACCATTGGTGCTTATTTTTGTTGAAGCATTTAAACAAGGGATTCAAGTCTACTTTGCTTCACTGGTTGATCCTTATACCCTGTCTGCGGTCAAACTCACATTATTGACTGCAGCCATTGCAGTACCTTTAAATGTGATTTTTGGTGTTACAGCAGCATGGTGTGTTGCCAAGTTTAATTTCCGTGGAAAATCATTCTTAACCACCATTATTGATACACCATTTTCAGTCTCACCCGTCATTGCTGGTTTAATGCTGGTTTTGATCTTTGGCTCACAAGGTTGGATTGGATCATGGTTAATTGAACATGATATTAAAATCCTCTATGCGACACCGGCCATTATCCTCGCAACTGTATTTATTACTGTTCCTTTTGTTGCACGTGAATTAATTCCATTGATGGAAGCACAAGGAACAGAAGAAGAAGAAGCTGCAATTGTGCTAGGTGCTTCAGGTTGGCAAACCTTTTGGAAAATTACCATTCCAAATATTAAATGGGGTCTCATTTATGGCGTGATTTTGTGTAATGCACGTGCCATGGGTGAATTCGGTGCAGTATCTGTGGTTTCAGGTCATATTCGTGGTGAAACCAATACCTTGCCGTTGCATATTGAAATTTTATATAACGAACCAAATTCGATTAGTGCTGCTTTTGCCGTCTCAACATTGTTAGCATTTTTGGCCATCATTACCTTGATTTTAAAAACATGGGTTGAATATCGCCAAGAAAAACAAGATCGCGAAAGTAAAGAATCAACTATTTCTTAAGGAATTGCACATGAGTATTCAAGTTAAAAATATTGAAAAAAACTTCGGTGCATTCCATGCACTTAAAAACATATCGCTAGATTTTCCAGAAGGTCAATTGGTTGCCCTGCTTGGTCCTTCTGGCTGTGGTAAAACCACATTACTGCGTATTATTGCCGGTTTAGAATCGACTGATAGAGGACAAGTTATCCTTGAAGGTACAGATGCAACCAATATTCACGTACGTGAACGTCAAGTTGGTTTTGTATTTCAGCATTACGCACTGTTCCGTCATATGACTGTTTATGACAATGTTGCATTTGGTTTACGTGTTCGTCCAAAGGCGACTCGACCAAATGAAACTGAAATCAAAAAACGTGTTACCCGTTTATTGGATTTGGTACAACTTGGTTTCTTGGCAGATCGTTATCCAGCGCAATTGTCTGGTGGTCAACGTCAACGTATTGCATTGGCACGTGCCTTAGCTGTTGAACCACGTGTATTGCTCTTAGATGAACCTTTTGGTGCATTGGATGCCAAAGTACGTAAAGAATTACGCCGTTGGTTACGGACTTTACATGATGAATTACATATCACGTCAATCTTTGTAACCCATGACCAAGAAGAAGCCTTAGAAGTTGCTGATCAAATCGTGGTGATGAACAAAGGTGATATTGAACAAATTGGTTCACCGCGTGAAGTTTATGAAAAGCCTGCAACCCCGTTTGTATTTGACTTTTTAGGTCAAGCAAACCGTTTTGAAGGTGAAAACCATCAAGGTATCATTCAAATTGGTGAAGATCGTATCCAACTGCCTTCTGCTACGCAAACCGCAAATGGTAAAGTGATTGCCTTTGCCCGCCCAAATGAATTGAAAATTCACACGCAACCGACTGAAAATACAATTCAAGCAACCTTCTTACGTGAGTTGTGGATTGCGGGTAAAGTCATGGCAGAGTTACAAGATCGTCAAGGACAACTGATTGAAATTGCTTTAAATCCTGATGAAGCAAAATTACATCAATATCGACCAAATCAAACAGTTTGGGTAAGTGCATCTACACTTCACCTATTTGAAAATCAAGTCGCGTAATCGACGACAGGATGAATATTACCCCTATTCATCCACATTTGAGGTATCGAACATCATGAACTTTCAACAATTACGAATTATCCGAGAAACAGTTCGTCAAAATTACAACTTAACCGAAGCCTCTGCTGCACTTTATACTTCACAATCTGGTGTCAGTAAGCATATTAAAGATTTAGAAGATGAATTGGGTGTACAGCTGTTTGTTCGTAAAGGCAAACGGTTATTAGGTTTGACAGAACCTGGTCAAGCATTGTTGAGTATTGTTGAACGCATGCTTATTGATGCTGACAATATTAAACGTCTTGCCGATGATTTTAATAAAGTTGATGAAGGTACGCTTACAATCGCAACAACACATACACAAGCACGTTATGTGTTACCACCGATTGTTAATTTATTTAAAAAAGCATTTCCCAAAGTTCATTTGATTTTGCAACAAGCTAGCCCTGTTGAAATATCTGAAATGTTATTGCTTGGTTTGGCTGATATCGGTATTGCAACTGAATCACTAACCACTGAAGATAATTTGGGCAGTGTATCTTTCTATAACTGGAAACACAGTATTATTACGCCACAAGATCACCCTCTGACTAAGCTTAATCCTAAAGAGATTACCTTAGAAAAATTGGCTGAATTTCCAATTATCACCTACCACGGTGGTTTTACAGGACGTTCTAAAATTGATAAAGCATTTGAAGATGCCAATTTAGATGTAGATATCGTCATGTCAGCACTGGATGCCGATGTGATCAAAACCTATGTTGAACTGGGAATGGGTGTTGGTATTGTCAATGATGTCGCTTATGACACAGAACGCGATAAACGTCTAAAACAAATCGATACTGATATTTTTGGTTTAAATACGACATGGATTGCGGTTCGTAAAGGCCACTTACTTCGTGGCTATGGCTATGAGTTTATTTCACTCTGCTCACCGGAAGCCGATATCAAAGCATTGAAAAAAATTGCGTATCCTGATGATTAAACTTTGAGATAAATGATTAAGAAAGAAATTAAGTCATCAAGGAATAAATAAACCATCGAATAGTCATGACGATCAAAGATAGAGAGCTACGGCTCTCTTTTTTATCATTTAAAAATAAAACACAAACTCTTAAGAATAATTAATCTATTTGATTTTATTTAATATTTTAATATAAGCATGCCTTTTTAGTATAAAATTTAGTCTTATCTTTATCACTGATCAATTTATTTCGGGGGGAATGAATGAATTCTATTGCTTGGGGCTTAACCCTTGGAAGCTTTGTTCCTCTTTTTAGCCATGCCGCAGGTATGGAGAAATCTGACCAGTCTATCCTTGCTTTTTTAGAACCGAATCATTATGTAGAATTGTCTTATGCAGAGCTCTATGCAGATGTTTCAGGGCAACTACCTCAACATGAGCAATTCAAACAACTCGGCGTTCAAGATTTTTCAACGGGAAATCTTGTAAATAACTACCATTTTGTCAATGCTGCTGCAAAACTACAAATTGCCCCACAACTTTCATTTGGGCTGATTTATGATCAGCCTTATGGTGTGGATCTTAGTTATGAATATCGCCCGCAAAGCTATGCTGGAAAGCAGCTTTTAGAAGCTGGTCAATTTAATTTTAAAAGCCAAAATATTTCGATGTTATTGGGTTATCAGCCTAGTGCGAATTGGAATATATACGCTGGTGGCATTTATCAACAGTTTGAGGGTGAACTCAAAGTTTTTGGAGCAAACTATTCAGCGATGAGTGGCTATCATGCACAGCTAAAACAAAGTTCAGGTCATGGTTGGCTTGCAGGTTTAAGCTATCAAATTCCAGAGTATGCAGTAAAAACTGCGATTACCTATCGTTCCAAGATCAATCATCAATCTGCAATCACTGAGGATGTGGCAGAGCAAACTTTAAGTATTATTCCTTTCGCTAAAACACAAATCACCACACCTCAATCCGTCAATCTGGATCTTCAAACAGGTTTAACGCCATCGAATATTCTTTATGGCAATTTGAGGTGGGTCAATTGGAAAGATTTTGAAATTCAACCTAGACAATTTGGTGCAGTGGTTAAGATTGCTGCAGAACAATACCCTGAACTCATCAAACCTTTTAATCTGATTGATTATAACAAGGATCAATGGTCTGCAAAGCTTGGATTTGCGCATATATTTTCACAACAATGGGTTGCCACTACAGATATTTCATGGGACTCAGGCAATGCTAATCCCGCTGGAACCTTAAATCCTTCTGATGGCTTTTATGCTTTAGGCTTGGGTGCTTTATATAACATCAATCCTCAGAGCTTTATTTCTTATGGTGTTAAATATTTTAAATTCAATAAAGCAAAAGTTAGCGACTTAGATGCCAATACTTCAATTATCCAAAATTCAACTTTATCTGAAGTGGGCCATAATGATGCTTTTGCACATGGAATTCGAGTTGGCTATCGCTTTTGATTCATCTAAAAATTCAGCTATAAATAAATACCAAGCTCAAAATAAAAAACGAGCCGAAGCTCGTTTTTTATTACATGATAATCAATAAATTACCAGTGGTAGCTTACACCCACTTTACCAACTGGTAACCATTTATATTTGTCATCGTTACTGATTTTATCCGCTTCTGCTCTAGTTGCTTGACCTAACGTACGACCATCATCACCAATTAACCCAGGGTTACTAGAAACAAGTTGTACTGTTGGATTACCTGTATAGTAAGCACCTACTTCACCAAATACACCGAAATTCTTGTTGATTTTTGGAGCAAAACCAAAACCTACATAAGGGGCGATATCATTATCATATTTCTGGTTACCTTTAATTGATACATTATCATTTAAACCAGCGTTAAAGCGTGATCCATCAACTTTAAATGATGCATTACGACCAATATTACGATTCACATCATAATCATTGTCGATATAAGCTACACCAGTAGCAACATATAGACCTTGTGCCCAAACATTTTGGCTTGCACCCCAAGGACGAATCTCAGCATTTAAATACGCTAATTTGTTGTCCATGTCTAAGTCATACTTAGATCCATTGATTTTTAAATCATCAGACCAAGAAATATCACCACCGTTATAACCCAATGCTAAACCAACATAAGGGTTAGCAGTCCAAAGTAAAGCACCACCGTAACCAGTTGTACCGACTTCAAGACGAGCGCCTGTAGGGATTAATTGGTTTGCTTCAAATGCATAACCTTGGTCAACAACAGACCCATCAGCCATTGCCAAACCAGAAGCAGATAATGCAGCTGTAACAGCCAATAATTTTAACACTTTCATTTATGTCTCCTCAAAAAATAGAGTTTGTTCTTTAATCATTAATGTGTTGGACTCAAAACGATCATATGTGATTCGTTCTTCACAATTAATAGAGAAATTGATTACTTTTTGTTATTTTTTGATACAATTGGATATTAATTGTTGTTTTTAAAAGAAATAAATTAAATAAAAACTTAACAATTCACTTATTTGGTTGTTTTATTTTAAATTATAAGATTAGTTTTTTCGATTGAAACTAGATTTTATATCTAATCTGAGTCGAATTTGGTGTAGAATCTTTTAAAATTTTTTGGGAAGGAAGATCATGTCTCAGCTTTCAACGATCATTGAACAAGCGTTTGAAAACCGTGCCAACTTTACAGCAGTAGATTGTCCTGCTGAAGTACGTCAAGCTGTTGAAGAAGCCATTGCTGGCTTAGATAACGGTACACTTCGTGTAGCTGAAAAAATTGACGGTGAATGGATTGTTCACCAATGGTTGAAAAAAGCTGTTTTATTGTCTTTTAAATTAAACGATAACAAGCCAATTGAATCATGTGATCTTCGTTTCTATGACAAAGTAGAAACTAAATTTACCGGTTGGACTGAAGAACAATTTAAAGCTGCTGGTGTACGTGTTGTACCACCTGCTGTTGCGCGTAAAGGTTCTTTCCAAGCGAAAAATGTCGTATTGATGCCTTCTTATGTAAACATTGGTGCTTATGTAGATGAAGGCACAATGGTTGATACATGGGCGACTGTAGGTTCATGCGCTCAAATCGGTAAAAATGTTCACCTTTCAGGTGGTGTAGGTATTGGTGGTGTTCTTGAACCACTTCAAGCAAACCCAACAATCATTGAAGATAACTGCTTTATTGGTGCACGTTCTGAAATCGTTGAAGGCGTGATTGTTGAAGAAGGCTCAGTTATTTCAATGGGCGTATTCATTGGTCAATCGACTAAGATTTTTGACCGTGAAACAGGTGAAATCCATTATGGTCGTGTACCAGCTGGATCTGTCGTTGTTTCAGGCAGCCTACCATCTAAATGTGGTACATATAGCTTATATGCTGCAATTATTGTCAAGAAAGTTGATGCTAAAACGCGTGCTAAAACAAGCTTGAACGAATTGCTTCGCGAAGACTAATTTATATTCCCTCGTGGAATTTTAGTTATCTAGCGTAGCAATCGCTTCTCATCTCTACGGTCAATCGTGATCGTAGAGATTTTTCATTTTGTAATCTGTGGTAAATTTCATGAATTCTCTTCGTTCTTCGACTATTCCTGTTTCTGATCCGTCTGCGGGGCTGCGTATCACGGAGATTTTTTATTCATTGCAAGGTGAAGCCAACACTGCGGGTTTACCGACTGTTTTTATTCGTTTAACAGGTTGCCCATTACGCTGTACCTATTGCGATACCACCTATTCTTTTGAAGGTGGCGAACGCCAATCGCTTGACCAAATAATTCAAACAACATTAGATTATAAAACTCCTTATATCTGTGTCACAGGTGGCGAACCGCTCGCTCAGCCCAATGCCTTACCCTTAATGCAACGTTTGGCAGATTTAGGTTGTGAAGTTTCTTTAGAAACCAGCGGCGCTTTAGATGTCTCTAAAGTCGACCCACGTGTTTCAAAAGTTTTAGATTTAAAAACCCCAACTTCGGGTGAGGTTGCACGGAATTTACTCAGCAATCTTGATCATTTAACTCAACATGATCAAATCAAATTTGTGATTTGTAATCGTGAAGACTATGAGTGGTCTAAACAGCAAGTTGAACAATACGCATTAGAGCAAAAAGTCAGCACAGTATGGTTTTCTCCTGCTTTTGCAGTGGAAAAAGGTGCGGCACGTTTGCCTCAGCTTGCTCGTGATTTAGCACAATGGATTTTAGAAGACCATCTCCCTGTTCGCTTCCAGTTGCAATTACATAAATTGCTTTGGAACGATGAAACTGGTCGTTAAATTTATCGTCAATTATTAATATTTGGAGAGTTGGATATGCGCCCTCGTGCCGTAGTCTTATTATCTGGTGGCTTAGACTCAACGACGTGTTTGGCTTGGGCTCAAGCAAACTATGACTGTATTGCCCTAAGTTTTATGTATGGTCAACGCTCTACCACTGAACTCGATGCAGCCCGCGCTTTAACGCAACGTGCAGGTGTAGAACATCGTGTGATTAATATCGATTTAGGTAATTTAGGTGGTTCAGCGCTTACAGACCTTAACATTGATGTCCCTGATCATGAAACAGATGGTATTCCTGTAACTTATGTTCCAGCACGTAACACCATTTTCTTGTCTTATGCACTTGCAGCAGCAGAAGTTTTTGATGCTCAAGCGATCGTGATTGGCATCAATGCTGTTGATTATTCAGGATATCCTGACTGCCGCCCAGAGTTTATCGAGGCCTTTTCTAACATGGCTCGTCTTGCAACGAAAGTCGGTGTAGAAGGAAAACCTCTTAAGTTTGAAACACCTCTGTTACATTTATCCAAAGCGAATATAATACGCTTAGGCATCGAACATGGCGTAGACTATAGTCAAACGGTTTCATGCTATCAAGCAGATGACCAAGGACGTGCTTGTGGCAAATGTGATAGCTGCCGACTTCGTAAAGAAGGTTTTAAGGATGCAGGTATTGCAGACCCAACACGTTATATACCGCAATAACAAGGTACTGTTTATGAAAAATTTAAAATCAAGTCTTATTCTTTCTGCTTTATTTTCAGCTTCGGCTTTAATGGGATCTACGGCTTTTGCTGCTGAATCAAATGCAGTTCAACAAGCCTATAAAAGCGCAAATGTTAAATCTGCACTTATTGGCGTGTGTAAAACAGAAACAGCTAAAGGTGGTAAATTAACTTCTGCTGAAGTAAGCAAATACTGTAGCTGTGCTGTTGAATCTGATGGTAAGTTAACCAACGATCAAAAATGGCAAATCCAAAGTGCCATTAACCAAAAGAAAAGCCCAGCAACACTTGCTTTCGTTCAAAAAAATAACCAAGACCTTCAAACATGTTTTGGTCCTCAGTTAACAGGTAAATTAAAAGCCTTAACTGAAGAAGCAATGAAAGCTGCACAAGCGAAGAAATAATTTCTTCTTGTTGCAAAGAGCCTGCTTATGCAGGCTCTTTTTATAATTGGATGATACAAAACCATATGCAGGACCAATGGAATACTGTGATACAGCAACAAAAATTTGTTGCTTCATATAGTGGCGGGAAAGATAGTAGCCTAGCTTTATATCACGCTTTGCAAAGTGGGCAAGCCGTAGCTCTCATTGTCATGTTAGAAGAACATGGACAAAGATCTCGTTCTCATGCCATGCCGCTTGATATCATTGATGCTCAAGCCGAGCTGATTGGTTTACCTATACTTAAAGCATCAGCCACGTGGAATGACTATGAACATCAATTTGTAAATCTTCTCAATCAAGCCAAACAGTTGGGTGCAGAAGCACTTGTTACAGGTGATATTGATCTGATTGAACATGCGCAATGGAACCAATCTGTCTGTGAGCAAAGCCAATTACAGTTATGCATGCCATTATGGCAAAAACCACGGCTCGACATTGTGGGTGAATTTATTCAACTGGGTTTTGTCAGCATCATTGTGACGATTAATTTAAACCTCGGTATGAGGGTTGAAGATTTGGGTAGAGTTTTAACAGCTGATTTTGTGGATGAATTAATCGAACGTGGGATTGATCCATGTGGTGAAGCTGGTGAATTTCATACCACACTGATCGATGGTCCAATTTTTAAAAAGCCACTTTTACTGCATAAAGGTGATATTCTCTATCATGAAAATTATGCCTTTTTAGCACTTGAACTTAAACACAACAGCATTTAAGGACAAACAATGACTGAACAAATACAACTTCCAAATCAGAAATTCCCTACGACTACGGGTGAAATCAACCTCACTGAGCTCTCTACAGATTGGTTAGTTTTATATTTTTATCCAAAAGATTCTACACCTGGCTGTACCACTCAAGCGGTTGGTTTCTCTTGTATAAAAGATCAATTTGACGCTTTAAATACCACCATCATTGGTGTATCTCGTGACTCTGTAAAAGCACATCAAAACTTTACTGAAAAGCAAGCATTGACCATTAATCTGATCAGTGACAAAGAAGAAGTATTATGTAAACACTTTGATGTAATTAAAGAAAAAAATATGTATGGTAAACAAGTGATGGGGATTGAGCGCTCAACATTTATTTACCATCAAGGCAAACTGGTTAAAGAGTATCGTAAAGTTAAAGCGGCTGGACATGCTGAACAAGTTTTAGAAGACTTAAAAGCACTACAAAAAGCTTAACTGCAAAAGTCCCTACTCGCTTTAAAGTTAACGTGACTTAAAACGTGTCAGGGACTTTAAATGTTCTTATTGAGTACATCCTCAAGCCCGATATAGATTGTTTCCTCTTTCCTCATAAAAAGATCATTACTCTGACTTAATCCAACAATGCCAATCAAAGCAGCAAAGAGATTGCAATTCCCCACATAACCAATCCAATAATAAAATCTAATATTTGCCATGAGCGTTGATTTTGAAAAACCGGGAGTAAAAAGCGTGCACCAAAACCTAAGCTAAAGAAGAATAACCACGATGCTGTTACTGCACCAATCGCAAAATAAAGTGCGGTAGTTTCAAACTTTGTCGATATAGAACCAATTAAAACCACTGTATCCAAATAAACATGTGGATTAAGCCAAGTTAAAGCTAAACAAATCAGAAGCATTTTCATCAGCTTGGATTCATTTTTTTCACTTGGTTTTAAACCTGTCGATGTTCTAAAAGCTTGTAGAAAATGTTGCGCCCCATAGATCAATAAAAATGTCGCTCCAAAATATTTTGCCCAATCGACAAACTCTGGATGCGTTTGAATGACTTTTGAAAATCCCAGTACACCCAATAAAATTAAAATCGAGTCAGATGCGGCACAAACAACACAGACCCAAAATACATGTTGCTTTTTTAAACCTTGTTTGAGTACAAAAGCATTTTGAGCGCCAATTGCAATAATCAAGCTAAACCCAACAGCCAACCCCTGCATATAACTTTGCAACATTTTAAAACTACACTTTTAAAGTTTTGAATGGACTGTGCTATTATCCAAACTTATCTCTTTAAATGAGTATTTATAAATAAATATCATCTTAGCTAAGTTTTTCTTAGTTAATCATGATGTGACATTTTTAAAAGAACTTATATCTTTATATAAAAAACACCCAATTTTTTTATAGGATCAGCATGTTACAAAGTAAGCATAGTGAAGCATTTCTAGCGGTTGCCGAAACTGGTAGCTTTGAGCAAGCTGCTATTCGTTTGAATATCACAGCATCAGCGGTAACACTACGTTTGCAAACTTTGGAAAAACAACTTGGGCAAGTGCTGATTATTCGAGAAAGACCATGTAAAGTCACTCTAGCAGGTCAGGAAGTGTTACTTTTCCTGCAACATCATCGCTTGATGGAACAAAATTTAATTCAAAATCTTCAAGGGCAAAGCTCGCAATCACAATTTTTTAAATTAAATATCGCGGCTAATGCCGATTCATTGGTGACGTGGCTATTACCCACAATTCAACACACCTTACTCACAGAAAAAATTGTTATAGACTTAAAAATTGATGATCAAACCCAAACCCATCACCTTCTTGAAGTGGGATTGGTCAATGCCTGTATCTCGACCGAATCGAAACCAATGAAAGGCTGTGAGGCGATTCATTTAGGTAAAATGACTTATAGGATGGTTGCTACACCGAATTTTATCCACACTTACTTTCAGCATGGCATTCAACGTGAAACGTTACGGCATATCCCTGCTGTTATTTTTAATGATAAAGACCATGTACATGCCGAAGTTTTACAACACGGTTTTGGCTTGATGCCAAACAGTTATCCATGCCACTTTATTCCTTCTGCAACATCTTTTGTGGATGCAATTTTGCTCGATTTAGGTTATGGCATGGTGCCTAAAATGCAAATTCAAAAAGAATTAGCAACAGGACAATTACTTGAAATCATGCCCAAAGCAAGAACTGATTTACATCTATATTGGCATCATTGGAAACAACAATCTAAACAACTGGAAAAACTCACATTGAATTTAATTAGTAATACTCAATCTATTTTGGATTAATCTTTCTAAAAGCTACGACTCGACCCAAATTAAAGTATCTTATTTTAATAATTTATAATGAAAAACTTTAGAAATAATCCACCAGCGATTTTCACTAAAAACCAATGTTAAAACATCATAAAAATACTTTGGTTCAATGACACATTCCAAGCTTACAACTGCGGTAGTTTCACTCAGTATTTGAATGGAACAAATTTTATCTTTTCTTACTTGCTTTAAAGATGAAGGAGAAATGCGCTTTTCAACAATAGCAAAATATTCAGACATCGTTAAAATAACCAGTGGCTCTTCAACTGCAGAAACATAACATGCTTTAGCGTGAAAAATTTGCTGCAATTTAGCAATATCACAGTTGTATAAACCGTCAAAATACAATTGAATAAGTTGCTGTATATACTCTAATGTTTTAGCCATAATACACTCTCCATTGTCTTTATGATTTTTGGCGTATATCTGTTACAGTTTGCCCTGCCCCCCCCAATTGTCGGTATGCACTTCATCAATCACTACAAATGTTTTTGCAGGATCCTTATTCAACACATTCACCAACAACTCAGTTGCACCTTGAATCAATTGCTTCTTTTGCGCTTGAGTCACCCCTTCATCTGTCACTTGAATTAGAATATATGGCATGGATGTTTCTCCTAAAGAAGACCTTCAGCTTGCATTGCTTTTTGTACAGATGGATGTTGTTGCATTTGCTCCATAAAAGCTTGTAAAGATTTCAAATGACTTAAGTCCAAATTGATAAATGTTGCCCAACGAGTCACAACAAATATGTAAATCTCTGCAATGGTAAATCCTTGCCCCAACAGATTTTCTGAATCATGAATTTGCTCGTCGACCCATGTATATTGTTTTAATAATTTCTCTTTGAAAATATTTTTACTCGTATCATCAAACCCTTTTTGAAAAAATGGTGCATACGATTTATGTAATTCCGAACTAATGTAGTTCATCCACTCCAATACTTTATAGCGCTTTAAATCGCCAAATGTAGGTAATAAATCACTACGTTTAGCAACCTCAGCCAAATATTGGCTAATGATCGCACCCTCACTCAAATGCAAGCCATCATCACTGATTAAAAATGGCACTTGGCCTTTCGGGTTAATTTTCAAAAAATCCTGACCTTGTTCCGTCTGATGATTTTTAAAAGAAACATTCACTAAATTAAAATCTTGGTTAATTTCTTGTAATACGATATGAGGGGCAAGTGAACATGCACCCGCTGTGTAAAAAAGTTGCATCTACTTATTCCTTTATTGACTTTAACTTCATGCTATTCTTAACATCATGAACAATAAATACTCATAATATCAATTCAGTTATTATATGGTGTATATAATGAACACAACATTAAAACGAACAATGTTGAGTAGTGTTGAAATATTTTGTCTCGTTGCAGAACAGCGAAGTTTTTCCAAGGCTGCCTATCAAGCTGGTTTAACACCCGCAGCGGTAAGTCGATCAATTGCTCGTTTAGAAGGTCGCTTAGGAATTCAACTGTTTAATCGAACAACACGCAATGTTCGTTTAACCCAAGCGGGTGAGGAATATTTCTTAGAATGTCAGCAGGCAATCAAACAAATTGCTGAGGTTGAATTAAGATTAAAAAATAAATCAGCTCAACCTTCTGGAACAATCAGGATGAGTTTACCGACACCTTTTGGTCACTTTAGAGTTCTACCTCTCTTACCTAAATTTCAGCAGCTTTACCCTGAAATTAACTTGGATATACAGCTCACCAATAAAAATGTAGATTTCATTACGGAAGGTTTTGATCTTGCAATTCGAGGGCGTAATGTGCCTGAATCCAATTTAATTGCTCGTTGTTTAGAAAAAGCCGACTTGCTGATTGTCGCCTCTCCTGAATACTTAAAGAAACATGGCACACCTACTGAGATTGCCGATTTACAGCATCATCAATGTATTCAATTTATCTTACCTAGCACAGGAAAAGAAGTGCCTTGGTCTATGCTCATTGAAAATGAAGTTGTAGAGATTCAAACCCAAGGACACTTGAATTGCAGTGAAGATATTTTAGCCACCATTACCTTAGCTCAACATGGTGGTGGCCTATTACAAACCTGTCGTTTTATTATTGAAAATGATTTAAAACAAGGAAAGCTGGTAGAAGTCCTACAACAATATTCAGGTACTCAACGACAATTTTCCCTGCTTTATCCTAAAAATAAATATGAACAACGACACATCCGCTTATTCATTGATTTTTTAATTGAACATCTAAAATATTAGACTTAAAAAAACAGGCTCGAAATAACGATGAGATTAAAAAAATAACGCACCCTGGTCTTTTCTATCTTTGATCTTTTCTATCTTTGATCTTTTCTAGGTCTGATATTTTCTATTGTGCTTTCCACTGCCCAGACACTTGGATATTCACTTTTTCTCCAACGCCACCCACAGCTTTTTTCATTCCGAAATCACTACGCTTTATGACTGTAGTAGAACTAAAATCCAGCAATTTTGAATTATTTACATTGGGTTTAATTGTCGCATTAAAAGTTACAGGCTTAGTGACATTACGCAAGGTTAAATTACCTGAAATTAGATATTTATTATTAGCAAGCGGTTTAAATGCCGTACTTTTAAAAGAAGCGGAAGGATATTTAGCAGCGTAAAATAAGTCTTCACCCATAATCATGTTTTTCAAGGAAGATTTATTAATGCTTAGGCTATTTACATCCATCACAAATTCAGTAGATGCCTTTTGCGGAGTGCTCGAATCAAAGTTAAGAGAAGATTGAACACGTTTAAACTGCCCTTTGACAATGTTCATACCCAATGAGTCGATATGAAATCCAACATCACTATTGGGTGTCAATGTCCAAGACGCGGCATAACTTGAAATCGAAATAACAAAGCTACCCAATAACGCCCCATTTATAATGACTGATTTAAACTGCATGCAATACTCCATTCATATTCTATATATTTCTATTCAGTGTATTGCAATGCACACAAAAAACATTAAAGATTTGATTTGTCTTGCGTTTGGTATTTGTACTTTAATTGTTGGTAAATTTCCGTTTTTTGAAATTTCTCTAAAAACTCCGCTGTGCCCAAAGGAAATTCGACCTGATAAATTTCACCACGATAATACGCTTCACGTAACGGGGTCGCAGAAATAGAGCCGACTAAACTATCCAGTTCAACCATTTGCCATTCTGGAAATAGTTTTAAGTAATAAGATGAATCATCTTTAAAGTGACCAATTAAACCAATCTTATCGGTCTCTAAAACAGTAGCATTGACCAAGGACTTAACCAGCTCTACCCATTTAGTATCATTATAAACATCAATAACATGTACAAATTTGATTCGTTTTTGATCCGCTTCAGAAAAATTAGACAAAATCATTTGTTCCCGTTCTGATGCCAGAAAAGGATTTTTAGTATTCCGTTCATTTTGCGCAGAACCCAAGGCCAAAATTACATATTGGCTTTGTTGTAATGCAATTTTAATGGTTTGCATATGCGCGAGATGAAAGGGCTGAAAACGTCCAATATAAACAAGATAATCAAATTTATAAGTCATAAAAGTAATTTTTTATGAACTCATCAGTTGCAACAGAATTTCAAATATGCGACATAATGAGGGCATAAAATCCAATTAAATTTTAAAGCAAGGATAGTACGATGACACTTAGTTGTATTCAACAGCCACATCAACATTTAAACGCAAATTTAGAGAATGGTGTACTGACTTTAGCAATTAATCGACCAGAAGCAAAAAATGCACTGTATGGTGAATTGTATTTATGGATTGCAAAAGCCTTAGATGAAGCTGATCAAGATCGTGATGTTCGTGTGGTGATCTTACGTGGTGCAGATGCTGACTTTAGTGCGGGTAATGATATGAAAGACTTTATGGCTTTCATTCAACAACCACTTGAAGGTAAAGAAGGTGATGGCCCTCCATTTGTATTATTAAAATCTGCTGCACGTTTATCTAAACCATTGATCTGTGCAGTCCGCGGTGTAGCGATTGGGATCGGAGTAACAGTACTTTTACATGCTGACCTCGTTTATGCAGACAATACAGCCCTGTTCCAAATTCCATTTGTCAGCTTAGGACTTTCTCCAGAGGGTGCTTCAAGCAAACTGTTGATTCAACAAGCGGGATATCATAAAGCGGCTGAATTGCTGCTAACTGCGCAAAAATTTAACAGTGAAAAAGCACTCAATGCTGGCTTAATCAATAGTATTGAAGATGATGTATATGGTCACGCTTTACATCAAGCACAAACCCTTGCAGCACTTCCATTGGCTTCGATCAAGCAAACCAAAGCGTTAATGAAACATAATCTTGAAGAGATTATTCAATGCGTGGATGATGAAGCGGTGATCTTTATGCAACGCGTTAAATCACCTGAAATGGCTGAAGCCGTTGCTGCATTTATGCAAAAGCGTAAGCCAAATTTCTCTCAATTTAATTAATTGAGTGAGTGAATCTGATCAAAGCCACTGCATGAGTATTATTCAGTGGCTTTGGTCATTTTGAATCCAATAAAACAGTTCATTTAATTATGGGTAAAGATCATGTCACAAGATACAACGACCAAGAAGCGCTATTATGAACCCGCACCACAAGATATCGATATTGAAAATTTCCGTAAAGTCATAGAAAGTCGTCGCTCAGTACGTAAATACACTGAAAAGCAAATTCCTGCCGATGTTTTAGATGCTTGTTTAGATTTAGCTTTATTGGCACCAAACTCATCAAATCTACAGCCTTGGACGTTCTATGTGGTTCAGTCTCAAGCGAAAAAGAAACAATTAGTCAAAGCTTGTTTAAGCCAATTATCAGCAAAAACAGCAGCAGAACTGATTGTATGTGTGGCACGTATTGACCGTATTGATGAAATGGCAAAAAACAATTTAACCCATTTCCCCATGCCTGAAGCGCCAAGAGCGGTAAAACAATATTATAAATTTATCGCATATAACTATAAAACAGGTTATCTCAATGCTTTAGGTAACTTTAAAAAAGTGGCTTTTAAAGTTGCACGCACTTTAGATAAACAACTCCCTGTGACTGCGTTTAACCCAGCTGATGCAAAGCTTTGGGCCAGTAAAACGACAGCCTTGGCTTGTGAAAACTTGGTATTGGCTTTACGTGCTTACGGTTTTGACAGTTGCATGATGGAAGGTTTTGATGAACCTTTGGTTCGCAAGATCCTCAATCTAGGTGATAAAGAATTTCCAGTCATGGTGATTAGTGCCGGTGAACGTGCTGAAGATGGCGTATTCTTCCCACAATACCGTTTTGATCGTGATTTGTTTATTCAAAAAGTTTAATTTTAGCTAATCAATACCCCCTCTCTATTCAAAAGAGGGTTGAGATTTTTAAACTATTATTCAATATCAACCATTTGAATAAACTCAAAAGCAGGTTCTTCATAAGGATGACTTGCTTTTAAAGCGATTGCCACTTGTTTTGCCTTATCTTCAGGAACGATGGTTTCCACTCGCCATTCAGGCAGTTGCTCCAAATGATCTAACTCGCCTATAAAAGGCTTTGCACCACTTAACGGTTTAAATTGTCCTGTTCCTAACACTTGCCAAGCACAATGTTCATAATCGCCAATACCACCCGCTCCTGCTTTAAAAATTGCAAGTTTGGTTGCTTCAAGGTGTGATTCTGGAACGTAGTAGATCAATTTAAGCATTTATTTTATGTTCAAAAACTCGATTATAGCTTTGTTCGCATTTACTTTTATTTATTTTTTTATTTGGTTTTCGTTAGAAAAAAACTGTGTATAGTTAGCTCAATTGATAAGATTTAATCAGAACTGTAGATTTTATAAGCTTGATCAGAATACAAAAAAAAGAGCGCCTAAGCGCTCTTCTTATTTCCCTAAAAATTACTCGTCAGATTCAGTATTATCAGACTCAGTTTCACCTTCATCCATAACAGTTTCATCATCAACTAATTTTTCAGAATCAATTAAACTCTCTGACTCTAAAGCAGTCTCGCCTTCGATCGCATCTAACTGATCGATAATCTCATCATCGGCTTCGACAGCTTCAACTGCAACCACACCGACCAAGACTTCTTCATTACCTAGGCGGATCAAACGGACACCTTGGGCATTACGACCTGTTCTCGCTACTTCAGAAGCACGGGTACGAACCAGCGTTCCACCATCAGAAATCAACATCAATTCTTTAGATTCATCGATGGCAACAGCACCCACTAACTCACCATTACGTTCAGATGTTTTAATGGCAATAACACCTTTACCACCACGTTTTTTGGTTGGGAAGTCATCTACTGGTGTACGTTTACCATAACCATTTGCAGAAGCACATAATACTTCGCCAGTTTCTGGTACAACAACTAACGAAACGATTCGGCTAACCACATTGGTATTTGAATCTGAAGTATCTTCATCATCTGAATCTACATCAACTTCAACATCTTCTTCTGTTTGTGCCGCAGCCAATGCCACACGCATACCACGAACACCTTTCGCAGTACGACCCATCACACGAGCATCAGTTTCAGAGAAACGGATTGCTTTACCTTCATTTGAGAACAACATGATTTGCTGTTCACCATCAGTAATTGCAACACCAATTAAAGTATCTTCTTCTTTCAACTCAATCGCACGTAAACCATTTGAACGAACATTACCAAACTGCTCTAATTCAACACGTTTTACTGTACCTGATGCTGTTGCCATAAATACATAGAAGTTTTTACGCACACTTTCTACACGTTCAGCAAATTCAGCAATTAATTCATCATCAAGATCAGAAGCAGAAAGCTCAATACCAATTTCTTTGAGTTGCTTACGTAAAGCATCTGATAAGTCATCTGGATTTTCACCAAGCTCTGCAAACGCAGCTTTTAGTGCTTCATAATGTGAGTCGATAATTGTGTTTTCACGCAGTTGAGCAACGTTGGCACGGACAAAAGTTCTAAACTCAGTTAAACGCTCGGTAAATTTCTTCGGAGCATCAATTACAGGAAGAATCGCTGTAATAGTCTCTTCTGCATCCAGTGGTAATAAGTTCACCATTGGGCGGCCTTTTGCACCACGTGACGCTTGAGGTACTTCAAATACTCTTAAGCGATAAACTTTACCTACATTGGTAAAGCACAATACAGTTGCATGGTTCGATGTCACGATTAAATGTTGAATATAATCATCTTCTTTCATCGAAGTTGCAGATTTACCACGTCCACCACGGCGCTGTGCAGCATAATCAGACAATGGTTGAGTTTTTGCATAACCTGTTTTTGAAACAGTTAAAACAACTTGCTCTTCTGGGATTAAATCTTCACGAGAAAAATCAATACGTGATTCAACAATATCCGTTTTACGTGCATCGCCATACTGTTGAAGAACCAATGCAAGTTCTTCACGAATCACATTCATCAAAAGATTGAAGTCATTTAAAATTGCTGTAAGTTCAGCAATTTGAGCTAAAATTTCAGAATATTCAGCTTGTAACTTATCTTGTTCAAGACCGGTTAAACGATGTAAACGTAATTCTAAAATTGCACCAACCTGAGCTGGAGATAAACGATAAAGCTGACCATCCAAACCAAATGGACGACTTGGATCTTCACCTTCGATCTCATCCGGACGAACTGAAATCGCGCCTGCTTTTTCTAGCAATGCAACAACATTTCCACCCGCCCATTCGCCAGCAAGTAAACGCTCGCGTGCTTCAGCTGGGTTCGCAGAAGTCTTAATGGTTTCGATGATTTCATCAATATTGGCTAAAGCAACAGTCAAACCTTCTAAGATATGACCACGCTCACGCGCTTTACGTAATTCAAACATGGTACGGCGTGTCACCACTTCTTGACGGTGACGAATAAATGCCGCAATGATGTCTTTTAAATTCATCAGTTTAGGTTGGCCATTGTCTAGGCAAACCATGTTGATACTGAATGAATTTTCAAGTTGAGTATTTAAAAATAAGTTATTGACAATAACTTCAGCGTTTTCGCCACGCTTTAAGTCAATTGCAATACGCATCCCGTCTTTATCAGATTCGTCTCGAAGTTCTGAAATACCTTCAAGTTTTTTCTCTTTTACCAATTCAGCAATACGTTCAATGGTTCTTGCTTTATTGACCTGATAAGGAATTTCAGTGAAAACAATCGTCGTACGACCAGTTTTTTGGTCTTCTTCAAAATGGTATTTACCACGAATATGTAAACGACCTTTACCTGTACGGTAAGCATCTACAATTCCTGATTTACCATAGATAATGCCGCCTGTAGGGAAATCTGGACCAGAAATATATTCCATCAATCCTTCAATTGAGATGTTCGGATTATTTGCATAAGCCAAACATGCATTAACTACTTCTGTCATGTTGTGTGGCGCCATGTTGGTCGCCATACCGACAGCAATACCTGTCACACCATTGATCAATAAGTTAGGAATACGTGTTGGCATAACCTGAGGAATACGCTCAGAGCCATCGTAGTTATCTTCCCACTCGACTGTATCTTTTTCTAAGTCAGCCAACATTTCATGGGTGAGCTTACGCATACGGACTTCGGTATAACGCATTGCTGCTGCGCTGTCACCATCGACAGAACCAAAGTTACCCTGACCATCAACCAATTGATAACGTAGGCTAAAATCTTGAGCCATACGAACAATTGTTTCATAAACAGCTGAATCACCATGTGGGTGATATTTACCGATTACGTCACCAACAACACGCGCAGATTTTTTATAGGCTTTGTTATAGTCGTTGCCTAACTCGTGCATAGCGAACAGCACACGACGATGAACAGGTTTTAAACCATCTCTCACGTCTGGTAATGCACGAGATACAATAACACTCATGGCATAATCGAGATATGAGCTTTTTAGTTCATCCTCAATGGCAATCGGTCTAATTTCCGATACGCTCATGCATACTCCTTATTACAAACAGTGCAAGCAGCAACTGCTCATTTATATAATCTAGCTAGTCAAAATTTAGCTCAAAAAGCGTTGAGCCAAAATCTAAAATTCAGTCGCACAGTATAGCATAAAACCAAGCGATTTTGTGCCTATCCGACCACACTATAATCATGATTTTTTGTAGTATTTTTAAACAATTTTAACGATTTATTGACAATAAAAAACCACCTGATTAGGCGGTCAATCAAGCATCGCTAAATTTATAAATGAATGGGTATTTTTATCTCAAAACCTGACCTGTTTTTATCTATGCAATCATACTCAATGGCGTGCTTCATTCACTGTTTTTTAGGGTCTGTTGACATTTCATAAATGGCTTGCGTTGTAGGCTAAAATTGAGCAGGCAAGGCGTGAAACGATGAGAATAGCGAGACTATTTTCGAGTTTCATAACACAGGCTGAGATAATTTTAGCCACAACCCTGAGCAATAACAAAGCACTGCTTTGTTTGCAGCGCAAGGCGCAGCGGGGGACTAGAGTGGTTTTTACCGCTACGTCGTTTCCTTGTGAAACGATGTTTCTCATCATTTAGAATGACTAAATTTCATATTTCGTACCTTGTATCATCTAAAAACCACTCGTAGTCGCAAACGTAGACGAATTGTCAACAGACCCTTTGTTTATCAGTAAAAAATAAATCACATCAAACAGTTTTATTTCGGATCGATTAAAACAACTCAAACTTGAAAATTGCCATATAAAATCCGATATGGCAAAAAATATGAGCAAAGCAATACGGAGTCCAACCCCACTGATCAGAAAAATCTAAACACATCCAAATATAGAGTGTTGTAAATTTCTATAATTTATATGGATCTGCCTGAAGCAATTCACAGTGTTGCAGCAAATCATCACTGATTGCTACGCGATAACACTGCCAATCACGAATTTGATTATTTTCAAGCTGTGGAACCATATATATTCGGCTTGCAGGCGCATCAGTGAATTTACCCACTAAAATCCCTTGCTGTGTGATTTCAATTTGATCAAAAATAAAATCACTAAACTGGGTCTGTTCAAACTTTTCAATATCTTTTAGGCTCGTCGCAAAACGATGCTTGGCGTCATAATACTGTACTAAACGCGCTTGATAAGCTTGCATATCAAAATAACGTGCTTGGTATTCGTTAGACACCACCTCTTCACTTGCAGGTAGTGCTTCATCTGTTGTCGCAGCGTCATCTTGATTGGATGACCCAATTACAGACATCACAATAGGGATAACCACACTTGAAATAACCCCAAGCACTGCGGGACCAAACATAAATACGGCTAAAAGTATCCAGACAATTTTAAAATTTTTCTTTTTAGGCTGATTTTGAGACTCTCTTTGTGTATTTACGACTTTCTGCTGCCATGATTCAAGTAACGCACTCGCCTTATCACCTACAGATGTATGCTGATTGCTTTCTGTTTCATTGTTCGGCGGAGTCTGACGAGGTTTTATATTATGCGTGGGATTTGACTGTCCTTGCTTATTTTCACGGCGTACAGAAAATTCAACATTGCTATTGCCTGTCAAATCGTTGGTCTGTTTAACATGTTTTAAACGAGTACCACAAACACCACATTTCATGGCTTCATTGATATTCTCAGCGTAACATTTGGGACACTTCATATTTATAGCTATTCTAGGTGAGATGATATGGAATTGAGCAGTAATGGAAAAGCGCAGCGTCTAAAACGACAGAATCAGCCAGTCTAACGCGCCAATAAGTATAGAATTAAAAAAATGGTCAAGAGCCACTACAGGATTAAATGCGATGTTGTATCTGTAACAGCTGATTTACACTGGAATTTTCTGTATGTCGCCAGTATACGATTGAAAATTTAATTGTGTTTATGCTTTGATCTTATCGGGTTTAAAATTGGACTTCAAGGTATTTATCCACTGATTCTCTCTTGTTCTTTTAGCCAAAGCATTGATCTCCCTACATCAATTACTTATTGATAAAATAATCACTCAAGATACAGCATCTTAAACATAAAAATTAAGATCAGAAAAAATGAAAATAGCATTTTTGATCACTGTTTTTATTTTATGACAGCTTATGTTTAAAACCACTTTTATAAATCAAGAAAAGATCATATAGCGTGAATCATATTAGTTTTGCAAGGTTCCTTATCCCTATGGGAGAAAATGACGATAAAGGAGCTTTTAAATTGATTTACACTATAAAAGGACTGATGAGAGAAGCTACTCAGAGTTTCTTTATTCGAATAGAGAACAACCCACCATCACGACTTTATTTATCCGTGCACACCATCCATCTACGTATTCAATAAATTTCTAAAATAAAAAAACGCACTTAGGAAATCCTAAGCGCGTTTTTTTGAAACTTAATTCGAGAATTAAAGTTTAGAAACTAATTCTGGAACAACAGTATTCAAATCACCAACTAACCAGTAGTCAGCTACAGCATTGATTGGTGCTTCTTCATCTTTGTTGATTGCAACAATCACTTTAGAATCTTTCATACCTGCCAAATGCTGGATCGCACCAGAAATACCTACAGCGATGTAGAGATCAGGCGCAACGATTTTACCAGTTTGACCAACTTGCATATCGTTAGGAACGAAGCCAGCATCAACCGCAGCACGTGAAGCACCTTGAGCAGCACTAAGCTTGTCAGCAAGTGGATCAAGTACTTTATGATAGTTCTCACCAGAACCAACACCACGACCACCCGATACAACGATACGTGCAGCAGTTAATTCAGGACGTTCTGATTTCACAATTTCTTCAGAAATGAACTTAGAAATACCTGCATCACCTGTAGAAGCCGCAGATTCAACTGCAGCAGAACCGCCTTCAGCAACAACAGGATCAAAAGCTGTACCACGTACAGTTGCAAGAACAATTGCTTCGTCAGATTGAACTGTAGCAATTGCATTACCTGCATAAATTGGACGTTTGAAAGTTTTAGGACCTTCAACAGCAATGATGTCAGTAATCATGCTTGAGTCTAAAAGTGCAGCAGCACGTGGCAAGATATTCTTACCTGTAGTTGTTGAAGCAGCAAGGATATGTGAATAACCTTTACCTAATTCAGCAACAAGTTTCGCTACGTTTTCAGCCAATTGGTTTGCATAAGCTGCATCATCAGCAAGCAAAACTTTGCTTACACCAGCAACTTTCGCAGCAGCGTCTGCAACTGCTTGAGCACCAGAACCTGCAACCAATACAGTGATATCACCACCGATTTTTTGAGCCGCAGCAACAACGTTTAAAGTTGCACCGTTAAGTGTCTTATTGTCGTGCTCAGCGATAACTAAAATACTCATGATTTTATCCTTCTGTATTAGATCACTTTCGCTTCATTTTTAAGTTTTTCAACAAGCTCGTCTACAGACTTCACTTGTACACCAGCTTTACGCTCTGCAGGTGGTTCAACTTTAACTGTTTTAAGTTTAGAAGTTGCTGTAACACCGAAATCTGCAGGAGTTTTCGTATCAAGTGGCTTTTTACGTGCTTTCATAATGTTTGGAAGCGCAGCATAACGTGGCTCATTCAAACGTAAGTCAGTGGTGATGATCGCTGGAGTATTTAACTCAACAGTTTGTAAACCACCATCAACTTCACGAGTTACTTGAACTTTATCGCCATTTACAGTTACTACAGAAGCAAATGTACCTTGACCAGCGCCAAGTAAAGCACCCAACATTTGACCAACTTGGTTAGAGTCATCATCAATTGCTTGCTTACCTAAAAGCACAAGTTGTGGTTGTTCTTGTTCAACAACAGCTTTTAGGATTTTAGCAACTTCTAAAGCGCCAAGTTGACTGTCATCAGCCTCAACTAAAATACCGCGGTCTGCACCAAGCGCCATAGCAGAACGAATTTGTTCTTGCGCTTCTTTTGGTCCAATAGAAACAACAACGATTTCTGAAACTGTTCCTTTTTCTTTTAAGCGAACCGCTTCTTCAACTGCGATTTCATCGAATGGGTTAATTGACATTTTAACGTTAGTAAGGTCTACCCCACTATTGTCCGGTTTAACGCGAACTTTAACGTTGGCATCAACCACACGTTTTACAGCAACAAGAGCCTTCATGTAATCCTCGGCTGTTTTAGCAAAAGTAAATGTTAAGAAGAGTTATAATAACGCTTCATTTAAAATTATTTAGGTGTCCTATCTTGCAATGTGATTGGCATTTCGGTCAAGTCACAATTCGCAAAACTGCTGTAAAAAGTCATAAAAAAGCTTGAACGTACAGTTCACATTTTTTCTAAATATTTTAACTTAGACACGTAAGGCTACTATTTCGACAATATTTATATATTGATAAATAACATTATTTGTATAGATTCTGTATAAATAATCAAAAGAATTAAGATAAATTATCAATCAATCAAAGGGATGACACCACCCGTTCATCGATACTGCTACACTCTGTCATTTTAGACAGATTCAGCAATTTTTCTAAGTATGTTTATTGATTAAATTTGTGAACTTTTTGGCATTAAACTTGTAACAAAATACTAAATATACAAAAACGGGCTTCTTTTCAGAATCACCCGTTTGTTTCTGCTTGGATTAATTTGCCAATAACCATGCGGCTGCAATGGTCAACAAAGTCCCTGAACCACCATCAATCCATTTTTGCTTACGTTCATTGATGTGCTGCTCTTTGGTCAATTGAGCAATCAAAAGGCTCAAACCACAATACACCAAGAATATCAAAGCAATAAAAATTGCTGACAAGGCTAAGCCTTGAAACACAGTGTTGCCTGATTTATCGATAAATTGTGGCAAAATCGCAAAATAGATCAACATGCCTTTTGGATTCAACAATGCCGTAACAAAGCCTTTGCGAATAGGATTTGAAACTGCTTTCTGCTCAATACGTAATGTCTTTTGGCTAAATACTGATTTAATCAAATGAAATGCCAAATACAATAAATAGGCGATCCCCAAATATCGAATCGTCTCAAACAATACTGGGAATGAAACAATAATTGCAGCAATTCCAAGCGCAACCAAAATCGAATGAACCAGATAGCCAGAACAAATACCGATTGTCGCCATCATGCCTGCTTTCGCATCTTTACCTATCACTTGTGACAGGATAAATAACATATCTGGTCCTGGTGTGAAAATTAACGGAAGTACCGTTAAGGCAAAAAGTACAAATACAGACATCTCTTTTCCCTTTCTGAAGTTTGACTGCGAGAAGAAAACAGTATCTTTTAAAATGCTTAAAATAGGATTTCAAATATTCTATAATGATGATTATTTTTCAAATTAAATTCTAATTTATGAAAATTTCATCTAAGACTATTCTAATTAAGCTAGACCGTATTGATAAAAATATCATTCGTGCTTTACAAGCCAATGGTCGAATCCAAAATAATGATCTTGCTCGTGAGATTGGGCTCTCGCCCTCATCATGTCTAAGACGAGTTCGACTCTTAGAAGAAGCCAAAGTTATCCAAAACTATACAACAGTGGTGGATCCACAAAAAATTGGCTTTCAATTGATGTTATTCTCAAGAATCTGGTTGTTAGGCCAAGATGCTGAAACCATTGATACCTTTATTGAAGCAATGAAAGAACTGCCTCAGGTCATGGAGTGTTATATTATTCTGGGTGAATGTGATGCGATGTTAAAAGTGGTAGTACCTGATTTAGAAAGCTATCGTAAATTTCAGTCGACACATTTGACCAAAAAGAATGGTATTACCAGTGTAAAAACGGATGTCCCAAGTCAAATTATTAAACAAAGCTTTCAGCTACCTCTTGAAGATCTGTAATTCAAAAATACGTATTAGGTGAATATGAAAACATTTAATCGCCCTGTTCGATTAGAAACACCCAGACTTATCCTTAGACAATGGCAAACTCGTGATTTTGAAGCTTTTGCAGATTTAAATGCTGATCCAGAGGTTATGCGGTATTTTCCAGCGACCTTGTCAAAAAATGAAAGTGACCTTTTGGCACATCGATTTCAAGACTCAATTACCGAATGTGGTTGGGGATTTTGGGCGGTTGAGTTAAAAGAAAATCAGCAATTTATCGGTTTTGTGGGTCTAGCCAATCAAGCGGAAAAATTTACTTTCTCTCCTTGTGTTGAAATTGGTTGGCGATTTGCACAACAATATTGGCATCAGGGCTATGCGACGGAAGCCGCTCAGCAATGTTTGGCATTTGCATTTGAAAAATTAGCTTTAGAACAGGTTGCTTCTTTCACATCTGTACTGAATCAAGCTTCGGAAAAAGTAATGCAACGACTTGGTATGGATTATGTCGAGAACTTTATGCATCCCGCTTTAGACAAAAACCATGCTTTGGCTGAACATGTACTTTACTGTATACAAAATCCAAAGCTGTAACGCTGGTCAATATGCGGGTTATCTCTGGTGATGCAAAACTTTATATCGTAAAACAAAAATCTGCATATCGAACTAAATGTGACTGAGGCAATACGTTAAAAATTATCGCCCTTTTCTATCTAAGCAGTACTTTGATTAGGATGTTCAATAAAAATGATTTATGAATTATGTACAGATCGTCTTTTACTTCGACAATGGCAAGCTTCTGATTACGATGCTTTTGCAAAAATCACAGCAAACCCTGAAGTAATGCAATTTTTCCCCAAAATTTTAAATCGTGAGCAAAGTGACGAACTGGCAAATCAGATTAAATATTTAATCGAAATCAAAGGCTGGGGACTTTGGGCAGTTGAATTGATTGAAACCCAAGAGTTTATTGGGTGTGTTGGACTACATCAACAACCCTCAAAATTTGAATTTTCACCATGTATAGAAATTGGCTGGCGGCTTGATCCAAAATTTTGGAATAAAGGCTATGCAACTGAGGCAGCTCAAGCATGTTTAAGATTTGCATTTGAAGAACTGAATTTTCAAGAGATTGTTGCATTTACATCTAAACATAATCTTGCTTCGCAAAATGTCATGAAAAAAATTGGAATGAGCTTTTCTCATGACTTTCTACATCCTGATTTTGATGAGCACCATCCACTACATGAAGAGAAGCTCTATCGAATTCAAAAACAAGATTTTCAATTTGAGTATTGAACTATTTAGCCATGCTTGCTAAAAAATCACGATGAATATGGCTTAAATCAATCAAATCTTGATTTTTGAGCTCCAGCACTTGCCAAATCTCAATAAAGTCTTCTTTTAAATCAATATGATTAGACACTGTTTGTGCCGCTTGCCATTGTTGGTCTGATATCCATAAATAGGTCTGATTAGTTGCGGTATTTACAGCTTGAACTTTACCCTCAGCATTGATACCCAATACTTTTCCTTCTTGCGGTAAGGTTGCCTCAATTTTGGGGAGGCTGAATTCTACAAAATGTTTAATTTGACGTAAGCCATAGCCCTTAAAAATTTCTTTTTGAGCGTCAGTCAGTTGCTTATATTTTTGTTCAAGTTCAGGGATCATTGAAAGACCTAATTTTTCTGCAAAATTGAATCAATAGAAATGTATTGAATAAATACCAAACCTAGATATACATGAGAGCATTTTTAAAAACAATTATCTATTCGACTTTTTTCTGTGCTAAATGTGTTTAAGCACTGTGCATTTTATCAAAAATCAACACTGCTTCTCACCAGATCTATTCTCTACAAAATAGAAAGATCAACGCTTAATAAAGCCTTATATTCAAAATTAATTTTTTATTTTTGATGCAGCTGCTCTTGGATGCGCTTGATCATAGACTTGTGCCAGATGATCAAAATCGACGTGGGTATAAATCTGTGTTGTGGTTAAATTGCTATGTCCTAGCATTTCTTGTACTGCACGCAGATCGCCACTATTGGATAACATATGACTGGCAAAACAGTGACGCAATAAATGTGGGTGTAAATCAACATTTACCCCTGCACGTAGTGCTTGGTATTTGACTCGATTTTCAATCTGACGTGGGCTAATACTTGTGCCACGTTGAGTAATAAATACCAAAGATTCAGGGCTAAACTCCCCCTGCCAGATTCGATAGATTTTTAACCATTCAATCAGACTCTCTCTCGCTTTAGAGCCGAAAGGTACAATTCGAGTTTTATTCCCCTTACCCGTGATACGCAATAAATGACGGGTAAAATCAATATCTCGTATGGTTAAACTTTGCACTTCCGCCAAGCGTAAGCCACTGGAATAAAGCAATTCCAGAATGGCTTTATCTCGTAACCACAATTGCTTTTCTGTTGGCTTTTCAGGTTCGGGCTGATCCATAATTTGATTGACCGTTTCAATATCAATCATCCCTGGTAATGGTCGAGCTTGCCGCTTTATCTGAAAATCATCTGCTGCATTGATTTCTAAATAACCACCTTGTTTGGCCCACTTCATAAACTGACGAATTGAAGTTAAATGCCGTTGTAAACTACTGGTCGAAAGCTGATCTTTTTCGACACGATAAGCTACATACTCTCTTAAATCAGCAGCTTCGACTTGTTTTAACTCGATCTGCTTGTCATAGCAAAAATCAATAAAGTTGGATACATCTCGGAAATAAGCATCTAAGGTATGTACCGATTGATTCTGTATTTTCCGATCCTTAATCCACATCGAGAGCAATTGCATTGCACCGTATTGCATAAGCTCTCCTTTGATCAAAATAGCAAATGACATAACCTGATTGAAAAATATCAGTCTTGTAAAACTGTATACACCACACCATTGATGACTTCTGCCATCTTATTTAAATTGAGTTTTTCAACAGTATCCTCTTGGGTATGATAATGCTTATTTCTAAAAAAAGCCGTATCTGTGATCATAATAGCAGGGATATCCAAGCGCCAATAATTCAAATGATCTGAGAAATCCACGCCTTGTACAAATGATGGCGCTATCAATCTTTGACAATCAAGGCGTTTTAACGCTTTCATGGCATCACAATATTTTTCGCCCAAACCACGTGAAGTGAAATTACTCACTGCGCCAATAAAATTTCCATGTTTGGGATAAAATAAAGCTAATCCCGATGGATAATCCTGAACATTTTTATGGTCAAAATATCCAATCATTTCCAAAATATACACCGCTTGAATTTGATCTTTTTGTTTTAAAATGGATTGTGCATGGATATAACTCCCCATATGTTCAGTACGGAAATACGGAGGTTCTTCCAATGTATAAAAGACAAAATCAACATTCTGTTTAAGACTGGCCTTATTGGCTGCTAAAATTCGCGCAATCTCTATTAGCCCCACCACACCAGAAGCATTATCATCAGCACCTTTGAAATTCCCATAAACATCATAATGTGCACCAACAATCACTTTTTTGGCATGACCCATTTGTAAGTGACAGATTACATTTCGATAGGTTTTGCCTTTGACTTGATAAGGCTGGTATTCACAAGGAATCGCAAACTGTTCAAGTTGTTGTTTAATGAATGCCGCAACTCGATCGAGCTCTTGAATATTTTGATAATTTCGAAACGCTTGGGGGTGAATCACTTGTTGTAAATAACTGTTTAAACGATCAGGTTCAGCTTGCTGATCATAGCGTTGTTCTGCTGCGACACTCCATGTTGAAAGCCCACAGCTGAGCAATATAATAAAAAGATAGTTTAAATTTAAAAAATTTGGATAAGCTATTTGCATGTATAAATCCAATTTAAAAGCGTGTTGGTATAGCTATAATTTAAAAAAACAGCAATTAGACATTCAGTTCTTGTTGTACACCTGAGAATAACCAATATCACGCTATAATGATGCAATTACCACGTTAGAAATTGTTAATATGAAAATCCGTATTCTGACCATTGGTCAAAAAATGCCTGCTTGGGTATTAACTGGTTTTGAGGATTACTTCAAAAGAATCCAACCTTTTGTACAGACGCAAATTATTGAACTCCCGATGGCAAAGCGTGGCAAAAATGATTCCGAAGCAGATATTTTAAAATATCGCCAAATTGAGGGCGATAGTATTCTCAGCCAACTGAAACACAATGAAGTATTGATTGCACTTGAAGTAGGCGGACGTGAATTTAGTACTGAAAAGCTGGCTGAAACCATGAAAGGCTGGATGCTTGAGGGTTATGATGTTGCACTGGCCATTGGCGGACCAGATGGGCATTCTGAAGCCGTGCGAAAAGCTGCTGCTTGGCACTGGTCACTGTCAAAACTAACTCTGCCCCATCCATTGGTTCGGGTTATGCTGATTGAACAACTTTATCGTGCGATGAGTATTAACCATAATCATCCGTATCATCGTGCAGGCTAGTCATGTAATTGGGCAAAAGTTGCATTGATGAAACAGTCTGTTGAAATAAAAGGCTTATTGAGAGCATACATTTTAGCTAGAATGGGCAATTCACGCTGTATTTAATGATCATTTAGGCACAAAGATATGAACTTACAAACACTCCCAGGTTTATTCATTTCACATGGCTCTCCCATGCTTGCGCTAGATCCTGAACAAGTCGGTCCTGCACTACATCGTCTTGGTCTAAATTTGCCAAAACCACAAGCCATCGTGGTGATGTCTGCCCACTGGGAAAGTGAGGCTTTAGAAGTCAATACAGGTGTACGCCCTGAAACATGGCATGACTTTCGTGGTTTTCCTCAAGCGCTGTATGAGATTCGCTATCCCGCACCAGGAAATCCTGAATTGGCGGAAGAAATTCTACATCTCTTGGCTGAAGCTCATCTTCCTGCACATGCAAATAGTACTCGACCTCGTGATCATGGTGTATGGATGCCTTTATTACATATGTATCCTGAGGCGGATATTCCTGTCATTGAAATTTCTTTACCGATGAATATGGATGCTGATCAAATCTACCAAATTGGTCAAGCACTTGCCCCACTCCGTGAAAAACAAATTTTATTGATTGGTTCAGGCAGCATCACTCACAATTTAAGAGAATTGTCATGGAACGGCAAAGATGAAAATGTCCCTGAATGGGCATCTACATTTAGAAATTATGTGGTGAGCAAACTCAACCATAGTAATTATGATGCTGTATTGGAATGGGATAGCATTCCTTATCTACAGAAAAACCACCCAACACTTGAACACTTTGCGCCTCTTTTCTTTGCAATGGGTACTGGCCATCGCTTTAGTATTGTGCACAGTAGTTTTTCGATGGGCGCGCTAGGTATGGATATTTATCGTTTTGACTAAATGATTCAATTGATCATAATTCAGCACAAATGATAACAATTTGTTAATTATTGTTTAACTTTTAGTTATATGGATACATATTGAAACCGAATTAATAAATTGTATCCATATCTTTTAGTGTTTCATGGTTTATCCTATGCATAGTTTTTTAAAACGTGAATAGAATATGAAATTCAAATATTTAGCATTAGCTGTACTTCCTTTAGCCCTAGCGGCTTGCCAATCTGGCGATATTCAAAAATTGGGTGATACCGCTGTGAAAGTATTACAACAACAAGGTAATGCAGAGCAAACATTAAATGCTTATCAATGGTCTTATCAACCAGCAGATACCAAACAACCCATCGTACTTAATTTTGCAGACCAACGTCTAAGTGTTGCGACTGGCTGTAACCGACTAATGACCAGTGCAAAAGTTGAAAACGGTTTATTGGTTACTGGCAATATCGCATCAACCAATATGATGTGTTCTCCTGAATTAATGAAACAAGAAAGTTTTGCTGCTGCATTGTTCCAATCAAATAAAACAGCATTTGTACTCGATACAGCAAACACTGAAAGCCCAACGCTTACTTTAGTAAACGCGACAGGTGGTAAAGTTGTATTTACAGGTAAAATGACACCTGAAACTAAATACCAAAGCCAAGGTGAAACAATTTTCTTAGAAATCAGCCCAGAAACTAAAGAATGTTCTGCTGGTGTAAGAAAAATGCAGTGCTTACAAGTACGCGAAATCAAATATGCTGACAATGGTGTAAAAACCCAAGTAGATAAAGATTGGACATATTTCTATGACCAAATCGAAGGCTTTACTCATAGCCCTGCTGAGCGCCAAGTGGTTCGTGTAAAACGTTATGAGATTAAAAACCCAGCTGCTGATCAGTCTAAATACGCTTATGTACAAGACATGATTATCGAACGTGAAACTGTAAAATAATTGTATAGAAAAGCTGAAGTTCAACTTCAGCTTTTCTTAGTTTAACTATTTATAAACATCTAGATTTAAATCAGTTTTATGCTTTTCCAGCCAAATAATCAAAATATTTCTATTTTAAGGTTTGCGCCTCAATTTTAATCGATGCAGAACATTCAACACTGCATAATAATTAAAAAAAACAGTGAATATAAACACTCAATAATACAAACTTAAGCAATCCATAGTGATTGCAGCAAAGCTCATTTTTAATACAGCAAGATCGATAAAGGTAAAATCATGAATCACAAATTAAGCGTTGCATTAATCTTACCGTTGCTCGTCATGGCATGTAGCCAAGAATCTACAACTCAAAAAGTTCCTACAACACCAACGCCTATAGAAACCCAAGTTTCAAATACAGCAACTCAACCACAAATTATTTTTTTAGAGGTCAGTCCTGAAACTCGACCTTGTACTGGTGTTGCACCACAAACCTGTCTTTTAGTTCGTGAATTAACCTTGAGCGAAACTGGTCAAAAAAATTATAGCGACAAAGAAGCAAGTTATTTTTATGACTCTATTGACGGCTTTACCCATAATTCAAAGTCTACTCAAATTATTAAGGTCAAACGCACAGAAATTGCTAATCCTGCAGCTGATCAGTCTCAATACCAATATGAACTCGACTCAATTGTTGAAACCATTCCGAGCAAATAAGCTTGTTGCTGTTTTTCAAATTACTCAAATAAAAAACCGATGCAAAAGCATCGGTTTTAAGTTCAAAATCAAACTGAGATTAGAACACGCCTTGCGCTAACATTGCATCGGCAACTTTAACAAAACCAGCAATATTTGCACCATTTACATAGTTCACTGTGCCATCAGCTTGAGTACCGTATTTCACACAGTTACGATGAATTTCTTTCATAATTGCATGTAGGCGCTCATCCACTTCTTCAAATGTCCAACCCAAACGAATCGAATTTTGTGACATTTCAAGACCAGAAGTGGCAACACCACCTGCATTTGACGCTTTACCTGGTGCATAAAGGATTTTTGCTTCTACAAATTTTTCTACAGCTTCTAGTGTTGAAGGCATATTGGCACCTTCAGCAACACAGATTACACCATTGGCAAGCAGTACATCTGCATCTTCTTCATTTAATTCATTTTGAGTTGCGCATGGCAATGCAATATCACACTGAATTGACCAAGGGCGTTGACCTTCTAAATATTCAAAACCGTGTTTTGAAGCAAATTCAGAAATACGTCCACGTTTTACGTTTTTAAGTTCCATTACTTCAGCAAGAAGCTCATTGGTAAAGCCATTTTTTACATGTACCGTACCATTTGAGTCTGACAATGAAACCACTTTCGCACCTAAGTACATGGCTTTTTCTGCAGCAAACTGCGCTACATTGCCCGAACCTGAAATCACCACAATTTTATCTTTAAAGCTTTCACCACGAGTTTTTAGCATTTCTTCAGCAAAATAAACTGTACCAAAACCTGTTGCTTCTGGGCGAGCCAAAGAACCACCGAATGATGAACCTTTACCCGTAAATACACATGAAGTGTCATTACTGAGCTTTTTCATCATACCCGCCATGTAACCCACTTCACGGCCACCCACACCAATATCCCCTGCTGGAATATCAGTATTAGAACCAAGGTGACGGTAAAGTTCGATGATTAATGCTTGGCAAAAACGCATGATCTCGCCGTCTGATTTGCCTTTAGGATCGAAATCAGAACCACCTTTACCACCACCCATAGGCAGTGTGGTCAAGGCATTTTTAAACGTCTGCTCAAAACCTAAAAATTTTAAAATAGAGAGATTTACAGATGGGTGAAACCGCATGCCGCCTTTAAATGGACCAATAGCAGAATTATATTGAACACGAAAAGCACGGTTAACTTGAGTTTGACCCTTGTCATCTACCCATGAAACACGGAATTGAATCGCTCGTTCTGGCTCAACAAGACGTTCAAGCAAACCGTGCTCAGCATACTCTGGGTTTTTCTCAATAAATGGCCACAAACTGGTCATAACTTCTTCCACAGCTTGTAAAAACTCTGGTTGATTTGGATCACGTGCTTTAACGTAATTTAAAAAGTCATTCAGGCTATTATATTTCAACGCTCATTCCTCAGCAGAAAATGATACAAAAAAGGTCAACCCTTTTAATAAAATGATAAATTTTGGCGCAAAGTATTTAATCCCTTTTGTATATAATCCACAACCTTTTTTCAAATGTTTTTTCAAATAATATTTAAATTCAATATGATAATTTCTAATCAACCCCAAATAAAATGTCAATTTGTTGGCGTTTTTAACCAAAAAATATTCGATATTTTGATCTAAATTAGCGCATTTTTAGCGCCAAATTAGAGCAAAGATTTTCACTACAAAACATGCTAAAATTGCAAAATATTCTTCGCTTTTACCAAGCATTTGTTCATTTTTCTTTAAAGTTTTATTCACATGAATTCATCGCTTTCCTTCATTCAGCAAATAGATGCCATTTTGCCACAAACACAATGTGGACTCTGTGGTCACCGTGATGGGTGTCTACCTTATGCAAAATCTATTGTAGAAAAAGGCGAAGAAGCCAATAAATGTGTGCCAGGTGGGCAACCTGTTGCAGATGCGCTTGCGGATATACTCAATCGTAATAAACTCATTGCTGAACCAAGTGTCTGGCCAATTCAAAGCGATGGCCGTCCACAACGCATGAAAGCCATTATTCGTGAAGATGAATGTATTGGTTGTACTAAATGCATCAGTGCTTGCCCTGTAGATGCCATTATTGGTTCTGGTAAACTGATGCATACCGTACTTACAGATCTATGCACTGGGTGTGAACTATGCATTGCTCCCTGTCCAGTAGATTGCATTGATTTAGTTGAAGACATTCAGCCTATTCCAAATGAACAACAACGTCTTTTAGAACAAAATGACTTACGTGGTCGTTACTATGCACATATTCAACGTGAAGAAAAACAACGCATGCATCGTAAAGGTCCTGTGGTTCGTGCAGAAATCGACACTGAACTCTTTGCGCAGATAACACAACAGAGTCAGGCTTTACCTACCATTGAAATCAATCAGCCCACAATAAAAAATCCAATTGTTACAGATGCGAAAACCACCATTGAATTGGCTAAGCTGCGGACTCAAATTAAAAAACTAGAGAAACAATTGAGTGTTCGAGCAGATGAAAATAAGCAACATCAATTAAATGAATTGATTCAACAGTTATCTGTTTTGCAAGAGGATGCATCATGACTGTAAAGAATATGACCAAAAAGCAGATTCAGATTTTCTTTGAACGATTACGTGAGCAACGCCCAAATCCAAAAACAGAACTCAATTACTCAAACCCATTTGAGTTGCTTGTCGCTGTTACCTTATCGGCTCAAGCCACAGATGTAAGTGTCAACAAAGCCACTGATAAGTTATTCCCTGTCGCCAATACTCCTGAACAGATTTATGCATTGGGTGTAGACGGTTTAAAGCAATATATTAAAACCATCGGTTTATATAATGCCAAAGCTGAAAATGTGATTAAAGCCTGTAAAATTCTCATTGAGAAGCACAATAGCCAAGTTCCAGACAATCGTGCTGATTTAGAAGCCTTACCCGGCGTAGGTCGTAAGACTGCCAATGTTGTGCTGAATACCGCCTTTGGTCAGCCCACAATGGCTGTAGATACGCATATCTTCCGTCTTGGCAATCGTACTGGACTGGCTGTAGGGAAAAACGTCCTTGAGGTCGAACATCGTTTAATTAAAGTGATTCCAAAAGAATTTATTATTGACTCGCATCATTGGTTAATTTTACATGGCCGCTATTGCTGTATTGCACGTAAACCCAAATGCAATGAATGTATTGTGTCAGATGTTTGTAATTGGCCTGATAAATATGAGTTTGGTGCTGCACGCGAAGTCAAAACAAAGTAGCGAATAAATGAGAGATTTTGATAAAACATAGTCATCATTTAATCAAGATTATGCTTTGTCATTTTTCTGAGGAAGTTATTTACTGAAGAAATAGATAGAATCTTAAAATAGCCCTCAATCAAATCTGACTTAACACCTCTAAGGGCACCCAACCAGACTGCTCATCAGATAATCTGCTACACCAAATCCAGCCATTTAGTTGTTCTTCTCCAACCAATAGATCGCCATGATCTACATTGAGTTCTTTCGCTGTGTAATCTGCTATTGCATGGCCTTGATGCTTACTGATCCATTCAATGATTTGAGTAGGAACCCACCCCTCTAATCCACTGTCGACTGTGCAGAAATACCAATTGTCCCAATTCTCCGAGCCTTGATACTTTTCGCCTATGTTGAGCAAAGTCCCCTTTGAAAAATGAATAGGCTCTAAATATTCGCTACGATGTGCTGCTATGGCAATCAATTTCATTTGGACAGTCTTCTTATAATATGAATGCTGTGAATTTAACATGTAGATGGATAAACAAAACACTTAGAATTAATTGCTTACACATCTCAATCATACAAATTCATCAATTAAATTCATCAATTTGGAATAATGAAGCTCGATGATAGATAAGGATTAATTTATCCTCAGCATTAATCTCCCTGATTATTTTACTTTTTATTTTCCAAATCTTTCTTTAACTTTTCAAGCCGTTTCCACTCTTCAGCCACCTGTGGATGCACTTGGTAATTGCCTGATTTTCTCATTTCACGGCGTTGCTGAAGCTCTTCTTTTTGTGCTTTGCGTAACAATTTAAAGCTCATATACAATAAGCCTAAAAGAAGCAATATACTCAAAATGACCAAGGCAATTAATACAAACTTCACTCTCTACGCCACTCTTGAAAAAAAAAAAGAGACCTAATATGAATCAGGTCTCTGTTATTGTCAAAGCTTAAAAAAATGCTTTGAATGCGGTCTTATTTATCTAAAATCGCAAATAAATCTTTTTGGACATCTTCTATTGGACGTAAACCGTTCAATTTATTATAAGTCGGTGCATTCTCCCCAGAAGCTGCACGTCCTTGATAGAAACCAACAAGCTGTTCAGTTTCATTATGATAAGAGCCTAAACGCTTACGAATCGTTGCTTCTTCGTCATCTGGACGTTGCACAAGATCTTCGCCAGTTTCATCATCTTTACCTTCCACTTTCGGTGGGTTATAAATCGTGTGATAAACACGACCAGATGCTGGGTGCTGACGACGACCAGAAAGACGTTTTACGATTTCTTCGTCTGGTACTTCAATTTCGATTACATGGTCAATGCTAATCCCTTCGTTCTCTAAAGCCTCAGCTTGAGGAATCGTACGTGGGAAACCATCGAAAATACAACCATTTACACAATCAGGTTGTGCAATACGTTCTTTCACTAAACCGATAATAAGCTCATCAGATACTAAACCACCTGATTCCATTACACTTTTAGCTTTAAGACCTAATTCAGTACCTTCACGAATTGCAGCACGGAGCATATCACCGGTTGAAATTTGTGGGACATTGTAGCGCTTACAGATCAACTGAGCTTGTGTACCTTTACCTGCTCCAGGTGGTCCGAGTAATATAATGCGCATAAAAAAACATCCTCATTTAAAACAATATGTATGATACCGTTTGCCATGACAAATTAAAACTTATCATCGTAATGGCATCAAATTTATAAGAAAGCCACAAATAAATGTATTAGACCAGCAAAAAATCCAGTCACACCACCAAGTACAATCAATATCCATTCGTCTTCCTGAAATGCAGGACGTAACAGGTTTTGAAACTCTTTTGGGGTTAACTCTCTAATCCGCTCTTTAAACATCTGAAAAATTTTCTGTGCACGGCTCGCATTAAACGCAGGGTCGCAAACAGGCACCATCGTAATTTCAATTGACCGATCAATCAAGTCTGTCTTGAGTTTTGCATACTCTTTTAGTCCTAAAGACAATTGTAAAGAGGTCCGAACCAATGGAGTTTCCATAATTTCGTTAATATGACGCTTTACAATACGACGGGTTTTTTCTTTCTTAGGACCATACATCATTTCAGTCATGATTGATTTTAACGTAATCAAATCTTCAGTCACGACACTTGCAAAAACATCTGACACTTCTTCTTGGCGTTTCATAAACGCACCCTGAACATTATAAGTGCCAATTCTTGGAATAACAGGTTTAATCCATGGAAATTTTCGATCTTTTGTACGTTCAAAAAATTGTGGATAGCGTACGTAATGTGGCTCTACTGGATTGAAAACCATCCAGATTGCAATCCAGTTGGTTAAAAAGCCCCAAACTGCTGCAAAGAAAGGTACAGTCCAATGTTGTGGTACAAAGACATAAACAAACATTTGGAAAATACCAAAGAAACTCCCGATTACAGCACTAATATGCCAAATAAAGTTAATTTCTTTTTGCCCAACTTTTAAAAACATACGGACCATCAAACGGCGATCGCCTTCCATTTGAGTAACGACCATATCCCGCATGTTGACCAGTGACTCGACGTTCATGGTCAGCTCGGTCACGAGTTCTCTTAAGACACCCGGCAATTGTTTATGCGCTTGACCATAAATTCGTCGTTTAATCGAATAAGGTAAGTTTTCCCACAAAACAGCATTGCGATCTAACATCACCTCATCAATCAAGTGCTCAAGCTCAAAACCGACTTGTTCACCGATAATTCGAGCCATATCTTCAGGATCCATTGCATCTAAAAATTCACGCAAAGAACCCAGTTTGGATAATGTATTGTCTGTGATGATGCCTGAAATTCGCCCAGCTTTGCGTGGCACAATCCCTTGCCAACCCACGGGTAAGGGACCAATATGGAACCCCCAGAACGTGATTGGATAAAATACCATTTTCAGTGCCATCCAAACGTGTGCCCACGTTACAAAGGCCGTCACTGGGATGATACTTAAAATGGCAAGATGATCAGGTCGAGCTGTAAAAGCGTGCCACAAACCATTAACGTATTCCAACATGCATGACTCTCGTATTTATTTCTATTTGCGGTCGAAGGATATGGATAAAATCATAAAAACTTTAGAACCCGACACTTAAGGTATAAGCAAATTGTATTTGTGGACGAGTTTCCAGGACCATATCTCCATTTTTATTATGAAGTTCACTACCTGCACCCATCCCCACACTAAATGTACTTATACGCTCTTTATTCAATAAAACATAAGATAAATCGGCACCACCACCATATTGGACTTCATCACTTCCGTCCACTTTTATACTTTTAAGTGTTCCACCATAGACCCCAACATAGAATCCATTTTTATCTTTACCATTTAATACTACAGGAATTCTATAGCCGACTTGACCAGCAAATTCATGGTCGCCATTATAAAAAACACCTAATTTAGTATACGCAATTCCATAAGGATTTACCCATTCACCATTCGCATGGACCATCTGTTGCGTTACACCCGCACCAATATTCCATTTAGAAGCATCTTCAGGCTTAAACTTTGCCTCTGGTAAAATTCCCTTCATATCTGGCAAATAATCTTTAACATCAGCATGCGCGAAATTTCCGACAGCTACTAACATTAATAAGGGAAAGATTTTTTTCATTATTTTCTCCATTATCCCTAATCTTAACTTAGGTCGAATCTATTTATCCTTAAGGCTCGACTTTAACAGAATTATTTTGGCACTCATATACAAAACGCTATAAATTTAATGTCGCTAAGGTCAAATCTAGATAGAGTCTATTGACAATTCCTCAATGTTTACAACGATGCGTATTTTTCAGGTGAAATGTCAACGGACCTGCATTCGGCATAACAACTTTGTTGCAGAGATTGAGTTAAAATATATTTTGATGAGTTATTTGTGTTTTTTAATTTTTAAGACTCAATCTAGGGTAAAATGTTTGACCCCTAAATTCACCCATCTTTAAGTACTAAAGCCGACGACGTATGAAGCAGCAGTTTCCTCTAAAAAATGTCCAACAAGAAAAACGCATCTTTCGTAGTCGTGTCTTTTTTGCGATTGGTATTGTTTCATTTTTTATGTGCCTTCTGGTTGCACGTTATGCTTATCTGCAAATTTTCCATCACCAAGAATTTAGTGAAGCATCAGATAAAAACCGTATTCGGCTCCAGCCTATCGCACCAGCACGTGGCTATATTTATGATCGTAATGGAATTTTACTGGCAGATAACTACCCTGTTTTTACTGCAACCCTAAGCAAAGCCGATGTTGAAGATATAGATGATACGGTTAAACGTTTAATTCCAATTTTAAATCTGAATCAAGAAGATATTGACCGTTTTAATAGCCGGATTAAAGCCTCTAAAAAAACAGAACGAGTCACCTTAAAGCTAAACCTAACAGAACAAGATATTGCACGCTTTAGTGAAATCAAGTTTCAATTTCCGGGTGTTGATATCGAAACACAAATGACCCGCTATTATCCACATGGTGAGCTATTTGCCCATGTTATTGGCTATGTGGGTCGTATTAACGATAAAGAGCTCAAAGCAATTGATAAAGATAGTTATGCAGGAACCAACCTGATTGGGAAAATTGGTGTAGAGAAATCCTATGAAGATTTACTGCATGGTGTTCCTGGTTATGAATCGATTGAAGCCGATGCACATGGTAATGTCTTACGTCATTTAGGCCGTAAAGAGTCTACCCGAGGCAATGACTTATATCTTTCACTCGATTATGGCCTGCAAACCATTGCAGCAGAACAGCTTAAAGATCGTCGTGGTGCAATCGTCGCAATTGATCCACGAACTGGTGAAATATTAGCACTGGTTTCAAGCCCAAGTTTTAACCCGAACTTATTTGTAACAGGTATTGGACACGCAGATTATACAGCCTTGCGTGACAACCTAGATCAACCGCTCTATAACCGTGCTGTCCAAGGAACCTATCCTCCTGGCTCTACCATTAAACCGATGGAAGGCTTAGGTGGTATTCACTTTAAAACGGTAGATTGGGGAACTACCATTTCCGATCCTGGCTATTTCCATTTACCTGGCGATTCACATAAATTCCGTGACTGGAAAAAGACTGGACATGGCTCAGTCAACTTACATAAGTCCATTGTGGTTTCTTGTGATACTTACTTCTATATCTTGTCTTACCAGATGGGTATAGACCGCATGAATGAATGGATGCGCCAATTTGGTTTCGGTGAAAAGACGGGGGTAGATTTACCAAGCGAAAGTACAGGTTTATATCCAAGTCCTGAATGGAAAATGCGTACCCGAAAAAGCAAATGGCTCAAGGGTGAAACCATTTCTGTCAGTATTGGTCAAGGTGCGTTTACCGCGACTCCATTACAACTGGCGATGGCAACAGCAATTACCGCCAACCATGGTGCACATGTCACACCACACGTATTACGTGAATCTAAAGGGGCGAAAAAGCATGAAGTACTCAATGCCCCGACAGGAAAAATCAACTTCAGTGGTACAGATGAAGACTGGATTAAAATGCGTGATGCAATGGTTGATGTTATTCAAACAGGTACAGGTCGTGGTATCCGTACACCAATGTACCAAATCGCAGGTAAAACAGGTACAGCACAGGTGAAGAGTATTGCCCAAGGCAAGCGCTATAACGAAGCTGCACTGACATCAAGACAATTAGACCACGGTTTATTTGTTGGTTTTGCACCTGCTGAAAACCCTGAAATTGCCATTGCGGTGATTTGGGAAAATGGTAAGCATGGTGGTTCTGCTGCCAAGATTGCTCGTCCTGTGTTTGATTACTGGTTGCTGACTCGCAAAAAGAATCCAATTGTACCGCTTAACCATCAAGTCAGTGGTGGCTTAATGACAGCTGGCATCAAACCGGGTGAACTGCCAAGTGGTGATGTTTCTCTTGCAGCAGATCCAAATGCCTTGCCTAAACCGAAGCCAAATACGCAGACCAATACGGCTACCCAAAACCGTATACCAACTCAAGGTCATAGTACGACTTCGACACAACCCACTCCCCCACATGTACCTGAGGCTGATATCAGTGAATAATAAAGTGAAAAACCAATTACGTATTATTGGTGGAGAATGGAAACGTCGAGTTCTTCCTTTTGCTGATATCGATGGTTTACGTCCTACACCTGATCGAGTTCGTGAAACATTGTTTAACTGGCTGATGTGGGATATTCAAAATGCCAAAGTCTTAGATCTTTGTGCAGGTTCAGGTGCTTTAGGATTTGAAGCACTTTCACGTGGTGCACGTCATGTCATCATGATTGAACCCAATGCCACGCAAGCTAAATTTTTAAAAGACAATATTCAGTTGCTCAAAGCTGATAACTGTCAGCTAAAAACACAAACAGCACAACAAGCCTTATCCAATTTAAATGAACAGTTTGATTTAATGTTTTTAGATCCACCCTATAGTTTAAATTTATGGGATGAATTGGCTCAAAAAGCGGATCAATACTTATCTGATCAAGCATTGATTTATGTAGAAGCAGATCGTGGTTTAAATCAACTAAATTTACCCTCAACATGGCAATTACAGAAACAAACCAAAGCTGGTGTAGTACAAGCAGGTTTATTTAAAAAAATAATATAGAGTATTGTTCTCGTGTGGCATGCCCTACAAAAAATACGCTATTGCCTACACAAATATATTTAAACTTTCAATGTAAAATGCGGCAGTGCCACCCTACAAAGATATAAATTAGTTTTTATGAAATGATATCAGTTACTTCATTCATATATTTTCAAACAACAAGATAGAAAAAATGGGCATGCATTGCCCATTTTTATATTTAAGATAAAGAATTAACGCCCTTTCCAATTCCAGTCACGATCATTGCGATCTCGGTCATAACGATGTCGATCACCATCACGACGCTGATCCCAGCGATGATCCGAATCATGTCGCTGATCATAACGACCATGACCACCTCGATGACCATCATCAAATGGTGCAACAATACAGCCGGTTAATGAAATAGCAACTACACCCAACACAATAACTTTGTTTAACATGATGACTCACCTCTTCATCTCATTTTGTTTAAGTTAGTCTTTTAATGTGTAGTGCTAAACAAGCTTATGTTTCAAGTTGTAGTATTTCCAACATGATTTCTTCATGGTAATAAAAATGATCGATAAGATATTTATGGTTAATAAGTCAGCGTTCTAATCCAAAACAGACGCAATAATTGCCCACGATCATAAGGAAAACTAGAGATGTATTCATAACCGACTTTGTTTAAAGCATTTATCTTAAATTCAATACCATAACCAAAAGAAAGATAAAGCTCACTTGATGCAGGATTATCATTTGAAGGGTTGAGTAATGATGTCTTTAATTGTTGTACATTGTAAGCAGTATAATTAAACACCCGAATACGCTCATTTTCATAAAATTTATTGGTTAAAATTGAATAATCTGCCAATTTATGCTCATGCTGTTCTGCTAGCTTTTTTTGCAATTGGTCTTGTTCAAAAAAAATATCATTTCGCTCAGTGCTCATTTCAGTATCACTTAGGCTATTTTCTTGATTTTCAATTTTAAATAATTGCTCATCTTGCAATTGATCTGGTTGTCCTAATAATTCATCTTGATATTCCACAACTTGATTTTGTGCCTCTTCTGCCATAAGTGCCAGATCATCAAAAGCATAAACATTTGAATTTATAAAAAATATAAAAATGACCATTAAATTGAGCGGGTAAATAGGTCGCATGTTTTGCCTAATCAATTCATCATTTTTATCGGAGTTATACCAATCATAAAACAAGATGGTTGTCTCCTCTGTTTGTTTATACGTCACTTAAATGATCCGTCTAATTGTAGCCTACATATAGATCAAAATGAGTGAAGCACATTCAATATCAAATGCCTTTCATTTTAATTATAAATAATATGATCAATATGTTAAACCAATTAACTATCATTCTGAGCCATCATTTTATCGATAGGATTTAAAAAGTTTAATTATTTGAATATTCATATGTAATCAATCCACTAAGATGCTTAAATTTCTCTAGATGTTTTTATATTTTTCATCTTGAGTATGTGCAATTGATAAACTTTGTAACTCATCTCTCAATCTAAGAGTCTCATCGATAAAAGTGCTAAAATTAAATTGATATCAAATGAGTTGATTTGAACATGGAAATACGAGATCAAATTATTCTAGTGACTGGTGGCGCACGTGGTTTAGGACTTGCAATTACCCATGCTTTGATTCGTGAAGGCGCAAGAGTTGTAGTGAATTATTTCAATAGTGAAGAATCCGCACAACAACTTGCTAAGGAACATGCCGAACAGGTTTTTATTTACAAAGCAGATGTAACTGATGCAGATCAAGTCAACACGATGTTTAAAAAGGCAAAACTGCATTATGGACATGCAATCACCTCAGTGATTAATAATGCGCTATTGGCATTTAAATTTGATGGTGATCTACGTCCAAAAGTTGAAACCTTGAGCTGGCACAGTATGCAACAGCAATTGGACAGCGCAGTAAAAGCCGCTTTAAACACCACCCAAGCTGCACTAGAAGATATGAAAAAAGATCATTTTGGTCGAATCATCAATATTGGAACCAATCTTGTGCAGAATCCTGTGGTTCCTTATCATGATTATACTGCAGCTAAAGCAGCACTTTTGGCCTTTACCCGCACCACTTCACACGATTTAGGTCAATATGGCATTAATGTAAATATGCTTTCAGGTGGTCTATTACGTAAGACTGATGCCAGCAGTGCAACACCTGATCAAGTGTTTGATTTGATCGCTGCTTCTACGCCCTTACAAGAAGTCACCACACCTGAGCAGTTTGCAGATGCCGTGCTGATGTTTTTATCACCGTGGTCACGCGCTGTAACAGGACAAAATTTGATTGTGGATGGTGGTTTAGTCAAAGGCTAATCACAGATCACCACGCTCATATAAATTCCCTTTTTTCTATCTTGCTCACAAGCTTAAACGCTAACAATCAAGAATATACAACCAATACTCTTCAACCAATAAAAATGGGAGCCGATTGGCTCCCATTTTTTAGCTTAAAAATTTAAACTTTAAATTAAACCAAGCCTTTCTTTTTTAAGACATCAAACATAGTTGAACCAAGTTCAGCTGGGCTACGCGTATATGCCATACCCGCTTTTTCAAATGCAGCAAACTTCTCTTCAGCAGTACCTTTACCGCCAGAGATAATCGCTCCTGCGTGACCCATACGCTTACCTTTAGGCGCTGTTACACCCGCAATATAACCAACAACAGGTTTAGTCACATTAGATTGAATATATTCAGCAGCTTCTTCTTCCGCACTACCACCAATTTCACCAATCATGATGATTGCTTCTGTTTGTGGGTCTTCTTGGAAAAGTTTTAAGCAGTCAATTTGGTTCATACCTGGAATTGGGTCACCACCGATACCAATACAAGTAGACTGACCTAAACCAAGCTTGGTCGTTTGCGCAACTGCTTCATAAGTCAATGTACCAGAACGAGAAATGATTCCGATTTTACCTGGTTGATGAATATGCCCTGGCATAATCCCAATTTTACATTCGCCCGGTGTGATAATACCTGGACAGTTTGGACCGATTAAACGTGCATTATTACCATAAGTTTCAAGGTAACGTTTCGCTTTTAACATGTCTAAGGTTGGAACACCTTCGGTGATCACCACGATTAACTCAATACCAGAATCGACTGCTTCAACAATAGAATCTAGTACAAATGGTGCAGGTACATAAATTGATGTTGCATTTGCACCAGTCTCTTTTACTGCTTCACGCATTGTATTGAAAACAGGTAGACCAATATGAGTTTGACCACCTTTACCCGGTGTTACGCCACCAACTACTTTTGTACCGTATGCAATTGATTGCTCAGAATGGAATGTACCATTCTTACCTGTAAAGCCTTGTACCAATACTTTTGTGTCTTTATTAACTAATACGCTCATGATTGATACTCCTTACGCTTTCACAGCAGCAACAACTTTTTCTGCAGCATCAGCTAAGCCGTTCGCAGAAATTAATTTTAGACCTGATTCATCAAGTAATTTAGCACCTAATTCTGCATTGTTCCCTTCTAAACGAACAACTACAGGTACGGTTACATTTACTTCTTGAACCGCTGCAATAATCGCTTCAGCAATCATGTCACAACGTACGATACCACCAAAAATATTGATCAATACACCTTGTACAGATGAATCTGAAAGAATAATTTTAAATGCTTCAATTACGCGATCTTTAGTCGCACCGCCACCAACATCAAGGAAGTTTGCTGGCTGACCACCATACAGTTTGATGATATCCATTGTTGCCATCGCAAGACCAGCACCATTCACCATACAACCAATATTACCTTCTAAAGCAACATAGTTAAGGTCAAATTCAGAGGCTTTTAACTCACGCTCATTTTCTTGAGATTTATCACGCATCGCAGCAATTTCAGGCAAACGATAAAGTGCATTTGAGTCGATACCGACTTTAGCATCAACACATAAGATTTCGCCATTTTCACGAACTGAAAGTGGGTTAATTTCAAATAGTGCAAAGTCATTTTCAACAAATGCTTTGTACGCGCCTGTCATGATGGTTACAAATTGGCTGATTTGCTTATCTTTTAAACCCAATTGGAAGCCAACATCACGCGCTTGGAATGGCAATAAACCAACCAGTGGATCTACTTCGACTTTAATAATTTTTTCAGGTGTTTCTTCAGCAACTTTTTCAATTTCTACACCACCCTCTGTAGACGCCATGAATGTCACACGACGACTAGAACGGTCAACCACTGCACCTAAATACAATTCACGTTCTACAGGATAAACATCTTCACAAACAAGGATACTATTTACCGGCTGACCATTGGCATCCGTCTGATACGTGACTAAACGAGTACCTAACAGGCTTTTTGCATATTCAGCTGCTTCTTCTTTTGACTTAACAACTTTTACGCCACCCGCTTTACCACGACCACCTGCATGGACTTGGGCCTTCATCACAGCGAATTTGCCACTAATTTGCTCAAAGGCAGCAGATGCTTCTTCAGGCGTAGTGATTAAAATGCCTTCTTGAACTGGCATACCATATTTTTTTAACAGCGTTTTCGCTTGATACTCATGTAGATTCATGTTTTACCTTTTACTACTTTTCACATTGTTATGACACACCAATAATTAGACTTCCATCGCAATAACTATCGGCATTTATTAAAGTTTGTTCTTTTATTTTTAGATGATTATTCAATTAAAAACAACCATCAAAAGTAAAAAGAGCGGTCGAAACCGCTCTTTTTTGTGTTATTTACGTTTACGCTGAATCGCGTGAATCGCACGCCCATCAACTGCAAGCGCTGCTTCATGAACGACTTCAGAATAAGTTGGGTGACCGAAAGTCATCAATTGTAAATCTTCAACAGAAGAAACAAATTCAAGTGCAATCATACCTTGATGAACAATATCAGAAGCACCAGGACCAATGATATGCATACCCAATAAACGATCCGTTTTTGCATCTGCAACAAACTTCACAAATCCAGCAGATTCATTGGCAGCTAAAGCACGACCATTTACCGCAAATGGGAATTGACCGGTTTTAACGTCGTGACCTTTCTCTTTAGCTTGCTCCTCAGTCAAACCTACCCACGCAGCTTCAGGGTGTGTATAAATCACTGAAATAATAGTGTCATAATTCACTTGAGCAGCATGACCATGCATACGCTCAACTGCCATTACACCTTCTTCCATTGCTTTATGCGCAAGCATTGGACCACGTACCAAGTCACCAATTGCATATACACCGTCAACAGACGTTGCACACCAATCGTTCACTTCAACCAAACCACGTTCAGTTAATTTAATGCCTGAATCTTCAGCCAATAAACCTTCTGCATAGGCTTTACGGCCAACACAAACGATTAATTTATCAAAAGTTTGAGTTTTATCTTCGCCTGCTTGGTTATATTGAACAGTCACTTCACGACCATTCACTTCAGTACCTGAAACTTTAGCGCCAATACGAATATCTAAACCTTGTTTTGTTAAAAGTTTTTGATAATCTTTTGCCAACGCTTTATCCGCCATTGGTAAGAATGCATCTAATGCTTCAAACACAACAACTTCAGAGCCAAGACGACGCCATACAGAACCAAGTTCTAGTCCAATTACGCCTGCACCAATTACACCTAAACGTTTAGGCACTTCTTGGAATTCTAATGCACCTGTTGAATCAACGATAAGGTCTTCATCAACTTTTGCTACAGGAATATTTACAGGTACAGAACCAGTTGCAAGAATTACGAATTTAGGTTCTAAAACTTGAACATCGCCACCTTCTAATGGTGTGAATTCAACTTTTTTACCAGCAAGTAATTTACCTGTACCTTGTAACCACTCGATACCATTGCCTTTCAGCAATTGAGCAACACCGCCAGTTAAGTTATCTACAACTTTGTCTTTACGAGCAAGAAGCTTTTGAAGATCAAGTTGGACATTTTCAACTGTAATACCGTGAACATCTAAGCCATGAAGAGTGTCTTCATAGTGATGAGAAGAATCCAAAAGTGCTTTAGAAGGAATACAACCTACGTTTAAGCAAGTACCACCTAAAGATGGCTTACCTTTGTGTACACGTTTTTCGATACACGCAACTTTGAAACCAAGTTGAGCAGCACGAATTGCCGCTTCATAACCACCTGGCCCACCGCCGATTACCACTAAATCAAACTGAGACATGCTTATCTCCAAAAACGAGTTTAAAGGATCACTCTAAACTCGTGTTGTTATTCTAAAGAATTAAAGGTCAAGGATTAGTTTAGCTGGCTCTTCAAGTAACTCTTTAACAGTTACCAAGAAACCTACTGCTTCTTTACCATCAATCATACGATGGTCATAAGAAAGCGCTAAGTACATCATTGGAAGAATTTCAACTTGACCATTTACAGCCATAGGACGCTCTTGGATTTTGTGCATACCTAAAATAGCAGTTTGTGGTTGGTTCAAAATAGGTGTTGAAAGTAGTGAACCGAAAGTACCACCGTTGGTAATTGTGAAAGTACCACCAGTCATATCTTCAATTGCTAATTTACCTTCACGTGCTTTTGCAGCATATGCACCAATACCTGATTCAACTTCAGCATAGTTCATACGGTCAGTATTACGTAATACTGGAACCACTAAACCACGATCAGAAGAAACCGCAACACCGATATCATAGTAACCATGATAAACAATATCATCACCGTCGATTGAAGCATTTACCGCAGGATAGCGTTTAAGTGCTTCAGTTACAGCTTTAACGAAGAATGACATAAAGCCTAAACGTGCACCATGACGTTTTTCGAAAGCATCTTTATATTGCTTACGCATTTCCATCACAGGTTTCATGTTGACTTCGTTAAACGTAGTCAACATTGCAGTTTGCTGTGTAGCAGCAAGAAGACGTTCAGCAACACGCTTACGTAAACGTGTCATTGGAACACGTTTCTCGATACGCTCACCAACAGCAACGCTTAATGGTGTTACAGCTGCAGCAGCTGGTTTAGTTTGATGATTTGCAACATCTTCTTTGGTGATACGACCACCACGACCAGTACCATCTACATCCGCAGCAGCAATACCTGTTTCAGTTAAAGCTTTACGCACTGCAGGTGCTTGATCTTGTACTTGAGCACGTTCAACAACAGGTGCATTACCCGCTTGAGTTTGTGCCGCAGCTTGTTCTACTTTCTCTTCAGATTGAACTGCTTGAGTTTGAGTAGCGCCAGAAACAGCACCTTCTTCAAATGTTGCAATAACTTCAGAAGAAAGAACTGTGTCACCTTCATTTTTGATGATTGCAGAGATAGTACCATCAGCAGGAGCAACAACTTCTAAAACAACTTTATCCGTTTCAATATCACAGATGACTTCATCACGTGATACCGCTTCACCTGGTTGTTTGTGCCAAGTTGCAATTGTTCCGTCAGCAACTGACTCTGGGAACACCGGTGCTTTAATTTCGGTTGCCATTATTTAGATTCTCCTGATTGTTCAGCTACGATCGCAAGTGCGTCATTCACGAGCTGAGCTTGTTGTTTTGCATGCAAATATGGTGAGCCACATGCAGGTGCAGCTGAAGCTTCACGTCCTGCATAGCTAATTTGAACTTGTAGAGCAGACTTCATTACACCTTCGTATAAACGAGGAGCAATGAATAACCATGCGCCTTGGTTCTTCGGTTCTTCTTGACACCAAACAAGTTCTTTTATGTTTGGATATGTCGCAAGCACTTCAGCAAGACGTTTTTCTGGGTATGGGTACAATTGTTCAACACGTACCACCGCAATGTTCAAGTTTTCTTCACGACGTTTTTCAAGTAAGTCGTAATAAACTTTACCACCACAAAGTACAACACGTGTTACATCTTGTTTGTTGATTTGATCCACTTCATCAATCACAGTCTGGAATGTACCAGTTGCAAGCTCTTCCAAAGTTGAAGTTGCAAGTTTATGACGAAGCAATGACTTCGGTGAAGTCACGATCATTGGCTTACGAATTGGGCGAATTGCCTGACGACGCATTGCATGGAAAATCTGTGCAGGTGTCGTTGGTGTAATCACTTGCATGTTTTCTTCAGCACATAACTGTAAGAAACGCTCAAGACGTGCAGATGAATGCTCAGGACCTTGACCTTCATAACCATGTGGAAGAAGTAATGTTAAACCACACACACGTTCCCATTTGGTTTCACCAGATGAGATGAACTGATCAATAACCACTTGCGCACAGTTTGCAAAGTCACCGAACTGAGCTTCCCAGATTACCAAGCTTTTTGGCAATGTTGTTGCATAACCATATTCAAATGCAAGCACAGCCATTTCTGACAATAATGAGTCATAAATTGCAGTACGTGGCTGGTTTTCTTTGATATGACACAGTGGAATATAAACCGAACCATCAACTTGGTTATGTAGCTTGGCATGACGGTGTGAGAATGTACCACGACCAACATCTTCACCAGTCAAACGCACCAAGAAACCATCATCAAGGATAGAAGCATAAGCTAAAGTTTCTGCTGCACCCCAGTTTAATGGCATTTCACCAGTTTGCATTTTCAAACGTTCATCGATCACTTTAGACACTTGGCGTTGCATCACGAAACCTTCCGGTAATTCGCGCATTTTTGTACCAATTTCTTTTAAGCGTTCGATTGGGAAAGTCGTATCCCAAACATCTGTATATTCATGGCCTAGATACGGTTTCCAGTCCACAAACATTTTATCATTTGGTTCAAGCACTAAAGCATTGGCAACATGGTTACCTGCTTCAAGATCTTCACGATATTTTTCAACTAAAGCATCTGCATCAGAACGATCTAATACTTTTTCTTGTACCAATTGATCCGCATAAAGCGTACGTGTAGTCGCTTTTTTATTGATCACTTGATACATCATTGGTTGTGTTGCTGCTGGCTCATCTGCTTCGTTATGACCACGACGACGATAACAGAACATGTCAATCACAACATCTTTACGGAATGTATGACGGAAATCATGTGCCAATTGCGCAACAAACAATACAGATTCTGGGTCATCACCATTGACATGGAAAATTGGCGCCTGAATCATTTTTGCAATGTCAGTACAGTATTCGGTAGAACGTGCATCACGTGGATCAGATGTAGTAAAACCAACTTGGTTGTTGACTACGATATGAACCGTACCACCTACGGTATAACCACGCGTTTGTGACATTTGGAAGGTTTCTTGGTTGACACCTTGACCAGCAAATGCAGCATCACCATGTACGATTACAGGCAATACGTCATCACCACCAATGTCTTTACGACGTACTTGGCGTGCACGAACTGAACCTTCAACCACAGGACCAACAATTTCTAAATGCGATGGGTTAAATGCCAAAGCCAAGTGAACTTCACCACCAGGTGTCATCACATTTGATGAGAAACCTTGGTGATATTTAACGTCACCTGAACCTTTTTTAGCTAAAGTTTTACCTTCAAACTCACCAAACAAATCAGCTGGGTTTTTACCCATGATGTTTACAAGTAAGTTTAAACGACCACGGTGTGGCATCCCAATTACGACTTCTTTACAACCTACAGAACCTGCACGTTGAATAAGTTCGTTTACCATTGGAATGAAAGATTCACCACCCTCTACACCAAAACGCTTCGCACCAACATACTTATTACCGAGGAATTTTTCTAAGCCTTCAGCAGCAGTTAAACGTTCAAGTACATGTTTCTTTTGATCTGCCGAGAAACCGAACTGACCGCGTGCACCTTCAAGACGTTGTTGAATCCAGCGTTTTTCTTTGGTGTCAACAATGTGCATATATTCAGCACCAATAGAAGCACAATATGTTGCCTCCATTGCGCTAACCATTTCACCTAAAGTTGCTTCAGTTTTACCAATCGCCAAATTTCCAGCATTAAAAACTGTATCTAAGTCAGACTTGGTTAAACCATGTGCAGCAAGATCTAAATCTGGCACATCTTCACGTTTAGCCAAACCCAGTGGATCAAGCTTCGCTTTTTGATGACCACGGTTACGGTATGCTGCAATCAGTTGCAAAACACCGATTTGACGACGTTCATGCTCAGTACTTACTTCACTTTGCACAACAGGCTGAACACGACTTGAATTACGACCTAATAATAAGAATTGCTCACGAATGTTTCCGTGTGGTTGGTCACCTTTAGGGAATTTATCGAAATATTGACGCCAATCCTCACCTACTGAGGTTGGAGAAGAAAGGTACTGTTCGTAAAGCTCTTCAATATACGCTGCACTATCAGCGGAAAGTTCAGTATCAAGACGCAATGCGTCAGCAACTTCTTGCATTTGTGGACCCATTTCCTATTGCAAAAACATTAGAGGGTGCTTTTTAAGCACTCCCATGATTGATAATGCCAAATCGGTAAATTGACATTCACCCATCAGATACTCATGACCAAGGGGCGTTATAAACATTAGCTTTTACTAATGCATACAATGAATCATAACGCCCTCAATGGCATCATCACTCACTTATATACTCAACCGAAGCTGAGCAATTTTTTGCAAATCGACTTAGAAAAAACAAAGGCTTTTTTGCTTTTTCTAAAGCGGTTCTAATCTTTGCTTATAAAATTATTTATAAACTGATCTGGATCACACTTATGTAGAAAAAATGTACCAAAAACATGGTGTGTTTTTCACATATAGTGGTTTGTTAAATCGTAACATGATCTGTCACTTCAATTGATTTTTTTGACACATACCACCTATAAATTAGCGAAATACATACAAGAAATAATCTATTATTATCCATCCATTTATATCGGGTCTGTTGATCCTTTTTCAATGCTTAAAGCTTAGATCCCATTCACTCGAACAAAAAACAACCATCTCATTAAAAATCCAATAAAAAAAGAGCGTACATCCCAAGATGCACGCCCTTTTTTCACATCGTATTAACCCGCTTGATCGAGCAACATGCTACGGATATGACCGATCGCTTTTGTTGGATTCAAACCTTTCGGACATACAGACACACAGTTCATAATCCCTTTACAACGGAATAATGAGAATGGGTCATCAAGACGTGATAAACGATCTTGTGTCGCAGTATCACGAGAATCAATAATGAAACGGTATGCATTCAACAATGCTGAAGGACCCAAGAATTTATCCGGGTTCCACCAGAATGATGGGCATGATGTTGAACAACATGCACAAAGAATACATTCATACAAACCATTTAAGTGCTCACGCTCTTCTGGAGATTGTAAACGCTCTTTAGGTGGTGCAGGTTGATTATTGATTAAGAATGGATGAATTTTGTCATACTGATCGTAGAACTGATTCATGTCCACAACTAAATCTTTCACTACTGGCAGACCAGGTAATGGACGAATGACGATTTTTTCAGGTAAATCATTCAGGTTCCATAAACACGCAAGACCATTTTTACCATTGATATTCACACCATCTGAACCGCAAATACCTTCACGGCAAGAACGACGGAATGTTAATGATTCGTCTTGAACTTTTAATGCTAAAAGCGCGTCAAGCAACATACGATGCTTATCCGTCAACTCTAGTTTAAAAGTCTGCATATACGGTGCTTTATCCTTATCAGGATCATAGCGGTAGATTTCGAATGTACGTGTACCTCTACTCATCTTATTTCTCCCGATTAGAATGTACGTGGTTTAGGTTCAATTGGGTCTACAGACAATGGGCTGTAACGTACTGGCTTGTATTCAAGATGGTTATCCGCTGAATACCATAAAGTATGTTTCATCCACTCATCGTCACGACGACCATATGAATAGTGCTCATCATCAGCAGGCAATTCATAATCTACAACAGTATGTGCACCACGACATTCTTTACGTGCAGCAGCAGAAATCAATGTTGCTTTCGCTACTTCGTATAAGTTTTCAACTTCCAAAGCTTCAATACGTGCAGTATTAAATACTTTAGATTTGTCTTTTAAATGAATGTTACGTACACGTGGTTCAATCGCAAGAATCTGCTTAACACCCTCATCAAGCAAGGCTTGAGTACGGAATACACCCGCGTGGTCTTGAACGATATCACGAATCGCATCCGCAACTTCTTGTGCATTTTCACCAGAAGTAGAATCATCTAAATGATTGATACGTTTCAACGTGTTCACAAGTACATCATTTGGAAGTGGTTGGTATTCATCACCGTGATGTTTAGTCACGTAATCGATGATGTGTTCACCAGCAGCTTTACCAAATACAACCAAGTCAAGTAATGAGTTGGTACCTAAACGGTTTGCACCATGTACAGACACGCAAGAACACTCACCAATAGCATAGAACCCTTTTACAGGAACTGTGTAATTCATTGTACCGTTGGTTGTATATTCATTTGCAGCTTTATCAAAACCTGCATAGAAATCTGCTGCATTTTTCGCTGTTTCAGGAATAACCACTTGACCATGAATATTGGTCGGAATACCACCCATTTGATAATGGATTGTTGGTACAACTGGAATTGGTTCTTTGGTGATATCCACGTTTGCGAATTTCTTACCAATCTCAAATACAGATGGTAAACGCTTCATGATGGTATCTGCACCCAAGTGAGTCATATCAAGTAGGATATAATCACCTTTAGGACCACAACCACGGCCTTCTTTGATCTCTTGGTCCATAGAACGTGATACGAAGTCACGCGGAGCCAAATCTTTCAAAGTTGGAGCATAACGTTCCATGAACGGTTCGCCATCTTTGTTACGAAGGATTGCACCTTCACCACGACAACCTTCCGTTAACAATACGCCTGCGCCAGCAACACCCGTTGGGTGGAATTGCCAGAATTCCATATCTTGTAATGGAATACCCGCACGAGCAGCCATACCAAGACCATCACCAGTATTGATATAAGCATTGGTAGATGCACGGTAAACACGACCAGCACCACCTGTAGCAAACAATGTTGCTTTGGCTTGGAATACAGCAATTTTGCCTGTTTCTTGGTCAATTGCTGTTACACCGAGTACATCACCTGCTTCGTTACGGATTAAGTCTAATGCAATCCATTCAACGAAGAATTGAGTACCCATTTTCACGTTACTTTGATAAAGCGTATGAAGAAGTGCATGACCTGTACGGTCGGCAGCAGCACAAGCACGTGGAACTGGTTTTTCACCATAGTTCGCAGAGTGGCCACCAAATGGACGTTGGTAAATTGTACCGTCAGCATTACGGTCAAATGGCATACCTAAGTGTTCAAGCTCATAAACAACTTTAGGCGCCTCACGACACATAAATTCGATTGCATCTTGGTCACCTAACCAGTCAGAACCTTTTACCGTGTCATAGAAATGATAGTGCCAGTTATCGTCTTGCATGTTACCAAGCGATGCACCAATACCACCTTGAGCCGCAACAGTGTGAGAACGTGTTGGGAATACTTTAGTTAGCACTGCAACTTTCAACCCTGCTTGAGCAAGTTGATATGAAGCACGCATACCTGAACCACCACCACCAACGATGACTGCATCGAAGAACTGGCTTGGAATATTTGAATAATCTTCTTTAGGGGTTAAAGCGCCCATGACATTTTCCTATCAATTCGCCCAAAAAATCTGGATTGCCCAGATCGCATATGCAATAACAGCAATAATCACTGCTGAAGTTAACACGATGCGTAAACCTGAAGCTGAAGGACCCATCTGACGAGTAGTCACATAGTCAGTGAATACTTGCCACATACCAATCCAAGCATGCGCAACAAGAGATAAGACTGCCAATAAAGATAAAATCTTCATCGGAAGTGTCATCATAAAGCCAAACCATTGCTCATAGTTAAATCCGCCATTGCACAGAATCCAACCTAATACCACAACAGTATAAACAGCTAGAACTACAGCACTTACGCGTTGGATATACCAATCACGAGAACCTGAACCCGTTAAACCTGTAGCACTTTTCATTAGAGAACGATCCATACAAATGAAGCGATAACAGATATCGCAGCCAAGATTAATGCAATAGTTGCTGCTACGCGACCACTTTGCAACTCTTCAGCAAAGCCTAGGTCAGCAAGTAAGTGCTTAATACCCATAATGAAATGGAATAATAAACCAGCGACAAATACCCATACGATAAAACGTACAATGAAGCCACCAAAGATTGCTTGAACTTGAGCAAAGCCTTCAGGCGAAGACAAAGACTTGTCTAAAAGCCACAAAAGTACCGGTACGAGTAAAAATACGATGACACCTGATAGACGGTGTAGAATTGATGCAATAGCCACAGGGGATTTTAAGTTTACATCTAAAACTTGACCCATGGACAAATTGACAGGTCTGTTGCTTTTCACAGCGGGCATCCTGTAAGTAAAAACTCCATCCGGAGTTTGTTGGAATTAATTCGAAGGAAAGCTAGCATTGTCAGACAAATTTAATTGCCTGAACTTTAAACGACACTGAATTATAAAACGTGCACTGTCAAAATACAAACCATCGAAATTGGCTTTTTCTTTAAAAATCACTCAAATAAGAATCATTTACACCCATTTGAAAAATAAAGCAGATCACCCATCTCTGTTTTTCAAGGCTATCTCGTTATTTTTTATGACATTTAAACATATTACTTTTATACATAATTTCGACTTATATTATTTTTATAAATTTAGACTAAAGCACAACATTACGGACAAAATCGTCCTGTGGTTAATTTCCCCTGCTGTTTTATTTTCCATCAGCTGGTTAAGCTTTAGTAGATACCCAACATGTTATTTTAAAATAGTCCTTTATTCCTATTTTAAATGGGTGCCATTTAATTCAGTGATTTGACTGAAAGCTTTGTAATAAGAAAGAAAGACTTAGTTTGTGAATAATTCATAATTTAGCTTCAAAGTTTTGTGGTATTTGATTATTTCTAAGGCAACTAAATGCCTATTTCCATACTGATTCGATTATTTTTTATCCTTTAAAAGCGTCAATAAAAACTATTTTTTAATCAATTAAGCATTAAAATGAAAATAAATATTTCATCAACTCATTTGGGTGTTTTTTACACAAAAATAATGGCAAAAGCTATGTAAGTCGTGAAATTCAGATGGTTTTAAAACAGCAACAATGCATTTCGCAACTTACAAAAGCCACAAAATATTGGTCAAAAATGCCATTTCCTGTCTAGCAATCACAATTATTTTTCTGCACCTTCTTTAGAATTTACCTTATTATACTGACCGACTCTGAAATTTAATGATCAATCTTACTGGTTAAAGTTAGACTAACTACTGATGAAAACATTGTTTTTCATCCATAAGTATAATTGACAAAATTTCAGTACTCACTAAGCTAAATAGCAATTTTTGATCCGTCTGACTTGTACATTACAAGATGACTCAGCAAGTTAGATAAAATATCCACCAGGACAGGAGATCTATTGAATGTCTGCAGCAACTGGCAAGAAAGCCGTTCTAGAGCTTGATGGCAAAAAAATTGAATTACCAATTTACAGCGGCACATTGGGCCCAGATGTAATCGACGTTAAGGATGTGTTGGCTTCAGGTCACTTTACTTTTGATCCTGGTTTTATGGCGACAGCTTCTTGCGAGTCTAAAATCACTTTCATTGATGGTGATAAAGGCGTTCTTTTACACCGTGGTTATCCGATTGCTCAACTTGCAACTCAAGCTTCTTACTTAGAAACTTGCTATTTATTGTTAAGCGGTGAGCTTCCAACTGCTGAACAAAAAACAGACTTCGAAAACAAAGTCCGCAACCACACAATGGTTCACGATCAAGTTAGCCGTTTCTTCAATGGTTTCCGTCGTGATGCTCATCCTATGGCGGTTATGTGTGGTGTAGTGGGTGCGTTATCTGCGTTCTATCACAACGGTTTTGACGTTGAAAACGTAGACCACCGTGAAATCACTGCAGTTCGTTTAGTTGCTAAAATTCCTACTTTAGCTGCTTGGACTTACAAATATACAATCGGTCAACCGTTCGTATATCCACGTAACGATTTAAGCTATGCTGAAAACTTCTTGTACATGATGTTTGCTACTCCAGCAGATCGTGATTACAAAGTTAACCCTATTCTTGCTAAAGCAATGGATCGTATCTTTACGCTTCATGCTGACCATGAACAAAATGCATCAACGTCTACAGTACGTTTAGCTGGTTCTACAGGCGCTAACCCTTATGCATGTATCGCTGCGGGTATTGCTGCACTTTGGGGACCTGCGCATGGTGGTGCAAACGAAGCTGTTCTTAAGATGCTCGATGAAATCGGCTCTGTAGAAAATGTTGCACCGTTCATGGAAAAAGTAAAAACTAAAGAAGTTAAACTTATGGGCTTCGGTCACCGAGTTTATAAAAACTTCGATCCACGTGCAAAAGTAATGAAAGAGACTTGTGACGAAGTGTTAAGTGCACTTGGTATCAATGATCCACAACTTGCGCTTGCAATGGAACTTGAACGTATTGCATTAAGCGATCCGTACTTCATCGAACGTAAACTTTATCCTAACGTAGACTTCTATTCAGGTATCATCCTTAAAGCGATTGGTATCCCAACAGAAATGTTTACGGTAATCTTTGCGCTTGCACGTACAGTTGGTTGGATCAGCCACTGGTTAGAAATGCACAGCGGCCCGTACAAAATCGGTCGTCCTCGTCAGCTTTATACTGGCGAAACTCAACGCGATATCAAACGTTAATTCGTTACGCGTTCAGATCGAACAAGAGACCACCCTTTGGGGTGGTTTTTTATTACATATTCATACCAATTTTCATACCAACTGGTATAATCTATTTATTTTAAAATTCATTTAAAATCAAAACATAACAATACCAATAATAAGCATAGAAAACTGAAATTTATATTTTTACTATAAAACTTACAAATCACTACTTTAAAAAACACCCAACAAATAACTTTATTTTATATATTGTTTAAAATTTTTTTATTAATACATTTTCAAAGGACTTGAAGATGCCTCAACATTTATCCAAACAAGTGCACGACCCAGATCAAGCTTTTTTTGGTCACCCTAAACCATTAAAAGGTTTATTTTTTACCGAGCTTTGGGAACGTTTTTCCTATTATGGTATTCGCCCTTTATTAATCCTCTATATGGCGGCTTTAGTTGCTGATGGCGGTCTCGGTTTAGATCGCCCAACAGCATCAGCAATTGTCGGCTTATTTGCAGGCAGTATGTATTTAATGACCGTATTGGGTGGATGGGTTGCTGACAATTATCTCGGTCAGGAGCGCGCTGTGTGGTACGGTTCACTGATCATCGCACTCGGACATTTATCCATTGCATTAGCAGCTTTATTTGGACATTTCTTTTTTTATTTTGGTTTAGTATTGATTGTGATCGGTTCTGGTTTATTTAAAACCTGTATTTCCGTCATTGTTGGCACTTTATATCAGGCTCAAGATTCACGGCGTGATGCAGGATTTTCCATTTTTTATATGGGAATTAATCTAGGTTCGTTGATTGCCCCACTATTGACTGGTTTATTGGTTAAAGAACATGGTTGGCACTGGGGATTCGGAATCGGTGGCGTTGGAATGTTAATCGCCTTACTGATTTTTAAGTTAATAACTGTGCCTCAATTAAAACAATTTAATCATGTGCAAGGCAATGAAAATAACTGGGCTCGTCCTGTACATTACAATCCTAAAGCACCCCAAATGATCATAGGTTTTATTGCAGTTGTTGGCTTGATTATCGGTCTAGTTTCTCTTGGCGTAATTAACATCAATCCAATTCAGATCGCCACATATTTCACAATCACAATCTGTATTTGTATTGCCTTATATTTCAGCTATCTATTGCTCTTTGCTGGTTTGAATAATACTGAGAAAAAACAAATCATCATCTGTTTTATTTTACTCATCACCGCTGCACTTTTCTGGTCAGCATTTGAACAAAAACCAACATCTTTCAATCTTTTCGCCCAAGACTTTACAGATCGCCAATTCTTTGGCTTTGAAATACCCGCAGTTTGGTTTCAATCGATTAACCCGCTTTTCATTATTATTTTCGCACCGATCATCGCATGGCTTTGGGTTAAATTAGGCAAACAAAATCGTGACCCTAGCTATATCACCAAATTCATTATTGCTTTACTTCTCGCTGCGGGTGGTTTCCTCGTGATGAGCATTGCCAGTTACTTGATCACCCAAAATGGTGGAACTGTTTCTGCATTGTGGATCGCATCAAGCCTCCTGCTTTTAACACTAGGTGAATTATGCTTAAGCCCTGTTGGTCTTTCAACCATGACTAAACTTGCTCCGACTATCATTCGTGGGCAAGTGATGGGGCTTTGGTTTACAGCATCTGCTTTAGGAAACTTGATGGCAGGTTTAATTGGTGGTCATGTTTCTATCCATGAAGTTGACCAATTACCCTTGCTATTTGTGCGATGTGTCATCGCTTTACTTCTTGGCGCACTCGTTCTATGGTTAATGAGAAAACCGATTCGTAAATTACTCAATCAAACATCGACCCCCTCTCAAAAATCTATTGATATGCAATTGGAAAAAGTATGAACAGTTTGTCACCTGCCAACAAATTAGAAAACCTTCGTACAATTATGAAGAAATATCAGCAGGATGCTTTTATCGCCATGAGTGCAGATCCACATATGTCAGAGTATCTACCTGATTATTGGAAAATACGTCAATGGCTAACAGGCTTTACAGGTTCAGTCGGCACAATTGTAGTTACTCAAAACTTCGCAGGTTTGTGGGTAGATGGTCGATATTGGGTACAAGCTGAACAGCAACTGGAAAATACAGGTTACGTTTTACAAAAGCAGACACATGATCCTGCTTCAACACATTTGGCTTGGCTTTCACAACATTTAGCCAAAGATGCAAAAATCTCTGTCAATGGAAATACCATTTCAACTCAACAATACAGCGCATTATCAGCGCTTGCGATAGAACACAATTTTGTCATTCAAACAGACTTAGATTTAATTGATCAAATTTGGACTGAACGCCCAGCACTGCCTCTACAACCCATTTGGCAAATGGTAGATGATTTAAATGCGCAAACACGCTTAGAAAAAATAACTGCGATCCGTCACAAACTTATTCAGAAAAAAGCAACGGGGCATTTTATTTCTGCACTCGATGATATTGCTTGGATTTTGAATTGTAGGGGGCGTGATGTTGAATATAATCCCGTGTTCTTAGCACACTTATATATTGACCATTCTCGAACTGTGCTTTTTATTGATGATGCAAAACTTTCAACTGAAATGCAGCAAAGATTTGCTTTGGATAACATTGAAATCTTAGCTTATAACGCAAGCATCAAGTTTTTGCTCGAACTTAAACAACAAAATATTTTAATTGATCCTGCTAAAGTCTCAATTTCATCTGCACAGGCCATTGAGCAGCAAAGTCATTTAGTCCAAGACATTAATCCAAGCAGTTTATTTAAATCACGTAAACATCCTTCAGAAATTGCACATGTGCGCAGTGCAATGACCAAAGATGGTGTTGCCCTATGTCATTTCTTTCATTGGCTAGATAACGCATTGGCTGATAAAGAATCGATCAATGAACTCACCATCGACGAAAAAATTTCAGGCTTTCGCGCACAACAAGCAGGTTTTATTGGATTAAGCTTCTCGACAATTGCAGGCTTTAATGCCAACGGCGCATTACCCCACTATCGTGCCACCGAAGAAAGCTTTAGCGAGATTAGTGGTGATGGTTTGCTGCTGATTGATTCAGGCGCACAATATGATGAAGGAACCACAGACATTACCCGCGTTGTTCCCATAGGCACAGCAAGCGCTGAACAAAAATGTGATTACACTTTGGTGTTAAAAAGCCATATTGCACTTGCACAAAGCGTTTTCCCTGAAGGCATTGCATCACCACTATTAGATGCAATTACCCGTCAAACGCTATGGAAATACGGATTAGATTATCGTCATGGTACAGGTCACGGTGTAGGCTATGCATTGAATGTTCATGAAGGCCCACAAGTGATTTCATATTATGCCCCAGTCACACCATCCACCAAGATGCGCGAAGGGATGATTACTTCCAATGAACCTGGTTTATATCATCAAGGCAAGTACGGCATTCGGATTGAGAATCTTGTCGTCAACAAAATTAAGCATTTTGAAGATACGACCTATGGTCAATTTTTGGAATTCGAAACACTAACATTGTGTCCGATTAACCTGACGTGTATCGTTTTAGACCTACTCAGTCATGATGAAAAAGCATGGTTGAATCAGTACCATCAAACAGTCAGAGAGCGATTAGCACCTCACCTAGAAGGTGATGTTTTAAACTGGCTAAATGAAAACACCCAAGCTATTTAACATTTTCCGTAAAATTTAAAAGCTCAAAGTACCTGACTTTGAGCTTTTTAAAGCAAAAATAATGATATAAATCAAATCAAAATGCTTTTGCTTTAGCTATCATTTAAACCAGATATGATCAAAATAATGATCAACGACCCCATTCCATTTTCGCCATATACGGGCGAATTTTTTTAATACGCTGGATATTGGTCTTTTCAATCTGAGTTAATTGATTTTCAACATTGGTACTGCATGGCATATACCAATTATCGTTAGCAAATTGAGAGGCAATCTCTTTATTGGCAAATGAATAACCATGACGCGCATAAATTTCATTACGCATCCAGTCCAGTTCTTCAGGAGGAATTTGTAGATCCTCATCTTTTAATAAACGTTGTGATGCAACTGGATAATCACCGACATCTTTTTGATAGCGACACTGTTGCGGCTTTAAATCAAAATATTTTGGTTTAACCTTAGCCGTTGTAGATTCCCAACTAGACTCCAACACATTCGGCTGATTTTGTTTTACAGTAAACGTAAACACACCACTACTTGCTTTAGCACCGCTTTCTGTTGCGGTAATTTTATAGCCTTGTGAAGTCGTCTGTACTTTTCCTGAGAAATTTTGTTTATTTTTACCAAGAACACTATAGCCTTTGATCTGATTACGATCGATAGATTGGATGAAAACAGCAATTTTCTGATCATCATATTTTCCAGACCAAGATTTTTGCAACTGTTGAATATCCAGTGCATAACTATTCTGGAAACCAATCATTCCTAATCCGACGAGTGCGATTAAACTTTTATTCATTGTTATACCTATTTGTTATGAAGATATTGGATGCATTTTCACATTGATTTTAGATTAAATTGTTTGCTTTGTGATCTACTTTAAGATAAATAAATCAGGATTCTCTGTGGTTTATTTTAAAATCTATGCCATACCCAAACATAAATATGCTGTTTCAACCTATCTTCCACTATAATTTCTCAATCACCATTCCATTATAAGCAGTGATGAACAAAACAAAAACTAACTTGGCCTATTCAAGCTTGAGTCTAATTTCACTCGTGATCTATGCTTATTTATGCTATCTCATGGTGGCAATATGTCTACAATATTTCCCATGGCAAACTGATCAGCATTTTCTATTGTTAAAGCAAGATGTAGTCAATACTCAACCTTGGCAGGCGGCTTTTAAAATCCATGTGATCAGTAGTAGTTTTGTACTCATCGCTGGATTTACACAGTTTTTCCGTGTCTTTCGCACGCGTTATCCCCGAATTCATCGCTGGAGTGGTTGGCTCTACATCATCACCATTTTGGGGCTGTCTTTACCCAGTGGCTTAATTTTAGCTTTTTCAGCGGCTGGAGGATTATCCACACAAATCAGCTTTGTCTTATTAAGTTCACTCTGGGCGATCACCACCCTATCCGCTTTATACTTTTTATTGAAAAAGCGCTGGATTTTACATCGTGACTGGATGATCCGTAGTTTTGCACTCAGCCTTTCAGCGCTGAGCTTAAGGACATGGAAAATCGTGCTTTATGAGTTACAACCATATTTTGATTGGTTAACCCCAATTCACATCTATCAGCTAGAATCTTGGTTAGGTTGGGTGGTCAATTTAATCCTAGCTGAAATCATTATTTTTGGATTACATCGTCGCACAAGACAAAAAAATAAAAGCCCTAAATCAATTTAAGGCTCGCATAAAAAGTGTTCAGCAATTGAATACTAAACTTATTTTTTACTCACACTATAATGGTTTAAATCTAGTTGTTTTAATTGGTTACGTAATTGTTGCAATGACCATGGCCATGCTGCAAAGTTACGACCATTTTCATCCAGATAATAAGACTTACACCCACCCGCATTAAATACAGTGGTTTTTAAATGTTTCTGCAAACGTTTATTATGCTGGGCAAGCACTTCCGCTTTGATTTCAAAGCGAGTGAATTTTTGCTCACGCATTTTTAGCAAGCCATCAACAATATAGCCGACTTGTGCTTCCGCGATACCAATAAATGAGTCATATACCAGAATGTTTGGACCAAGGACCAAGAACGCATTCGGTACATGTTCAATACTGGCACCCAAATATGCTTCAGGTGAACTATTTTTCCAACGCTCAGCAAGGACTTGACCATTGCTGTCATAAACTCGTTTACCAATTGGAGGATGTGAAACTTCAAAGCCTGTTCCCCAAATAATCACATCCACTTCATGACGTTCACCATTTGCTGCAACCACTGTATTTCCATCAATTTCAACCAAACCATGTGCAATCAGACTCACATTATCTTGTTGTAGAGCTGGATAATAATTGTTTGCAAACAATAAGCGCTTACATCCAATAGTAAAGTTCGGTGTTACTGCTTTACGCAAGGTCTCATCTTTAATTTGCAGTTTGAGTAATTGCTTACTCAGGAAATTCACAGGTTCCAATACTTTAGGATTACGCAATCCAAAGTTAATCCCATTTAAAATCTGTGCAATGCTATTACGCCAAGTTTGCTGAATGATTGGGAATCGAGAAATGATCCCTTTAGCCGTTTCGTTTAACTCCATATCCGCCTTGGGTAGTACCCACGGTGCTGTACGCTGGAATACGATCAGCTGTTTCGCTAAAGGTTGTACTTGTGGGATAAACTGAATTGCAGAAGCCCCTGTACCAATCACTGCAACACGCTTACCGGTTAAATCATAATCATGATTCCAACGTGCTGAATGGAACATTTCACCTTTAAAACTTTCAATTCCTTTTAATTTCGGCAAAGCAGGTTCAGTAATCGGTCCTGTCGTAAAGATCACCGTCTTGGCTTGATATTGACCTTTTGATGTTTCTAAGTGCCAAATATGTTGTGCTTCATCCCATTTGGCACTGATCAATTCATTATTAAATTCAATTTTCTCACCAAGATCATATTTTTCCACCACTTCTTCTAAATAGCTTAGAATTTCTGGCTGCTTGGCAAATAAATGACTCCATTTATGGCTTGGTGAGAAAGAAAATGAATAAAGTGCTGAGGGTACATCACAACCGCAGCCCGGATAATTATTGTCGCGCCATGTTCCTCCCACACGACTGGCTTTTTCAAGGATCACATAATCGTTATAGCCTGCTTGATTCATTTTATAAGCAGCAGCAATCCCTGAAATACCCGCACCAACCACAATGGTGTCATAGATGTGCACAGCTTCTTTGTGCTGAGTCTTTGGCGCTTTTTCTTCAGCCGATTGTCCAAGCTTTTTAGATTGAGCGCTTATTTGTGTTTCAACTTTTACCTCAGCCTTATTTTTAGCTTTAGTTGGAGTTTGAACTTCAGCTTTAGGGTGATTTACTTTCGCTGGCTTTGTAACAGTCTTTGCCTCAACTTGCTTCTCTACAGGCACTTTTTCTTTAAGCTGTTTTGCTTCAAGCGATTTGTCTTGTGCTGTATTCGATTGGGTCACCTGTTTAATGTCTTCAACTGTAGTTTGGGTTGAGTTTTGCTCTACGCTTTTCTCTTTAGGCAGCGTAGCTAAAGTTGTTTCTGTTGTCATCTTGATTTACTCGCAGCTTATTTGATGTATTTATTAAATAATGGATATCCAATACCCAGCGCTTTGGCATATAAGGTGGGTGATGCACGTTTTAATATCCAAAACAGTTTTGCATCTGGCTGAGGAATGGTGTACAGCTTGCCTGCATCCAAGTTATTTAAGGTTTTAATCACCACCTGATCACTGGTGGTAAATGCATGATTCATCAGTAAATCATCTGCTAAACCCGCATAATGACCAGGTAAACGACCATTTTTCATAATATTTGTAGGCACTAATGTTGGACACAGCACATTCACTCGAATGTTGTCACCGCGAAGCTCTGCTGAAAGGGTTTCTGACAATGCCAGCACACTGGATTTTGTTACGTTATAAGCAGTCATTTCGGGAGCTGCTGTATACCCCGCAGCTGAAGCAACATTGATAATTGCTCCATAACCTTGTTGCTTAAACTGAGGAACAAAATAATGGCAACCATGAATAACCCCCCAAAGGTTGACATGCATACACCATTGCCAATCTTCCAGTGACACTTCATCAAACTTACCGCCCAGTCCTACACCCGCATTATTAATGATCAGGCTTACAGGATGATTCATTAATTTTTCGGCTTGTTCTGAAAGTGCTTTTACTTGCTCTTTCACACCCACATCACATTGCACAGCAAATGCTTTAGCTGAAGTTTGTGATTCAATCAAACTGACAGTTTCTTTGGCTGCATCCAGATTTATGTCAGCACAAACAATTGTTCCTCCGCGTTTTGCAAGTTCCATTGCAAAACTACGTCCAATGCCACTGCCTGCGCCAGTCACGACCGCATAAGCATTTTGGCTCGGCTTAACTTTTTTAGAAAAAATACCCATAAACTTTAAATCCATCTCTTTTAGGTTTTTATGAACGCAATGCAGGATAAAATTCTTTCGTCAAATATGGCGTAAGAAGACCTGTCTTTGGATTCAGCAGTTTCTCTTTGTAATAGTCCAAAAATTCAGATGTATCATGATCATTTGGATGAAAATCGGGACGAAGATAATCAAAAATATGTTTAAAGCTACTGCCGTAAACACCATCTTTTAAGCCAAAGATCAGGCGAAAATTATATGGAATCTCTTTCCAATAACGTAAGCTAATCAGGTTCTTAGGATTGCGATAAAAAGGAACTAAAAATGATGCAGCTGAAATCAGCACCAAAATCGTGATCAATGCGGGAAAGAATCCAGCAATACGTAATAAATAGTTATTGGATAATTCTTGAAACACATCGAAAGCAATATCCTTATGCTCTGATTCTTCAAGCATATGCCACATCCAGATTGCCCGTTGTTTTTCATCTTGCGAACGGAAGAACACTTCTTCATGATTCATCATGTATTCTGCAAGTACCGCAGTAAAATGTTCGATACCAGCCATCAACGACAATTTCATCGGTTGTGGAAGACGCTCAAACCCATATTCAAAAGCCCAGCCAGCCCAAGTACGAAACAGCTTTACTGGCAAATCACGAATTAAATAAGCGTCATTTAACTCTTCATGCATTTTTGAATGAATCGCCTCTTGACCAATCAATGAAGTAACACGTTGCTTCAATAATGGATCAGTAATGAAATCACGATGATAACGAGCAGTATCAATCACAAGATCTTCACCACGAGTTAAGAAAATCGACAGTGACGCAAAATATGCACTTGCCAATTCTGCATCCATATAAAATCGGTGATCTACTTGCTCTGGATCAAAATCAAACTTCATATGACGAATTGGAATAATCGGCGTTTGATTTTCCAGACTGAATGGTGCCGCAGCAAAAACTTTAGCAACGGCTTTCTTAATTGGCTTAGCGAACATAGCTGGTACTCTTTATTCATTTAATATGGCAATCCATTTCATCGTCTTTACGCTGATGAGCTACAGATCGCCTTTTGAGTAAAAACTCTACTTTGATGGCTAAAAATTACGACATGCTTTGTCAATTACCATTGGCACATGCATTCATTCGGTTTGCAAATTATGACAACCTTAGATAATTGTCAGACAATCACTTTTAAGAGTTGCCTCCACTGATAAAGAATGTCCCTTAAAAACAATTTTTATAAAGTGCTTGGTTAAAATCAGAGCTTTTAAAAAAAAGCTTTTCCTTCAAAAATTGATGGAAAAGCTCAGTATCGATCTACAACATCGTTTTTATATTGAATAGAAAATTTGAATGCTAAGATTGAATAAAATTACATCCGTAAAGCAGGGGTAAACGCTTTAACAAAATAAGGGGTGAGTGTGCCTGTTTCAGGATCAAGTAATTCTTTTTTGAAATATTCTAAAAGCTCAGTTGTATCATGATCATTAGGGTGAAAGTCTGGACGCAAATAATCAAAAATATGGCCTAAACTGCTACCAAAAACACCATTGTCTCGACTAAATAATAAATCCCAACTGCCCTTTGCCTCTTTCCAAAAACTTAGACTAAAGCTATTCATTGGACGTCGTAAAAATGGCAACATCAATGCGCCAGCACCTACGCCTAGACCCAAAGTAATCAACGCAATAAAGAATCCTGAAATTCGTAATGGATAATTTGCAGAAAGCACTTGATAAGTATCATAAGCAATATCTTTATGCTCAGACTCTTCCAGCATATGCCATAACCATAAAGCACGTGTTTTTTCATCAAGAGAATGATTAAAGATGTCTTGATGCGTCATGGCATATTGAGCAAAGACAGCGGTGAAATGCTCAATCCCAGCCATCATTGAAAGCTTTAAAGGTTGTGGGAATTTTAAAAAAGTATGATTAAAAACCTGTTCTGCTAAAAACCGATATAACTGCACAGGCAAATTATTTGGAATCATGGTTTCATTGTATTCTTCATGGACTTTTGAGTGAATTGCCTCTTGCCCAATCAAACTGGTTAGACGCTGTTTTAAAACAGGGTCTTGTATTTGATCACGATGATGTCGTGCGGTTTCGATCACCAACTCTTCACCATAGGTCAAAAAAATTGACAGTGCGGCAAAATAAGCAGTCGCCCACTCTTTTTGCATAAAAAATTTAACATCCAACTCATCCGGGCTAAATTTAAAATTGAAGTGACGAATCGGGATATTCGCAATCTGATCTTTTAAATTAGGCAATCGACTTGGAAAAGCTTTTGCAAACACTTTTTTGACAGGCTTAGCAAGTAACATATGAAGCACCTATTGTTTATTTAGGGATCAAGGATTTGACTGAAAACCAGTTCAAATTCACATTTCAAGTAAAAAAATCCTATTTATGTTGGAAAAGTAAGTCATCTGGATTCAAATACCACTGACATTTCAGGTCAATCCATTGGCAATTTATGACTATTCAATAAAGTGTCTGACAAATAAGGCCTGAGCTTGCCTCTACTGATAAATAATGACCTTTGCGGACAAGTCATCAGCTTTGGCTTAAATCATGATTTAAATCTTAGGTATGCCAACCCTTAACCACGGATGCTCTACATTACTGAAATCAGGCAACAAGAAAAGGTTCATGTCAGCACATATAACAATAGAGAGCTTTTTTATCGTGGTGTATCTGGGCCACAGTTAATCTTTGGGTCACACTGAATCAGTGCTAAACTTCATGATGTACTTTTTACACAGCACAAAATAAAACAATGTTCAATTTCATTTGGCGCTTTGTACAGCTTCTTCAATTGGATCAATTCAAGTATCGTAAATTGACGGAGGGTGAAATTCGTATTAGCCAAAGTGTATTTGGAGATTTAATTGACTACAGCCAAGTCAAGGTGATGAATCATCCTTATTTACCGTGGCAGCCTGTTGGTATTTTGATGGCGCCCAATGGTTATATTCACTTAAAAGATGCAGACTATTGTGAAGACTTTTCCTGTATGAGCTTGGGTTATCAAGCTGTTTTTATTCATGAAATGGCCCATATTTATCAATATCAGCGTCATGAAAATGTATTACTGAAGGGGGCGATTTTACAGTCCGCACTTTACCTGAGTTTTGGTAAATATAACCCTTATCGCTACACCCTCATTCAAGGAAAAGCTTATTTCGATTACAATATTGAGCAACAAGGCGATATTGCCAAAGATATTTATTTAAATCGAATTGAAAATATTATTCTGGATAAAAATGCAGTCAATCATTCTATTTAAGTCCCTTGTTTTGATGCTAATTTAAACAATTTAAGTGATGTATTTCACAAAAATAAATTAAAGCTAATCCTTTCCAATATAAAATTCAAAAAATAATGAAAAATCACTAGTTTCTATAAAAAAAATACACTAAATTCATGAGGTCATTGATGGTGTATTGAATAAACTTGATGAATTACTAGCTTCTGACGTTTTTTTAGTTAAAATACTCAATGTCTGAAATTTTTGCCTTGCAAGAAAATAAAGATTTTGATGATTTTTTAATGATTTTATAGTTTCGCCCTTTGGCAATTTCTGTGATATCTATACACATATGTTGAATAACTACATTTTAAAAATCAACAACTTGTGTATAAATTACCCTATTGGAATAGGATTTGGTTTAAATGAAAAGTTTTAAAATTGCTCTCGCGCAATTCTCTCCATTCATTGGTGATATTGAGTCGAACGTTCAAAAAATGATTGAACAAGCCAATGATGCAAAAAAACAGAATGCTGAAATTGTTGTTTTCCCTGAACTTTCTATAATCGGTTACCCTGCCGAAGATTTGCTTTTACGCCCAAGCCTAGCAAAGCGTACTGCACAAGCTTTCGAGAAATTGTCTACTGTTAAAGACATCGTGATGGTATTTGGTTTTGCCAATCTTACAGACGATGGTCAACGCTACAATGCTGCTGCAGTGATGAAAGATGGACAAGTTTTAGGGGTCTACAACAAACAAAATCTTCCTAATTACAGCGTTTTTGATGAAAAGCGTTATTTTAATGAAGGACATCAACATCTTGTATTTGAGTACTTAGGTCATAAGTTCGGGGTCCTGATTTGCGAAGATGTATGGTCTTTAAATACAGTTCAACAGCTTGCTCAACTCAATGTGGAAAGTGTTTTGGTCTTGAATGCTTCACCTTATGAAGTCGGCAAACCGCAACATCGTATCGAAACATTAAAAGAGTTGGCAAAACAGCTCCATCTCAATGTGGTTTATATCAACCAAGTGGGCGGTCAAGATGATCTCATTTTTGATGGGACCAGTTTTGTTATTAACCATTCAGGTGAAGTTGCGTTACAAGCACCAAGCTTTAAAGAAGATCTCTACTTTGCTGACTACCAAATAGAAAACAAAACCTATCAAGTGGTTGAAGCTGCACCAGCATTAAACACTATGGCTGAGATCTATCAAGCTTTGGTTTTAGCAACACGCGACTATGTACAACGCTCTGGTTTCCCTGGTGTGATTTTAGGACTATCGGGCGGTATCGACTCAGCTTTAACCTTGGCAATTGCAGTTGATGCGATTGGCGCAGATAAAGTTCAAGCCGTGATGATGCCTTATACCTACACATCACAAATTAGTGTGGAAGATGCAACTGAACAAGCAAAACGTATGGGTGTTACTTTTGGTATTGCCGAAATTCATCCTATCGTAAATAGCTTTATGCAAACCTTATTCCCATTCTTTGGTAACTCACCTGCGGATACAACCGAAGAAAACCTTCAAGCGCGTGCACGTGGTACATTGCTTATGGGCTTGTCCAATAAGTTTGGTAACCTCGTGCTAGCAACAGGCAATAAGTCTGAGCTTTCTGTCGGTTATTGCACACTGTATGGCGATATGGTAGGTGGTTTTGCTGTACTCAAAGATGTTTATAAAACTATTGTTTTTGAATTGGCTAAGTACCGTAACAGTATTTCTGAAACGCCTGTGATTCCTGAACGGGTTATTTCTCGTCCACCATCAGCAGAACTTCGTCCTGATCAAAAAGACCAAGACTCTTTACCTGCTTATGATGTACTTGATGCCATTCTATATGCATATATTGAGGAAGAACAAAGCCAAGAAGACATCATTGCCAAAGGTTTTGAACGTGCAATCGTGGAAAAAGTCATTCAGCTTGTCGACCGCAATGAATACAAACGTCGTCAAGGTTCAATTGGACCACGTATTAGCTCACGCGCATTTAGCCGTGAACGCCGTTATCCGATTGTAAATGGCTGGAAAGCAGGTGTATAAGCCTCGTGAATGTGAATAATTCACCTCCACCTTCGAGCTTTGCTCAGGAACTTGCTCAAGCATTATTGCTTGAGCAAGTTCGCTTTATTAAAAAACAACTCTTAGATCAAAAAAATCCGCAATTTATTCAAAATTTTATTTCCCAAACCTATCAAAATGCAGACAAAATCCTTTTAAAAAATGTGATTCAACTTGAGCAACTCCAGTCTGTAGTGCAAAAATATGCTTTTGAATTGAATTTAGGCGCAGATATTCTTGAATTTATCGGTGTCGTCGCTCAAAAAATTCATCAATATGCCATTCATAGTCAAACCATTTTCAATGATCTACTCTCAGATGAATCTTTTGAACTGTGGATGTTTAAAATCTTAGAATTAGAACAATTAAGAGACTATATTCAAGAAAACTTACAGCACAACCCGCAGATTCAACAGGTTAGCCTACAGCTTGCCAATCAGATTTTAGAAAGCAACACCCCTTGGCTCAACCAGCTACGTCAATACACCATTAAACACAACCGTATTGGTGCGAAAGTCATTAGCTTTATTCAAGATCAGCAACATAATATTGAGCTTAAATTAGAACAGCAACTCGCAACTGCTATCCGTAGCCAACTCAGCAATATCATTCTACTGCCTAATGAAGACCTAGCAGATATCGCTACACATGTTTGGAATGAAGTTAAGCAACGCTCATTAAAAGAGGCTTTCTCTCAAGTTCAATCCATTGATTTTGAAGAATTCTTTATTCTTGTTTATGAAACTTGGAAAGAATTACGTCAAACAGAATATATGCAACAGGTTATTTTAAATGTTGTCGAAGCATTTTATGAATACTTTGGCGAATATAGCTTACAAGAATTACTACACTCGGTTGGGTTAGATCAAAACGATTTATTTATCGAAGCAGATCGCTTTGTTCCACATACACTAGGTGCTTTGGATCAGCATGGCTTATTGGATGAGATCATTCAATCCTTGATTGCGCCATTCTACCTTGACACGCAAACACAAAGATTTATAGAAAATTATTTAGCAGAAAAAGCTTAATCAAACATTCAACTGGATTTTTTCAGTGTTCTAAATATTCATACGTGATGATAATTTTTATCTGTATCTACTGATCTTTTGATGATGCACAAAAAAAGAGACCATGCAGTGAGCATGGTCTATAAAAATGGTGGCTATGACGGGACTTGAACCTGTGACCCCCGCATTATGAGTGCGGTGCTCTAACCAACTGAGCTACATAGCCATAAACTGTGTGCGCATTATCTAAAGTTATCTACCCTACGTCAAGCATTGAAACACACCAATGATCATACTTTAAACAATTGATATTTAAATGTTTAAAATTAATACATATTTATGTTTTTATCGAAAAAATCAGCTTAATAAGCATCGTAAATAAGTAAGGAATTAAGCTTTCCATTCTATAGTCAAACCACCTAATTATTCATACAAATGATCTGCATCAATTCATTGAGCATAAATGAAGCTTATATTTTTGTATAAACTTTTAGAAACTATTGGTTATCAATTCATTTTTGTACTTTTTGAATCATAGATTGTGATCCTACCGTGGGGCGACATGGATGTCGCCGTTGGGCGGGGGTACAGGACGCACCCCTCGCCCAGCAAAAGATTTTTGTCATCTTTTCATCTCTGAAAAGTGAGGCATCGCCTACGCAAAGGTATTTAAACTTTGAATGTAAGGTGTGGCATTGCAAGACTTTTTATAATTAAATAATTTATTTTCCCATGCAATTGATTTAATTTAAAATATTAATTAAGAGAAACTATATTCTTATGTCTGAGTTTTTTGACTGGTTGACTCTACTTGTTTGTCGCTAAAAATCGATAGCAAAAAAATAGAGAGTGGCTTACCACTCTCTATTTGCAACAAGCTCTTCCATTTCAATATCAAGATACCCTTGGTCTTGTACCACCATCATCATTGCTTCAGCAATATAATCAGCTGCAGTACCATCCAAAGAAGAATCAAGATCCTCAAACTGTGGCTTCATTTCATTAATTTCAGTCACAGTCAGTTTTGCCATAGAATAAATTTCTGCATCACTAAAGCTGGTTTTTGCCACTTTTTTAGCAAAATTTTCAATAAGTTGCTTAACCTCAGCAACTAGAATATCTGGATAATATTCATCATCGAACATTGGGAGAAGTAGATCGTTAAACATTGCAACCTAAAATAAAACAGCAATTCACGCGCTTATATAACACAAACCATACAATTCACCAAATTGATCAGGCAATTTAACTGATTAATTTTTCAGATGTAGATGATCTAAATTTTAAAAAAAAGATCAAACAATATTAGAGGCTATTGATCATTCATCATTAAATTGCAGAGCGCATGGCTTGCCATACTTTAATTGCATCCGACATTGCTTTTACATCATGTGCACGCACCATACACGCGCCTTGTTGAATACTGAGCAAGTGTGCAGCAACACTACCTACAGCACGATGATTGGCATCTGCACCATCTAAAGCTTCACCAATGAAGCGCTTACGTGATAAGGCTGATAAAATTGGATAACCCATGTTGTTCAGTTGATAAAACTCATTGAGAAGCTTTAAATTTTGTTGCGCATTTTTAGCAAAACCAAAACCAGGATCTATCATGATATTTTTAGGGTGAATTCCTGCCTGTAGTGCATCATCTACGCGTTGCTGTAATTCAGCAATTACCTCTTGAGTAACATCTTCATACTGGTCAAGATAATTCATTGTGGTTGGCTCGCCTCGCATATGCATAATAATCACAGGGATATTGAGCTCTGCAGCAGTCTCTAAGGCATGTGGACGAGTTAAGGCACGGACATCATTCCAAATATGTGCACCAGCCTTAACCGCCTCACGAATGACTTCGGGCTGTGAGGTATCTATTGAAATAATGACATCCAATTTGGCTAATTCAGCAACCACAGGAACAACACGACGTATTTCTTCGGCAATCTCGACTACAGATGCACCCGGGCGTGTAGATTCACCGCCAACATCAATCACTGTCGCACCATCAGCAATCATTTGCTTGGCATAAGCAACAGCTTGATCTTTTTGATCATGCTTCCCACCATCGCTAAATGAATCAGGAGTGACATTCAAGATACCCATGACATGTGCTTGTGATAAATCCAGACTTAAACGCCCACATTGCAAAATTTGCTTGGGTAGTGGCATCAGTTGCATGTCAATTCTCCGTATTCAATTCAGGCTAGTTTAACAATTCAAATCAATAGCACAGTGATTTTTTTTCATCTGTGAATTTTTTCGTATAAAAAAAGAGCCTCGATTGAGGCTCTTGTTTATTCACTGACTGATCAGGTCGCTGGTAATGGTGGTGGTGTTGATGGACCATCTGTAGGTGTTACATCAAGCACTGGATTTTCAGCAACATAAACCTTAGGTGGCTGAGGATCACGACCTTCCATGATGTCACGGATTTGATCACGATCAATCGTTTCCCATTCCATCAAGGCTTTTACCATTGCATGTGCAATATCTTTGTTATTTTCAAGAATATCACGCGCAACACGATACTGTTCATCCAAGATACGACGTACTTCTTGGTCAACCTGTTGTTGTGTTGCTTCAGAAATCGTACGGCTACCGACATTTCCGAAGAAACCATTCTGGTTTTCATCTTCATAGACCATCACGCCCATTTTGTCTGACATACCATACTTGGTCACCATCGCACGTGCCATTTTGGTTGCACGTTCAAAGTCGTTAGACGCACCCGTTGACATTTGATCAATGAAAACTTCTTCAGCAATACGACCACCGAATAAGATTGAAAGTTCATTCAACATCTTAGACTTGTAATGGCTAGTTTGATCATGTTCTGGCAACTGCCAAGTTACACCCAAAGCCCAACCACGTGGCATAATTGTTACTTTATGCACAGGGTCAGTCCCTGGAAGAATTTCTGCAACAATGGCATGACCTGCTTCATGATATGCAGTCGCACGACGTTCTTCTTCACGGATCACCATCGACTTTCGCTCAGGACCCATGTAGATCTTATCTTTTGCATCTTCAAAGTCATGCATATCGACGGTGTTCTTGTTACGACGAGCAGCAAACAATGCAGCTTCATTCACAAGATTCGCCAATTGTGCACCAGAGAAACCAGGTGTACCACGTGCCAATACTTTAAGATCAACACCTGTTACCGAAGGAAGTTTCTTCAAATGCACTGCTAAGATCTGTTCACGACCTTTAATATCTGGCAGACCCACCATCACTTGACGGTCGAAACGCCCCGGACGAAGTAATGCTTTATCCAGTACATCCGCACGGTTTGTTGCAGCAATGACGATAATCCCTTCATTACCTTCGAAACCATCCATTTCAACAAGCATTTGGTTGAGTGTTTGTTCACGTTCATCATGACCACCACCTGTACCTGAACCACGATGACGACCAACTGCATCAATCTCATCAATAAAGATGATACATGGTGCATGGCGTTTCGCCTGTTCGAACATGTCACGCACACGAGATGCACCAACACCAACGAACATTTCAACGAAGTCAGAACCTGAAATACTAAAGAATGGAACTTTGGCTTCACCAGCAATCGCTTTCGCAAGTAAAGTTTTACCTGTACCTGGAGGACCAACCATCAATACGCCTTTAGGAATTGTTGCCCCTAAGCGTTTGAATTTTGCAGGGTCTTTCAAGAAATCAACGATTTCCACAACTTCTTGTTTTGCTTCATCACAACCAGCAACATCGGTAAAGGTCACTTTGATTTGGTCTTCTGAAAGCATTTTTGCTTTAGATTTACCAAAACTCATTGGACCATTTTTACCGCCTGCACCACCACCCATGTTACGCATAAAGAACATGAACAATAAAATAATTAAAAGCACAGGAAAGCTTGCGATGAGAAGTTGCATCAATAAACCTTGACGTTGAGGTGCAGTACCTTCAACAACAACGTTATTTTTGATGAGTGTAGGCATCAATTCAGGATCTTGAACTGCTGGGCGAATACTTTCAAAGTTCGAACCGTTCTTTTTCTCGCCGCTTATTCTTTCACCATCAATTGTGACTTTACTAATTTGACCAGCATTCACCGCTGTGACGAATTCTGAATAATTCATCGCAGAAGGCTTACTGCGGTCACTGAGATTGCTGAAGATTAAGATCAGCACACCCAGTATGACCAGCCACAATACGGCATTTTTGAAGTAATCGCTCAAAGCTTTATTCCCATATATAACTATTTTGATCAGGCTCAATCTTGCTTGATCGTAACAAAAAGCGAGTAATGAATTTCGCAATAAAGGTTAAAAAGGTACAAAATGCACAATTTTTAACAACTTGGCAAGCATTTGTTGGCAATTCATTACGAAGAATGAACATACCTCAAAAACACCACCTATTGCGAAACTTTTTTACGGCCCTGTCCAATTAAAAAAACTTCTTTTGAACGTGCACGTGAAGCAGCTGGTTTTGCTGTTTTTAACACATCAAAACTATCCACGACTTGCTTTCGGAACTCATCAAAACCAGTTCCTTGGAAAACTTTAACTAAAAACTGCCCTTTTGGTCCAAGAACCTTGTTGGCAAAATCTAACGCAAGTTCACACAAGTAAATCTGGCGAGGTTGATCTACAGCCCTATTACCTGATGTATTGGGGGCCATATCTGAAATTACAACGTCTACAGTGCGTCCATTTAAAATATTTAACAATTTTTCGAAAACTTCTTCTTCTCTAAAGTCACCTTGTAAGAAAGTAACATCAGGTAAAGCATCCATTTCTAAAATATCTGAAGCAATCACTAAACCTTTATCACCGACCAGTTTACCTGCGATTTGCGACCAACTTCCTGGCGCAGCACCCAAGTCAACCACGGTCATCCCTGGTTTAATCATTTTGTGTTTTTCTTGAATTTCAAGAAGTTTATATGCAGCACGAGCGCGGTAACCTTCTTTTTGTGCTTTTTTCACAAAAGGGTCATCTAAATGCTCTCTCATCCACGCACGACTACTTTTGGATAACTTCTGGTTGGTAATGCGTGTAGCCATAACTCTCTTGATCTAAACCGATAACTAACTTCTGATTGTACGTGAAAAAAATTCTCATTGCAGTATTCATATTGATTTAAATCGACAGATATTGATATGTTTTTTTGAATAAGCTTCATCGATTATTTCTACAGAATTTACAGCGTAGTGATATGGCTTTTGTTATACTAAGTCGTTTCTAAAATTAGGTTATCTTTTATGGCGGCTCTATCTATCCAAGAACGTAAACGTTTACGTCAAATCGGACATGCGTTAAACCCTGTTGTAATGCTTGGCGATAAAGGCTTGACTGAAAGTGTCGTTGAAGAATTAAACCGTGCTTTAAATGATCACGAGTTAATTAAAGTCAAGGTTACAGGTGAAGACCGCGAAGCACGTGCTGCAACGATTACTGAAATTGCCAATGTCACTGGTGCGGAAGTTGTTCAAACAATTGGTAAAATTGCATTGCTTTATAAAAAAGCTGCGAAACAAAATCCAAAATTGTCTAATTTAGTTCGCCACGCTCATCTTTCAAATTAAGATTTATTTTCATGGCAAGTTTCGAACTGAATGCATTTGATCGTCGTTTTCAAAGTATCTCCCTAGTTGGTGCGATTGAACAAATTAGCCCATATACACTTAATGTCGGTTATTGGTTAAGAGATCCCAATCAATTCATAATTTATCCTGAACTGGTTACAGCAAATCCACGTCAGGATTTCCTTTGGGAAAATACCTGTTTTGAGATTTTTATTGGTGTGCAAGGTGAAGATTATTATCGTGAAATTAATCTATCCCCTTCTCAAGCTTGGCAAGCTTACCAATTTGAAGAATATCGTTATCCTGAAAATATGCCACCAGTCGCTGCTTATGACATTGAATTAAATCAGTTAAAGCGCACGCATTATGGATTAAATGTCAGCATAGATCTTAGCGAGTTCATGCTTGCCAATAAATTAAAATGGTCAGACTTATTTTTGGGTTTAAGCGCTGTTTTAAATACCACGCAAGGTCAACATTTCTTTGCCATGCAACACAGTGGCCAACAAGCCGACTTTCACAATAAACGTGATTGGTTACATACATTTTAAAATACGCTTATGTAAACTGTGCTTGAAAATAAAAAAGTGAGGCAACTAGCCTCACTTTTTTATTGCCATTTCTCTTAAAAATGGCCTTCCTCAAAACATAAGCTTTACATATCTTATTGTTTTGTAGTTACTTTATTCCAAACTTCTAAAGTATGATCTTTTGAACGCTTTAAAGTTTCAGTTAACTGTACTTTATGTTTGCTCGAAATTTGTGAAACATCTTCACGAATTTCTTTACCAACTTCAGTTAACTCTTTCACTAAAATGCTTAATTCTGCTTTTAAGAAATCAGCCAATTCAACCAAATCTTTTTGTGAAGTTGAAAATTGTGATTTGATCACATCAAGACGTTGTACCAAATCTTGTTTAAAGTTTTGTACTTGATCTTGAACTTGCTCAGTTAATTGCTCTGATTCTGCTTCAAGTTTAGTTTTAGTTTCGGTAACCGCTTCAGCAACTTTTTGCTGTGCTTCTTTACCTAACTTCTCTAAACTTTCTGTAGTTTCAGTTACAACTTCTTTCAAAGCCGCAGTCTCTTTTGTTACTTTATTTGTAACAGTTTCTTTAGATATAGTCATATTGATTCCCCCTGGAATGTGAGTCAATAAGATACATTGAAAGGATAAATTTTAGATTTTGATTTGTCTGACAATATTTAAATACTTACAATTTCAAACAATTCACTTTAAAAGCAGAATTAATGCTAAATAGCAAGGTATTTATCTTAGATTATCCCTCGAAATAAAATAGACTTTCGAGAGGCTCATGCGTATAATGCGCTGTTAAGTTACAAGCGAGCAGACAAGAGGAGGGTAGGATTTAGTAAGCCTTCCTTTTTTTTCGTCTACTCGCTTTTTTACAGCCCTATTTTTGTGGTTTTAGTTCAGGAGCTATGGTTTGAGCACCCCCGCCATTTTAGCCCTTGCTGACGGTACTGTTTTTAAAGGTACATCGATCGGCGCTACGGGAAGTACGACTGGTGAAGTCGTTTTTAACACTGCCATGACTGGTTATCAAGAAATTTTGACCGACCCTAGTTATGCACAGCAACTTGTAACTTTAACTTATCCTCATATCGGTAATACTGGTTGTAATGAAGAAGACGCTGAATCAGGTCGAATTCATAAAGTTTGGGCGAATGGTTTAATCATTCGTGACCTACCGTTATTACACAGCAATTTCCGAGCTACTCAGTCTCTTGGCGAATATTTACAACAACATAATGTCGTTGCCATTGCAGATATCGATACTCGTAAATTGACACGTATTTTACGTGACAAAGGCGCACAAAACGGATGCATTCTTGCCGGCGATAATATTACTGAAGAAGAAGCTATTGCAAAAGCACGTGCCTTTGGTGGTCTAGATGGTTTAGACCTTGCGAAAGAATGTTGTGACCCAGAAGGTTTTGAATGGACCGAAGGCTCATGGACATTGGGCCAAGGCTTTTCTCAACCAGAAGCAAAATTTCATGTTGTTGCATACGATTATGGTGTCAAAACCAACATCTTACGTATGCTTGCAGATCGCGGATGTAAATTAACTGTTGTTCCTGCACAAACACCTGCTGAAAAAGTATTGGCGTTGAATCCAGATGGCGTATTTTTGTCAAATGGACCTGGCGATCCAGCAGCATGTGATTATGCAATTGCAGCAGTAAAAACCATTGTTGAAACTACAAACCTACCTGTTTTCGGTATTTGTTTGGGTCATCAAATTCTAGCTTTAGCTTCTGGCGCTAGAACTGTGAAAATGCCACATGGTCACCACGGTGCAAACCATCCTGTACAGAACCTTGAAAATGGTACAGTGATGATTACTTCTCAAAACCATGGCTTCGCAGTAGATGCAGAAACTTTACCTGCAAACCTTAAAGCTACGCATAAATCTTTGTTCGATCAAACCTTACAAGGTATTCATCGTACAGATAAACCTGCGTTTAGCTTCCAAGGTCACCCTGAAGCAAGCCCTGGTCCACATGACTGTGCCCCATTGTTCGATCATTTCATCGAACTTATTGAAGCATCTAAGAAGTAATTAAGGAAGCGATCATGGCTAAACGTACAGACATTAAAAGCATCTTAATTATTGGTGCGGGTCCGATTGTCATCGGGCAAGCATGTGAGTTCGATTACTCAGGTGCGCAAGCATGTAAAGCCCTTCGTGAAGAAGGCTACCGTGTTATTTTGGTGAACTCTAACCCAGCCACCATTATGACTGACCCGACTATGGCAGATGCAACGTATATCGAACCGATTACGTGGCAAACTGTTGCACAAATCATTGAGAAAGAACGCCCAGATGCGGTTCTTCCAACAATGGGTGGTCAAACAGCATTAAACTGTGCATTGGCCCTAGATGCCAACGGTATTTTAGAAAAATACAATGTTGAATTGATTGGTGCGACCAAAGAAGCCATCGAAAAAGCGGAAGATCGCAAACTTTTCGATATCGCAATGCGCAAAATTGGTTTGGAATGCCCACGTGCTGATGTTGCAGAAAGCATGGAACATGCGCTTGAAATTCAAGCCCGTTTCGGCTTCCCTGTGATTATCCGCCCATCATTTACGATGGGTGGTTCCGGTGGTGGTATCGCCTATAACAAAGAAGAATTCATTGAAATCTGTGAACGCGGTTTTGATCTTTCTCCAACCAAACAATTATTGATTGATGAATCATTAATTGGCTGGAAAGAATATGAAATGGAAGTTGTTCGTGACAAAAACGACAACTGTATCATTGTATGTACCATTGAAAACTTCGATCCAATGGGTGTGCATACAGGTGACTCTATTACTGTTGCACCTGCACAGACACTAACAGATAAAGAGTTCCAATTACTGCGTAATGCTTCTTTAGCGGTACTACGTGAAATTGGTGTAGAGACAGGCGGATCAAACGTTCAGTTCGGTATCAACCCGAAAGATGGCCGTATGGTTGTGATCGAGATGAACCCTCGTGTATCTCGTTCTTCTGCGCTTGCGTCTAAAGCAACAGGTTTCCCTATTGCCAAAATTGCAGCAAAACTTGCAGTGGGTTATACCCTTGATGAATTGAAAAATGACATCACTGGCGGTACAACGCCTGCGTCATTTGAACCTGCAATCGACTATGTTGTAACCAAGATTCCTCGCTTTAACTTCGAGAAATTCCCACAAGCTGATGCAACACTCACTACACAGATGAAATCTGTGGGTGAAGTCATGGCAATTGGTCGTAACTTCCAAGAATCTGTACAAAAGGCACTTCGTGGTCTTGAAGTCGGTGCTTGTGGTTTCGATGAGAAAATTGCGGTGGGTACTGAAGGCGCGAAAGATAAAATCTTGGTAGAGCTTAAAGTGCCAGGTCCTGAGCGTATTTGGTATGTTGCTGACGCATTCCGTCATGGCTTCACATTAGATGAAGTATTTGCTGCAACCAATATCGATCGTTGGTTCTTGATTCAAATCCAAGACATCATTCAGTCTGAAGAGCAAATCAAAACTTTAGGTTTTGGTGATTTGAACGCTGACAATATCCGTGCATTTAAACGTAAAGGTTTATCTGATTTACGTATTGCAGACTTGATGGGCATTTCGCAAAAGCAATTCCGTAAGCACCGTTGGAACTTGGGTGTATACCCTGTTTACAAACGTGTAGATACCTGTGCAGCTGAGTTCGAGTCAGATACTGCTTACATGTATTCAACTTATGATGACGAATGTGAAGCGAATCCATCTAACCGTGACAAGATCATGGTAATCGGTGGTGGTCCTAACCGTATTGGTCAAGGGATTGAGTTCGATTATTGCTGCGTTCACGCTGCCCTTGCAATGCGTGAAGATGGTTATGAAACCATTATGGTCAACTGTAACCCTGAAACGGTTTCAACTGACTATGACACATCTGATCGTTTGTACTTCGAGCCGATCACTTTAGAAGATGTTTTAGAAATCGTACGTACAGAAAAACCAAAAGGTATTATCGTACAGTACGGCGGTCAAACACCTTTGAAATTGGCTCGTGCTTTAGAAGAAGCAGGTGCACCAATTATCGGTACGTCTCCAGATGCGATTGACCGTGCAGAAGATCGTGAACGTTTCCAACAGATGATTCAACGTTTGAATCTTCGTCAACCAAGCAACAGCATTGTTAAATCTGCTGAAGAAGGTATGGCTGAAGCATCTAAAGTGGGTTATCCGTTGGTTGTACGTCCATCTTATGTCCTTGGTGGTCGTGCGATGGAAATCGTATACAACGACGACGAACTTAAACGTTACTTGCGTGATGCTGTACAAGCGTCTAACGAAGCACCTGTACTGCTTGACCATTTCCTTGATGATGCAACAGAAGTCGATGTTGACTGTGTGTCTGACGGCAAAGATGTGGTGATCGGCGGTATTATGCAGCATATTGAACAAGCAGGTATTCACTCTGGTGACTCAGCATGTTCGATTCCACCTTACTCTCTTTCTCAAGAGATTCAGGATGAAATGCGTCGTCAAACCGTTGCTATGGCGAAAGAGCTTGGTGTGATTGGCTTGATGAACGTACAGTTTGCTGTTAAAGGTAATGACGTTTATATTCTTGAAGTGAATCCACGTGCGTCTCGTACAGTACCGTTCGTTTCTAAATGTATCGGCGAATCATTAGCAAAAGTTGCAGCACGTTGTATGGCGGGTCAATCTTTAGAATCTCAAGGATTCACAAAAGAAATTATCCCAACGCATTTTGCTGTGAAAGAAGCAGTATTCCCGTTCAACAAATTCCCAGGTGTAGACCCGATCCTTGGACCAGAAATGAAATCTACTGGTGAAGTGATGGGTGTTGGTACAACTTTTGGTGAAGCTTTCTATAAAGCTGTGTTAGGCTCTAATGATCGCTTACCGGGTAAACCAACTGAAGGTGAAGTGAAGCACGTATTTATTTCAGTACGTCATTCAGATAAACCTCGTGCCGCGGGTATTGCGAAACAATTGGTTGATTTAGGCTTCAAAATTATCGCAACTGGCGGTACTTATGATGTCATTAAAGAAGCTGGTATTGAATGTGAACGTGTGAATAAAGTAACAGAAGGTCGCCCAAATATTGTCGACCGCTTGAAAAATGGCGAGATTCACCTCATTATCAATACTACAGAAGGTAAACAAGCTCAGCAGGATTCATTCTCAATCCGTCGCTCTGCGCTTCAAGGTAAAGTGTATTACACAACAACCTTGAATGGTGCTGATGCTGTATGCCAAGCTTTAGCAATTAAATTGCCAATGGATGTATATCGCTTGCAAGATTTGCAAACACTAGGTTAATTCGTTTCCGATAAGTCCCGCCATCTTATCGGTGGCGGGCTTTTTTCATTTTATAAACCTGTATTTTTAAAATACTGAACTGAGGGACAACAATGCAACGTTATCCTATGACTCCTGAAGGCAAGGTCGCCTTAGAGAAAGAATTGCAACAGCTAAAATCTGTTGATCGTCCACGTATTATTGCTGCAATTGCAGAAGCACGTGAACATGGGGATTTAAAAGAAAACGCAGAATACCATGCAGCGCGCGAGCAACAAGGTTTTTGTGAAGGTCGTATTCAAGACATCGAAGGTAAACTTGGTGCTTGCCAAGTAATTGATGTTAAAGGACTTGAACAAACAGGTCGTGTGGTTTTTGGTGTGACAGTAACCATTGAGAATTTGGATACTGAAGAAAAGAAAACCTATAAAATTGTAGGTGATGATGAAGCTGACTTTAAGATCAATAAGATCTCAGTGAACTCACCTATTGCGCGTGGTCTTCTTGGTAAGAATGAAGGCGACGAAGCCAAAATCACCACACCACAGGGTGAAGTGGAATATGAAGTGGTGAGTGTGGAATACATCTAATTCACCTGAGTGAATTGCCACGGAACTCTTCATAAATTGAAGAGTTCTTTTGTTTCAAGTATATGATTTATAAATAGAATAAAAATAAATTTAGTAATTAAAGCTCTCCCCCTCTTATTTAAAAACGTATTAAACAACCATTGATCATAAAAACGAAATTTAAGTCAAGAATCATTTGATAATGCTATTGATTATAATTATCATTAACAAAAATAAACATTATGCATATTTAATAGGTATTCCCTTATGCAGCAAGTTGTACGATTCACAAAGCATCCACTCTCCCTTGCCTTACACTTGATGCTAAGAGGTACTAAAATTGCCTTACCCGTATTATTACTCTCAGGTCATGGCTGAACCAATTGCATCAAGTCATAACGATGTCATAAATGAACAAGTAGAAAAAAGCACCTTACCTACCATTACCGTGATCGCCAATGACGATAAATCGACCTCCTATATAACGAAAAAAATAGCAATCGGAAAAACACCACAATCCCTAAAAGAAACACCGCAGTCAGTTTCAGTAGTTACTCATCAACGTCTAGATGACCAAAATATTTCCACCATTGATAATGCTATGAAATATGTCACTGGCATCACTGTTGCACGCTATGATGCAGCAGGAAATTACAATGATTTTTATGCCCGTGGTTATGGCAGTGATACCTACCAAATGGATGGCACAACCTTAAGAACTGATTCTAATGGGACTTATCTAGATCTGTCTGTATTTGACCGTATCGAAGTATTACACGGCGCTTCTGGTATGTTCAGTGGCGCAGGTGAACCAGGGGTTTCTATTAACTTAGTGCGAAAACGGGCGCTGGCTGATTTTTCTTTAACAGGTAAAGTAAGTGCAGGTTCATGGGAAAATTATCGTGGTGAGGCTGATATTACAGGGAAGCTCACTCAAGACGGCGCATTACGTGGCAGATTGGTCACTGCAGTACAAGACTACGATACCTTTATGAATGGGATTGATGGTAATAAGAAACTCGTCTACAGCACATTGGAATATGACATTCAGGACAATACCACGCTTTCCCTAGGTGCAACATATCAAGATATTAATACCGTATTGTCACGTGGTTTACCGTATGGTCCTGATGGAAAGCTACTGAATATTTCACGCAAAACCAGCTTTGTACAGGACTGGAATAAGCAGGACTTGACCAATACAGAATTATTTGCAGAACTGGAACACCATCTCAACAATGATGGACTGATTAAAGCCACTGTTCGTCAAAGCATACGTGACAATCATGCTAAATATAGCGACCCATCTCAGCCAGATGCCAATGGAGACATGTCCAAATTTAGCGCACTGGCATTTAAGCGACAAGATAAAGACTTAAGTGCAGACATATTTTTCAATACCCCTTTCCTGTTTGCTGGACAGACCCATAATTTCCTGATCGGGGCAGATTACCTGAAAGGTCATTCCAAAACCAATTATTCATCTTGGGGAACACCGCTCACAGGTACCATCAATATTTATCATGACAACCAACATCAGTTCGCTGAACCTGATTTTGACTACGGTACCAATGTGAGCAAAGATGAAATAGAAAACTATGGTATTTATAGTCAACTCAGAATCAAACCCTTTGAGCATTGGACACTGGTCGGAGGTGGTCGTGTCAGCTGGTGGAAATCGATATCAACCACCTTGCGTGATAATGGTGTAGATAGCACCAATCCTGCAGCTAAATATGATGCAAAAGCAGAGTTTACCCCTTATGCCGCAATGCTTTTCGACCTAAATCCGAATCTATCTTTCTACACTAGCTATTCGGAAATCTTTAAACCGCAAAATAACTTTACTTATGATCCTGTGACAGGTGGTAAAGGTAAACAAATTGATCCACGTACAGGCACTCAAATTGAAGCTGGGATGAAAGCGGCTTTCTTCGATGAGCGTTTAAACCTTTCTTCGGCTATCTATCAAATCGAAGATAAAAACCGTGCAATAACCGATCTTTCCGCGCCTGAAGGATATTCCGTAGCAGCAGGTAAAGCGCGTAGCCGTGGTTTTGAGATCGAAGCGAATGGGCAGATTACCGATAATTGGCAAATTACAATGGGCTATAGTTTTAATCAAAACAAATACTTAGAGGAACCGAATCTAGAAGGTCAACCTGTTAGTACATTCACGCCGAAGCATACTTTTAATTTATGGACCACCTATAAGCTGCCTGCATCTTTAGTCGAGGGTGTAAATGTTGGGCTTGGGGTACGAGCAGTGAGTAGTTACTACGATGGCTCTGGTGCAGAACGTGTGCAACAAAATGGTTATACTTTGGCTTCTGCAAGTCTAGGCTATCAAATCAACCCACGTTATAAGTTTGCAATTAATGTGGATAACCTATTTGATAAAAAATATTATGAGAAGGTTAACTATTGGATTCGTCAGAATATGTATGGTTCACCACGTAGTGTGACTGCCAGTTTAAGCTTTAAATATTAATTGCTTTAGAAATAGACTCAACCAAGGTGAAGTGGAATACGACGTGGTCAATGTTGAATATATTTAACACATACTAGGGCTGATGATTCAGCCCTTTTTATTGGACTAAATATATAAAACGAATAACATGAAACGAATCACTTTTATATTCAGTCATCAATCATTGACTAAGACAAGCAGACTCAAAATATTTTTTGTCAAAACTCAAGATAAAACAGCCAAAGATAGAAAAATTAAAAAACAGTCAGATCAGAATAATCCTGCACTCACCTAGAAAATAACACTGATCGCATATCCATTTAATCAACATCAAGCATCATCCATACATCGCTCAGATCTTGCGCCAAGCTAAATAAGATGCCTCAGCCATATAGACACCAAGAAAACTAGCAATTATCACCAACTGTTCAAAGTAAATTGCCATTGTTAAATATTCTCTATGCATTACATTGAGGAAAAATTAAAATTCATTGAGGATGAGGATGAAAGCAGGACGAGCAAGTAAAACTGCTGAAGCGGCAGCAGCAATTAGGGCCAATCACCATTTAAATGCCAATGATCCAGTATTCTCTGACCCTTATGCATTTGAAATGACCAATTCACAATGGCGCTTACTTTTAAATAACGCCCTTCTACGTAAAGCGTTAAATTCCAATTTGATGAATCAAACTTTTGGTAAATTGACTGGACAAGTGGTTGGACGTTCTCGCTATACAGAAGATCTTTTAAAGCAAGCGATTGAACATGATCATATTCAACAGTATGTATTGGTTGGCGCTGGTCTAGACTCTTTTGTATTACGCTTGGCCCAGCAATACCCTCAACTCAAAATATTTGAAATTGATCATCCTGATACACAAAAAACCAAATTAGAAAAATTAAAAAAGCTCAGTAATACAGGTGAGCTCCCAAGCAATGTGGAATTTGTAGGGATTGATTTTGAAAAAGAAAAACTGTCTGATGCTTTGGCGCGTAGTGGATTTCAAAATACCCAAGCTGCATTTTTTTCATGGCTGGGCACAACCCATTATTTAACCCCACAAGCAACCCTAGCAACCTTACACAACATTGCATCCTTTACTGGCAAAAATAGCCAAGTCGTGATGGATTATTCGATTGATTATAAAGCCTTACAAGGTATTGAGCGTTTGGGTAGCTTCGCAGTGTCACAGTTTACCCGTTTCTTAAAAGAGCCTTTGATTGGTGCGTTTGCTTCGCAAGCATTGCATCATGCAGTTGAAATGATGGGTTATCAGGTGGTTGAAGATTTATCAGGTAAAGACATTACCCATCGTTACTTTAACCATCGTGCTGATCATATTCGTCATACCCATGCCACGCATTTGATCCATTTAAAAATAGGTTAATACTTGAATACCAGCCAAGGAATAGCTGAAGAATTGATGTTTAAACCCAATACACTGAATATTTTTTAATTGCTGATCAAGATCTAAGTTCAATCTAAGGTTACAATGCGCGCTCTAGCCTTTGCACTTAAGCTTTTGTACTCCCATGACTGACGCTATTCACTCCCCCGTAAAACACTGGTGCGAATTTGAGTTTATTTCTAAGACTGTGAAAAATCCCAATATTCATATTAAAGGAAATTATTCTTATTATTCGGCATATTGGGATCAGGGGTTTGAACGTTGCGTGGTGCGTTATTTGCATGATAAGCCATCAACTGTAGAGAAACCAATTGACCAGTTATATATTGGTAACTTTGTTTGTTTTGGGGCGGAATGTGTGATCATGATGGGTGGCAATCAATTACATCGCCCTGACTGGATTTCTACATTTCCTTTTGATACCCGTAGCTTTTTACCCGCTGGGGATACGGTGATTGGCGATGGTTGTTGGATTGGCAGTCGTGCCATGATTATGCAAGGGGTAACGCTAGGTGAAGGTGCCATCGTTGCTACAGGTGCAGTCGTCACTCAAGACGTGCCAGCGTATGCAATTGTCGGTGGTGTACCGGCAAAACTCATTAAATATCGGTTTTCTCAGGATCAGATTGAAAAATTACAGTCAGTTAAATTGTATGATTTAGATGAAAAGCAGATTTTAAAAATTCGTGAACAATTACAAGGCGATGATATCAATCAATTGATTGAGTTTTTAAAAGCAGCAGAATAATTTCCTCGGTATAGGTTAATAATCACACAGAAAGCAAAAGGGCTAAATATCAATTTAGCCCTTTTGCAAAGATTAAAATCTTTTGCTATACATCAGAATTTAACACAACATTTTGCTGTGCATTTTTTAACTTTCGTTGTTTCAGATAATAAGCAAGCATCAAACAAAGAATCCATGCTGGAATCATCATTACCGCAATACGCATATTCTCGGTGAATGACATTACCACCAGAATACCCAACATAAAGATAATGCAAAGATAATTACTGAATGGATAAGCAATACTTGGAAACTTGGTGGTCTGCCCTTGTGTTTGCATGGCTTTACGGAACTTTAAATGCGTCCATGAAATAACCACCCAGTTAATCACAATTGCAGCAACCACCAACATCATCAATAAACCAAATGCTTTTTCTGGAAATGCATAATTGAGTAGTACACATAAAACCGTAACAAAAGCTGAAACATAAACCGCATTGGTTGGAATACCACGCTTATTAATATGCTTAAGGAACTTCGGTGCATTACCCTGTTGCGCCAAACCAAGTAACATGCGACTACTACAATAACTGGTCCCGTTATACACCGAAACAGCTGCAGTAAGGATGACAAAATTCAGTAAGGTCGCAACACCATGACTATCCAGTGAAGCAAATACCATTACAAATGGACTACCGCCTTCTGCCATTTGGTTCCATGGAAAAAGTGCAAATAAGATAAACAGTGTTGCAATATAGAAAATCAAAATACGGTAAATAATTTGATTGACTGCTTTAGGCAGAGTTTTATCAGGATCACGCGCTTCTGCTGCGGTAATACCAAATAGCTCAATCCCACCAAAGGCAAAAATAATCACAGCCATTGCCATGACTAAACCTTCCACACCAAATGGGAAAAACCCGCCCAATGCCCAAAGGTTACTAATGCTTGCCTGTGGCCCTGCTGTACCTGTTGCAAGTAAGTAGGAACCAAAGCCGATCATGGCTAAGATTGCCAAAATTTTGACGATAGAGAACCAAAACTCCATTTCGCCAAAAAATTTAACATGCAATAAGTTTATACCGTTGATTAAAACAAAAAACACCAATGCTGAAATCCAAGTCGGAATTTCAGGCCACCAATATTGAATATAAAGACCAATTGCGCTCAGCTCTGCCATACATACCAAAACATTGAGTACCCAATAATTCCAGCCAGACATAAAACCTGCAAATGAGCCCCAGTATTTGTAGGCAAAGTGACTAAATGAACCACTGACCGGTTCTTGAACCACCATTTCACCTAACTGTCGCATCATTAAAAACGCAATAAATCCAGCAATCGCATAACCGAGTATGACTGAAGGACCTGCAAGCTTAATCGATTGCGAAATACCCAGAAACAATCCTGTACCAATAGCACCACCTAGCGCGATAAGCTGGATGTGCCGATTGCTTAAACCATGTTTCAGGTTTCCTTGCTCATGTTTTGACATATGATTATTCTCATCCTTGTCTCGTAATTTTTGTATTCAAAATTACGTATATCATAAGTTAATCAAAAATGCCTATATCTAATCGAAAAATAATTGATTTACTTTTCTCATAACCGCGCATATAAGCAGAAAATTCAACAAATAACAATTATTATGAATTGTGTAATCAAATTATGTATTGCGTAATCAAATATTTTCAGTATGATAGAAATGATAAGACACCGACAGCTTGCTTGAGTCATTTGAACAAGGCATCTAAATAACTTTATATTTATTTGTTTTTTCAAATACTTAAGAAAATATATTAAAGATTTTGATCACCCCTAACAAAATTAAAGACAAGGAAAGCAAATCATGAGCTCACATTTAACTTGTTTTCTTGAAATCGACTCACAATCAGATTTCACAATACATAATTTGCCCTACGGTATTTTTAGTGAAACACCCCAAGGCACCAAACGAGTAGGTGTTGCCATTGGAAATTGGGTCATAGACCTTGCCCACTTAGAGGCACATGGACTATTAACGATCAATGGACATCAAGATTGTTTTAATCAAGCGACACTGAATAAATTTATAGAAACGGGTAAACACAACTGGCAAAAGGTTCGTACGACATTACAAAGTCTACTCTCTGCTGAAAACCCAACACTTCGTGATGATGTGGTTTTACGCCAAAACGCATTGTTTAAGCAAAATACAGTCACTTTGCACTTACCTATTCAAGTCTCTGGCTATACAGATTTCTACTCGTCCAAAGAACATGCCACCAATGTCGGAACCATGTTTAGAGATCCTAAGAATGCGTTGCTTCCAAACTGGAGCGAACTTCCTGTGGGATATAATGGTCGTGCAAGCTCTGTGATTGTCAGTGGCAAAGATATTGTTCGCCCTTCTGGGCAAATCAAATTACCAGATCAAGAACGCCCTGTTTTCTCAGCAACACGTAAACTCGATTTTGAATTAGAAACCGCCTTTATCGTTGGTAAAGCAACTGAATTGGGTGAGCCTATCGCGATTACAGATGCTTGGGAGCATATTTTTGGTATGGTCTTACTCAATGACTGGTCGGCACGTGATATTCAACAATGGGAATACGTACCATTAGGTCCGTTTAACGCCAAGACTTTTGCAAGTGCAATTTCACCTTGGGTAGTGACCATGCAAGCACTGGAACCATTTAAAGTCAAAGGTCCAGAACAACAGCCTAAACCACTTTGCTATTTAGAAGAAAATATTGCCAACAGCTATGATATTCATCTCAGTATTGAAGTTCAAAGCCCTCAATCAGCACAAGCTGATGTGATTTGCCAGACCAACTTTAAATATATGTATTGGTCAATGGCACAGCAACTCACCCACCACACGATTGCCGGTTGCAATGTCCAAGTCGGTGACTTGATGGGTTCAGGCACAATTTCAGGCCCTACAGAAGATGCTTATGGTAGTTTGCTTGAACTGACATGGAATACCACCAAACCGCTCACCCTCTCGAATGGCGAAAAACGTGGTTTCTTACAAGATGGTGACCGTGTTGTGATGAAAGGCTATTGTGAAAAAGCAGGGATCCGAGTGGGCTTTGGTGAGGTTGCCAATAGTATTTTGCCAGCTCGCCAGTTTAACTTTCATCAAACAGAAGACTTGAGCTATGAAACTGTATAGTTATTTTCGTAGCTCTGCAGCTTATCGGGTTCGAATTGCACTGAACCTCAAACAACTGAGTTATGAAATACAGCCCGTGCATTTGGTCAAGAATGAGCAACTGCTAGAGCGTTACCAAGCACTTAATCCAAGTCAGTGTGTTCCAACTTTAGTGGATGAAGATCAAAGCTTTTTACAGTCACTCAGTATTTTGGAATATCTGGAAGAACGTTATCCAGCAATTTCATTGTTGCCTGACAATATCGTCACGCGCAGTAAAGTACGTGCTTTTGCACAAGCGATCGCCTGCGATATTCATCCGTTAAATAATTTAAGAGTCCTAAAGTATTTACAAAATGATCTCAGTCTCAGTGACGAGCAAAAAAAACACTGGTACCAGCACTGGATTGTAGAGGGCTTTAACAGCTTAGAAGCCCAACTACAAGATTCAAATGGGCAATTCTGTTTTGGTACACAACCGACATTTGCAGACTGTTGTTTGATTCCTCAAGTCTATAACGCCAAACGCTTTAAAATTGATTTAAGCGCTTTTGCAAAGATTGAGTCGATTAGTCAACACTGTTTAACCCTTCCTGCCTTCTTCAATGCAGCCCCAGAACAACAACCAGATTGGGAATAAAGATAAAGGAGTTTTATCATGAGCTTTGCGATTAAAAAAATTCACCATGTGGCTTATCGTTGTAAAGATGCCAAAGAAACCGTGGAATGGTATAAAAAAATGCTCAATATGGATTTTATTTTGGCCTTTGCTGAAGACCATGTGCCTTCGACCAAAGCCTTTGATCCGTATATGCATTTATTCTTAGATGCTGGACAAGGCAATGTATTGGCATTTTTTGAACTGCCTACTCAACCCGATATGGGGCGTGATGAAAATACCCCTCAATGGGTTCAACATATCGCATTTGAAGTCGAAGACCTCGATACGTTATTGATTGCAAAAGAACATCTTGAAACACATGGTGTTAAAGTTCTTGGTGTCACCAACCACGGCATTTTCCACTCGATTTATTTCTTTGACCCCAATGGTCATCGTTTAGAACTGACCTATAACGATGTGCATGCAGATGCAAAAATCGCACGAATTACCGAAGAAATGAAATTAGAAATGCTAGATGAGTGGAGCCGTACCAAACGTGCGCCTCAGCATACTCACTTTTTGCATGAAGACGAGTTGGGAGCATAACCATGCTCAGTTGAGTATGTCTGGGTGCCAAAGCCAACTTAGTACTTACTAAGTTTATTAATCGAATGATTCGTGATTTGGCATCCTAGATCTAGTTGAACACGATATTAAGCAGCATTAACAGCACACAATGCTAGTTTTGCTGAATCTTAAGCAATAACAGCAATCAGCATTTAAAATATTGCTGTGAGACAATTGTGGATCTAATCGGTATTGAAGCGTTGTGACTCCAATACCGATTTTTATCGGCTTAACTTTAATGGTCTAGATCTTTTGATGATGTCCTGTTGTTTAATAAATCATATGCAGCACTTCAAAAACAATTGTATGCTGATAACATTCACTGAGGCTCTTTTGAGATTTCATTTAAAAAGATAAGTTCTATTTTGTACAATGCTCAGGCACTATGTGTTAAATATGTAAATCAAATATCGACAGCACATCAACACTGCTAGATCGTATACAGATTAAGGGTTATTCAATGATTGAAGAAAAGTTGTCTGGTGGGGTTCAATCACTTGAGGTGGGCTTAGCCGTTCTCAATGCCCTTTTGGAACATAATAAGCCGATTATTTTAAAAGAGTTGTCGAGTAAACTTGATATGCATCCAGCCAAGGTACATCGTTATCTTGTCAGTTTGATTCGGATGAATTATGCAAAACAACTTGAGGGTGGTCAGTATGCGCTTGGTGATCAAGCTTGGCGTTTAGGTTTAAACTGTATCCAACACACCGATGTTTTACAGCTTGTTCAGCACCTTATTTATGAATTACAAAGTAAAATTGGTTGCGGGATTCAAATCAGCAAATGGTCACCTAAAGGCCCATTAGTTGTACAGTCGATTGAATCAAATCATCCGATTTCAATTGTGACCAAAGTCGGTTCGATCATGCCTTTAGTAAATTCAGCTGCTGGGCGGGTTTTTGCCTCCTATTTACCCGAAGCGCTAATCAAACCATTGATGCACTCTGAATGGGAAAAAGCAACGCTGAACCATAGTCAAGTCAAACCCACCAATTGGGACGAATTTCTTGTTTTAAAAGAAAATACTTTACAACAAGGTATGGCAATTGCCCAAGGTGACTTACTTGTTGGTATCAATGCTGTGGGTTTACCTATTTTCAACGCTCATCTTGCAATGGAATTTTGTATTGTTGCATTAGACAGTGAAATGTTTTTACCAGTCAACGCGGGTAGTGAAAAACTTGAACTATTTAAACGTGAAGTTGCTGCGATGAATCAATACATACAAACACGTTAATTTTTTAGTGAAAGATCGCAAAAAGCCAAGAATTAAATTCTTGGCTTTTTGTATTGAGTACGATTTTGTTATTTGGCTTCTAATACGCCACGGCGGATTTGGTCACGTTCGATTGATTCAAACAATGCCTTAAAGTTGCCCTCACCAAAACCATCGTCGTCTTTACGTTGAATAAATTCAAAGAATACAGGTCCAAGCATATTTTCAGAGAAAATCTGTAATAACAGTTTCTTCTGACCGTCTTTGGTATTGCCATCTAACAGAATACCGCGCTTTTGCAACTCTTCTGTCGGCTCACCATGATCAGGCAGACGATCTTTTAACATTTCATAATAAGTTTCAGGAGGTGCCGTCATAAACTTCAGCCCTAAACCTTTTAACTTATCCCATGTTGAAATTAAGTCATCGGTAATAAAAGCAATATGTTGAATGCCTTCTCCGTTAAAGTCAGCCAAAAACTCGGCGATTTGTCCATTGCCTTTGTCTGAGTCTTCATTCAAAGGAATACGAATCATCCCATCAGGTGCAGTCAGCGCCTTAGAAGTTAAACCCGTATATTCACCTTTGATATCGAAATAGCGAATTTCTTGGAAGTTAAAGATTTTTTCATAGAAATTTGCCCAATAATCCATGCGTCCTTTATAGACATTATGGGTTAAATGATCAATTTCATTTAAACCAGCTCCACGTGGATTTCGATTTTCGTCATCAAAGAATACAAAATCATTTTCATAAATATCACGATCGACCAAGAAAATTGGCATACCGCCTATTCCTTTAATCGCTGGGATATTTAATTCCATTGGTCCTGCTTGCGAATACATTGGCTCTGCGCCAAGTTCAATTGCATTTTTAAAAGCTTTAGCTGCATCACGCGTTCTAAAACCCATTGCACATGCTGATGGGCCATGTTCTTTAAAGAAGAATGATGCATAAGATTCAGGTTGATAATTCAAGATAATATTAATATTACCCTGACGCCATAAATAAACTTTTTTTGATTTATGCTTTGCGACTTTAGCAAAACCAATTGCTTCAAAGATTTGATCTAATCCATTTTCCGTCGAAACAAACTCAATAAATGCAAAGCCACATAGTTCTAATGGGTTATCTAAAATATCCATCTAGTTTCCCTTATTTGAATAAATTCATCCGTTTTTTAATGCCGAGAAAAGATCACAGGTATTTAGGTCAATCAACAAAATATCCTGATTTGAACTCTTCCTTTCCATAATTTAGTCCATGTAAAGCGCTAACCTTAAGCTGCATTTACACTGACGCTTAACTCTAAATTTATCCTACAAGAAAGCTTAAATTTATGCAATACATAATCAAATTATGTTATGTGTAATTTTTATTTCTTGTTCTAATAACCTCGAGCATACTATTCTCGCGCAAATAGCATTACATTATTATGAGACTTTTCTACTAGCTTTGATGTTTCAGGTTGAAAAGCGTCCCAACTTAAATCGTTATTTATCGTCCTTTAAAATTTGGCTTATCTTTCATTAAAAAAGCGCGAACACCTTCTAAAAAATCTGCTGACTGCCCTGCCTGTCTTTGCAAATCCTGCTCAACTTTAACTTGGCTAGTAAAATCATTTTGCATGCTGACCCGCATCGCTTGTTTAATCAAGGCAAAACTCAGGCTGGCTTGGGTTGCCAAATACTCGGCTAAAGTAACAACCTCTATCTGTAACTGATCATCTTCTACCACTTTATAAATCATTCCCAATCGTTCCGCTTCATCTGCACTGATTTTTTCGGCAGTCAGCATCAACGCTTTGGCTTTGGCAAAGCCGATCATACGCGGCAATAACCAAGTTGCACCACAGTCTGGAATTAAGCCAATTTTGCTAAAAATTTGTGAAAAGCTTGCAGACTTTGCCGCAATCACGATATCACATAACAAGACCAGGCTCGCTCCCGCACCAGCTGCAACGCCATTTACAGCACAGATAATCACTTTTGGTAGTGTATTGATGAGCGCTAATAAGGGATTAAAGTATTTTTCCAAGACCAAACCCAAGTCTATAGCACCACCACCAAATAAATCTGGGCTTATCGCCTGACCTGCACAAAATGCTTTTCCAATCGCAGCAATCACAATAATGCGGATTTCGGTATCATCTTTCCATTGTGTTAAGACCTCTACAATTTCAAGGCACATTTGCGGTGTAAAGCTATTGAATTGTTCAGGCCGATTTAAGCTCAAATATCCAACTGCATTTTTTTCTTCGACGATAATTGTTTGATATTCCATTGTCTTTTCCTTTTAATCCATGGTTTAAATTGTAATGTCCTATTATTTTCAGTATTTATATTTAAAACATTTTAAAGGAAGAACTGGATTTACAATTTGCCAATTGTTTCATTCAGCCTCTATATTTTCTCAATTGTGTATGGCTTTTGTTTAAACAATTTAAAGCTTTATTTTGATCATGCTTGATTGCATCTCGATCTTTATTTTATTGATTGATTTATCTTTTTATTCAGCTGCATTTGCAAGTAAAAAAACGATGTAACTTGATGCCAATGCTTTTAATTAAATTTATGATATTTATATGAATTATCCCTACACATTTACTCGGTTTTATTCATCTCATATTCACGTTATGATGACTCTATAGACTTAGAATTGTAATAAATATTCAACTCAGCTTTTCGGTAAAATAAGGAAAATAGACATGGCTTATCAAAATATCCTCGTTCCTGTTGATGGTTCAGAAACCTCATTATCTGTTGTGAAACATGCAGTTGAATTTGCCAAAGCATTTAACAGTAAAATCACGGTTGTACAGGTGATGACTTTAGACCCTTATATTGCATCAGAATATTTGGCGCATGGTCAAAGCAATATGCTGATTGAGCGTGCTCGTGAATTTATTCAATCCAATATCAATGTGGCAAAAGATCAATTTGCCGCAGAAGGCGTGCAAGTTGAAACACGTTTACTCGAAGGCGAAAATATTGCACATACTTTAAATCAAGCTGTGCAGGATTTAAAAATTGATTTGGTCATTCTCAGTTCACATGGTCGTACCGGACTGAAAAAAATTATTATGGGCAGCGTAGCGCAAAGCTTATTAACTGAATTACAAATCCCTGTTTTAGTAATTAAATAACTTTCACCTTTTGTTTTAAACATTCCTCACTATCTTTATAGTGAGGAATTAGGGTGTCCATTGATATTTTTTTAGATTTATTTTGCCATCAATAACCACAACATCCTCAGCCAATAACTTTGCAGTCTGAATACACATTCCCTTCTCATCCAGCTTTTTTAAGCTGATTCGCCCTTGTGAATTAACCACTCGATACCAAGGGATATCATGATCTTCAGGTAACTGTCCTAATACACGCCCAACCAACCGTGCATGTTTGGGTAAGCCTGCATATTTGGCAACTTGACCATAACTGGCAACTTTACCTTGGGGAATTTGTATGATGACATTTAAAATCATCTGAGCGAGTTCATGATTTGACATTTTTTAGATCAATCAAATAATAAAAAATAATATTCATAAGCATCTTGGCAAACGATGTTAAATTGACTTTGAAAATAGGCTTTAAACATTTTAGGCAAATGTAATTTGACTGTACATAATCTAATCTTAAATCGTACCTCAAATACAACAACAAGAGTATTCAAAGATGAAAGGAATCTTCAACAAACTGATTTTATCGACGGCATTGGCAATAGGTTCTGTGGTAATAACAGTAGGCTTATCGACCACAAGCTATGCTGCTCCAGCGATTGACATTCAAAGTGTGCTTCAACAAGAACGGGCATGGGCGGGCATGGAAACCAAACGTGTAAAAGTCGGTGATATTGATTGGGCTTATAGTGAAGGCGGACCAGCTGGCAAACCTACCATTATGCTCGTTCATGGCCTAGCTGGAAGTCGTGACAACTGGAATCGTGTGGCACGTTACTTAACGCCTTATTACCATGTGATTATTCCTGATCTTCCTGGTCAAGGTGACAGTAAAGTCCCTAACGATTTTGATTATTCATTGCCCAATCTCACTGAAAAATTACGTCGTTTTGCTGAAGCCATTAAAGTAGACAATGGCTTAAATGTCGCTGGTCACTCGATGGGTGGCTCGATTTCCTTACTTTACGCAGCACAATACCCTGTTGATACCAAATCTTTATTTTTAATTGATAGTGCAGGTGTATTTAAATCTGCCAATACTCCTTATTTAAAAGATCCAACAACTTTACGTAATATGATTGTCAGCAAACCTGGCGATTTTGATCGTTTAATGAAAATTGCAACCAGTCTACCGCCTTTTATTCCTAAAGAATTAAAAGATGCTCAAGAGAAATTGATGATTAGCCAATCGGCAAACACCACCAAATTGGTTGAGCAACTGATTGTCATGTCTAAATTATTTACCCCAGATTCTTTTGCCATTGCAGCACGTTCGATTGACCAGCCGGTATTGATTGCATGGGGAGATAAAGACCAAATTATCAATGTTGAAGCTGCGGCTGAACTCAAAGGCTTATTGAAAAATGCACAAGAGCCAATCATTCTAAAAGGAGTCGGACATTTACCGATTTTAGAACAAGAGCAACTTTTGATTAAACCTTACCTCGATTTCTTAGGCAAAAACGCAAAATAACAACTCCAATAAAAAGCCAGTATTGTTACTGGCTTTTTTATTGCGCTAAATATTTAAGAATATTGAAATTTTAGTTGCTCAACTTTATACCTTAACTATTCATTTGACTTAATGCGCTGCATTTAGAAGTTACCTGGATTTTCCAATCGCTTCATTTCTTGCGCTTTTTCAGGATGATGTACGGAGGCCACACCATCTGCAGCTTTCTTGTCAACCAACGCTTCTGGGTTATAAATGGTGATGGTTTCATGCCCTTCGTTATCTTCACCCACAATATATTTGATGCCTTTACGGTTCATTTTATTGCACATGCGCTGATACCAACCTTTGAAACCTTGGGTTTCTTCATTTGGATTGTAATAAAAGGCATTCATGACTGCAGGTAAACCCAAACCACAGACGACACCTGAAAGTAATACGCTGATAAAGGTATAACCAATTAGAATACTACTGTAGTCACGTAACTCAGGGACGTTTGCCACAGCAAGGATCAATGCAAGTGAAATTCCCCCACGAACCCCTCCCCAAGAAAGAATAGCCAGACTACCGTTATAGCTCTTTTTGCGGAACGATGGGAAAAATGCAAAAGCTAAGAAATTTGCGGCAAAACGAGAGAGATGCAAGGCAAAGAAAGCAAAAATACCACCAAGAATCAAACTTGTGCTTAAATCTAAAATAAAGATTTCTAGACCAATCAAGGTGAAGAGGAAAGAGTTAATAATCCCTTCTACCGTATGCCAAAAATGATTAACCTCACGAATTTCACGATCCTGTAAAATTTCTTTCCATTTATTACCGACAATTAAACCGCCAATCACACAGGCAATCGGAGCGGATGCATGGGCAAATAATGCAACCAGATAAGAGCCACATGCCAATAATGCAGTGGTAAGAATCAAAGACTCCATCTCGTGTTTACCACGTAATAAACGCAAGATTCCCAGACCAAAAGCCCAACCAATGATGACCGCAACCACAATCTCATATAAGAAAGTTTGTAGCGTTGCCATTAAACTAAAATGCTCTCCTTCGAGGACATTCAATAAAGTCATGAAGACTGCGATACACATTGCATCGTTAAATAAAGACTCGCCTTCCAACTTAACAATCAGATGATGGGGCGCACGTACTGAACTGAGGACACCTTTGATCCCAATCGGATCAGTCGCACCTAAGGCAGAACCCAGTAACAATAAAACTAAAATTGGAACAGGATTGCCAATCAAGAATTGAAAACCAAACACCAATCCTGCAAAAAATACAGCACAGAGCAGTAAAGCAATCGTTGCCAAGATACTGATCGGCTTCCAATAAACTTTTAAATCTGAAACCTTAAATTTAAGTGCTGAAGAAGTCAGAATGAAGCAAATGACACCATTGACTAAAAAATCATAAAAATCGACATGCCGTACAGCTTCTTCAATATTATGAATATTAATCGATATAAATTGATTGCCATTGAGTAAGCTGGCACCCCATTGCAAAATAAAGACAAAAATTGCTGAAACAATGGGAACACCAATGGCTTGAGGGAAACCTAATATTCGCTTATTAAAAATTGTAGTCGCGATAGAAAGCGCAAAAATGACTGTAAAGACCTGAAGAAAGAAATAGTTACCCATCCGAAACCTGTTTTAGATTTTTAATTTAAATGCACATCAAACACTCAATCATTTTTTTATAAAATATAAAATAAGAGACCATTTAACAATCTAGATAATTGTACAAAAAAACTGAAATATGATGATTACTGGTTATATTTTTTAACATAAAAAGCGCTTAAAAAAAATTGATTGAGAAAAAAAGAGAACATGATGATCTCTTCTTTAACTCAACAATCTATAGCTGTCTATTTAAAGGTATCACACGCATTGATATCATTAGAGTTCATACCGATGTTAAACCATTGCATACGTTGCTGACTGGTGCCATGCGTAAAGCTGTCTGGTACCGCATAACCACGTGCTTTTTTCTGCAAGTAGTCATCACCAATTTTTTCAGCAGCATCCATCGCCTCTTCAATATCACCCTGTTCTAAAAACTGGGTGCGTTGTTGTGTACGATTGGCCCAAACCCCAGCTAAACAGTCCGCTTGTAATTCTAAACGTACTGAAAGTTGATTGCCCTGAGTTTCACTGGCACGCTGGCGTGCTTGTTGAACCTGAGACGATATTCCCAATAAATTCTGTACATGATGCCCAACTTCATGCGCAATCACATAAGCTTGTGCAAAATCACCCGCTTCATCTTTAGCTGAAAGCTCAGATTGATTTTTTTCCCCAGAGATGCCCATCTGTTGGCGCATATCTTTAAAGAATTGGGTATCTATATACACTTTTTGATCTGCTGGGCAATAAAATGGCCCCATTGCAGATTCAGCAGTACCACAGCCTGATCGTTCCACACCACTGAACATCACCAGCTTAGGTGAAACGTACTGTACCCCTTGTTGCTGGAAAATTGGCTTCCAAGTATCTTCGGTATCTGCCAAAACAGTTTTAACAAAAGATGCCGTTTCCTGCTGTTCAGGAGTTAAATTGGTGGGAGCAGAATTTTGGCTTGCCCCAGCCGAAGTCACCTGTTTGGTCGCCTGATAGGCTTGCTGTGGATCAACACCAAAAAATTTCCATGCAATAAAAGCGACGATTAAGCCCAGGATACTAATTCCACCCGCTTTTACGCCACCACCGCCACGGCGATCTTCGACATTATCACTTTCTCTACGTCCTTTCCAACGCATAGATCGGTCCTTTTTATTTTAAATTGGCTATCGTTTAGGATGTGCTTTGCATTTAGGCTGTTGTTGATTTACCACGAACTTTTTGAATAAGTCCAACAACCAATACCACGGCTAAGCCTGCGACGATACCAATCAGTAAATTGATTAACGTTGGTGTTAATGCACCAATAACACTACCAACGGTTGGAATATGTTGAATATGATCAACGGCTTCTTCTGACCAATGATGCAAAGTTGAAACAGCATGGGTGATGATCCCCCCACCGACAAGGAACATTGCAATGGTTCCAACAATCGTTAATGTTTTCATTAACTTTGGTGCAAATACCAGTAAACCACGGCCAATGCTTTGTTTAACATTTGATGTTTGTTGGGTTAAGTACAAACCTAAATCATCAATCTTTACAATCATGGCGACAAAGCCATAGACACCGACGGTCATTAAAATTGCGATGACAGATAGCACCATCACTTTGGTACCAAATGTTGCAGCCGCAACAGTCCCTAAAGAAATCACCACAATTTCAGCAGAGAGAATAAAGTCTGTGCGTATCGCGCCTTTAATTTTATCTTTTTCAAATGTGGCTAAATCAGTTTCGATTTGTTCAAGTTCCTCTTGTGCAGCTTCACCGGTTTTGGCTTTTTTATGCTGCAAACTATGTAGAACTTTTTCAACACCTTCATAGCAAAGAAACAGACCGCCAATCATCAACAATGGGTTAATCAACCATGGTGCAACCACACTGATCAGCAAAGCCAAAGGCACTAAAATTAATTTATTGATAAATGAGCCCTTCGCGACACCCCATACCACAGGAAGCTCACGTTCTGCTCTTACACCACTCACTTGTTGTGCGTTCAGTGCTAAATCATCACCTAAAACACCCGCAGTTTTTTTAGCCGCCATTTTACTCATGACTGCAACATCATCGAGCACTGCTGCGATATCATCTAATAATATTAATAGACTACTTGCCATTTTTTATCCAAAATTTTAGTTATCCTGTCATTTTAAAGTGAAAATTCATTTTTCTATATAAAATTTTGTAGATTTTCACATTTATTGATAAAAATTGGTTCTACACCATTTTTCGCTGACATTAAAATAAATTATCTCGTACAATAGTGCCCATTCATAAAACACGACTGTCTATACAAAGACTTTGGAAGCGATAATGACGAATCAAGATAATCGTCCTGTGATTTTGACAGGCGACCGTCCTACTGGACAACTACATTTGGGACATTTTGTAGGTTCTTTGCGCTCACGAGTAGGCTTACAAGATTCTCATCATCAACACCTCCTTCTCGCAGATGCTCAGGCTTTAACAGATAATGCGGATAACTTTGAAAAAGTTCGTCGTAATATTCTTGAAGTAGCAACAGACTATTTAGCAGTCGGCATTGACCCAACAAAAACCACAATCTGTGTTCAATCTTGCTTACCTGCGTTGAATGAACTCACCATGTTGTATTTAAACTTTGTGACGGTTTCTCGTTTAGAACGTAACCCAACCATCAAAGCTGAAATTCAATTACGTGGTTTTGAGCGTGATATTCCAGCAGGTTTTCTTTGCTACCCTGTTGCCCAAGCTGCCGACATTACTGCATTTAAAGCCACAGTCGTGCCTGTTGGTGAAGACCAAATTCCAATGATCGAACAGACCAATGAAATTGTTCGTCGTTTAAACCGTCAAATTGGACAAGAGGTTTTACCTGAGTGTAAAGCGCTTTTATCCAATATGAGCCGTTTACCTGGCTTTGATGGTAAAGCCAAAATGTCGAAATCATTGGGCAATACCATCGTGTTAGATGCAACAGACAAAGACATCAAAAAAGTAGTCAATGCAATGTATACCGATCCAAACCATCTGCGTATTGAAGATCCAGGTCAGGTTGAAGGAAATATTGTCTTTACTTATTTAGATGCTTTTGATCCAAATAAAGAAGAAGTTGAAGAACTTAAAGCACATTATCGTCGTGGTGGTTTAGGCGATGGTACTGTGAAAAAACGTCTTGAAGGTGTGTTAAAAGAGTTGATTACACCAATCCGTGAACGTCGTATGGAACTAGCAAAAGATCCAGATTACATCATGGATATCTTAAAAACTGGTACGGAAAAATGCCGTATCATCACTCAAGATACTTTAGACGAAATCAAAAATGGTTTAGGCGTATTTCATTTCTAAAATGCGCTGATTATCTAAGTAAAAAAAGCCACTGAATTCAGTGGCTTTTTTTACAACATCTTTTATAACATCATAAATTAATTTTTATGACGCATATGTGGGAATAAGATCACATCGCGAATACTTGCTGCATTGGCAAATAACATCACTAAACGATCGATACCAATACCTTCACCTGCTGTAGGAGGTAAACCGTATTCTAATGCTTCAATAAAGTCAGCATCGAAATGCATTGCTTCATCATCGCCCGCATCTTTTTCAGCAACTTGCGCTTGGAAGCGTTCAGCTTGGTCAATTGGATCATTTAATTCCGAGAAACCATTTGCCAACTCACGACCACCGATAAAGAATTCGAAGCGGTCTGTGATATGTGGATTATCATCATTTCGGCGTGCTAACGGCGAAGTTTCCGCAGGATATTCTGTGATAAATGTCGGCTGACGTAATTGAGTTTCAACAGTTTCTTCAAATACGATGGTTTGTAGTCGACCTAAACCAAAACCTGGTTTAACTTGCTCTTTTAACTCTTCACGAATAAATGTTGCCAAGAATTCACGATCCGAAACATTTTCAGCAGTGAAATTTGGATTATGCTCAAGAATCGCATCAAACATCGAGATTTTCTTAAATGGACCTTTGAAGCTATACACTTCTTCACCATAAGGAACATCTGTTGAACCCAAGATGTCGATTGCTAATTTTTCAAGCATCCCCTCTGTCAAAGCCATGAGATCTTTGTAATCAGCATAAGCTTGATAGAATTCAATCATGGTGAATTCTGGGTTATGACGCGTTGAAACACCTTCGTTACGGAAGTTACGGTTAATTTCAAATACACGCTCAAAACCACCAACAACCAAACGTTTTAAGTAAAGCTCAGGTGCAATACGCAAGAATAATGGCATATCTAATGCATTATGGTGTGTTTCAAATGGACGCGCTGACGCACCACCTGGAATCACATGCATCATCGGAGTTTCAACTTCCATAAAACGTTCATTGATGAGATAGTTGCGAATACCTGACACAACTTTTGCACGAATTTCAAAAGTTTTACGTGTTTCTTCATTCACAATTAAGTCTAAATAACGTTTACGGTATTTTACTTCTGTGTCGTTCAAACCATGGAACTTGTCTGGAAGTGGACGAAGTGATTTCGTCAATAATTCAAAATGTTCAATATGAACATATAAATCACCTTTGCCAGAACGACCGATATAACCTTGAACAGCAATAATATCGCCAAGATCTAGACTTTTCACCGTTTCTAGAACTTCAGGTGCAAGCTCTTTACGTGGCACATACAATTGAATACGGCCCGTCATGTCTTGAATCACGATAAATGAACCACGGTTCAACATCACACGACCCGCTACAGATACGTGAACTTGCTCGCCTGCTTCAATTTGTTCTTTAGATTGATCTGCAAATTGTTCTTGTAGATCTTGCGCATAATGCTCACGCTTAAATGTGTTTGGCCATGGGCTAACACCTGTTTCCTTGGCGTGATCTTGAATTTGCTTTAACTTGGCATGACGCTGTGCAATTAAATCGTTTTCGGAAATGTGTTGTTCAGAAGTCGATTGAGCGTTATGTTGCGTCATCTCTGCCTCGATTATATTAAAAAACGGAAGTTGCATAGCATAGCAGATTTACAACATAATGCGTATGAATATAACTCTACGAACCATGTAAAAATTAAAAATCATGAATAAATACTGGCAAGGATTCGCCCAAAGTATCATTCTTTTCAATGTTTTGTGGTTTTCAACTGTGGTTGATGCCGAGCAAATCGTTGTTATGAGCAATACTCAAAAAGATCTTCCTATAAAAATTGAAAGCACCAATCTCAATAATCAAGATTATATTTGGCAATTAGAAATCGTTCCAAATCGAACCAGTTTACAAAGCCTAGTCAAATTAATGAATCCACACCCCACTCAAAAAGCACTGAATTTAAGGGCTTTAGAACTGGCAAAAAAACTCACTCTAGATCAATTACCGCAAGTCAGTAATGATTTTAAAAATAAAACACTCAATTTTGATGAACAAAACATCGCAAAAATAAAATATTATTATGGAAAATACATTCTGTTTATTAAATTTCCAGCCCGCGTCCAATACGCCATAAAACCCAACTTTTCACAAGTACAAAGCGCTTTAGAACCCTTTTGTGACCAAAGTAAGACACCCTCTCAGAATAAAATTAAATTTGATCAACAAGGTAATATCTCGCTCTCAGCAAAATTTTTGGTAGATGCACAAGGGCAAATCCAAAATATCCGTTACACCCCTTTAGTTCACGAACAAATGAAATCGATACTGCAACCTTTACTAGAAAAAATTCGCTTCCAACCGCGTAATGAAAATGGTGTGGCAAAATCATTTTCTATTGAACAACCACTGATTATTCAATGCCATTAAACAATAATGAAAGTGCTAAGTTTCTCAATGGTCTTGTTCAGCCAATGATTTGACTATGGCAAACCCTTGCTGGAAAGCACGATCCATCATGTCCTTATATTCCTCAGAGGTTTCTATTTCAGCAGATAATGTGGTTGTTTCACCCTGTTCATTTAAGAAATATTTTTCTAAAGAGCCACTCCAACTTTGAACATCTTCACTTGTTGAATCTAAAACACCATTTTTCAAGACACCCAAATGTTTAAATACCACTTTTTTAAACTGCTCCAACTCTACAATGGTGGCGACCATACCATTGCCACTGGCATCCTGAAATAAGGTTTCCCCGCCAATTTTCCAGTCAGACTGCATCTGCGAAGTTTCCGAAAACGGTTGGGTCCATTTGGAATAAGTATGGGTATCCCACAGGATATTCCATACTGTTTGTGCATTCGCTTGAATGACAATGTCATAGCTTAAAGTCATCATTTCTTTCTCTTATTTTATTGATCCAATCTATAGCTTAGTACAATAAAAACCCAGAATGATTAATTTTTGTTAATAAAAATCCATCACCTAAAAAATTTAAACCTAAACATTCAATATGTTAAACAATAAATAACAAGCATATTGATCTGTTACACAACACTCTTAGACCAAAATCTAAGTTTTTAAAAAAGTGCAGCTAAGTAGAATATTTGAATATAAAAATAGTTAAATGGAAAATTTTAAATCCATTGATAACTTTTTCTAGCTTTGTTCAATTTCTACCTTTGCTCAATAAAGAAAGACCATATGAAAACGATAACAATGAAGAGTATTCATTCTAAAATTTTATTTTTACATGGACTAGATTCATCTAAAGAATCGACAAAATTCCATGCCATAAATGCTGAAAAAAAATATTGTATTAACGTGGATTATCGTAACCTTAACTACAAAACGGTTGAGTGTTTTTATCACGATATTATCGAAAAGATTAAACCTGATTTACTGGTAGGTCATAGTTTAGGTGGGTATTGGGCATTAAAAATGTCACAGCAACATCGAATTCCTGCAATCCTTGCCAATCCAAGCTTAAATCCAGATTTCCGTGAAGACTATGCAGCGATTGATGAACATGATTTAGACCATGACATTCCACAAATTGCTTATCTGGAACTGGGTGATGAGGTTTTAGATATGTATAAAGTGCTTGAGCAATTAGAGTCATATATGCAGATTGAAGCTGTTGAAGGTGGACACCATCGTTTAGTCCAACCTGAAAATTTAAATCATTTAATTGAATATATGGAACAAACCTTTATTGCTTGAAATAAAATCATCAAAGTACAGTTCGTTGCTCTCCAACTAAAAAAGCCTTGTATTTACAAGGCTTTTTTCACGGTGAGACAGACAAACAAATGATTTAAGTATTCAATCACAAGAATGTAGCCCGAAAACTTAAATTGTTATTTTGTCTTTAAGCAACCGCTTTTTCAACTGGCTTGGAATGCTCATCGAGCACTGACCAAATCTGTAAACCAAGATCTTGATGTAAATCAGGTAGGTCAAGAAAAATACTTGCACCCAATACCGTATGTTGGCATTTATGCATCAATTGATGGACTGCTTTTAAAGTACCGCCTGTAGCCAAGACATCATCTACAATAATCACTTTTTGTGCTGCGATATCCGCTGACATTTCCAAGCGATCTAAACCATATTCTAAGCTATAGCCCACACCAACCACTGGAGGTGGCAACTTACCTGCTTTACGAACCAACAATAAGCCTTTGCCGGTACGTTGTGCCAATAAACTGGCCAAAACAAAACCTCGTGCCTCAACTGCAACAAAACTATCCACTGTATCCAATTGCTCTACAGGAATACTCGCAATCAATGCATCGGTTAACTCCACAAGATTGTTCATAAACAATGGGGTTAAATCATAAAAACAAATACCTGGTTTTGGGAAGTTTTGGACAGTACGAATACTTGACCACAAAGCAGTAGACATGTTCATCATGGGGGAGATTTAAAAAAAGATAAATAATACGTGAATTTTAACGTTTATTAGCCAAAATTGACAGCAGCTCGCTACCTATTCAATATTATGGTCCGCTAAGCTGTTGAATTTATTAAGTCCATTTTCACACAAAATGATGGCTATAGAATGAGCTAATTTTAGCTTAATATTTTTGGCTAAAATATTCATCTAGACCTTTGTCTAAATTCAAATATTTTTAAACTTTTATATCAGCGCTCAACCCTTGTTATGACAGGATTGTAATTAAAATTGTCTGACAAAGTTGGCATAATAAACATCGCTTTTGTCCTGAGCTGCCATTCAGCTTTGAGATTAGTTAGATAAACTCCGATATTTACTTTACTTTAGATACAGAACTGCGTAAGAATTTAGAGGAATATGTACACATTTTATTTGCATATTATTTGAGTCAAGCAGCAGAAGGAATTTTACTGACAGAAAAAACAATGCATCTGTCAGATATCGGAGAATCAGATGAAGAAATATCAATGCATCGTTTGTGGTTGGATTTATGACGAAGCAGAAGGTTGGCCACAAGATGGCATCGCAGCAGGTACCAAGTGGGAAGACATTCCTGATGACTGGACATGCCCAGACTGCGGTGTTTCTAAAGCAGACTTTGAAATGGTAGAAATCTAAGATATTGCGTAAAGACCATGTTTACATGGTCTTTTTTACATTTATTTTCAACAATACAAAATTATTCAATTCACCTCTAAATTTGAAACAGGTATGGAGAAAGATATGCAACCGATCATCATCATAGGTTCTGGCATGGCGGGTTATACCCTTGCAAGAGAATTTCGTAAGTTAAACACCGAACAGGAATTGGTGATGATTTGCGCAGATGATGCGGTGAATTATGCAAAACCTACCCTATCTAATGCATTGGTTGGGAAAAAAGCGCCTGAACAAATTGGTTTAGGTGATGCTGAAAAGATGAGTACCCAACTGAACATGCGGATTGAAAAAGAAACATGGGTTAAAAGTATTGATGCAGAGAGACATGAATTAACCCTTGAAAAAGATGGACAATCTTCAACTCAAGGCTACTCAAAACTTATTCTTGCCGTGGGCGCAAATCCGATTCGATTAGCGATTGCTGGTGATGGGAGTGATGATATTCATGTGGTTAACTCATTAATTGACTATCGTGCATTCCGTGAAACTTTAGACAATTGCAGCACGGGTGAATGTGGCAACAAACGTGTGGTGATTTTAGGCGCGGGCTTAATTGGTTGTGAATTTGCCAATGACTTACAAAATACTGGGCATCAGGTTACGGTGATCGACTTAGCACCACAACCTTTAGGGCGTTTATTGCCTAATCATGTTGCACAAGCATTTAAAGACAATCTTGAACAATCAGGAATTAAATTTGCCTTGGGTACCACTGTAGAAAAAGTTTCTAAATCTGAGCGTGGTTATATCGTTTCATTGGCCAGTGGTCAGTCCTTGCTCGCGGATGTTGTGCTTTCTGCAATTGGCTTACAACCTAATATTGCCTTGGCTAAAGCTACGGAAATCAACACCAGTCGTGGTGTCATTACCAATACCTTGCTCGAAACCAGTCAAGCAGATATTTTTGCCATCGGTGACTGTGCCGAAGTGAATGGAACACTCTTGCCATTTGTCATGCCAATCATGCAACAAGCGCGTGCATTAGCCAAAACCTTGAGTGGACAAACCACCACTGTACACTACCCTGCAATGCCAGTCGCGGTGAAAACCCCAGCTGCACCTTTGACTGTACTTCCTGCTCCAATTGATGTAGATGTTACATGGGAGAATGAAGAGTTTGAAGATGGGATGTTATCTAAAGCAACAGATGCTGAAGGTATCTTACGTGGTTTTGTATTGTTAGGTGCAACTGCTGGAAAACAGCGTTTAACATTAACAAAACTGGTTCCAGACTTGATTCCTGCATCCGTTTAAGGTTTTAATAGCAAGGATATTTTTTAATCAAAGAATATCCTTGCTTAGGAAAATAACAATGAATAGCGCACTTCAATTTCAAGTTTCACCTTATGCCTCGTTCATGAATGAAACCAAAGTCGATTTAGGTAATGGTATTCAACTTCATGTTGAAACTGGAGGGAATCCACAACACCCGACCATTCTGTTGATTATGGGTTTAGGTGCGCAAATGTTATTTTGGCCTGATTTTTTTTGTAAATCACTGATTGATCAAGGCTTTCATGTGATTCGCTTTGATAATCGTGATATTGGCTTATCTTCAAAAATTCGCCACCAAGGTCCACGTTTAAACTCTTATAAGCTGATGGGTCGCTTTGCTTTGGGCTTACCAAATGACGGCGCGCCTTATAACTTATTTGATATGGCGGATGATGTTGCATTATTGATTGATCGTTTAGGCATTGAAAAACCACATATTTTGGGTGCTTCAATGGGTGGTATGATTTCTCAAATTTTAGCTGCAAAATATCCTGAGAAAATTGATAAAGTCGGCTTACTCTTTACCAGTAATAATCAACCTTTGCTACCTCCACCATTTCCAAAACAACTCTTTAGTCTCATTGGTAAACCTGAATCACGTGATGAAGAAGGAATTGTGAATCATTCCTTGAAGGTTTTTCATATGATTGGTTCACCTGGTTATATCAACCAAGTTGAAGCAATTCAAACTGCACGTAAATTATATCGTCGTAGTTATCACCCAGCGGGTGTACTTCAACAGTTTTTAGCAATATTATGTACAGGTTCCTTACTTAAATTGGATAAGCAGATCAAAAAGCCAACTTTAGTGTTACATGGCTCTAAAGATCGGTTACTACCTCCAAGTCATGGTAAGGCAGTTGCTAAAGCAATTTCAGGCGCTAAATTTGAATTAATTGAGGGAATGGGGCATGATATCCCACCGCATTTTGTTCCTCAACTTAGCGGGTTATTTGCACATCATTTTAAATCATAAGCATTAGGACACTATGGCTGCATTACCATCCCTAAGACAGTTGTCATATTTAGTGACACTGTCTGAGACGCTGCACTTCACTGAAGCAGCGCGCCGTTCGTTTGTAACTCAATCTACTTTATCTGGTGGAATCATGGAGTTAGAACGTTTATTGGGTGGCGTACTCGTAGAACGTGATCGCCAAAACGTACGTTTAACTCCTCTAGGTGAGCAAGTTGTTGCCCGAGCCCGTGTTCTACTCGCCGATGCTCAGGACTTGATGCGGTTAAGTCGAGAAATGAGTGAACCGTTAACTGGTGATTTGCATTTAGGGATTATTCCAACCATCGCCCCTTTCATTTTGTCGCAGCTTTTGGAAGAAGTGCATAAACAACTTCCAAAAATTCAGTTGCATCTGCATGAAGCACAAAGTGAAAAAATTGTTGAAAAACTTGAGCATGGCAATCTAGATGTGATCATGCTGGCTTTACCATTCGACACACGTGGTTTGAAAGTTGCTGAAATTGCGAAAGAAGATTTATTCTTAGTCTGCAATAAAGCAGATCAAAATGCGATGAATGCAAGAAGCTTAGATGATTTAGATCTTTCTCATCTCATGCTCCTTGAAGAAGGTCATTGCTTACGTGATCATACCTTAAGTGTTTGCCCAATCGGTGAGCGTAAAAATGATCACCGTTTAAAAGCGAGCTCATTGCCAACTTTAGTGGAAATGGTCAGTTCAAACTTAGGCTATACACTGCTTCCTGAGATTGCAATTCATGCACATATGCTGAAAAACAATGATCAGATTGTGGTTAAACCTATTGAGAATGCACCATCACGCACTTTGGCTTTAGTTACACGTAAAAGTACACCGCTACAAAGTGAATTTGATGTGTTGGTACAAATTCTTCAAAAAATCACGCCAAATTTACGTTAATTTTCCGATACTAAAAAGGAGTCATGATTGACTCCTTTTTTATTGAAATGTCTAAAAAGACTATAGATCACATCTTTATTGAAATGTCTAAAAAGACTATAGATCACATCAGCATAAGCAAAATTACAACGATCTTGTTTTTACTAGATCAAGAATGATAATATTTGAGCAGTACAAAATACTCGCTTATTTTTGTATGTATTGTTACGATAAAAATCGCGAAAAATCGACCTATCCTCAGCTTGTTTTAAAAACATGCATCCATCTCGTCGACACATATCCAATTCTTCGCATTGGTCAGCGTTCCACAGGGCTTGAATCTTTCAAGCATCGTTAACAGGTTTCCACAGTTTTCTGTGCCTGAATTTTCGATAGGACGCGTATGAACCGACCTTTATATATTATTTTTTCAACGATTGTCTTAGATGCAATTGGCATTGGCATCGTATTCCCTCTGCTTCCCTCACTACTGAAAGACCTGAGCCATCAGCATAATGTTGCCTTGTTAATGGGGGTTTTCCTAAGCCTGTATGCGCTTATGCAATTTATTTTCTCCCCGATCTTAGGTGCTTTGAGTGACCGTATCGGTCGAAGACCTGTTCTGCTAATTTCACTTGCGGGTTCTGCAATCAACTATTTTTTTCTTGCTTGCTCACCCTCTCTTATCTTGCTGTTCATTGGACGGATCATTGCTGGAATAAGTAGTGCCAATATGCCCGTGGCTTCAGCCTATATCGTTGATACCACGTCAGAAGAAAATCGAGCAAAATACTTCGGTTTAATGAGTGCCATGTTTGGTATTGGATTTATTATCGGTCCTGTACTCGGTGGATTATTGGGCGAATATTGGTTACGACTACCTTTTTTCGTTGCGGCAATTTTAACAACCGTTAACTTGCTTATCGCATTCTGGCTACTCCCTGAATCCCGAAGCAACAATCCACTCCTAGTCCCCCCTCAAGCTTCTATTTCGCAACGTTCGAGTTTAAAAATAAATCCCTTGAAAAGTTTTGGTTTTATCCTTGCTCAAAAAGGTATATTGCCGATTTTGCTGATATTTTTTCTGTTTAGCGCCTGCGGTGAAGCTTATGGTGTCTGCTGGGCACTTTGGGGACACGATACCTTTAAATGGAATACATTTTGGGTTGGTCTTTCTTTAGGCACTTTTGGTTTATGCCAAGTACTGGTTCAGTCATTTATACCGCAACATGCCGTCCGATATTTTGGTGAAAGAAACACCGTGCTGATCGGTCTAGCATGTATATGTATGGCATTAATCATCATGGCTTTTACCCAACACGCTTGGATCATTTTTGCAATCATGCCGATCTTTGCCCTAGGAAGTATCGGCACTCCTGCACTACAAGCTGTTGTTTCACAAAAAATCCCAGCTGCGCAGCAAGGACAGTTTCAAGGTGTTATCGCATCAACCATCAGTCTGGCCTCGATTATTGCCCCATTGTTGTTTTCTACACTTTACTTTCATTTCCAAACACGATGGACTGGTGCTATATGGTTGGTTGTCGCGATGATTTATTTAATTGCATTACCTGCAATTTTATCGAGTTTAAAATCACAACAGCTTAAGTCATCCTAGTATTTAAGAACTTCAATGGTTTATTAAAAGCGTTGATTGCTGATTTAAAAAAGCTTAAATTTAAAATAACCAAGTCATTCAATTTCATTAAAATCCGATTGATTGATACAAAAAAGCCCGATTAATTTTAATCGGGCTTAAGACAATCAAATTATCTTGGCTTAACCATTTACAAAGTGCTCAAGCAAATTTTGTTGAGCATTGTAAATTGCCTCGCCTTCTTTAGGTTTCACACGAGTCCAAGTCCCATCGCCTTGCAACAGCCAAGCGCGGATATTGTCTTTTAAGTAATTGACTAAACCTTGCTGATAAATGCGTTTTTTTAATGCTGGATCTTCGATCGGGAAACACACTTCTACACGATTAAATAAATTACGATCCATCCAGTCTGCACTTGAACAGTAAATACGTGGATTGCCATTATTTCCGAAATAATAAACACGGGTATGTTCTAAGAAACGCCCGACAATTGAACGAACTCGAATATTTTCAGACAGATTTGGTAACCCAGGACGTAAACAGCAAATTGAGCGAATAATCAGATCAATTTGTACCCCTGCTTGCGAAGCTTCATATAATTTATTGATCAATTGAACTTCTGTTAACGCGTTAACTTTAACAATAATTTGTGCAGGCTTGCCCGCTTTGGCATTGGCAATTTCATCATCAATAAAAGCAATTAACTGAGCATGTAGAGTAAACGGCGCATGTAACAGTTTTTTCAACTTTGCCATTTTCCCCATACCAGTCAATTCTTGGAAAATACGATGTACATCTTCGCAGAGCTCTTTATCTGTAGTGAGCAAACCATAATCAGTATAGATACGAGCATTTGTTGCATGGTAGTTACCCGTACCCAAATGCACATAACGTACTAACTTATTATTTTCACGGCGTACCACCAAGATCATTTTGGCATGCGTTTTATAGCCCACGATGCCATAAACTACAACAGCGCCTGCTTCTTGTAATACATTGGCAACGGCGATATTCGATTCTTCATCAAAACGCGCCCTTAACTCAATCACAGCAGTGACTTCTTTACCATTACGTGCCGCTTCTGCAAGTACCTGAACAATTTCAGAGTCAGCACCACTACGATATAAGGTTTGTTTGATCGCTAGCACTTGGGGATCACGTGCAGCTTCACGCAACAAGTTAATAACTGGTGCAAATGATTCAAATGGATGGTGTAAAAGAATGTCTTGTTTTTGCATTGCTGAAAAAATATTTTCAGACTTTTTCAATACTTTTGGAATCGCCGGCACATGCGAGTCATAACGCATATGTGGACGTTTAAAATTTGACACAAGACGTGCCAGATTTACCGGCCCATCCACTTTATAAAGTTGTTCTTGTTCTAGATCAAATTCTTCAAGCAAATATTCATAAATATGTTTTGGACAGTTTTCTGTCACTTCTAAACGTACTGCACGACCAAAACGACGTGAACTCAATTCACCTTTCAATGCTTTGGCTAAGTCTTCTACATCTTCATTCAGTGCCAAATCTGCATTACGTGTAACACGGAACTGATAACAACCTGTAGCTGTCATCCCTGGGAACAAATCCGATACATGCTCATGAATAATCGCAGACAACATCACAAAATGTTCTTTGCCGCCTGTAAGCTCATCAGGCAAACGCACTACACGCGGAAGCGAACGTGGCGCTGGTACAACTGCTAAATCAATTTGTCGACCAAATGCGTCTTTCCCTTCTAGAGTCACAATAAAGTTTAAGCTTTTATTGACCAATCGTGGGAATGGATGTGCAGGATCAAGGCTAATGGGAGTAAGCACTGGTGCAACTTGTTCTTGGAAATATTTTTTAATCCACACAGATTGTGCAGGCGTTAACTCGCCACGACGTAAAAAGCAAATGTCTTCTTCACGTAACTTAGGAAAAATTTCCTCATTGAGGATACGGTACTGACGCTCAATCGCTTCATGTGCCGTTTTAGAGATTTGGTCTAAAACTTGTTTTGGCGTCAAACCATCTGGTGAACGACTTTCATTCCCTAAAGTTAATTGTTCCATCATTCCTGCAACACGGATTTCAAAAAATTCATCCATATTACGAGAAAAGATCAATAAGAAATTCATACGTTCAAGCAAGGGATGTAAAGGATCAACGGCTTGCTCTAAAACACGTAAATGGAAATCTAAAATTGAAAGCTCACGATTTATATATCGTTCATTATAAGAATATTCTGTAGGCGTTGTTGTCGTCACTGCGGTATTCATGCAATAAACCTGCATCAAAAAAAATGTCTTAATTCTAGTATGCTTCAAATTTGTGACAATTTCATAAAAAAAGTATCGCTTCATAAAAAAAGCACATCAATTTGTGCTTTTTTAAATTCATTTATTTAGCGTCAATCTGGAATACGGGTATAACCCATATACTTCAAAACCAAACGCTTACGGTATTGAAGCTTAGAATCATCACGATTTTTTTGATAATACTTCGGATTGGTTAAAATCACCGCTAAAAATGCGGCCTGCTCACGACTTAAACTTGCCGCACTCTTAGAAAAGTAATGTTGTGATGCAGCTTCAACACCATAGATATGATCACCAAATTCAACAGAGTTCATATAGACTTCTAAAATGCGCTGTTTAGTCCACATCCGCTCCATCATGGTGGTGGCAATCGCTTCCTGACCTTTGCGGATAAATGAGCGACGATTATAGAAGAATAAATTTTTAGCCAATTGTTGAGAGATCGTTGAACCACCGGCGACTACTTTGTCTTTTTTAAGATTACGTTGTAGTGCATTTTCAATACCATCCCAGTCGAAACCATGATGATCGAGAAATTTGGCATCTTCAGCTGCGACAATTGCATGTTTAAAGTTATCACTGATCTTGTCATAGTCGCGCCATTGATGTTGAATCGGCTCAAAATCAGACAGATATGTCCAACGCATAAACATGGTGGTTTCTACATCATGAGTACGCCAATAAATTAAACTTGAGAAAATCCATAGCTGAATCATGATCAAAATACTGACCACAATTAACAAAGCACGAACAATAAAAGCTTTCATGTCAGCTGCTTACTCCGAAAATTCTGACGTTTCATGTTAAGCTGAATCTATCTATAAAAAGCTAAGCAATAGCATGTCTAAATATCAAGATCTTTCAACTTATAGCCAACCCAATTCTATTGGTAAAATAACCTTATTGCTGATTGTCATCAATGTCGGTTTATTTGCCATCCAAGTCTTATCAGGTGTCAATATTACTGACCCGACAACATTGGACGCGTTGCGTTGGGGTGCTGATTATGCACCTTTAACCTTCTTAGAGGAACCATATCGCTTATTCAGCAGTATGTTTTTTCACTTCGGTATCCTGCATCTAATGATGAATATGTGGGCACTGTATATTTTTGGTGATGTTGCTGAAAAAACTTTAGGAAAGTTTTATTTCCTTGGACTTTATATCCTTGCTGGACTCATGGGAAGTTTATTAAGTGGTTATTTGGATATTCGAAATAGCTACGAACTGCTGCAAAATTTTGATCAAAAACTCTTTCCTCATGTATCTGCAGGTGCATCGGGTGCTGTGATGGGACTTGGTGGTGCACTGACACTCCTGTCGTTGTTCCCACCTACCTCGAATCAAAGATTCATTTTAGATAAAAGATCACTTTTAACGGTACTTGCGATCAACTTAGCTTTTGGCTTTTTAGCCTCTGGAATTAACAATGCTGCCCATATCGGTGGGATGTTAATGGGTGCGGTCATGGCTTTGGCTTGGTATGCAACACAACGTGCCAAAATGGGTAAAGCTGCCAATATTATCATTGTGATTTTAGGGATTGCAGCAACCTATGGCGTTTATCTCTATTGCCAGCATCTCGTTGGACCACTTAGCCCACTTTGGCAACAAGCCATTGCACAAATGCGTGAGCAATTAAACTTTTAATCTCTAAAATAGCTTGTCTATGCCGTAATAAAACATTGCAGAGTACACTCAATTCAAGAAGCATAAAAAATGGCGGCCTATAGGTCGCCATTTTTTAATTTACTGTCTTCACTGGGGCAGTCTTTTAAAGACTCAACTGAAATTAAACAGCCAGATAAAACCACTTAAACAAAGCGGTTTAATTCAACTCTCGTAGACTTTGCAATGGTGGGATTTCGGATAAATAGCTCAATCGGTAACGCCCAATTAATGCGCACAACACCGCCATCGAAATTGGTAAAATCAGCCAAATTTCCCAATGTAATTGCATCACCATTTCCATACGATAACTGGCAACGGCACTAATCACCTCTGCAAAGAAACAGGAAACGATTCCCGCCAATAATCCAATAAAGCCGATTTCAAAACTCATCATATTTTTTAACTGGCGCTTTGAACTACCAAAAGAGCGTAGCAATGCCACTTCTTTTTTACGTTCATCCATCAGCAAATTGATACAGGCAATCAACACTAAAAAGCCAGATAAACTCACCAACACCGCCAAAACTGTAATGATTTTGACCAACACAGAAACCAAGTTTTTAATTTCATCAAAAATTAAAGAGACGTCAATAAAGACCGTATTGGAAAATTGTTGAATCAGATTAACCATCTTAATTTTTTCACTCGGTGGCACATAAAAACTCCCTAAGTAGCTGCCTGCGTTTTCATCCAACGTCTTTGGAGTAAAAATAAAGAAAAAGTTTGGACTAAAGCTTTGCCATTCCACGGTACGCAAATTCACAACTTGCGCGTCCAAATTTCCCTCAGGCAAACTAAAAGTTAAACGATCGCCAATTTTAATACCCAATTCTTCAGCCAGTTTGGCCTCTACAGACACCTGCCCAATTTGAGTCAATTGAGCATCTCCAGCAACAATGATATTGTCTTGTGGATAATGATCTGCTTGGGTGAGATTTAACTCACGACGTAAAGAATTATTGGTTTTTACCAATTGGGCAGGAAAAGCTTGACCATTTTTTGCCAATAAGCGCCCTTTTACATTGGGATATAACGGTGTGCTTTTCCAGTGTTGCTGTGCCAATTGTTGTTTAAAAGCATCCAGTTCAAATGGTGGTAGACCATAAATAAACTGGTTAGGCGTTCCTTCAGGCAATTGTTGCTGCCAACGCTCTAATAAATCAGTTCTCAATACAGCAAGTACCGTGATTAGACTTAAACCCAATGCCAAAGCGGTAATTTGTAATGCGGTTTGCGAAGGGGTTCGGATATAGGCTGAGAGCCTATTTTTCATTGATTTTAAAGTCTTTAAAATCATCCAAACCACAGCATATAACAAAGCTGTTAACACAATGACTGCACCCATCACCAACGCAGTGAGTATCAGATTTTCGGTCAAGACCAAACTAAAAATAATCAGGCTGACTAAACCTGTAGCCATCATCCACAACATTGAACGTGCCGACTTTTCTTGTTGGCGTATCACCCGAATAGGCGGTGTATTTAACAGTTGCCACAAGCTCGGTAAAATAAATCCAATCAATACAATTGCACTGGTAAAGATTGCAATAGGTAAAGGACCAACCAGCATCTGCAACATTGAAAATTGCAACTCTAGGTTAGGAATCATCTGCAACATCAATTGCAACAATGAATAACCTAAAATCAGTCCTAAAATACTGCCAATGACAATGGCGATTAAAATAACAACGCTCAGTAACGCGAGATAGGTTTGAAAAATCTGCCGTTTCGTTGCACCCATACAACGCATCAGCGCAATATGATCTTGGTTCTGCTGTACATAACGCTGACTGGTTAAAGCGATGGCTAAACCACATAAAAGAATCGTCAGAATATTGGCCAATTGTAAGAAAGTATCGAGGTTTTCAATCGGTTTAAGTAAGCGTGAATTGCCCTCATCTGCATTACGTAGTCTTAAATTACTTTGTGCATCTAATTCATTATCCGCATTTTGTTGATCTTGTATGGATTGATCTGTTTGTGAGTGTGTTGTTGGCTGCTTTTCAGTCAATGTGTTTTCAGTCAATGTATTGGCACTTGATGCACTTAAAGCTGAATCTGCATCCGAATTTTGAGCAATATTTGGATTCACATTTTGCTTTTCTTGCGCTTTAAATGTCTTAAAAAATTGCTGATATGTTGCAATCGACTCCGCATCCCCTGCCATCAACAAACGATATTCAATTCGACTTCCAACTTGAATTGCACCCGTTTTTGCAACATCTGCTTGAGAGATAATCACGGTTGGCGAAAAGGCGGAAAAACCTAATTCTTGATTTGAATCATGTTCAATAATGCCAGTAACTTTAAACTGACCATTGGCAATTTGAACGCTATCGCCTAGGTTTAATTTTAATAATTCTTGTGCGCGTTTGCTTAGCCAAACCCCGCCACTTTGTAAGGCTTGTTTTGGCGCAATCCTTAATTCACCACGTAAGGGAAATGCTGTGTCAATGGCTTTCACATTGACCATAACAAACTGATCCTGTGTAGAGGCCATTGAACCAAAAATGGTGACATGGGACTGTTTTAATTTTAAATCATCAGCCTGTTTGATCCATTGTTGGTCAATTGGATCTGTATCACTAAGTTGTAAATCTGCAGCTTGCATTTTGGCAGCTTGTAAGGTCACTGCTTGTTTGACTTGATCATTGCTAAACTTTAATGCAGTAGTCGCACTAATGGCTAAACTCAATGCAATAATCAGCAAATATATGCCTGAACTGGCAAAACTTTGCCTAAATAAGGGTTTAAACAAGGTCAACATTACACCACCTCATTCGATTGAGGCGTTTGAGCATGTTCAATCAATTGACCATCTTTTAATTCATAATGACGTTGGCACTGTGCTGCCAATTGCGAATCGTGAGTGACAAGCACTAAAGTTGTACCGAGTTCTTTATTTAAATCAAATAAGAGTTGTTCAATTTCAAATGCAGTATGTTCATCTAAATTGCCTGTAGGTTCGTCAGCAAAAATAATTTTGGGCTCAGAAATTAAAGCTCGTGCAATGGCAACCCGTTGTTGCTCCCCACCAGACAATACTTTCGGTGTTTGTTGGCTTTGTCGTTCTAAACCAACTTTGGCCAATAAACTTAAAGATTTTTGTTCTGCGTGTGCATAATTAAAATTCTTCTGTAAACGTAATGGTAACATCACATTTTCTAAGGCAGAAAGATGTGGGAGCAACTGGAAAGATTGAAATACAAAACCAATATATTGAAGTCGAATCAACGCACGTTGTTCTTCATTTAAATGCTCAATTGATTCACCACAAACACTGAGTTGACCTGCACTGGCTTGATCTAGAGTGGCAAGAATTCCCAATAAAGTTGATTTTCCTGAACCAGAACGTCCAGTAATCGCGACCTGTTCACCTGTATAAATATTAAGATTTAGATTTTCAAAAATTGTAAGCGTTTGATGAGGTAATTCTATCTTTTGTGTAAGTTGCTGTGCAGAAATTATCACTTGTGGCATGATGGGAGAAGTTGAATCATCCTGAACCTTAGACATCATAAAGTACCTTATATGCAAATCAAAAAATTGTTAAATTTGAAAATGATGAAAAATCTAATTCATTGTTTATTTTTTAGCATAATCTGTCTGTTGCCCGTTAGTAGTTTTGCAAAAACGATCATGATTTTAGGTGATAGCTTAAGTGCGGGTTATGGTATCAACCCACAACAAGGCTGGGTTTTCTTGCTACAGCAACGCTTAAACCAACAATTTCCCAAACAACATAATGTGGTGAATGCCAGTGTAAGTGGTGAAACCACCAGTGGTGCGTTGGCGCGTTTTCCAAAACTGTTACAAAGCCATAAACCTGATATCGTGGTGATTGAGTTGGGTGGCAATGATGGTTTACGTGGACAACCGCCACAAATGATTCAGAAAAATCTTGCGCAATTAATTCAACAAAGTCAGAAAAGCCAAGCCACGGTCATTTTATTGGGAATGAAAATTCCACCGAATTATGGTGCAGCTTATAGCCAAGCTTTTGAGAAAAATTATCAAACCCTAAGCCAACAATACAAAGTTAAAATGCATCCGTTTTTTATGAATGGAATTGCAGGCAATAAAAGTTTGATGCAAAAAGACTTAATCCACCCCAATGCAACGGCACAGAAAATTCTACTCGATAATGTCTATCCATTGATTCGAGGCGCGCTTTAAGTTTTTCTCAAAGCCGAAATGATTGCACCTGTTTACTACTCAAAATCGGATGTCGTGTTTTTAAAGACATCCGCAAAATTAAATAAACGTGCTAATAAATGATGAATATAGTCCAAACTCGATTCTTGTTCGGTAAATAGAATTCGATACAACATGGGTGCAATCACAATTTCAATAATCAATTGATTGTCAATGCTTGTTTCATTCCTTTGCTGGGCACGTTGCTGAATAATGTCTAACTGTTGAATCAAAAAGTCATAACACTTACCAGAGGTCGGCGAATCATTTTCCGCCACAATATCGCTTAAGATTGTACGCCCAACGGGTGAGGCATATTCCTCAAAATATTGCTCCATCCATGCATATAAGTCTTGCTTAAAACTACCAAGATCCGCAGGCACGCTGTCTGGATGTAAAATATTAAAGGCGACATCTGCAAGCAGTTGAGATAAATCTCCCCACCGTCGATAGATCGTAGAGGGGGTGACCCCTGCATATTCAGCAATCATCGGAATCGTCAAATCTGCCACAGCTACATTCTGCTGTAATGTTTGCACCGCATTATGAACTGCAGCTTGTATTCGTGCACTGCGCCCACCGGGACGCAAACCTGTAATCACTTTCGTCATCAGCAAATCACTACAAATCTATAAATGAAAATCTATCAATGGGTTAATGATTGAAGAACAGCTTTAATCAAAAATCATCTTAGCTAAACCTTTGTGTTTAATCTAAAATACGGTATAAAAGCTAATTAATAGCTTTTATGTACATGTTGATTATGCGCAACTCTAATTTTAATCGTCAAGTGACTTCCTATAAATTAAGCCATAATGCTGCACTGTACACACATACTTTTACCCTGATGGCCTTTTTAGCAGCCTCAAGCGCACCAACACCGTTATATCGTTTGTATCAACAACAGTTCCATTTTTCTCCTGTTTTATTAACGCTTATCTTTGCCACCTATGCGTTTGCATTGCTATTAACCTTATTGGTGGCAGGATCATTGTCTGATTATATTGGACGTAAGCCGGTTATTTTTGCGGCATTGATTTTAGAAATTATGTCCATGGGCTTTTTCTTGTTTGCATCCAACATCGAAATGCTGTTTATCGCACGTGGTTTGCAAGGTATTGCCACAGCTTTAGCCGCATCTACGTTTGGAGCCGCTTTACTTGATCTGAGTAAAACACAGGGTTCTTTAATAAATAGTATTTCTCCAATGCTTGGTATGGCTGCGGGTATGCTGATGACCTGCATTGTTTTAGAGTTTTCGAGTGTTCCATTGACACTGATTTTTGAAATACTCATCTTTCTGTTTCTGTGTACCACCTTTATCGCAATTTTTAGCCCTGAAACCGCAGCTAAACGTATGGGTGCTTTGGCATCATTAAAACCACAACTGACTGTTCCAGTACAAACCCGGAAAGCACTCTTGATCGTAAGTCCAATTAATATCTCGTTATGGATGGTCAGTGGGTTCTTCCTCTCGTTAATGCCTTCATTGCTGGCTCAAGCTTTCCATGTGCAATCGGCATGGCTGAATGGCATGATGTTTATTACCCTATCAGTTTCAGGGGCTGTTGGGATTTTAACCCTGCGCAATGCGCCAACATTTAAAATTTTAGTCACTGCTGCAATTACGATTGTCTCGGGCTCAAGTGTTATTTTGCTTGGCATTCATCTGGTACAACCCATCTTATTGTTTATTGGTGCTGTGGTGACTGGGATTGGCTTTGGTACAGGTTTTATGGGTGCAATTCGTGCTGTTATGCCCTTAGCTTTACCTGAACAACGTGCAGGCTTAATGGCCGCATTTTTTGTTGAAAGCTATTTGGCCTTTAGTATACCTGCGATTATTGCTGGATACTTTGTCAATAAAGTGGGCTTAATTTTTACTGCAGATGTCTATATTTGTATGATCATCTTATTGGCCAGCTTGGCGTTTGTTTTTGCGTTTAAAAATAAACAAAACATCCACTAAAGCATGTTAAAAAGTAAAACAAAAGGCGCATTGAGCGCCTTTGGATTTAAATCTTAGATTAAGCTGGAATATCACGAATAGACGCTTTGCGAATTGCTTCTTTAAGTGCGTCATAACCATGAATTGGCGGGAACTGTGGAAATTCACGAATCACATTTTCAGGCGCGTCAAATAAGAAACCATGATCAGCTTCACCCAACATGGTTGTATCGTTATACGAATCACCTGCTGCGATTACACGGTAATTTAAACCATGTAAAGCTTTTACAGCTTCACGTTTTTGATCAGGTTGGCGCAATTTATACGCAGTGATCATACCATTTTCATCAGTTTCTAATTTATGACAGAAAATTGTTGGCCAACCTAACTGTTGCATCAACGGATGTGCAAACTCATAAAATGTATCTGAAAGAATAATCAACTGAAAATGGGTACGTAACCATTCTACAAACTCTTTTGCACCCGGAAATGGCCCCATGTCTGCAATCACAGCTTGAATGTCATTTAAGCCTAAACCATGCTGTTTAAGAATATTTAAACGTTGAGTCATCAACACATCGTAGTCAGGAATATCACGAGTTGTTGCTTCTAATTCTTTGATTCCTGTTTTTTTAGCAAAATTGATCCAGATTTCTGGTACCAATACACCCTCAAGATCAAGACATACGATTTCCATGGGTTCTCCCAAATGTCAGTTAAAAATTTTGGGCTTATCATAGCACTAAAGTTTAAAAAGAATGCTGAAAGTTTTTACAGCAAACCCATTTCATTTGGTTATGCATAAGGCTTGTCAATATTTACAAATCTGTTTTATTCATAAGTATTTTAATTAATCTGCTAAGTAGCATATTTCATTTACTTTAAAATATCTGGATCGTCAAAAGCAGCAATTCACATAAGTTGAATTGACCTAATTTTTGCCAAAATGCTTAAATTCAAATATCTTTTGAACATGTTTACGAAAATTGTAGCTTCAAGCTAACTGCCAGGAGCAGATATGACCGCCATTCCAACCATAGATCTTGTGGACGCACTTGCGACTGAGTATGCCGACAAATCACCTTCTGAAATTTTAGAACTCGCGCTTTCTCAGCAAGGTGAAATCGCAATTTCATTTTCTGGCGCAGAAGATGTTGTTCTTATCGATATGGCACACAATTTAGGTAAACCATTTCGTGTTTTTAGTTTAGATACAGGTCGTTTACACCCTGAAACCTACCAATTTCTTGAAACCGTACGTAAGCACTATGGGATTAAAATTGAGATTTGCTTTCCAGAAGCCGATGCCGTTCAACAGTTGGTCAACGAAAAAGGTTTATTTAGCTTCTATCAAGATGATCATAAAGAATGCTGTGGTATCCGAAAAGTTCAGCCACTACGTAAAAAATTAGCCACTTTAGATGGTTGGATTACTGGGCAACGCAAAGATCAAAGCCCAGGTACACGTACGGAAATTCCAGTCATTCAAGCGGATAGCGGTTTTTCTGGTGAAGGCAAACAACTGATTAAATATAACCCATTGGCCAATTGGTCAAGTGCGGATGTATGGAACTATATTCGTATGATGGAGATTCCTTATAATCCATTACATGAAAAAGGCTTTATCTCAATTGGCTGCGAACCATGTACCCGTCCAGTATTGCCAAATCAACATGAACGCGAAGGTCGCTGGTGGTGGGAAGAAGCAACACATAAAGAATGTGGCTTACACGCAGGCAATTTAAAAAAGTAATATCAGGAAAACTCATTAAAACTCATGAATTTTTATTAACTTAACGTTCATCGAAATGCTTGGATTTTACGCTTAGAAAAGTTTTATACTAAGGTTTGTTGATATTTCATCTATAGCTTGTGTTATAGGCTAAAGTTGAGTAGGCAAAGGCATGAAAAAATAGTGAGACTATTTTCAGGTTTCATCACTCAAACTGAGAAATTTTAGCTATACCCAGAATGCCAACAAAGCGCTGCATTGTTGGCAACACAAAATGTAACGATGTACCTGATGTTTTCTAACATCACATCGTTGTAAACATGGACGAATGATCAACAGACCCAAGTTACACGGTTCTATAATTCTAACAATTCACCAGCTCATAAATGAGTTGTTGTAGAAATTGCAGTGAGGCAATCCAAGACTATGCGCCCATTACACCCTATTGATTTTATTTTTTTAAATTTAGAAAAACGTCAACAACCCATGCATGTTGGTGGGTTATTCTTATTTGAAATACCAGAACATGCGCCTTCTACCTTCATTCAAGATCTTGTTGCAGATATTCGTAATTCAAAATCTATTCCTGTCCCACCCTTTAACAATCGCTTAAGTGGCATGTTTTGGGATGAAGACGAAGAGTTTGATATCGATCATCATTTCCGTCATATCGCACTACCTCATCCGGGACGTATCCGTGAATTATTGGTTTATATTTCACAGGAACACAGTTCGTTGATTGACCGAGCAAAGCCACTTTGGACCTGTCATATTATTGAAGGGATTGAAGGCAATCGCTTTGCCATGTATTTTAAAATCCACCATGCCATGATTGATGGTGTGGCTGGTATGCGTCTGGTGGAAAAATCATTTTCAAAAGATGCTGACTCCAAAACCATTATTCCGCCTTGGTGTGTCGAAGGTAAACGGGCAAAACGTTTAAAAGAAACCAAACTGGATAAAGCTAAAAAAATATTCTCTGCCTTAAAAGGGCAAGTTGAAGCAGCACCTAAGGTCACTCAAGAGCTGTTCCAAACTGTATTTAAAGAAATGGGGAAAAACCCCGATTATGTTTCAAGCTTTCAAGCGCCGAGTAGTTTATTTAATCAACGGGTAAGTTCATCACGTCGTTTCGCTGCTCAGTCTTTTGAACTTGATCGTTTTAGAGATATTTCCAAAGCTCTTGGTGTAACGATTAATGATGTGGTACTTGCGGTGTGTGCAGGTGCATTACGTGATTATTTAATCACACAAGAAGCTTTACCGAAAAAACCTCTGATTGCGATGGTTCCAGCCTCATTACGTGATGATGACTCAGATATGAGTAACCGTATCACCATGATTTTGGCAAATTTAGGTACACATAAAGAAAGTCCTTTAGAGCGTTTAGACATTATTAAACGCAGTGTACAAAATGCAAAAAATCGTTTTAAACGTATGAGCTCTGATCAAATCTTAAATTATAGTGCTTTCGTTTTTGGTGCAGCAGGCGTGAATATTGCATCAGGACTTATGCCAAAACGTCAGGCGTTTAACGTAATCATTTCCAATGTACCTGGACCACGTGAACCTTTGTATTGGAATGGCGCTAAATTAGATGCCCTCTACCCTGTTTCTATTGTTTTGGATGGTCAGGCACTAAATATCACCATGACCAGTTATTTAGATAAATTAGAAGTCGGTTTAACGGGTTGCCGTAAATCTCTGCCTAAATTGCAGAATCTTCTCACGCATTTGGAAAATGAAATCCAAAAGTTTGAGCAAATTATTGCAGAGAAAAATGCAGTAGAACTTGCCGACAAAAAGCCAAACGCTCAAGCCAAGGCAAAAACGGATACTCAAGATGTAGCGAAGGAATCTGTTGCAGCACGAAAGTCAGTATAGGATTTTATAATTGATTTTAATGTTGATTTAGAGATAAAAACTTAAATTGATTCAAAAATTAAGGGGCTAAAATATGCCCCTTAATCTTTAACATTACGACACTTATTTAACAGTTGATGACAGACATTAACCACCATGTCTTTAGTGATTTTCACTTCTTGACCATTGTCATCTAACATAACACATGTATTTTTAGGCTGGCTTTCCAACACATGCTTGATACTACGACTGATTAATTGTTCACTTACACTCATTTTATGACCTCACTTGCTAAGACTGTGAAAGGGAGAAAGTCTTTGGCTACCTTTGTAATCTAGTATTGTGAAATCAGTTCAAAAAGTAAAATTTCAGATGTAACAACTGTTTAACGACATCCTGTTACAATTTCAACTCAAAATGATATCGTATTGCTCTTGCGTGTATAAATTTTCGACTTGGAATTTAATCACGCGATTAATAAAATGCTCTAAATCCGCGACAGCTGGGGCTTCCGCAGTTAATAGGCGATCAATCACCGATGGATGACCGATAACAGTAAAGCCACTCTTAGACTCATAAGCACGGGTATATCTTAAGATTTCTCGAAAAATTTCGTAACATACTGTCTCTGCTGTTTTCACAAATCCGCGCCCTTGACAGGTCGGACATGATTCACACAACAAATGCTCTAATGATTCACGGGTACGTTTACGTGTCATTTCAACTAAGCCAAGTTCAGAGACTTGGGTAATCTTGGTTTTTGCATGGTCACGTTCCAGCATTTTATCAAACTGGTTCATGACCTCTTCACGATGTACAGCTTCCTGCATATCAATGAAGTCAATAATAATAATGCCACCCAAATTACGTAAGCGTAATTGGCGCGCAATCACCTGTGTCGCTTCCATATTGGTTTTAAACACAGTGTCTTCTAGCGTACGGCCACCGACATACGAACCTGTATTGACATCAATTGTGGTCATCGCTTCAGTCTGATCTATCATCAGATAACCACCTGACTTCAAAGCTACACGGGTTTGTAATGCTTTTTGGATATCTTCTTCAACATTGTACAAATCAAAAAGTGGACGCTCACCAGGATAGTGCTGCAAGCGGCTTTCCATACTCGGTACAAATTCACAAACGAACTCTTGCAACTTGGCATGTATTTCCCGTGAATCGACATAAATTGTTGCCGTATCATCATTGGCTAAATCGCGAATAACACGTTGTGGTAAAGGAAGTTCTTCAAAAATCAGCGAAGGTACTGCAATAATTTTTTGTTTTTTCTGAATAAATTCCCAAAGCTTGGCTAAATATGCCATATCTTGAGCAATTGAAGCCTCTTCAATTCCTTCAGCGGCTGTACGTACAATCACTGAACCCGGCAACTTATGCTCGCTTTGAATTCTTTCAATCATCGAGCGTAAACGGTCACGTTCTTCTTCAGACTCAATTCGTTGCGATACACCAATATGACTGCCATATGGCATCAAGACAAGATAACGAGATGGGATAGAAAGATCGGTACTGAGTCGCGCACCTTTAGTGCCCAACATGTCTTTCATCACTTGAACCGTCAGAATTTGACCGGGTTGTAATAACTCAAAGACATTTGGCGTAGGTTGATTACGCGGCCAAATCATATCATTGATGTGTAAGAATGCAGTACGAGATAACCCGATATCGACAAAGGCTGCTTGCATCCCTGGAAGTACACGGACAACTTTTCCTTTATAAATATTCCCGACTAACCCGCGTTTAACAGTTCGTTCAACAAACAGTTCGTTGACCGTACCATTTTGAATTAGCGCCACACGACATTCCATAGGTGTGACGTTAATCAATAACTCGTCAGACATAACTAAACTCAAAACATTATAAAAATTCTTTTCAGCAGTTAATTTAGTGCCTCAACTGCGCTGATCTATACGATCAAGTAACTGTATCGTTTCATGCAACGGTAGCCCAACCACATTGCTATAACTACCATTTATACCTGTCACATATTTTGCCGCAATACCTTGAATTGCATATGCGCCAGCTTTCCCCAAAGGTTCACCTGTAGCCCAATATTCTTCCATATCATTCAGACTGAATTGTTGGAACTCAACTTCCGTGCGAACCACGACACTCAATAATTGATGTGCATTTGCAACGCAAACACCTGTCAATACTTCATGTTTTTGACCTGACAATAATGTCCATATTTCAAAAGCATGCTGCTTAGATGTTGGTTTCCCAATAATTTGATTGGCAAAAACCAAGCTTGTATCTGCTGCAATAACAGTGCTTTGCGGATGTAACGCCAATACCACTTTGGCTTTGCTTTCAGCCAAACGTTGGACATACTGGTCAATCTGTTCGTGTTCCAAGACAGATTCATCAATATCTGGGCTGTGGATGCTAAAATCCAAGCCCACTTGTAAAAGCAGCTCTTTACGCCTTGGCGAGCCTGAGGCCAGAATTAAATGCGCCATCTTCTTAATAAATAATAAAGAACTGGCCAGCAAAAAATACTCGAAACCAATGTTTGCCAATGACGGGTAATCGAAAAATGCGTACCTGCCATCACTTGCGCCATAAAGGTAAAGACCAAATGCGCGAGAATTGCAAACATACTAATAATCCAAAGATTACTAAATGTCAGTACACGTCTTTCTCGAATAAAATAGCGAGTTAAAAATGCAATCAGCACATAGCTCAATGCATTCATCCCCAAAGGTGCATCTAACAATAAGTCAGTAAATAGCCCCATGGTAAATGCAAACCAAATTCCACACCATGTAGGCTGACACAGCACCCAAAATAGCATGATTAAAAACATATACAGTGGCCGCCATCCTGCTAATGCATAGGACATCGGATAAACCACTAAAATTGAACCAATAATAATTGAGACAACAATAATCCATAATGGATCTTTACGTTGCTTTTCAGAAGGTAATTTCTTAGCGATCAACATTTGGCTGCTCCATCGCTAAAGAATCAGAGAAAAGTACCACAACATGATGACCACCTGCTAATTGTGCAGCTGGAACCACATCAATTTGCGCAAACTCACCCGTGTTATGACGCATGACTTTAGATACAGAACCGACCAAATAGCCTGCTGGGAAATGTTGCCCCAAACCTGAACTATAAACTTTATCACCCACTTTGATATTGGCACTTGTTGGAACATATTCCATTTTCAAATGTCCTAAATCACCAGTACCCGTCACGATGGCGCGCATACCTGAGCTTTCTAAACGTACAGATAAAGAATGTTCTTTATCGGAAAGCAACATGACACGGCTACTATGTGGATAGACGTTGATGATTTGCCCCATGATTCCTTTATCATCTAAAACGGTTTGCCCAACTTTTAAATGATTGGCTTCACCACGGTTAATGATAATGATATGACGCAATGGGTCAGCATCGGTTCCAATCACTTCTGCAATTTCCATACGTCCATCGATAATCAATGGCGTATCGAGCAAACCACGTAAACGGGTATTTTCAGCAGAAAGTTCAGAGAGTTTTTGCAGACGTACTTGAGCCTGAAGCAATTCAGCTTGCATCGCGGTATTTTCACGACGTAACTGAGCCTCAGATTTAGTTTGTTGATTTAGCCATTCTTTCGACAATACAGGATAGCTTGCTAAGGCATAAATTGGATTATATGCCGCATACAAGACATCTCTTGCAGGTTGAATCACTTGTGGCATGCGCCAGTTAAAAAACAGCACTACCAAACAAGTGATGACCGCAATGATGAACGAGCGAAAAGATGGCGGTTGTCTTGAAAAGAGATTCGGTTGCACCGCCTCATCCTTAAACTTAATCGAGTATAGTTTAGCCTACAAAAAGCATATCATGGTTTGGATTGTCAAAGAATTCTAAGACTTTACCGCCACCACGCGTTACACAAGTTAAAGGATCTTCTGCTACAACAACAGGTAAACCTGTTTCTTGAGCAAGCAACTTATCTAGGTTACGTAGTAATGCACCACCACCTGTCAACACAATACCACGCTCTGCGATATCAGAAGATAACTCAGGTGGAGTTTGCTCAAGTGCCGATTTCACAGCAGAAACAATACTTTGTAATGGATCAGAAATCGCTTGGGTAATTTCATCTGAAGTTACCGTAATAGCACGCGGTACACCTTCAGCAAGGTTACGACCACGAACTTCAATTTCTAAAGTTGTGCCATCAGCAACAGCCATGCCCACTTCTTTTTTGATAGTTTCAGCCGTTGTTTCACCAATTACACAACCATGTGCTTTACGTACATAGTTAATAATTTGTTCATCAAAAACATCACCGCCAATACGTAAAGAATCTGCGTACACACAACCTTGTAAAGAAATGATGGCAATTTCAGTTGTACCACCACCCACATCTACGACCATAGAACCACACGCTTGCTCAACAGGCATACCCGCCCCAATCGCAGCAGCCATAGGCTCTTCAATCAAACGTACATCACGTGCACCTGCGTTAAACACAGCTTCACGAATCGCACGGCGTTCTACCAATGTTGATTTACATGGTACACATACCACTACACGAGGTGCAGGTGGAAATAAACGTTTTTCATGCACTTTACCAATAAATTGATTTAACATGGTTTCAGTAACTTCGAAATCTGCAATAACACCATCTTTCATCGGACGGATTGCAGAAATATTGGCTGGGGTACGACCAAGCATTTGCTTAGCATCTAAACCCACAGCTGCAACAATTTTCTGCGAACCACTGTGACGAATCGCCACAACTGTCGGTTCGTTTAATATAATGCCCCTTCCTGGTGCATAAATAAGTGTATTTGCAGTACCTAAATCAATGGCTAGATCTGGCGAAAACAAGCCAATTAGTCGTTTTAGAATCACGGGTCGTTCTCAGTTTAAACTTTATATGGACGCAAGATGGCAACTTTAACTAAATGTGATGATTTGAACAAGTCAATCGCTTATTATAACGCACGATATTTTGAATTTTTTTAAAACTGATTAGGTGAGACATCATGTCAAGTTCAGATGTTCAGCATTCTGCAGAATTAAATGCACAAACTGTATCGCAAATCGCCAATCTTGCTCGATTGTCGCTGAATGATACGCAATCTGCTGAATATGCTCAAAGTTTAAATAAAATCTTAGGGATGATGGAGACCTTAAAAGCGATCAATACCGATGGTGTTGAGCCACTTAAGAGCCCATTTGATAATCCGCAACCACTTCGTCCAGATGTCGTGACTGAAGCGAACCATCGTGAAGAATATCAAGCCATTGCTCCTGCAACTCAGGATGGTTTGTACCTCGTTCCGAGAGTGATTGAATAATATTTGATCAAATGAACTTATTTTAAAAAATTAATCGTAAAGAATTGTACTCATGACTGATTTACACCGTTTATCGATTCGTGAAATGACAGAAGGCTTAAAATCTGCCCAATTTTCATCTCGTGAATTGACTCAGCATTATTTGGACCGTATTGCGAAAATTGATGATCGTGTCAAATCGTATGTAACGGTCACTCCCGAACAAGCATTGGCTCAAGCTGATGCTGCTGACAACTTACTAAAATCTGGAACTGCTGGCATATTGACTGGTGTTCCACTGGCGCATAAAGATATTTTCTGTACCCAAGGGATTAAAACCACTGCGGGTTCAAAAATGCTGGACAACTTCATTTCACCTTATGATGCAACTGTGGTAGCGAAAGCCAAAGCAGCTGGCCTAGTGACTTTAGGTAAAGTGAACATGGATGAATTCGCAATGGGTTCAACCTCTGAAAGTTCATTCTACGGCGCGACTAAAAACCCATGGAACTTAGAACATGTTCCAGGTGGCTCTTCTGGTGGTTCTGCGGCTGTTGTTGCGGCTGATCTTGCACCGCTTGCAACAGGTACCGACACAGGTGGTTCAATTCGCCAGCCTGCTTCTTTCTGTGGCTTAACCGGTCTTAAACCGACCTATGGCCGTGTCTCTCGTTTCGGGATGATTGCATTTGCGTCATCACTGGATCAAGGTGGTCCAATGGCACGTTCTGCTGAAGACTGTGCCTTTTTGATGAACACCATTGCTGGACATGACCTCAAAGATTCAACCTCAATCAACAAAGAAGTGGATGACTATGTTGCAAACTTAAATGCAACAGCAGTGAAAGGTTTACGTATTGGTATTCCAAAACAATACTTCAATGTTCAAGGCCTTGATGCAGAAGTTAAGGCACGTGTTGAAGAATCTTTGAAAAAATTACAAGACATGGGCGCGACATTGGTTGAGATTGACCTCAACATGACTGAAGCCTATGTACCAACTTATTATTTGATCGCACCTGCGGAAGCGTCTTCTAACTTGTCACGTTATGACGGTGTTCGCTATGGCTACCGTTGTGAAAACCCAACTGATATTTTAGATCTCTATAAACGCTCTCGCTCAGAAGCGTTTGGTGCAGAAGTACAACGTCGTATCTTGATCGGTACTTATGCGCTTTCTGCTGGTTATTACGATGCTTACTACGTGAAAGCACAAAAAGTTCGTCGTTTAATCCAACAGGATTTCTTAAAAGCTTTTGAAAATGTCGATGTGATTGCAGCACCATCTGCACCAACAACAGCATACAAAATCGGTGCAAACTTGAGTCCAACCGAAATGTATTTAGGTGATATCTATACACTTGCGGTGAACTTGGCCGGCTTACCAGCCATTAACGCACCTGTTGGTTTTGATACGAATAATCTCCCAGTAGGTTTACAGTTAATTGGTAACTATTGGTCAGAATCACAATTGCTTTCAATTGTGCATCAATATCAACAAAATACAGATTGGCATACTAAACGTGCGGAAATTGCTGAGGAGAATGCATAATGACTGAAGCTCAAAAGTTAGCACCATCCGTGTCAAAGCTGATTGACGGTTGGGAAGTCGTTATTGGTATTGAGATTCACACACAGCTTGCAACTCAGTCTAAAATCTTTTCAGGTTCATCAACTGAATTTGGTCAAGACCCGAATACGCAAGCCAGCCTTGTTGATTTGGCAATGCCGGGTGTACTTCCTGTGCTAAACCAAGAAGTGGTTGATCTTGCGATTCGTTTTGGTTTGGGGATTGATGCCTATATCGACCAAGCCTCTGTGTTCGCGCGTAAGAACTACTTTTACCCAGACTCGCCAAAAGGCTACCAGATCAGCCAGATGGACAATCCTATCGTTGGGCTAGGTCATATCGACATCCAGCTTGAAGATGGCACAGTGAAGCGTATAGGCGTGACTCGTGCGCATTTGGAAGAAGATGCAGGTAAATCAATTCACGATCAATTCGAAGGCATGTCTGGTATCGACTTAAATCGTGCTGGCACACCTTTACTTGAGATCGTGTCTGAACCTGATATGCGTTCAGTTGAAGAAGCCGTTGCTTATATCAAATCGATTCATACATTGGTACGTTGGTTAGGGATTTCTGACGGCAACATGGCTGAAGGTTCATTCCGTGCTGACTGTAACGTATCGTTACGTCGTCCGGGGCAACCATTTGGTACCCGTTGTGAGTTAAAAAACCTCAACTCATTCCGTTTTATCGAACAAGCCATCAATGTTGAAATTCAACGTCAAATGGACATCTTGGAAGATGGCGGTCGTATTGATCAAGAAACCCGTTTGTTCGATCCGAACAAAATGGAAACACGTTCAATGCGTTCTAAGGAAGAAGCCAACGATTACCGTTACTTCCCTGACCCTGACTTGCTTCCAGTAATCATTGCAAATGAGCAAATTGAAGTTGCTCGTGCTGCACTTCCAGAGTTACCTAAAGCACGTCGTGCGCGTTTTATCGCTGACTTTGCTGTGACTGAATATGATGCACATGTACTGACTCTGTCTCGTGAATTGGCTGACTTCTATGAAGCAGTTGTTACTGCTTCTGGCGGCGCGGCTCAAGGTAAAGTTGCTGCAAACTGGGTGATGGGTGAGTTCTCAGGTGCTTTAAATAAAGCTGGCTTAGAGTTGGCTGACTCTCCTGTTTCTGCTGAACAATTAGGCGGTATGATCGCACGTATTGTTGACAATACCATTAGCGGTAAGATTGCTAAGCAAGTGTTTGGCTTTATGTGGGAAGAAGGCAAAACTGCAGATGAGATCATTGCTGAAAAAGGCTTGAAACAGGAAACTGATACAGGTGCCATTGAAGCCATTATCAAAGAAGTGCTTGCTGCCAATGAGAAGATGGTTGAAGAGTATAAATCTGGTAAAGAGAAAGCATTCAACGGTCTAGTCGGTCAAGTAATGAAGGCCTCTCGTGGCAAAGCCAACCCTGCTCAAGTCAATGAATTGATGAAGAAATTGATTGGTTAAACTGATTTAATTTTAAAAGAAAACCCGCTTTAGAGCGGGTTTTTCTCAATCTAAAGCATCTTTCATTTTGTTTACTAATCTTGTTCTAGCTTGCTCATTTGAACCATAGTTTTTAGAAGATATTTCATGTTCTTCTTGCTCAAAATTGTTTTTGATTCTCCTGAATTTTTCTTTAAAAAAGTCTTCTGTAAGATTTCCATCTTCAAGACCCTTTGGAATTAATTCTAGATTAGCTAGTTTTAAAATTGCTCCCACACCTATTGGTTTAGATAAAATCGAATTCTGAGGTTGTTCCCATTCATTGCTAAAAATACTTTTGACGGCATTAAAAAGATTCATAATAATTTTTAAGATTATGTCATCTTTTTCTTGAATAAATAATGATCTAAGTGAACATCTATGATCCTCATACAATTCAATATTATTTTTAATATCTCTAGTATCTTGTTCTGGATCTTTACTAATCAATTCCAATAAATATTTCACAAATGACCCTTGTGAAATCGTTGCTAACTCCTGCCCCGCTTCCTTTTTACCGAGCATTTTTAGACGATTATAAAAAGGAGAAAATTCTGATCTATTTAGACCTCTAGTAATTTCATGACAAGTTTTAAAGGGACTTCTATTTTTACTTAATGCGAATAAATCATAAATTAATGAAGTCGGAACAGAAGTTTGTTTACTATTAATCACAGAAAAAACATAAGCCTTTTGATATGCATCAAGATCAACCATAAACACTACGGGTAAACTAAAATTATTAGCTAAGCCAGACTCTCTTAGACCACTTATACGATGCTGACCATCAATAATCTCTCCAATTTTAGTGTCTGGGTTTATACAAATAGTCTTATTTATAGTATCAAACTCATAACCGCCATCTGTTGAAAGAGATACTACAATTGATGTAGGGAATGTAGCATCTGGGTCGCTACAATATTTTGCTATATTTTTAACCCTTGCTTTACTTAAATCCCTCTGAACAGCATCTGGGTATTCTCCCCTATGCGTAACTTCAGTAATTTCAATCAATGTTTGAGCATCTATTACCGAAACAAAAAAAGTTCCAATAGGTTGCACAATCTCAAGTAATGGGTATACTTTTTTCATACTTTCAATTCTCCATCACTAGTTTTTTCAGTTGCACTTTTGGTAAGTTCATCAACTTCTTTTGTTTCTTTTTTACCATAATCATCTTCAAAAGATAGATCCCTAAACTTCGGTAAATGTAACTTTACTAGACAAAAACAGTAAACTGAGAAAACCATTGAAGATATATAAAATACTAACTGTAGCCAATCGAAACAATAATAAAAGTTACTATTAACCTCATTAAGCACTTTCAGTTGGGTAGCACTATACACAATTGCATTAAAGACTAAAAATAAAACTAATACAGAAGATGCTATAATCCTAATATAACGAAATGATGCTTCTTTTGAACTTAAAAAAGTTGTAAAAACATTTCCTAACATTGAAGCAATGATAGCAATTGAGTATAAATAAAAATTGCCTGCTTGAGCATCTAAATACAAAGATTCCTGAACACCTTTATCTGTTCCCAACACCCTTATAATAAGATTTGTAATGATACCAAGCTGACCAGCAAAAAGTGTAAATAAAGCCCAAATGGAAAACTCAGTTTTACACCCAGAGATAACCGTAAAAGGTTTTAAAATTATGAGAAAAATACGAGTATATTTTTCAAAAAAAATCAATAAGGGATTAGTAAAATAGAAGAACAATAAAAACCAAACTAGAATATATAGATCTAACATAGGATCAGTATTAACTACAGATCCTCTGCCATCACTATTTTCAGGCTTATTATTACTATTTAGCATACATTAATTTTTCATAAGGTTACCTTATTATATAAACATTATGTACACATTAGTGATTTTTATCAATGCCTTATCAAAGAATAATCTTTAAATTATATTCGATCTCTTGCATAAGTAGCATTTTTAGATTTAAGCCCCCCCTTTAGAAACCAAATATTGTAACTGTTTAAGTTCCAACTAATTTAAGAGATCTATTTTATAACTTAAGATATATTCATCTGCTCACTTTTTTTATTATAAATAATTCCTCATTTACCTTTTCAATAAAAGACATTAAAAAATTTATTTTCCCCTCACCACACCCAACTTATTCCAAATATCAGGGGTTAAAAAAGTCATCACCAATTTATTTAAGTCGACATAACGCAATACACCCTGTAACTGTTTTTTCACTTCAGGGTTTTTAATAATATCTTCACCTGTCGTACGACCTAGCTCTTGGAAACTGTCACCGACTGCTTGCACACCTTCAGCTGCAATCACTGCTTTGGTCTGTGCGGCACACTGCTCTACAATCACCCGTTGTAAAACCTGAGCAAACTTTTGATCGAGTTGTGTTCTTTGTGCATCACTGACATTACTCAATGCTTTTAGATCAGGGTGTGTAGATAGCGCAGCAAACGTCCACTGCAATACTGTAGTTTTATCTGTTGCTGTAGTTGCTTTTACCAAACAATCACTGAGTTGATCGACGGTTGGCCCTGCGACAGCAAATTGTGCTGTTCCCATTAATGCCGTCGCCATAAACACAGAACGACCCATATGGGAAAATTTAGAATGCATTGAGGAGAAAATTTGGCGTGACATAAACAAAGTCCAATTCGAAATTAAATCCTTTGTATCACAAGCGCTACCTGTTCGCCTGTTATGACTCTGTAAACAACATCTACTGAAAATAATCTCATTTGCTGTGCTAAACTCGATTCAATATTTATGTTGTATTTAAAAATAGAAAGCATCTCAAATTTCAAAAATAAAATACTTTCTTAATCCATCATCTAGCTCAAACTGATTAAAAGATCTAAAAGATCTAAAAGATCTAAAAGATCTAAAAGATCTAAAAGATCTAAAAGATCTAAAAGACCAATATCTCAGATCTCAATCGATAATCTATATTCAAAAACCTACATTTGTTGGATTTTTTGACATAAAAAACAATCCTCATGGTCATTAGTTCATCAATAGCACATACGTTTTAATAAGATATGCCATAACTGTTTATAGGGAAATATATATGAAAATGGTTCAAACTCTTACAATAACTACTTTATTCTCACTTTCGATGCCTGCTTTTGCAAAGCAAGTTGTATGTGTTTTTGATCCGGTTGGTAAAGCAGGTGATGCATATGCCCTAGCTAAAGATTATGCACTTGAAGCAAAAAATTGGGGTGCTGATATAGATTTAAGAGCCGTTACTGACGAAAGGCTCGCCGCAGAAGACTTAAAAGTGGGTAAATGTGATGGTGCTATTATCAGTGGTTTACGTGGTCGCCAATTTAATAAATATATTGGCTCCTTAGATGCGATCGGTGCATTAACGGATATGAAAACAGCCATTTCAGCCTATAAATTATTGTCTTTACCTCGAGCAGCGGAGAAAATGGTCAATGGTCCTTATGAAATTGCAGGATTAGGTACAATTGGCCCAGCATATCTTTTTGTAAATGACAAAAATATCAATACTTTAGCAAAAGCTACCGGTAAAAAAATTGGGGTGTTCCGTTATGACGAAGCGCAACCAAAATTGGTTCAACAAGTGGGCGCACAAGCTGTTTCTGTTGATGTCACCAGTGCAGGCGCTAAATTTAACAATCATGAAATTGATATCCTTCCTGCACCTGTTGTTGCATTTAAACCTTTTGAGCTCTATAAGGGCCTAGGAGAAAAAGGCGGAATTGTAAAATTTCCACTGACTCAAATTTCGGCCAATTTTATTATTCGCAAAGACAAATTCCCTCAAGGCTTTGGACAAAAATCTCGAACTTGGGTCGCGAGTCAATTGGGTAGAACATTTAACATCGTAGCAAAATATGAAAAAGAAATTCCCGCAAAATATTGGATGAATATCCCAGCCAATGAACAACTGAACTATATCAAAATGATGCGTGAATCTCGTATTGCACTGACTAAATCAGGTATTTATGATCCACAAATGATGAATTTCCTCAAAAAAGTTCGCTGTAAAGAGAATCCGAGTAGTTTTGAATGTTCATTGAATGATGAATAACGCATTTAATTTATTTGGGTGTTTCACTTCGTTGAGGTAAAACACCCTATTCCCTCACTTAATCTGTTTTAACATATGTTTGGCAACTGCATGATTTTGATTACCCGCCAAATTCTGCAAAATTCGTTTGGCTCGATCTTGCGGATTAGAAAAACGCTGACTGTAACTTGGCACATTGGTCAAACATCTTGCCACCAATACACCTGATTCAGCATAGACATTAATTCCACTTGTTCCATGCAACCGCCCATAATTATAAGCACGTTCAGCATTGTTACAGGCATTGATCTGATTTTGCCCACGCCCTAACTCTTTGCGCGCAGAAATATATAATTGCATCTGTTGTGACTGCGGTGTCGTTATTGTTTTTTCTGGCTGAGGCTTTTCTTTCATTTCCTCTGTAACTGCGGCGACTGGCTTTTTTTCTTCCATGACTTTAATAGGGGTAGTTTTTGTTACATTGTTAATAGCAACATTTTTTGAATTGTTCGTTTTTATATCAGTGCTTTTTGCATCACTGCTTTTTGAATGACTATTTTTAGATTTCTTTTCTTGGACAACTACCGCCATATTGCTTTTGTTGTTATAGAATTTATTAAGCTCATCCAAAGATAAAACCTTGGTTTGTAAATTTACAACTCTGGTTCCTGTTTGATCGAGTTTACGTTCAGATAAAGGTTCGATGGATACATACCATTGCTGACCATTACTTTCAGTACATTGGTATGTACCAATCCCCTGTTTAACACTGCTATAAGTATTTAATAATTTTTTTGCCCAAATATCCTTAACCGAACTCATTGTGCTTTTTTGCACTTGAGAAAAATGACCACCTTTGGCATTACAATAACGGCTTAAGTAACTTTTCGGTGCTAAAGACTGCACCTGCTGATCGCTTTGTTTTGATCCCCAATCATAAACATATTCTTTAGATGCACTATTGTTTTCATTAATATTGTGCTTATCAATGAGTTCTTGAGCAGAAGCATATTGTTTAAAAGCGTCTGATGTTGATGTATTCATGGTTGTACAACCCTGCAATACAAAACCGACCCCACCCAACAATAAGAATGTTTTTAAATTCACCTGATATTTCTCAATTATATTTATGCATAAAAATATCTTAAAATGCTCAAAACAACAAACTTATTACATTGAATTTATTGACTATTTATCGAAATAAAGTGATAAGAAAATCACAAAAAAAATGATTAGAGATAATCAATTAAGTTAAAACTTAAAAAGCTCTATCTAGACATCTATTCCACTGCCATTTTTTATACAACATGTGAAAAAAATATAAAAAAACCTGCCAAGTCTTGATACAGCTTGGCAGGCTTTTAGCTCAGATAATTACCAAATGGTCACGCGTTTATTGGCAGGTAAATACATTTTATCGCCCTGCTGAATATGAAAAGCATCATAAAATGGTGCTTGATTTAGCAAGGTAGCATTGCCACGAACTTTATCAGGTGAATGCGGATCTCTTTTTAAGAATTCAACTTGCATTGCATCAGTAATTTTAGAACGCCATGCTTGTGCCCAACCAATATAAAAGCGTTGTTCACCTGTTAAATTATCCAACACTGGCGCAGCCTTGCCATTTAAAGACAGTTGATAAGCTTTATAAGCAATCGCCAACCCAGAATTATCAGCAATATTTTCACCTAAAGTTAACTCACCATTGACATGATAACCTTTGATTGGCTCATAAGCGTTATATTGAGCAACCAATGTATTGGTTTTTTCTTTAAATTTTCGATGGTCTTCTGCCGTCCACCAATTTTTCATATTGCCCAATTCATCAAACTGACTGCCTTGGTCATCAAAGCCATGACTGATCTCATGTCCGATAATTGCACCAATCGCACCATAGTTCACCGCATCATCGGCATCCATATCAAAGAATGGAGGTTGTAAAATGGCTGCTGGAAAGACAATTTCATTTAAAGAAGCGTTGTAATACGCATTGATGGTTTGTGGTGTCATGCCCCATTCATCACGATCAACAGGCTTGCCCAATTTATTCAAGGCATATTGATGTTCAAATTCGCGTGAACGGATCACATTTCCAATCAAGTCATTATTTTTGATTTCTAAAGCTGAATAATCACGCCATTTGTTTGGATAGCCAATTTTCACCGCAAAACTTGCTAACTTTTTCTGCGCCTGAACTTTCGTGGTTGGGCTCATCCAATCCAGTTTGTCTATGCTTTGAGAATAAGCTTTCATTAAGTTTTGCACCAAGACTTCCATGCGTTGTTTTTTCTCAGCAGAAAAATACTTTTTCACATAAATCTGGCCCAAACTTTCACCTAAAGTTCCCTCAACCAATTGCACACCACGCTTCCAACGTGGTTTCTGCTCCTTAATTTCTCTGAGCTGTTTGCTATAAAAATCAAAGCTATTGTCTACGAAAGCTTGACTAAGCAATGATGAAAAATCACTAACTAAATGAAATTTAAAATAAGCTTTCCAAACCTCTAGTGAGGTATTGTCAACAATTGGGCTTAAACCTTTGAAGTAACTTGGTTGAATGACTTGTATGGTTTTAATCTTATCGGACAATTCTTGTTTTTCTAGATAAGTTTGCCAATCAATTTTTGGACTAAGTTTAGCTAAGTCTTGCGTTTTATAAATATTATAGAGTTTTGTTACATCACGGTTTTGAACATTACTCCATTGTATCTTGGCGATTTGCGTTTCTAATTTTAAAATCCCTTGCGCATGCTGTGCTGCTTGCTTGTCTCCAGCTAGGCTTAAAGTTTTTTCAATATACTTTAAATATTGAGAACGGATTTTCTTAAATTTGGCATCATTTTTTAAATAATAATCACGATCAGGTAACCCTAAACCACTTTGCCCAAGCATTGCCACCATTTCAGTTGAGTTTTTCATGTCTTGGTCAATACCCACATCAAAAGGGCTGGTTACACCAATACGTGAAAAATGTGCGGCCAATTGCGCAATATCTTTTTTGCTTTTCAATGCATCAACATTGGTAATTTCCGCTTGAATCGGCTGAATACCCAATGCTTCAATACTTTTTTCATCCATAAAATTGGCATATAGACTTGCCACTTTTTGCTCTGAACTTCCTTCCACCAATTGCTGTTTTGAAAGCTCATCGACAATATCATGCAATTGTTTTAATGATTCTTCATGCAAAATATCAAAAGTTCCCCAACGTGATTTATCTGCAGGAATTTCGGTATTTTTCAACCATCCTCCATTTACATGTTGATAAAAATCATCATTTCCTTTTACATTTTGATCAAAATATTGATGATCAATCCCCGATTTTTTTTGATCTTTCACAATAGCTGAAGTGGTTTGAGTGATTTGCCCTGTTGTTTCAGCCCATAGTGGTGCAGATGACAACATGATTGCAGATGCTAAAACACTTTTTACAAATCCAAGTTTCAAAGCGATATCCTCAATTCTATTTCTAAGGTTTGATTTTAAAACAATAATAGTAATCTTGAGCTCAGGCTTTATGTGTAGCAAAAATGCAATGATTCACTGATTTTGTTTTCAAGATAGAATTTCAAAGCATAAATTATTCCAAAACAGCTCAAACATTCAAAATATATAAATCCACTTATTTCGTTAGAGCTTTAGCAAGTCAACCTATAAATTAAACGAGCAAATTTAAAATATGTTTTAAACGGATATTTTCAGCATCCTGCTTATAGACTGCATAAATTGGTGCAATACACGGCGTATCCGCTTTAAGCGCTTTGTAAATAATTTGCTTGTTCCAAAAATCTCGAATGGCCTCTGGAACAATCGACAAACCAATCCCTGCTGCAATCAAATTTAAACTCGACGTTAAACGTGGAGCTTCTTGAACGATCTTTGGACTAAACCCAGCCTGATAACAGCTGGCCAAAATATTATCAAACAAGTCTTGTCCTGCTAAACGGCGATACAGTACAAAATCATAAGGCTCTAAATCAAGTAATTGGATGGCATCAGGATGTTCGGTTAAGGGATGGTTATTGGGCAATGCCACAATTAAAGGCTCATCAAGTACGTGCAAACTGGTGAGTCCCAAACCAATCGGCGCAGGCTTACGCAAAAAAACGATGTCATTCTTTTCATTGATAATCGAATCAATCAATGAGCTACTGCCATCTTCTTCCAAATGAATAGATACCGCTGAAAATACTTCACGAAAATTACGCAGTAAAGCAGGCAAAAAGGAATGTAAACCGACTGAGTTGGTAAAACCAATATTGATTTGCCCTTCCAAACCTTTAGAAATATTTTGCACGCGTTTGGGAATAGCCTGTGCATGCGCAAGTATGGTAAGTGCCTCTTGGTATAAGGCCTTACCCGCTTCAGTTGCTTCTACGCCACGCGGTAAACGCTTCAATAAATCTGTGTCTAATTCATCTTCTAAGTTTTTGATAATCCGTGTTAAAGGCGGTTGCTGCATATTCAGACGTACTGCTGCCCGAGAAATATTACTTTCCTCAACCACAGCCACAAACGCATTAAGCTTATGAATATCAATCATCTTTTCGCCTCAATATCGATCTTTTCATTTTTATCGTGCTAATTCATGTTTAAAGCATACTTTTTAGGTATGAATAACAGCAAAAATAGCATTTTTCTTTATAACTCAACAAGCAGATAATCATATTCAAGCCAAGTACATCACAGCAAATTGAAGAGGTCTAAATGAATACTGAAGCAATCCCAATGGAACAATCCATGACCACACCCAATTGCAAAGCATTATTTTTAGGCTTTATGAAACTTGGCCTCATGGGATTTGGTGGGGTACTCCCTCTCGCACATCGTTTAATTGTAGAAGATCAGAAATGGTTAACATCTGAAAAATTTACCGACTTGTTGGGTGTCTGCCAAATCTTACCCGGTGGGAATATTGTAAATATGGCAGTGGCAATTGGTTATGACTTTGCTGGTGTAAAAGGCGCGATTAGTGCGGTATTTGGTCTTATGCTGGCCCCGACCATTATTGTTATCTCGTTGTACCAGTTATACAGCAGTTTTCAAGATATCTCAATGGTGCAGCACATGATTCAAGGTTTAGCCGCTGCTGCTGCGGGTCTACTGTTTGCTACAGGTTTTAAGATGTTAAAACCAATTATGAAAAGTAAGCTGACCTATTTCACCATTATCTTGACCATTATTTTTATGCTGTTGATTAAATTACCCTTGGCACTGACGCTGTTGATTTTAATCACCGTGAATATGGCAGTTTTAGCATTTAATCAAACTAAAGTGACTCAGGAGTAAAATAAGATGTATGTTCTCATCGCACTGACTTTAGTGTTTACTCAACTGTCTTTATTGGCCTTTGGTGGCGGGAATGCCATCTTACCTGAAATGCAACATCAGGTGGTTGTGATTCACCAATGGATGACTGCTGAGCAATTCAGCTCTATGTTTGCAATGGCGCAAGCTGCACCAGGTCCAAACATGATGATTGTTCCCTTGGTGGGATGGCATGTCGCAGGGCCTATGGGACTGATCGTGACGTCTTTTGCAAAGTTTGGTCCGTCTTCAATCATCACCATTTATGCACTTAAATTTTGGAATAATTTTAAAAGTCATCCACTTCGGGCGAAATTTGAAAAGGCGTTAAAACCTATTACAGTCGGTTTGGTTTTAGTCAGTGCTTGGATTATTGCCCAAGCCTCTGCTCAAAATATTTTACTGATCGCAATCGTCGCCATCACCATTTGTCTAAGTCTGTTTAAGAATGTTCACCCAGTTTGGTTAATGGTGATTGGTGCTGGTACAGGCGCTTTAATTCTATAGATATTGATTAAGACCACCTACACAGGTTCATTCATAAAAATTCAGTCAAGATATCTCTCTCCCTCTAAGCCGTGTATCACACAAAGCAAAGAGGGAGAAAACTTTGGGTCTGTTGACATTTCATAAATGGCTTGCGTTGTAGGTTAAAATTGAGCAGGCAAGGCATGAAACGAAGAGAATAGCGAGACTATTTTCGAGTTTCATAACGAAGGCTGAGATAATTTTAGCCACAACCCTGAGCAAGAACAAAGCACTGCTTTGTTTGCAGCGCAAGGCGCAGCGGGGGACTAGCGTGTTTTTTGCCGCTACGTGTTACCTTGCGAAACGATGTTTCTCATCATTTAGAATGACTAAATTTCATATTTCGCGCCTAGTATCGCCTAAAAAACACACTTAGTCGCAAACATAGACGAATTGTCAACAGACCCTATGCAATATGAGATTTAAATCGCGACTGCTCTATATAGCTTAATTTATCTATTTTACTGCTGGTTTTCTAAATCACGTTCACGACAAGAAAGCTCATAATATTCTGCTGTTGGTAATGCTTTCAGTTTAAAACCATAATAATTACTGGTATCTGATTCTACTTTGCTTAATGAACACTGGTTGTTTTTGGCAAATTGAGTCAAGAGTTTCATATCACTCTTTTTAGCTAAAACAGCTCCCCAACCCTCACTGACACAACATCCAGCATACTGTGTCATATATTCGTCTGATAGCAGTGCAACCGTTTGCCCCATAAATTGAAGCGGTTTTTTTAATTGATATACATCATTATAGTCATTTCTTGAAATATCCGGTTTTTTATTGATTAGCCCCTGCTTCTGCATCTTTTTAAAGCTTGGAAACTGTGCAGATGCCTCGCCCATTCCTCTATACACTGTTTCTTCTACCGCAGCATGGCTGCTCATAGCAGCAGTCACGATCACTAAACCCAATAGATACTTTTTCATATTTTTCTCATTCATCACTGAATACAATTTTTATTACAGTTAAGTCTGTTAAATTAAGACTAAAGCCGTATAAATTCAACTTAAAACTGCAACTAGAGCATGCTATTTTACATGAAATAAATCATAAAATTTGAACAAAAGGTGTAAAAATGTCTAAACAAATTCTAATGTTAGTGGGTGATTATGTTGAAGATTATGAAACCATGGTTCCTTTTCAGTTCCTCACTGGATTGGGCTATAGCGTTCATGCAGTTTGCCCTGATAAAAAAGCTGGCGATACAATAGCAACAGCGATTCATGATTTTGAAGGTGAGCAAACCTATAGCGAAAAGCGTGGTCACAACTTTGCAATTAACCATGACTTTAACCAAGTCAACAGCGACAACTACGTTGGATTAGTGATTCCGGGTGGTCGTGCACCTGAATATTTACGTATGAATGATCGAGTAATCGAAATTGTTCGCGAGTTTGATGCGATTAAAAAACCAATTGCCGCTGTTTGCCATGGTGCGCAACTGCTTGCCGCAGCCGATGTATTAAAAGGACGCTTATGTTCCGCTTATCCTGCATGTGCCGCAGAAGTTAAACTTGCAGGCGGGCAATATGCAGATATTGCAGTCACTGAAGCAGTCACAGATGGACACCTGGTAACAGCGCCAGCATGGCCAGCGCATCCAGCTTGGTTAGCCCAATTTGTTAAAGCGCTTGGTGCAACGATTACTTTATAAAATTTAAAAATGTCTAAGCTAAGTTTTCCGCTGAGAGAAAACTTAGCCTTATACAACAGTGAAACTTTAAAAATGTTTAGGCTACATAAAGACCTATCAATGTTGCGTTTTTTAACGCTGTATCTCAGCAAAGCTCATTGAGCTATGCAATAATTATTTATAGAATTTTTTGTTCAAACAATAGGTTAGTATAAAAGTGGAAATCATTGAATTACTCCAACCCGTTACCTTAAATAAAGATGATTTAGAACCGATTACCATTGAAACAGGGACTTTATTAAAGGTACTGATGGTGAACGCATCCTCATATCTTGTTGGTGATGAATCAGGTGTTTCGTTTCTGGTTAATTTCTCAGAAGAAAACCAACAATGGAAAATGATATAAGCTTTCAATTCGGGATCAGGATAAAGCTCAGTCAATAATTAATCATCGTGATAAATAAAATACAAGACTACCCTTCTAGTACTTATCTTGCAAAATCAAAATCTTAAGTTTACTGCACCTGCTAAATTCTGCATTTAGACTATTCATAAAAAAGTTTAAAAATTATGTTTTATTTGTATCTTTTTGTATATTAATTGATAATAATAATGATTCTTATTTACTAATTTCTATTCTTATGGACAATCTACGTAAACAAACGGCATTAAACATTGCAATAAAATCAATTCTTATTTGCAGTGCTATTTCCCATAGTGCCTTTGCACAAGAGCAAAAAAGTAATGAAGCGAATGCTTCGGTACTTCCCACCATTACAGTTAAAGCAGATGCTCAGGATGAAAAAACTGAGGGAAGCGGAAGTTTTAAAGCAAAATCCTCAAGAAGCTCATCAAAATTAAAATTATCTTTAAAAGAAACACCACAATCTGTAAGCGTGGTCACCCGTGAACAAATTGAACAACGCGGGCTGACCATTCTGGATGATGTTCTTGCCGCAACACCAGGCGTTACTGCCACTAAAAATGACAGTGAACGGTCTAACTACTATTCCCGTGGTTTTCAAATTACCAATAGGCAAATTGATGGTATGCCTGTAGGAGACAATGCTCCCCGCTTTGATAGTTTTTTCTTTGACCGAGTTGAAGTGATCAAAGGTGCTTCTGGCTTAACTGGTTCAACAGGCAGCCCTTCTGCAACCATCAATATGGTACGTAAGCGTCCTGAAAAAGAATTTAAGGGCAATGTCAGCTCAACTTATGGCTCATGGGACAATACCCGTGTTGAAGCAGATGTATCCATTCCACTGACTCAAGATGGCAGTGTTCGAAGTCGATTCATGGCAGCGTATACCGATAAAGAATCCTATATGGATCGTTATAAGCTCAAGTCAACAGCCGCAATGGGGATCATCAGTGCTGATTTAACCCCAACAACAACAGCCTCAGTCGGGTTTCAATATCAAGACAACGACCCTAAAGGCTCAACATGGGGAACAGTACCATATTTCAATGCTGATGGAAGCAAAGCAAATTTTTCGCGAAACTTTAGTTTATCTGCGGACTGGAGTTCAATTGCCCATACCGATAAAACCGTTTTTGCCGATATTGAACATACTTTTGCCAATGACTGGCTGGTTAAAGCAGCGCTTGCCCACAGTACCTCGGATAATAGTTGGATCGTGGCTTATGGTGGTAGTGGCTTTCCAGACCCAAACACAGGTAAAGGCTTAAGTCTATGGAGTATGGTCAGCCCTTATGCTGAAAATAAAAAACTCAATTTAGATCTTTATGCAACAGGGCCATTTCAATTGTTAAATCGCCAACATGATTTAATTATTGGCTATAGTGGTTTTAAAGGTGAAAGTACTGAATTAGATGTGACTCCAAGTATTAATTATCCAGCAGTCATACCAGATTATCGTAATTGGACAGGTAATATTCCAAAGCCCACTTATGAAAAGAATGGGGCTGGAAAGAAAACAACAACTGAACTATATGGTTTATATTCGACTTTGCGGTTAAATTTGGCAGATCCACTTAAACTTATTTTAGGTGCACGTTATAGCTCATATGATTATAAAGTCGATGAGTGGAATCGCAATACTCTCCCTACAAAACCACGTAGTTTTAACCAACTGATTCCTTATGCAGGAATTTTGTATGACATCAATGACACCTATACCGCTTATACCAGCTATACCAATGTGTTTAACCCTTCATCCAAACAAGATCGTTACGGTGACTATTTAGATCCTGAAATGGGAAGCACCACTGAGCTAGGAATTAAAGCAGATCTATTAGATGGTAAGTTATTGACCAGTGCTGCTTTATTTTGGTCAAGTGTCAAAGATCTTGCCGTTGTAGATGCAGAATATCCCGATGACGTACAAAACGGCACTATTCCCAAAGTCAATGGTATGGAAACCGCTTATATGTCATCAGGCAAAGGACTTAAAGTCAATGGTATTGAGTTAGAAGCCATTGGAAAGTTACAGGAAAATTGGAATCTTAGCTTCGGCTATACCTATGTAAATAGCGTGAGTTCTGCAATTTCTAATGCTTTAACAATTACTCCACAAAATCAGTTAAAGTTATTTAGTAGTTATACCCTTCCAGTGAACCTCTGGACAGGTTCAGAAAAACTAACTTTCGGTGGTGGATTGAATTGGCAAAGTGAAATCTCACAAAAATGGGGGCGAGCTCCTGCAAATGCCTATAACGATGGTGTAGTCACACAAAAGGCCTATGTATTGGCCAATGCTTTTGCCAGTTATAAGTTAAGTGATGAACTGACTGCAAGTGTGAATATCAATAACTTATTTGATGAAAAATACTATTTAAATGTAGGTTTCTATAATGGTGTTTATTGGGGGGAACCACGTAATGTGACTTTCACCTTAAGAGCGAAATTTTAATAAAATATAAAGCCAAGCATGAGCGTATAATTAAAAACGCTCATGCTTGCAAGTATTCTCAGCAATGCTTTGGCTGAATTGAATGGATCATAATGAATTAATGGCTAATGATAGAATCAGTCCACCCACTAAAAGGATTTTCAAACTCTTGCCATTTTTCTGCGCCTAACGCCATTTCATCATCGTTTAATAAACAATCATCAAATTGACGAATAAGTTCAGATTGATCCATCTGCATCCCAATCAACACGATTTCTTGTCGTGCATCACCTGTTTGAGCATCCCAGCTTTGTTGAATTGCATCTCGACTTTGTTGATCCGTAGGCCAATGTTCGTCTGGCACTGCTGCCCACCAATATCCAGCAACACCATGGCGTGCCATCGCCCCTGCTTGAGACCAAGATCCAGCAAACTCGGGATTTGAGGCTAACCAAAAAAAGCCTTTGGAACGGATTACGCCTTTCCATTCGGAGTTGATAAAATCAAAAAACCGTTGTGGGTGAAAAGGTCTGCGCGCTCGATAAACAAAATTATTGATTCCATATTGCTCTGTTTCAGGCGTATGCTCACCTCTTAATTCCTTTAACCAACCCGGAGCTTGTGCCGCTTCGTTAAAATCAAATAGTTGGGTATTTAACACCCGATCAAGATTCACCTTGCCAAACGCAGAAACTTCAATTTTTGCTCTTGGGTTTAAAGACTGCAAAATTCCAAATAATTTTTTCAAGCTCGTCTTGATCAATCAAATCTGTTTTATTCAATACAATCACGTCACAAAACTCAATTTGATCAATCAGTAGATCAACAACATTTCGCTCATCTTGTTCACCTAATGATTCACCGCGCGCTTGTAAGCTATCCAGCGAACTATAATCTTTTAAAAAGTTATAAGCATCGACCACAGTCACCATTGTATCTAAGCGGGCAAACTCATTGAGAGAAATCCCATTTTCATCTTCAAAGGTAAACGTTTCTGCAACAGGGAGTGGTTCAGAGATCCCTGTAGATTCAATCACCAATTGATCAAAGCGCTGATCCTGTGCTAAACGACGTACTTCAACCAGTAGGTCTTCTCTTAAAGTACAACAAATACAGCCATTACTCATTTCAACTAACTTTTCATCCGTTCTTGAAAGCTCAGCACCGCCCTCTCGAACTAAAGCGGCATCAATATTGACCTCCGACATATCATTCACAATCACTGCAATTTTTCGGCCTTCACGATTGTTTAAGATATGATTGAGTAAGGTGGTCTTTCCAGCCCCTAAGAATCCAGAAAGCACGGTGACGGGAAGTTTTTGCGGAGTGGCTAAAAGAGTATTCATTGGCATTCTCACTTTATATTTTTGTGTTTTCATATCGAGATCGACATGAAAATACTGACTGAATAACTCCAAACAGATCGCTTTAGAGTTAAATTTTAGCTGTGCTTGCACATACATTTTCAACACTGCAATTTGATGATTCGGTTTTAATCATTCGGTGATGATTACAGCGTTTTTCAAGATCCTATAAATCTAAGCTGAGGATTAAAAAACATCAGGATTTAGATTGTTTAGTGGCAGATAAACATGTGTCGCTTGAATTTCTCGTATTAAAAGTTGTCTGATGTCACGGATGAAATTTGACTTCATGGCGATTCACTCACTTTTTTATTGTTGCCAATTAAAGCGTTATTGATACATGGTGATGAGCTATAGCGATGGTCTGCACCCCAAGTACGAAAACCTGCACTATCAATATGAATCTGTCCTGATGCATAGACGCCTAAGCCCATGTGAAGTTCCTCACCAGAATCCAGCCAAAATTGACATAATTTTGCTTTGCGCTCTTGAATCATCAGCTGTTGGTTTAAGTCCGGATTTTCATCACCAATACGAAAATCTAATGCGGCATTAAAAATATGTTTGGAGGAAGCAGCGCCTTTTGCACACTGATTAAGCTTGAAATTTCGATAGACAGAAGTCACGCTAAACTGGCTTAAAATTTTTTCATCCACAAGACGATTTAAAATTTTTAATGTTGGCACAATATTGCCCCACAGCTCTTGTGGCGGAACTTCAAATTCAGATGCATCACATTGTTGCCAATCTCTGGCTGTTTGTAAAAATTCAAAAATAGGAATATAAGCAGAAATACCTTGTTGCTTTAAAAAGCGCTGATAGGCCTGAACGCTTTCAGCATTATTCGGTTCACTAAGCCATTTTAAATAAGCAGGCGGCAGATTTTTTCCTTGTTTTAAAATACCTTGCTGCTGAGGAAAGCCTGCTTTTAATGGCACTTGTGGTGACGTTTGCTGAACTGTACGCATAGCATGAATTGTATTTGAGTTGTTATGACTACATGCAGAAAGGCAGAGTATGAATCCGATCAAATATTTTTTGTTCATCTCAATTTGCAATGATCTCATAGCGTAAATTTAACTCAGATGAGTAGTGTTGATTAATATTGTTATGTTATAACATAACAATATGTATTTCAACTTAAGCTATTCCCCCTATGAATCTTGTTCTTCCAGATGTTTCTGCTGAATCCTCACTCACAAGAAGCTATCACTACCCGCTCGATTGGGTCGGTATGGAAAAAATCGCGCTTCCGCTTTATCTCGAAAATAGTCTTTGTCAAAGCCAAGTGAATGCTTATGTAAGTTTGGATGATGTGTTTGCCAAAGGTATTCATATGTCGCGCTTGTATACCCGACTTTTGAAATTGAGCACGATCAAAAATTTAGCGCTACTTGATATTAAAGACGCTTTATTGGATTTCTTAGCCAGCCATAAAGATTTATCAGCGCATGCCAAAATCGAAATTCATAGTGAGCTTTATATCGAGCGCCCAGCCTTAGTCAGCCAATTGTCTGGCTGGAAAAGCTATCCTTTTGTGTTGTCCTGTCAGCTTTTAAAAGATGATTTTTATGCTGAATTAAAAATCGAAATTCCCTATTCATCTACTTGTCCTTGTTCCGCAGCACTTGCCAGAAACATCATCCAACAAAGATTTGCAACCGCATTGGAAAATCATGAGATTCATTTAGACCCACAAGAAATCCTCAGTTGGCTAAATAGCACAGATGCAATTGCAGCAACGCCTCATAGTCAAAGAAGTTTTGCTCAGTTAAATTTCAAATTAGATCAAAACATTCAATATATTCCACTGATTTTATTTATTAATCAGGCTGAACAAGCCTTGATGACACCCGTACAAACGGCGGTAAAACGTATTGATGAACAAGCCTTTGCTATTGCGAATGGTCAAAACCTGATGTTTTGTGAAGATGCATTAAGACGCTTGTATGCCACATTTATCCATCATCCCAGCATTCTAGGCTTTAACTTTAAAGTGATTCATGCAGAAAGTTTACATGCTCATGACGCAGTTGCTCAGGGCGCTTGGCAATGGTAATGCCTTATCTTAACCACCTTCATTGTTTAACTTATTTAAAATGGTCTAGTCATGCTTAGAAAAAACCCATCTGGTGATCTCCCTGTTATAGATCAATCAGCCTATGTTGACCAAACAGCGATTATTTGCGGAAAAGTCATTATCCATGCCAATGTATTTATTGGGCCTTATGCAGTGATCAGAGCAGATGAAACCAATGACGCGGGTGATATGGAACCCATCATCATTGGTGCAAATTCCAATATTCAAGATGGAGTGGTGATTCATTCCAAAGCGGGGGCAGCAGTGATCATTGGTGAAAATTCTTCAATCGCGCATCGCTCTATTATTCATGGTCCCTGTGAAATTGGACATCATGTTTTTGTTGGCTTTAACAGTGTGTTATTTAATTGCACAGTGGGTCATCACAGCGCGATTCGTCACAATGCAGTGGTTGATGGTCGTGATTTACCCGATCATTTTTATGTACCTGCAATGAGTTATATCAATCCCAAAACCGATTTAAAGCAATTTCCACCCATTGATATTTCAATCAGTGAGTTTTCAGAAAGCGTTGTCAGCACCAATATCAAACTGGTTCAAGGCTATAAGGCATTGCACAATGAGTTTTAAAAATTCGCCCAATCTTATTATTCGTAATGCCAATATTGTCAATGAAGGCAAGCAGTATTATTCCGATGTACTGATTCGACATGGTCGGATTGAAAAGATTCATCCCAATATTACAGGGGCTTATCATGCGAAAAATATAGATGCTGAAGGTTCTTGGTTAATTCCTGGCATGATTGACGACCAAGTTCATTTTAGAGATCCTGGTGCAGCGCATAAAGGTAATATTGCTTCGGAATCAATGGCAGCAACGATTGGTGGAATCACCAGCTATATGGATATGCCAAACACCAATCCAGCCACCTTAACTCTAGACGCTTTGACCCAGAAAAAGCAGATTGCAAAACAACATAGTCGGGCCAATTATGCTTTCCATTTTGGAGTCAGTGCGCATAATTTAGATATTATTGAACAGCTTGATCCCAAATCAATCAGCGGTGTTAAAGTTTTTATGGGCGCTTCTACGGGTGATATGCTCGTCGATGATCCTAAAGTTTTGGAACGCTTATTTGCAAATGTTCCAACGGTTTTATTGACTCATTGCGAGTTTACCCCTGCCATTAAAGCCGAAGAAAATTTCTATTTTCAAAAATATGGGGAAAATATTCCAGCAGAAATTCATGCGCAGATTAGAAATAAACATGTCTGCTTTGATAGCTCAAAATTGGCTGTATCTTTGGCCGAGAAATATGCCACACAGTTGCATGTTTTACATATCACCACCGCGAAAGAACTGTGTTTGTTTAAAAATCTGCCTTTAAATCGAAAACATATCACAGCAGAAGTGTGTATCCATCATCTCAGTTTTGATGATGCTGATTATGCTACTTTGGGCCACTTAATTAAATGTAATCCCGCGATTAAAACCCAGCAAGATAAAGATGCTTTGATTAATGCCCTTGCGAATAGTAATCGCTTGGATATTATTGGTACTGACCACGCCCCACATACTTGGGATGAAAAACACCAGTCATATTTTTATGCCCCTTCTGGCCTGCCTTTGGTACAACATGCGTTGCCTGCACTGATGGAGCTGGTTGCCTCAGGTAAACTGAGTATTGAAACACTGGTTCAAAAAACTGCACATCAAGTGGCAGACCTATTTAGGATCAAAGACCGTGGTTATATTCGAGAAGGTTACTGGGCTGATTTAGTGATCCTTCGAGAAAATCAGCAACACATTGCAGTGAAAGATCAAAAAAACTATATGAAATGCAATTGGACACCATTTATGCATAAAACATTTGCTTATGAGGTCAGCACCACAATTGTTTCGGGGCAACTTGCTTGGCATCAACAACAGCTGTTTTTGAATTGTCAGGGACAACAACTTGAAATTAATCGTTAAAATAGCAAGTAACGAATAAATGGCATGAATTTATTCCAAACCTTTGATATTTAAATGGATCATTTTTTAAGTTTAAATATCATTTATGGTGAAATGTTCTCATGATTTTAATTCAATGGGAGAATTTCCATCGAAAGGACTCCCAATATTCGTTTAAACCTAATTGACCTCAGCTTTAACGTTATTTTTCATCTTGCTTTTGCCTGAGCATAAGTCTAAAGTTAACTTTAATGTTAAATGGAAGTCTGTAAAATGAACATTAGCGAGTTATCCAAACAAAGTGGTTTAAGTACCCCAACGATTCGTTATTATGAACAAATTAAACTGCTTCCTAAGGCAAAACGTAAATCTAATGGTTATCGTGAATATAGCGACAATGACCTCAAACAATTATTTCTAATTCAGCAAGCGCAACAAGTTGGATTTTCATTGGCTGAAATCAAAGCTTTCCTGCCTTCAAATGTAGGCAAGTGGGATCATGATATTCTGATTGGATTACTCGAAAGTAAAATCAAAGACATTGAAGATCTAGAACAAAAGTTGTTGATCAGTAAGCAAAACCTACGCAGCATGATCACTGCAATCAATAGTAAGCCTGACGAAATCACCTGTGAAGAAAATGCCAACCGTTTACTGAATCTGTATTATGCCAATGATAAATGTTAAAAATGTCCATGTTATCGGAAAATCATAAAAGCGATTGAGCTTAAATCTCAATTTAAGCTCAGGATTGTGCATAGGTCATTGATAAATTATCTATGATGCTCAAACATTGAAATCTGCAAAACTGCTTGATCAGTATTCTCATCATTACTTTAATGGGTGATCATACCTAAGCATCAGGGAAATCCTCTTTGAGCCACAGCCGCAGTACAGTCTGTCAGGTCTAATCCAACATCTAAACAAAGCACTGTACTTAAGCTGAATGTGAATACTCACGCATACGTTTTTTATACTGACGTGTGCGGCATGTCGTTTCTGTCTGTTGTAATATCAAGGCCCATAAAGGTGAAACCTTAGGATTCGATTTTTTCCCATGACTAAGCTTCTGTAACTGGAATTTGACTGTTGCCATATTGGCAAGTGAAGCTAAGGTTTTATTTTCCCAGTGAATCGGTTTCAATTCAGGTGCGATATTCTGACCTTGTTTCCATGCATTGGGTAAGTTGGGGTCGATCGCTAAGGCTGTTGCAATTCCGACCATATCGATCCCACTGTCAATGACTTGTTCTGCAACGGGTTTACGGCGAATACCACCAGTCACCATAATCGGCATATGGGCAACCTTGCCAATCTCTTGAGCAAATTCTAAGAAATAAGCTTCACGTGCCAAAGTCCGTCCATCTCTGGCTTGACCTTGCATAGCTGGTGCTTCATAACTCCCCCCTGACAATTCAACCAAATCAACCGACAGATCATTTAACATTTTAACCACTTGCTGCGCATCCTCAGCACTAAAACCACCACGTTGGAAATCGGCAGAATTCAGTTTAACAGCAACTGTAAATGTTGATGACACCACTGCACGTACTGCTTTGACAATCTCAATCAAAATACGCGCACGGTTTTCCAAAGAGCCGCCCCATTGATCTTGACGTTGATTGCTTAAAGGCGAAAGGAACTGACTGAGTAGATAGCCATGAGCTGCATGAATTTCTACACCAGTAAATCCAGCCTTTTCACCCAAACGTGCGGTATTGGCAAAACGTTGAATCACTTCGTCAATCATGGCTTGAGTCATTTCAATTGGAGTATTAAAACGATCTGACATTTTACCTAAATCTAGAGCCACAGCAGAGGGTGCCCACGTTGGCTGACCTAAATTTGACTGCATTTGGCGGCCTGGATGGTTGATCTGCAACCATGCTTGCGCGCCTTGAGAACGTGCGATTTGCGCCCAACGTTTGAAATGCGCTAAATTCTGTTCATCTTCCAAGACCACACCACCCGGTCCTGTCATCGCTCGACGATCCACCATCACATTACCTGTAATGATTAAACCGACACCACCATCTGCCCATGCCTGATACAAACGCATGAGCTCTTCTGATGGTGCATGATTGAGATCTGCCATATTCTCTTCCATCGCAGCTTTTGCAATACGATTTGGAATCTGAGTACCATTGGGTAAAACTAATTTTTCAAAGATGTTCATTTTTATAGCCTCATAGAGTATGGACTCACTTTAAGATTAAAGCTCACTTTAATGTCAATCCTTTTTTTGCATTTAATTTTATTATTTTAAGAACTAATTTTATTCAAAGACTTACATCATAATAAGATAATAACGATCTGATACTTTAATAAAAAAAGAGGCCGCAAGGCCTCTATTGATATTCTGTTTTTAAATCAAACGACAACTATTCACTCGCGAATAAACGCCAATAAATCTGGATTAATCACATCGGCATTGACGGTTAACATACCGTGTGAATAACCTTTATAGGTTTTTAATCGGCCATTTTGAACCAGTTTGGCAGAAAGTACCCCTGAGTTTTCATAAGGTACAATTTGATCATCATCCCCATGCATGACTAAAACAGGCACTGAGATTTTTTTCAAATCTTCGGTAAAGTCAGTCTGTGAAAATGCAACAATTCCATCATAATGCGCTTTTGCTCCACCCATCATGCCCTGTCGCCACCAATTCAATACGACGGGTTCTGAAGGTTGAGCATCTGGTCGGTTAAAGCCATAGAATGGCCCCGCTGGTAGATCATGATAAAACTGAGCACGATTTTTAAAAAGCTGATTCTGTAAGTCATCAAAGACTTCTTTGGCTAAACCTTGCGGATTTTTTTCCGTTTTCAGCATAATTGGAGGTACAGCACTGACCAATACGGCCTTGGATACATTTTCCTCGCCATGACGTGCAATGTAGTGAACAACCTCACCACCACCAGTGGAGTGACCAATATGTACTGCGTTTTTAATGCCCAAGTGTTTGACCACTTCTGCAACATCATCGGCATAGTGGTCCATATCATGACCATCCCAGACCTGACTTGAACGTCCATGTCCGCGACGATCATGTGCAACCACACGAAAACCTTCATTTAAAAAGAACAATAACTGAGAATCCCAGTCATCCGAGCTTAATGGCCATCCATGATGAAAAAATAATGCTGGGGCATCTTTCGGTCCCCAATCTTTATAAAAAATATCAACACCATCTTTTGTCGTAACATATGCCATGTTAATTTCTCCTGTGTATGATTTACACTTTGAATAACTTATTGCTGTTCTCATTTATGTCAGTAAATTACAATGTTTGATACGATTCGTATGGACCGTCATTCTATACTAAGGTTAAAGTTAACTTTAAGGTCAATGCTTTTGGTGATTTTCTGATAGCAGAAATGTAAATCTATAAAAAATAAAAATACACAAATATCAGGATTTATTATTGAAAGAAAACAGCTTTATTTTTTTATATAGGATTGTTGAGGCTTTATGTCGTTACATGATTTAAACCATTACAGGTTTTCTGTTCAAAGCTTCAACGACAACCCACAGTATTTTTTATCGGTATAAAAATGAATATAAAAAAGCCAAGACTGGTTTAAAAATCTTGGCTTTAACCTGTTGCAATGGAAGTTAGGCGATACGATATTTTGCCTCTTCAGAAATACGCTGTAATGCCTGACGCTGTTTTTTGAAATAAGGTAAAACATGTTCGCCAAGGCGATAAGCTTCTTCTAAATGTGGATAGCCCGCCAAGAAAAACAGATCAATCCCAATACTGTTATATTCTTGAATCCGCTCGATAATCTGCGAATAACTTCCCACTAAAGCAACACCTGGTGGAATACCAATATAGCCAAAGCCTGACCAAACATTGGGATGAATAAAGAAATCATCGACGTTTTTACTGCCTGCTTTTTCACTATATTCTTTTTCAAAACTCAATACACGTGCCGATCTCAAACCTGCATGTGCAGCAGACGCATGTAAGCGTTGTTTTTCAGCAGCTTCATCCAAATAACGTTGTGCCTCTGCCAACGCTTCTTGTTCACTACGGCGTGCAATCGTATCAATGGATAAGCCGAATTTAATATTATCCCGCCCATATCTCGCAGCACGTTTGCGCACATCAGCAATCAATTCAGCAATTTCACTGGGTTTTTCAGCACGCATTAAATAATAATCAGCATGCTTCGCACCAAACTCACGGGCAGCTTCAGACGATCCTGCCGTACAAATGATCGGTAGTTCAGCTTTATTGAGGGGATATTTTAAACCGCCACCTTCAGCAGAATAATATTTGCCCTGGTAATGGAATGATTCATTATACCAATACCCTTTCACCACATCTAAAAATTCAGTCGCACGGATATAACGGTCATCGTGCGGAGTAACATCCCCAACTTGGCGCTGAATAACCTCAGAGCCGCCGTTGATAATATTCCAAACCAACCGATTCCCTGTGGCACGCTGATACGTTGCTGCACTTTGTACTGCATTATAAGGACTAAAATGATAAGGCTGGAATGCAGTCACAAAGTTTAAACGCTTGGTTTCTCTTGCCAATAAGGAACACACTGTCCACGGTTCTTCACCTGTAGGTGCATTCACCATCAGCGCACCTGCAAAACCATTGATTTCAGCCGCGCGAGCCACTTGGCTAAGATAGTCGATATAGGTAAAGTCATCACCAACTTGGTAATTCGATGTTGCACCAGTATTGTCTACACCTGCGACACGTGACCAATCACCACGATTGCGTGGATCACCTGCTAAGTACTCTGCTTCACCATGTAGTGGTAGACGGGTAAAAAATTCAATTCCCATGATGTTCTCCGTATAACTTAGAATTTAGCAGTCAGAGAAACACCAACTTGACGTGGGTTTCCATAAGTTAAAACATATTGTCCAGCGGGACCATTTGGACGGCCATGTACTTGATATTCTTCATTCAATAGGTTTTTAACGTAAGCATTGACTTGGTATTTGTTATTTGCACTATGGTAGCCAACATTGGCATTCCATAAGGTATATGCTTTTTGGCTTAAGATTGGATCTACCGAATAATCTTGACGGTTTACGAGGAAAAACTCACGGTCACGGTAGCAGGCATCTGTACCTACAACAACACGAGCACCATCATTGAGATTAAAGGTATATTCTCCACCCAGACCGACGGTGTATTTTGGCGAACGGACTAGACTGTTGCCTGTATTATCTGCATTAACCACATTGGTTACCGGGTTTTTATCGACGAAATCGGTATATTCGCTGTCAAGATAAGCACCAGCAAAACGTAAACGTAGATTTTCAGTCACTGAATAATCTAATTCTAATTCAGCACCTTTAACTTCAGCTTTTGGTCCATTGGCGAGAACAGAGGTCACACCGCCACCTTGTCCCTCTGTTGCAACCAGTAAATTGGTTTGAATATCTTTATAGTCATAATAAAAAATATTGGCATTTGCGATTAAATCTCCGTCCAATAACGTAGACTTTAAACCAAGTTCATAACTATTTAAGTATTCAGGATTCACGTCGGCAAGTTGGGTTAAACTGCTGGATAAACCAGTGTTAAATCCACCTGAGCGGAAACCGCGTGCGAATCTAAAATAAGTATTTAAATTAGGATTAATTTCATATTCTGGGGTGATGTCATAGGTCAACTCATTCCAAGTTTTATTGCGACTTGTTGACCCATTTGCATTTGGAGTTGGGTTATAAACTGCATTGCTATAGCCATCTTTTTTCCACCAACTGCCTTTTGTATAGTCTCCCGTTGTGATCTGAGTCAGATTGATATCAATATCTTTTTCTTCACTGGTCCAACGTAAACCACCTGTCACTTTAAATTTATCTGTAAATTTATAAGTACTGTTACCAAAAAGTGCAAAGCTTTGAGTGGCTTGGTTATAGGTTATATCTCTAAATGCTGGCGTAGACGCAGTTTGAGAAGCAGCGCCATTTGGCAATGTTTTATTGACACGTGCACTGACTCCAGTGGAATCTAAATCCTCATTGAAATAATGAAATCCTGCAATCCAACTTAAGCGTTTTTCAGCATCAGAAGCGATACGGAACTCTTGGCTATATTGACGCCATTCATTATCACTATAGCTTCGTGCGACATCATAAGGGGTGTAATCACCATCTGAAATCGACTTTTGTGTGGTCTTATCAAAAGCAGTAATCGAAGTAAAGCTATATCCGCCCCCCAAATCTCCAGTTAAGGTTAATGACGCGCCATCATGCTGAATCTTATTGTTTTCATCTAAATCTAAATTGGTGTCTCGTCCTTTAGGTCTTTCATAAATACCCCAGTATTTACCCACGCTTAAGGAACCATTACTGCCTAAACCATTATAAGTTTGGCTGTGTAGATTGACCAAAGCATCCCATTCATCATTGATTTTGCCTAGCACTTGGAAGCGAAAAGATTTTTTATCCACGTTGCCATAATCTTCACCATTGGCAATATTCTTTGCATATCCGTCACGGTCTTCAGAGTAAAAAGCCCCGCGCACCGCAACATTTTCTGAAATTTTGCCGTTGGCAGCACCTTCAAATGTTCTTAGGTTATGATCCCCTAAACCAATGGTTGCATATCCATTGGGTTTATCTGAAAAATTAGGCTTTTTAGAAATATAATTGACTGCACCCGCAGTGGTGTTTTTCCCATAGAGCGTGCCCTGTGGACCACGTAAAACTTCTATACGCTCTAAATCAAACAAGTCACCTGCACCTGCAACTGGCGCATTTAAGTAAACCCCATCTGCATACACGCCAACAGGAAATACTGTCGATGCAGCCACATCTCCCGTACCTAGACCACGAATATACCAACGTGGACGACTATCCCCATCTGGGTTTTCAGCTGCAGCATTTGGTGTATAGGTTAAAACATCCCCAATAAAAGTAGAACCTTTCGCTGCCAAGTCCTTACCCGAAACAGCAGTAATTGCAGTTGGAACTTTCTGAATATTTTGCGCCCGATATTGTGCAGTAACGATCACATCACTTAATTTTTTGACATCTTTGGCTTTTTCAACCTGTGCTTGTTGTGCTGGTGTAGTCTCGATCTCTTCATTTGCAATAGCCAGTGTTGAAACACTCGCCGTTACGCCCCACATAGCAGTTAAAATACTCTGCCTAATTTTTGTAACCTTAAACATGGTGACTCCATTTAAATAAATCTATTCTTGTTATTGGCAACTTTTGTGCCATTCTATTTATTTAAATATTTTCAAAGTGTTATATAAAAAATCATAAAAAAATTATTTATTTTTGCTGATAGATAGACATTTTTAATTGTCGTATTGTTGTTATTTCAACATTTTGCTGTTTTTTATTTTTAATGATATCTACTAAGAATAAATTTATAAAAAAGCCATACAAAAGTATGGCTAATGCAATCAAAAATAAAAATCTGTTTAATTTAGAATTTATAGCTAAATTGTCCTTGTACCGTCAATGGACGCATTGGCTGTAAAAACTCGCTATTTGCACCAGCTAAACCATTTACGAAATTACGCTCATTGGTCAAATTAAGAATATTTAAGCCCACTGTCCACTGCGGTTGACGATAATAAAGTCCCAAATCTAAATTATAATTATTGGGTACCTTTACGGTCTGACTTAAATTGGTATACCAGTTACTTGTCCACCAGCCCGATAAGTTTAGCCCAAAACCTGACTGGTGCTGATAGTCCACATAAGCACTTGCAGAATATTTAGGAATGCCTGCTGCATCATAACGTCCAGCTTTGCGTTGGTTTAAAGCATTGCTATCGCCCCATACCGTCGCATTGTCTGCATGGAAACCAAAAGGTGAAAAACCAGCCGGAATAATGGAAGAATATTCAGCATTGAGATAGGTTAAGTTTGCCCCGATCGCGATATTTTTTTGTAGCTGCCAACGTAATGATGATTCAAGGCCTTTAATTTCAAAACGCGCCATATTGCCATTGGTATCAGGTGATAAATCGCGCTTCTGTTCAAAACCACTGAGCGTTAACAGAAGTTGATCAGTGATCGGCTCGTATTTCACTCCCACTTCTTTTAATTCACTTTGGCTGTCAAAAGCCAAAGGATTTAGCTGATTTCCAGCGCCCCAAATTAAAAATGGACCAAATACACCCGTATTCAAAGCTGTACTTTTATCATAAGTAAAATATAGGGTACTTTTTTCAGTAGGTTTAATAAAGGTACTGGCTTGATAGCTGAGTAAACTGTATTTATTGGAATCTGAGCGGACATCTGTAGGGACTAAAACCAGTGGATTCTCTAATTTTGCTTTTATAGAACTGTGGTTAATTCCCAGATTAATCCCAAAAACATCATTAAAGGTAAAATTTTGCTGTGTAAATACGCTGTAAGTGTCCCAAAAGCCTGTTCCTGTATAAACTGCTCCACCTCCATTGGGAGGAAAACCGCCTTTTTCAGCATATAAGCCATGACCCACAGGGTACATTCGAGGTAGATTTAAATAGCCAAAATACTGCGAATACTGTGGAACACCAGCCTGCCCAATCCAGCTTCCAGTCGAACCACCATGATTGACCAACCCCAATAAATCTCCAGGGTTTTTCTGTGATGGATCATTGGTTAAATCATAAGGATTGATATTAAAACTATTGTTTGCTGCGAGAGAGGTAAATTTCTCATGCCGATAAGCGCCACCTGTACTGCTTTTATTGTTGATTTTGACACCCAATAGCTCAAAGTCATGATCGCCTAAAAACTCTAAGCGGTTATCCAATAATTCATGGCCCAAATCGGTAAAGAAACTCCCAACAGAATCACCCAAATCACGACTCTTTTGATATAGCGTACTATTGGCCACAGACCAATTTTCATTGATATCTTTGACCAGTTTAAATTGTGTACTAAAGCGCTTTGCACTGTTTTTATCTTCGCTCCGACCAGAAACATCATCATCTAATTTGACTAAGCCATTGCCTGCGATTGATGGATCATAGACCCAGCCTCGAATTGTACCCGCTTGATCAGCAGTAGAACTTGGCAAAGGAGAAGTCTGTACTGGACCTACAGCAATATATTGATTTTTGTCATTCTTCTGCCGAGTTTGCCAACCAATCACTTTAGAGTGAGCTGCACCAGACTCAAAGACTGGAGACCAAAAGTTTGAACCGTTTTGAATAATCGGGGTCGCTCTGCCTTTATAGTAAAGTCCTTGATCAACGGATTGTTGTGTCGCTCTGTTCCAACCATGCGTCACATTAAAATCTGAATAATCGTCATAACTGATATTCCAGTCAACCCGTAGACTGTCATCTGGACGCCAAGCCAAAGCACCATAAAATGCATTAAAATTATTTTTTACATTGTCATAATAGTCATCTGTTCGTTGTGCTGTTGCACTGACACGAAATGCCAATTCTTTAGAAATAGGTGCAGTATGATCAATACTGACTGAGAAATTAGGCTCAGCACCTTGCCCTGCATAAATTGAACCCACTGATCCCGAAATCGTGGTTTCTGCTTTATTAAAATTCGGTTTTTTGGTGAGATAATTAATATATCCCCCTGAACCTGAGGTCGGTGCAAAAATTACCCCCGTTGGTCCTGCAACAATATCAGCAGCTTCATAGGCATTTAAATTGGTCGGATGTCGGGTACTGTATATTCGTTGGCTATCTTGAAAAACTTCGGAATTTTGCCCACGTATCTGTGGCGCGAAATTGGCATTTTGCCCACCTCCTCTGGTGATACTTGGAGCATACTTAACCAAATCATCTGCACTACGAATAACATCTTCACGAAACTGTTGTTCTGATACTTGTGAAACGACACGTGGGGTATCTAATACAGAACTATCCGTCCCATAAATCGAAGTGACTTTACGCTTGGGGAGAATGGTGGTTTTTTTATTTGCCCCTGTCACCACAACATCAGCTAAGGTAATTACATCACCATCAGAATCCTTGGCTTGCTCTGAGGTTTCTTCAGCAAAAATAGCACATGGAAAAATTGCCCCAAATAGCCCTAGCGCAATCACCAGTGGCTTTAATTGAAAGTTCTGTTTCATATCACACTCAGTAAAATACATTTACACTGCGTTACGCAAAGCCTATGCCAATCTTTAAATAGGCAAAACTCAAATATAAAACATTGATTTTTATTACTTTTAAATAGCCCTCATTGATATACAGATTTTATTCATGTTTATTTTTTCAACAGAAATGCTGAAAAAGCAACAGTGACAAAAAACACAACGCTTATAATTAATTGATAAATATTAGAAAAATATTAAAAAGAATTGGCATTCATTGTGCAATCTCCTCTGGATAAGTTCTAACTGAGTATTTTTAATGACACATGAAACCTTGTTACTCTCACGTCGAAAATTTTTAACCCAAAGTCTAACTGCACTAGGTGGCGTTTCTTTAATCAGTGGTTTATCTGCTTGTGGACAATCTCCACAACCTAGCGCTGAATCCGAAAGTTCACTTTCCAGTACCCCTAAGCATGGTGGAACAATTCGATTAGGGCTGATTGGTGGACAACAATCAGGTAGCCTTGACCCTCACCTTTCAGCTTCAGGAAGTGGGATTACCCGTGGATTTGCGATTTATAATAAGCTCTGGGAATGGGACGAAAACATGCTTCCTCGTCTTGCTTTGGCTGAATTTGCAGAACCTAATCATAATGCCAGCGAATGGACCATACGACTGCGTAAAGGTTTAGAGTTTCATCATGGTAAAACCGTCAGCGCAGATGATGTCATTTTTTCATTGCAACGATTAACAGATCCAAAGCTTGCCTCACCTTTTCGAAATCTTGTGCAATGGATTGATCGTGATCGTATCCAAAAATTAGATCAATATACAGTACGCATTCCTTTTATTAGTTCAATTGCTGGCTTTGTGGCGCTGCCTGAAACTTGGGTCAATTTTGGCGGTATTGTCCCCACTGATTTTGATCCCATTCATAACCCTGTGGGCGCAGGTCCTTATAAAGTCAAAGAATTTATCCCCGGTCAACGTTCTGTCTTTACTCGGTTTGAAAACTATTTTAAAGCAGATCGGCCTTATGCAGATCGTTTTGAAGTCATTGACTTTAAAGATCAAGTTTCTCGACTAAATGCATTATTGGCAGGACAAATTGATCTTGCAAATGCGATTTCACCTGAATACATTAAAATTTTAGAGCAAGCAAAACATATTCAAACGGTTCGTTCTCAAACCAATACCCACAATAGTTTTGACTTTAATACTCAACAGGCACCATTTAATGATCCCAAAGTCCGCCAAGCATTTCGTTTAATCGCCGATCGTCAAGAGCTGATACAACGGGGTTTAAACGGTCAGGGACGCATCGCCAATGATTTATATTCGCCACAGGATCCAGCATTTCTAAATTTGCCACAACGTCAACAAGACATTACAGAAGCCAAGAACTTATTGGCTCAAGCGGGCTTTAAAGATGGCTTAAGCGTTGAACTGATTACCCCCGTTGGCAACGTCCAACCTGCCCTGATATTTGCAGAACAAGCAAAGAAAGCCAATGTCAGTATTCGGGTCAAACAAGTTGATTTAGCCACATTTAATGGACCTGATCGAAGTAAATGGCAATTCTCCAGTAATGCAACCAACGTGGGTACACCGTATTTATCCACTGCTGTAGTGAATGATGCGCCAATTTCAACAACCAATCGTGTCAACTTTAAAGACCCAGAATATAGTGAGCTGTTTTATAAAGCACTGGCTGAACCCGATTTAGCCAAGCGTAAAGTGTATTTGGCTCAGGCACAAAAAATTCAACATGAACGCGGTGGAATGCTGATTTGGGGTTTTAGCCATAGCATAGATGCTGCATCGAAACAGATTGGAGGATTAGCGGCAGAACACACTATTTTCCCAACGTGGCGTTTTGAGAAATTATGGAACAATCAAGCCTAAAATAAAATTTACAGAGCCTTAACACCATCAAGCGGCTACTGTAGTCAGCGATCTTCTGACTTTTCAAGGACGAAAAGTCAATCCAGTATGGGGCTCTAATGATGCATCCCGACTATTGCTGCCCAACACAACGACCTTAATGTTGCTGATCAAAATTGTGAATAACACATTCATTTTGTACACATTCAGTTTATAAAAATCAGGCTTATATAAATCATGCTTATACAAAGTAATAAAATTTGAACGCTGTTTTAATTTTAACTACTCATATTTTTAGGCACTAAAAAAGCTGCCGTAGCAGCTATTTCATTCAGCATCCAAAGACTACTTGGGTACGGTAATCACAGATAATTTTTCTACCCCTACTCGCTCAATACTGGCAAGTAATTTTGCAACTGTTCCATAAGGAATGGTCTCATCGGCATTTAAATTCAAAGCCAATTTAGGGTTACTGTTTTTACGTGACTGGATCTCTTTTTCAAAACTTGCCAAAGTTACTTTATCCTTGTCAAGGAAGATTTCTCCTTGCGGATTAACACTAATGACAACCGCTTTATTCTGATCCGTTGACTGCGTTGGTGCAGCCTTGGGTAAATTTACTTTCACGGTATTGGTTAACAGAGGCGCTGTAACGATAAACACGATGAGTAAAACCAGCATCACATCAACCAATGGCGTAATGTTAATTTCACTCACCACATCATCTTCTTGGGAGGTTGAAACGGCCATTATGCAAACACTCCTTTTTCTTTGACTTCTTTACTAGATGCATCATGATTGACTACAGTATTTCCAGTGGTATTTTTTGGCTTAGCGACAGGTAACTGAAAGCCCGCTTTTTGATTTAAACTGACAAAATCAGTGGCAAAATCATCGAGGTCTGCACCGATGGTTTTAACTTTACGTATGAAATAGTTATAAGCCAACACAGCGGGTACCGCCACAGCAATACCAATACCTGTAGCAATCAAGGCCTCACCAATTGGCCCTGCAACCACATCCATACTTGCATTACCTGAATGTGCAATGGCCTGTAAAGCATGAATAATCCCAAACACTGTTCCAAATAGTCCAATGAACGGTGCGTTATTGCCAATCGAAGCCAATAATGCAGAACCTTTTTCCAATTGACGACGTTCAGTTAAAATTTGCTTGCGTAAATGACGCTCTAATAAATCCTGACGACTCCAACTGTTTTGCAAATCTTGATGAGTCTTTTCATCTGCCTCAATCAAGGTTTGAAAACCGGCATTTGCAACACGAGCTGTAGGGCCTTCACCTTGTTGTGATTGAGTCACTGCCTCAGGCAAATTTTTGGCTTTCCAAAAGGCTTCGACAAAGACCTTACTTTGCTTGCTGGCTTTCTGTGTCTGTACCACTTTAACCACGATCAACACCCATGTGACGATGGAGAAAGCAACCAATAACCAGATTGTGCCGTCATGGATCAATGAATTTATGTCTGTCATGTAGATATCCTCTTAATTTAAAATAAGTTATTTCGGTAATTGATAATGAATTGGAACATCAACCCAACCTTCGACAGGTGTTTTACCTTTTAAGGCCGGTGAAAATTTCCATTGCTTTACTGTTCTTACAGCCGCGCTGTCTAAAAGTTTTTTGCCACTACTTTGTTTGACAGTTACGCTATCTGGGCTACCGTTTGGCAATACTTTGACCCTTAAAATCACCGAGCCTTCCCAACCACGTTCTAAGGCCTGTTCTGGGTACTCTGCTGCGGGGTTGCTTAGATAACCTGCATAACCCTTGGCTTCTGTCACAGGTAAATTGTCATCAGCAGGCTTCACTGGTTCTGCTGTTTTTGGAGCAGGTTCCGCGCTCAGTTTTTTGCTTACAACAGGTTCCTCAGTTTTTTGAACTGTGTCTTTCGCAATGGGTTTGACAATCGGTTTGGCTTGCTCCACAGTTTTTTGAACAGGTTTCGGCTGTTCGATAGGTTTCGCAATCGGTTTTGGTTTTTCGACCACAGGCGGAATTTTGGGTTTTTGCGTCACTGGTGGAATTTTAGGTTCAATGACTTTAGGTGGTTCCACTGGTTTGACAATTTCAATCACCACGGGTTCTGGCTTTGCAATGTCCAAAGCTGGTGTCGGTAATTGTTTTGCGATATACCAAATACCCAAATGTGCTGCAGCAACCGCAATGATCGCGATCCACAATTTATTCAATTTTGCTGGAGGTGATTGACTCACATCCAAATGATGTCGTGTAAATGGGTCTGATATGCCAGTTGCAGTTGAAGCAGATGCATATTGCCCAAATAGCAACGCCCGCTGATGGGGATTAAATATTCGTTCACTCATGGCAATTTAAACTAAAAAATAAAATACTGTATTGAAAATTGCACAAGTCATGCCAACAATATAAGCCACTAATTTTTATAAATTTAATTAAAAACACTCTTCGATTTGTCAGTAAAGCTGTTGGTTTTAAGACAGTTCTATGCTGTTGAAACAACAAGATCCCTCTGATATCTCAAAGGGATCTAAACTTATTATTTTAATTTATATCCAACCAAGGGTAAGACTTCTTCAGCAACCCGATATGCTTCTTCCAAATGTGGGTTACTGGCGAGAATAAAATGCCCAACGCCAATGTCGATATATTCTTGTAAGCGCTGTGCCACTTGTTCATAACTCCCCACTAAAATACAGTTTGGCCCACCCCTTACATTTGACATACCAGCCCAAACATTTGGACTGACAAATAAGTCTTCAAAACGATTGCCTTGTGCTAAGGCCTGCTGACGTTTTGCACCAACCGACTCAGTATCTTTACGTTCAAATGCATTGCCATCAACAGCGATGGTTTCATACATCTGTTTAAGCTCTTGAAACGCTTGTTCCTGTGTGGGGCGTGCCAAAATATCAATACGCATACCAAACTTTACCTTATGGTCTGGGGTATTTTGTGCAAGGAAGGATCGCGCCTGTTCAATCACTTTTTTCTGCTGTTCAACAGGTTCCCCCCATGTTAAGTGGATATCGGCATGCCGACCTGCAACTTGTAGTGCCGCTGGACTTGCTCCCGCTAACCACAAACGAGGAACGTCATATTGATTCATTGGGTATTTCAAACCACCTTGTTCAACGTGGAAAAACTTTCCATCATAGTCAAAAGGTGCCTGATGCGAATACCCTTTTACAAACTCTAAAAATTCATTGGTTCGCGCATAGCGCTGATCATGTTCAATAAAATCACCATAGGCACGTTGCTGTGCCCCACCGCCACCTGAAATCACGTTCCATTCAACCCGTCCCTGACTGAGACGCTGCAAACTTGCTGCCATTTGGCTTGCGTATGCAGGATGGATAAACCAAGGTTGAATCGCAATCAATAATCGGAGTCTTTTGGTTTCTCTTGCCAATGCCGATGCCAGCACCCACGGTTCTTCAGTATGTGGAAAAGCAGGAATCAATGCGCCGTGAAAACCCACGATATCTGCGGCTTTTGCTACCTGTTGTACATAATCATAGTAGGCAAACAATTCATCTTGATGTTGAGGTGCCACACGTTGAGGGGATTGTACTGCTGGGCCCAACTGGTTCCATTCACCTCGTGTATGTAACTGATGTGCTCGACGACCATCCCCATGCACAGGGATTCTCCATAAAAATTCAACAGACATAATACTTCTCAATAATTTAAAGGTTTTACACGCTATCGTGAGTGATACAACTCATGAGCAGAAACCATGCCGTTTTTTATTCAATATTGAATTCATCTATATTGTTGTTTTATCTAAATATTATAAAAACCCAGCTAAACATGGTGTTGAAATTTCAACACTTATCCATCCAATACTGTCGGTTTCACAACATAACCTGTTTGATCCATTCAAATAACACCAATCATAAAAACATAACAAACTGATTTATATAAAATAATTATTTTGGCTTGGTTCTTGCTCTATCCCCTTATATTTCTAGATTTTTATGATGATATGCGTATTTTTTCTGGTCTTTTTTTAAGTTTTAGTCTTTTAGGATTGGTTGCTTGTGGCGTACACAAAACCGAAGATCCAAACCAAAGTAAAACCAGTCAACAACAGCTTCGTATTGCGGTTGTGGCCAATGGAACTTCTGGCGGTCTGGACTTTATTGGTGTACCACAACTTATTGCACAGGACCCCATTTTTCTAAAAGCATTAAAGCAGAAAAATATTGAATTAAAGTGGGAACCTGTAACCACTGCGGCTGTGGCCACCTTAGTCAATGAAAGCTTTATCAACAATAAAATTGATTTTGCTTTTTATGGCAATCTTCCTGCGGTAGTACTCAATGCCACTGGTGTTAGAACACAAATTGTCGTCCCTGGCGGAGTCGGTAATAATGTTTATTTGGTGGTTCCAGCGGATTCACCCATCAAAACCATTGAGGACCTCAAAGGTAAAAAGATTGCCTTACATCGTGGTCGTCCTTGGGAAATTAATTTTGCTCAATTGATACAGAGCAAAGGTTTAAAGCTTAAAGATTTTCAAATCATCAATCTCAATCCACAGGCGGGAGCTGCTGCTTTATCCGCTAAAAGCGTCGATGCATTTTTTACCTTAAGTGATGCGCTCACTTTACAAGATCGCCATCTTGGCAAAATTATTTGGTCATCGCAAAGTCTACCCGCTGACTGGAAAATGCGTGCTGAACTATGGGGACGCAAGACTTATCTGGATCAACATCCAGACACAACCCAACTACTTGCTGATGCGACAGTACGGGCAATGCAGTGGATTTCACAGCATCAAGATGAATTCCAACAAAGCCAAACCAAATTTGGTCAGCCTCTAAGTGTGATTCAACGCGAAAGTCAAAATACCAGCAGTAACTGGCAACAAGATTGGTCACCTGAGTACCAAGTGGATTTTCTTAAACAGCATTATGCAAAAGTCATCGACCATGCTGTAAAAAACCAATTGATTCAAACGCCAATCAAAGCTGAAGAGTTGCTCAATGCTCAGTTTACCAGTCAAGCCATTCAAAATTTACAAACACTTGATATTCAACATAAGCAAGGAAACTAGGTCATGAAAATCCTCGTAAATCCGCTTATCGAAAAAAAAATCGTGGCGATCAAAGCACCATTATGGAGGCGATTGTCTTCTGAGCAGGTCTATCGCTTGCTCTCATTCCTTTCACCCATCTTGGCGTTACTGGTTTGGCAATTGATTAGCTATTTACAGATTTTTCCAACCCAAATTTTAGTGCCACCTATAACGGTATGGCAGACATTTCTTGCCTTGTTGCAAAGTGGTGAACTACAACTGCATTTAAAAGATAGCCTTTCTCGACTGCTGATGGGTTTTTCAATTGCGGCCACCTGTGCGATTTTGTTTGGCATTGCCTATGCATCTCTCACCTCTTTCCGAAATTACACTTATATTTTGTTCAATATCCTTTATCAAATTCCAATCTTTGTGCTTATTCCTATTTTTATTTTGGTTTTTGGAATTGGTGAACTATTTAAAATTTTACTGATTATTAAAGCCTGTTTTTTTCCAATCGCACTCACAACAGCTGATGCTGTTAGAAATATTCCTAAAAAATATATTGAATTGGGCCAGATCTACAAACTAAAAACTCCAGCATGGTTGAGATACATCATCATCCCTTGCATCCTCCCACCATTAATCGGTGGACTGCGGATTGCTCTAGGTCGTGCTTGGTTGATTTTGGTGGCCGTTGAATTACTTGCTGCAGGCACTGGCATTGGTCAAATGATGGAGCTCGGACGACAAATGTTACGTTTAGACGTTGTCATGGTCGGAGTTTTTATTACAGGAATCATTGGTTTTGCTTTAGATAAAACTTTACGTCAGCTCGAACAATATCTTGTATCACCTGCATTGAGTTCAAGGGGGAAATAATGTCACAGCATCCACTGAACTTAAAAAGTGCTTTTGCGCAACCACTGATCTTGATCAAAGGTCTGCTGCTACCGCTCCTTTTACTGGCTTTATGGCAATACAATTCAAGTTTAGGTGCCAGTCATGCCTATGCATTTGTGCCTTTACAGAAGGTGTATTTTGCTTTTATTCAGCTGCTTGAAACAGGTGAATTATGGTTAAACACATGGGGAAGTCTTAAAAAAGCTGGACTGGGGTTTTTACTTGGCTCGACAACAGGGCTACTACTCGGCGCCTTACTTGCCTATTCAAAAATTTTAAATGCCTTGGTTTCACCATTATTTAATAGCATTCGCCAAGTACCCTTACTTGGTTTAACCCCATTGATTGCACTGTGGTTTGGCAATGGTGAGCAGGCAAAAATCTTTATTATTGCGCTTGCTTCTTTTTTCCCGATGGTGATTAACAGCTTTCAAGGGCTAAGTCATTATGACCAGAAATACAGTGAAGTCGCTCGTATTTACAAATTATCTTTTTGGCAGGAATTTAAAAAAATCCGTTTCCCTCAAGCTCTCCCATATATTTTAACGGGGTTGAATTTAGCGGTGCCTTTTACATGGATTACCACAACTGCCAGTGAGCTGTTATTCAATGCTGGTGCAGGCTTAGGCAATTTAATGATGAAAGCTGAAATCAATGCCGAAATGGATATTTTGTTGGTGTGTGCAATCACGGTCACCCTCAGCGGTATTGGCATGACGCTTTGCATTCACTTGATTTCTAAACGACTACTGCAATGGCGTGTTTAACTGAATCACCCATCTCATCAGGATATTGATATGAGCTTTTCCTTACTCTCGATTAAAAAACTCAATAAATCATTTTATCGAGATCAACAAACTTTCACCGTATTAGATGGTATTCATCTCGATATTCAACAAGGAGAATTTATTTCTATTGTCGGAAGCAGTGGCTGTGGTAAATCGACCTTGTTGCGCTTAATTGCAGGATTAGATAAAGACTATCAAGGTGAGATTTTACTGAATCAAACACCAATACAAGGGACAGATTTAAAACGAGGTTTAATTTTTCAGGAGCACCGTCTATTGCCTTGGCTCAGTGTTTCCGAAAATATTCATTTAGCGCTCGAAGAAACCGACTTAAGCCGTGCCGAAAAAAATGCCCGTGTGGCAGAACATCTTACAATGGTGGGTTTAAAAGGTTTTGAAAATGCTTATCCACATGAGCTATCGGGTGGTATGGCGCAGCGGGTAGCGATTGCACGAGGCTTGGTTAATCAGCCTGATATTTTACTTTTAGATGAGCCCTTTGGTGCTTTAGATGCAATTACACGTAGCCATCTGCAAACTGAATTACAACGTATTTGGCAAGATCAAAAGATCACCATGATTCTAGTTACACATGATATAGAAGAAGCGGTTTATCTGGGTGATCGCGTGATCGTAATGTCTGCTCGACCAGGAAAAATTAAAGAAATCATTCAAGTTCCTTTGACCCATCCAAGACATAAAGACAGCGAATTATTATTTAACTATCGTAATCAAGCACTCAATATGCTGGACCATAGCGCATAATGAAATCGAATATTCATCGATATAAATATTATTTAGAAAATATATTCAAGCATGATATTTATATCAGCAAGTTTTAAATTATTAAGGAAATATGAAATGGGTTTATCAATTTGGCATATATTATTATTTGCCGTGATCGTTATTTTATTATTTGGTACATCAAAACTTAAAAACTTAGGTAAGGATTTAGGTGGTGCAATTAAAGATTTTAAAGACTCGGTTCATTCTGATGATCAAAAACTGTCTGAAACAAATCAGCCTAAAGAAATTCATCATCTCGATTTAAATAAAGAAAAAAACACTAACCGGTGAGTACTAAATCATTATGTTCAATATCAGTTTTGGTGAACTTTTGGCTTTTGCTGTTATTGCACTGATTATATTGGGACCTGAAAAGCTCCCTCAAACATTAAGGGTGGGATTACTTAAATACAGAGCCCTTAAAAATAACCTTAACAAAATCCAGCTAGAGTTAGAAAATGAACTGGAATTGCTTGAACTAAAAAGGATCATGCAAGAAGAGCTGCTCAAAATAAAACAAAACGAGGAGCTACTCAAACAGCAGCTTGCACAAATGCAACACGAAATCCAAAGTGTACATAGCGCTGTTGCTATAGCACATCAAGTGCCCCCTTATCCCACACATGATTATGTTTATCAAATCTCTGCATGTGAATTAAAAGTACCCTTTTTAATTTACACAACATCATCCAATATCTTGCGTGAGGATCAAGCTGCATGACCGAACAAATACTCAGTGAAACACTCACTGAAATGAAATATAGCGAACATTTAAAAGAGCTTAGAAAGCGTTTGATCTATAGCATTGCTACAGTCTTAACTATTTTTTTACTATTATTGCCCCTTGCGCAACACAATTATCATTTTTTGGCTCAACCCTTAATATCCCGATTGCCTAAAAATTCAACCATGATAGCTACAGATGTGATGAGTACATTTTTAGCGCCCTTTAAACTCAATATTTATTTTGCAATTTTATTAGCGATTCCCTTTATTCTTTATCAATTCTGGCGCTTTATTGCACCTGCTCTATATCAAAGTGAAAGAAAATTTGGCGTGGCGCTTGTACTCTCCAGCATCGGTTTATTTTATCTTGGCATCTTATTTGCCTATTATTTGATTCTGCCTTTGGCGTTAAACTTCTTTGTCTTAGCTTCACCAGATAATGTTTTACCGATGACTGATATCAACAGTTATCTTGATTTCTGTCTCAAGCTTTTTCTGGCTTTTGGTATCGCCTTTCAAATCCCTGTACTCACCTATATTCTTATTTTTATTGGTATTCTTTCTATTCAACAATTGGAACATTACCGTAAACACATCATTGTTTTATTTTTCTTTATCGCAATGTTTATTACACCCCCTGATATTTTTAGCATGCTTGCACTGGCAGTACCAATGTGGCTTTTGTTTGAACTGGGTTTATGGATCACAAAAATGACCAGCCCAAAATAAAACATCCATGGGTAAAATGGATGTTTCTATTGCACAGCCCAATTAAACAATTTCATTTTTATTTGGTAATAAATTATATCTTGATAACAAATTACGTAAAACATTGCGCGACAGTCCTAACATTTTTGCAGTCTTAACCTGATTATTCCAGCAACTTGAAAAAGCGGTATTGACGATTTTATCTTCAATGATGTGCCATGCTTCACCATCATATTCTTGAAATAAACGCTTGAGTACATCCTCAAACTCTTGAATCAAATCATTATCTGGTAAAACGCTTGAGCCACCCTCCTCTGAAAACCTTAAATGTTCAATATCAATGGTTTTGCCACCACTGATGAGCAGTGCATAATGGATATTATTTTCAAGCTCACGGATATTTCCCGGCCAACTATAGTTGAGCAGCGCATTTCTGGCGCGATCACTGATGTTGGGTTTCGGCGTAATCATCTTTTGCGAATAGGAGTTTAAGAAAAAATCCACCAAAGGCAAAATGTCACCCTTACGCTCTCGCAATGGTAAAATATTTAGCACAACCACATTTAGGCGATAGTATAAATCTAAACGGAATTTATTTTCCGCGACAGCTTTACGCAAATCAACATGTGTACCAGACAAGATGCGTACATTAATCGGGATCGGTTTACGTCCACCGACCCGAACAACTTCCTTTTCTTGCAATACACGTAACAGTTTTACTTGCAAAGACAACGGCAACTCACCCACTTCATCCAAGAACAAAGTTCCGCCGTCGGCTGTTTCAAAAATACCAGGGCGTGTCTTATGCGCACCCGTAAATGCGCCTGCTTCATAACCAAACAATTCAGATTCTGCAAGTGTTTCAACTAAAGCACCACAATTGACAGCAAGAAATGGCTTATTTTGGCGATCACTTTTCAAATGAATTTCACGTGCGATTAATTCTTTACCTGTACCTGATTCACCTTGGATGATCACACTGGCAGAACTTGGTGCAATGGTTTCAACTTGGCTTAATAGCTTACGAGAGTTTTGATCAGAAAATATAATCGCTTTTGCTCTTATTGGCTTAATTGGCACACCATTATCAGGCAAGGTAATTACTTTATAATCATTATCCAAATAGGATTTCATAATTAACCCTTTAAATAGCTGAGGAGGATATTAAAATAGAATAGTACAATTCTATTACAAAGCTGATAAATAATAATTACAGATATTTAATCCTAAATTTATATATTGAATGATTTAATAGGCGTTTTTGCTTATGCATTTATAATCAATGTATTTCTATTTTTATGCAATGTTGCTTTTTAAACAATATGTCTGTCAATTGATCATATATAAACAGATTACAATAATATTTTTGAAAAAATTATATATTTTATCTCCCCTCACTATTTGGCACCTATTTTGCTCTTTTATTTAAAATTTACAGCATAGGTTAAATGATGAGCATAGAGTTTGTGGGTATGGTTTTTCCAAATCAATGGTCTGAAACCAAAGGAACCCGAATTGGTCATAAAATTGATCTCGAATATTTACGTTATCATGCTCGTGCACATGAATATGCAGGTTTTGATAAAGTTTTAATCGCCAATGGACCAAGTAGCCCTGATAGTACCCAAATCGCAGCTTATCTGGCACAACAGACTGAACGACTTGGATTTATGATTGCACATCGCCCTGCGCTGATGACGCCTAATCTGGCTGCACGTTCCTTTGCCACACTGGACCATACCACTGGCGGAGGACGCATTCGTTTACATGCCATTACGGGAATTACCGCTGAACCGCAAGAAGGTGATTATATTGTTGATAAAATTCAACGTTATGAACGCACGGGTGAATATCTAGATATCATCCAAAAGCTTTGGAAAAGTGAGCAACCGATTCACTATGAAGGCAAATACTTTAAACTGGAAAATGCTTTCTGCCCTTTAAAACCGGTCAATGGAACTTCTATTCCGATTTCATTCGGTGGTTCTTCGGATATTGCCTACGATATCGCAGTGCGTCATGCAGATCTTTATTCGCTTTGGGGTGAGCCCTTAGCGGGCGTGAAAGAGCAGATAAATAAACTTAAAAAGGCAGCAGAAGCAGCCAATAAACCCCAGCCGCAGGTCAGTTTATCAGTACGTCTTATTATTGGGCCAACAGAACAACTCGCATGGCAACGAGCACAACAAATTTTAGCTGATATTCAGCAAAATCCAACCTTCAAAAATAATGGCTCACTTTCGGGACATAAAATTAAAGGCGTAGGTTCACAACGGTTACTGGCAGCAGCACAACAAGGTGATCGCCATGACCGAGCCTTATGGATGCCAACTGCAAGCGCAGTTGGGGCCTATGGTGATACCACCGCCCTTGTCGGAACGCCTGATACGATTATTGCCGCATTACTTGATTATGTAGATCTGGGCGTCACCACCTTTTTAAATCGTGGTTATGATCCAATTTACGATACTGTGGACTATGGTCGTTATATTATTCCTGCGGTACGAGCTGAGGCGGCCAAGCGAAACAAACAGATTGCCTAAGTCCTCAAGCTAAATAAAAACCGCTCATTTAATCGGATTGAATGAGCGGTTTTTATTGCTTGCTAATTTAAGGTCTTGTCATAACCATGAGCATCATTATGAGGGATGGTTATTTTCTTCTGATTTTCTATTGTAAATCTGGTTTGCAAATGGACTGAATCTTCTCCCCTGCAATCACCTTTTTGGCAAATGGAACAGAATCTTGTAGGGAAGCATTCACTGTCTCACTATGTCCCAATCCATGATACAAATGCCCTTCAACGACTGTACCTGCCTTACATGCATCCGCCACCAACTTCATTTGATTACGTGCATCTGGTGTACGATCATTTGCCCCAGTGCCAATAAATAATGGATGATTGATTTTTAAGGTCGGGTAATAACCATAATCATTGGATTGTTTTTCCTGTAATTTTTTATAGATCGATGGTGGATTCGCCTTATAGGCTTGCGCAGGTGAAAGTCCTGCTGTTTGAATATCTCCCATAAAACTGGTCAAACAGGCATTTCTTGCTTGTTCCACCAAAGGCACTGCTTCAGCGGTAAAAATATCTTCAGTTTTGATTTCAGGAAATAAGCTTTGCGTCACTAAAAAACTATAAATACCATATGCTAAGGATGGACTGACTTCATAAGGATTTAACTTTAACTGATTCTTTTCAGCTGTTGCCTCTGGGTCCTGATAAATCACCCCTGTGCCAATAGATCCTTTAATATTTAACTCTGGTGCATAGGTTGCTGAATAAGCTGAAGCTGAAACAGCCCCCGCCCCACCTTGAGATTGCCCCACAATAACAAAACGATTTGCTAGAGGTAATTTCGTTTTAAGCGCAGCTCGACCGCTGTCTAAAATACTATAAGCAAGCATTGGATTATTGATCAACAAGTGCGGGCCAGCCACACCAAGTCCTTCATAGTCAGTTGCTACTACAGCGAATCCTTCTTTTAACCATCGATTTAAATATTGTACATCTCGATAAGATCGTCCATTCCAAGAAGGTGCGCAGGCATCTGCTAGACCAACCGTACCATGTGCCCATAACACAACAGGCCAACCTTCTTTCGGTGGCGTACCTTTAGGAAGATGTATCGTCCCAGAAACCACAATGGGGGTCTTACTATCCCGTCCACTTGTTGAACTATATAAAATATGAATGGCCGTACTATCATTGTCCAAACGGATATAAGGGTTGCTGATGTCCTCTGTCTTTAACAGTTTTCCAGCTTGTTCTGGAATCGCAGCTTTCCATGTATAAAATGCTGAAACACGTCCATCCCCATAACGATCTTCAGGCTGAGGGGCTTGCTGGGCATTTGCCATTCCAGCAGACGTTAGTATGCTTGCGACAAAAACGGATTTAACCACATTAGATATAAAAGTATTTTGCATTTTCATGACCTTGAAACCTATTTAAAAACTGTTTTAAAAATTTGTTTTTTAATTTAAAAGTCGTAACTTACACGGCCATATAAATACGTTCCAAAGGCACCTTCTGGCGCATTAAAACTGTATTTGACGATGTTCCCTACAGATGAGTCTTTGGCTTTGTCTGGGTAACTGTTAAATAAATTATTTGCGCCCAGATTGAATTTCAGCCCTTTTACCCACACATCTGCTTTGTAGCCAAAGTCCAAATCAGCAATCCATTGCGGATCAAAGGTCTGATCCAATGAAGTATTGGTATTATTTAAAGTGGTCCATTTATCATAACGACGGACTGCGGCATTGATACTCCACGCTTGATTTGACCAAAGTGCCCCCAATGCTAATTTGGTTTTTGGCGCTGTAGATTCAATTAGGCTTTGGGTATTTCGACCAGCAATACTGGAGACTGGAATTCGCTCACCTTTTGCAGTGATTGAGTCTCGGCTGTCAGTGATTTTATTTTTATGATAAGCCAAGCCTAAATTCAGCTTTAACTTGCCATATTGTTCAAGATCAAGATCATGTTTTAACGCGAACTCCAAACCACGCGTTTGCGTATCTAATAAATTATTAAAAAACGCCACATTGGCAATATTTGCATACGGCGTATTTGCAAAAGCATTATTGATCACGCTGCCAGTAATATTGTCAGAAAGTAAAATACGATTTCGAATATCGATTTGATAAAGATCTAAAGTTGCAGAGGTATTGATAAATGGTTTGAGTACCAAACCTAAAGAATAATTGGTCGATTTCTCAGGCTTAAGTGAAGTTCCACCAATCAGTAAAGCCGCTTCACTTCCCGCAACTAAAGTCCTTTGCTGTACATCTTGCCAACCTGTCGGAGTTTGCACCGTTTGTACACTATAAGCGGAGTATCCTTGCTGGGCTAATGACGGTGCGCGATAACCTGTATTGACAGATCCACGAAGGGTCAACTGCGGAGAGATATCATATTTGGCAAAGAGTTTGCCGTTGGTTGTCGAACCAAAGTCTGAATATTTTTCTGTTCGAATAGCAGCACCAACATTTAAATCTTTTACAATATCGGCTTCGAGATCCAAATAAATGCCGTACACATCTCGACTAATTTTGCGTTGGTCTTGATCTGTAATACCCGCGTATATACCTGGGATACCCGTACCTAAAGCCGTACTTGGATTAAAATAGGGTCCACGGGTATAAGCAATGGGGTCGCCTGCATTTTGTTTATATTGTTCCCAACGGTATAGCGCTCCCGTCGAAACAGTCAATGGACTGGCTAAACCATCAATTGCAAAATCACGACTATAGTCCAGTCCTGTATTGAGTTGGGCAAAAATGTTTTCCCCTAAATCATAATGAGAAGGTGAATCTGCACCATAACTTGGGTTAATGCCATTGCCTTGTTCAGTGCTGACTTTGTTTTGTCCATAAGTGGCATACAGGTCATATTTTCCTGAAGTCTGGTTGCCTTGTTTAACCCCAAACGTGGTCGCAAAATCATCCACACTGACTAAACTCAAAGGTGAGCGTCCATCAGGATAACGTTGCTTAAAATAAATGGATTGATTCAGTACTGTTTTGGTGGTTGGAGGTTCATAAAAATTTTCCCCGATGGTCTTACGATGCCCATAACTACTAAAACCATACAAGGCAATTTCATCAGTTAAAGGTAAATCTAAATTCGCAGTGATATTGATTTGGTCTTTTTGTTCAGGAGAACCAAATTTCCAAGTTCTAAATGGTGTGTTCTGCTCGGTATATTGGGCTTGGGTTGAACCATCATAAAATGTTCGCGTATCTGGTGCAGTATTACTTGCAGCTTCACGCTTTCCTAAATCTACAGCAACAGTTAAAGCACCATCATTGGGTAATTCAAAGCCTTTCCAAAGATTGATTTTATGCTGTTCACCATCCCCTTGTGTATAGCCTCCAGTTTGATAACTCACGCCACCACCATGATCACGTGATTTCAATATAATGTTAACCACGCCCGCGATCGCGTCAGAACCATATTGAGCTGCGGCACCATCTCGTAAAATCTCTATACGTTCAATGGCACTAATCGGGATTAGGCTTAAATCTGTTACCGCAGCACCTCTCCCCCCAGCATACGCTTGTCGAGTGAAGTAAGCCGCTGTATGGCGACGTTTACCATTGATCAAAATTAAGGTTTGATCTGCAGATAAACCTCGCAATGCAATACTCGGCGGCACCGATGCACCGAAACCACCCGCAGGTGATGTTGGTAAACTCACTGACGGCGATAAGCGTGTTAATGCAGCTGCAAGATCACCTGCCCCTGTTTCTTGTAGTTCTTTGGCTGTCACAATGTCTACTGGAGCAGGAGCCTCTAAAGCACTATTGATAGCTCGCCGAGAACCCGTTACAACAACTGATTGCAATGTCACGACATCCTCTTTTTCTGATACAGGCCTTTGTTCATTTGCCAAAGTGATTGAGGCGGTAAGTGTACTGAACGCAAAAACAGAAGAATGAAGAATGAATTGAGAAAAATATGTACGCATATAAGCTTCCTTAACGATCTGCACCGATATAGCAAAGCCAATGCCAAAATTTTTATTATTGAATATCAAAAACTTGTCATTAAAAATAAAAAAATCATTGTTTATATTTAAACAATGATTCGAAAAAATGTTTATAAAACCACAGATTTGCTAGTGGCGCATAAGCTTATACAAGTTGATTGTGTAAATAAGATTGATACAACTGATAGTAAGATTGTTGCTGTTGAATCAGTTGTTCATGAGAACCTTGTTCCACTACAGCCCCATTCTCAATCACCACAATTTTGTCTGCTTCTTGAATGGTACTTAAGCGATGTGCGATCACAATACAGGTTCTATTTTTACATAAGCGTCGAAGGGCATATTGGATTTTCTGTTCCGTATAAATATCAATCGCAGAGGTCGCTTCATCTAAAATTAAAATTTTAGGATCAGCCAAATATGCACGTGCGAGACAAACAAGTTGGCGTTGCCCATGACTTAAATTTTTTCCGAGTGTTCCAACTTCAGTAAAATAACCATGAGGAAGCTGTCCTAGAATATCATCTGCACCAAGTTCTTCAATCGCCTGAATCAGTTGTTGATCTGTAGCTTCGGGTTGAATTAAACGTAAATTGTCTAAAATTGTGCCGCTAAACAAGACATTGTCCTGTAAAACAATACTGACATTTTGTCTTAAACTGTCCAGATGAATATCCTGTATCGGATAACGGTCTAAGAAAATCCCACCCTGCTGAGGCTCATAAAACCGTGTCAGTAACTGAACGATCGTGCTTTTACCATGACCTGTAGGCCCCACGATCGCAACCACCGTTCCAGCGTCGATCTCTAAATCAAAATTTTGTAAAACAGCTTTGGTGGTATAAGCAAAATGTACAGACTGAAAACGAATATGCCCGTTAAGTTGCCCTAATTTCAACGCATGTGGTGCATCTTGAATGCTAGATTGGGTATCTAAAAGTAGAAATATCCGTTGTGCACACGCTGCACCATTGGCATAACGCTCAAATAAATCGGTCAATTCCTGTAAAGGTGCCAAGAATAAAAACACATAAAAAATACTTTCGGCAAACTGTCCAATACTGATGACACCTTCACTATAAGCATAACTTCCAATCACAATAAAAACCGCGGTTGCCACTGTCGAAAGCAATCCAGTAAATGGGGCAAACCAGCTGGTCCGCTTACTTCCATAAATAATAGAATCATTAAAATCTTTTAAGAGCTGCTGATAACGCTGTTGATTGGTTTCACTATAATTTAATTGCTGAATAATTTTGGCGCCATTTACCGTTTCAACCAAATGTGCAGTAAATCGACTGCGTTCTTCGGCAACCCGTCCCCAATGCCGTTGTGATGACTTTTTAAATATTGCAGTCATTGTCAATAAAATCGGCAAAGTTGCAAATAAACACCAGAAAAATGGAGGATAGATATGCCACAAAAGCACAGATGCTAATCCGCAACGTAAAATCGCAGAAAGTAGTTCAGGTGGTCCTTGTATCAATACTGGTTCTAAAGTATCGACATCACGATCCGCTCGTGAAATAATTCGGCCGGCTTTAGTTCGATCAAAATAACCAATATTTAAAGCTTGAATATGTTGAAATAATGAACGTCTTAGATCATTAATGACGCTTAAAGCCGCTTTTCCAGACAAGTATTTTGATACACCCGCTAATCCAAAACGACACACCCAGCTGAATGCCAGAATAGCAATTGCTATAAAAAGTACTGGCTGATACAACACCAGTTTACCAGCCACTTGCTGAAATCCAGAATCTAAAATGTACTTGACTGCCCATGGACGTACAAAGATGCTCAGCACTTGTAAGATCTCTACTGAGATCATGACTAGAATTAAATAACGAATCGGATAAAGCAAAGGAATGAGTTTTTTTAACATTCCGCGATGTAGTGCGGTTTTTGCTAAGTTTTCTTCGATCTGCAGATCAGAGATTTTCGTCAGCGGTCGGAAATTTTTAACCGTGGTATTCATGCTTGAATCTCCTGTTGCGCTTTCTGAAATCCCATCAACTCCCGATAAAATACGCAATGCTGGAGCAATTCTGTGTGGCTCCCTTGAGCAAGAATTTGTCCCTGATCTAATACGATAATGCGATCTGATAAAGAAATCGTGGTCTGTTTATTTGAATTGATCAGGATGGTTCTTTTGAGCTGATTTTTATTGTCAGCCAAGCCTGATAAACGCTGTAACACCTGTTTTTCTGTAGTGGAATCTAAAGCACTGGTTGAATCATCAAGCGCCAAGATTGGCGAGTTTTTTAAAATTGACCGTGCCAGTGCAATCCGTTGTTTTTGCCCTCCAGATAAGGTGACTCCCTTGTCCCCTATTCGTGTCTCCAGACCAGCATCGAGTCGCTGTAATAGTTCAGATGCTGAAGCCAAATGCAACGCATCTCGCATCTCCTGTTCAGTCGCATCCTGTTTGGCTATTTTTAAGTTATCCGCCAAGGTTCCTGAGAAAAAGAAATTATCTTGCGGAATAATCTGAACCATATGACGTAAGTTAACCAAACTAAGATCTTTAAGATTGAGCCAACCGCGTTGATCTGAACCAATCCAGACCTGCCCTGCGGTTGGATCGATAAAACGATTGAGCAAGTTCATCAGTGTGGTTTTACCCGCTCCAGTTTTCCCCACAATGGTGACGATTTCACCTGCTCGGAATTCAACATTACACTGTTTTAAAATATACTTTTCTGTGTTTCGATCCTGAAAACTGACATTTTCCAGTCGAATATTTAAACCTTCATCCCCATCAGCATCCCCTTGTAGTGGCAAAGCATGTGCAGCATCTACAATTGCCGATTTCTCATCTAGCATTTGCCATATTCGAGTTGCCGATGAACGTGCATCTGCAAAAATATGTAAGACCTGTCCAATACTTTCAATACGAAACACCAATAAATTTGCCATAAGTACAGCAGCCACAAATTGCCCAATCTGTAATTGATTTTGTCCAATTAAGTAGCCACCAAACCCAATCACCCATAAGTAGGAACAGGCAATAATCATTTGAGGAATCGGTAAGCGTTGTGCACTGGTGCGAATGGTTTGAATGGAATGACGAATAAAGCTATCAACCGCAGCATCAAAACGTTGTAAGAGCTTTTCCTCAAGTTGAAAGGCTTTGACCACTCGAATGCCATTGACGCTTTCAGCCAAAGTATCACTGACTTTTTCATAGGCATAGGCAACTTGATGATCCAGCACCACCAACTGATTGGTCAGTTTAAACAGCACTGCTAGGCCTAGAAAAATAAAAATAAGCGGGACGATCCCCAACCAAGGATGATACCAACACAACAATCCGACTGTTGCGGCGACCACTAGACTGGATTCAAACACTTGTCGCCAAAAATTAATCAAAGCTTCTTTTAATTTATCTGAATCTCGGGTGGTTCTTGATAAAACTTCACCTAATCCGTGTTTCCAGTGCCATGAAACATCTAAATGCTGGACCTGGCTAAAGATTCTTTCTCTTAAAATACTTAACAATTGCTGTCCAATCGTCAAGGCACTTAAACCCGCTAAATATTGAATAATGGCACGAAGTAAAGCGATACTCGTCAGTAGAATAAACCAAAACCACGGATTTAACGGATCTGTAAAAGCATGCTGAAATAAACTTTCAGGTTGGCTGTGTTTTAGCGTATCAATCGCATGTCCGATTGAATATTGCTGTAGTGCTAAGCCAAAATTGGCAAGGACAAATAATGTTGCCGTCAATACAAAGCGAAATGGCATAAAACGATATAAGGCCAAACTTCGCAGCAGTGGATAATTTTTAAACATAAAAATAAAACAACAACTAAAGATCTATAGCTCACTGCGAGATCTATGCCAAATTTTTCAAAGGCATAAATATTTTAATCTACTGTTTTATATTATTTTTTTAAAAAACATGTTTGATGAGATGTTTGATTTAAAACATCCGCACTTGTTATCTGTTGTTATTGCAACAATATTTGATATATCAACATCACAAAAATAGATATTAAAAATATATTTTAAATATCAACAAGTTAAACAATGGCATCAATATTGCTTTAAAGCATTCAAATCACAACAGGATGTCACAATGACAACACTTCAAACGCAACCATTGAATACACTTTGGTATACACGCTGTCCAGTTCCTACAGGGCTCGGAATCTCGATTCAAAAAGGCTGGCTAAAAGAAAAATTTATTGAGCAACAAATTGAAATTAAATCAATTCGTGAATCGAACTCAAAAGAGATTCGTAACTCACATTTTAACCATACCCTTGCCAATTCAGTTCGGCATGGTGGCAGTATTCCTGCAATTTGGGCATATGCTTCTGGACAAAAAACCAAAGTCATCGGTTTATCTTGGGCAGATGAAGTCCAATTACTGCTGACTCGATATGATTCCCAAATTAAGACGGTTGAGGATCTAAAAGGTAAACGCTTTGGGCTCCCACTGAATCAAGATGCCATCATCGATTTCTCTCGTGCTCAAGCCATTCGCGGTTTAGAAAATGCATTAAAAACAGTAAATCTTAAGGTCAGTGATCTGGAACTGGTGGATTGTCTGCGTGCTGATATATTAGTGGCACAACAGCAAAATCATACCGAAGAAAATGATGCGAGTTTCTTTAGCAATCGTAATAAACTGAGCGCAAGTGCAGAGATTGTGGCTTTAATCAAAGGGGATGTCGATGCCATCTTTTTAAAAGGCGCACATGCAGCACAAATTGCCCATGATTTTGCCCTGCATACCATTATTGATATTGGTTCACATCCCGACCCTATCCTACGTTCAAATAATGGTACCCCTCGAACACTAACTGTGGATGAAGATTTTCTATCGCAATATCCACAACAAGCTCAATCCATCGTCGATGCGGTTTTACAAGCTGAACAATGGGCGCATGTGCATGCAGATGAAACTCACCGCTATCTGGCTAAAGAATGTAATAGCAGTGAACAATGGGTCCATGCAGCTTATGGCGCAGATGCACATCTCAAGCTGAATACCAATTTTGATGAAACATCGATTATTGCCTTACAAGACCTTAGTGACTTTCTCTATCGCTGGAAGTTTATTCCAGCTCAAATCAATGTTCGTGAATGGCTAGCACAAGACATTGCTATTCATGCACAAGTGGCTTAACAATACGAAAAAATAAAAGGTTGTCGTGATGACAACCTTTTATTTTTCAGCTTCCAAATTTAAGGCATCGCCTATACAAAAGCTTCTGACTATTCTCAACGCACAAAACGCTGCTTCTCACCGAAAAAAATATGCGATTAAGTACTGCCTCAAACAGTTGTGGATGAGGTTTCCGAATAGCATATTTTTGTCGAACTCAAATTATGACTTAAATTTGGTCACATTTTCAGCCTGTTTCTTTAAAAGCACAGAGTTATATTCACCAGGTGGAATATTATTTAAATAATAATTTCCAACATGATATAAACGCCAACGAATCGGATCATGTGTGGTATGTGTACGAGCATTACGCCAGAAACGATCTAAATTCCATTTTGACAAAGTAGAGCTTGCTCCAAGTAAGCCAAAAATTTCACTGGAAATTTTCAAAGATGCATGGTCTGACTGACTACGTGTGGCAGCCACAGATAAAATCAATTCAGTTTGTAAGGCTTCATCTTCCAGATTAGTTAAATGCTGCTCAAAAATCGCTGCTGAGCGATCTAAAAGTGCTTCTGCTGAACGGACCAAAACTGCAAACTCACCAATTTGCTTAATGATATGCGGTTCCTGTGTCGGGGAGTCGACGCCACTTTCCACCCAAGGACGAGCATTCTGTTGCAAATAATCAATCCCCCCTTCAAGTGCACCTTTGGCAATACCTGTATCCATAGCTGCATGCAAAATCTGAGGCCAAGTTAAACCTGTGCGTAGCACTGTCCCTAAACCACCAGTATTGCGCTTGGCAACATAGCGTTCATCGACAACAACATCTTTAAAATTGACTGTGCCACTGACACTGTTGTTTTGCCCCATTGCATCCCAATCATCGAGCAGTTCTACCCCATGCGTATCACGATGAATCAAGATCGAAACAGGTCCATCATCACTGCCTGCAAATAAAGAGATCCACTCGGCCAATAAAGAGCCTGTGGAATAAAATTTACTGCCATTTAAGATTAACTGCCCTTGTGAATTTCTTTCTACACGGGTCTTATGCTGAAATTTATCTTTTCCGCCCACTTCTGCGAGTGCATTGCCTAAACGTTTACCACTCAATACATCACGCAATAATTGATCGCGAATATCATCCTCATAACCCGTTAAAATTCCTCGAAACATGGTGAAATGAATTTGTAGAAGTTGCCCCACACCACCATCTGCAGATGAAATGATCTTTACCACATTGACCAATGTGGTAATACTCGCACCTAAACCACCAAATTGTTGAGGAACAATAATCGCTGTCAGCCCTGCTTCTGAAATTAAGCGGGCCTGTTCATAAGGAACACTTTTGTTATATTGAGGATCTTGAGCAAATTCAGTCAGTTGTTTTGCTACTGCCTTGGCAATATCCAATGCTTCTTGTTCACTTTGAATATGTCTTATACTGCCCAATTCTAAAAAATTGTGTTGCTGAATATCGTTCATTTTAACTCCGGAAAATCTCTTGTTTTTTATGCACAGATACGCTGTGCTGTAGTCTTAAATAAGCTAGGTGCATGTGTGAGCAAAGTTTTGGTATACGTATGTTGCGGATGACTCAGTACTTGATCGGTTTCACCGTATTCCACCAGATGGCCATTTTTTAAAACGGCAACTCGATCAGCAATTGCTCGAACTACCCCAAGGTTATGGGTCACAAAAAGTAAAGTTACGCCTTGCTTTTGCAGTTGTTGCAACAGTTTTAAAATAGATGCTTGTACTGACACATCTAAAGCAGAAGTAATTTCGTCGCAAATCAAAACATCAGGCTGACATAACAGCGCTCGTGCAATCGCTACACGTTGCCGTTCTCCGCCAGATAAATCTCTTGGGTAAAGTTCTTGAACCTGTGGAGGAAGCGATACTTGTTGAAGTACCTGAACGACCTTTTGTTGAGTTTCTTGCTGAGATGTAGCAAAAAAGTGCTGAACCACTTTAGTGAGTGTCTGTCCTATGGTATGTGCTGGATTCAAGGCTTTATATGGATTTTGAAAGATATATTGCAGTTTATGTCGTTGTGTTAACTGACGTTTTTGTCCCTGCAAGGACAATACTTCATCTGCTAAAATCACCTGACCTTCTGCATTTTCATTCAGTCCTGCAATCACTCTAGACAGTGTGGTTTTACCTGAACCAGACTCCCCGACTAAGGCCAAACATTCTCCACGCTGTATTTGAAAAGAAACATCGAAAAGTGCTTGTTGCTGGCCATACCAAGCATTAATATGTTCTACTTTAAGCAGTGCCTGTTGATCTGTTTTTAATTCAATCAGATGCGGATCAAGCTCTTGAAAATTGATCACGCCCACTTCATCCCAATGATGACAAGCAACAAAATGTGGATCAAATGCTTGAGATAACAGGGTTAATTTCGGTTGCTGTTGATGACATAATTCGCTAGCGAAAGTACATCTTGCGGCAAAGGCACATCCTGTTGGACGGTCATTCGGTGCGGGTGCATGTCCTTCGATGGGGGATAAATATTTACGAATCGACACATCGGGGATGGCATTGAGTAAACCTTGGGTATAAGGATGTTTTGGCGTTTCAAATAACTGGCTTAATGCAGCATCTTCTGCAATCTGGCCTGAATACAGGACGATTACGCGATCTGCAATATCTTTCACCACAGTCAAATCATGTGATACATAAATTGCTGCGACATTATATTCGCGACATAATTTACGAATAATATTCAGCACTAAAGTTTGGGTTGTAACATCCAATGCTGTTGTCGGTTCATCCAAGACAATTAAGCGAGGCTGTAACAAAAATGCCAATGCTAATAAAATCCGTTGTTGTTGCCCGCCGGAAAGCTGATGAGGATAGCGTTTTAAAAACACATCATCCTGAGGCAATCCCACTTCATCTAAAATTTTAGCAACTCTATGATTTCTTTCACTACTGGATAAGCGTGATTGATGGACTTCTAATAACTCAAGTAGATGCTGTCCAATTGTTAATGCTGGATTTAGTGCCGTTCCCGGATCTTGGGCAACGTGACTGATTTTATAACCTCGAATTTGACGCAAAGCGTGATCGTCAAGACCGAGGATATCTTGTCCATCCAGCGCAATTGTGCCTTGAATAATTTTGGCACCATGTCGTGCATAGCCCAATAACGCACTCGACAATGTGGTTTTACCTGAACCACTTTCTCCCACCAATCCAAGGACTTCGCCCTCGTTTAAATGAAAAGAAATATTCGAAACCACATGATTGCCTGTGTTGACCAATGCCACCGTTAAGTCTTTTACCTGTAGTACCGTATTCTTTAAAATCTCTGTCATGGTTACTTTTCCTCAATCCGCGCTGCGGCACGCCCTACACCTTCAGCCAGCACATTGGTTCCCAGTGCAAACAAAGCAATTAAAATCACCGGAGCAAATACTGCCCACGGTTGAACCAATAACCCAGCACGATTTTCATTAATCATCAGGCCCCAATCGGCTGCAGGAGGTGCGATACCATAACCAAGAAAAGCCAGACCAGATAACATGCCAACAGCCCACGTCAACATCACCCCAAGATGAATTAATAAGGGTGTCAGCATATTGGGTAGGATTTCACGGAATAAAATATAGCTTTTCGAATAACCTAAAATTTTGGCGGCCTCTACATACTCTTGCTCAACCAAATTTAGCGCAACACTTCGTGCAAGACGTACTACCCCAGGAATAAAAGCAATCGAAACAGTGAGCACAATCAACCATGGCTCACGCCCTAGCATCGAAACGATTAATAGCACTAAAATCAGATCAGGAAATGCCATAAAAACATCGGTAAGCCAAGTCACAAACTGGTCAACTTTATCTCGTGCAAAAGCAGCCAATATGCCTAAACTGGAACCAATAATTAAAGCCACCAGACTGGCAGCGAGGGTCATCCAAATAATTGAAGCACCACCCGCTAATACACGAGACCAAACATCATGCCCAATATAGTCATAGCCAAGAAAAGCCTGTGCTTCAGGCGCACCATAGGTCATACCCACTAATGCAGTTGGTTCAAAAGGAACCAGCACTGGGCCAATAAGCGCAAATATCAAAACTAAGCTTGTCACCACAAAACCAAAACGGACTTGTCGCTCAGAAATCAAGGCTTTGAAAAACTTACGTTGATACCAATGAAGTGTACTCATTTCCCCTCTCCTGAATTGATATTCTTCAAGGCATTACGGCGATCGACAGGCTTTACCGTAATCGGTCGACCAGATTTCCATAAACGTAATGCCTGACGTAAACCAGGTGAGCGGGCTTTATGTTTTTTTGCAGTGCGTATTTTCGGTGTGAGTAAAGTGGTCATTAAGTCTGCAATTAAATTGACCACCACCACACAGATGGTCAGCAATAACACAATCGCTTGAATGGTAGGAATATCCCGCATTTCAATTGCTGCATTCAATGCATTGCCAATTCCGGGATAACTAAATACAACCTCGATAATTAAAGCCCCACTGAGTAAAACCCGTATAGTCAATGCCGTGCCTTGTACCACGGGCACTAAAGCATTAGGTAAAACATGCTTCCAGATAATGCGATGCTCTGGAATACCGCGTAATCGTGCTGAAGTGACATAATCAGACTCTAAGGCATCGATCATTGAGCCTCGCACAAGACGCATGAGATAAGGAATAAGCGATAAAGCTAACGTTAAAATGGGTAAAATTAAAAACTCTAGCTGGCTAAACGGAGACTGCCCAGGAATCAGCAATGATGCAGCGGGTAATACATGCAAGATCGAAGTTGAAAATAACATCATTAGCCAAATGGCAATGACAAATCCGGGCACTGCTTTAAAAATAATCGAGCTAGATACAATGATTCGGTCTAGTTTGCTATCACGACGTAGCGATAACCAAACCCCAAGTAAAACTGAAATAGGTACAGTGATTGCCACCACCAAGCTACTCAAAGCAAGCGTATTACCAAAATAGTTTTGAATAATCTGTAACACAGGTACATTGGAATCAATTGAGCGTCCAAAATTACCTTGTAATAATTGAGTCAGCCAATTCCAGTATTGCACCAATATCGGTTGAGTCAGCCCCAATTGTTCACGCAGTATTTGAACCGTAGCTTCTGGTGCTTCTGGCCCTAAAATGACCCGCGCAGGGTCAGATGGAAGCGCTTGAGTCGCGATAAATACAATTAAACTAATCACAAAAATCACCAAAATTCCTGACACGATACGAGTCAAAAACCAAGGTAACCATGCAGGAAATTCAAACGACTTGGCGATAGCTGGATGTTGAATCGAGCTTTCAATTTTGCTGGCTTGAGTCGTCATCATCACTCCCCTTTACGCCAAAACTCATCAGTTCGCCATGCTGCAAAACCGGTTCGATCAGGTGTTACACCACCAATCTGATGAGAATGTGCATCTAAAACATTGTTAAAACCCCAAATCAGTAAGCCACCTTGTTCATGCTGAATTTGCTGTGCCTCATGTACCAGAACTTTGCGTTTTTCCAGATCAGGCTGTTGCAATGCGTGATGCACCAGCTCAGTAAAACGGGCTTGATTAAAACGGGTTTTGTTATTGGCTGCACCGGGTCCATCAATCTGCAATACCGTCAATAAAAATGGACGAGAAACATTTGAACCTGTACTCAATGCCCAATCTTGTTTGACTGCATCTGCAAATGTTGCAGCTTCAACTTGTTTAACGTTTACAATCACGCCAGCTTGCGCTGCATGTTGCGCAAACACCAAGGCTGCATTGCTATCTGGTCCTGTATATAAATCAACTTTTAAGTTTTGATCAAAACCAGCGGCTTTTAATAGTGTTTTAGCTTTGGCTAAATCTTGCTTACGCTGTGGAATTTCATGGTTATAAACAGGATCACTAAATGAATACAGATCGTTGGCAATTCGCCCTTGTCCCGCCAATGCCCGTTTCACTAAATCATCCCGATTGGCAATCAAACGAAATGCTTGTCTGACACGAGGATCATTAAACGGTGCTTTAGTGGTATTCATGTCAAAGGATTGCCAAGCATCTGTTTCAGATGAAACAACATTCAGTCGTTTATTGGCTTGAATCAAAGATAAATGCTCGGCACTAATACCCGATGCAATATCAATTTGCCCTGATTGCAAAGCAGCAAGACGCCCGGTTTGGTCTTTAAAATCTATAATTTCAATGGCATCTGCATAAGGCTGATTGTCTTTCCAATAATTTTCAAAACGTACGAAACGGGAACGTTGACCTGGGGTAAAACTTTCCAGCTTAAACGGGCCTGCTCCGACGACATTCTTGATTGGGTCATAATCTGTTGGAACAATACCGCCCCAACTCATCCATGCTTCAGGTAGGGCTACTAAGCCTTTGCCTTGAGCAAATGGAATTTCAACGGTGTAATCATCACGCTTTTTAATCGCATCGCGCTGTAGTGAATACAAATAAGCCGCAAAGGGAGACGCCAGTTTAGGATCGGTCAAACGACGTAAAGAGAAAATGACATCATCGGCTGTAATGGTTTTACCATGATGAAATTCAAGCCCTTTCTTTAACCGAATCGTCCATTTAGTCCCATCCTCATTGGGTTCTGCAAATTCAGCAAGCGCCAATTTAGGTTGAATATCTCGCCCCCACTCCCATAATTTGGCATATAACGGCCAACCTCTAAAGGCACTCGACATTCCAATCGGCTTATGGGCATCTAAATTTCCAGCTTGATTACCATTAATCACCCCAATTTTGATCACTCCACCTTTTTGCGGTGTGGCATGCTGGCTTATATGTGCAGCAGCTTCATTTGCTGCTGAGGAATCGGAACGAGAACACCCGATCAGGCTTGCTGCTGCAATCGTACCTAGACCTAAACCAGTATTTTTAATTAATGCTCTACGCGTAATTTTACTCATAGGATTCTCCTTTTAAACCACAGTTTCTTGATTCAACAGAGAATCTACAGAGGAGCGATTTTTTAACTTCGGTAACTCAAAGCCATGATCGAGCTCAAGTAAAGGAAACAACAAGTCTGCAACACGGTAAACTTCAGTAATTAAAGGAAAACCCGACAAAATAAATGCAGATGTACCGTAGCTTTCATATTCTTGGATACGTTGAGCAATATTTTCAGCACTCCCGACCAATGCGGTCCCTGCAGCGGGATTTAAGATATCAAAACCAAACAGTGATGGCCCTGTCCAAATATTTGGATAAATTTCAAAATCTTTAGCTTGAGGTAATATCCCCTGACGTAAGCGTTCTAAATTTTTTTGAACAATCGGGTTATTACTTTGATAGCTTTCAAAAGTTTCATTGGGTGGAAGCTGACGTTTTACTGCTTCAATCGCATAATTCACATCAATTTTATCGAGTAGAGACTGCGCGTATTGCCACGCTTCTTCTTCGGTTTCACGAACAATAATTTGTAAGCGAGTTCCATACTGCAAAGTTCGCCCAACTTTAGCGGCTTCTTTTGCAACCTTACTGAATTTTTCTCCCAGCAGCGGCGGTGTGTTGGCAAAACTTAAATACACATCCAGCAATTCCACTGAATGTTGTACCCCTTTCGCTGATGTGCCAGCTCCCCACAGCGGTACGCCTTGTTTTTGGGTTGCCCCATGCCATTTTGACATCGGTGAAGCACCCTCTTGACGTGGAGCCACTTGAATAAACTCACCCTGAAAACCAGATTTATCGCCTAAATAATTTTGTTGAAATGTGCTCCAGTATTCTTTACTAAAGTCATAGCGTTCATCATGTGAATAATGAATACCCAAAGCGGCAAGTCCCTGATCATTGCCATTGACCACATTAAACAACAAACGTCCTTGAGAGAATGCGTCAAAAGTTTGTGCATATTTGGCTAAAACTGCGGGTTGAACTTCACCTGGATGCTGCGCAACCAAAAACTTCAGGCGTTCAGTAAAAGGAATTAAACTTGCAGCAACCGCCAGTGTTTCATACTCACTTGTACCCATGAGCGAACCGTAAAACCCCAGACGATCTGCGGTAATTGCAATTTGTTGTAAATGTTCATAATCGGTATCCCAGCGTCCCGACTCCAACCAAGGATAGGGACCATCAGGAGAGGTGAGATACCATAAAAGTTTTACAGCCATAATATTCTCTATATTTGTTTTAAATCATGTTTCTAATGGAGTGGAAGTAATCCCAGTGATTTTGCTTTTTCAGTCAATCCGCTCATTTTCCACTGTTGCTGTAACACCCCTTGCCCATATTCACGACTTCCTCCAACCAGTTCTGCTAACAGTTGAATTTGAGCACCTTCTTCAAGCAATAAAATAAATTCAGCAGTTTCCTGTAGACCTTGACGCCCCCAAACTGTGGCACCGCCATTGGCTTCCAAAATAGCCCGATGCTCAATATCAATCTTGAGTTGATCTAAAATGAAATCGACTTCTGCCTGACGGCGATCGATATAAATCGGTAATTCATTAAATAAATGAAAACGCTGAACAGGCACATATCGAATCGGTAGGGTTCGGTGTGTTTGGGCCCAAGCACCTAAATTCGGTGCATGTACATGAGAGATTGTGGTGACATCTGCATGTTCACGAAACAGTTTGTTATAACGGCCACCAGCACCTTTTCGTCCCAATAAAACTTCACCATCAAGCTTCTCTACCAGTACTTTGCTTTTTTTATCTCGTGACCAAGGCCCTGCATAGTTAAAGGTCACCAAGGTATTCTCAGGGGCGCGTTCAACAAAGTTGACCGTGCCATTGGCAGTGATTGTGCCCGTCTCACGGAACACCTCAAATGCAAATTCAGCTTTTTCACGGTTGCGTTCAATAAAATCATTGAGTTCAGGGGAAAGTGGCGATTGAATCAGTGTAGTCATGATAAATATCCTGTTTTAACGTTGTTTATTTTGGCGACGCTTTAAAACTTCGAGTAATGGGCGATGATCGACCCATGTATCAAGATCTACGTCTTTTTCAAGGAAGCCATGTAACCAAAGAAAATCTTTTTGTTGTTTTAAAAGCTCAAGGCGCTCTTCACTTAATGAAGGATGTAAAGATTTATGGAAATTATTACGATACGCTGTAGCCACACTTTCAGCACCCGCAATGGTTTCATCTTGTAGAATAACCAGCACTTCATCTAAATGATCTTCTGCCCAGTCTGCGGTATCAAAAAGCTCTTCCAGAAAATCCACGACAACATCAAAGTGATGTTCCAATAAATCTTCATGTACCGTGATAGGACGAGGTGTCCCGTTGTTCACACGTGAAGTCACATCTGCAAATTGATCTAAATCGATACCGACTTTTAAACCACGTTTGGTGGCAGCCTCAACAGCCGATGCCCCTTTGACATACACGGCATCCACCTCACCTGTAATCAAGGCATCAAGGCCTGACCAATAGGCACTGGCATCGCGATCTTGTTTCGATTCAGCTCGCTCAGGAACTTCAATAAAATCAACATCACGAAAACTTAAATTTGCAAGTTGTAAAGCCCCTCGAATACCTTGCAATGACATGGCTCTAAAAATACTGCCTGCACGTTTATCGGCATATTCAGGTAAAGCCACTTTGGCATTTTTTAAGTCTTCAGGTTGACGAATTGCTGAATCAGGTCGAACAATAATCACTTGCCATTCATCAATCCAAGTTAATCCAATCAGACGACTTGGGGCACCTTCTGAACGTGCAGCCAAAGCAGGTACATTGCCACCCTCACGGAATAAAGCCGGAAGCTGATGATCAAAATGATGCACAGACAAGCCTTTACGCGCATCTTGCAATACCGCAACATCAATACCATGTCGCTCAAATTTTTCGACTAAGGTGCCGCGCTTTAATGAGATTCCTGTTGCAGTGGGTACTGGACATCGTGTGACCCAAATTTCAGATAAAGTACTTTTTACAAATTCTTTAGAATTTTCTTTTTTATCGACGACAAGTGACATAGGTATTCCTTAAGATACTTCCAATTTCATATCACTTGTATTGAGCAGCTTTTATGCCAATATTTATTTTTATAATTTTCAATAGCTTATTCAAAATTCAATTTTAATAAATGTTTAGATTTCATCACTTGTTTTAGATTTAGTGTTGTTTTATCAACAGCACTTTAAGCAAGCCTGCCCTGAGACAAAAACCCCATCCGCTTTATTTTTGATTAAACAGATTTATATGATTTAAAGCGCCTCATTGAATCAACATACAGCACCATATAAAAATATAGTGCTGTATCGCTTAAATTAAAAATCGATAGAAGCCGACAGCATATAAGTTCGAGGCGCACCTAAGGCTAAACTGGACAATTGTGGCATGCCCCAATACGCCTTATTGGTCACGTTATTGATACTCGCAGCTAAGCTCAGTGGAAAACTTGAAACATTGGTCTTATATCTCGCCCCAACATCAAACAGTGTTCGTCCAGAAGCATGTAGTGTATTTTCCTGATTGATATATTGCTTTGAAACTGCTGTGGCATTTCCAGTCAAGGTTAAACCCTGCAACATCGAAATATCCCACTCCATGCCTAATTTCGCCTGTTGCTTGGCAACCCCAGTCGCAGTATTGCCTTGATTTTTACCACCTGCAGTTTTGGTTAATTCAGGATCAATATAGGCAACACCACCGATTACACGAAGATTCGCAATAGGTGCTCCAAAGAAGCTCCATTCAATTCCTCTATTGCGCTGCTCGCCATCAGCAGTAAAAATATTGCTGACGGGATCGGTATAGCTACTTGGTTTTTCAATTTCAAACAGACTCAAAGTATTTGAGAATTTCCCTAAATCCATTTTAATCCCAAGCTCTTTTTGCTTTGTTTTAAAAGGCGCAAAAACTTCACCCGCATTTGCCGCAGTATACGGTGCGGTTGAGCCTTGGCTTAAGCCTTCTATATAGTTTGCATATAAGGAAATATGCGCTGTGGCTTTAAACAATATCGCAGCCCCAGGTGTGGTGGCACTTTCATCATAACGTGATGTTCGACTGCCTGTAACAATATTAAAAGCTTCACTCAGCACATTCTGTTGTCGTACACCCAAAGTCAATTGGACTTGATCTTGAGCAAAAGATAAGGTGTCCGCAATCCCATAACTGTTTAAACGAGATGCTGTTTTAGAAATATGTGGCGCATTAAAGCGAACTGGATTTCCCCAAACTGGATGATAAAGATTGGTGATCCATTCAGCCCCAGCCACGTTTCTTACCCCATAGTCATTTTGATCATGTTGGTAATACGTTGCATTGACAATCCATTGGTGCCCAATAGATCCTGTATCAAATTTTCCTTTTATGCCCAGATCAGCTGATTTCTTTTCAAGATCAAAAGCCAACTGACCAATCTTGGTTTCGAGCCTGCCTTGACTGTCGAGCACGGTCGCTGACATGGCACCATTATATTTATAATCGGTTTTACTTTGTCCATAAGCGACATATGCCATAACTCGATCACTCAAGTCATATTCGCCACGAAGCATAGCGCCCTTATCTTTGGTTTCAACAAAAGACCAGTCTGGATTTAATAGTGTGTCTGGTTTTGGTGGTTTAGGAATCGCAACCCCTGAGAGTAAATTAATCCCACGGTTGACACCATCTACTCGATCCTCAGCTGTATAGAGATCTGCTGAAATACGTGCACTTTCACCACGCCAATCCAGACCTAAAGAAACTAAGGCTGTTTTTTTATCTTGGTCTTTAATTGCCCCTGTTCCATCACGATATACTGTATTTAAACGTACACCAAAATCTTTATTTTGACCGAAACGTCTGCCGATATCGAGATGACCACCAAACTGTGAATCAGACATATAGGTCGCGCTAAAACGCTGCAGTGGATCATCGCCTGCACGCTTGCTGACTAAATTGACCATGCCCCCCACCGATCCTGCTGGCGGCATACCATTGAGTAATGCTGTAGGTCCTTTGAGTACCTCAATTCGTTCAAACATTTCAGGAGAGGTTCGATAAAAAGGTGTGATGCCAAACATGCCGTTCATTGACATATCACTTGTACTCGAAGCAAAGCCACGAATATAGTAGTTTTCACTCCATCCTCCACTGGCACCATTGGTAAATACAGATGGGTCGGTTTTAGCAATGACATCGGTAATATCTTTTGCCTGTTGATTTTCAATATATTGGTCTGTATAGCCAATGCTATTAAATGGCGTTTCTAAAAAGCCTTTTTCACCTAAAAAACCTAACTTATTCTGCGAAGAAATCTGCCCCGCTAAAACACTGTTTTTTTCATTCACAGCTTGTACATGAATGGTGGGTAAATTTTGCAATGCCTCGCGATCTGATGGTGGCAGGTCAGGTGTTTGCGCATGAATTGTTGAGATCGGAATCACCAAAGTTAATCCGAAACCCAACAACATTTGAGCAGAAATCAAGTTTTTCAGTTTAAATTGCGGGCTTGAATCTCGGCACTGTGGTTTCAAAGCGTGCTGAAAAAGTGGATGACCATATTTCATATACAAATTTCCTTTCATTTTTTAAGCACAAGTTTCCCTATCACACTTTTTTTATTGAAAAGTATGCTGTAGTCACTTGTTCACGGTATGGGTGTTTTGGCTAGAGCTTATCTGGCTATAAATTTATCGTGTAAAGACCTAATTCATAGCTGATACCCCTTGATGACATCATCAATTAAAATATGCATGGAGGTTGGGCTTGCCGCAGTGATGTACCAAGCATCTGCATCAACAAAAACCACTTTGCCATTTTTCCATGCTTTGGTTTGGCGTAATAAAGGATTACTCATCCGCTCAGCATCAATCGTCGGACGATGTTCCATGACGGCTGTACGATCGACGATATACAAAATATCGGGATCAGCCTGTTTGATAAATTCACTAGAAATCGGTTGACCATGCAAACTTGTATCTACCACTGTACTGGCTGGCTTTACCCCGAATGCATTAAATACAAAGCCATAACGTGACTGAACCCCAAAGTTGCTAAAGGCACCATTGTTATGTAAGACCACCAAAGCTTTTTCAGGACGATTTGCAGTTATTTTTCGTACTTCTGCTACTTTGGCATCCAATGCATCTACTTTTTGCGTCGCCAATTGCTGTTGATTAAAGATCTGGCCTAAAGTGATCAAATGCGCTTTAATCGCCTCAATGTGATGCTGCTGACTGTTATTGAAATTGATGTCATAGTGCACAGTCGGTGCAATTTTACTCAACGCTTGATACTGATTTGCTTGCAGTGGCGTCATTAAGATGATGTCTGGTTTGAGTGTGTAAATCCGTTCCAAATTGGGCTGAACAATCGCACCTAGATCTTGAACCTTTTGATCATCTTTATACTTTTGCAAAAAATGTGGTACATAATCTTTGGGCATACCCGCAATAGGAATACTCAGTTGATCAAGAAAATCAGCTTCATTCATATCCAATACCGCAGCACGTTGTGGATGATAGGCAATGCTGGTGGTTCCTAGTTCATGTTTAACCACGATCGGGGTTGCTAACTTTTGAGCCCCTTGGTTCGCATCAGCAGCAGGTTTTTTGTCACATCCCGATAAGCTGATTGCGGCTATCATGCTCAGTGCCAGATTCCAGCTGTTATTTTTCCATTTCATGTGTATTCAAGCTCCTGTTGAGTTGAAGTAGTTGCACATACAGCCTTGTTCACTGTAGGTAATTTCAAAATCAAGTTCATACAAATCATCTAATTGTTGCGCAGTAATCACCTGTTTGACTGGACCACTAAAATGCAGTTTGCCGTTCTTCAAGGCAACAATATGGTCAGAATAATTCGCTGCAAAATTGATGTCATGAATCACCAGAATCACGGTACGCCCCTGTTCATCACATAAACGACGTAATGCATGCATGATCTGAACAGCATGTTTCATATCAAGGTTATTTAAAGGCTCGTCCAATAAAAGCACCTCAGTCTGCTGAGCAATGGTCATCGCCAGAAAAGCCATCTGCCGTTGGCCTCCACTCAATTCATCGATATAAGCTTTACGTAATGCTTCTAAATTTAGAAATTGAATTGCCTCATCAATCACCTGATGATCGTTTGCGGTCAAAGCACCACCGCTATAAGGGAACCGCCCAAAAGACACTAGTTCTTCTACGCTCATGCGTAAGTTAAAGCTTGGAGACTGTCGTAAGGTTGCAACATATTTGGCATATTCAGCCGTTCGGATCTGGGTAATATCTTTCTGCTGAAATAAAATTTGACCTTGATCAGGGCTGGATAAATTCGCCAGCATCATCAATAAAGTTGATTTACCCGCCCCGTTTGGACCAATGAGTGAAGTCACCTGCTTTTCAGGAAATTCAATATTGACATCCGAAAGCATACTTTTTCCCCCATAGGATTTATGGATATTACGCACCCTAATCATGAAACACCTCTGGCACGAACTGTCAGTACAAGAAAGTACACACCACATACCAAATTGACTAAAATACTGACTGTCGTTTTATAATTAAAAACATGCTCAACTAAAATCTGAGCGAGAATAAATATGGCAATCGCTACAACACAACCGATGGCTAAGGTAAATTTATGTTGATGTGTTCTGGCGAGTGCATAAGCAATATTGGCAATAAACACCCCCATAAATGCGGTAGGGCCAATCAAGCTGGTTGAAATTGCAACCAAGACGGCAATCAAGGCAAGATAAAATTTGACGTATTGATGATGATCAATCCCCAATGAAATTGCCTGTTCACGACCGAGCACCATCACATCCAAAACAGCATATTTTTTTCTCAGTAACCCAAGAACCATAACAACCGTCACCACTGCATAAATTAATGTTTCAGGTTGAGAACGATTAAATGAGGCATAGCTGAGTCCTTGAAATACTGAAAACTCACCGGGGCTTATTTTGAGCTGGATAAACTGAGTGACGGTACTAATCACCATAGTGAGTACTAAGCCAAATAACAGTAGTTGAAAGACATCATTGCGCACTCGGGTCAGCAACCAACGGTGCATTGCCCACGAATAAAACAGCATCAGCAAGATTGAAACAAAGAAATTTCCATTTAAACCCAGCCATGACAATCCAGAAGTGCCAAGAAAAAACAGCAACATGACCTGCCATAACAAATAGACGGCTTCATAGCCCATGATGGATGGGGTTAAAATACGATTGCCGACGATGGTCTGAAAGATAATCGAAGAAAATGCAATACATATTCCGCCAAGCACGATGCTGGCGAGCCGAACCAGCCGTTGCGGAATGACATAAGCAAAATCAAATCCTGCATTTAGAAAGACAAACAATACCGCCAGCACCATTACGCCGAATACCAGCATCGATAGCTTCAACTTTGTCACGATCGAAGCCCCCTCAGAATCAACATCAGGAATAAAACCCCACCGACACCACCTGCAGTTAAACCAATCGGCACTTCAAAGGGATAAAGTACAGAACGTCCGATAAGGTCACAGACCAGCAGTAAAGAAGCACCTGCCAAAGCCACAATAGGTAAGGTTTTTGCCAAGTTTTCGCCATACATCAAGGCAACCAGATTGGGAACCACCAATCCTACAAAAGGAATAGCGCCAACGGTAATCACCGTTGCTGCAACAGTGATTGCAACCAGCAACAAGCCAATTGCAGCCATCCTTGCATAGCCTAGCCCCAGACTTGAGGCCATTTCCTCGCCCATCCCCAGTACCGTAAAGCGATGAGCAAAAATATAGCTCAGTACCACGATGGGCAAAATGATATAAATCATTTCATAGTGGCCTTGAATGACTCTTGAAAAGTCCCCCATCAGCCAGCCTTGCATGCTCTGCAAAATATTATTGCGATAAGCATAGAACTCTGCCAATGCACTCAATATGCCGCCATACATCAAACCAATCACAGGCACTAAAACGGTATTCCTAAATTGGATACGGCGAATGATGGTGATATAAATCAGACTGGCAAGGAAACAAAAAAGCATCGCAAACAGCATTTTACTGAGTACACTTGCGGCTGGAATAAGCGTTAATGACACTAAAATTCCAAGCTTGGCGGCATCCAAACTCCCAGTTGTACCCGGTTCAACAAAACGATTTCGGACAATATGCTGTAAGATCACACCACACACTGACAAGCCCACACCCGTTAATACAATCGTGATCAAACGTGGAATCCGACTTGCACTAAGGGTGAGCCATGCATCACTGGATGCAGAAAATAAGTCTAACCATGCGATTTGCTGAGCACCGAGTAGTAAGGATGCGATGCACAACATACCAAACAGCAACAATAAAACGACAGGCATTAGGCATGCTCTCCGACCTGTACATTTTTGCCTAGTCGCCATCCTTTAACCGCCTGCCCCTGCGCTAAATAACGGGCATAATGTCCATGCAACAAGCGTAATTGTGCGGGTGTTCCCTGCTCAATCACTCGGCCTTTTTCCAATACCGCAATGTGATCTGCAGCGGCAATTGTCGAGAGTTGATGTGCGATCACCAATATTGTTTTTTGACCTCGTAAGCGATTCAGCAATTCACAAATAATCGCCTGATTTTCTGCATCTAAAGCAGCAGTTGCTTCATCTACCAAAAGAATAGGTGCGTCTTTAATCAACGCGCGTGCAATGGTAATCCGTTGTCGTTCACCGCCTGATAGTCGTACACCACCTTCTCCCACCATGCTTTCAAGACCATCAGGAAGACGTACCAGCATTTCTGTGATGCCCGCTTGCTGGACTGCCTGCATCACCTGATCATCGGTTGCATTGGCTTTACCCATACGAATATTCTGAGCAATCGAGCCCGAAAACAAATAGTTGTCTTGGAAGATTTGACTGATCTGTGAAGTCAGTTGTTCATAGCATAATTGCTTGACATCCACCCCACCTAACAGCACTTGCCCTTGATTGACATCAAAAAAACGAGCCACGAGCTTGGCTAAAGTGGTTTTTCCAGAACCAGAAGCACCGATCAGCGCCATCATACTGCCTGAGGGGATATATAAATCCACACCCTTTAAGACATCAGGCTCATCCTCTGCATAACGGAATTGAACATTTTTAAATTCAATCGATGCATCATTGAGACTTGTAGAAATCTCAACTTGTGCTAATGCTTTGGCGTTAAAAATCTGTTGTATGGCTTCAAGTTGACTGCCTGCACTACGCAATACTTCGCTATAGCTTGCAACCTCAAGCAAGGTGTCAATAAATCGACAAACGAGGAGCAGTGAAACGGTAATGTTGACAATGTCTGCCAATAAGAGCTGATTTGCGCTGTGGATGTTTAGCCAAAACACCGTAACAATCAAAAATATCGCAAACACAATTTGAATGGCCCAGCTATTCAATACCGCTGATAAGGACGACATTAAAATAAGCTTTAAACCGAAATGTCGTTGCTGGTCTACGGCTTGATGAATAAATCGGGTGCTACGACCTTCACCATTAAAAGCACGTAAAACGGATTGAGCTTGCGCGAACTCCACCATACGTTGGCTTGTTTCAGCAAAACTCTGTTGGTATCGCTCATCTGTAAAACGGGCAATTTGGCTAGTCAATCTAAAGACCAGCACAATCAACGGAAGCGCAACCAATGCAATCAAGCCGAACACACCATGTATACATAACAATGCGATGACAATGACCAAAGGCGTGATCACACTGCTAATCACAGGGGTAAAAACGTGCGCTGGTAATTGCGCAACCGACATCATGCCTTGAGTGACAAGATGATTGAATTGAGTGGTATTTTGTTGGGTAAACCAACCGACAGGTAGACTTGCGGCATGATGCCCCAAACGCAAACGGGCATTTTCTAAAACAGCAATACCAACAGCAATTCCCATTTGCTCCACTACACGGCGAAGACACCAACACAGGATGATTGCAAAAAATAATAAGATCAGCCAAAGCGCCATTTGATCAAGATTAGCAAGCATCAATTGAGACAAAATCAACGCCAACATGATCAGGCTCAGGCCACAAAACACAGCATATACAACTGCCATCGCCAGATAACGGTGAAGAATAGTGACATCATCACCCAGCAATTGAGAAAAGGTTTTTAGCATGATGCTTCTCCCATTTGCGTGTGAACATGCTTTTCGGTATAGGACCATAATTGGTGATATAAACCTTGCTGAGCGAACAACGCTTCATGGGTACCCTGTTCAACAATTTTTCCTTGATCAAGGACAAGAATTTGGTCAGCATTCATAATGGTATCTAAACGATGTGCAATAACTAAAAGGGTTCGACCTTGGGCAAATTTTGAAAGTGCATCCTGAATTGCAATTTCATTTTCAATATCAGCAGCAGCTGTGGCCTCGTCCAGCACCAATATCGGTGGGTCCAGTAAAATTGCTCTGGCAATACTAATCCTTTGACGTTCACCCCCTGACAACTGGGCATCTTTCCCCACAATAGATTGATAGCCTTGTGGCAACGCCATAATTCGATCATGAATATTTGCAGCCTTTGCTGCATTTTCTATTTCTTGTTGGTTGGCGTTTGGACGTCCGAGAGCAATATTGTCACGTACACTGGCATGAATGAGACGGGTATCCTGCAAAACAAATCCTATCTGTTGATAAAGTGTGGTGGTTTGAATATCGCGTAGATCTACGCCACCAAGCATGATCTTTCCTGCAACAGGATCAAAAAAGCGTAGCAACAGCTGAGCAATGGTTGACTTCCCTGCACCCGATGGACCGACAATTGCAGTGATGGTTCCAGACTTAAGTGAAAAATTAAGATCCGATAGCACTTGATGCTGCGCTGCATAGCCATAGCTGACTTGATGAAAATCAATACTGCTGTCTTTAATCTGTAATTGTGGATTCCCTTTGGCCATCGGCAATACAGGTGTATCCAATAATGCCAAAATTCGCTGTGCGGCAGCCTGACTGGCTTGTAGATCATGTAATAAGGTATGCAACAATAAAACAGGGGCGCAGATGGTTGGTGTAACCAACATAAAAGGCAGTAAATTTATGGGTTTAAGCCAACCCAAAGAAATCAATAGTGTTCCACTCAGCAGTACAACACCTAATATGGTGATCGGTGAAATCATCGCATGGGCATGTGCCATAGATTTGACTAAGGGACGAGTAAATATTCGAAAAGCATCTGCAAATGAATGAACGGCTTGCTGATAGCCCTGTGAAGCCTGACCACTTTTGCCAAAGGTTTTGACGACGGGTATCGCATGGATAAATTCAACAGCGGCACTATTGATCTGACCCAGCTGATTGGCAAATTGCTGAATATTATTTCCACTAGCACGCATGGCTTTGCGTAAAAATATGACAAAGCCTAAAAATGGCAGTAATGCTAAAATTGCCATGCGCCAGTCCATCATCAATAGAAAAATTACAGCAACACTAATTGTGCCGAATGCACGTCCAACAGCGGGATAAAAATGTGCAGTTAAACTATGCAACAGACCAATGTCATCCTGCATGATTTGTTTAACTTCCCCCGAACTTCTGCCTGTAAACCAGCCCAAAGGGACTTGGGTCAGATGCTGGGTTATATTGCTTTGCAATTGCCCAGTAATTTCATGATCCGCCAAATGCGCGATTAACTCACTGACGGTCAACAAAAGCATACCGAGCAGCAAGCATCCTATACTGAGTAACATCATCCATAGGATTTTATCGTCACCCTGTTGTGATCCACCGAGTGTAGTTACTTCGGTAAATATAGTACTGATCACCCATGTAATCGCGATCAAAGGCACCAAGGTGAGCATTGAACCAACCGCTGCTGTGACCGAAGCCAGAATTAACTTGAGGCGAATTGGGTGCAATATAAAATTCAATGGATTTGAATACTGAGCCTGAACTTCTTTTACATGACTTGCACACATAACAGTAAAAATCCTGTGTCTGATCGTTCATATCCATCCGATTTTGGTCAGTTGATTCTGACTAAAACTCCGCTAGATATGCCATCAAACAATAATGAGAATTAATATCAATAGATTTAGTTGCATTGTAGTAAACTAATTAAGCAAAGTAAACGATTTGACCCTCATCCATTCACATGGCAACATTAAAAAATTAATTTTTACGGAATAAATATGTCTTCTCTGAGCAAACCGTCTTCTCGCGGTCGCCCACGTACCATCACCCATGAACGCATCATGAATGCTGGAATTGAGATCGGTTTATTGAACCTTACATTTGTTGGCGTTGCGGCTGCACTTGGGGTCAGTCATATGGCGTTATACAAACATATTGCCAGTTTAGAAGACCTCAAATATTTGATTGCAGAAGAAATTTTTATTCGTTGGGAAATACCGCAGCCTTTAGAAAAAAATCCGATTCCATTAAAACAATATCTGTTTGAATTTATGCATTCAATTCGAGAACTGGTGAAGTCCAACCCCGGCTTTACCCCCTATTTAATTCGTCGCATGGCATCTACACCTTCGATGATTACCAAAATTGAAAAACATCATCATCAAGTTGCGGCGGCTTATTCTCTTTCTGAAAAGCAGGCGGGTTGGTTAAATGCAACCATTGCATTTCACTGTATCGCGGTTGCAGATACGATTTATTCTGTGGCGGGTAAAGAACCGATTAAAGACACACAACGTGCCGCTGAAGAAGCAGAAATGGAGGCGGAATTTATCCAGAGTATGGAAGCGTTAATCATTGGGGCATTAACCATGATCAATGAAAGAGATGATTTAAAATAACCCAATAAAGGCTTTATTGAATCAGGCTGTCTTTAACAGCTGATTCGCTAAACTCATTGCTTAATGGCTAAGTATATCTAAACCAAGCATAGACCCAAGTTTAGACTTATCTATAAAAGTTTTTTTGCAGCTAAACCTCAAGACTGGCTTGAATAACTCATGGCTTGGATTGCTCAATTTAAAGATTTTAAACCAAGATCTCTATTTCACTTCATCTAAAACCTGTTATTGGTTATTGATCAATGATTGTGATGCCTCCCACAAACTATTCATCAACCAATAACAAGCCTCATCGAGTTGTATGGTTGCTAAGGATGCACAATAATCTTGACCGCAGATTCGTTGTTATGAATCAAGGTTTCAAAGCCTTGCGAAACCAAATCATCTAAAGCAATTCTTTGGGTAATAAAAGGTTCTAAATTAATTTTACCTTGCTCAACCAAGCGAATGGTTTCTTGATGGTCATTGACATAGGCAATCGTGCCGCGAATATCCAGCTCTTTCATCACCACACTATGCACATTAATCTTTGCAGGATGACTCCAGATTGAAACTATCACCACCACACCCGTCGGTTTCATGGCTGCCACCAGTGTATCCATGACCTTATTAACACTACTGCATTCAAAAGCCACATCCACCCCACGGTCTTGGGTAATTTTCATTACTTCAGCCACAACATCCACTTGAGACGGATCTAGCACATAGTCGGCAACACCTGCTTCTAAGGCTTTTTCTTTACGTTTTGCACTGAGCTCGGTAATGATGACAGTTAAGCCTTTGGCCTTTAAAATTGCAGACAATAACAATCCAATCGGGCCCGCTCCACCAACCAAGGCAATATCACCTGACTGTGCTCCACTTCTTACAAAAGCATGATGTCCGACAGATAAAGGTTCAATCAATGCGGCTTGATCCAAGGGAATTTGGTCAGAAATGGGATGTACCCAACGGCGTTGTACCGCAATTTTTTCAGATAGCCCACCACCGCGACCACCTAGACCAATAAAATTCATATTTTTTGACAAGTGATAATTGTCATGTGGTCCAGTCGGAACATCATCTGCAATGATATAAGGCTCAACCACAACATGCTGCCCCACCTGAATATCATCCACGCCATCCCCGACAGCGTACACCACACCTGAAAACTCATGCCCCATGGTCACGGGTGCAGCTTCACCTGAAATCGGGTGCGGATGACCACACGGAGGAATAAAAATTGGACCATCGATAAATTCATGTAAATCTGTGCCACAAATACCACACCATGCGACTTGGATTCCAACGGTTCCTGGTTGTACCTGTGGTTCTGGAATATCCTCAATACGGATATCCCCTTTATCATAAAAACGAGCTGCTTTCATTGATGCATTCCTCATTCCAGTATTAACGATAAACCATTCCGCCATCGGTCAAAATTGACTGTCCAGTAATATAGTCAGCATCCTCACTGGCTAGAAAAGCAACCAATGCGGCAACATCATTTGGGGTTTCGGCACGTCCTAAAGCAATTCCATCCACATATTTCTGATAAGTTTCACCAACGGGTGTACCAGTGATATCAGCAAAACGTTGATCTATCTCCACCCACATATCTGTACCGACTACACCGGGACAGTAACTATTTACCGTGATACCAGCACTGGCATATTCTTTTGCTGCGGTTTGAGTCAAGGCACGAACGGCAAATTTAGTGGCTGAATAGACACCAAGCAAGGCAAAACCTTCATGCCCAGCAATCGAACATGCATTGATGATTTTGCCAGCATGTTGGCGCTGTTTAAATTTATCGGCAGCGGCCTGAATTCCCCACAGCACACCACCCACATTGATATTCATAATCCGATTAAATTCATCTGGACTCACCTCCGCCAAGGCTTGGACTTGGGCAATCCCTGCATTATTAATGATGATATCAAAGCCATTTAATGTCGATTCTGCATGATCAATCGCACTGCTGATTTGTACAGGATCAGCAACATCTGCAATAAATGTGGTGGCTTTTACCCCAAATGCTTGAATCTCTTGCTGAACAGCAGTTAACTTTTCTTGGTGAAGATCAACCAAGGCAATATGTACGCCCTCTTGTGCCAAGCGTAAAGCAATACCGCGTCCTATGCCCTGTGCGGCACCAGTAATTAATGCGACTTTATTGTTTAGACCTCTAGGCATGTTGCGACTCCTTAAATATGGATTGCACGTTGCATTGCCGATAAAACCGACTCATGCATCGCCTCAGATAACGTAGGATGTGGGAAAATAACCTGTGCTAGGCTTTCATCAGTGGCTTCTAAATATTTAGCGATGGCAAAGCCCTGAATATGTTCAGTGACCTCATGACCCACCATGTGTGCCCCCAACAATTCCCCTGTTTCTTGATTAAAAATAGTTTTTACAAATCCTGTGGTCTCGCCTAAAGCCAAAGCTTTACCATTGGCTTGTAAAGGGAATTTACCTACATTGATTGTAAAACCTGCTGCTTTGGCTTTTTGCTCGCTTAGCCCAATACTTGCCACCTGCGGATGGGTAAAAATACACCCTGGAATTTGGCTACGATCTAAAGCATGTACATGCGTCAGTCCAGCAATTTTCTCCACACATAAAATTGCTTCATGACTGGCTTTATGTGCCAAGCATGGCGCACCTGCGACATCACCAATGGCATAAACTCCAACCACATTGGTCTTACACCACGGATCAACTTTGATAAAACCATGCTCAAACTCAATACCCAATCTTTCTAAACCCAGATTTTGAGTATTGGGTTGCACACCGATTGCGGAAAGGACTTTTTCAACAGTGATGGTTTGTACACCTGTTGCAGTTTCAACATGACAATGTACTTGGCCCTTGTCGATTTCGATGTTTTGTACAGCGGCTTCAGTCAAAACCGTCATGCCATGCTGTTCAAATTGCTTTTGCACATATTTGGCAACGTCAAGGTCTTCACTGGGTAGGATCTGTTTGGCAATATCAACCAAGGTGACTTGACAGCCTAAGTCCTGATATAAACTGGCAAACTCACTGCCAATGGCCCCTGAACCAATCACCAGAAGTGATTTCGGCAATTGTTCTGGGACTAAAGCCTCTTTATAACTCCAGACATGCTGTCCATCGACAGGAACATGCGCTAAATTGGCGGCTCTAGCACCCGTTGCCACAATAATATGCGGTGCAGAAATCTGTTGTTTTTGACCCTTTGTATCAGTCAGTTCTAAGCGTTCTTTCGCGATAAATTGAGCGCTTGCATTAAAAACAGTAACTTGATTCTTTTTCAGTAATTGCCCAATCCCTTGTACCAACTGTTCTGACACCTGACGGCTATGACGTACCAGTTGTTGGATATCAAAATCAATCACCCCCAAAGAAAAACCAAACTGTTGTGAATGTTTAAATTGCTGTGCAAGCGCCGCGCCACTCAATAAAGCTTTGGTTGGAATACAGCCCCAATTCAGGCAAATGCCACCCAAATGCTGTTCTTCAACAATCGCTGTTTTTAAGCCCAGTTGGGCTGCACGAATCGCAGCCACATAGCCACCTGGACCAGCGCCTATCACAATAAGATCAAATTGTGTGTCTGACATGCTCATGCTCCTACACCAAAATCAATGCAGGATTTTCAACAAACTGCTTAAATGCTGCCAAGAACTGTGCGCCTAACGCACCATCAATCACCCGATGATCACAAGACAAGGTTGCGGTCACCATCTGTCGAATCACGATGCTCTCATTTTCAACAATTGCCCGTTTTTCTGCTGCACCTAAAGCTAAAATCGCACCTTGGGGTGGATTAATAATCGCGTCAAACTGTTGAACGCCGAGCATACCTAAATTCGAAATACTGAAACTGCCGCCCTGAAATTCATCAGGCGCCAATTTGCCGGTTTTGGCACGTGTTGCAAGATCACGCATATCATTGGAAATTTGTGCCAAAGACTTGGTATTGGCAGCTTTAATGATTGGAGTGATAAGGCCATTCTCAATCGCTACAGCAACAGCGATATCCGCCTGATCAAACTGCAAAATCTGCTGATTCTCTTCATCAAACTGAACATTGACCTGCGGCACTTTGATCAATGCAGCTGCTGCCGCTTTAATCAGCATGTCATTGATTGACAATTTCACTTGCGGCACAGTGGCATTAATTTGCTGACGTAATCCCTGAATGGCATCTACATTTAAATTTACTGTTAAACGGAAGTGTGGTGCATTGCGTTTTGCTGTCTGTAAGCGTGAAGCAATGGCTTTACGCATACCATTCATCGCAACGGTGGTCACCTTGGCAGTTTCAGTCAACGTTACATCAGCGCTATTTGAGGCAGGTGCAGGGTTTTCACGCTGATAAACAGCTTCAACATCTTCCTTACAAATACGCCCTCTGGATCCTGAGGCACGGCAGTCATGTAAATTAATGCCCCATTGTTTGGCTAAACGACGTGCAACTGGTGTTGCCAACACTTGGCTATCATCTGCTTTAGATTTCGCCACCTTACCACTCGGTTGCTGTCGAATATCGGGCCATGATCCACCCGCAGCTTGAACTGCGGTTTGAATGTCTTGCACACTGATACGACCTTCACGCCCTGAGCCTGAAACCAGCGCCAAATTCACTTGATGCTTTTCAGCCAATTTCAAGGCATGCGGTGTTGCAAAAATATCCTCAACATGTTGGTAACCTTGTAATGCCGCAGGAATTACATAGCCATTTTGGGCAACAGCTTTTGATACCTGCTCAGTACGATTCTGTTTAGGCACAGCTTGTGTCTTGGTTTCAGGCTGAGTCGCTGTCAGCTTTTCAGTAACCACTTCAACAGCTTTGCTTTCATTGACAATAGGTGCACCAGCCAAAGATTGAGCAAAGGCATCAATTTCAGCATCAGAAACTTGCGCATCTGCACAAATTGCAATGATCCCGCCAACCACTAAAGTATCGCCATTATTGGCAGTGATTTTACGCAAGGTACTATCAAACGGTGCTTCAAGGACATTGACGATTTTTGTGGTTTCAATTTCACAAATTTCTTGTCCTTTACTAAACTGCTCACCTTCTTGAATCAACCATTGGGCAATGGTGCCCTCTTCCATCGACAAACCCCATTTTGGGATTTCTAAAGTTTTAATTTCGCTCATCCTAAGCCTCCAACGTTTTACGTACAGCCTGTTCGATACGTTCTACACTTGGTAGCCATTGTTTTTCTAATACGGGTGAAAATGGCACAGGTGAATGCGGTGGTGTCACCAGTTCAATGGGTGCTTTGAGATAATGAAAGCCTTTTTGTGCAATCAATGCAGCCACATCATGCCCAAAACCACAACGGGCAGCAGACTCATCAACAATCACCACACGCCCTGTTGACGCGACAGATTCTAAAATACCTTCTTCATCCAGTGGAGAAATCGTTCGTGGATCGACAACTTCTACAGAAATCCCCTCCTTGGCAAGCTTATCCGCGACTTCATTGGCACGATGCACCATTAAACTTAGCGCAATAATCGTGACATCAGTTCCTTCACGGGTGTAATTTGCTACACCAAAAGGGATGGTATATGGTTCATCTGGAACTTCACCTTTGATGTCATAAAGCAATTTATGTTCACAAAAAACCACGGGATCATCATCACGGATGGCTTGGATCAATAAGCCTTTTACATCATACGCACTAGATGGCACCACGACTTTTAAACCGGGTACAGCAGCAAAAACGTTATACGGGGATTGTGAATGTTGTGCGGCAGCAGAAAAGCCTGCGCCGATCATGCCTCGAACCACCAAAGGCGCTTTGGCTTTTCCACCAAACATATAACGAAATTTGGCCGCTTGGTTATACAACATGTCATGACATACGCCATAGAAGTCCATAAACATCAGGTCAGCCACAGGTCGTAAACCTGTTGCAGCAGCCCCTGCTGCCATTCCAATAATTGCAGATTCAGTAATCGGGGTATCGATCACACGCTCAGAGCCAAACTCTGTCCATAGCCCTTTGGTGACACCAAGTACGCCCCCAAAGCCTTCGAGTTTATTGTCATCCGTATTTTTACCGCCATGCCCGCCACGGACATCTTCACCGACAACAATCACGCTTGGGTCACGGCGCATTTCTGATTCAATCGCTTCTTTAATCGCGTTTCGATAACTTTTATTTGGCATTGCTTTACTATTCCTTTAGTAAGAGACATAAACGTCGGTAAGAAGTTGAGAAAGTTCTGGATAATTGGCAGCACGTGCTTTTGCGACAGCAGCATCGACATTGGCTTTTGATTCAACATCAATTGCATCCAGTGTGGCTTCAGCAATCTTGCCTTTGACTTTTTCACGGAAAATTTTCAACGGATCTTTATGCTCTTTGACATAATCGAGCTCTTCTTTTGAACGAATCAGTCCTGGGTCACCTTCAAAGTGTCCATAAAAACGATTGGTAATGGTTTCAATCACACTTGGGCCTTCGCCACGCCGTGCACGTTCAATAGCTTTTTGGGCGACCTCATACACAGCAAAGAAATCTGTCCCATCTACTTTTTCAGCAGGCATACCAAAAGCCGCAGCACGACCTGCAATGTCCTTGCTTCCGACTGCATAATCATGCGCAGTACCTTCACCAAAACCATTATTTTCAAAAACAAAAATCACTGGGAGTTTTAAAACCACAGCCATATTCATAGCTTCAAAGGTCAAACCTTGGTTAGAACCACCATCCCCAGTAAATGACAGACCAATTCCACCCGTCTTTAAGGTTTTTGCGGTTAACGCAGCTCCAATTGCCAAAGGCGGCCCGCCACCGACAATACCGTTGGCTCCCAACATACCTTTGTCTAGATCAGCAATGTGCATTGAACCGCCTTTGCCGCGGCACAAACCATCATCTTTACCAAAAATTTCCAACATCATGCCGTGAATATCACATCCTTTGGCAATGCAGTGACCGTGACCACGATGGGTTGAGGTAATAAAATCTTTGTCGGTCAAATTTTCACAAATTCCAACGGCTACCGCTTCTTCACCACTGTAAAGATGGATAAATCCGGGGATATCACCTGTATTATTTTCATCGTGAAGTCGATCCTCAAACTCACGAATATCTCGCATCCGTCTGTATGCTGCTAGCAATTGCTCTTCCGTTAATTGCATATACTTATTCCTTCATGCTCACAGTTAAAAGTAAAAACCATATATTTAAAAATAAACACTGGTATTTAAAATCCGTATATTTATATAAAATTATTTCATTCAAAATTAATATTAGACTAAAAAAATATTTCTTTATAAAACACAATAAAAATATTAAAAACAGTACTTTATAAAGCAAAAAATATTTGTAAATTTTTATAATTTTCAAAAACTTAAAAAATCAAACCTTTAACCAACCTTTATTTTATAATATTAATATTTTGCACTCTTTTATTATATTGATAAATATTTTAAATATATTTGACATCATAGATAAAAATGTCATTTTATATTAAATTATTTTATTTAATGGACTATTTAAAATGGATTTAAAAGTTTCAGTTACCACGGGACAAAAACTACGTGGTGCAGATAAATTGGCACGTATTCCAGTAAAAATTATCAGTACAGAACAGATCCCACAAAAGCCTGAATGGATTCGCGCCAAGATCAGCCAGCCTGAAGAAGTGCAACGTATTAAAAATTTATTACGTCAACAAAAACTACATACCGTATGTGAAGAAGCCGCGTGCCCCAATTTGCCACAATGCTTTGGTGGTGGAACAGCGACCTTTATGATTATGGGAGATATTTGTACCCGTCGATGCCCATTTTGTGATGTGGCCCATGGACGTCCAAATATTTTAGATGCTGATGAACCGAAACATTTAGCAGAAACCGTTAAAAATCTAAATCTAAACTATGTGGTGATTACCTCAGTAGACCGTGATGATCTTATTGACGGTGGAGCACAACACTTTGCTGCATGTATTCGAGAAATCCGTAAAAGTAGCCCAGATACGCTAATTGAGATTTTAGTCCCTGATTTTCGGGGCAGATTAGAAGTTGCCCTCAACATTCTGAGCGAAACCCCGCCAGATGTATTTAATCATAATATTGAAACGGTCCCTCGTTTGTACCGTGCAATGCGTCCAGGTTCAGATTATCAACATTCCTTGGAACTGTTAAAACGGTTTAAGCATTTACGTCCAGACATCGCAACGAAATGTGGCTTGATGGTGGGATTGGGTGAAGTCGAAGCAGAAGTTATTGTGTTGCTGAATGACCTCAGTGACTATCAGGTGGACTATGTCACCATTGGTCAATACTTACAGCCGTCTAAATCTCATGCCCCAATACATCGTTTTGTTTCATTGAAAGAGTTTGAACATTATCAAGCACATGGTGAGTTATTAGGGTTTAAAAATATATGGAGTGCGCCAATGGTTCGTTCCAGCTATTTTGCTGATCGTCAATACAAGGGCGAGCCTGTACCCAAGCCGTTTACACGTGAAAACATTGTCACAGAAATTTAGGATGATTCAGTGTTAAAGTGAATATGGACGCCTAAACATTAAACAATGAGTACTAAAAAATGAGTACTAAAAAGATCACACTGTCTTTTTATTGGTAACTTTATTTAACATTTGTGAGCAGAAAACTCATTTCAAAGCGAAACATTAACTTCTAAAGTGAGACAAATGAGGGTCTGTTAACAATTCGTCTATGTTTGCGACTAGGTGTGTTTTTTAGGCGATACTAGGCGAGAAATACGAAATTTAGTCATTCTAAATGAGTAGTTCGTAACGACGTAGCGGCAAAAAACACGCTAGTCCCGAAGGGTTGTGGCTAAAATTATCTCAGCCTTCGTTATGAAACTTGAAAATAGTCTCGCTATTCTCTTCGTTTCCTGCCTTGCCTGCTCAATTTTAACCTACAACGCAAGCCATTTATGAAATGTCAACAGACCCTAATAAAGATGATTATTTTCGGAACACTATTTGTTTGAATATAGCTTAAAATCTGGTGTGATCATCAACTAAAATCACCAGACACAACGACAAAGAATACAAGGTATTAATGGCATAACCATTCATCATAAAGGAATATGATATGAAGCTATTGAATCAATTACAGCCACAAGCGCTTCGTTTACAGACCACACATTTTGTCAATATCGAATCCGTCACTGCTGCGCCACTTCTCGCTTTACCTACCGAACTAGAACCGTCACTGTTTCGTCGTTCTCTTCAACATAATTATGCGGATTTACTAAAAATTGCAGATGATTCTGAAATGGCAATTGGAATCACAGATCATCATGGCACATTACTTTGGACATGGAGCAGCCGTGCTATGCTCTCCTCTGCTGAGCAAGTGCATTTTGTCGAAGGTGGACATTGGTCAACACAGGCTGTCGGTACAAATGCAATTGGTTTAGCCTTAAATAATCATCTCTCTAGCTGTGTTTATTCACATGAAAATCAGATGAACAGTGTACAGGATTGGGTTTGTTATGCCGCGCCGATTGTTGACCCTGTATCTGGACAATTTCATGGTGTGATTAATTTATCGACCAAGTACAAGAAGCATACTTCACTGGGTGTATTGGCTGTAGAACGCTGTGCAGAGTTGGTTCAACGTGCGATTCAATTTGAACAAAAAAACATGCTTTACCTCAAAGTTTTTGGTACACCCAAAGTTCAATTTAACCAACAGCTTTTAACTTTGACCCATCGACAAATTGAAATTTTATGCATTCTTGTGTTACACCCAGAGGGTATTAACCTAGATGAACTGCACTATGCGTTATACGGTGATCGGGACATTAGTGAAAAAACCTTAAAAGCAGAAATGTCACAATTACGTACCTTACTTCCCAACTGTATTTTATCGCGCCCTTATAAGTTAGTTTGTGAGATTCAAACCGACTTTACCAGAGCTGAACAGTCCCTCAATGCAGGTTTTCTCGCTAGTACATTTTCCCTCTACAAAGGTAGTTTTTTGGCCAAATCAGAAAGCCCTTTCTTGACCACATGGCGTGATTGTTTCGATGCGCGTTTAAGTCATCTGATTTATCAAATTCAGGATATTGACCCACTTTTAAAAATTATTAGTCGTCTTCCTGAACGTAATGATGCAATACAACGGGTACTGGAATTATTGCCTGAACAAAGTCAGCATCGCGCGTATTTTTTAAAATTACTTTAGGCTCAATGAACTTAGATATTTTATTGCACAACTTGTAGCACAGTGCCGTTTTGCTCCGATGTTTAAGGCTATAAAGTTGAGTAAAGTAGAATACATCTCCTCAAGCGAGCTATGTTTTGCTTGAAGTTGTTTTGCTTAAAATTGCTTTGTATAAAAAATGATAAATGAATCGATCTAAGATTAATTTTTAAGGCCAACGACAGAAAATGCACGGCAAATATAGTCAACCTGTCAAAAAAAATCAGACACAATAATATAATTTCTCTTAATTAATATTTTTAATTAAATCAAACATATGATGAAATGATATTGTTTAATTATATAAAAGCTTACACTGCCACATCTTACATTCAAAGTTTAAATCCCTTTGCGTAGGCGATGCCTGACTTTTCAGAGATGAAAAGTGACAAAAATCTTCTATTGGGCGAGGGGTACGTCCTGTACCCCCGCCCAACGGCGACATCCATGTCGCCTCATGGTAGGATCACCAGCTATGATTCAAAAGTATAAAAATGAATTGATAACCAACAATTTTTAAAAGTTCATACAAAACATAAGCTTCATTTATGCTCAATGACTTGATGCAAATCACTTGTATGAAATAATTAGGTGATTTGACTATATAGAAAATTACAAGATTAAAATTAATATATTTTTCACGTAATTAAAATAAACCATTAGCCTGATCAATACTACAACGCCTCACAATCTTACCTCTCTCCGCAATAAATCAATTGCTAAAATTAAAATACAAGTAATTTAAACATAAATGCCCTTTAAATGATAATGATTATATTTTACATTTAACACCATGCAGATCTTCTCGATCCGCTCAGCACTGAAAGAAAGGCAATTGTGGTTTATTGCTTAATAAATATAGGTAGACTTAATAATGAATAGCCAACAACAAACGACATCAGATCAAAAAATAGTACCAGACCAAAAAACGGTTTCAGACAAAAAAACAGTATCAGACCCAAAAGCGATACTGAAACAAGATGATCATATGCGGAATCTGGAAGTCATTGAGATGACGATAACGGCGATATCTCATCCTTTTCCTTCAATTGTACGTATCCGGGGCGAAATCAATACAACACAGCCAGACTTATGGACAACACCCAACCTTGCCATTCGTTTAGAAGTACTTCAACAAGCAGACGGCTTACCCATATCACGTGTATATACCGTGCGTTGCTTTGATCCAAGTACCCGCCAAATTGAAATAGACTTTGTTCTACATGCTGACCCAAGTCCAGCAATGCTTTGGCTAGATTCAGCAAAAATTGGCACTAAAATTCAACTTACTGGTCCAAGACCGCACTTCATCCCCAATTTTACCCCAACCAAACGCGTGGTGATGTTTGCTGACGAAACCGCCATTCCTGCCGTCTATTCAATTTTACAGCATTGGCAAACGGGGATTCAGGGAGAGATTTATATTGAAAGTTGTGAAGCCAATATTATTGATGATTTGCCAAAACATCATGGAGTAAATATGCATTTACTCCATCGGGAAAAACCACAGCAAGCGGGTAAATTGGGCATACTACTTAAAGTTGCCGAGCAGTTTAAAGATCGTGAAGATATAAGCGTTTGGGCAGCCTGTGAACGTAATGAAGCAAGAGCGATACGTAAGCTGTTTACCCAACATAGTCATTTGAGTAAAGATGATATTCGTGTGGCGGGCTATTGGAATGTCGGCATGTCCAGCTCAACATTAGATCTGAGCCGAGTCGCATATTATCAAAAACATCTAGAACAAGGTAAAACGCTAGAAACATTTGATGATCTAGATATGCCTGTTTAAATCAAGCCATTACCCGATTTAAATAACCCCATCTCACTGTTCTTAAGACGGTTATTTCGGGGGAGTATTTGGAATGGAAATCAATTCTTGAGGTTGATGCTCTGGCTTTATTATGGCCTAACTCAATGATGATTGAACACAATTGACAGCAGCCGACTCGGATCTCGCGATCCGAGTCTTTTTTATTATTCATTGCTCAGGCTATGTTGCATAGCTATACATCATGGTCTGCTTAAAGATCCAAAGCGAATCCACTACAACATTTTTTCATGATGACTAATTATAACTACCGCGAAAACATGGTGATATAATTACTGAAAATAAGATTACCAAGGTTGTTTTTCTCTAGCCAAGTGCAAAACTTAAAACCAATCTACCCGCGTTAATAGATGAGCCAATGTTATCTCAAAATGACAGGGATAAATTTGTTTGATCCTTTTTTAAATCTCAAACGACATTATAAGCGTACTCCTCACATCTTATAAGGCCGCTTTCGATGTCATCAACAAGAATGCAAATGACAGACAAAAAATACCTGTCAAAAATGATTCAAATGATCATGTTAGGTCTCACTTCTGTAGCTGCTACTACCCTTTTGCATGCTGCTGAAGAGACGACTCAAAATAATGCAGAACCTCTCGCATTGCCAACACTCAAGTTTACAGCAAACCAATTGGGTGAAATTACAGAAAACAGTGGTGTCTATACTCCGGGTTCAATTGCCACAGCAACGCGTTTGGTTTTAAAACCCAAAGAAACCCCACAAACGATTAGTGTGATTACTCGCCAAGAAATGGATGATTTTAATCTCAACTCTATCGATGATGTTATGCGGCATACCCCGGGTGTTAGTGTGGTGACCTATGACAGTGAACGGACAGAATATTACTCCCGTGGTTTTGCAATACAAAACTTCCAGTACGATGGGATCCCGATGAATCGTGATTCGGCCTACTCAGCAGGAAATACCCTGAGTGATATGGCGATTTATGATCGTATCGAAGTTTTAAAAGGAGCAACGGGGCTTTTAACTGGGGTGGGTGATCCTGGTGCAACCATTAATCTCATTCGTAAAAAACCAACCAAAGATTTCCAAGGAAATGTTTCTCTTGGTCTAGGCACATGGAATAACTACCGCGGCCAAATTGATTTAAGTGGTCCACTTAACGAAACGGGCAGTATTCGTGCGCGTGGAGTTGCTGCGTATCAAGACAAAGAATCTCAATTAGATCGCTATGAACGCAAAACCCCTGTGTTCTACGGCATATTAGAAGCAGATTTAACCGACAATACCCTACTGACTGTAGGCGCAGATTATCAAGACAATAAACCTAAGGGATCAACGTGGGGCGGTATCCCGATTTATAATTCGGCGGGCCAATTCAATAAAATGCCGCGTGGCTTTAACAATGGTGCAAATTGGAGTAATTGGGAGCAATATACCCGAACCATTTTCTCAACCTTAGAGCATAAATTTGATAATGATTGGGTCGCAAAAATCCAGTTAAATCATCAAATCAATGGCTATGATGCACAATTAGGCGCAGCGGCTGGTGGTCATCCAAATCCATCGACTGGCACTGGTGTTTCAATGTGGGCTGGAAACTATAAAGGCGAAACCAAAAGTGATGCTGCAGACATCTATGCAACAGGTCCATTTCAACTTTTTGGCCGTGAACACGAGCTGGTTGTCGGTGCAAGCATTTCTGAAAGCACTTGGAAAAATAATGGTTATGGTACACCAACTGATTATAAAACCAGTGTAGATCAATATTATCAATGGAACGGGAATGTTGCAGAGCCTGATTGGCAAAGAGGTAATCATTGGTCAAACAATGAAACCACCAAGCAGAATGGATTTTATCTCACTTCCCGTTTGAATTTACATGATGATTTAAAAGTCATTTTGGGTGGGCGTATTGCAAACTATAAGTCAGAAGAGACTAAAGAGTCAGGTATCTTTATACCTTATGTCGGTGCGGTTTATGATTTAAATGACCAATACTCAGTTTATGCAAGCTACAGCACCATATTTAAACCTCAATCTGCACAAAATCCAAACGGTAAAACACTTGATCCGCTTGAGGGAGAAAACTACGAAGCTGGAATCAAAGGTGAATTTTTTGATGGTCGCTTAAATGCAAGTTTGGCATATTATCAACTCAAACAAGACAATTTTGCGAAAGAGATTCCAAACGTCCTTACACCATCTGGTGGTGTCGCATCTGAAGCGCTACAAGGTGTCAAAACCAAAGGGGCTGAACTCGAAGTTACTGGTGAAATTCGCCCGGGTTGGAATTTACATGCTGGCTTTAATCATAAAATATCTAAACAAGATGGGATAAAGCAGAGCACTTTGACCCCTGAAAATGAATTTAGCCTTTATACCAGTTATAAGCTCAATCAATGGGTGGATGGTTTAACCATTGGTGGTGGTGCACGTTGGCAAGATAAGACTTGGGGCGATGTCACCAATCCACTGTATAAAGATCCTGTTAAACATGTGGTGTCTGATTATTGGCTATTTGATGCAATGGCAAACTATGAAGTCAATGATCAACTATCTGTTTCTTTTAATGTAAACAATCTTTTAGATGAAAAATATTATACGATTTTTAGCTGGTATAGCACGTATACATGGGGCGAAGGCCGTAACTATAATTTAGGACTTAAATATAAGTTTTAATCCGGTTTAACTGACTTCCTCTAGGCAATAAGCAAACTCCATACTGCCTAGAGGAATTTCTTCTATTTAACAGGCGCAATCAACTTTTGCTATTGCGCCAAAATCACTGATCTCATTTCATCCTGCGCTAGCATCAACCTAATTGCGTATTAAATCCTCATGTTGATCTGTGGATCTTATTATTTGACGGGTTCAGAAGAATCAGTCGTTTTGTTGATGGCTTGTGGTGGTTGCGGGCTGGCTAAGTCCTGATTAATTGCTTTGGTTAAACCAAACATATACAGCAAAATAATTACCGAGAATGGTAAACCACATAGCACCACGGCACTTTGCATCGAATGAAAACTACCTGCTAACAGTAAACCAATACTGACAATCGTAATCACCACAGACCAGAAAATTCGCAACCAAATCGGTGAATCACTTTCATTGCTTCCGCCTTTTGTAGACAGATTTGCAATCATCAGCGTACCAGAACCCACTGGGGTCAAGAACAGTACAAAACAAATCACCACAACAATCCCAGCCACATAAGGATTAAAAGGTAAATATTCGAGCAACTTAAACAAAGACAAAGCTGGATCGGTAAGAACCATATCGCCCAAAACTTTTTGTTTTTGAGTCAAAATTAAATCAATTGCAGTATTTCCGAAAATGGAAATCCAAGCCAAAGTAAAGCCTAAAGGGATCAGACACACACCCAAGACCACTTCACGAATGGTGCGCCCTTTTGAAATACGCGCAATAAACATCCCAACGAAAGGTGCCCAAGCAATCCACCAAGCCCAATAAAACACCGTCCAAGAACCGAGCCAGCCTTTTGCTTGTGGATTGTATAAATACACATCAAAGCTTTTCGCAACAAAATGGTTGAGATAGTCACCCACATTCTGTACCAAACCATTCAGTAAATGATTGGTTGGCCCTGTTAAGAACACAAATAACAATAACGCATAGAGTAAACGTAAGTTAATCCGTGAAAGCCAAGCCAGTCCTTTTTCAATCCCCACCACCGTGGTGATGGTCGCAACAGACATCATCACCAATACCACTGCAATCAGGGTAACATTGTTGTCGGGAATGGCTGGGACTAAATAACTAATGCCCGAAACCAACACCAGTGCACCAATGCCTAGATTGGTGACCAAAGAAATCACCGTGGCTAAAATCCCAAAGCCATCCACAAAGTCGCCGATCAAACCATAGATCCGATCGCCAAAAATTGGATAAAGCGCAGAACGTAAAGCCAGAGGTAAATCTAAGCGAAAGGCAAAATAGCCCAAGGTGACACCCAATAAGGCATAGAGCACCCAGCCATGTATACCCCAATGTAAAAAGCTATACATCATGGCATCTCTGGCAGCTTGGATTGTGCCGCCCTCGCCTTCAGGTGGTCTTAAGAAATGATCGACAGGTTCAGCAACACCATAATACAGTAAGGCAATACCGATACCTGCTGAAAACAGCATAGACACCCAAGCCAAGTAACCAAACTCAGGTTTATCACCATCTTTTCCAAGTGGAAGTTGTCCAGCACGTGAAAAAGCCAACCATCCGACAAAACCCAGACATGCCACGATCACCAGCATGTAATACCAACCAAAGAGTTGATTGGCCTGCTCTTGCACATAGGTTAGCCAAAACTGACTTCTTTCTGGAAATAAAACAAACAATAGGCCAAAAATACCGATACTGATTGCAGAACTTCCAAACACAAATAAATTTAATCGAATCCGTTCGGATGAATATCCATTATGACTTTTTGACACCATGCTATTGCTCCTTGCAATCGGTGTATTTTCTTAAAAAATAATAGGATATGTACTATTTTTACTGAACATCCTGATGGATCAGAATGTTGATGTATACACTGACATTTCTTATTACTCATCAAAAAATTATTGATTTTTGTAGATTATACTTTTTATTGATTGAACGTTCAATCAATAAAAAGTATTATAAAAAAATGCTAAGATGTTCTACATTGAGTAATGTTAAATAAAAAGTGCCTTTTCAGCACTTTAAGTGGATATACATGACAAAACGTAGAGTCAAACCAGAGCATGTGCGACGTGAAGAAATTATTAACGCCGCATTTGATGTGATTTATGAAGTGGGCTTATCCAATATGACCATTGCACAAATCGCAAAGAAAGCCGAGCTATCCACAGGTATTGTGAGTCACTATTTTGGTGATAAACAGGGATTAATAAATACCTGCATGCAAGAAATGCTAAATGTTTTACGTCGCAAAACCGACCAAAATAAAACTGAAGCAGACGAGCATCCAGAAAGCCAACTTAAAGCGATTATTGACTCTAACTTTGATATTAGTCAGGTCAATAAACAAGCCATGCGCATCTGGTTAGACTTTTGGTCTGCAAGCATGCACCTACCCGAACTTGGGCGCTTGCAACAAATTAATGATCAACGCCTGTATTCAAACTTGAAGTTTCACTTTCTCAAGTTATTGGATAAAGAACAGGCAAGCATTGCCGCTCGTGGTTTAGCGGCATTGATTGACGGATTATGGTTACGTGGCAGTTTAAGCAGTCATGATGAATTTGACAGCCAGCTGGCACGTTCCATTGCTTACGATTATGTAAAAACGCAATTGCAATTTGCGAAAAAACCTTTGCAGGAGAGACAGAATGAGTGATTCACAAGTTCATCAATTGTACATCCATGGTCGCTATGTAGCAGCGACCAGTGGTAAGACCTTTACCAGTATTAACCCTGCCAACGGTGAAGTGATCGCAACCCTTCAACAAGCATCACAACAAGACATAGAAGCGGCTGTTCAAAGCGCACAACAAGGTCAAAAAATTTGGGCCGCAATGACAGCCATGGAGCGTTCTCGTATTTTACGTCGCGCTGTCGACATCTTACGTGAGCGTAATGATGAACTCGCTCGCTTAGAAACCCTCGATACAGGTAAAGCCTATAGCGAAACATCGACCGTTGATATTGTCACCGGTGCTGATGTACTCGAATATTATGCAGGTCTCGCGACTGCAATTCAGGGAGAGCAAGTTCCGCTTCGTGAATCAAGCTTTTTCTATACCCGTCGTGAACCACTTGGTGTTGTCGCGGGAATCGGTGCTTGGAACTATCCAATTCAAATCGCATTATGGAAATCTGCCCCTGCGCTAGCTGCTGGGAATGCCATGATCTTTAAACCAAGTGAAACCACACCGCTGAGCGTATTCAAACTTGCTGAAATCTATACTGAAGCTGGACTACCAGATGGCGTATTTAACGTGGTACAAGGTGCAGGCCGTGAGATTGGACAATGGTTAACTGAACATCCAATTATTGAAAAAATTTCTTTCACTGGTGGTGTTGAAACAGGCAAGAAAGTTATGGCAAGTGCCGCAGGTTCTACACTCAAAGAAGTGACCATGGAACTCGGCGGTAAATCCCCTTTAATTATTTGTGATGATGCTGACCTCAATCGTGCAGCAGACATTGCGGTGATGGCAAACTTCTTTAGTTCAGGTCAAGTCTGTACCAATGGTACACGTGTCTTTGTTCCAAAAGCACTGTTAGCAGATTTTGAAGCCGCTATTGTAGAACGGGTAAAACGGATCCGTATCGGCGATCCAATGGCGGAGCAAACCAACTTTGGTCCACTCACCAGCTTCCCGCATATGGAAAAAGTCTTGTCTTTCATTGAGTCAGGCAAACAACAAGGTGCCAAACTGCTGATTGGCGGTGGCCGTGCGACAGAAGCTGAATTGGCGCAAGGTGCTTATGTGTTACCGACAGTTTTCAGTGACTGCCAAGATGATATGCGCATTGTTGAAGAAGAAATCTTTGGCCCTGTCATGAGTATTCTCAGTTATGAAACTGAAGAAGAAGTCATTCGTCGTGCCAATGACACCACTTTTGGTTTAGCAGCAGGTGTTGTGACTCAAGACATCACCAAAGCACATCGCATTATTCATCAAATCGAAGCAGGTATTTGCTGGATCAACACATGGGGCGAATCCCCTGCTGAAATGCCAGTGGGTGGCTATAAGCAATCAGGTGTCGGCCGTGAAAATGGTTTAACCACACTTGGGCATTACACCCGTATCAAATCAGTTCAAGTTGAGTTAGGTGAGTATCAAAGCATTTTTTAATGCACTCACACTTTCTCCGTATATCAATCCTATGTGCCATGTCATCACCTGATTGCATTGGCACTTTTAAAAAATACAAAAAGGATAATTATGACTACTCAAGCATATGACTACATTATCATCGGCGCAGGATCTGCCGGAAATGTGCTCGCAACACGTTTAACTGAAGACAAAGACGTTACTGTTTTACTCTTGGAAGCAGGTGGCCCAGACTACCGTTTAGATTTCCGTACTCAAATGCCAGCAGCGTTGGCCTACCCACTACAAGGACGCCGTTACAACTGGGCATATCTCACTGATCCTGAACCACATATGAATAATCGCCGTATGGAATGCGGCCGTGGTAAAGGTTTAGGTGGTTCCTCATTGATTAACGGGATGTGTTATATCCGTGGTAATGCAATGGACTTAGATAACTGGTCGACGCTCAAAGGGCTAGAAGACTGGAGCTATGCAGACTGCTTACCATATTATAAAAAAGCTGAAACCCGTGATATTGGTGGCAATGACTACCACGGCGCCAATGGCCCTGTATCTGTGGCAACCCCTAAAAATGGCAATAATGTCTTGTTCCATGCCATGGTTGAAGCAGGTGTACAAGCAGGCTATCCACGTACAGATGACTTAAATGGTTATCAACAAGAAGGTTTCGGTCCAATGGATCGTACCGTGACACCAAAAGGCCGTCGCTCTAGTACCGCACGTGGTTATTTAGACATGGCAAAAGGTCGCCCTAATTTAACGATCGTGACCCATGCCACCACCAATAAAATTTTATTTAATCAAAAGCAAGCGATTGGTGTGGAATATATCATTGGTTCGGATAAAACCAATCTCACACAAGCACGTGCAAACCGTGAGGTCTTGCTTTGTGCGGGTGCTATCGCATCACCACAAATTTTACAACGTTCGGGTGTTGGTGAAAGTAGCTTCCTTAAATCAATGGATATTGATGTTGTACATGATTTACCGGGTGTCGGTGAAAACTTACAAGACCATTTGGAAATGTACTTACAATACAAATGTAAGCAACCTGTTTCACTCTACCCCGCTTTAAAATGGTTTAACCAGCCTGCAATTGGTGCTGAATGGTTATTTAATGGGACTGGTATTGGCGCAAGCAACCAGTTTGAAGCAGGTGGTTTTATCCGCAGCTCAGATGAATTTGACTGGCCAAATATTCAATATCACTTCTTACCCGTTGCGATTAACTATAACGGCAGTAATGCAGTGAAAGAACACGGCTTCCAAGCGCATGTTGGTTCTATGCGCTCACCAGCACGTGGTCGAATTAAGCTGAAATCTAAAGATCCATTTGAACATCCAAGTATTCTGTTCAACTATATGTCGACTGAGCAAGACTGGCGTGAATTCCGTGATGCCATTCGTATCACCCGTGAAATCATGCAACAGCCTGCATTAGATGCATATCGTGGCGATGAAATCAGTCCTGGAAAACAGGTGCAAACTGATGCTGAACTGGATGATTTCGTGCGCAACCATGCTGAAACTGCTTACCATCCTTCATGTAGTTGTAAGATGGGTGAAGATGAAATGGCAGTGGTTGACGGTCAAGGTCGTGTACACGGTCTACAAGGCTTGCGCGTTGTTGATGCTTCGATTATGCCGCTGATCATTACTGGAAATTTAAATGCCACAACGATTATGATCGCTGAAAAAATCGCAGATCAAATTCGTGGCAAAAAATTGCCACGTTCTGAAGCGGGTTATTACAAAGCTGGCACAGCACCTGTGCGCAAAGCGCCTTTACGTCCGATCGTGTAAAAGTATTCATATTTTAGCGACACCTCAGTTTTGACTGAGTGTGTCGCATCTTTCAAGGACGAATAAAATGAGAAAAAAATTATTATTGACCATCCCTTTGAGTTTATTTTTTCAAACCCTACATGCCAATGAATCAGGTACAGAAACGCCGTCTCCGTATAGTGCAAATTTGACAGTAGCCAGCCAATATATCTCACGTGGTTTCCAACAGACCTGGGGCAACCCTGCTGTACAAGGCGGATTTGATTATGCTCATCCCAATGGTTTTTATGTAGGAACTTGGGCTTCTACTGTGAGTGATGACTTCATCCGTGATGCCAATGTTGAATGGGACGTCTATACTGGTTATAGCCGTAGTTTCGGTCAGTTAAATCTGGGTACTAAAGTCGCTTATTACTACTATCCTGGGGCAAAAACCACTGCTGAAACAGGTCATACCCGTTTTGATTATGGTGAAATTATTCCAGAAATCAGCTATGGTCCGCTGAGTGTTAAATATGCAATCACTTATACCCAAGATTATTTTGGCAATAATTCTGATACTTTAGCTATTGGTTCCAATAAGCACTCTCGTGGTTCAGGCTATTTAGATGTAAATTGGCTACAACCCATCGCTCAAGGCTGGTCGCTGAATATGCATTATGGCAATCAACGTATAAAAAACTTTTCTGCCGCAAGCTTTCAAGATGCCAGTGTTGCCATTAACAAAGCGCTGCCTTATGGCTTTTCTTCCAGTTTAAGTTATAGCAAAGCATGGGACAAAGACGGATATTATCAAAAATACAGCAATGGCAATCCCAATGCCAAAGTTTCAAATCCAATTGATTCCACCCTCACTTTTTCACTCACTAAAAAGTTTTAAGCTAAAGTTTAAATATTCAGTAACCTGTTATAAATCAACCAAAAACCATGCCCTTCATGAGCGTGGTTTTTTAATGTCTATAGTCACCCCCCTAATTATTCATACAAGTGATTTCTATCAAGTCATTGATCAGAAATGAACTTATGTTTTTGTATGTGCTTTTAGAAACTGTTGGTTATCAATTCATTTTTTTTACTTTTGAATTATAGATGGTGATTCTACCGTGAGGCGACATGGATGTCGCCGTTGGGCGGGGGTACAGGACGTACCCCTCGCCCAACATGAGCAAAAACAAAGCACTGCTTTGTTTGCAGCGCAAGGTTTGGCAATCCCTACGAAAGTGAGGCATCGCCTACGCAAAGCTATTTAAACTTTGAATGTAAGGTGTGGCATTGCAAGCTTTTTATAATTAAATAATTTATTTTCTCATGCAATTGATTTAATTAAAAATATTCATTAAAAGAAATTATATTCTTGTGTCTGAGCTTTTTTGACAGGTTGACTTAGATCTTGGCTTAATTCAATAAAGCAAACTCAAATCTCCCCATACTGTTGAATTATCATTAGACAGCCATTGATTGTTTGTATAAAGTATTAGGAACGATTGTTCCAATATAAATTAATATTATGCGTACTAAAGAGTTTGATCCTGAAGAAGTTGAAAATGCGGTTATGCAAGTTTTTTGGCGTAAAGGATTTGCAGCGACATCAATTCAAGATTTAGTTGAGGAAACTGGACTCTCACGCAGCAGTTTATATAGTTCCTTTAAAAATAAAGAGCAGCTATACCAACAAGCCTTATCTCGCTATCAACGCCTGATCAGTAAATCAAATATTGATTTGTTATCCAGTGATGGATCAGTCAAAAGTATCATGCAACAATTATTATCTCGTATCATTGAAGATGAATTAAATGATCCGCAACATCGGGGTTGCCTGATGGCCAATGCCTGTTTGGAGTTAGCAGGACACGATCAAAAGACTGCAGAATCTGTCACGTACAACTTTGAACGATTACAGCACGCACTGGAACAGCTCATGATCAGAGGAAAGCAATCTGGTGAAATCACCCTACATAGTTCTCCGCAAGCCTTAGCACTTTTTTTCGTGAATACCATTCAAGGCATTCGCGTTTTAAGCAAAGGCTGTAGCGCAGAAAATCGTCAGCAATATCTAGAGAATGTTGCTGAAGTCGCACTGAATACCTTGTATTAATTTTTAGTTTCCCCCTTAGCAGACTGGCTAATTTGCAATGCTGAGGGTTTTATTTACCCCAAAATGGAACGATCATTCCAATATAAATGACAACATGGAGTCTACAATGAATATTGATCTTCAAAATTTTGTGATGCCTATATTCCTTAAACGAGATGACCTTTCTGTTAATCATACACAGAGGTATAGCGCATGAATCAGTTCAACAACAGATCAGAGCAGAACCGATCTGCGCCCAGCTTACCGATATGGAAATTATTGGCATTTACGGTTGCAGGTTTTATTACCATTATGACGGAAATCATACCTGCGGGCTTATTGGCATTGATCAGTCATGACTTAGAGGTGTCTGAAGCTTTAGCAGGGCAAATGATTTCAGTTTATGCCCTAGGATCGGTCATTGCGGCGATCCCTGTGGTTGCTGCAACACGGAGTTGGTCAAGAAAACCTTTATTGTTATTGGCAATCACAGGCTTGTTTGTCTTCAATAGTCTAACAGCGCTATCTTCCAGCTATATTGTCATCCTGATTTCACGATTTATTGCGGGAATGTCAGCTGGAATTATCTGGGGTATCTTGGCGGGTTATGCTCGAAGTCTAGTTCCTGCCCATCTACAAGGCAGAGCGATGGCGATCGTTGGGGTCGGTCAACCCATTGCATTATGTATGGGTGTGCCTTTAGCTATTGGATTGAGCAATCTGTTTGGCTGGCGTGGGGTTTTCTGGGTGATTTCAGGACTTGCTTTAATCCTGATCATCTGGATAAAAATAAGCCTCCCTCATTTGGCAGGACAACCCGCGAGCAAACAACAATCTATTCTCAACGTCTTGGTACACCCCGGTATAGGCGCAATTTTGGCGGTTATTTTTGTTTGGATTTTGGCACATAACATACTTTATACCTTTATTTCGCCTTATTTGTCTGCTGTACAGCTGAGTGAGCATATTGATCTTATTCTTCTTATTTTTGGTCTTTCTTCAATATTCGGCATTTGGATTACAGGGATTTGGATCGATAGATCATTACGCAAATTAATCCTGATCAGTTTAACAGGCTTTGCCATCGCTGCTCTTTTCATGGGCTTGAGCGGTCATCACATCTGGCTTGTGATGCTAGGTATCGTACTTTGGGGAATGACTTTTGGCGGTGCACCAACTCTACTACAAACTGCGCTGGCAGATGTCGCAGATGAAAATGTGGATATTGCCCAATCAATGCTGGTGACGGTGTTTAATCTTGCTGTTGCAGGGGGCGGTATTTTAGGTGGCATCCTACTGCAAAATGTAGGAATAGACTCATTTTTTGTTTGTATCATCGCATTATCATTATTGGGGTTATCTATTGTATTTTTTGCGCATGAAAATGGTTTTAAATCAGGACATCGTTTGGGCAGAAAATAAATTTAAAGCTGTCATTTAACACCATGCTTCGATGACAACATCTATTGGATCAAACAGCGCCATCATCGTTGATTGGGCTATTTGATCCGTCTCTTAAACGATAGCTATGGCTTTATTGACTAAAAACAGTTGCACAAATTGCTGAATCTTATCCGCCACTGCCTGTGGTTGACTTAAAATCCCCCAATGCCCTGCCGAAACTTCGCTATAGCGAATATCATCCCCCCACTCTTCCATCCCACGGCTTAAAGCAAGCGGTACAAATGGATCTTGATTCATCAATAACATTTGCACAGGAATGGTTGTGGTTCGACCTGTCGGCTTGAATAATGCTTTGGTTAAATTTTGACGATATAGACCTAAACCACTGATGGCATTGCGAAGTTGGGTCGGGCTCTTTTCAACTGAGGTTTTTTCTAAATACCCCACCAGTTTTGGCCATACTTTGCCAAGACCTAAACGCCAAGTCAGTTCAGGAAGTACAGGGATTTGTAACATTGCCATATAACTTGATGCTGACACTCGCTTAATCACGTTGAAATAGCCTTGTAAGTTACCTTGGGCCAACTGGCGATGAAACCACCACCCTACATGATCTGTACTTGGCGCCAATGCAGTATAAGACGCAATTTGAGACTTTAATCGGTCAGCCAATACCGCTTCCCAACCTTGTAAAGCGCCCCAATCATGTCCAACCAAATGGACCGATTGATGTGGGCTCACTGCTTTAATCACTTGGGATAAATCTTCGATCAAATGTTCAAAAGCATAATCTGCTGTTGTTTTTGGAATATCAGATAATCCTGTACCACGTACATCATAAGCAACCACATTAAAATGAGGGGCTAAATATTGTGCCACCGCGTGCCAGACTTCAGCAGAATCTGGATAACCATGTATCAATACAATAGTATCTTGATCAACATCTAAGCTGCCCCAATGGTAAGCAGCCAAACAGATATTTCCTGAATGAACATATAGCTTGGTCTTATCAAAATGCTTCATGAAACCACCCGCGGAACAGTTTCAGTTTTTTGCTGATATGCAAGTACCCCTGCTGACTGTGCCAAGTAGGCTTGAGCAAGTTCAGTTGAAGCTTCGTAATAGGGATGATAGTTGGGCTTAAAAAACCGTAAACTGGTCTTAAAAAACCACACTGGTCCTGGTATATAGCCATTTAAATCAGAACGATGCCAAGCTTTCCAAAAAGCGGGTTGCCATAAGCTTTTTTGGTTTTGTGGAATAGCAGGATCATCTTGAGCCAGTTGTACAGTACCAGCCGCCATGAGATAGGTAAAAATAGGAGCGGTCACAGCCATCACCGCAACACGTAATAAATAACTCCCTGAAATATGCTGATAAACATCATAAGCAACCGTACGATGCTCAACTTCCTCAGCACTATGCCAAGTAAACAAGTCACTTACCACAGGATCTCCACCACGTGCCTGCCAATCAGAACGGGTTAATACATATTGACCAATTGCTGCAGTAAAATGTTCAGCCGCGGCCACTAACCCAACTCGCGCATTTAACCAAGGTCGCTGCCAGACTTTAGGTAAGTTAAAACCCAAAGGTTTGTCCGCGAGTAACCGATCAAATAAGCCAACAACTCGTTTATATTGGTTCTCCACATCCACCCCATAACGTAGCAAATATTCTTCGATTGAATCCTTGTGCGCTTGTGAATGAATGGCTTCTTGTCGAATGAAAATTTTGGCATCTTGCTTAAGTTTTTCATCATGAATAAAAGGTAAAGCTTTATTGAACATTCGACAGAAAAAATACTCTCCTCGAACCAAGGTAAAACTAAAATGATTGACACCATGACTTGCCAATGGGTCTTGTGGTATCCAGTGTAAAGGCGAGTGCTCCCATTCAAATTTAACCTGTCGAGGAATCATTGCCCAACTTGCTTTTGATGCTTCAGATCGCATAATTCTTTCCTCAGAGTTATGATGGTAAATGATGAGGCGTTTCAGATAGGCCTATTTTTACTTTGGTTTTTGCCACGATTTCAGACTCATCCGTATCATTGGGATGGAAATTAAAACGGTAGTAATCTATAAATTTAGGAATAAAAACTTTATATTTTTCCACACCATGCTGAGCAAATTTGCGCCATGATTTTAGATTTAATAATTGGCGATCGCGTTTTAACAACACAACTTGATAAACACTCGACAATGCAGTAATCAAAACCAGACTAAACGTGAAAATCGCCACGCGAGGAATATAAGCAGCTAAGCCCTTTCCATATAAGTATTCATACATGTCATAAGCCACAGCCTTATGTTCGGTTTCTTCAACACTGTGCCATAACCATAAATTACGAATGCTTTCATCCGTCATCAATTCATTGACATCTTTCATCATCTCCACCACCAACACTGCGGTGTAATGTTCCAGACCCACAGTCACCAAGAGATTCCACTTTTTAGGAAAAGTACGTTCAATTGCTTTTAATATGATCCCTGTGACTTTTTCCAAAGATTCCGGATCTAAGCCATATTGTTGTGCACTGACATGAAAAGCATGATGTTCTTTAGAGTGCATGGCTTCTTGTCCAATAAAGGCTCCAATATCACGGTCTAATTGTGGATTATTTTTAATTTTTTTACGTAAGGCTCGCACTGAACGGACAAAGTACGATTCACCTTCTGGAAAAAGTGTTGATAGACCTGTGAAGTAATGAGTAAAGGTAGGTTCGTCATTACACCAATACTTGGGCATATCCTGAAACTCATAATCCATACGACGTACTGGAAATGATGCAGGTGTTTTTTGCTTTGATTTTTCTTTCACCGCTGATATAGACATGGTTCACCTCAAGAATTTATCTCAAAATAACAAGTTCCAAAAAGGAACTAATAAAATCAAAATAATGATCCATGCAGATCTTGTCAATCAAGTGAATATGCTTTGGCTCAAGGTTGTCCTTAAATGACAGTATCATTCCTATAAAGACATCTCGATAAAGACAGGCTATAAATAAAAGGTGAAAAATAAATTAAAATATTGAAGATGAAATAGCTTTAATACAGTCCAAGTCGTCTTTAGGCTGTTCAGCACTAGGTTAAGCATTCAAAAATATTAAAAAAATAGTGATATCCATCATTACTGGACATCACTATTTTAGATGCTAGATATGCTTTTAAATTAAAACAATACTTAACTTATCTTATAAGTATTTAAGAATAGCGATATGTTTGTTTTTATGTTTGTAATCAGAAAATTTAACCATTAAAGGATATAAAATTATGCTGAGAATAATCGCAATCCACCACAACGTAGACACCGAATCGACACCAAAATAATCTCCATGATTTTTTCCCAAAAAGGCAACCACGAGCAAATATAAAGCCTTTAAAACATATAAGTGAACAATATAAAAAAACATTGGTACAGAACCAAATATGATCAAGGGTTTGATCCAAGGTTTTGTTTCGATTTTTTGCAGACAGACCAAAAGAACCAGTCCAACACCAACGTTCCATAAAATGAAAAATAAAGATGGTGGATATTTGGTTAGATTCATAAAACTCATGAATGTTTCAGTCCATGTCGGCATGACCGTCCATACATGATCTCCATATACATTGATCACTCTTAAAAGCAAAAATAAAGCGATACTGGAAAAACCAAAAATGAGTAATTTTGTATTTCTTGATTGGTTTTGTTGAGATGAAGCAAAAACACTTGAACCAATACAATATCCTAAAGTAATCACACCAATCCAAGGTAAAACAGGATAAGAGGTTCGAATACGAATCAGATTGCCAAACTCAATCCAGCCCCGTTCATGCAAAATGAACCATAAATTCTGTATGAAAGGTACATTTTCAAAAGACACTTGATCAAGCACATTGTGCCCAAAAATAATCACAATGCTGATTATCCATAATAATTTTTGTGGCAATCCAATTAAAGCTGCCAACGCCAGCATACTTAAACCAATCGCCCAAATCACTTGTAGATAAATCACATCAGGTGGGAACTTGCCAGTCCATGCAAAATTGATCACCACCAACTCAAGAAAGATCAGAAATAACCCGCGTTTAATCAAAAACTCACGTGTCATCGCTAGACTATTATTTTTAGCTTGATAGAGATAGGCGGATAAGCCTGTCAAAACAATAAATACTGGAGCGCATAAATGGGCCAATATTCGGCTAAAGAAAAGTGACGTTTCTGTGCCTGGAATCAGCATTGGATCTGGAACTTGATGATGGAGGTAAAAAGTTTCTCTGACATGATCAACCATCATAATCAAAATCACCAAGCCTCGTAATGCATCAATCGCTTGTAAGCGTTGCGAAGGAATAGACATAGAAAAAACAACAAATTAAACGTTATGATATAATATAACAATTAATTTCATTATTTTAAAACCATCTCATTAAAAAACATCAATTTGTACCGTTATTTCACAGCAACACTTAAAAAATTTACCAATTATCACATAGACTTTTTGCAAAATTTAATTGATAATGATTATCAATTTCATTATCTGAAAAATTGGTGAACACTTTGGAACAGCCTACTTTAGCGACTGAAGCGATTCGAGCATTTTTTACCTTACAATGCTGCTGGTTAAACAGTGAAGAAATTTATCTTGAACAAGGTTGTTTGCATTGTGGTTCGGCAGCAACTTATTTAATTTATTTTACCCATGCCCCTATTCAAAAATTAATGCTTGATTTTATTCAAAAATATAACTGCCATAACAGCAAAAAATCAGACTTACTCGACTTATTAGACTTTGAACAGAATTATAATGATTTTTTACAAGTGCTTGAAAGTGCAGTAAACAGTTATGCTCGACAATATCAAAACCATGCTTGTCATTTGGCATTTGAAAGTGTTGAATCTATTTTTGAACGTGAAGCAGCCATTGCATGTTAAAAAATTGATGCTGCAATAAATCAAACTGTAATGATTAAATCGAATAGACTATTTTTAACAGCTATTTTTTAAATTAATTTTAGGGTCTGTTGACATCAATTTTTCATTCTCAATGTATCAAAATAAAAGGGGCCAACACGTTGCTTGAAGTCTTCTCAACAACAGCAACTTATTGACCCCGATAATAAATCTTAAGTTAAGACCCAACATATAAAAACTTAACCAACAAAAGTTAAGCGATTAAATTTTCATACTTATACCCAGCTGTACCCCACGCCCAGGAAGTGGTGCAATGTATTTTAATGGCGAGTTCTGTGGTCGTGCATCTTCATTTAACAAATTAGATCCATTGAGGAAAACATCAAAATTGGCATTTTGTAATTTGAAGTGTTTCTGAATTTGTAGATCCAGCAAGTTATAAGACGGCAATGGAATTTCTTTAGACACATTTTTGCCTAAATACTGAGCTTGATCATAGTAAATATTGGATAAGCGTGCTGACCAATCATTTTTATTCCATTCAAGGTTTAGCCCATAACGGTTCGTTGGCATGTTGGGTAAGTAATTTCCATCATTTGCCAAACTGGTTTTGTTTGGATTAAGGTTTTTATTTTTCACCAAGTCAGCAAAAGCAGAGATCAAAAGATTGCCATACTGATTGAGTTCAAACTTTTGTTTTAAATCAATTTCAAATCCAGTAATTTCAGCATCTGTCTGAGTCCAGTATTTAAGTGGCAAGCGATTACGCATTTGTGCCCCTGAATGGGTCAAATACAAATACTTGTCATATTTCATCTTATATACAGTCGCTTCAAAATTAAAATTTTTATAATTGAACAGACCTGTTAACTCAAGATTTTTGGATTTTTCTTCTTTGAGTTTTTGGTTACCTTCTTCTTGTAACATAATTGAATAATGTGGATGGCTGGCATAAAGTTCATTAATTTCAGGCGCTCTATCTGACACTGAATAACGCAACTTTAAACCCAATAGATCATTATATTTTAGGTATGAACCGAAACTGTAGCTTTCAAGATTAAATTTTGTATCGGTGAGTTTTGTATTCGGTGAATTTCTGGATGGTACAAAATCACTTTTTTGAATTTTATGTTCAACCTTTTCGTTACGATAACCAGCATCGAGTTCTAGCCAATCAAAGTCTAATTTTTCCTTGATAAACACGGCTTGTGTTTGCGTATTGATATTCGGTAAATAACGTAAATTTCCATGTCCTACCACTTTACGATCAATCTGATTAAAGCCAATAAAACCATTCCAAAATTCAACAGGTCTATGCTTCAGTAATAATTCAGCCTGTTGGGTATCAAATTTATAGTTATTGGCCATTTTTGATCCTAAATATTCCCCTGATGTATTGACACTCTTACTCACATCAAATTGTATTTGTTTCAATAACAACGGGTTAAAATTAAACTCGCTGTCTAAGGCATATCTTCGCTGATCTGTTTTCACCCCGACTGGTATGCTGTCACTGGTAGATTGAAAAGATTTATTTTCAAGAGAAAATCCAGGTACCCCATATTCACTTTTTTTTGAATCAGCACTGAGCCCAATACGTCCATTGTTGAGAAAATAAGTACTTCCAATCGCAAAGTGCTGATTGTCTAAATAGCTATTGCCCAGCTTGTTTTTATAGTTGGGTGTGACATCTTTATTAATTTTATTTTCCGTATATTGCTGGGTATTGGGCACATATTTAGGGTTTATCGGATTGGTATAGGTTTTTCCACGCATCTCAGTGGTTGGTTGATCCGTATAGAAGGAAAATGAACCATCTGCCCAATCGGGGTTTTCTGTCATAAACTGGTTAATATAAGGCTGAGATGCAGTGTTATAATTTTTTTGAATGCGTGCTTCTTTTTGGCAAGCATCTGCCAATGCTGTATTTACCCCACCCGTCGCTGGAAATACGCCACTATTACATACACTCGCTTTACCCTCTCCCGGAATTTTATAAGCTGACATATCTTGGCTAGAAAACAATAAATTGGTAGAAAAGTTGCTTTGGTTATTGAGATTGAGTTTAAAACCTTTGGCATCAAAATCATTCCAGCCCTTTTTCGCTACAAGCTCTAATTGAGAACTTTTATTCGGCATCGCTGTATCGATTAGACCAGAATCAATATTCACACTTCCGCCAATGGCATTACCACCATAACGCACACTGTCTGAAGATTTATTGACAGTTACAGATTGAGTGAATAAAGGATCAAAAGGGATATTAATATTGCCGCTGATACTATTCATTCCATAAATAGACTGACCATTTTCCAAAATCTGCACCCGGTTTCCACTTAAACTGCGAATCACAGGCGCACCTGAATTGGGACCAAAAGCGCTACTTTGTACTCCTGAAAGATGCTTTAAAGCATCACCTAAAGTTTTATTGTCTGCATTTCTATTTTCTACAACGATACTTTGATTGATAAATGGATCATTTTCAGCATTGACTCGAATCACAGGAAGTACAGTCAGCTGTTTATTTTCAATCGCATATGCAGGAAAGACCGGTAAAGAAATAGCGATTGCTAAAGTATGGTGACGCATCATGAATTCCGGATTGTAATTTATTGTTATGTTATAACATTACATAAACAGATGTACAACAATTATCATCAGTGCTTATACAGCTAGACCAGCTAGCGATTTATATAGGAAATGAAGAAATATAGAAGATGAAACTGGAATCCGTATTACTTGTGCTTGATCTGTTGCGCCAGCTTCTGAATATTCATGCTAATCTCATCTGGAGTATGCGCTGCATAGCCAAACAATACCGCAGCTTTTTCATAAGGCTGTTGACAATAGCGAGATAAAGGCTGAACAGCCAGATTAATAGCAAGACACTGATCAATAAAGCTTTGCTCAGTCCATGGGGCTTTTAGCCAACAAATCACATGAATCCCTGAGTCGGTTGGCTGAACAGTCAATACATCTGCAAGAAACTGTTGAATCGCAGCAATTAATGCCTGTTGACGTTCTTGGCAAGCTTTACGCACTTTACGTACATGGCGTGCATAATGCCCCTCTTTGATAAACAAAGCCAAAGCCGCTTGTTCTAAATAAGCACTCCGCGTATCGGTATAATATTTTGCCAGACTCAATGTTTCTATCAGCGATTCTGGAACCACCATAAATCCAAGTCGAAACTCAGGAAACATCATTTTAGAAAAAGTACCCGAATAGATCACTCTTTGCTGTTGGTCTAAGCCCTGTAAGGCTTGAATTGGGTGCGTTCCATATCTAAACTCACTGTTATAATCATCTTCAAAAATCCATTTTTGCTGACTCGCTGCCCATTCCAATAGGGCCAATCGTCGACTTAAACTGAGTGTTCCACCTAAAGGGAACTGATGAGAGGGTGCGGTATAGATGAATTTACTTTTGGAATAATGCTGAATAATCTCAGCAATTTTCATCCCTTCGTGATCACTTGATACAGGATGAACTTGGATGCCAAAACTCCGAAAAATATTTAAAGCGGCATCATAGCCAGGCTCATCTAAACAGATCTGATCCCAAGGTTGTAATAATGCATAAGCTGCAAGGTGAATCGCTTGTTGGGTACCATTTACAATCAAAATTTGTTGTACATCGCATTTTAGCCCCCGCGTAGAACGAACATAATCACAAATAGCCTGACGTAAAGGCAAATAGCCACGACAATCATGAAACTGACCCAATTGCTGATGAGACTGACGCCAAGCACGCCCCAATAATTTTCCCCAAAGCGAATGTGGAAATAAATCGGTACAGCCAACACCAACATGAAATATTTTTTCACCCTGCCCAGATACATTTTGTTTCTGCCAAGCAGGTAATAAATTTGCGATATGCGGATTAATATTTAGCTTATGACAGACGTCAAATGCAGATTCTGTCGCTATCTCTTGTATAGAAATTAATTGGTCAGGAATCAGCTCTGCGACATAAGTACCAGAGCTTGGCTTAGTCACAACATAGCCTTCATCCAGTAAACGATCCATTGCAGCCAAGACTGAATTTCTAGAAATCGACATCATTTCCGCCAAGACACGACTAGAGGGCAGTTTGGTTCCAGAAGCCAGTCGACCATCTAAAATTGCATCACGTAAAACACTATATAAACCCTCTTTAATCACCCCTTTAGGCAAGATCAAATGGGGGAAATAAGCCGATGCTGCTGTCGCCATAAGTAAAACTGGTACTATTAAAAATACTTAAAGTGTATCTTATTTCAATACCACAATCACACTTAAACTCATTTCTCCTCTTTCTTTCCCGACGACTGGAGAATACCTGTGGAAAATTTAGTGGTTCAAATTGTGCCTGTTGCACAACAAGACTATAAACAATGGGTAGAGTATTGGCTGGCTTATCAAGACTTTTACAAAGTGGCTTTATCCAACACTGTTACGCAAACCACTTGGCAACGTTTTTTTGATGATCAAGAACCGATATATTGTGCTGTTGCTAAACAAGCTGAGCATGTTCTCGGCTTTGTACATTATGTTATCCATCGCTCGACATGGGCCGAGACCAACTTTTGCTATCTAGAAGACTTATATGTTTCTCCACAGGCAAGAGGTCAACATGTAGGCAAGCGTCTGATTGAATATGTACAACAGCAAGCGATTGTTCAACCCTGCGCGCGCTTGTATTGGCACACTCAACAAAGCAATCAAACTGCACAAAAACTCTATGACTGGATTGCTGAAAAACCAGGGGTCATTGAATATCGTATGGCTTTAAATTAATCCATAAAAAAAACCAGAAACACAATGCTTCTGGTTTTTGCTTAAACCCTTCTAAAGTCAGTTCAACAAGATTCAAAATACGTTCTAAGTTTCTTGAGCATCATCAGCTCACAAAAACCTGATACAACTTTTCAACAGTTTGACGGATTTCCAATTCGGTCAGGGCTGCAAAACCAAAACGAATATAGAAACTGTGATCGGAATGATGCCATTCCGAACCAAAATCATATTCAGAATCAATATGTAATTGTTTTAAAATCGTTAAAAACTGCTGTTGAAAAGGCAATTTAAACTTTACCCACAACGCCATGCCGCCTGCAGGTGGCGCTATTTCAACCCACTCCTTAAAAGTTTGCTGAAAAGCCCTCACAGCAAAATCTCTACGTTGCTGATAAATCTTACGCATTTTACGGATATGCCGCTTAATTTCACCCTGCTGCATCAGTTCAGCCATTGCCAATTCAGTAATCGCATTGCCCTGTTTATCGATCAGCAAAATGTCTTGTTTCATCGCCTGAATAATCTGTACATTGGTCACCACATAACCGATTCTTAAAGTGGGCGCAAACACTTTAGACAAAGAGCCGATATGAATCACTTTGTCTGCTGCCGGTAAGCTGATTAACGGCGGAATGGGTCGACTGTCATAATGAAATTCATGGTCATAATCATCTTCAATAATATAAAAATCAAAGGCTTTAGACAGCTCTAACAGCTTTAATCTTCGATCCATAGACATCGTCACTGTCGTTGGATATTGGTGATGAGGTGTGGTGTATACGGCAGCAACTGCATGGCTGGACAAAATTTCAGTTAAATGATCGGTATCTAGACCATGCTTATCCAAACGCACGCGAATAATTTGATAATGATTAGACAGGAATGTTTCCACTGCAGGTGGATAAGCCCATTGCTCTACCACAATAATATGACGCTGAGACTGATGTTGAGCCAGAACCCGCGCAGCTAGAAAAATTCCCATTTGACTGCCACGAACCACACAAATGTTTTCCATAGAAGTCTGTATAAAACGCTCCATAGACAACATCTTTAATAAGGCTTGACGAAGTTCTAAACTGCCCTGCGGATCTCCATATCCCATGGTTTGATGACGTGTTACTTGGATCAATGCATGCCGATAAGCCCGAGAAAACAATTCATACGGGATCAACCGATTATCTGGCACACCATCATTTTTGATCAGCACCTGAGTTGGCAAAACTGCTGTGATATCGACCTGTTCGAGTGTAGGCGATGACTGCGCTTTTAAGTCAGGTAAATTCTCAGAGACAAAGGTGCCTTGCCTAGCTTTTGAAACCAGCCAACCCTGTGCCTCCAAATCTTCATATACCGATTGTACGGTTTTTCGGTTAATCCCGAGTTCATCCGCCAGTGTACGTGAACCTGGCAAGCGTGTTGCCTGAGTAATTCTGCCAGATAAAATCTCTTGAATAATCTGATTTGCCAACTTTAAAAAAAGGGTCTTTTCTTCACGATCTTCTAAATGTAGCCGAATTTTCCAAGGCTGACGCATAACTCTCTGGCCCATATAAGTTTTAGAAACTGGATATTTTAATCCATCCACAGAATTTTTATTCTGTACTTAGGCGATGTGAAAATCAACTCAGCGAGAGGTTTTATTTATGCAAACGGCACAACTAGATAAACAGCAATTGATGCAAAATGCGCAGCAAAATATGCAGCAATTTATTCAAGATTCAAACTACACAGATCGACAAAAGTTGGCATTAACCTGCCGTATTTTATTTGACCACGGCCATGATGCTGGCTTAGCGGGACAAATCACTTGTCGTACCACGCAAGGCAATAGCTTTATCACCCAGCGTTTTGGTCTCGGCTTTGATGAAATTACCGCGCAAAACTTATTGGAAGTTGATGAAGATCTAAAGCCACTTGATCAACAAGGCATGGCAAATCCTGCAAATCGCTTTCATACATGGATTTATAAACAACATCCTGAAGTGAATTGCATTATCCATACCCATCCAACACATATTGCAGCGTTGTCGATGCTCCGTGTGCCCTTAGCGATCGCACAAATGGATACCTGCGCTTTATATGAAGACTGTTCTTTTGTGGAAGAGTGGCCGGGAGTCCCCGTCGGCAATGAAGAAGGTATTTTTATTTCAGAAGCCTTAGGTAAAAACCGCGCTGTACTGCTGTCACATCATGGTCAGCTGGTGGCAGGTAAAACCATTGAAGAGGCTTGCAACTTAGCCATTTTAATTGAACGCGCTGCCCGACTTCAGCTTTTGGCAATGGCTGCTGGACAAATTCAACCTATCCCACATGAACTGGCAAAAGAAGCTCATGACTGGGTCTCTACCAACAAGCGTAATAATGTCAATTTTGCCTACTATGCGCGTAAAGCTTTAAAAAATCATGCGGACTGTATCGAGGAGTAATGAAAATGAAATTAGAAGGCATTATTGCATACCCAATCACACCATTTCACCCAGACACACAAGCTGTCGATGTGGATGCACTGACCATCACATTAAATGCTCTGCTGGAACAACAATGTAATGCGATTGTGCCATTGGGCAGTGCTGGTGAAAGTGCTTATTTATCTTGGCAAGAATGGCAACAAGTCGCACAAAAAAGTATCGAAGTCGTTAATCACCGTGTCCCGGTCATGTTGGGAATTTCTGAACTCACAACGGCGATGGCAATTCAAAAAGCCCAAAAAGCCGAGGAGCTTGGCGCTGATCTAATTATGGTGATCCCAGTATCTTACTGGAAACTCAATGATCAAGAAATCTATGATTATTATCAGCAAATTGCCGCATCGACCAAACTGCCGATCATGGTCTATAACAACCCAGCAACCAGTGGCGTAGATATGTCACCAGAATTGATCGTGAAAATGTTTCAAGAAATTGAGAATATTTGCATGGTTAAAGACAGTACGGGTGATATTCAGCGCATGCATAAATTTCATGAATTATCTCAAGGACAGTTGCCCTTTTATAATGGCTGTAATCCTTTAGCACTTGAGGCATTTTGTGCAGGGGCAAGTGGTTGGTGTACTGTGGCGCCAAATCTACTCGGTCAGCTACCAAGTCAGTTATATCAGGCAATCAAAGATGGTGATTTAGACCACGCCAAAGCCTTGTTTTATCGTCAATTGCCTTTGTTGCGCTTTATTGTACAAGGCGGCCTACCGAAAACAGTCAAAGCAGGTTTAAATGAATTAGGTTTTTCTGTAGGTGAACCAAGAAAGCCATTACAACATGCCACCCCACTGGAAGTTCAGCAATTGAAGTCGTTGATGGCCTTAGCAAAACAAACGTAAACGATCGTCGTATGCGCTTGTGAAGTTATAAAATTGATCCGATAAACATGCTTTGTTGCATACATAGCCGATCCGCTGCTTTGACAGATACTCATTTGACAAATACTCAAATAATAAGTAAATGTCATCCAGCAGTGTTTAAATCTAAGTGCAACAAAGCAGTTATTGCCATAGCAAATATCGGCATAACAAACAGATCAATTCCCAAATCTGCTTTCTAAAAACTAAATCCAAGGTTTAAATTGATACGATACAACCATTGGTCACTATAGGGTGAAACGGTCGAGCTAAAACCGGTTGAATTCATTGCACCGCCAATAATATTGGCATTTTTCCCCCAAGTATAATCGGCCCACACCATAAAGGGTGACGCAATAAACATCATCCCAGTGGTATTCATTTGAGAATCCGACCAATCATCACGTTTCTTATCCATATAACTATAATCATTGTAGAATCGGATCGCTTTGAGTTTGCCCATATTTTGCATAGGTAAGGTATAGGCAAGATTTAAACTGGCAACTGTCGCTTCAGAGGCAATAAAATAAGCAGGGGTAAATCCATTATTCCCCATTAAAGTCATATCATTATTGACCCCGTCAGGGTTCTTTGCATCATATTGATAATGAATCACAGAGCTTTGTAAATTAAAGCGTTTGTAATTGTTATCGCTATGCACACCCACTGCATAATATTGGCCATTTTTATCGGTGGTTTTATTATGCAATTGCGCAATTGCCCCAGATACCCCGACTTCCTGCTTACCCACCTTGGTGTCTAACTTGCGCACAATCCGCGTATTGAATTGATGGCGCTTTTCATTTTGATAGGCTTTTTGACTTGGAAATGCATTGTCGGCAAGATCATCATAAGTGGCACTTTCGGGCGAATAGCGCAGATTGGTTGCCAGCATTTCAGGGTAATAGCCCAGTTTTACATCCCAGTCCTGATTATGAAAATTCCAGTTCAAACCTGGCGCAATGTTATTGCCATAGCCCAAAAAGAATGGGATATGGTAAGTCCAACCATTTTGCGGATAAGGATAAATCGCAAAAGGTTTATATACAAAGCCGGCTTCTAAACTATTCTGTTGATCTAAATTATAGCCCACGTAGGCTTTTTCGATCGAGCGTTTCTCTTGGTCTTGAAACAAGTAGCTTGCATTAAAATAGGCATCGTCAAATTTACCTTTGACATCGACTCTAAAAATATCAAAATAGAGTTTGCCAAAGCCATCATTAGGTCCTTCCCAATTTTCATAGCGTTGGTTTAATCGCACCACGCCACCCAATTTTATAGAGTCCGTCTCATCTTCACTTTTCCATTCTAATGCTGAGCTTTGCGCCAAAACATTGGATGTGGTACCCAAATACAATGCTGCAAGTAGCATCGCGATAGCTGTCTTTTTCATAATTGCTTCCTTCCCTTGTGTTCCAACGATCCTGTTGGACTTTTGTTTTACCTATAAAACATAGTTTTTATTGTATTTTGAGCAAAAAAAATTGCTGGTGAATTTACTGAACATCCGATGCCAACATCGAATGTTCAACTGGGTTTAATAGAGTTTTTTCTGCGGCGGTCCTGCAAAGTTCAGTGGTCCAATCGAATTCATATCCAATTCGATCACACTTGGCCCTTGAAAATCGACTGCTTGTTGAATCACGCTTTTAAACTCATCTGCACTGCCCACTTTCCAGCTTTTCACTCCCATTGCTTCCCCTAAGACTTTATAATCTGGGGTATGCAATTCGTTGAAATATTGACGCCCACCAAAGTAATTCTTTTGAATACCACGCATTACGCCATAACCGCCATCGTTCATGATCATCAGCACCATGTTGGTATTTTCTTGTGCCATGGTGGCAATCTCACCGATACCGAGCATCAAACCACCATCGCCCACGAGACCAATCACTTTTTTATCTGGATTGGCAATAGAAGCGCCAATTGCCGTGGCTAAACCAAGACCAATTGCCCCAGCAAGTGAGTGAATATTTTGATTCGGTGCTTGTACTGGAAATAGTCGGCTGCCCCAAGTACTGCCTGACATGGTAATGTCACGTACAAAGATACCGTCTTGTGGCAGTGCCGCACGTAAGTGATCACAGATCAGTGCATATTGATCCAGCTGAGTACGCAGTGCCTCAATAGCGGACTGTTTTGCTGCAACAACCGCTGCATCATAATCTGCATCAACTTTTGAGATACCGCTTAGCCCTGTGAGCACACGTTGTAATACATCTTTGGCATCAGCACAAATGAAGTTACGAACTTTATAATTACGTTGCTGCGCCACTGGATTGGCATCAATCTGAATCAGATTATCAGGGAACTGTACCGAATAGGTTTTGGTTTCATTGCTGCGTAAACGCGAGCCCACCACCACCAATAAGTCAGCCTGTTTTAACAGTTGCTCAACCCCTGCTGAGTTATGGAATGCACCTAAACTGCGTGGATGCTCATCTGCTAACACACCACGGGCATGGGTCGAAGAAACAACAGGAATCCCAAGATCTGCAATGGCTTTCACCTCATCAACACTATTTAACGTGCCACCACCAATCCAAAAGATGGGGCGTTTGGCTTTTTTAACTTCTTCAACAATTAAATCAATTTCAACTTGCTCAGCCTGCGGTAATTCAAGCGCTTTGACAGGACCTAAATTCAATGGCAAGTCAATTTCTGCAGCTTGCACATCAATCGGGAGCTCAACGCTTACAGGCCCCATCGGTACTGTGGTTGCAACACGAATTGCTTCACGAATTACACCCACTGCATTGTCTGGGCTGGTAATACGAAATGCAGCTTTGCTTGAAGCACGTAAGAAGGTCAGTTGATCTTTGGTTTCATGGATAAAGCTAGCATCACGATCAAGATATTCACGTTCAACTTGCCCAGTTAAATGCAACACAGGACTCCCAGCATTCATCGCTTCAATCAATGAACCTACTGCATTGCCTGCCCCTGCACCGGTACTGGTCAAAGCAACCCCTAAACCTTTAAAGCGTGAGTGACCATCTGCCATCGTGACTGCACCTGCTTCGCCACGCGCTGCCACAAAACGAATTTTTTCACGACGCCCTACGGCATCTGCAATTGGTAGGTTATGAATTGAAATCACCCCATAGATACTTTCCACTTGGTGTGCTTCTAAAACACGCGCGATTGCTTCGCCTACATTTACACGTTCTGTCATTGTTTATTCCTCGAAAACTTTTTCATTCCATGAATTTATTATTCACACCAAGGATTTGGCTGTTCGCTTAATCCCATATAAATACTTTTTTGCTGCATATAAGACAAAATACCTAAACGCCCTTTTTCACGCCCGATACCACTTTCTTTAAAGCCACCAAACGGTGCCGAAATAGAGAATTTTTTATAGGTATTAATCCAGACTGTACCGACTTCCAAAGCACGTGCAATTTGCCAAGCTTTACGGTAGTTTTCAGTCCAGATTCCTGCTGCAAGCCCAAAACAACTGTCGTTGGCTTGAGTGATTAAATCGGCTTCATCGTGATACTTCATCACCACCAAGACTGGACCAAAAATCTCTTCTTGACAGGTTTGTGCAGTATTATTTAAGCCTGTGATGATGGTCGGTAAGTAGTAACTTCCTTTCGCCAAATCACCATCCGTCAGCGCTTGACCACCCACTACAACTTGACCACCTTCTTGCTTGGCCAATTGCACATAGGCATCGACAGAAGCCAAATGCTTTGGATTAATTAAAGAGCCCAAATGTACACCCGCTGTTTCTGGATGTCCCACTCGTAAAGCTTTGGTAATTTCAACCAAACGCTTAAGGAACTGATCGTAAATACTGTGATGCACGAAGAGTCGTGAACCTGCAATACAGGCTTGTCCTGCGGAACTAAAGATCCCATAAGCCACACCTTTAGCAGCCAATTCAATATCTGCATCAGGCATAACAATCGTAGGGGATTTTCCACCAAGCTCTAATGAGGTGGTAATCAATTTATCTGCGGCAAGATGAGCCAAATGACGCCCTGTAGTGGTTCCGCCAGTAAATGAAATTTTGCGGACCAAAGGATGCTTTACGATGGCATCACCAATTACAGAACCACGCCCCACTAAAACACTGAGTAAGCCTTTTGGCAGTCCTGCTTGTTCAAAGATTTTGGCGAGTTCCAAGGCAATTAAAGACGTTGCCTCTGCCGGTTTAAGAATCACCGCATTTCCAGCAGCAATCGCAGGGGCAAGTTTTTGAACTTCACTGGCAATCGGTGAATTCCACGGTGTAATCGCGGCCACCACACCGACAGGTTCATGCACACTCATGGTCATAAAGTCAGCCGCACGTTGTGTGGTGAGTTCATCATTCAGCGTTTCACATGCTGCGGCAACATAGCGTGCTGTAGCGGCTGCACTCATCACTAAACCACGTGTTTCAGCCAGTGGCTTACCATTATCACGGGTTTGTAATTTTGCAAGCTCATCTACACGCGCTTCAATAATCTCTGCCACTTTATACAAAATACGCGCACGTTCATGTGGCATGCTATTGCGCCAGCCTGCTTGTCGCCATGCCAAATCTGCTTTTTCAATTGCTTCATTGACATCATCTAAACTCGCTGTAGAAATTTCAGCATTTACAGATTGATCTGCTGGAAACAGACTTTGAATCGTATTGCCTTTACCTAATCGCCATTCACCTGCGATATAAATTTCCTTTACCATGATCAAATCCTTTTAAATCTGAATTGCTTCAACGCTATTGCGACATGCACGAATCACGCTAAGCGCAGCCAAAGTTGAGGTTTTGGGATTGCTTGCCAAAGGCACACCCACCAATTCAATGGTCATTTCACCAAACACGCCTTCTGCCACAATGGTGTGCTTGTTCTTATTGGTTTTTGGATCAACCGTAAGCTCAACCATGGTTTCATCCATGCCTAAACCTGCGAGTGCTATGGTTGCTGCAACATTGGCATTGGCTGGAAACTTCAGTGCTGCTTCTCTGGCTGTACCACGAAAAAAAACCATAGCTTCACTGACCTGATCGAGATCAACCAATTGTTCAGCATAACTGCCACGCCAACTCTTGGGACTTTTACAGCCTTTATAGGTGACCTTTTCCAAACCACCTTCTTTTGCCGCAGAGATACCATCGATCCCCGCAATCGCACCCGCTAAAAGATGTAAATGGGCATCGTGTTGTTCCGCAGTCTGTTTCAGTTGAGAGAAAAATTCGCTATCGGCTAAGGTTCCCACTGAAATCAGACCAATGGTCCAACCTTTCTCTAACACCTTTTGGGCATGTTCTTTTACCGCCGCTTGGCCTGCCACTTCAATCACATAATCAGGCGTGCCAAGGCATTGATCAATCGAACTAATTACCTGTACCTGAGCGGATACTTGTGCCTGTACTTTTTCAACACTGCGTGCAGGCACCACAATCCATTTAAGCTGTAAATCTTGTGGCATATGTGCGTACACTTCTGCTGCCATTGCACCGAAACCAATCATCATCAACTGTTTCATGGGCACACCTTATAAATGTTTGTTAAATCCACCAGAGACATCCAAGGCTGAACCAGTGGTATAGGATGCCAATGGTGAAGCCAAGAACACCAAAGCGTGTGCTGGTTCTTCAGGTTTACCTAGACGTTGCATTGGAATACCACGGTTTTTTGCAATATTGCCTGTCCACTGTTCCCATGACGCTTGGCTATCTGAACGTGTTTCAAAACGGCGTTTCCACTGTGCTGACTCCACCATGCCCAATAAAATTGAATTCACCCGAATCCCATATTGGCTAAATTCATGTGCTAAGGAATGAGTTAAATTCAGCAAAGCGGCGCGTGCCGATGAAGTCGCGATCATGTGTGGTTCAGGTTGCAAGGCCAGTAAGGAATTGACATTGGTGATTGACCCACACGCCGAATTTTTTAAATCATCTAAAAATGCACGGACAGGATGCAAGACACTGAAATACTTCAATTCAATTTCTTTCATCCAATCTTCATCTTGGGTGTCTTCAAAATTGGATACACGCCCTTGACCTGCGTTATTGATCAACATGTCGACATTGCCTAAATTTTGATTGACCTGTTGTGCAAAGTGTTTTACATCTTGTTTGTCTAAAACATTGCAGGCTTGAGTAAAAATTTGGGCTTGCGGATACTTTTCCAAAATATAATTTTTTGATTCTGCTAGACGCTGTTCATCCCGACCACACCATGCCACTTTGGCACCTTCTGCAACTAAAATTTCGACAGCAGCCAAACCAATGCCTGACGAGCCACCTGTTACTACTGCTACTTTTCCTTCAACTTGGAAGCTCATATTTTTCTCTCGTTTGAGTCTTAACATGCCGATAAAATAATGTCGTTAAACTGTTGTGGTTGATCGACATAACTCAGATGACCTGCATCTGTAATCAGATGACATCGGCTCAATTGCATTTCTGCGGCAAGGTCTTGAATACCTTGTGCAGGTGTAATTTGGTCCTGATCGCCTGCAATCACGACGCAAGGAACACGAATATCTGTTAAATAATTTCTAATTTCGTCATAGGCCAACAAATACGATGCATGGGTAAAACCGTCTAAGGTCAAATCCTGCATCACCGCTGTGACCAAAGCCAAAGTTTGAGCATCTTGTTTATAAATTAAATGCGGTCCACGACTTGCCGCCATGCCTGCATGACCTAAGCTTTTCAACAGCATTGGTCGTTTTTGATAAACCTGTGATTTGCTTTCCTCATCTGAACGTTGATAACCTTGTGCCACATTGGCAATCAGCAAAGTCTGTACACGTTCAGGATAAAGATGAGCAAAAGCACTGGCTTGTAAAGCCCCAAGGGAATGACCAACCAGAATGGCTTGCGGAATTGCCAAAGCGCCGATTAAACCCAACAAACGTTGTGCATAATCTTCTGCATTCGGTTGCGCTGTATTTAAACCTTCTGATAAGCCATAACCCGGTGCATCCCAAGCAATCACACGAAAAGACTGACTCAGTACATCAAGTTGGTTGATCCATGAAGCAGAACCCGAACTAATCCCATGTAGCAAAATCAACGGCTGGCCTTGACCCGCCTCACGATAGGCGTGTACTTGACCATCCACTACAATGGTTTTGACTGGATATTTGGCTAATCGATCAAGCAATGTCATGGCTGGATTCCTTTGCTGTAGGGCTGGGCTTTGTCGATTCAATCAACGTTTGATTTGCGACAATGGATGTTCTGGTGGATAGTTCGGAATAGTCGGTTTACCCGCACCTAACATCACACACATCAAGGCATCTTCCTGACCTGGATTAAACAAGCCACGGTAAATTCCAGGTGGAATTGAAATCAGATCACGCTCTTTAAGTTTGGTTTGAAATTTCTCACCGTTATGTTCGATAAACAGGTCAATCTCACCACGCAACATAAAAAACACTTCCTCAACATCATGATGAATATGCAAAGGCCCTTCGCACTGCGGAGGTAAAACCATGGTTGAAAAAGTGAAGTTTTCTGCTGGAACGGTGTTGCCATCATTGACTACACCTGTTGCACCCGTACCCATATAGCGCATTTGGGCACGGCGATATTTTGGGTCATAGTCCGCTTGGAACTTCAAGGCATCAAAATCATATTTACGTGTTTCAAAACGTGCGATACGGGTATTTAACCAATCTTGTAAGCTTGTACCTTCAGGCTGTGACCATGATTCGAATTGTTGAGTAGTCATGTTTTAACTCCTAGATATCTTGAATTAATAACGTTTTAGTAAAGGAACTAAGAAGAACGATCCAATTACAGCTACTGCTGCTAAGAAGGTAATTCCTAAATTAAAACTGTGGGTTTGCATCACGATGTAACCGATCAGAACGGGTGCAATTGCACTGGCAAAATTACCCAATCCATTAAAAATCCCACCCGCAGTCGCGCCCACATCAGCGGTGGTCACACGAGCAAGTAGTGCAAATATTGCTGCGACACCAAAGCCCCAAGCCATTGCGCTGAGAGACATTGCAACAATCACTAAAATTGGATCTGTCATAATGACCATGACATACATAAAGATGCCGGCCACCAGTAAGCCACTGAATACCTGAATGGCACGACGACCTAACTTGTCAGAAAGAAATGCACCAATCACTTCACCAATCAACATGGCGATAAATGGGAAGCTTGAATAAATACCAAACTCTTTAAGGTTAAAGCCCTTGTCTTGGATCAAATAAGATGGAACCCAACTGTTTAATCCCCACAGATAAGTCATCAGTGCAATATTGAAAATACACACCAACCAAAATGAACCGTTCTGTAATAGCACTTTGGTGTTATGGATATGCCCTTTAAAATTGACACGTTTACTGGTCGATTCCAGCTCAATGGTTTTCTTGAGTTGTAAATTACGTAAGCCAAACACAATCGCAATTAGTGCAATTACAGTTAAACCGGCCATCACAAAGAAGGTGGTATGCCAATCATGCTTTGCGAGAACAGCCGCGGTAATTGGAAAACCCAAGAAGGCACCGATCGGTGTACCCAACAAAAACATGGTGGAAGCACGTGCTTGCTGACGATCTGTATAGGTTTGTTTCACGATGGTATAAGCCAAGGCAAATAATGGGCCTTCAGCTAATCCAAGCAGAACGCGGAGAATCAACATCCCTGTATAGTTGGTGGTAAAACCCATACAGAACATGAGTAGCCCCCAAGATAAGACGCTCCAAAACAGCATTTTTTTAGGGCTAAAAATATCGCCTAAGAAGCTTAAAAACACAGAGGAAAAACCATAAGCCAATAAAAAGCTGGTCATTAACCATCCAAGCTTTGCTTTGTCTTGGGCAATCCCCATCGCACCCTGAAAGTGCGGGTCCGCAAATAAGACTGCGATACTAATTTTGTCGAAAAATGCCAGAACGACACAGATCATCAGGACAAAAGCAGGAACCCAATGCTTCAATCCACTTTTCTCTTCATTACTCATATTTCATTCCTTCGATTGAGTCATGAACCGGATTTAATGTTTACGGTTTTAATTTCATTACATTAAATTCAGGGTCTGCTAATAATTTGGGGTCTAACACGGTATTGGATTGCATCCAGCGCTTTGCTAGTTTGACCAGTTTTGAGTCATTGATCGCAATCATGTTGATCAAACAGTTTTGCTCATCCAGATAAAGATAACTGCACTGATCTGCTGCGTTTTGACGTAGCACAATCTGCTTGGTTTTTTCAGGTTGGTAAGTCCCTAAAATCTGAATATTGTAGTGATACTGGTCTGACCATAACCAAGGAATATCCAGATATTCCGTATCCATACCTAACATTGACTTTGCCGTGGCAATGGCTTGATTTTGCGCATTGGCCCAAGACTGAATGCAATAGCCCAAACTTGGATGTATCGCCACATCACCTGCGGCATAAATGTCTTGGTCTGAAGTTTGTCCAAAAGCATTGACAACAATGCCATCTTTAACGTCTAAACCCGCACTCACACCCAGCTCTTTGGCAATATCTGCACCCGCACCCACCACTACACAATCAAACAGTTCACTGGCATTTGGATGATTCACCACTTCAACTTGCTGTTGACCTGCTTCAATCAAATGCACATTTTTACTATTTAAATGGATCTGAGTACCTTGTTGTTGATGCATATTTTGCAAAAATTTAGATACATCCGGGCTAACGCTACGTGCACAAAGTCGATCACCGTATTCAAAAACATGCACTTGTTTGCCTTGTTTCCGTGCCGTTGCTGCAATTTCTAAGCCGATCCAACCACCACCAATTACTGCTAACTTTTGCGTATGTTGTAAGATTTCGGCTAAACGTTCGCAGTCTTGTACATTACGTAAAGTCACCACATTGGGAATAAATTGCCATGTATTGACTGGTACACGTGCTCGGCTTCCTGTTGCAATCAATAATTTGTCATAAGGCAAAACTTGACCGCTTTCTAAAACCACATGTTTTTGTTGGCGATCCACTTGTGTTGCCACAACGGGTTTGTGCCACTCAATGTTAAAATCTTGCATCTGTTCAGCAGAGAACAGATGCAAACTGTCATAACTAGCTTCTTTGGAGAGGACTTGTTTTGACAGGGGTGGGCGTTCGTAAAATACCCGTTCCTCATTGGATACCACATGAATTTCACCTAGAAATCCATGTTGACGGAGTGTGCTTACTGCCCAACCCGCAGCTTGTCCTGCGCCAACGATGACTATTCTTTGCATAGCTTAATCTCCCTGTTCCAACTGCCTATACAGGTTTGACTTGGCGACGAGTATGGTCATCTAAACCACCTTCAACCGCCCACTCAGTAAAGAGTTCTAAACAATGTTCTTCAACACGTGGTTGCCATTCTTCCGTCAAATAATCATCATTGGTGTAGTATTCAAATGCACCACCCAAAGGTGAGTTGACATACCAGAAGTAAGCCGAAGAAATTGGATGACGACCCGGACCAATAAAAGTAGACCATTCAGAACGGTTCATGTTTAAGCCACCGCCAATCACTTCATGAATATCACGTACCACAAAGGCCACATGATTTAAACCAGCAGGTTTATTGGGTACCGAAAGCAAAAACAAATCATGGTGATAGCCTTTGCCACGACAACGTAAAAAAGCACCACGATTACGATAAGCATCCGATAAGAAGAAACCGAGCTTTTCGATATAGAAAGATTCTGTTTTTTCTAAATCTGGGGTAAAGAACACCACATGTCCAATCGCAACAGGTTGCCCTTTTTCATACACTGGACTGGCTGCATTGACACGAGTGATACTGCCGTATTGATTAATCCCTTCTGCTTTTAACGCAGGTAGCTCTTGGGTAAAGCTGGCTTGAAAGCGAATGGTCATCCCATTTGGGTCTAAGCATTGCAGCATGTCAGCCGTGGCTTGATAACCATCTACATCTTTCAGGCGAGTCGCTAAATCAGCCAAATCCTGTGCTGCATCATCCAAGCCCCAAGTCACTTCACGTAAAGTTGAGCCTGACTCGATGGCCTGTGGTAGACGCGGATCATCACAATCAAATAAATAAATTTTACTGCCGTTCTGGGTTTGATAAAGATCCGTACCCTCAATATCTGATTGGCTTGGCTTTAAACCAAAATCTGCCAAAAATTTATTTGAAGCAGCCCGATCCTCAACGCCAAACTTTAAAATCTCAATCCCTGTAATCATGAAACAATTCCTTAATTAAAGACAAAACCACCATTTACGGGAATATTCTGTCCAGTCACAAAAGAGGACAAATCCGAAAGTAAATAAAGTGCTGTTCCGTTCAGATCCTGTGGTAACTGCTGACGTTGAATCGCACGACCATTTACATATAAATCATGACGATCTTGCGGTACATATTCTGTTGCTTCAACCAGCGTCAATCCTGGAGAAAGCGTATTGATACAAATATTAAATGGCCCTAACTCTCTTGCCATCGAACGGGTCATTGCCAGCAAAGCACCTTTACTTGCAACATAAGCCATCAAGTTAGGTGCGCCCCATAAAGCCGTATCCGATGCCACATTAATTACCTTGCCTGCATCGGACTGCTTGAGATATGGCACACATGCTTTGGTGACTAACCACGTCCCTTTGACATTGATGTTCATGACCCGGTCCCATAGCTCGGCGTCATAATCCATCAAGCTTTTACCACCCACATTGGTCGCAAGTGCAGCGCAATTCACCAAACCATCTATTCCAGCTAAATGTTCAGCTGCTTGCTGAACAGCCTGTTGAATCGAATCAGCATCAGCCAAGTCAATTGTGACCGCAGTCACCTGTAAACCCTGTGCCTGCAATACTGCTGCTTCTTGTTGCACAAGATCTGTCAAGATATCCGCCATGACCACTTGAGCACCTGCTTCGGCAATGGCCTGTGCAAAGTCTCGTCCCAAGCCTCTTGCTGCGCCTGTAACAAAGACTTTCTTGCCCTGCAACAATGCGACATTAACCATGAACTTGTTCCTGCATTTCAATACGGTTTGAGCTATTCAAGCTCGCAATTTTCTTTAACTGCTTTTCCGCTTCTTTTTTCATTAAACGGCGTAAGCGCGATAAACCGACATCATGTTGATAGAGGAATTCATGTTGACGTGCGTTTGGCGCAAGATTTTCTAAAATAATTCGATCTTGTTCCAAGACATCCCAATGCAGTTTTTCTAAATGATTGCGATAAAGAAAACGCCAAACATTACGTTGCCAACCACTGACTTTACGACAACGCCAGAAAAAAACACGGGTATTTTGAGCATCAATCGGTGTGGCATAACCCACAATCCAAAACTCACCGCCTGGACCAAAATCTTTACGATAAGGAATCGAAAGACGCAACCAACTTGCACCAGTATTGGCATATTCAACCCAGTCAAAATTGACCCCTGTTTGCCCTTCTTTTTCAAAGACAAAACCATTTTCAGTTGAGCGGTGTTTCATTTCTGCAGTACGCTCACCGTCCGCCATTGAGTGCGAGGTACAATGCAAATAGGTGCCATGCATTGGATCCATTACATTATCAATCGCATATTGATGATTGACCTTCCAATCTGCTTGGCATAGAAATGAACTCCACTCCCCACTCGCCAATTGCTCAGGAAAATCAAGTGGTTTAGCGACTTCATTTGGATCAATGCCAAACCACAGGAAAATTGCACCATGTTGCTCAATCACTGGGTAGCTTTTCACACAGGTTGTGCCTTTCATTGGGCATTCATGTACTGCGGGTACATCTTCAACCTTGCCATCATGGCGAACTTCAACGCCGTGATACCAACATGCCACGCGATTACCTAAGTTCCAGCCTAAAGAAAGACGCGCACCACGGTGCGGACAACGATCTTCTAAAGCATGCACCTGACCTTGGTCATCACGCCAAACCACGATATTTTCACCTAAACGGGTAATACCCACAGGATTGGCTGCGACTTCCCAACTTGCCAGTACCGGATGCCATTGATCACGTAAACCTAAATCTAAATACTCCTCAACACTCGGAGTCACTGTTACTGCTGCATTCATCACTGTTCTTCCTTGAATCAATAACCTAAACGTTGCATTTCTTCAGAAAATGTTTCAGAAGTCCAAAGTTCACCAGACTCGCAACGAAAACCTTGTTGATTTAAAGATTGAACTAAATCGGTAAGTTCTGTTACGCCTGAAGAAAAGGCTTGAATTAAATGTTGAACAAAATCCTGCTCATAGACTGTTGGCACTTTATAACGTGTTTGCCAAACCAAAAGCTCTGGCTGTCCCGGTATTTGAATATTGTTGATCCCTGCTTCGGTCGCTGGCGTGGCATGAATCCAGTTCGCTAGCTTCTCATTAAATGTTTTCATGAGATTCCATCCTTATAAATAAGACTTATAGTTGAATTTGAACGTCCTGCCCTTCAACACGTACGGGATAAGTACACAAATCACGACATCCCGGTCCACTCTTTAGCTCACCTGTTTGAATATCAAAAATTGCCTCATGTAATGGGCATTCCACGGTTTGATCTTCAATAAAACCTTCTGTTAGTAACGCAAAGGCATGTGGGCAAACATTCTCGATCGCAAAATAATTGTCATCGATTAAAAAAACACCAATTTTCTTACCCTCGACTTCTATGGCTTTCGGCTCGTCTTCGGTAATGTCATCTTGCTGACAAACTGAGATCCAACTCATTTTTGCATCCTTATTTGTTTTATATATAAAACTTAATTTAGCATTTAAAACATAATGAATAGCATAAGCTTTGATCATTTTGCTTGTCAAATACTATATTTTTATGTTTTTCAATGAATTAATAAAAAGTTATATTTTTAGATGTTTCTTAATCAAAAAAATGTTTTATATATAAACATTGAGATTAGAAAAATTGATGATTACTATAGTGGTATTCCATGTGCAGGAATTCCAAAATAAACATAGGGCAACTTGGCAATGAACTTAATAAATGATGCTCTCTTGGAGCAAAATGCTGAACCCAATAATGATGAACGTTATTTAGTACCGGGTTTGGTGCGTGGCTTAGCCATTTTAAAATTATTTGATCAACAGCATCAGGAAATGACCATTTCTGAAATCGCAGAAAAATTAGATGTAAACCGTTCGAGTGCTTTTCGTTTAATCCACACCTTAGAGTTTTGTGGTTATTTAAGAAAAATGTCGCAAAAGACTTATGCGCTAAACAGCAACGTGATGGAACTTGGTTTTAACAGCTTATCCAAATCATCGCTGACTGATCTGGCTAGTCCCATCATGCGTGAATTACGCGATAAAATTAAAATTGCTGTGCATCTTTCGATTTTAGAAGGCACTGATATTGTCTTTATCAGCAATGCCCAATCTATTGGTTCATTTACCAGTAATGTGCATATTGGTACACGTTGGCATGCCCATGCCACCGTAATTGGACAATTAATTTTATCTCGCCTTTCCGAGGCTGAAGTGATTAAACGCTATGAATATTTTACCGATTGGAAAGTCTATTCTGATCGTACACCACGTGATTTGGCGAGTTTATTAGAACGTTTAAACTATGTCCGCAGTCAGGATTTTATGATCAGTTGGGGGCACTTTAATACCGATATGGCTGCCAGTGCTGCACCTATTTATAGTCAGGCAACTCAAGAAATCGCTGCCGTATTATCTGTAAGCTGCCCATTGAGCACCTATACAGAAGATTTATTTAGAGGTGAAATTTCTCAAAATGTGGTTGAGTATGCTGATAAAATTTCAAAATTTATTTATTTTTAAGCATCGATAAATCTAATTACTTCAATTTAGGCATAGTGAAGACTAACCAAATTTTCTACACATACACGCCAAATAAGAAGTCCTTCTGGTTTTTTATTTGGTGATCATTATTATTTTATTTCTTTTCTTCTTTTTTTGAGGGGGGGGCTTAAAATCTCAATGCTCACGCTATGCTTCTTAAAAGAATCGCTGCGCTTTTGGCTAAACCTGAATGTTTAAAAGTCGCAAACATTGGGCTGCTTTATAATTCAATTTCTCTACTGATGATGGCAGAAGCAATTGCTTGAGCAGTAGATTTTACTCCTAAGCGCTTTCTTATACTGCGTAAATGATTTTCAACAGTTCTCTCTGAAATTTTTAAAATGTCGGCAATCTCAAAATGCTTTTGACCCACTGCTGCCCATTTTAAAACTTCTTTTTCACGTTTGGTCAGTATTTTTTTATGCGCAATTCTATGCTTTTGTTTATGTAAAATTTCACCAAAAGCAATATTACAAACCATCTGTACTGTGAGTTTAAAATCAGCACCCATATCCGAAATTTCACCCGCAAATGAAATTGCCCCTTCTAAACCTGTTCGACCAAATACGGGCACTTGTATTCCATTGACCTCACCAAGATGCAGAGGGCTTTTGATAATCCGATAGGTTTCTTTTGCAGTTTTTTTATGCGCGCTCTTTGCCCAAAAAAAGGCTTCATCATATTCAAAAATATGCTTGGTGATTGGGCAGCGGCGTAAATAAACTTCACGCTCTTCGATATTGCTGCGATCAACCCAGTTACCATGCACAAAGAAAACCTCATCAATCCATTCATGTTGGTTTTGAGGTGAAACACTACATACAATAATCCGATCAAAATTTAGCTGAGCGGCAAATCCCACCAGAATTTTAAATAGACTTTCGAGGTCACGCGCTTGTCTCAATTGGTGAACGGTCTGAAACAATAAATCGGCCAGTTGATTGCTTGCAAGTCTCATAAAGCCGTCTTCTCACTAAACTGAACACTTAAAACTAAAATATTGGAGATCAGTAGCAGATCGCCTCTAGATCTCCAATATTGAGATAAAAAATTGCGTCTAAATAGAAACAACCTCTTGATTGATGCTTATACCAATTCAGGATCAGCCAATAAGGTTTCAGCGGCTAACTTACCTAAATTATGCGATGCCAAAGGACTATCTCCAGTCAGAAGTTTTCGGTCTTTATGGACCTGCCCTGTAATACCTTTATTTAGGATTTTAACGCCTAATTTATCGAGATTTTCACCCACCAACCATTGTAATGGCCCAGGCATATAACCAATTTCAATATTTGCGCCTTTATCTAAAAAGTCAGGAAATACACAAATTTCATAATCTTTAAATATATAGTTTTCTGGTTTTTCATCGACGGCTGCGGCAAGTAAAGCTGCGGGTCCATGACACAGTGTAATCACATATTTATCGTTGTTTATCGCCCATTCTAAAACTTTTTTTACACTTTTACTTTCAGGAATTTTCGCGAGTACACCATGACCACCGGGAATGAAAACCCCTGCATATGGCGAGTTTCCAGCAATGATCTCGTCCAAAATATCATCAAGCTTTAACGGGTTTTTAATTTTTTCAGCATACTTTGCATAAGTATCTAAAACCACTTTATCTTCATTCGGCATCGCCCACATTTCCAACTTGGCAGGATTGCCTGAGAGCGTTGCAATATCAAACTCAAAGCCTGCATTGTCTAAATGAAATACTGGAAGTAACATTTCAACTGGATGATTTCCTGTAGAAAAGAATTTACCGTTTTGCATCAGGATATAGCGCTCATCCGTTGCAATCATCAGAATTTTTTTGTCTCCACGATATGGGTTGGGATAAGTCGTACCGTCATAATCTGTTTTCGATGCGGTGTACTGGCTTAAAGAATAAGGGGATGGAAAAAATGCATTATCTTCAGCAGTATCTGGTGTAGGTATTCTACTTAGTTCAGTCATTTTTTACTCCAAGCGTTCTTATAGAGGATATATTCAACATGCACAGTATATTCTGCCCTAAAAAGATTTTTGAATGAGGGAAAACCCCTATTTCTACAATTTTAAAACATAAGCTGAATTCAATTTTTATCAGGCTATTGCTGCCAATAAACCCTGCTTTTATTAACAGCAAGTATATGATTTTTAATTAATTATATTTTAAGAAAGTTTTATGTTTTCTACGATCAATACTCACCTTCGATACAGAAATACAACGTGGAGATGAAATTGAATACTGTAAGAGATTTTTTAAATGTCGATTGTGTATTGGCTTTGAAACTCAAAATTCCGCTTAGAAAAAATCAATGGCTTTGAAGATGAAACTTAACCGTGATCTTAGATTAAGTTTCACCTGATTAGCTTAACCCATTATCCTCGTTCACAAACAATGACGAAGTTCATGAATTTAAAACAATAGGTCATCGTTAAATTATTTCCATTCCATCTCACCCGTCAACACTTTAGAGCTTAACTCCAAAGAACTTTCTTCGGCCAAGTTCGGGTATTTTTCTTTTAAAGCTGCAATCACTGATGCTGAATCTTTATGATCTTTTAAAACTTGATCAACATCCACAAGGTATTGATAAGTAAAGTCGATTGCTTGAGTTCCTGTTGGAATATCACCAATATAATGTCCAGGAATCACTGCACGTGGATTTAAACGATTCATTTGTTTTACCGTTTTTCGCCACTCGTTACGTTCTTTTTCAGTTTGTGCATCTGCTGTCCACAGATGAATCCCTGAAGATAACCCTACACCACCTAGAATTGTACGATTGCTTGGAACCCAAAGATAAGATGCGTATTTACCCGGTGATTTGATCTCAATTTTTTCACCTTCTAGCACAATGGTTTTATCTTCACTGGCACTCGGTACAATCACTTGAGATGGCGCACCATTTTTTAAGATAGGTCCCCAATAAGCAAACTTGCCTTCTTTGGTTGCTTCAATATGTTTAACAACTTCTGGGGTTGCAATCACTTTTGCATCTGGAAACGCTTGTACCAGTGGCTCTAAACCAAAATAAAAATCTGGATCACCCGCTGTAATCACAATATATTTAAGGTTTTTACCGCTGTCTTGAATGATTTTAACCAAGTTCTTTGCATCGTTAACACTGAATTGCGCATCGACCAGCACTGCATCTTTTTCACCCGAAATAAGTGTAGATGTAACTGGAAAAATGCCTTGTGCTTGTGGGTTATAAACTTTATAGCTTAACTCTGCTGCAAATGCAGAAGCACTCAACATCACTGAACTTGCAAGAAGTGATTTTAAAAATAATTTCATATTGTTGGCTCTCTTTAGAATTAAATTAAGATTTAAGTAGTTGTTGCTCTAAAAAACGTACAAAATCCTCTGATTTATTATAAAAACCATGAAGCGGTATTTTGCCCATTTCACCATGTTGATTTTCATACACCAATGTTGGAAAACCTTGTCCTCGAACATGGGATAATAATTGGCGTGCATGTTGAATATATTCATCTTGTTGATCTTGATCGATCTCAACTAAATATTTTGACCATTGGTCATTATTCAGTCCTAACTCGACAGCAAATTGCGCCAGCACACTATATTGTGTGACATTTAGACCTTTTTGATAGTAGCCCTGTTGTATTAAATTTAATAACGATATCATCGCGCTATGCCCTACCCCCTGCTGAATACTCAGTAAAGCATGAGTTGCAGGGATAGAGTTCATGATCAGTGTGCTGTCTTTAAGCAAACCATTTTTATAATCATCACCAAAATCAACACCTGTGAGTTGATGGATTTGTTCATCATAGTGAATGATCTGTGTTCGCATTGCTGCTGTCATTTGTGGTTGATGATCTTCACTATAAAGTCCACCAAAATGTAGACGTTGTAGATTTGGAAATTTTTCTTCGACTGCATTAATTAAAGGCAGTGCACCATAACTCCAGCCGCAGATCGGGTCGATAATCCAGTGTAGAATTGGAGAAGCCATAAATTAACTCTTATCTATAAATATATGATTCAAAATATGTGAAAAGCCACACAGTTTTGCTGATATTTGTTATAGTAAATAATAAACTTACTTTTTGTAAGTACTTACTAAAAAGTAAGTGTTTTTCAGTCGTGGAAAGTTTATGAATACTGATGAATCTTGTTTAGCCGCAAATGTGTTGTCAAAGAATTGCCCCTCTCGGGTTAAGCTTATACATTTAACCAATCGTTGGGGCGTTTTGGTCATGTTCTGTTTAAGAAGAGGGACTCACCGTTTTAGTGAGTTAAGACGTAGAATTGATGGCATCAGTGAAAAAATGTTGACTCAAACTTTACGTGATTTGGAAAATGATGGTTTTGTGATTCGTAAGGAATATCCAATTATTCCGCCACATGTAGAATATTCTTTATCTGAAAATAAAGGGGTTGAAGTCGCTGAAAAAATTTATGATTTGGTTCAATGGATTGAACAGAATGAAAATTAACTTAGAATTGTTATAAGTTTTCTGTTTAAGGTTCTTTTTAACTTTTCTTAAGTTTGATATTATCGATAAACATAAGGGACTGAGTGATATCTATTTCAACTTATATTATTTAGGTTCTTAATACTTTATTGCCTAAATTAAATTCATTCACCATCACTTCCAAATCATAACTAATTTTTAAGATTTTATTATCGATATATTTATTTAAATCTAAAGATGTAAAAGGTGAGAAAATATTCATTAACTTAATTAAATCACCAATTCTTTTCACTTCAAATTCGACAATATCTAAACTTATATTCTTTTTATTCATATTAACAAGATTTACTGTGACTTCATATTCAAACCCCACATACATATCACTTTCAATTTCTGGATAAATATAAAAATCTAAAATTAATTTTTATTTTTTGAATTTAATTCGATCTCATACAATTCATAAAAAATATTTTTATAAAATTAGGCATCTATAACATCAAACTTTTCATCTTCTTCTAAGGAGTTTAGCTATTTCAAATCTACGTTATATAGATGATTTTTTACAATCATCCAATTTCTTTTTACCTTGTAAGGCATAAAAAAACTCTCATTCAAATAATCTTTAAAACTCATATTTAATTTATCCTTTTCTAATAAGAATCATTAAATAATCTTTCTAAGATTATTTAATGATCTCGCCAATCCTAAACAATATAATTGATTTTCCAAATAATTACACGACAATGATCACTAATTTTCAAAAACTTCAAATGAATATAAACTCAAATTATTAATTTTCTCCAATTGCTTTTTCATAAATTCGTATTTACTTTGTTTTTCTTTATTTTTTCCATTAAAAAATCCAAATTTCAAAATAGTTACAATTTCACTATCAGTTATTTGATAATTATTATCAGGCAACTTATTATTTAATAATTTAAACTGATCACAGAACAATCCCTCATATGAGTAGTATTCACCTAAGTAATCACTACTATGTTTAATAAAATAAATATCAAATTTATTTTGAAAAATTTCTTCTAAATCAAACATCTTAAGTTTTGAAGTATATGTTAAAAAAAAGCTTTTTTTCATTTTACACCTTATACAAAAAAGTAAAAATCATTACTTACTAAGCCTTTATTTGAATATTTCATATGTTATTATTTAAAAAATGAGATCCTATTTAAACTTCAAAGATTTTTCTTATATAATTCTATTAAACCAATTTTCCTATCCATTTCAATATTTTCATCTTTATTAAATTTTTTTTCAAAAACAAAATAATTAATAGCACCGTTAAAAAAAGAATTTAAAAAATCAATCAAATCAAATTTTTTCTTTAAATAAACTATATTTTCTGATGTAATTTTAAGACTAATAATATTTTTTTTAATTTTTACCAAAACAAAACGTATATCCTGCGAAGGAAAGCCAATATCATAAACTCCTTTTTCAAAAAACTCATTAAATCCATCAGCAATAAATCCCCAAAACCAATTAATATCATCTACAATTTCTGATCCAAAAATTTCCTTCCCATAATAAAAAATTATGATTTTTCCTTGAACATAGTCCCAATCAAGACTCTTTACTTGATGAGATAAAGTAAAATCATTGATATCTACATAATTTTCATTAATTTTAATGAGTGACTTAAATTCAATCATACTGCCTCTTAATAAAATTGCCCTATTCGCCCACGATTCAACCCAACTACTCGACAATTTGTTTTAGGCAGTTGGAACATTTTTGCATTTGCCCCTGCCTCTGCTAATTTTTCACGATTAGCTTGTAGTACAGCTTTAATTTCTGTTTCAATTTGCGTTATTGACAAACTCGGACACAAGAAAGACTGTGTACTTTTAATTGAACCATCCCAATATTCTGGATGATGTCGTTTTAAAATATGAGTCATTGCAGCTTTGTCTAAAATATATGTATTGCTTCCAAACTGATACCTTTTTGTTTGGAAATTCTCTAAAGCATTAACTACATTCGAATGCGGGCATGTTTTTTAGGAGTGCCTTCTTCTGGCTTTGCTGATCCTTACTTTTGCTTACCACTTTTTTGAAGACCAAGTGGATCTACCCAACTAATTGAACTTATATTCTATCAAGCAAAAATTCTCTTTCACCCTGAACTAGAAGATTCAATTTATCAGCATTTTTATCAATTACCCGTGACTTTTAATACTTAGCCCTAAATTAAGAATTTAATTTTATAAATCTGTGGTTGTTAGCTTAAACTTACCTAACAGTTCTTTAGAAATAAATGACGGTGTCAACATTAGGTATTCCGTTTAAAAGAGTTATAATTTTTTCGTTATCATGAGTATTTATTCCGTAGCATTATCTTTTATATTAATACCATTTTTATTAGTATTAATAAGTTATTTAAATTACAAAGCCCATTAATTCCTCTCACTACTTTTACAATTTAATTTAATACATAGAAGTATTTTCCGTTTGAAATTCTTCTATTTTTTTAAAATTTAAATTGTTTTTTTCATTTAATTCTCTAGATTTACCAGATAGCAATTCAATACAGAATATTCTTAATAAATTTTTAACATGATTATTTTTCGATTGCTTAAACTCGTCAAATATAATTTCAAAAACTCGATTACAATTATCAGAGTCAAGTAAATACTCCCCCCACCAAGCAAATGGATAACTAGCCTTTGATGAGAATAATTCTTTAATCAAGAAAAATACAGCATCTAACATATCAGTATATTTAATAAAATACCCATTGGACTCATTTTGATATTGATCAGCCTTTAAACACGAGGTTAAATAATCAATAATTACAACATCAGGCGACTCAACCTCTTCATTATTATAGTGATTATTAATATAATTCCGTTCTGAGTTGAAGTTTAATAAGTCTTTTTTATTAAAACCTATTACATATTTTGGATGCACCCAAAATTCAAATTTCTCATCTTCATTTAGTTTTTTAATTTCCATTAACTCTATATTATTATTAAAATATTTCATATTCGCTTTCCAGTTGGTTGTACTTTAACAGGCATTGCCAAAGCTCCTTCTAACTTTCTAATATATGGATCAGCATACATATGTAATTTTGCTTTATCTTTCACACATAGACTGAATGCATTGTCTACACTTTTCATAGTCTTTTTAAAACTAGTAAGTAATCCTTTTCCTTTTTCAACGTGATCTCCAGCACCTGGCCCAACTAATATTCCTGTAGCTTTTGTATAACCAATCGAACCACTAACTCCACCTGCTATTTTCAATTTAGCATTTGGTCTATTAGTATAGTCATGAATAGCGATAAGATGTTTAATCTCCTTTAATTTTTCATTATAAATTTTCTGACTTTTTTCACATTGAGTCATTAACCCAAGTGGATCAATCCAACCAGTTGAACTCGATGCATATTGATAAGAATTATTTCCTCCCAATAATCCAATCGGATTCTTACTTACGAATCTCCCCACATAAGGTGAATAGTAACGATAACGGTTGTAATGGAGCCCAGTTTCTTCATCAAAATACTGACCTTGGAAACGAATGTTGTTGCTGATGATTTCAGAGTTTTCAAAGAAACTGGATTTAGCTTTTTCAGACTTACCACTTCGAGCATAGCTCTCGTCTTGCGCTCGTGCAAAGCGTTGCTTTGCTGACACGAGCTCACCCCATGCCTTATATTGCGCCTTCCAAATGATTGCACCTGTATGGTCACTCATTTCCTGTGGTGTACCTAAGTGGTCACAGTGGTAGAACCATACATCATCAAAGCCTTTGCTTTTCTTGGTGGTTTTCCATATAGGATCACGATAAATACTATAAGGTTTATCTGTCCAATCAAGTGTACAGTGGTAGAACCATACATCATCAAAGCCTTTGCTTTGCTTGGTAGCTTTCCATAGTGGGTCACGATGCACGCTATACGGTTTGTCTGACCAATCAGGTGTTTGATGCAGCTCTATCGGACTTTGATAAACTGCCTGAAGCATCGGTACAAAACTGTCTTTTTCGTAGATATAGTGTTTAGTGGCTTGTTCTGTTGACTCATAAGCTAATGTGTCACCATCCCATCCATAGATGATGTTGTGCTCATCACCTGTATGGTGGTGCTTACTACGTTTTTGTATTCTTCGTCCTAAAGCGTCATAGCGATATTCTGCTGTATATTGGCTGTTACGGCTTTTGATCATTCGACCATAAACATCCCACTCAAGATTTAAATCACCTTGCGTTGATTTTTGTCGAACCAATTGTCCGTATGCATCATATTGGTATTGTTGGTCGAGGTATTCTTTGACCACGTTATTGACTAGACGATTGTAACCATAGCCTTTTTCTTCTGCTCGTTGTACATGGTTTTGATCTTGATGTTGGGCTTTGTCATCATTGTAGCGATCTATGATGTTACTGGCTGGGTCAAAGCTAAAGGTTTCTTTACCGAGTTTACTGGTGGCTTCAAGTATACGTCAAATGCCCGCTAATCGCTTAAACTGAATATCTATAAGCTTTTGAATATAAATATATTTCTTTTTTAAATTATGCATCAATACTCAAACAATTTTGATTTATAAAAAAGACCTCAGATTGATTAATATTCAAAATTTAAAAAATTTCCTCTAAAGTAGGCAAAATATTTTTTAACTCATTAATTTCACAAATAATATTATCCTGTAATAAAAAAGAGTCTTCTTTATCTTTGAACTCATATATATTTTTTTTCAACATATCAATTATTAATGCTATAGAGTTAGTATAATAAAATTCTCGTCCCAATTTTTTTTCCTTGTTCCTAGTCTCGATTCTAGAAGCTATTTCACTTCCATTGATTACCCGATTAAAACGCTTTTCTTCCATTACTTTATTATCATTAAGATCTTTCATTAAAATAGAAATGATTTCTTTTCTTAAGTTAATATTCTCATTTACAACATATTTAATTTGATATAAATAACAAAGACTTGCCCATTGGATTGAATTTTTACGATTAAAATCTCAAAACTCTATACTATCTAAAAATTCTCTGATCACAGAATAATTATCAAACTCTTGAACAAATAAGTTATAAACCAATCTAACAAGTTCTAAAGTTTTATCACTTTCTTTTATATCAAAATTATTTTCCAATGATTTAAAATATTCCTTTTGATAATCATACTTTAACAACTCATTTAAAATTTCCAACTTTATAGTCATTGAATCACCCAAGCTAATAAATTAAATTTATTCAAAATACTATAAGTTTATTATTCATATATTCGATCACTAATAACTCTACCAATATCATGTTTCAGACTTCCTATATTTTTAGATTCGACAGAGATAATTGGGTTTTCCCAATCATTATCTTTAATTAATTCCGTTCTAAATACTCCATTTTCATCCAAATCAGGATACCACCCTACATCTAAAATAATTTTTTGATTTTTAAAATTAATTTGCAATAAATCTTGAGATAAATCAAAAACTGTATCTTCTGTTACTTCAAAATTATCATTTATCCAAGAAATAGAGTCATGATCTACAATTCCTGTTTTAATGTCTATTTCCCACCAAATACTCATTTTGACCTCTTAATATAACTATCATGTGTCGTTTTAGAAATTGGATGTCCATGAATAACGCCCTGTGAGCATTCTACATGCATATATTCAGTTTCTTTACCTAAACAATCGGTATAGCTAAGTAAGTTACCTTGATCATCGTATTTCAGGGCTTTACTCCCCCCTTAAAACTTGATAAAGAAAGAGACTAAAATCAGCCTCCTTAAACTGCTATAAAATTAGTTATTTGGCTTTACTCCTTGTTTTTCGACTTCTTTAGCAATGTCTAACATGACTTGGAACTTATCCAACTGAGCAACAAAAGGAATATATTGGAATAAATCTACTTTCTTCATGTTCTCTATGACTTGTTTCCCACCGAGTACCGCAGGAGGTTCAAATGCATAGATTTCATTTTCTTTAAGCTCACCTAAGTTAGTTAAACAGCGATCAAAAAGTAATTTTTCATTTTTATCATAAATATCTATATCTTCATTTTTTGCCTGAGTAACTATAGTTGATAAAAAAGCTCCAAGATGATCCATTTCTTCTAATTCTTGAACCTCCCTCATTGAGGGATAAATTCTTAAATTTACAACATCTATTGTTAATTTTGACCTCGTATTTTTACCAATAGTATGCAGCTCACCAAAAGCACTTCGACCAATAACATAGAAATCATCATATTGAGTAAAATCAGTATCTTTTAAACACGATTCTAAAACATCCTCATAATCCGCAGGATTAACTAACCAGAATCCACCGTTTTCAAATGAAGCAAAACCTAACTTTTCCCAAATATAAAATAGGTATTCGGGAAAAGTATGATTATATTGAGCAATAAACTCAGGCGAAGGCTTTTTACCAATCTTAATATTCGTAAATTTAACCTTAAAATAGTCAAAATATTTTTTTATTTCTTCCTGTTGGTTTATCGGTAACATTATTTACATCTCTCTAATTTTACATTGAGTTTGGTTGTGTCTTTAACAGTAGGGGAAACGCCTTTGACAGCATTGTCAATAAAAAAAGCCATCCTTTTATAGATAGCTTCTTATTTAATTGAAAAAATTTTAGTCTAGCCCATCAAAATACCAATACACTTCCCCCCAATCGGTCTGTGATAAGGTTGGTAATATTTCGCCTTGCGTAAAGTAAGGACGTGTATCAGGTTGAGCTGGTGTCGTCCAATATCCTGTCTTTGAGCATTTTTCCCCACCTTTTTGAGATATCCCCAAATTATTTGACACAAAATCTGCATCATTGTTTTCAGTCACTTGTTCAACCAATATCCATGTTGTTGGTACCTCTCTTGGGTCTTCAATCGTATCAGGTGTGGTCCAGAGATCTGGATTATTTTCAAAGGCACTTACTTCAGGCGCTAATTTCCAGTCATCATCGTTTTCAGCGCCCATTTTTAACTCCTGCATTAAAAACTTACACGCTGAATAGGGTTCAGTTGAGCGGTAAATACCAGTAACCATAATTGGTTCATCAGTTTTTATCATTACAGCAGTATTAAGTTTATATTTAGGCAAGGAATTAGGAAAATTTATACCGATTAAGTACCTATCTTCTAATAAATTCTTATAATCCCATTGGGAATCATGGTAATCACTCGTAATATAAATATTGGTTGCCCTAATAGATAGAATATCTCTTTTTTCTTTAAATACTACACTTGCACCTTTTTGCACTTGATCCATCCAGTCATAGGGATAATCTCGCCATTGAGCGATAAGATCATTACGAATACTACTCATCCGTCTAAGTATCGGCAAAAAACCAGCTTTTAAATCTTCAAGTCCATCTAATAAATGGTGAAGTGTCCCTTTAAAATTAGGCAGTACCATTGTTCCCCAAACATAGTCAGCCTGATGGGATGGATGCTGTGAACGATGATCAGGGGCTAAATTTGCACTGTATTGATCTAAAAGTTTTTCAGCATACTGGATTAAGTCTTCCCAAAGTAAAACAGTTTGGTAATAATACCTATAGGTTGTAAATTGCTCAATTACATATATTTCTTTGGGGAAGAGTTCCAGTTTTTGTAAATCAATCATTTATTTACTCACTATTTCACATAGACACTATTTTTAAGCACAGGCACACCCACCAAATCAACAACATGACCAAGATCGTCGTCTCCATAGCCCCAACCTGTGGGTTTACGTGTGCCAAGGTTAGAAACTTGTAACATTTTAGGATCCAGTACAATTTGGATCGCCCCACCATCTAATGAAAATTCTTTTGCTTCATTCATTTTTTTATCCCAATCCAATTGTGAAATGCCATCAGGCTTACGACCAGCGGTATCCATCACTTGTGACCCTGTTTTGCCTTCCCAGCCTTTTAACCCCCCTTTAGGAACAGTATAGGTTACATACTCTCCATTACTGTTCCAACTTCCCCACACGGCAAAGTTACGTCGCCAATCATCCTTATTGCTGAGCTTTGCAAACTCCTCCTTTCTCATCCAGCAAACTGAGTTATCCGCAGAACCAGGAGAAATAATTCGATAAAGCACCTCACCTTCTTTAAATTCTGTGGCACGAGCTGCATTTCTAGCAAAAGTAGTAAAACCATCGCCAATATCTGGGTAACCTTCATTTAAAAAATGGGCTTGACTTGTAGGTGGCTCAGCTCTTGAATGAGCTTTATATGGTAATGGGGTTTTATTTCTATCCGCCCATTTTGGGGTCTTCTTTTTCATCTGCTCCAATTCATCTAGGTACGGAAACCAAATTTTATCTAGATTCTTTTTATTCACTGTCGCTCTAAATGCCATATCACTTTCGATCTCTAATCGTCGTTGAACTTTTCTTAGCATTTTAATTGCAGCAGTTAATATTTCATTGTCTTGAAGCAATTTAGGTAATTTATTATTAATAAAATCTTTTAATTTTTTCTGTTCTTCAAGTGCTTCCTGGACAAGCTTATTATTACCACCGAATCGCTTAACATAACCAATCAATTTATCAAATATTCCAAGAAGATATTTGGCTTGCTTAATTACATATGAGCTGTTTTTGCTTGCTTCACTTATTAATATTTCAATTTTCCCTGCCACAAACTTATATGGGTCTCCAATTTTTTTAAACTGAAGATACTTTTGAACATCCGCTCTATTTAAAAAAACTTTCACCTGTTTTAATGCTTTTTCTAAAGTTTCATCTATCCTTTTTTCAAATGCAGGTAATCGATGAAAATTAGCGGGTACATTCTTAAACGTCCGACGAAGTATCGAAAGTATAATTTTCAACATACCTTTAGCAAATGAACCAATTGTTGGAACAACTCCAATAATCGTAATCACCATCATAATTTTGGGCAAATTATCATCCGGTTTTTCTCTAACTTGTATACTACAAGCAAAAAAATCACGTACATCACATATTTGATCAACAATAGGAATCATTGAAATAACCATTCCAGTCGCAATCTGCCCTACTGTAGGATCTTCATGAAAATCCCCTTTGATCACTTCCCACAACCAAATACCAACATTCTTTGCTGCTTCACTCCCTTGTTTTGCCGCAGAAAAGAAAGCCAATGCACTTTTTAAAGTTTGTTCGGTTACAGCATTAGCAGCCTGTTGTGCGGTACTTTCGATTTGCTTTTGTGCCGTTTCTAATTTCTTTTTTCCCACATCGATATTTTTAGAAACTTCTTTGCTAATTTCTTGAACTTTCTTTTTGGCAGCCCCAACACTTGCATCAACATTTTTTTGCGCTGTACTTATACCTTCTGAAACTTGTTTTTGAGCAACATCATACCCTCGAGATACAGTTTTTTGAGCACTGTTCACGCCATCTGAAACAGTATCAGAAACCGAGTTTTTTATTCTTTTTACACCACTTGCAATATCATCAAAAAAATCAGACATATTTTTCTCTCTATTTTATATTTTTTTCTATTGCTTGAAATAAATCATCATAATCAGGCCATGGCTCATCTTCTGGATTAAACTCATATTCAACTTTTATCGCTTTTTGTGGCACATTGTCATGATGCGCTTTGCCTGCTGAATCTAGCTTTCCTTCAATAATCTGATTATTTTCAAAATGAATTTTATAGCCAATATCTGCAAATGGCTCTCTAAGTGTATCCAGCAGTTCTAAGCCTATCCAATTTTGATTATTATATTCCGGTAGGACAGGAACATTGGTATTCACACTACTCCCACCCTGAAATACATGCTGCCCAGCATTTACCTCAAACTTCCCACCTGTTTTTGGGAAAATTCCTGAATTATTCAGTGCAATTTGCGATGAACCACCTGTAATCACAACCTCTTTAGGACTACTAATCACAACTTTGTCATCGGTAGATGAAATGGTAATACCCAGCTTGGCAAATACATCTAAAGCATCGGACTGTACTTGAATTTCAACTTTACTTTGTGCTGCAATGGCTTTAATGCCACCTTGAGCAGCAAATAAACTGAGTTTGTTTTGCGCGTGTGCAATCAAATTCTTTTGCGTACTCAAGTTGATGCTATCGCCTGCAATTTGATTGATCTGCGAATCTGCTGATAAATGAATATCTTCAGGGGTACTTAAGGCAATCCCATCTTGTGAACTTAATAAAAGTAAGGCTTTATTGAATTTTGCAATTTTTTGCTCAAGCTGTTCTGTAAATTCTTTGAGTTGTTCAATCGATTCAATTTCATCCGTCTTTTGATTCTTGGCAATATCACTTAAAGCTTTACTGTTGGTCTGACTACCCTCAAGTTGCTTTTTGGCAAGCTCTGAATCAAGGTGATCACCTTTGGCTTGGTCTTGTTTATAGGTTGAAAGTAGTAAACCTTGCCCTGCCCGAACTGCTCCCCATTGGTCTGTACGAAGTTCAAAGCCTTCACCACGATCTTCACTTTCCGCTTTGTCTTTAGGATGACTCAGTTTGCCCAAGTTGAGTTGGCTGGCCCCATGACTACTCTGTAACTGGCTGCTGATTTGGCCTGTAGTATCGTCAAACCTCAGTTGATTGTAGCCACTGCCTTGATACTCTCGACTTTTTATTCCTGCCAGTTTCTTGGTGTCAGGCAGTTTGCCTTTGTCATCAAACTTACTTGGATGACGTTGTGCTTCATGGATGCGCCCAACCACAAATGGACGGTCAATGTTGCCATCAAAGAAGTCAATCACGACAATCTCACCGATTCTCGGTAAGAATCGCGCCCCATAGCCTTCACCTGCCCATGGGGTCAGGACATCGACCCAAGCGGAATCTGTGTCATTGTCATTAGAACCCGCACCGCCATCATGGGTATTGTCTTCATTACGGCTAAACAGGAAGCGAACTTTAATACGCCCCCATTCATCGACATGGATTTCTTCTCCACTTGGCCCCACCACTTTGGCCCGTTGTGCTGATGCAATCGGTCGGTGTTGTAATGGGTTATAAGCTGGAACCGTGCTGATGTTACGACGTTGAATGGTTAAATTACTGGCTTGACGTTCATCACTCGTGTTGCTGGTGATTTGACTTGTTTGCCAATTGCTTTGTTGAACTAAAGCGGTGACTTGATCAGTGAGATCTTTAGGTAAGTTATTTTGGTTATAAAAGCTTTTAGCCGTGATTAAAAATTCTTTGTCTGCACCTGAGTGTTGATCTATCTCAGGGTGTTCATTCAGTTCAAACCAATAGCCAACATGTGCATCGCGCACAGTTGACGTTGCTGTAAATTGTTTGGCTTGTGAATCGTAGTAGTTACTGAGGTTTTGGTTAAACTTTTCAATTTGACTGTTGCCCGATGGCGTTGCGCCATCTTCACCATTCAAGTCTTGAATCCATGCAGGGCTAAAGTGCCATGCTTGTTCTAAAGCTAGACTGGCATTGTCATAATTTTCACTATGGCTGTGTTTACTTTGGACACTGCCAGCGCCTTCATCAATATCCAATACATCAGCTTGCCAACGTTGGATATGCACTGAAGTCGGTTGAATGGAACGCTGGCCAATAAAATTGGTAATTGAATCAGTTTTTTCTACGGCGCTGCTTCTATGGAAGCGAATATTGCGGCGTTCTAAGGCACTAAATTGCGAATTATCATCAATTAAACGAAGCTTTTGTGCTTGGATTTGTTCTGTTGAACTCGACACTTTAAGTTGTGCTTCATCGATCAGCCAGTTAATCCCTTCACTTCTCATCAAACGGGTCAGGAAGTCAAAGTCACTTTCAGATGCCTGCATAATGAATGGACGCACATCATAGTCTTTGCTCAGTCCACTCTTATCTAAACTTAGACTTGAAGCAAACAGCGGGCTGCGTTGTGCCCATTCTTGGAACACGGTCTGGATCACATCCACAACCGACTTATTCATAAATACTCGAGAGTTTCTACGGTGTTTCCAAAGTGCTGTTGGGTCTTCTACAGTCAGACGATAGATGGTAAGAGAACCATCAGATGCGCCAATATCGGCTTGGGTCACAATCCCTGAAATACGGGTTAATTCGGATTTATCTGTGACGATATCAATTGCAGCTTGCGTTCCAATAAAGCTTTTTAAAGGGATAGTTGCTGACGTTGCAAGACAGATGAGTTGGAGCCGAACACCCTCATTGATTTGATGTATTCCATCGATACGTTGTAGGAACACCTGTTGGCTCAACGCCGAATTAGAAAATTGTATGTGGATCGCACGTTTTTGTGCTGATAAGCCAAGCTGCTCCAAAGCAGCGTAAATATTGTTAGACATGCATTATTATTTAATTTTAAATTGTGATGTATTCTACTAAAAAGTTAGGCGGACTGTCTATACAGACCTGTCTATTTATTACTGGTTATTTACACAACACTGACTTGGTTTTGAATATGCCCGTTTTAGCTCAATATCATTATTGATAATGGTCATTTGTACTGATTAAAAGCTTGAAAGTGTGCTTAGAGTTTTTTCACCAAACATAAGTGATCAACAGCTCAAGATAAAAAGCTAAAATATCAATCACATAAAATATTAATATTGGATTCTTATTCACGCTCTAAAATACGGGGACCGGATCCTTGGTGTCTCAATATATCTTCTGGATTACGTAAAGGACATTGCTTTAGAGATAAACAACCACAACCAATACACCAATCCATTTCATCTCTTAAACGTGTTAGTTTTTGAATACGCTCATCTAAATCCTTACGCCAATGCGATGATAACACTGACCATTGGTCTGCGGTTAATTTGCTTCCCATAGGATAAACACTTAATGCATTTTTAATTTCCTCCAGAGAAATTCCGACTTTTTGTGCAACCTTAATAATTCCAATATAACGTAAGACAATTGATGGAAAACGACGCTGATTTCCATTTGTTCTAATACTTTTAATTAGCCCTTTCGACTCATAAAAATGCAAGGTTGAAACGGCTACACCACTCCGTTTAGCCACCTCTCCTACCGTCATCATTCGATTAAAATCAATTTTTTCTTCTGTCTGCATTTTGATATTTCTCAATATTACTTGAGGTTTTATAATTCAGCAAAGTACATTTGTCAATTGATCTTAGCTGCCATGGCTTTTCATCATTACAACTCAAAATACAAAAAACGCTATCGCCAATTTAATCCATTGTAAAAATCTTATCCCTCTACAAATTTTCTGATCAAAGCCCATTGACCTAAATATAACTTGAGGTTTTAGACTGCTTGCCACAGCTGTTATGAATAACAACAAGCTATTCATTTTAAAGGTTTTAATTATCCAGTCTTATTTCTTCAGGAAATATTCTCATGCCATATTTCATTAAATTAAGTTTAGAAAGCCAATGGCTGTGGGCCATCAGCAGATGTTGTCTTGCGCTTCTATTTCTAAGTTCAGGACTTAGTAAAATTCTTGCTGTTGAAACAGGATTTTTGGAAATGCAGGCTGCTGGTCTAGAGCCTGCGTGGTTATTTAATTATGCTTCTGCGTTGATTCTGCTTGTGGGCGCCTATTGTATTTTATTTGAGCGGCATATGTGGTTCGGCACACTGATTCTTTCTGTATTTTTAGCACTGACAATTGTGATTGTGCATCACTTTTGGAACATGTCTGGTATCCAAGCCAATATCGCCTTTTACTTTGCACTTGAACATATTTCAGTGATTGGCGGTCTTTTAGCGCTGACCATTGCCAGTCATTTTCGACAACAACTCCGCAACCTTGGAGTTGTCGCATGAAAAACAACAAATGGCTTTTTCTAATCGCGATCACTTTAATTCTCGTGGGTGTCTCAATCTATTTTTATTTAAATTCTCGTTCAAGTGAAACGCATCAATCTGGCGCTTACCCTCCAGTCAAAGTGGCCTTGAGTACAGTGGTCGAACAAAATATTCCACAAGTGCTTTCCAGTATTGGTGAGTTGGAAGCAATCCGACAAGTCAAAGTGTCAACAGAAATAACAGGTATGATCAAACAGATTTATTTCCAATCTGGACAAGCTGTTCAACAAGGTCAAATACTGATTCAACTCAATACCGATGTTGAACAAGCTCAATTAGGTCGCTTGCAAGCCAAATTGAAACAAGCCGAAATGGCCTATCACCGCACCAAACTCCTGATTGATAGTCATGCGATTTCAAAGGCAGAAATGGATACAGCATTGGCTGATCGAGATATGACGCGTGCAGAAATCCAACAGCTACAAGCCAGCATAAAACAGAAAGCGATTCGTGCCCCCTTTTCTGGTGTCATGGGAATACGCCAAGTACATCAAGGACAATATTTAGAGGCAGGCACTAGTATTGCTAATCTGGTCGACTTTCGACAAATTCTTGCCAATTTCACATTGGATGAACAATTGGCATCGAGGTTAAAAATCGGACAATCTGTACAACTCAAAATTGATGCATTTCCTGAAAAGTCCTTTACAGCTGTGGTAAGTGCAATCGAACCGCTGATCACAACATCGCGAACTGTGCAAGGGCAAGCAATTTTAAATAACCATGATCAACAGTTAAAACCGGGCATGTATGCCAAATTAGACATCCAAGAATCTGAACTTCCAAGCTTGGTCGTTCCTGAAACTGCAATTACCTATACAGCTTATGGCAATACTGTCTTCCTTGCAAAACAAGACCAGAACAAGCTTATTGTGCAACGTGTGGCTGTAGTACTCGGTGAGCGCCATCAAGCCAAAGTTGTAGTCAAATCTGGGCTCAAAGCAGGTGATCAAGTTGTTGTATCAGGGCAACTTAAATTAAGTGATGGTATGCAAGTTGAGCCGACCGTAAATACACTTGAGCATCCCCAATCTTCCTCGATCAAGCCCAAAGTCTAGGGAGATAAGCGAATGAAATTTACTGACCTTTTTGTAAAACGCCCAGTATTGGCCTTGGTTGTCAGCACCTTGATCTTGCTGGCGGGCTTGTTTTCCCTGAATAAACTGCCTATCCGACAGTATCCTTTACTTGAAACTTCAACGATAAGTATCAATACAGAATATCCCGGTGCATCTGCTGAGCTTATGCAAGGTTTTGTCACCCAACCCATTGCTCAAGCAGTATCTTCGGTGGAAGGCATCGACTATCTCAGTTCTTCTACTGTACAGGGTCGCAGTGCTGTAACGTTACGTATGCAATTAAATCGTGACTCAACCCAAGCGTTAACAGAGGTAATGGCAAAGGTTAATCAAGTCCGTTACAAACTACCAGAACAGGCATTTGATCCAGTCATTGAACGTTCTTCAGGTGAATCTACCGATGTTGCCTATATCGGATTTTCCAGCGAACAACTGTCCTTGGCTGAATTAACAGATTATTTGTCTAGGGTGGTAGAGCCCATGCTGTCTACAATTGATGGCGTTGCTAAGGTACAGACCTATGGCAGTCAGCGTTTGGCTATGCGGATTTGGTTGGATGCCGATCGTTTGGCCAGTCGTGGTGTAACTGCCACCGATGTCGCCAATGCGATCCGTCAAAATAACTATCAAGCCGCACCGGGTCAGGTCAAAGGCGAATTGGTGGTTTCAAATGTCAATGTTTCCACAGATCTCACCAGTATTCAGGACTTTAAAAATCTGGTGATACGCAATGATGCTCAAAATCTAATTCGTCTACAAGATGTGGCAACAGTTGAACTTGGCGCTGCTTCGACAGAAACAAGTGCCTCTATGGATGGTAAACCTGCAATTTTTGTCGGTCTACAAGCGACGCCTACAGGCAATCCCTTGGTGATCGTACAGGGAATTAAAGATAAATTGCCTGAGATCCAAAAAACCTTACCGCCGGGGGTTACAGTCAATCTTGCCTATGAAACAGCCCGTTTTATTGATACCTCTATTGATGAAGTTTTACATACTTTTATCGAAGCGCTGATTATTGTTATTGCGGTGATTTATCTGTGTTTAGGTTCTTTACGTAGTGTCTTGATCCCTGTAGTGACAATTCCACTGTCAATGTTAGGTGCCTTGGGTTTAATGCTGTTATGTGGCTTTAGCATCAATTTACTCACGCTTTTAGCCATGGTACTCGCCATCGGCTTGGTTGTAGATGATGCAATCGTTGTGGTTGAAAATGTCCATCGACATATTGAAGAAGGTGCATCCCCTGTTGCAGCAGCTCTGATCGGGGCACGAGAAGTCGCAGGCCCTGTAATTGCAATGACCATTACACTGGCCGCAGTGTATGCTCCGATTGGTTTAATGGGTGGATTAACTGGTTCCTTATTCAAAGAATTTGCTTTTACTTTAGCGGGCGCAGTTTTGGTTTCAGGGATTATTGCCTTAACCCTATCTCCTGTTATGAGTTCATTTCTACTTCAATCCAAACAGCAAGAAGGTAAAATGGCAAAAGCAGCCGAATGGTTCTTTGAACATTTGACCCAGCTTTACAGTAAATTGCTCAATTTTTCATTACATCATCGTTGGATCACTGTGGTTTTTGCGATCGCTATTTTTATTAGCCTTCCATTGCTTTACCAACTTCCTCAAAAAGAATTGGCGCCCAATGAAGATCAGGCCAGTGTATTGGCAGCCATCAAAGCACCACAACATGCCAATCTCAATTATGCTGAACACTTTAATCAAAAACTTGATGAAATCTTCTGGACTTTCCCCGAAACCAGTACCACGTGGATTATTAATGGTACAGATGGGCCTGCATCAAGTTTTGGTGGAACAACCCTTTCCACATGGTCTGAGCGAGTGCATTCTGCGGATGAAATTCAACAGCAACTTCAAGCCAAAGTTGGTGATGTAGAAGGCAGCAGTATTTTTGTATTCCAAAATCCTGCGCTTCCCGGTTCAACAGGTGGTTTACCCGTACAAATGGTGTTACGTAGTGCACAAGACTATTCAACCATTTATCAGGCGATGCAGAGCATCAAGCAAAAAGCCCGTGAAAGTGGCCTTTTTGTGGTGGTCGACAGTGATCTCGACTTTAATAACCCCGTGATTCGAATCGAGGTTGATCGGGCCAAAGCCAATAGTCTGGGTATTCGTATGCAGGATATCGGTGAAGCCTTGGCGACATTGGTTGGTGAGAATTATATCAATCGTTTTAGTATGCAAGGTCGTGCCTATGATGTGATTCCTCAAAGCATCAATACACAACGTTTGACAGCTCAAGCACTGACACGACAGTTTATTCGTACCGACCAAGGTACACTGATTCCCTTATCGACTGTGGTCAGTCTAAGTGAACAGGTAGAACCCAATAAACTCACTCAATTTAATCAACAAAATGCTGCAACTTTTCAGGCAATCCCCGCCGCTGGGGTTTCCTTAGGTCAAGCTTTAAGTTTTCTGGAACAGGCTGCATCTGAATTACCGACTGGATTTAGTTATGACTGGCAAGCCGATGCACGTCAGTATGTACAGGAAGGTAACGCTTTGCTGTTTGCATTTTTAGCAGCGCTGATTGTGATTTATCTGGTTTTAGCCGCTCAATATGAAAGCCTAATGGATCCATTTATTATTTTAATTACGGTTCCGCTGTCGATCTGTGGCGCATTAATTCCCTTAGCTTTTGGACTTGCCACAGTCAATATCTACACTCAGATTGGTTTAGTCACGCTGATAGGGCTGATTAGTAAGCATGGTATTTTAATGGTTGAGTTTGCCAATGAATTACAAGTTCATGAAGGTTTAGATCGGCGAGCGGCTATTCTAAAAGCTGCTCAAATTCGTTTACGTCCAATTCTGATGACCACAGCGGCAATGGTGTTTGGGCTGATTCCACTCCTTTTTGCCACAGGCGCTGGTGCACATAGTCGTTTTGGCTTAGGGCTTGTGATTGTCTGCGGTATGTTGATCGGGACCTTCTTTACGCTTTTTGTCTTACCTACCATTTACAGTCTGTTGGCTCGTCAACACAATCAAGACCTTCACTCTAGCCGTTTACAAGAGCTACAACAGATTGACCAACAGGCGCAAAAATCATGACGTTGAGTGGGCTGAACGGCCAGCATGCTGCTGTCTAAGCTTCTGTGTATGATCAGTTCGCTTGAATATAATTTTTTGATGATAAAGTTCTATACCTATAGAACTTTATCAATTTTTTAATACGTGATTCTAACCACTGATTTAGAGCGACTGATTTTTAACTACATGGTTCACTCATATTTTTACAGTTGGGTTTTGCCGATTTGATTGTTTTATGATTCTAGAATCTCATTTCGAACCCTGCTTTGATGGTACGGCCAGGAATCGGCATACCGATCACTGTACCAGGATCAAAGTTATAACGATTGGTTAAGTTATCAACATTAAACGAGAGATTTAGATTTGGATTCAGTTTATAGCTCGCAAAAATATCAACTAAGGTTTCCGAAGAAATTTCAGTCACCGCACGCCCACTCACCCCTGTACCCTGTAACCAACCTTTAGGATTTTTCTTTTCAGAATGATATCTGGCACGTACCCCCACATTAAGTTTATTTTCAAACAAACTCTTGCCTAAGCTAATATTAAAAAGTTTACGTGGTGGCAAGCGTGTTGAAATCAGACTCCAAGAATCTCCGACCTCATTACAATCATCTTTCGTCGCTGGGCATACTTTCGGTGCTTGATATAAAGTTCCATTCATGTTCACAAAGAAACTCGGATGCTGATAAGCAAGATTAAACTCTAAACCTTTCAATACAACTTGCTCATAATTTAGGAAAGTATATGAGGTGGTATAAGGCAAAATAAAATCAGGCGTAATCTCATTAACAATATCTTTACGTTGGACCCCTTGGGTAAGGAAATTTTGGGTTTGATTACGGAAATAATTGATATTGAATTTTAACTGATCTGCTTCAGTGAAAACGTTATCGTTGTGCCCAATGAAACCAAACTCAACAAGACGAGAATTTTCTGATTTAATCGGCAGATCTGGATCATAACTAAAGGTTTGTTTGGAAACCGTCGATTCAAACAAACTTGGACTGCGGTACATATTGGAGAGTTTTCCATAGACATCAATACCATTCAGCAACTGATAATTCAGCTGCGCCATCCAGTCGATCTTTCCGTCATAATCTCGAAGCGCATAGCCTTTGTCATTTAAATCGGAATTGGCGACCGGTCTCATTGCGACATACTGGTCTCCATAATCCTTAACTTTTGCCTTATGCCATTTACTGCCTAAACTCAGGGTAAAATCTTTAAAGATATAATCGCCATTGAGAAATAGAGAGGACTCTTGACGTAATCCATCACGTGCGATTTCAGTATCAATAAGGTTTTGTGGCTTCATCCGTTGCTCGTCATATGTCAGACCATAATTCAAGGTTAAAGCATCAATTTTACTGGTGTTTTCTAAATTAATCCCACTACGATAGTCCTGAAAACTTCCCCAGTATTGGTCGCCATAATGAGAATTGGCGATGCCAAGCATGCCATTGTGCTGGCGATATTTGGCATTGGTATGCCAAACCCCTAACTCTAAATCAAACCACTGATTATTCTTGGGCTTATAGGTATAGTTGGCACTGAATGCATTAATCGCTGCGGTTCCAAGGGACCATTGTGGCATGGTATATGCGCCCTCTATATATTTGGGTAGAACATAATCACCATCGATATATCCCCAAGGTGGAGAGTTGGGATCAATCACTTGCGATCTATTCCAATAAAAAGCCATGACCTCACCCGCTTTTTGCATATGGCGCCGCATATTCACTTCAACACGATGTTCGTCTGTAATATTCATACCCGCTTTGATGATGCCAGAATCACTTTTATAACTGGTATTTACCACCTCTTGACTGGGTCCAACATCAACAATATCTCGCGCTTCATAATAATCAATGCCATGTTTTCCAGCATAGTAATTACCGACTTCGCGTTTACTATAAGCAGCGACCAGATCGAATACATCATTCCGATAAGCAGCAGCGATTGTGCCAGCGCCATTTTGAAAATTATTCGAGGACAGTTTATTACGAAGCAGATAAGACATCTGTTCACGCTCATTATCTGAGGTCTGTGGTGCTTTGTTATTGTTATAAAAACTGCCTTTTAGCATGACACCTGATTGACGATTAGGCAGCAAAATATCGTTTGCACTGAGTGTACGCATTTTCACGATTCCGCCAATACCGCCCACACTAAATTTCGCTCGCGATGCGCCTTTTTCGACTTCAATCTGACTAATCAAATCCATATCGATATAAGTTCGGTCACTCTCTCCTTGATAGCCTCGAAAGGTATGACTGGATTGTAGGCTACCATCAATAATTACAGGGACACGTCCCTCACCTTGTACTCCACGGATACCAATATCTATTGCACCCGCTTCGTTACGCAGGCTATTGACTTGTACACCAGCGATATCAGAAAACACATCACCATTCCCCGTGCCTCTAAATCGGCTAATGTGTTCACGATTCAGCTGTGTTGTATTGACCTTTTGTTTTTGTTGTACAGCATTGACTTTAATCTGAGGAAGCGTAACAACATCACTGTCCATATTATTGAAAAGCGAAGTGTTATTTAACGGAGTTCTTGTATTTCCAGTCGCAGTGTTTTTCTCTGTATTCGGTTTAGCTGAGCCAGATTTAGCAATTAAGACATAAGTCGAACCTTGCTGCTCTACCCGAAAAGGGTGATCTGTAAGCAAATAATCGAAGCCTTGCTTTACACTATAATGCCCGGTAATTCCTTTACTTTTCAGCCCTTTTAAAATATTTGCATCATAACTTAAGGCAATACCCGACTGTGCTGCAAAACTTGATAACACATAACCCAATTGGTTCTCTGAAATTTGATAATATTTTTCTGGCGCTTTTTTCGCTGCCATTGAAACATTGGGAGTAATTTGTGCATAAACACCACTGATGCAAAAGCACTGTATTAACATGGCCAGAGTTTGTTTTTTAAACTTCATAGGAACGCCCACACTTGTGAATGATTTTCATTTTCAATAATCATTACCCAGTGAATTGTTAAAACATGACATGAAAATTTATATTTTTTTCTGGTCTGGTCCAAATCCAGATCAACCCAATCAGCAAAATGACCAACAGGCTAAGTTTTAAGTGCAGATGCAGTGAAGACACCATTAACATTGTCGTACCGAATAAAATACTCAATGTCATCATCCATTTACGTGAACGCGAAATCTGTTTAAAACCGCCACGATACTGTGCGAGCAACATTGCAATATAACGATTTTGATGTAACCAACGATGCAAGCGTGCTGAACCTTTTGAGGCAAAAATCGTTGCTAAAAAGAGGAAATCAAAAGTTGGGATCCCCGGCAATAAAATGCCCCCCACAGCGAGAACAAGACACAAAATTGCCAAGATGATGCAGATCACACGCACCACTGAGGATGAATGTAAATTTGCAGATGGCGTTACTGGCAAAGACGCTAACAGCGTTAAGTCTTTGCCTTGTGTGTGATTGCTGACAGAAGACGCTTTCTTCATGTTGAATGAATGTCTTTTAATAATGCGCCAAAATAATCAAAGGCTTGTTGAGCAGCGTAAATGACGCGATCTTGCTCATCTTGAGTAAAGTCAGCCTGATCAAGTTCCTCAATAAAGTGTTTCCAGACTTTGGCCCGCCCTTCTGGATAGGCAGCTAAATTTCTCGCAGCAAAATCTGCGGAAAACCCCAAACTTTGTTGCGCTTGTTTAAATAAGAATGCTGCACCCAGCGTAGAACCTTCAGATACATAGATCCAACCCAGCGCTTCAGGAAAGCCGATCTTTTCAGTAACCAAGGCCAACGATTCTGGTTCGATCTGAAGGTCTTGTAGATCTAAGTAAGCTGCTTGCGAACGCCCACGAATATCTAAATCAGAAATCAAGTCTGCAACCTTGGGATGTTGAAATAAATATTCGACATTTTTTTGAAAATAATACTGCGACAAAGTAAATTTTGCATAATGTGCGACGTCTTTAAATACTTGGGCTTTTTCCATTAATTGATGCATATATTCATGTTGACTGGCTGTCTCTGTTTTTAAACGAGATGCAAGGCGGTTGAGTGTGAATGACGTGCTCATCAATTTTCTCCAGTTTGTTTGGTTTAACTGTATTACCCGCCTTGTCTGTAAAAACTGACATCATTTCTTAATTATTTTTACTTTTCTGATTTTCAGCTTTAGGCTGAATACTCAACACACGATCCCCGAAATAACGTTCTACTTTGATTGGATAGCTGAATTGCAATGCTGTTTGTAAGGTGCCAAAGTCATTGACTGGATATGAACCTGAAACTTTTAACGACTTCAATTGAGGGGCAATATCTATATATTGGTGTTGATAGCGCCCAATCTCTTGAAGCAATTTTTCCAACGGCATTTCAAAAGCCATGACCATGTGGTTTTTCCATGCCAATATATTCGGATCTAAACTTTGTAATGCTTTAAAATTGCGATCATCAAAGCATAGCTGCTCACCAGCATGGACAATTTTAATGTGTTTGGACTGGTTCAAACTGACTTTCACTGCGCTTTCTATGACGCCTAGACAGGTTTGCTTTTCACTGTTGTTGAAATACTGAACATTAAATACAGTGCCAAGCGCTTGCAGATTTGCCGATTCAGTTTCGACCAAGAATGGGCGATAAGCATGATTTTTTTCTTTGCCCGTACGTATTTGTATTTCGCCATAATGTAATTTTACAATACGTTGTTGCGCTGTATAACGCACGTCCAAAGCCGTATGGGTATTTAATTGAAGTTGTGTCCCATCTTCCAGCTCAACCTGTTTCTGCTGACCCACCGCAGTACGATAATCCGATAACCATATATAGCGATAATCCGAGTTCCATAGCATGACACTGCCAAAACAGAGTAAACAGGCAAGCACCAGTTGTTTGTTTAAATTAAATTGGGCATTTTTCTTGCCTTGCTGAATCAGCTGCTGCCCATCTTCGGGAAATTCCTCAAGGCTATACAATAAGCGTTCGGCTTTAGACCATGCAGCTTGGTGTTGGGAACTTTGCTGTTTCCATTGTTCAAATTCAAGCTGTTCAGTTTCATTCAATGGTGCGTGTTGGATTTTAATGATCCATTGCGCTGTTTCTTGATAAATTTGATCATGCAACATGCAGGCATTAATCCATAACAGCTAAACATTGACTCAGTACTGAAACCAGATCACGCATCACGGTTCGGGTAGAAATATTTAAGCGTGTTGCAATTTCCTGTTGAGTCAGCCCTTCTAATTGTGACCAAATAAAGACCTGTTGCTGGCGCTCAGGCAATTGATTGAGTAATTGATTAATCAAACATAAAGATTCAATTGCCGATATTTTTTGCTCAGGTGTAATTTCATCATATTCAGGTCTGCTTGAAAGCGCCTCTAAATAGGCTTTTTCAATCGATTTACGTTGATACCAATTAATCAAGATTCCCTTGGCAACAGTGGTCAAAATTGCACGCGGCTGATCAAAATACAATTCATCTTTACGCTTTAAGATACGCAGAAAAGTATCATGGGCTAAATCAGCGGCATCTTCACTATGGTTGAGGCGACGTTTTAACCATTGATATAACCAAGAATGGTGATGACGATATAGCGTGCTAATAGGATCAGACATGTTTAAAGAGAATGAGAATTATTAGCAATATCTTAGCAAAAAAATAAAGAAAATGAGAGCTCAGTTTGCCCTTTTAATTGAATTTTTTAATTTATCCAACTCATTTATAAGACTACGCAACATACTCAAATGGGACATATGGTAATTCTAAAAGAACATTTAATTCAAAATTATTATAATTTTATCAAAAGCTTATCGCTTTTAAATAAAAAATTTCTCGACCATCCTCAAGATGACCGAGAAACTGTTTATTACGTATTGACTATAATTTATTGACTGATCGCTTGATCCATATTTTTAGCAAATTGTTGAATATCACTGGCTTGAATTGTTGTTTTACCTTTGCCAATCACTTGAAATTGTTGTGCTGCCGTTTCCCGCATTTTGACTTTACCTGTTGCGATATTCGCATCAAAACGTTGCATAAACTCATCCACATATTCCTTCTCAGTGACAATATGATCACCATTCACATCGGTTGCAAAATATTGTTTGTCACGCGCTGTTAGATAATCTCCAAGCGTTACATAGTTTTTCCCTTGACCATATTGGCTAATAAATTCGTTGATGTTGCTTGGCATCGGCATTGAAATTGGTAGTTTCACACGGAACCCATCATGCGTTGCATTACTATTGCCCGCTAATTTGGCATCTTCTGCATTTACTAAGCCATCCAAGTTTTTATCAAACTCATTAAAGGTTTTTAAACCCGTCTCCTGAAATTCCTTTAGGGTCAGTTTCTGATCTTTATTATTATCGAGAATGCCATAACGTACATGCGCCTGTTTTTCTGACATTTCACGGCGTTGTTTAAGTAATGGCTCTAAACGTGCTTGCTCGAATTGAACAAACTGCACTTGATTGACTTTTTTATTCGTCTTAAACAATTCGGCATAGTCCTGAGTATATTGCTTAATTAAAGTGCTACTGTTCTGCTCTTTATTATTAGGATGGTAAAGCACATATAATGCATATGCCTGTTGATAAGCATTGGATTGATCGACTGTAGCAGCAATCGCTGATCCAGCAGTTGCCATTGCAGTTAAACTGGTCATCCATAGCGCCAATTTTTTCATGTTCGTTTCCTTGGAGGTGAATATTTGTTGAATTAAAAAATTCTTTCCATTTTGCTATTTAAAAAATCAATATTTAAATTCGATACTTGCCACAACATTACGTCCTGGTTCAGCAGCACGATCGATTACACTAGCCTGATTCGCCCCTGTAATTGTTCCCACAGCAGCATAATCCCAATAGGTCTTATCAAAGATGTTATTCAATGCCACGTTCAGCTTGGCAAACTTGGTCACATTCCAATATGCGGATAAGTCAAATACGGTATAACCTGCCACATTCTGATATTTGATATCATCCTGATAAGAACTGACATCTCGCGTTGCCATCCTTCCACCAACAGCAGTTGCGGTCATACCTAAGCCAAAGACTTTATTTGGATCATCATAAGCAAAGGTAAAGCTGCCTTTTTCTGGCTGAACAGAATTTACACCACTTTTTCCGCCATTTTTATTTTTTGCCGAGCCTTTGGTTTTGCCTGCAACAAGTGCAAGACTATAGCCATCTGAGTTTGGAATAAACTGACCTAAGTCAATTCGTGTTGAAAGCTCTCCACCCCAGATCTGTGCATTAGCTAAGTTTTCTGCGCGATAGTAGCCAAAAGGATATTGAGGCGTATTGCCATAGTTAAAGTAGTCGATAAAATCTTTATATTTGCTGTAGAAACCTGTCAAATCAAATTTAATCCCTTCAATTGAGGTGTTTCTTAAACCCACTTCGAAAGCATCACTGGTTTCTTTTTTTAAGTTCGAATTACCAACCACAATATAAGCAGGATTAGCTAACATTGTTTGATAAATCCCGCCAATTTCAGTTGGCGATGGAATACGATTACCTCTTGAATATTTTAAATAGCTATAATTATCTGGGGTAAACTGATAACTTGCAGAAAAACTTGGCGAAACATAATTATAGTCTTTGGCTTGTATATCACTATAAGAGGTAATTTCAGGTCTAAACTCCTGTCGTTCAAAACGAACCGCTGGAGTTAAAGTTAAATCTCGTCCCAATACGTCCAATCGGATATCATCAGCAACATAAGCAGAGTAACGTTTTAATTCAGAATTTAATAAATAACTACCTTGATATATGCTTGTAATTGGAACGCCATTACGAAGATCTAATTTAGTACTTGCGTAATCTTTCTTGTCTGCTGTAATGCCATATTTAAGCTTTTGGTTTGTAAGTTCTTTGCTTGCTTCAATTTTTATACCAGTATTTTTCTCTTTATAAGTGGTTGAAAAATCACGTGCAACTGTCGCACTATTCATAAATGAAGTATCAGTATCATTATTCGATTTCTGATACCATATTTTACTGTTTAATTTATCAAAGAGCACAAAGTCATTCGGCCGATAAATATGATCAATACTCAATTGTGTTCGATCTATATCTTGGTGTTGTTTTGCATCGCTCTTAAAATTAGAGAATAAATCGGCTGCAATATTATCTGTGTCAGACTTTTTCTTATAATAATCCGCAGTAAAATTTAGTTGGTGTTGGTCAGATACATTCCACAATAATCGGGTAAGCACTGCATCCGAGGTCCAATCCGCTGGAAAAGCTGCCGTTTTTGAATTTGGTTTGGTTTCACTTCCCTCACGATGCGCATAAGCCACAAGTGCTTTGAGATCATCATTGCCGACAGCACCTGTCACAGAACTTAACCATGCGCTGTCCGCAGAGCTATAACCTGCTTTTAATGTTCCAGCGACTGTTTTGCCATCAACTAAATAATCTTCTGGTGATTTGTTTTTAAAAGAAACCCGACCACCAATACCATCTGTCGATACATCAGTAGTTCCTGAAACAATATCGACACTGGTAAACATCTCTGGTTCGATATAATCCCGACCAGCACCGCGCTTGCTCATACTTTTAGGTGGGACATAAGTACTTACTGTTGCCTCGGCTAAATCTACCCCATCTACATCTAAGCCAATTCGATTTGCATCTATACCACGGATGTTATAACTACTGGTGCCAGTACCATCAAAAAATGTTCCACTCCCTCCAACTGAAAACGGTGCATTGACCAAAGGCAAATATTTCACAATACCAGCCATATCGGTTACACCCGTCTTATCCATGTTTTCTCGGTTGATTGAGGTTCGAGAAACAGGCGCATCATTTTTATATTCGGCATAGACCGTAATCGTCGTCAAAGCATTCTCATTCTTTTCTAATTTACGCTTTTCGGAATTATTCTCTTCTGCATAGCCTACCGTAGTGATGCTTGCTGTCATTAACGCAAGCAAACATAATGACAAATAACGTGGTTTTAAAACCGCAGTATCAGACTTGGCTATATTATATAGCGCAACAGGGTTTAGATTCATGAGGGAGAAACCTTATTAAATGATATTAATCATCATTAAATATGTATATTTCGACTCATCCAGTATGTTCAAATCGGGAGTGAAAACATGGATTACAAATATACACATACAACTTAACAAATGAGAATAATAATCAATAACAATATCATTTACAATAACAATGTTTCTAGATGTACTTTTTAACATCAACAAAACCAATCAAAATATTGAAAAATAATAAATATTTATAATTTAACTTCACTTTTTATAAAAGTTTGAATATGATTTTTTTGGGGTAGTATGTATTTTTGGATGATCTTACTGTCTTAAAATTCGTATTGTTTGTATTTTTACAATGTCGTTTTCAGTTTAGATTTCCTCACCCCAATTGCCCTATTTTTAATATAAAAACTTATTGCATCTTTCCTTTTTATTTCTCTTTAATTTCTCGTTATATTTAGGTTTGTTCAATTTTATTCTAATTGGCGTTATTAAAATATAAACACTCAAATATTAACCATAATAATCAAGTATTATAAAAATTCTAACAGCAAAAAATATTAATTTTTAGGTTTTAGCATAAAATTGATTTTGTTATTTTTTATTCAAGGCTTGCGAAGCTTTTTCTAGAGTTTAGGGTTTTTCATTGATGCCCTATTTCTGAGTTTGCTCGTGCTTTTATCCAGTCACTAAATGCTTTAACTTTAGGTAATTCATTATTTTTCAATGATGTAATATAGTAGTGCTGATCACATTTTAAATACATGTTTTTAAATGGCATTACTAGCTCACCACTTTCCAAGTCTTTTTCTACTAGTTTTTTACGTCCCATGGTAATACCCAAGTGATTTTTAGCAGCAATCAAAGCCAGATCAGATCGGTCAAAACTCATCTCTGAAGAATGATCCATATTTACATTAAAATGCTGCGTCCAACTGTTCCATTCATCTGCGCCTGTGCCGTTACTCCATGCTTGGCAGTCATGCAGCAATGTGCAGTTTTTTAAGTTGTCTAGATGATCGTAGAGGTTAAATTTTTCAGCATATGCCGGACTACATACGGGGATAATATATTCGTCCATTAAATACTGATAATTCAACTGAAAAGACGGTTGATTGTCAAAATAAAGTGCAATATCAATTCCACTACGTTGAAAATTTACATCCTCATTACCCGTTAAAACTGAGAGTTGGATCAATGGATAGCGTTGAATGAAATCAGGCAATTGAGGCACTAACCAACACTGAGCAATCGATGGTCTTGCATAAATCGTGAGTGAGCCGACAAGTTGCTGATTTTGCAGTGCCTTAATTTCAACGTTTAACGAGTCTAATGAAAATTGTAAAGCAGCTAAAATCCGCTGTCCCTCAGTGGTTAACTTTACTTTACGATGCAAACGTAAAAACAGTTTGATATTAAGTTCTTTTTCTAACAAATTAATTTGGTGACTTACCGCACTTGGGGTTAAAGACAGTTCTTCAGCGGCGAGTGCAAAAGACTCATGTCTTGCCGCAACTTCAAATGTATACAGTTTTGAGAGCTGAAAACCGGTTAGATTTTTATGTGCGTTGGTCATGCCTTTTCCTTTTTGCTGAAACAAAATGATTGATCACATGCTTCTTGCTGTCCTATGCCCATATAAATAACGTATAAATCATTTAAAAATCAAAATTTATTTAGGATTTATTTTTCAAGTGAATTATTTTAACCCGTAGATCAAATATCATCGTTTGACGGATTTCTCTGGTTTAACTTCAATAGACAAAGAACAACTTTTGTCACAGAGATATATGGTATGGAAACCAATTTCGTGGATGTCGGTATATTATTAACCAGTATCGGGTTAATTATTTTCACTATTTTAAAATTTAAACTGCATCCCTTTTTAGCTTTGCTTCTGGCAAGCTTCTTTGTCGGTGTAGCAATGAAAATGCCATTACTGGATATGGTCAATGCAATTGAAAATGGGATTGGAAGCACCTTGGGTTTCCTTGCCACAGTCATTGCACTGGGTACCATTCTCGGCAAAATGATGGAAATCTCTGGCGCCGCTGAACGTATCGCACTGTCTTTGCAACGATGTCACTGGATATCTAATGATGTGGTCATGGTGTTGATTGGGCTATTTTGTGGCATCACTTTATTTGTAGAAGTTGGTGTGGTTTTATTAATTCCCTTGGCTTTTTCTATAGCGCAGCATACAAAAACCTCTTTGTTTAAATTGGCTATTCCATTATGCACAGCATTAATGGCTGTACATTGTGTGGTACCGCCACACCCAGCCGCACTTTATGTCACCAATAAACTAGGGGCTGATGTCGGTACCGTGATTATTTTTGGCTTAATGGTGGGTTTAGCCGCAGCACTGGTTGGTGGCCCACTGTTTTTAAAATTGGTTGGTCAACGTTTACCGTTTAAAGCAGTACCTGTCGAATTTTCAAAGCTTACCTTAAAAGAAGAACACAACTTACCTTCTTTAAAAATCACCTTATTTACAGTATTTCTTCCAATCGGATTAATGTTAATCAAAACAGTGGCTGAATTAAATCCCCATACATCCACTCAGCTTTCACACATTTTAGGCTTTATCGGCAATCCGATCACCGCCATGTTTATTGCGGTATTTGTTGCTTACTACACCCTTGGTCTACGCCGTAATATGCGGATGGGAAGCTTATTAAAAGCCACAGAAGACTCATTTTCTTCAATTGCCAACATCTTATTCATCATTGGGGCTGGTGGTGCATTTAACAGTATTTTAAAAGCCAGTGGTTTAGCTGACTCAATGGCTGTCACGCTTTCCCACTTGCATATGCATCCAATTTTACTTGCTTGGTTGGTTGCGCTGATTTTACATGCAGCTGTAGGCTCTGCCACTGTTGCAATGATGGGTGCAACTGCAATCGTTGCGCCAATGTTACCGCTCTATCCGGATATTAGTCCTGAAATCATGGCGATTGCGATTGGTTCAGGTGCCATCGGTTTTACCATTGTGACCGACTCTCTATTTTGGTTAGTCAAACAATACTGTGGTGCTACATTAAACGAAACCTTTAAATACTATACCTCTGCAACTTTCCTTGCCTCGCTCACTGCATTGGGCTGCACCTTCCTGCTTTCTCATTTTATTTAAGCCTTTAGGAGTATTTTATGAACGCTCAACAGATTAATCAGCTTATTGCCCAATATCCGATTGTTAAAGACCTTATCGCACTCAAAGAAGTGGCGTGGTTTAATCCCAATTTTACCTCACTGGTAGAAGGGCTGCCCTATGTCGGGTTGGACCAAAAAGATATTGATGATGCCAGTGCACGTTTGACACGCTTTGCACCCTATTTGATGAAAGCCTTTCCAGAAACAGCGGCATCTCAAGGTATTATAGAATCCGAACTGGCAGCGATTCCTCAAATGCAGCAACAGTTGGAACAGTATTTTGGACAATCGATCCATGGTCAATTATGGCTTAAAAAAGACAGCCATCTTCCAATATCGGGTTCAATTAAAGCGCGTGGTGGTATCTATGAAGTGCTTTGTCATGCTGAAAAACTTGCGATTCAAGCACAACGCCTAAACATTGAGGATGATTATGCAAAACTGGATAGTCCAGAGTTTAAACAGTTTTTTAGTCAATACAGTATTGCGGTCGGTTCTACAGGCAATTTAGGCCTTTCTATTGGTATCATGAGTGCAAAATTAGGCTTTGATGTGACTGTGCATATGTCAGCAGATGCACGTCAATGGAAAAAAGATAAGTTACGTGCGCACAATGTCACAGTAGTTGAATATGCTGAAGATTATGGTGTTGCCGTAGAACAAGGCAGAAAGGCAGCATTAGAAAATCCAAACTGCTTTTTTATCGATGATGAAAACTCACAAACCTTATTCTTAGGTTATGCAGTTGCTGGGCAGCGTTTAAAACAACAATTAGAACAAAAAAATATTTTGGTTGATCAACAACATCCTTTATTTGTTTATTTACCTTGTGGTGTTGGCGGAGGCCCCGGTGGCGTTGCATTTGGCTTAAAAATGGCCTTTGGTGATCATGTACATTGTATTTTTGCCGAGCCGACCCATTCACCTTGTATGTTACTAGGTGTTGCAACAGGTTTACATGATGAAATTTCAGTTCAAGATCTGGGTATAGACAATATCACCGCTGCTGATGGCCTCGCTGTTGGGCGAGCATCTGGCTTTGTTGGTCGAGCCATGCAAAGGTTATTAGACGGTTTTTATACATTAACGGATGAAACCATGTATGTACTCTTGGGCATACTCAATGATGCAGAACAGCTTAAATTAGAACCTTCTGCGTTGGCGGGTATGCTTGGACCAATTTTGACCAATCAACATCAAGACTATGCCGCGCTACATCACTTTAGCCAACAGCAATTGGAAAATGCTAATCATATTGTCTGGGGGACTGGAGGAGGAATGGTCCCAGATGAAGAAATGGAAAAATATTTAACCCAAGCGAAAGCCTATAAAAAATAATTTGTATAGCCTTGATTCTCACAGACTTTGATCTCATCAGAATTTGGGGCGGTAGCAGATAAATAAAGTGATTATCTTCTATCGCCCCAAATTAAATCCTTGAGTCAGGATTTTACCTATGGAATTAAACGATCCCGCCATTGACTCGAAGGACTTGGGCATTGACCCAATTACTCGCCTCATTTACGGCGAAATCCAACACTGCGGCAATGTCTTGTACAGTGCCTAAACGCTCTAAAGGTGCAGCTTTGCTCAACTGAGCAATCAATTCATCACTTTTTCCTTCAAGAAAAAGTTCAGTTGCCGTAGGCCCAGGTGCAATTGCGTTTACCGTAATATTTTTTCCTCTTAACTCTTTGGCTAAAATAGCTGTTAAGGATTCAATAGCAGCTTTTGATGCAGTATAAACACCATAAGTTTCGAGCTTCATCCCCACCACACTGCTGGATAAATTAATAATTTTTCCGCCCTTTTGCAGTCGCTTAGCAGCTTCACGCATGGTATATAAAGGACCTTTAATATTAATTGCTAAAACTTGATCAATACTTTCATCGTCTAATTGTTCAATCTTACTTAATTTCAAAATCCCTGCATTGTTGATCAGCACGTCCAATCGACCATAGGTTTGAATTGCATAATCAAATAATGCAGTCACTTCATTAGAATGGCTAATGTTGGCTTTAAATAGACTCGCTGTTCCGCCTAACGCTTGAATACTGCTCAAGACATGCTCCGCCTCTTTATCATTACTGGCATAATTGATAATGATCTTATGGCCTTGCTGTGCCAATAAGCTGGCAGTAAATGCACCAATTCCGCGAGAAGCGCCTGTAATTAAAATCACTTTTTCTTGCTGCGTATGACCTGTTGTATGCATCGTGATGACCTCATGGAGTAAAATATACCTCTAATCGCTTCTATGATACTGTTCAGATAAAACCAGATAATCTAGTTAAACCTGACATCTTTATCCGAATAAATCGAACAATTGGAATGGCGTATGGATAAACTCAATGCAATGTCTGCTTTCGTCAATGTGGTTGAACAACAAAGTTTTACCAAAGCTGCGCAGATCTTAAATCTGCCACGCTCAACCCTGACCGATGCAATTAAACAATTAGAATTCCAACTCAATACGCGCTTATTGTTGCGTACCACTCGTCAGGTAAAAGCAACCGATGAAGGCCATATTTATTATGAGCGCTGCAAATATATCTTGGGTTATATCAATGAGTCTGATCATGATTTTCTTGATGCAAAACCTCAAGGGCCTTTAAAAATCGCAGTTCATGGTATTTTTGCTGCGCATTTTATTCTGCCAAAATTAGATGATTTTTTAACTGAGTTTCCACAGATACAGTTGCAACTCACCGAAAGCGACCGTTATGTAGATCTGATAAAAGAAGGCATTGATTGTGTCATTCGTATAGGTCAGCTCAATAATAGTGAGTTAATTGTCAGGCATCTGGGCGATATTCAACAAGTGACATTAGCCAGTCCAAAATACTTAGAAAAATATGGCACACCACAACGCTTAGACGATCTGAAATCACATTTTATGGTCGGATTTTATTCTTCCGCTCGACAAAAGCCACTGCCGCTTGAGTTTCTGACAGGCAAGAAAACACAGTTTTTTGAATTGCCGTTAAAGATTCAAGTCAATGGTGCAAATACCTATGCAGCAGCAGCCAAACAGCATTTTGGGATTATCCAAGCACCACGTTATGGTTATTTATCTGAGCTAGAGCAAGGCACACTTTGTCAAATTTTAACTGACTATCCTGTTCCATCCCTGCCTGTTTCTTTACTTTATCCATCAAAAACACTGGTTTCACCACGACAAAAAGTTTTTATCGAATGGATTGTACGATTGTTTCAGGATAATCGATTGCTCTAAGGTATAAAATTAAAAAAATTATCAAGACTTCTGTCTATATAATACCCCTACTTAATTCATCTAATTGATTTATATCAAGTAATTGATCATAAATAGAACTTATGTTTTTGAATAAAATTTTATACACAATTGGTTATCAATTTGTTTTTTGTACTTTTGAATCATAGATGGTTGTCCTACCGTGGGGCGACATGGATGTCGCCGTTGGGCGGGGGTACAGGACGTACCCCTCGCCAAACAAAAGATTTTTGTCATCTTTTCATCTCTGAAAAGTGAGGCATCGCCTACGCAAAGCTATTTAAACTTTGAATGTAAGGTGTGGCATTGTAAGCTTTTTATAATCAAATAATTTATCTACCCATCTATTTGATTTAATTAAAAATATTAATTAAATCAAATAATATTCTTGTGTATGAGTTTTTGACAGGTTGACCATAAAGACTAACCATAAATAGATCATATTGACTCATCTTAATTTGTATTCGTACGCTTAACATTTTCTAAATCTAAGGCTTATACACCAACACTCAATTCCTGACTCCAAGTTGAATCAGGTTGTTGATAAAGATGCCAACACATATTTTTAACCGAATCCATCAAGGCAACATTCTGACTATCCCAACTTTCCAACATACAATAGGTAATATGGATGCCTTTAGGATGAAACTCTCTTGCCAAAGATTGTGCCAATGCCCGAATACTGGCAAACATACTCTGAGTTAAGCCATTGTTTTCAGCGATCAGGTTGGGCTGTGTTCCTAGAAAGATCAAAGTTCCTTGTGACTTTATCAGCATCTGTCGAATGATCGCTTGGGAAATATTTACCGCAGCCAAACCAGTATTTTGCCAAAGCTGTTCGATCTGTTGGACTGAAGCATCGGAATTCGACAATGATTTTGAAAAATCAGCTTGGAAAATACACAGTTCAATTGAATGCCCTGTTCGTTGAATATAGCCAACTAAATTTTTTAAAGCAGTCGGATTGATCAGATTCAAACGAACCCGTTTTAGACCTGAATCTTGTTGCTCAATCTTTAGATTGGTTTGGGTAGGATCATGCTGAACTTGATATACAGGCATTGTGCTGTTTTGTGCTTGATGCACAAAAAGCTGGCTGAGCGAGTGGGTTTCATTGCCAATAACAACAATACAGCCCTGTAGTTTGGATTTTTTTCTCAGCAATGGAGGAATTAAATTGTACATATTAGAATTTCTCCTGATAAGGACGTAAATCCAGCTCATGGGTCCATAAATCACGCTTTTGTTGATAAAGCATCCAATAATTTTCAGCAATCGCTTCGATATTTAACCCACCTGTGCCTCGTGTAAGTCTCAGTAAGCGTCCTAAACCAAATACAGCTTTATTAACACGATCACCATCGACCATGCCATCAACAATAATATGTGCAACATGGATGTTTTGAGGCTTATATATCTGGGCGAGATGCATCGCATAATTACGTAATGCGGATTTGCCCATGGTAAATGCCGCAAAAAAAGGTTTACCACGAAGAGATGCACTTGCCCCGGTAAAAATCAGCGTGCCATATTGCTGTTGTTCAAAGATTTTTAAGGCTTGTTGCGACACTAAAAAAGCCGATAAAAAAGTAGAACGCCACATTTGAGTAAAAAATTGAAGAGAGGTCTTTAAAAAAATTGAGGGAATATTGCCCCCCACATTGTGAATAACAGCGACGAGATGCTCCTTTTGCGCATTCCTCTCCGCAAAAAAAGTCTGCACTTGTTGTTCATTTTCAGCATCCAAAGCATGTGCTACGGCGTGTCCACCTTGCGCATTGATTGAATCAGCCACGGCTTGCACTTTCGCTAAAGTACGCCCCACAACATGTACTTTTAATTTTTCTTGAGCAAAACGACGACAAACTGCTGCTCCAATTCCTTGTTCAGCACCTACGCCCATAACAACCACACATGGTAGTGTTGCTATATTTTGAGATGTTGCATTCTGCGTATTCATAGCAAGTCTAACCATTGAGCAATAGAAGGATAAGCTTTAATTTTAGCGCCCCAAATTTTACTGGTGCGGACAATCTCTAAAAGCTGCGAACCTACTGCAATATCAGCCAGTGTTTTAACCTCGCCAACCAGCCATCCTGTTTGCGCCAACACCAATTCGATACGCTCTAAATGACGAGTAAATTCCGCTTCAATATCCTGCTTAGCCATACGACCTGTACCCTGCATTTTAAGTTGCAGGTTTAATGTTGCTTTGAGCAAGGGTTTTAACAGATATATTTCATGTTTGGGGCGACCTTTTGCACTCATTTCAACCGCATGATCTAAAGCATCAGCATCACTGACACGAAAGTGCACCTCATAGAAATATAACAACTCGTCTGACCAATCTTCCCAAAGCTCAACATAGGCCTTTTGTAAAGGATCTTCAGGATATAAACGTGGTAAGTCTGGGTAAGCATCATCAAGATAACGTGCAATACGGGTACTGTCCTGAATACGTTGACCATCAATATCTAGAACAGGAACCTTGCCTGCTTTACTGAGCATTGGCACTTTTGCGCCCAGTACACCGTTATAATCCACAGTCTGATAAGCAATCCCTTTAAATTGCAACATCCTGGCAACTTTTTGGCAAAAAGGAGAGATTTCCCATTGATGTAATACAACTGAATTCATTTTATATTCTCAGCTTAACTTTGGGTCGATTGAAATTCGATGAGCTACATCACAGGATCAGCACTTAATACATCAAAGGCATGCTTTTAAAGCCATGAGCCAAAAATTCTGGTTCAAAACCATGATGCAGAAATAGAATCTTTCAACGACGGATGATCATATTGGTTGCTGTTGCATGTGCGTACAATTTTCCATCTTCATCTCGAAGATAGCCTTCGGAAATGACTAAATTTTTCCCTACGTTGATGACTTTACCTTCGGCAATTAACTTTTTATTAAACGGCATTGGACGGCACATTTTTATCGCAAGATCAGTGGTTCCATAGCCCTCACCCGCAGCCAAGACGGTATGTGTGGCACACCCTGTCACTGAATCCAATATCGTTGCGGCAAAACCACCGTGTACCCCACCCAATGGATTACTATGACGTTCATCCGCAATGGCCATAAATACAATGCGACCATATTCAACGTCTCCGACTTCCTCCATCCCCATGGTTTTTGCAATACCAGGTGCTGGCACCAGTCCTTTTTGGAATGCTTGCATAATTTCTAGGCCAGTCATATTGAGTGGATTCATCACTATTTCCTATTTTGATAAATAAAATATTTATTGGATAAAGCTTGATTGCTCAGGGGATAAACCAATTTTTACTTTAGTTTGCGCGACAATTTCGGATTCATCAGTATCATTCGGATGAAAATCAAACTGATAATAAGAGAAAAATTGCGGTACCAGCTTACGATAGGCTTGTACTGTAAACCCAGCAAACTTAGTCCAAGACTTAAGGTTTAATAATTGTTTATCTCTCGACATCAACACCACTTGATATACATTAGAAAATAGCGTGATCAGCACAAGACTAAATGTAAAAATTGCCACGCGAGGAATGTAGGCATCTAAGCCCTTGCCATATAAGTATTCATACATGTCATAAGCCACAGCCTTATGTTCGGTTTCTTCAACGCTGTGCCATAACCATAAATTACGAATAGTAGTATCGGTCATTAACTCATTGACATTTTTCATCATCTCCACCACCAACACGGCGGTGTAATGTTCCAGACCCACTGTGACCAAGAGATTCCATTTTTTAGGAAAAGTACGTTCTACCGCTTTTAATATGATCCCTGTGACTTTTTCTAAGGATTCAGGATCTAAACCATATCGCTGTGCACTGACATGAAAAGCATGATGTTCTTTAGAGTGCATGGCTTCTTGTCCAATAAAAGCACCAATATCACGATCTAACTGTGGGTTGTTTTTAATTTTTTCACGTAAAGCGCGCACTGAACGGACAAAGTACGATTCACCTTCAGGAAAAAGTGTCGATAGACCTGTGAAGTAATGGGTAAAGGTTGGTTCGTCATTACACCAATACTTGGGCATATCCTGAAATTGATAATCCATGCGACGTACTGGAAATGATGCAGGTGTTTTTTGCTTTGATTTTTCTTTCACCGCTGATATAGACATGGCTCACCTCAAGAATTTATCTTAAAATAACAAGTTCCAAAAAAGAACCTGATGAGTTAAAATAATGATCCATGCTGATCTTGTCAATGGTCTGAATACGCTAAAGCTTCAGGTTGTCCTTAAATGACAGTATCATTCCTATAAAGACAAACTGTAAAGACAAAAGATAAAACCAAGCTGTCAAAATAACATGATGATGAAATAATAAAGTAATAAGTTAAGGGCTGAACACCTTGAAATGAATGATTTAATTACATGAATTTCACCTATTTCAGGCTACCTTAGAACTTTACTGATGATCCTAAATATATGTAGACAATCAGCATTTTCAACACATGCATTTGCACATAAAAACACTTCATATTTTTGTTTTGAGAAGACAGATGAACAGAAAGATCCCTCTTATTTTAAAAAGCTGTTTGATTAGTTTAGTACTTATTAGCATAGTCGGTTGTGGGACTAGCGCTGATTCCTCAAATAATCAATCTGAAATCAATCAACAGAAACAGACTCCCTCATCATCAAATCAGCATAAAAAGCATGCGGCTAAAGATCAAATAGGAAAATTTATTGCGATTTACCAACCCGCTAGAAATGCCCAAACCAAGATCGAAGAAAAATTCTGGCGCTCGAATTATTTATTAGAAGACTTTGCGGAATATATGAACAGCTATATCAATATACCGCAGGATATCAAGGTGATTGCCAAAGAATGTGGTGAAGTGAATGCATTCTATGATGCTGATACTTCCACAATAGAGATGTGTTATGAATTAGGCGAAGAACAAAGAGAGCTATTTTCTCAAGCAGGTGCTAAAGGTACCGAACTTGAAGATGAGCTGTTTCAAAGCGCACTTGGTACTTTGTATCATGAGGCAGGCCATGCCTTGATAGATACACTTGCATTGGATATCCCCTATAAATTCGAAGAGGATTATGCTGATCAAGTCGCTGCTTATATCCTAACAACTTATGATGAAGATAAAGATTATTTAATTTCTATTTCAGACTCTTATGGGCTAGAGCAACAAGGGCCAGCCGTTTCAAGAAAACTTACACCAGAGGGGCACTCACCTGAATGGGTAAGAGCAGAAAATTTCTTATGTTATGTTTATGGGTCTGACTCGCAAAAATATGCGTATCTGGTCAAAGAAAAATACTTACCCAAAAGCAGAGCACTTGGCTGTAAAACTGAATATTCAGCATTGGTTCAAAGATGGGATGCTTTGCTTAAAAAACATTTAAAATAAACGGCCGTCAATAAATGCAGGAACCATTCATTCCTGCAATATCCTGCATGCTCAGCTATAAATTTAAATGCTGTTCTGACTCTTCGCATTTTCACACGTTGCCTGATCATTCATCCTATAAAAATATGACTAATAAAATTAATCTTTTAAAAGCAAAATGCTTAGTTGATATCTTAGATCTCAGCAACAATTCAAATTAAAGTTAAACGTCACACCTAATCTCTACATCAAAACCGCTTAAATTCTCTCCAGTTTTATTTTCTACTTTTATCTGGATTTTTGCCTCGATTTCTAGCGCTATTGCCATGTCAATGATTTGTCATAAAGATGACACCTTGCTGTCACAAGCGCTGTCTAATGTGTGGGCATCTTTATTATGGACGAAGCACATGTTAAAAAAACCGAAACGATGGTTATCGTACATTTATATTTTCCCAATTTTACTGGCACTCACCGCTTGTAATGATTCAAATGATGATCAGGCCACTACCCAGCCTGATGGATCTAAAAAACCATTATTGCGTTGCGCACCATAAACATAAAAATACCAAAGGGAAATATTGTGATTAATCGTCGTCAATTTTTAGCAAATACACTTAAAACAAGTTTTGGTGCTGCTGCCTTATCTACATTTCCAGCCAGCATTCAAAAGGCATTGGCTATTCCTGCAAATAATAAAACAGGAACCATTCAGGATGTCGAACATGTGGTTATCCTGATGCAGGAAAACCGCTCATTTGACCATTATTTTGGTACATTAAAAGGCGTTCGTGGTTTTGCCGACCGCTTAACCATTCCTTTGCAAAATGATCGTACTGTATGGCAACAACAACGAAGTAACGGTGCCTTATTAACGCCTTTTCATTTAGATGGATCAAGTAATAATGCACAACGTGCACCCGGTACAAACCATACTTGGGTGGATAGCCAAAAAGCTTGGGACAACGGCCGTATGTCAAACTGGCCAACCCATAAAACTGATTATTCAATGGGTTATTTTAAAGAGCAGGAAATCCCTTACCAGTTTGCTTTAGCCAATGCTTTTACCATTTGCGATGCGTATCACTGTTCAATGCACACAGGTACAGATGCCAATCGTTCATTTCATTTAACGGGCACCAATGGTGCAGTACCGACCAGTACTGCGTTTGTGAATAATGAATGGGACTGGATTGATGGTGACCCCAAAAACGTTGATATCGGCTACACATGGAAAACCTATGCTGAACGTTTAGAAGAGGCAGGTGTTAACTGGATTTGCTATCAAAACATGCCGGATGAATGGGGCGATAACATGCTCGGTGCATTCCGTACCTTTAAAAAAGCCAATATTGCTTCAGGTTACCCAGTTTCAAGTGGCGGTGCGCCAAATAGTCCATACAATAAAGCGGCGCAACCGTTACCTTATAAAGCTTATGATGCCACAACCGATAATGCTAAAAATCCACTGTATAAAGGTATCGCAAACACCCTGCCCGGTAATAAACCCGAAGAGTTTTTAGATGCTTTTAAAAGTGATATCAAAACAGGCAAACTTCCCCAAGTGTCTTGGATCAATGCACCATCCATCTATTGCGAGCATCCTGGTCCATCAAGCCCAGTGCAAGGTTCTTGGTTTATTCAAGAAATCTTAGATGCTTTAACAGCAGTGCCAGAGGTTTGGAGTAAAACAGTTTTCTTGATCAATTTTGATGAAAATGATGGTTATTTTGACCATGTTCCGTCTCCATCAGCACCGACCTTACAAGCAGACAATACTTATGCAGGTAAATCCACACTCAGCCAAGCTGATATGCAGTATGAATATTATGTGCATGACGCGCCACTAGGCAGCAGCAGCCAGCCTAAAAAAGACAATGGTGTTTATGGACCGGGCCCACGTGTACCACTCTTTGTAATTTCACCATGGAGTCGTGGTGGTGTGGTTAACTCTCAAGTGTTTGATCATACGTCAGTATTAATGTTTTTAGAACAACGCTTTGGGGTAAAAGAAACAAATATCAGCCCTTATCGTCGTGCGATTTGTGGTGATTTAACCTCAGCATTTAATTTTAAAACCCCAAATGAAGATGTACTGCCAGAATTAAATGGTAAACAAACCCGTGAGCAAGCAGATCAACTTCGTTCAGCTCAGCAAAAGTTACCCAATGTTCCGATTCCAACCAATTTACAACTTCCAATTCAAGCCAGTGGTATTCGCCCATCTAAAGCATTGCCTTATGAATTACATACCAGCGCACGTTGTCAAAATGATGGAACAGTTAAACTCTTGTTCTCGAATACAGGGACTCAAGGCGCAGTTTTTCATGTCTATGACAAGTTAAATCTCAGTCGTGTTCCGCGTCGTTACATTGTAGAAGCGGGTAAAACACTGGATGATGTTTGGAATGTGAAAAAGGATAATCAAGGTTTGTATGATCTTTGGGTAATGGGACCAAATGGTTTTCATCGCCATTTCAAAGGTGATTTGAATCGTAATCAAAGCCTGCAAATCAATCCTGAAATTCGAGTGTGTTATGATATTGCCAATGGTAATGTTTATTTAGACCTGACCAACATGGGCACAAAAGATGTTGAATTGGTCATTAGCCCAGTCGTCTATCGTAGTGATGCAGCGTTAAAAATCAGTGTAAAAGCAGGTCAAACATCAACGCGACATTGGGAATTGAAAGATACATGGCAATGGTATGATTTTGCCGTAACCTGTACTCAGGACACTAAGTTTTATCGACGCTTTGCAGGACGCGTTGAAACAGGTGCAGATTCTGTCAGTGATCCAGCGATGGTTTAATATTTAAAGAATTTTGAATATTCAAGTTTTTAGATTATTAACAATGAATCAAATTTAACAGCGCCCCAGCTTTATTTGAAACTGGGGTGCTTTTTTATATTGCTTGCTTAGGAACAAGTCACCCCTTCCATCACCACAGCTTTATTGGCTTCTGTCGCAACAACAGAAGCGGCAATCGCTTCGACAACCTTACTCAATGACTGTCGTGAAACACTGACTATATCAACAATTTTATTGCCATCTGCACGAACTGCATCGGTAAATGCCATTCGACAACTGAGTTGTCGGTTAGGCAACACTGCATTCTGTGTAGCTGTTGGCTGATTTAAGGGTCTGGCTGGATCATCACGTTTAATAATCCAAGCAACTGCCACCTCAATATCCCGATTCATCGAACCCATTAACGAACGTGTGTTGGAGTGTTCGATAATATCAAAGCGAGAAAAGTCGGTTGCAATACGGTAAGAGACTTTACCACCCGTCATACCACTGCTGTAACGATCGACAGCACCTAATTTCTGTTGCAAACCCGCAGACAAACCATCACGTAACTCTGCCCCCAACGTGGACGTCCAGCGTTCATTATCCAATACATTAGATTTACCACTGCTGTCCTGTAAGACTAAGGGGGCCCTGTTTAAACGGTCGGGTAATCCCACGGGCAGGACTTCAATCACCCGTACATTTGAACTCACCAACGGTTTAACCGTTGGCGTCAAGCTATAGTAGTTTGGTGTAGGCGAACTGGAACAGCCCGTTAAACCCACAACGGCCAATAACAGAGCACAACCTGCTCGACTAGACTGCGGCAAATAGGACAGAAAATGTGAGCTATTTTTTTTATTTAGCATTCTTAACCTCAGGCGTTTTCCCACGAATGAGTGATTCTGGGTGTTGTTCAATATAGTCAGCCATTAGCTGTAAAGATGCGGCAGCACGTGTCATTTGCTGTAAAGCACGGCGTACATCCTGTTGCATTGGCGCATCACTGGATAGAATGGTTTCAGTAGAGCGCATGGTTTTACGTACATCATCCAAAGTCGCCTGTAGTCCTGGCGCAACTTTGCCATCCAACTGTTTCACCAATTTATCTGTAGAACTAATCGCTGAATTCATATTATTGAGGGTTTTACGTACATCCTGCCCAATTTCCACCAATGGGAATTTATTCAGTTTATCCGCAATTTGCGATACTTGTGCTTGTAATCCCTTCAACTCGGTTGGTGTGGTTGGAACCTCAATCACACCATTTGATCTGATGATTAAGTTTGCTGGTTTTGCTTTAGGGAATAGATCAAAGGCGATATAGTTCTGCCCTGTCAGTAGATTTCCGGTGCGCATCTGAGCACGCCAGCCTCTTTCGATAAAGCGTTTAAAAATAACACCATCAGGATCAAGTTCTTTGCCATTGGCTAAACGAGATGGATAAATGACCCCCTCAGCGCGCATCCGAATCTGAGTATAATTTGCATCAAACTCCGCATTAATCGACTGAATGTTACCAATTTCAATCCCCATAAAGTCAATCGGTGCACCTGCCGACAAGCCACGTAAAGACTGATCAAAATACATAATGATACGATGTGGATTTCCATCTGGCTCTTTCAAAGCTTCAGTACGAGAATCCCATAAATTAAAACGACTTTGATCCGAAGCAACAGCAGCATGTGAATTCTCAGGATAACCGAAAGCAATCCCGCCAGCGATAATACTCACCAGAGACTGGGTATCTAGCTTAAATCCTGATGCACTTAAGCTGACATCGACACCACTGGCCTGCCAGAAACGCGCATCTGTGGTCACAAACTTATCATAAGGTGCTTGAATAAAGGTCTGTAACTCAACACTCTTACCATCTTTGGCCAACTGATAAGCCGTGATTTGACCCACATTGATCTGACGATAATAAATAGGAGAACCGATATCCAGTGAGCCTAGGTTATTGGCTTTGAGGAAAAAGATTTTACCCGGTACATCTGATGAGATGACTGGAGGAACTTCTAAGCCAGTGAACTCATCCTGTTTTTGTTCTGCCTTACCGCCATCAACTTCAATATAAGCACCCGACAATAAGGTATCAATTCCAGAGACACCACTGGCACCAATGCGGGGACGAACCACCCAAAAGCGTGAGTCTTTTGCAGCAAAATTACTGGCATCCTTACGCAGTTCAATTTTCGCAATGACATGTGAATGATCATCAGCAAGATCAATTTGGCGAACAAGACCGATGTCCACTTGTTTAAAACGAACAGTCGTCTTACCTGCAACCAGCCCTTCAGCCGTTCTAAAAGCAACATTAATGGTCGGACCAGTATCTAATACCGCTTTGACTGCCAACGACAGTCCTATCAGCAAGGCAATAAACGGAATCAGCCAGATCAACGATGGTCGCCAGCGTCCTTTATTTTTCTCAGGTTCAGGTAAAATCTGCTGCGGTTCATCTACAGCATGAGGATCCTGATGATCTGAGCTTTCGTTATTGGTTTTATTTTCAGACATACACACCCATCATTGTTTTATTGACTGGAATTAGATAAATCATGATTCAAGGGAGGATGATCCACGTGAATCACATCTAAGCCTTGCAGGGAAAGCCCGTTCTTGTTGCGCGTATTCTGGGCAGCAGAATAATTATCCCAAATAATACGCGGGTCAAAACTCAGTGAAGCAAACATGGTTAAAACCACCACTGCACCAAAAGCAACCGCGCCCGGCCCAGCGAGAATAGTTGCCAGTGATTGAATCTGAATCAGGGCGGTCAATAAAGCCACCACAAAAACATCAATCATCGACCATCGACCGATAAACTCAACAATCCGATAAAGCATTGAGCAATGCTCAGGTGAAAAATGCAATCGTTTAGAAGACTGCATTTTTACTGCAATCAACAGAAAACACAGAATTAAAAGTTTTAACATGGGAATAAAGATACTGGCCATAAAAATAACAGCAGATACCAAATAATCCCCATTCTGCCAAAAATAGATCACACCACTCATGATCGTATCTTGCTGACTGCCTAACAAAGAATCTGTGACAGTCATCGGAAGTACATTGGCTGGAATATATAAAATACTCGCCGCAATCACCAAAGCAAGGGTTCTGTCTAAGCTCTTTGGTTTACGTTGATGCAGCACACTATGACATTTCAAGCAATGTGAAGCATGTTTTTCTTCAACCTCTGGAACCTGTTTATTGAGTGTTCCACAGCAATGACAAAGCACCAAAGACAAATCTTTGGCTCTTGGATATTGCAACGAATTTTTATTGTCTGTATTCGCTGAGTATTTTGAAAAATTAGCCTGAGACTGTTCAGTTTTCATGAGAGTCTCCTGTCGATCTCATCCCAAAGATCTTTGACTTTTACTGAGGCAATATAAACCAGCAATACACTCAGTATGGAGAATCCCCATAATGCAACGCCCGGAATCACCACAACCATACCCACCAGTTTAACCAAGGTGACCAATACCCCGATCAAAAATACTTCAACCATTCCCCATGTTCTAAATAAAAACAGGGTACGAAATGCTGCAACTAAATAACGAGGCCGAACTTTAAAAAAATGAACTGATGAAAGGACATAGAACAGCAGCAATAAATCTAATAAAGGCACCACGAAAGTCGTGATAAGAATCAACACACCTACGGGCCCTTGCCCGGCATGAAACATTGCCCATGCAGCACCCAGTAGTGTTGTCTGTGAATCATTACCCTGCAATTCCACCTTAACAATCGGGAAACTATTGGCAATCACAAATACGATCAGTGCTGTTGTTACCATTGCCAGTAAGACACTAAACGGCTTGCTTTGCCGATAAAGCTCAGCACCACAACAGAGACAATAAGCACGCTCACCTTGAGTCAGCTGAATTCGATGATAGAGCGTGTCACATTCCTCACAGGCAACCAGTGTTTGCGGTGCAATATCACCATTTTGAATCAATGCTTGCTGATTCAAGGGCACAGAAACTGGCGGAAAGGAGGACGGCTCACGCATAGAACATCAACACCATTTTATAAATTCTTTTTAGACCGAAGCTCATCTTGCTATATTTTACTGAGATGTATACAGATGAGTTGTGATATTTTTTGATGATATCCTGTTGGTTTTATATAAACAATTGATCTGGCGAAATCTAGTCTAACAATTGACCATGCATTTTATCTATACGCAATAGCAAGCGCCTATTTTGACATGATTAAAGACACAGTCGTTGCACCAAAAAATCGATAAAGACACGAGTTTTTGCAGGTAATGTTCCCGTATTCGGATAGAGCAATTGAACATTTTGCACAGGTAAATCAAAATCAGCTAACACCCGAGTTAAACGATTTTGCTGAATATCTTCATCGACCAACCAAGCTGGCGATATCGCAACACCCAATGAAGCAAGTGTCATCTGGTGTATCGCTTCTGCCGAATTAGATTCATACTGACTTCTAACAAAAGGCAATGTATGTTTTTCACCTTGATCATTTTGTAAAACATATTGCGCATCCTGCCAATTCAATAAGCGATGACCAATCCAAGGAACATGTGCTAAATCAGCAATGCTATTGATTGGATAACGTTTTAAAAATTCAGGGCTGGCAACCAAATAAATCGGATATTCAGCAATTTTTCGTGTCCGCATGGATGAGTCTTTTAAGTTTCCCAACCGAATGACCAAATCTAATTTTTCAGTGACTAAATCATCTAAGGAAGAATTAAATGAATATTGTAGCTGTAATTGAGGATATTGGCGGCAAAACTCACCCAGCAAAGGTAAGATGAATTTCCGTCCAAATTCATTGGTCGATGAAAAACGCAATATCCCTGTGATACTTGTGGCTAAGTTTTGACTGCGCTCAAAAGCTTCTTCGATTTGCAATTGAATGTGTTTGAAATCCTCATAAAAGCTTTTGCCTATTTCAGTCAGTGCGATATTACGCGTATTACGAATCAGCAAACTCACATTTAAATGCTGTTCTAAATGCTTGATATCAATACTCACCATCGATCGACTTAACCCCAAAATCTCCGCTGCCTTGGTAAATGATCCTGAATCAACCACTTGCAAAAAACTTATAATCTGTTTTAGGTTTTTTTGCATAATCACACTGATTGTTTGAAATTATTAAACAATGATTTTACTTCGCATGCATCGACAATAAAAGGCCTGAATCGTACCCTCCTGCATCTTGGAGGTCGCTATGTCATATCGCTATAAAATAGCAACAGTGTTTTTACTTGGGTTCTTTATTGATTGCATCAATATTTTCATGTCTGCAATTGCCTTACCCGATATAGCAACAGCTTTCTCAGTCAGCCCATCGATGGTTGCATGGGTAAGCAATGCTTATATTTTGGGTTTGGTTTTAATCATGCCCATGAGCTTATGGTTAGCAAGCGTATTGGGTGATCGGAAATTGCTGTGTTATTCAATGCTGCTTTTTTCCGTCAGCGTTTGGTTGATTGGCATGAGTGAATCAATCCATAGTTTAATTTTTTGGAGATTTGTTCAGGGTGTGGCTGGCGGATTATTAATCCCTGTCGGTCAAGCATTGGTATTTGCACTGTTTCCAAACCATGAACGGCAACGTATCTCCACAATGATTATGGCAATTGCATTAATTGCACCCGCCTTTTCACCAACGATTGGCGGCATGATTATTGATGCTTTATCTTGGCGTTGGGTGTTTTTCGCCAATATCCCCTTTACCGTGATCACTGCTTTTTTAGCATGGCGATGGATCAAAGAAACTCAAGCTAAAACGTCCGGGAAACCTGACTTTTTAGGACTGTTTATGGTCAATGTCAGCCTGTTGTGTTTGTTACTCTCTTTCTCATTATTTAACGATTACCATAGTGTTGTACTCGCGATCAGTAGCTTTCTACTTTCCATCACAATGCTTCTGATTTATCTCAAATACGCAAAAGGATCTGCTCATCCGATTCTTAATTTGCAATTGTTAAAAAATTATAATTTACGCAATGCATTTATCGTTTATTACGCAGTACCCGGTATTTTTACTGGTGTGAATTTACTGAATATCTTTAATTTACAACGTAACCTTGGGTTTAATGCAAAACAGACTGGCTTATTTATGCTGCTCTATGCAGTAGGTGCATTGGTATCGATGACCAGTGGTGGACTTCTCTATCGCCATCTCGGTAAAAAGCAGCTTTTTATAATCGGTATTACGCTACATAGTTTAGGAATTTCACTGTTGTTCTGGGTCTCAAATGCCAATGATTTAAGTACCTTGATGGTTGCTTATCTACTGATGGGAATGGGTGGTGGTCTAAGTGCCAATACTGCCCAAATCAGTGCCCTCATCGATTTTAACGGCCAAGACTTATTACAAGGCAGTGTGCTGTGGAACATTAATCGACAAGTCGCTTTCAGTTTAGGTACAGTTGTCCTTATTTCAATCTTTAATCTGTTACCTGCTGCAAATGACTTAATACGTTATCAGCATACTTTTTTGCTTGCAGCACTGCTCTGCCTCTTATCATTAATTTCCATTTTTAAGGAGAAAACCCATGTCTAATCCTATGGACAATGCATTACAACATGTCATCGATTTACATATTTTGATTGAAAATGTATTTACTGGTCAAAATGCAAAAGAAAGCCTAAATCAACTCTTAGCCAGTTTTGACCCAAATTTTAAAATGATTACGACGCAAGGCAATGTCATTGGTTTACCCGAAATAAATGCCTTGTTTAGTCAAAATATAGGTAATAAACCTGCGTTAAAAATTAAAATCTTAAATACGCGTGCTTTATTTGAAGCAGACAACCACTGCTGGATTCAATATCAAGAACATCAACAAAGCCATGAACCTGATACATTACGGATATCGACGGCTTGTATCAAAGTTGAATCAGGTCAATATTATTGGGTTTATCTACATGAAACATTGGTCAATTTGGCCTCATCGAGTTAGCTGAATTAACCGCCATTGGTTTAGCTCGAAATAATTTTATTGAATAAACTTACACTGGATTAAGGCTAATTGAACGCGATAACTCAGTATCAAACAATGATCTATTGTTCTACATAAGTTTTTACTTTAGCAAAAATCACCTCCCCCAATCTTGACCTATCAACGACAAGGTCATATTTGGGGGATAGATCAAAACATGAAATGACTCTAACTTAACCGTTTAAGTAAGTGGCTTTATCTCTCTTGTAAAGCTTGTTTCATCCGCGTAATCGGTTTAATCAAGTATTGAAATACGGTCTTTTCACCGGTCTTTACATCAACAGTGGTCACCATGCCGGGAATAATCGGAAGCTTTTTCCCTTGTTTATCCACTAAACTATTTGCATCGGTTTTGACCAAGATACGATAGTAGACTTCATTTTGGTTTAATTTCAATTCACTATTACGTTTGTCATTACTCAGAGTATCGGGACTAATCAGTTTCACCACCCCCTCTAAGCCACCATAAATCGAATAATCATAGGCACTTATTTTAACAACAGCAGGCAATCCGGGACGAAGAAAAGCCACATCCTGAGGGCGTATATAAGCTTCAACCAAAAGTTTGTCATCTAAAGGAACAATTTCTAAAATATCTTGTCCTGCATTGACCACACCGCCCACTGTATTAATTTTAATATTTTTCACAATACCGCGAAGCGGTGCTTGAATAAATGAACGATCAACAGGATCCGCACGCATCGCCATATTTTCTCGAGCCTGTGCCAACTCAGCTTCTGTTTTTACCAACTCATTATTCGCATCGGTTAAATAGCGATTTTTCCGATCTAAAATTTGCGCACCCAGATCTGCCGATTGTCGTTGCATACGCAATACTTCCACATTTGAAACCAATCCCTGCTGTGCCAGCGGTTGGGTAATCGAAATCTCATGATCCAAGAAACTTTTACTGGCTTTTAATGCTTCGATCGCATCGACCATCGACTGCCGTCTTACCGTATAAGCCTGATATTCTCTTTGCTTTAATTCACTTGAAATCTCTTGAGGAAATATCGGCTTAGTCTCTGTAGTTTCCGCTTTCAATCGTGCTGCAATTGCGGTTAAATTTTCAACCTTAGCCTCGCTCTCTCTTAAAATAGCAGAACTGCGAGTATCATCCAGTTTGAGTAGAATTTGATTTTTTTCAACAACATCCCCTTCTTTCACTCTCATTTCCATGATAATTCCGGGGTCTAAGCTTTGAATAATTTGCTCACGACTACTAGAGATAATACTTCCTTGGCCTCGCGTCACCTCTTCTAAGGTACTGTTATACGCCCAAATTAAAAATACGACGATTAAGACGAATAGCAAAACAATCACCGCAAAATAGCCATAGTGTTTTTCTTGCTGTAAAGCGCCATTCAAATCGTTTAACAGCTTCAAATCAGATTGGCTGATTGGTGGCTGTTTAGTTTGTTTTTTCATTTCTTTCACTTACTTAATCTGCATAATCATAACAACATCATTTCTCATCCGACCAAATCTTGGCGTTCAAAGCATCAGGTTATTTACGGATCCGAGCACTTACACTCACTCTATGAACTTTGGGTTTTGCAGGAGGAATATTTTGGGGCTGTTGTTGAACTAATTTGGCAAGAATCTCTTCTTTAGGACCATCCATCGCAATGGCGCCATTTTCCATCACAATAATACGATCAACCAATGCAAGGACTTGGGGACGATGGGTAACCACCAATAATGTTCTTTGTTTTGCCCAGTTTTGAAGCGCATCTAAGGCAGATAATTCTGTTTCTTGATCTAATCCAGTGGTGGGTTCATCAAGCAGTACAACTTGTGGGTCACGTAAGGTTAATCTTGCTAAAGCAATGAGTTGCTTTTGCCCGCCAGATAAACCTAAGCCGTTTTCACCGAGTTGCATGTCTAAGCCTTGCGGATGCTGATTGATCACCTTATCGAGGCCAAACTGATGTAAGACATGCATTAACTGTTGATCAGTTGAAAAATGATCAGTTCTTGCCAATTCGAGATTGTCCCTAAGCGTACCCAAAAATAAGCGAGGACTTTGGCTAAGTAAACTGACTTTGCTTCGTAAATCACTTGGGTCGATTTGACGTATATCAATATTGTCTAAAGTAACATGACCTGCATTGGCCTCATAAAGACCACTTGCGAGTTTTAACAAGGTACTTTTTCCACTCCCAATATGTCCCAAAATGGCAACTTTTTCACCTGGGTTAATATTTAGGGTTATGTCTTTGACTGCTGGTGCTGCATCTCGTTGATATTGAAATTGGATATGCTCAAAAGTAATCTGACCTTCGACCGATGCTAAACTGATATATTGACGGCTAGGATCCCGCTCAATAGGTCTTGCAACAATATTATTAATCCCTTGTAAGGCCAATTTGGCTGACTGAAATTTAATCGCTAAACTGGCTATTTGCGATAATGGCGCAAGTGCTCGACCAGATAAAATCACCGAAGCAATCAATGCCCCCATAGTAATTTTATAATCGGGATTACTGCTGTGAATTAAATAAGTCCCGAATATCACCAAGAAGACAGTATTTAACTGCTGCATACTTGCGGCAAAATTCGCCACCAAATTACTTAAATTTCGAACTTTAATCGAAGATACAGAAGTTTTTGCAGTGAAATTATCCCAACGTTGTTGCGCCCAATTTGTGGCATTATTGGTTTTTAACGTCTCAATTCCATCAATTGCTTCAACTGCCAAGCCTTGTCTTTGAGATGACTCCTTCATAGACTCATTGATATAGCGAGCCAATGGTCTTTGCACAAAGAAGCCCACTGCAATCATAATTGGGATTAAGGCCAAGGGCACAAAGGCCAGCTTGCCACCGACTAATCCAATCACACTGATAAATAAAAATAGAAAAGGCAAATCAACAATGGTCAGTAAACTCGCACTGGTCATAAACTCGCGAACCGCTTCAAACTCACGAAGATTATTGGCATAAGCCCCAGCCGAACTTGGACGATCGACCAAACGTAACTGCATAACACGTCTAAAGAGTGACGAGCTAATAATTAAATCTGCTTTTTTACCTGCAATATCAGTTAAATAAGAACGAATTAATTTAGAAGTAAACTCAAAACTAATCGCGATGATCACACCGATACTTAACACCCATAATGTTTCAAAAGCTTGGTTTGGAATAACACGGTCATATACGTTCATAACGTATAATGAACTTAATAAAGCTAAAAAATTAATCATCAATGTTGCCAATACAACTTGATAATAATATTTTCTAAATCGCCAAATCACCTTCCAAAACCAAGCTTTAGGCAAATGATATTCAGGTAAATCAGAACGTAAATCTGATTGAACTTTTGGCTTAATAAACCAACAAAATCCTAAGTACAATTGTTCCAACTGCATCGCAGTGATGACTTTGGTCATCCCATCTGTTTGCAATAAATGATAAGTCCGTTCGTCAGCATGATATGTAACTTCGGTAATCACCGCAGCTTCTTCATTTTTTAATAAGATCGTAGCAGGTAAAGCAAGTGTTGGAATATCTTGTAAAGATCGCTTCGACAATTGGTTATCAAAACCATAACTCCGTAAAACCTCTGTGAGCGTGCCATAATCAATCTTTAAGTCTTGATCACGCCCAACCCGAGCCAATAAAGCAGCTTCACTAATCGGACTACCTAATAATTTAGTCGTTAATGCGATATGTGAAATAATAGATTTCATGTTGTTCTACTTAAATAAATACTTTGAAAATAATCGGGAAACCAAGTTAGTTTGTGACACCAGCCCACTGACTGATTTTGGCTTGAGCCAATAAATACTCTAAAGTTGCAGCTCTAAAATCATTACGAGCTTCTACTTCTGTTGCTTCAATATTTGCAAGCTCGTTATAAGCATCGAGTACATCAATTAATGTCCGACGAGAGATTTTGAATTGTTGTTCATAAGCCCAAACGACTTTTTGTTGAACATCAATATATTGATTCACTAATTTAACGCGTTGTTCATTTTGAGACATATCAAACATGGCTGTTCGACTACGTTCAATGGTATCGCGTAAGCTTTGTTGCATACGCGACGCTACAGCGATCTTGGTTTGATTTTTCTGAGAGATCTTATGCTTTGAACCTTGGTTAAAGATGTCCCATGACATTCTTAAATAGATTTCTTTATTATCTGGACTTGCCGTCCCTTCTAAATTAATACTCGGCATTTGAGCCGCTTTAGACACTTTAATATCTTCAAGTGCACTTTCATGTTCTGCTTTTTGTGCTAAATAGCTGGGTATTTGATCAACTTCAGCACGATGGTATTGGGTAATAAAATCTTGAGATGTCATTCCATAAAAAGGATCAACAATCGTATCTGGTGCTAAAAAATCTTGCGTATAGACTTCTAATCGACTCACAGTTAAACCTAACGTACGTCGTAATTCAGCAATAGCTGTTTCTACTTTTAGTCGACGTGCCTGAGCTTGAGCCAACTCACTGAGCCGACCTGAATCATGTTGCACAATAATATTTAAATCATGCAGCATTTTATCGTGACGTTTTAAATTTCGTTCTGCAACACCCAAAGACTCTTTGGTTCTTAATGCGGTTAAATACAATGTACTGATTTTATAACCAAGGTCTTCTCTGGTTTGTTCAGCAGTATATTGATAATAAGCTTCTTTTTTCTTATCTCGATCAACGGCTGCTTCGATCCCGCCCCAAGCATAAACATTGACTGTCGCGCTTAGACCAGGAGCAAAATGCGTTTCTCGTGCATTGCTTTCATATTTATGTTGTTGACCGAGTACCTGAGTCCCTATAGCACTGACAATCGGATAATGTTCAGCCTTAGTCGTCTGCATCGTACTATGTGCAAAAGACACCTTTGCCTGAGCCTCCTGTATCACAGGATCATTGACCAGCGCTTGTTTGAGTATCTCTTTTAACGTCGCTGCATGTAGCAATGGGCCATGTATTGCCAACATCCCTATAAAACACAGAGATATTGACCGTGTCAGTTTTCTATTCATTTGCATTGATGAGTTCTATCGGCTACCAGAAATACAATCAATGGCTATAAACATAACCATTTGTTTTAACTGTATTTTTAATAAATTTGCATTGAAGTATTATTTAAATGTGGTATAGCACCATCACGTGCATGCCAAACCACACTAAAAAACCCAGATAAATATACAAAAAGCATTCACTACAGAATGTAGAAAATGCTTTTTGTGCAGCTTAATTAGACTTAAATTAAGTTAGGCTGCTCAACACTGAGTTGCTCTAAATGTTGTGAGACATTGATATGGTTTGTATTCACAGCTTCGGCTGGATTTGGCGTATTGGCAAAGTCATCTAAAGTATGACCAACTGCATTAAAAACCTCTAAATGATCCAACTGATTACTCATGCTCAGTGCTGTTTTACTGGCACTTGCTTCAGGAATTAATTGAATATCAATGAGCAATTTATCACTAGATTTATCGCCATCTTTATCGACAAGTGTAAATGTAAACTCTTCTTGGGTTTTACCTACAGGACGAGTCGAAGCTGGGTTATAGCTAAAATCACCAAACTTATCTGCTGACATATTTAATTTAAAGCTACCACCGATCTCTGTTTTCACCATCAGTACACCATTACCAGCATCTTGCCAAATACTCGCATTGCTATTGCTACTGGTGATTTGGTTTGTTGCATAGTCATAAGTATAGTCATACCCATCAATCTGAATGATTAACTGACCAGCACCATCGGCACCGAAAGATGAAACAATATTGCCCACATCATCCGTACGAATAGACCCCTGAGTATCAGTAGCTTCTGGAACCAACTCAGACATAATACCGCCGAGATCAGACATATCTTTCAAAATAATAATGTCACTCGAACCATCTTTGTTGGTGCCTTTTTCGCCATCGAAAGCAATTGGTTTTAAGAAATCTGCACCCTCATCCATTTGAGGACCAATACCAATCGCAATAGATTTTATGTTTTGTTCTTTTAAGAACGCTGTCCACTTATCTTCACCGATATCGATATTTTGATTGCCTGGTTCATAATTTGATGGTGACGTTGGTTGGATACCGCGTACTCCATCAGTGCCATTACCAAAGTTTGGAATACCATCACTGACAAAGAGCAAACTATTGTTCACCTTCGCGCCGTCCACACCGACAACTGGACCAGCACCTTGATTATTCAAATAACTATGAATAACCTCTTGTAAAGCCGCATCGTAATTGGTATCTACACCAATATCTGTTGGTCGAGTGCCAAAATTATATAATCCTTTCACAATTTTCTTGGCATCGTCTAATGACACCCATGTATCTGTTTGACCAGGTAGCGAAAGATGCTTGGCTAATTTTGAGAAGCCAATAATATTCACTTTCACGTCTCCATTACCTGGGGCTACACTGTCAAGTTGCTCCTGATACTTATCTAGCATCGTTTCAATCGCTTCGACAGCTGCGTTCATACGCATTTTCTCGCCACCATTTACCGGATCTGGAATACCGCTATCTCTTGCACCCATACTGCTAGAGAGATCCAGACTAATGATCACGTTCGCATAAAAAGTCGTCTCACCATCTGCAACTACAGATATTGGCGCTGCTACTGATTTATCATCTTCCACAGTAATAATGAGGTTAGCATCGCCAATATTGGTATTGATACCAAAATCAAGATCTAAACGTTCACTGTTCTCACCAACATGATCCACTGGCGCTTTAAGACCAATTTCATAAGGAATTGTGGTTTTACCATTGCTGGTCACTGGTGTACCCAAAGTAATCGACATCACTTCTTGACCACTTGGCGTGGTTCCAACTAAGCCACCATTTGCTGTTTGAGTCCAGTTTATTGTCTCACCACCAGAAGTGACATCCACTGTTGGCAATGTCATTAAGATTTCGCTAATGCCAGCATTGCTTGGGTTATCTAAACTCAATTCACCATTTACAACAGCGGCTGTTGAACCATCTCCTAAATCAGCTTCTTTGAGTATCTCGGTTAAGGTACCTGTAGAACTTATATCTAAAGTTACGTGAGCTGGATCAGACACATTCCCAGCTTTATCTTTGACTGTATATTCAAATTCATCTGGACCGACATAACCCTTGTTTGGGGTATAAGTTACTTCGCCTGTGATTGGATCAACGCTGACAGTACCGTTCTGTGGTTGTTTGCTAATCACCACTGTACTTGGATCTAAGTCACCATCTTTGTCGGTATCATTCGAAGTCACATCAATAATAATTGGGGTATCTTCTTTAGTTTCAGCGCTATCATCAACCGCAACTGGATTTGCACTCACCTCAATCACGACAGTTGCTGGATCAGAGATATTGCCAGCTTTGTCTTTGACTGTATATTCAAATATATCTGGACCAACATAACCCTTGTTTGGGGTATAGGTCACTTCACCTGTGATTGGATCAACACTAACAGTACCGTTCTGAGGCTGTTTACTGATCACCACCGTACTTGGATCTAAGTCACCATCTTTGTCACTATCATTTGCAGTCACATCAATAATAATTGGGGTGTCTTCTTTAGTTTCAGCGCTATCATCAACTGCAATAGGATTGGCTGTGATATCAATTACCACAGTCGCTGGATCAGAAACATTACCAGCCTTGTCTTTCACTGTATATTCAAATGCATCTGGACCAACATAACCCTTGTTTGGGGTATAAGTCACTTCACCTGTGATTGGATCAACGCTGACTGTACCATGCTGCGGTTGTTTGCTAATCACCACCGTACTTGGATCTAAGTCACCATCTTTGTCAGTATCATTTGGAGTCACATCAATAATGATTGGGGTATCTTCTTTAGTTTCAGCGCTATCATCAACCGCAACTGGATTGGCAGTGATATCAATCACCACATTCGCTGGATCAGAGATATTGCCAGCTTTATCTTTGACTGTATATTCAAATGCATCTGGACCGACATAACCCTTGTTTGGGGTATAAGTTACTTCACCTGTGATTGGATCAACACTGACCGTACCATGCTGTGGTTGTTTGCTAATCACTACAGTGCTTGGATCTAAGTCACCATCTTTGTCGGTATCATTTGAAGTGACATCAATGATGATTGGGGTATCTTCTTTAGTTTCAGCACTGTCATCAACTGCAACAGGATTGGCACTTACCTCAATCACTACAGTTGCAGGATCAGAAACATTCCCAGCCTTGTCTTTGACGGTATATTCAAATGCATCTGGACCAACATAACCCTTGTTTGGGGTATAAGTCACTTCGCCTGTGATTGGATCAACGCTGACCGTACCATGTTGTGGCTGTTTACTGATCACCACCGTACTTGGATCTAAATCACCATCTTTGTCAGTGTCATTTGAAGTCACATCAATAATGATTGG